>Ga0070739_10000017_pt1 | contig 386383 bp, 381 predicted proteins | sample Coa_R1_7_FD_66445 | JGI IMG/M metagenome (GOLD analysis project Ga0070739, IMG submission 66445) | Surface soil microbial communities from Centralia Pennsylvania, which are recovering from an underground coalmine fire - Coalmine... | ecosystem: Environmental > Terrestrial > Soil >...
GGCGGCGGTACGTTCGACGTTTCGATTTTGGAAGTCGGCGACGGCGTCTTCGAAGTGAAGTCGACCAACGGCGACACGCATCTGGGCGGAGACGATTACGACCACCGCATCGTGGACTGGCTCGTCGGGGAGTTCCGCAAGGATCAAGGCATCGATTTGAGCGGCGACAAGCAGGCTATGCAGCGCCTTACCGAAGCCGCGGAAAAGGCGAAAATCGAACTCTCTTCGGTCGTCCAAACCAGCATCAATCTGCCGTTCATCACGGCCGATCAAAATGGTCCCAAGCACCTCGACATCACGCTGACCCGCGCGAAGTTCGAGGAGCTCACCAGCGACCTGACGGATCGCACGATCCAACCGTTCAAGAACGCGCTCGCGGATGCGAAGCTCGACATCTCGCAAATCGATGAAGTGATCATGGTCGGCGGCGCAACGCGTATGCCGGTCATTCAAGAACTCGTCAAAAAGCTCACGGGCAAAGAACCGAACCTTTCGGTGAACCCGGACGAAGTCGTCGCGGTCGGCGCGGCGATTCAAGCCGGCGTGCTCGCGGGCGAAGTTCGCGACGTCGTCCTGCTCGACGTTACTCCGCTTTCGCTCGGCCTTGAAACGCTGGGCGGCGTCATGACGACGCTCATCGAGCGCAACACTACAATCCCGACGAAGAAGTCGCAGGTTTTCACGACCGCGGAAGACGGCCAAACCTCGGTCGACATCCACGTGCTGCAAGGCGAACGCCCGATGGCCGTGGACAACAAGACGATGGGACGCTTCCGTCTGGAAGGCATCCCGGCCGCGCCGCGCGGCGTGCCGCAGATCGAAGTCACGTTCAACATCGATGCGAACGGCATCGTGAACGTCGGCGCTAAAGACCTCGGTACGGGCAAAGAGCAGCAAATCACGATTACCGCATCGACAAATCTCTCCAAAGAGGAAGTCGAGCGTATGGTCAAAGACGCCGAGATGCAAGCCGCGGCGGACAAGGCGAAGCGCGAAGAGGCCGAAGTGCGCAATCAGGCCTCGAGCCTCATCTACTCGACCGAGAAATCGCTCAAGGAAGTCGGCGACAAATTGGACGCCGGCGCACGCGGCGAGGTCGAGAGTGCGCTTGCAGAGCTGAAGCGCGTCAGCGAAAATGCTACTGTCGGGGAGATCAAACCCGCAGTCGAGCGTTTGCAGCAGGCCAGTTACAAGATGGCGGAGCTGCTGTACCAGAAGACGACCGCAAGCGGCAATGGTGCGTCGCAAGACGGACAAACCGCCGGCGCCGGAACGCAAGCGGAATCCGAAGCACCTTCGGAGCCCAGCGAAGACGTGATCGACGCCGAGTTCAAGGAATCGAAGTAAAGGACGTTAGCCTTCGACGGGCTCAGGCGAGAGAGCTTGTGCTCAGCACGGCCGAAGCGACACGCTCACGATGACACTGTTTGCGTTTGCACACCGTTGTCATCGTGAGCTTGTCGAACGGCCGCCGAGCTCGTCGAGGCGAGCTTTTAAAATTTTGAAAATGCAAGACGAATACACAACCCAAGCCGACGTCCCCACCGCGTCCGAGAACGGCGAAGCCTCCGTTTCGGTATCCGAACTGCAAGCGCAGCTCGACGCAGCCAATGCGCGCGCCGACGATAACTACAACAAGTTCTTGCTGGCGATGGCGGACTTCGAAAACTACAAGAAACGTATCGAGCGCCAATTCCGCGACATCGCGGATACCGGACGCCGCGAACTGCTGAAAAACTTCTTGCCGGTGATAGACAATCTCGAACGCGCAGTCTCGTACGAAGATGCGAACGTGCAAGCCCTGCGTAACGGCGTCCAACAGACGCTCAAAGGTTTCGAATCCGTGCTCGGCATGGAAGGCGTCAAAGCAATCGGCATCAAGGGCCGCAAGTTCGACCCCAAAGTCGCCGAGGCAATCGGAACGCAAGCAGCTCCCGGCGTCGAGGATGACACAGTGCTCGAAGAAGCGCAAAAAGGCTACATGATTGGCGAGGACCTCCTGCGTCCCGCAAAAGTAATCGTGGCTAAATCCGATATCTCGGGCGGCGCCGGGGAGAGCTGATGCGGCAGCACGGTTTCAGGCGCACGAAGCTGGGCTCCATCTTCGATGGGAGGCGTGCAGCTAGGCGGAGCGCCTTTTAAACCATGAACTACAAAGATTACTATCAGATCCTTGGCGTTCCGAAGAATGCGCCGGAAAAAGACGTAAAGTCGGCGTATCGCAAGCTCGCGCGCAAATGGCATCCGGACGCCAATCCCGACAACCAGAAGCAAGCCGAAGACCGGTTCAAAGAGATTCAAGAAGCATATGAAGTGCTCGGCGATCCGGAAAAACGGCGAAAATACGACATGCTCGGCAGCAACTGGCAGCAGGCTGCGCGCCAAGCGGAGCAGCAGCGCCGCTATCGCAACCAGCAGAGCGAAACGTTCAACTTCAACTTCGGCGATCTCGGCGGCGCGGGCGCAGGGGGCCCGAGCGGCTTCTCCGATTTCTTCGACATGTTCTTCTCCGGCATCGGCAGGCGCAACACCGCGCAAAGCACCGGCTTTGCACAGCGCGGCCAAGATCTGGAGACGACGATCGAGCTGACGCTGCGCGATGTTTACGACGGCGGCAAGAAGTCGCTCTCGCTTCAACTCGAGGACGTTTGCCCGCGTTGCCACGGAACGGGAACCGATCGCGGCAGCCTTTGCGTACAGTGCCACGGCACGGGCCGCCTCATCTCGAATAAGAAATTCGAGGTCACCATTCCCAAAGGCATCGGTGAAGGCCAGCGAATCCGCCTTACCGGTCAAGGCGGAGCCGGTATTGCAGGCGGCCCGAACGGTGATTTATTCCTGATCGTAAAGCTGCTGGAAGATCCGGCGTATAAACGCAAAGGCGACGACCTGTACGTCGACCTGCCCGTAAGCGTGTACGACCTGGTGCTCGGCGGTGAAGTGAAGGTGCCGACAATGGCCGGGCAAGTTACCATGACGATCCCCGCAGGAACTCAAAATAACCGGTTGCTGCGCCTGACCGGAAAAGGTATGCCGAAGGTACGCAACGGCGGCGCCGGCGATCAGTACGTCCGGCTCATCGGACAATTGCCCACGGACCTTAGCGAAAAAGAGCGCAAACTGTTCAAGGAACTCTCCGCTCTTCGAAACGGCAAGAAAGCCTAACTCTCGCCAAGCCGCAAGGCGCAACGCAAGTCCCTTGCCACGTTGTACGATGCGTGCCGCGGGTAACTTGCTCGCATGATGAAATTGCTCGTTAGCGCGATCGTTGCTGCGCTGGCGATTCAGACAGCAGCACTCGCACAAGCACCTCAAGCCTCACCGCAGGCACAGCCGCAACCCATGGCAAGCGGCACGACACAGGGTGGCGGTTCCGTACCGCTCATACCTGCTCAAAAGAAAGGCCCAAGCGGCTCCGCAACGCTCGCACAGCAGGGTAGTGACGTCGTTGTGACGCTGCAACTCCCAACCGGCTACTCCTCCCGTGCAAAAGTGGCGATCTATAACGGTTCGTGCAAGAGCACCGGCGAGGCGTCCGCAAAAGGGAAAGCGCTCTACACTTTAACCTCCGCCGACACGAACGGCATGTCCAAAACCACGATAGGGAACGTCACGGTTGAAAAGCTCGTCGGATCTCCGCACGTTATCGTCGTCCAAGGCAGTCCGCCGTTGTGCGGCGACCTCGCAAACATGCTGCCGCCGCAGAAACCCTAACACCGGCGCAGCGATATAGCCGAAAGCCCGTCGCGTCGAGCGGCGGGCTTTTTGCAACCGCTTCTTGCAGAATCCGGTTGCTTAAGAGACAGGAGGATTACCGGTGGTCAAAGACATTGCTTTTAGCGCCTACCCGGCCAAAGACGTCAAAGCGCTGCGTGACTTCTATACAGAAGCGCTCGGCTTGAAGTTTACCGGAGAGTTCGCGCAGGACGGCGTGCTGAAATACGACGAGGCCCAAGTCGGCAACGGCTGGTTTTCGGTACTGACGACCGAGTGGGCCGACGTCGCGCCCAGCGGGGGAGTGGCTTTCGAGGTCGACGATATCGAAAAAACCGCAGCGGATCTGCGCGCGAGAAACATTGAGGTCGACGACATCTACGACACGCCGGTCTGCCGGATCTCAGGCTTCAACGATCCCGAGGGCAATAGAGTTACCCTTCACCAAACGACGGTGCCGCACTAGTTGTTCTCTCCCCATGGACTGATGTGGTCCAGCACCTATCAGCCCGATAAGCCCAAGGTGCGAAAGCGCATCGATTGGAAGCGCATCGGTGCGCTTTTTGCGCCGTACTGGAAGCAGCAGAGCATGGTGCTGGTTTGCATCGTACTCTCTGCGGTCATCGGTCTTGCTCCGGCGTACCTCATCGCGCACATCATCGATAAAGCCATTCCGCATCGTAACTTTAACGAAGTGGCAATCGATGTCGCAGGTATGCTCGCCGCAGCGCTGCTGACCATGCTGTTCGGCGTGCTGCAGGGTTACCTAAACTCGATCGTGGGCGAAGGCATCATGCGCGATATGCGCACAAGCCTGGTCTCGCATCTTCACCGCATGCCGCTCAAGTTCTTTACCGGAACGAAAACGGGCGAAATCATGAACCGCGTTTCCAACGACGTCGACAACATCGACAACGTCGTGACCGGAACGCTGACCTCGATTCTGACGAACATCGTCACGATCGCGACCACCGCGGTCTGGATGTTCGTGTGGAACTGGCGCTTGGCGCTGCTCTCGATCGCCGTGGTGCCGCTTATGGTGATACCGCTTGCACCCGTCGGACGGCGCATGTACGAAATCCGGCGAAAGACGCGCGAAAAACGCGATGAGATTGAATCGATCACGCAAGAAACGCTCTCGATCTCCGGGATCACGCTGATTAAATCGTTTGCGCGTGAAGTCTACGAAAAAACGCGCTTTTACCGGGTCGGCACGCAACTGATGGATCTGGAAGTTCATCTGGCGATGGTCGGCCGCTGGTTCATTGCGGCCATCGGCGCGATGGTGATCATCGGCCCGGCGATCGTCTGGCTTGGCGGCGGATGGCTCGCGCTCAAAGGGGCCATTGCTGTCGGCATAGTCGTCGCGTTCGTGCAGTACATTCAGGGCCGGCTGTACGGGCCGGCGGCCGCACTTGCCGGCATTCAAGTGCAAATCATCAGCGCGCTGGCGGTGTTCGAACGCATCTTCGACTACCTCGACATGACGCCCGAACAATACGATCCGCCCGGCGCTACCGCGCTAGCCGCCGTGGCGGGCGATATCCGGTTCGAAGACGTGACGTTCGGATATACCGATGCGCGCCAGGTGCTTGCGGGCGTATCGCTGCACATAGCACCCGGTCAAGTCGCAGCCTTCGTCGGTCATTCGGGCGGCGGCAAAACGACGATAACGCAGCTCGTTCCGCGATTTTACGATCCGCAAAGCGGGCGCGTGCTGCTCGACGGACACGACGTACGCACGCTAACGCTGGAAACGCTCCGGCGCGACATCGGCATCGTCACGCAGGAGACCTATCTGTTCCACGACACGATCGCAAGCAATCTACGCTACGCAAAACCCGAAGCGACGGATGAAGAATTGCACGCGGCCGCACGCGCGGCGAATATTCACGACTTCATCGCTTCGCTGCCCGAGGCCTATGAAACGGTCGTCGGAGAGCGCGGCCACAAGCTGTCGGGCGGCGAACGTCAGCGTTTGGCGATCGCGCGCGTGCTGTTGAAGAACCCGAAAATTCTAATTCTCGACGAGGCGACAAGTTCGCTCGACTCACATAATGAAGCGGCCATCCAAGCGGCGCTCGTTCCGCTCATGCGCGGGCGCACGAGCTTGGTTATCGCTCACCGTCTGTCCACGATTCTTTCCGCCGACATTATTTTTGTCGTTGAAAACGGCCGCATCGTCGAGCGCGGCTCGCACGCCGTCTTGCTTGCGCGAAACGGCGAATACGCACGCTTGTATCGCAAGCAGTTCCGGGACGAAGAGCGAAACATCGCCGCGTCCGAGTGATGCAGCGACGCCCCTTTTTCTATCTACTCTTCTCAACCTTCGTCACCGAGTTCGCTTGTAATCTGCCGACCGGCGCGCTGCCGCTCGCGCTTCTGGGCGACGGCGCAACGCACAGCGAAGTCGCATTCGCGATGGGCGCAGGCATGTTCGCGCAGCTGCTCGGCAGCGTTCCGGTCGGAGCGCTCGTCGATCGGATCGGCCGCCTGCGAACGATCCGCGCATCGATCGTCCTCATGGCGATCTCGAACTTCGGCATGGCCGCGCTGCACGGACCGGTTTGGGGCGGCGTCTTTATGGGCTTACGCGGCTTTTCGATGATGAGTTACGTGACGGCCGAATTTGCATACGTTACGGAGATCGTTCCACAGGAACGCTCCATCTCTGCCGTATCCACGCTCGGCATGATTGCGAATTTCGTCTTTGCGTTTGCGCCGGCTATCGGCGTTTTCGTGTGGCAGCACGGCATCGCGCGCGAACAATTCGCGTACGGCGGATTTCTGGTGCTCGCAGGCGGCTCCGTGGTGTGGTTCTTGCCGCAAAAGCATGATGTGCGCACGCAGCGCCGCTCGCGCCTGATTCTTATGCGTTCCGCGTGGCTGCCGGCCATGGCGTTTCTCATCGCGGCAGCAATGCAAAGCGGAGTCAACGTGTCGCTGGCGGTCGTGACGTTTACGCAGCGCGGCATCGGGAACGGCGCGCTGATTTTCATGTCGATGGCGTTGGCAACGTTCGCTCTGCGCTATCCGGCCGGACGCATCGTTGAAAAGTACGGCCCGCGGCTCATGACCATTCCGGTCGTCATCGCGCAAGTGATCGGTTGTGTAATGGCTGCGTTCGCATACGCACCATGGCAGGTGCTCGTGGCCGGCGCGTTTCTCGGCGTTGCTTGGTCGGCGGTGGTGCCGGTGGGCGTCGGTTTGTTTTTCGAACGCAGCAGCCGAAACACGCGCGGCATCGCGATGGGCAGCTACAACCTGTCCTTCGCGATTGGAACCTCGTGCGGAGCGCTGCTGGCCGCGCTGCTCGCCCGCTTCGGAATGTCGTACGGCATCGCCATCTCGGCATGCGCGCTGGCACCCGTGATGGCGACGCCGTGGGTGTTTTTTCGCTTACTGCCCCGGACCGTGCGGGAAACGCATGCTGAACTGGAAGCTCGGCGCATCGTGCGTGACCCCAATTCCTAGCATCGCCTGCCACGACGTGTGATGATTGATCGCATACGTCGTGCCGATGTTAAACATGGCTGCATTGAGGCTGCTTCCGCCGACAGTTTGCCACGGTCCATTATCCGCGCGCAGGCGTTCCGAACCGACAATCGTGTCCTGGAATCCGAACGTCGCGCTCATACGATCGTTGAGTGAAAAAGCCGTGCCGAAATTTAAACTGAGCGCGCTGCCCGGAGCGATCGTGCCCGGCGTGGTTGTCCCTTCGTACGGGCTGATGTCCGCGAAGTGCCGTTGGATGTTGTAGAAGACCGTTGCACCTGCGAAGAGGATCGCCGGGTCCACAGTCTTGATGACCGACGCGCCCGCCGAAACGCCCCACACGCCTACGCCCGTCGGCAGTCCCTTGGCATACGATAAGCTATCGTTCTTGGTGTCTTGCACGATTTTGATGCCGTACGGCTGTGAACCCGTAGGAGCGGTAACGTGCCCGTTCACAACCCAAATCGGCGCGTTCAGACTCTTCTGCTTGAGCTGGTAGAAGAAACCGGCGTTGATGTCGCCGATACCCGCGTTTTTGACGGTCGCTTCGGTTACTTGCTGCGATGAGTTTTGCGCGCCGGCGGAGCTGTACGTCGAGCTGCGCATTTCGAACGGAACCGTCATATCGAACTGTAATCGTTTGCTGGCTCCGTACGACAAGTTCACGTTCGGGGTGAAAACACTGTTTTGCTGACGGCTCACGTTGATGTTGCCCAGGAAGATCGCGCCGAGCGCCATGAAGCCGTTGAGCGTAAAGAACCGGTTGTCACCGTACGTGTACGTCGCACCGGGCGTAATCGTGAGGCCTTTGGTGAAAAGCGCGTTCTGCTGCTCGTACACGGTCTGGACGCTGCCTTGCGCCGGACCCTGCTTTCCAAGCGAAGCCGACGGCCCCTGCGGCTGCGGATTTTCGGGCGGCGCATAATGCGGCACACCCGTCGTTTCATTTGCAAACTGCGCGACGGGGCTGCCCGAATATCCGACCGAGCCGGAAGACATGGGCGGCATCGTGCTGCGCTGCGCAAGCGCCGTCGGTTTCACGTGCGCTCTTTTAACACTCTTTGCCGGAGCGATGGCAAGGCGATGCTCGAGCCGGTCGATCTTGCGCTGCTGCACCGCATTTTGCCGCGCGAGAATATCCATTTGCCGTTTGAGCGCAAGGATCTGTTTTTCGAGATCGGCGGACGACGTGCCGGCAAAAGCCGTGTTCGGCACGACGAGTCCGACGACGACAAGCGTTGCGATGAGTGATCGGATAAATCGCATGAGCTCCACCCCCTACGGTAGCCCGTTGAGCGTTTGAAGTATTGGCAGAAGCGAACCCGCGCTAAAACTCGGCGATCCGTTCATTTGGACGTGCACGCCGAGCTGGTTCGTTATGGTATTCATATCCGATGAAACTTGGGCGCTCTGCAAGATGCCGTTCGGACCAATCATCTGCAAAACGCTGCCCTGCGGCGTGGAAATCCCCACGGCCGCACCGTTTCTGCCGACCGTAATCGTGCATTGCGCGCCGCACGTATTGGTCGTCGGAACGAGGACGGCGGCTCCGACGGACCCCACGGTAACGACGGCGGTGTTGTCGATCGTGTTTCCGTTACCGGAGACTTGAATATTTTGGCCTACGCCGCTGGACAAGTTGCTCGCGCCGGAGCCGGCGATGCTGCCCGTGGGCGCAGTCGTCGGCAGTCCGCCGTTCGTCGACGAACTCCACTTCCCGATGGTCACTTGTCCGTGCGCGAGATCGAATCCGATGTCCAGACCTGCCGAAACGCCTTGCGTACCGCTCGTGCCCGATTGGGTCCACGTGCTGACCATATCAACGCCAAAATACGTCACCGTACCGCGGCCTCCCGAAATACCGGAAAGCGGATCGGCTCCAGCCTCACGCATAAGGGCGCCGTTCTGCGTAACGTTCAGCGGCGTTGCACCCGAGGCATCGCGAACGATCAATGCGGTCGTTACCGCCTTTTCTTGTGACGGCGGAACGTACATCCCGCGGATTTGCGCGAGCGCATCGTCGGAAACGACTTGTGCCTGCGGCAGAGTCGGCAACTGATCGGCGTGCGCCGGCGCAATACTGAGCGCGATCGCTGCGAGTGCCGAAAGATACCCGAGTCTCATGGCTGCTCCGTTCCTCAAAGCCGCGTAGACGCCGGAATGATGACGTTCATCAGCACGGCGTTCGCGAGAGCGTAGGTGTTCGGCGGCATGTCCGCAGCCAAATGGCTGCTGCCCACATAAAGCGGTATATTGGCCAGCACGCTGTTACGGTCGTAACCCGGTGCCGCGATGACGAAGATGATGTTGTTCCAACTCGACAGGAAATCAGGCGTGGGAATCGACCGGTTTCCCAGCATCGGATCGGCAACGTATACGTACTCCGGCGTGGCTTTTTTCAAAACGACGAAATGGTCGTAGCCCTCGATGGACATCAGCACGATGCTCGGCACCTGCACTTTGTACAGCATGTCCTGGGTCATCTTGTAGCCGATGCCCCTCATGCCGATCGACTCCACGTAATTTTTCATGTCGAGCATCGAGAATCCGCGGTATCTCACGGTTTGATAATCGCTCACGCGAAGCATGCCGATAATTGTCGCGCGCTCGCTGAGCTTCATGCCGTATGCGTCGTCCAGGATCGTCGCAACTGCCGCTGCGCCGCAGCTGTAATCGGTCTGCTGATGAACGATCCCGGCAAACAACTGATCGCGAAAACTTACGACGGGAACGTGCATGAGCCCGGCGCCGGGAACAAAACCGGCGATGTCCGCATGCGCGGGCGCGCAAAATCCGCACAGCGCGAGCAGTGCGGCGGCAATCGACGTGAAAAACCGCTTCATCCGTGTTTCCCCAAAAAGAGCGGCTCGGGAAGGGACGCAACCCTTCCCGAGCGTGCGCGATTTAGTGCCCGAGCACCGAAAGCGCGTTGGCTTGCTGGTTGACGTCACCGCCGGCGACGTTGACGCCGATCTGGCCGGATGCGTTCTGGAACGCATTGCCGGTGATGTCGGCGAAATTGTAGCCGCTGATGTACGTAAGCGACGCGTCGTTGTCCTGATCGATCGTTTGGGATCCACCCTCGCAGCCGCAGGATTGCACGTGCGCGTGATTCATCTGCTCGTTGCTGCTGCCGGCAGCGATGTTGAGGCCGATGTTTCCGCTAGCGTGTGCGAATGCGTTGTCTTCGACGATGCCTTGGTTGAGACCCGAGATAAGATACAAGTGTCCCAAACCGGTCTGCTCCATCGTTACGTTCTCGTTGCCGCCGCCGTATGCAACCGTCAGTGAATTCAGCTGATGGTTGATGTCGCCGGCCGCAATGTTCGCTCCGATGTCGCCTGAGGCGTGATCGAACGCGTGTCCTGAGGCCGATGCGCCGAAATTGCTCAGGAACGGGATGTTGAGTCCGCAGACGGCGCAGCCCGTGAATGCGTCGGTCTGGCTCATGTAGACGTTGTCTTTGCTGAGCGTGTCGTCAGCGACGATGAAGGCCGCGTTGCCTTGCTGATTCCAGATGCCCGCAGCCACGTTTGCACCGATTTCGCCCGCCGCGTATTGGAAGGCCTGATCGGTGATGCTCGCGTGCTCGGCGCCGCTGATGAAGGTGCCTTCGAACTCCGACGATTGCTCGTAATCGCCCGAGAACGCATACGTCGGAGAGTTGGCATCCACATGCGCGAGATTGGCTTGCTGGTTGAAGTTGCCGGCGCTGACGTTTACGCCGATGTTGCCCGACGCGTTTTGGAACGCGCTGGTTTCAATGTCGGCGGCATTGCCGTACTGCAGCGTCTGCAGGTTGACGCCGAACGGGCCGCCGTCCGGCGCGCCGGCTTGTTGGTTGATCGTTTGATTAGCTGCCGATGTTCCCGCGTATGCGGGCATCGCAGCGGCCGTCACGAACGTGAGGGCCGCTGCGATCGCTAATCCTTTAGCGAGATTTTTCATATCGTTCCTACCTTACGGATTAACCGTCAGCGAGTTCGCCTGCTGGTTGCCGTTGCCGGCCGCAAGGTTCACGCCGATGTTGCCCGTCGCGTTTTGGAAGGCGTTGCCGGAAATTGCGGCGGTGTTGTTGTCGGCGGCGTTCGCGCTCACGCTGTACTGCGTTTGACCGATGGTGTTGGTGTCGTTGCCGTTCGAATCGCTCAAGAGCACTTCCGCGCGGTTGAGTTGCGAGTTGCCGTTGCCGGCCGAAACGTTGACGCCGACATTGCCGTCAACGTGATTGAACGCGTTATCGGCGATGTACGCATTCTGGTTACCGGAATAGTCGTACGTGTCGTACGCGCTCGTTTGTTGGAAATTCGTGTTTTGACTGGCGTTCGTGCTGGCGAGCGTCAGCGAGTTCATCTGCTGGTTGCCGTTGCCGGCCGTTACGTTGACCCCGATGTTGCCGCTGGCATGAGCGAACGCGTTGCCGCTGACGCCGGCGCTCTGGCTGTCGCAGTTCGTGCAGAAGTTCTGGTTGTAATTATTCTGCACGCCGTTGATGATCTCGCTGCTCAGCGAGTCGTCGGCCACAATGAACGCGGCATTCTGCTGCTGGTTCACGTTACCGGCCGCGACGTTGACGCCGATGTTGCCCGCGGCATAGCCGAAGGCCTGATCGGTGATGCTCGCCGTATTGTGGACCGAGCCGCTCCAATACGTGCCCGAAACGCTTTGCTCGTAGTCGCCGGAGAACACGAAATTCGGCGAGTTGTTGTCGATGTGCGCAACGTTGAGCTGCTGGTTGTCGTTGCCGCCGGCGACGTTGACGCCGACGTTGCCCGACACGTTCTCGAAGGCGCTCGTGTTGATCGAGGCGCCGTTGTTCGAGCTTTGGCCGGTCGACGAATGGATCAGCTGATTGCCGGTTTGCGCCGCGTTAACAGTTACTGCGAACGCCGGCGCTGCCATTGCCGTCGCGAGGGCCAGCGAAGCGGCCGCCGCAAGCGATTTTTTGATAAGTGACATCCCCGTTGATGCTCCTTTCGGATGTAAAAACGCCGGCGTTCTAATGTCCGGCGAGGCCTGGAAGTTGTAGAACGAAGGTGTTGGCGGTGCGGTTAGAGGTGCCGGCGATTTGGTTAACCTGCACGAGCCCCTTTGCGTGCGAGAACGCGGTCTTAGCGACGGAGATCGCGTTGGCGCCGTTCGAGGCAGGGGCGCCCGGAGGCACGCTCTGCTGCGGAACCGTTGCCGAAAGCACGCTGTCCGTCACGTACACGACGTTGGCTTGCGCGTTTCCGCTGCCCGCGGATTGGTTGACTTGCAGGATGCCGTTCGCGCCGGAAAAGGCAAAACTGCCGATCGACGAACGGCCGGTTTCGCCTTGAACGAGAGCCGCCGATTGTTTTACCACCGGAACGCTTTTGCCGATTACGGCGACGTTGCTTTGAACGTTGCCGTTTCCGGCTGTCTGATTAACCGCGATGACGCCGGTTACGTTCGTAACTGCATTGCCGTTGATCGCCGCATTTTCTGCGGGCTGATCGGCAAATGCGGGCGCGCCCGCAATCATAACGGCGATCACACAAACGAAAAGACTACGTGATGGGTATAGCAACGCCCGAACTCCCTTCAGTAGCGTTCATACAGCGTACGATGCGTGAGCCTTAAACGTGAGGTCGGTAAAGACTATAGCCGCCTAGTACTTGCGGCCGAATTGCGATTCCATAGGCCGAATGAATCAAAACTAGGAAAAACCCCCAATAAAGAGGGTGGCAAGGAAGCCCCTTGCGGTGTTTACTGGCGTGTACAGCCGTTTAATTCTCGGTTTGTACGTTTTTTTGGGAGACCTCAGGTAGATGTCAGCTCCAGCGCTCTTTACGAAGTTGCTGCGCGTTTACGTCGTCGAGCCGCAGGCATTGCTCGGCAAAGCGTTGTGCCGCATTCTGTCGGAAGAACCCAACGTTGCGGTAGTCGGCGAGTCGCCGCACTGCGACGTTCAAACGATCGCAAAAGCGCATCCCGACGTCGTCGTGCTGGATTGCGAAAACGACATGACGACCGTCGCCGAACTCGTGCGCCGCATCCGTGCGGTGCTGCCCGACGTTCGCATCTGCCTGCTCAGTTCGCAGCTGAACGCCTCGGCGATGATGCGGGCGATATCGGCCGGCGTCGACGGTTACGTCGTCAAGGACATCACTCCGGCGGAACTAGCGTCGTGCATCAAAAAAATCGGAAGCGACGGCTTTTACGCCGACCCGCGGTTGACCGGCGTGCTGCTGCGCGAGCGCGCAAAGGGCGATCCGGTTCGCCTCTCGCGGCGCGAGATCGATGTGGCGAAACTCGTCGCCGAAGGATTGTCCAATAAAGAGATCGCCTCGCGCCTTCTGGTTTCCGACAAAACCGTGAAGAACCACATCGCGAACATCTTTTCGAAACTCGAACTCTCTGCACGCACGCAAATCGCCGTATACGTCGTGCGTAACGGCATCCTTTAACGAAAGGCGCGGTCCGATTATGAATCGCACACTTTTCACGGCTTCACTAGCCGCAATCGCCCTTGCACTCAGCGTTCAGGCCGCACATGCGCAGACGAGGGCCGCAGCTGCGATGCCCGCATCGTCAGGCGCAAAACCCGCAGCCGCGGCCGCGGTCACTCAACCGGTGATGCCGGAAAACGCTGCGGTCACCCGGCGCGCAATGGAATGGTTCGGCCGTTTTCAAAACAACGACGTGGACCGTTCGCAGCTTGGGGCCGCGATTAACGCGAAGCTGACTTCGCAAGTCCTCGCATCGATGCGAAATCAACTCGCTCCGCTGGGAACTCCGACCGGCATTGCGTACGGCGGCGCGCGCAACGTCAAAGGGGATCTCGTGTACCGTTACGTCGTCGTCTTTCCGGTGGGCGCGATTCAGGAGTTCATGTCGATCGACAACGCCGGGAAGATCACGGGCGTGCTGTTTCTTCCCGTGCGGTAACGATAGGCCGAACGGCACATTCCGAACAGGCTATAGCAATAGAATGTAACATCGCGTATGTTACCTATGAGCGTGGATGGGGGCCAAAGCTCGACAGTCTTGCCATTTGCAAAGGATTGGAAGAGCATTGGACGATCGCTTCACGCGCACAAACGTTCACCGCTTTGTCGTGATAGTCGACCGGCGCGGCCATGTCGTAGCCCGCGAAGACGCTCCTTCTGACGCGGCCTTCGCGGCCTACGCTCACGATCAATTGCCCGATGAAGTGGTTGCTTTGGCAAGCGGTCCGCGCTCCCGCCGGGAAACGCACTTACTGAGTTCCGGCTGTCTCATGCACGTCGTGCCGATTCGCGGCACCGCCAATCACTTGCGTGCCCTCGTTTTTGAAGAGCTAAGGATTCGTTCCGGACCTTAGACGCTCGAAGGGCATCCCGAGCGGGCAAGCAAACATGGAGTTTGCCGCTCAATAAGCGGGTGAGGTAGTGCTATGTCGCTCAAAGCGGGATCGGGTAACCGCGACTCACACGTGCCGTCGAGCATCCGGCAGCGTGCAAAGCCGCATTTGCTGGTGATCGATGCTTCCTTCAATATTATTCATTACGAGCGGGCCGCGCTGCGGCTGCTCGAGGACCTTTTTGGAACCGCTGCACCCAGCCGGTTGCCCGCCGCCGTCGAATCCGCCGTCCGGGACGTTCTGGCCCACGGTTTTGACGACGAGCGCGCCCAGCACGCAACCGTTATGCCGGCGCGTTCGCTCGTGGTGCACATAAGCCGCGTTCACGGCGGCGGCGGTTCGTTTTTCGCGCTGCTTCTGCAGCGTGAATCGCGCCGCGCACCTCTGGCGTCGGCCGCGCGCCGCTACGCCCTGACCAAACGCGAACGCGAGGTTCTGCAGCTTATCATGCGTGGAATGCATGCCGCCGATATTGCAAAGCAGCTGTCCATCTCGCAGAGCACCGTAACCGGATACTTCAAAGGATTGCTGCGCAAGACCGAAGCGCGCAGCCGTTCCGAAATGGTCGCCAAAGTCCTGGGCTGGGACGATAGCGACATGCTTTCGCCATCGGTATAATCTCCAGGTACATGCCCGTTCTGCAAATCGGCGGCCTTGTCAAACGCTACGGCAAGAAGACCGCCGTGGACGGTGTTTCATTTGAAGTGCGCGGCGGGGAAATCGTCGGCTTGCTTGGACCAAACGGCGCCGGTAAAAGCACGACGTTTCTTTGCATTGCCGGTTTGCTGCGTGCAGATGCCGGCACGATTACGTGGGACGGGGCCGTACTGGGCGCTCAGCGCGGGCAGACCATCGCGCTGATTCCCGAAACGCCCGAGGTGTATCCCATGCTTACGGTTTGGGAACATATGGTCTTCGTTGCCAAGAGCTGCCGCCTTGAAAAAGGCTGGGAAGTTCGCGCGCGAACGCTGCTCGAAGGTTTTTCGATGTCCGGAGAGCGCGACATCCTCGGCAGTGCGCTCTCCAAAGGCATGCGTCAGAAAACGCTCGTGGCTGCAACCGTGCTCGCCGCAACCCCCGTGATCTTATTCGACGAGCCGATGATGGGTTTGGATCCGCTGGGCCAGCGCGAACTGCGCGAAATCATTCGCGGATTGCGAGAACACGGCGTTGCAGCGATGATCAGCACGCACATGCTCGACCAGGCACAAGCGATTTGCGACCGCGTCGTGATTTTGAAAGACGGGCGCAATATCGCAGCAGGAACGTTTTCCGAACTGCAGGCTCGCTCGGGCATACATGCAAACGCCGAAGACGTTTTTCTGCAACTGACGCGCTAAGAACGGTTTGTTTACAAGTCTAAGCGCGCTCTTCTACCTGGAATACCGGCAAATCAGCAACCGGGCGCGTCAAACGCTGCGTCAACCCGCACGTGCCATCGTCTACGTCTTGGCAATCGGATATTTCGCGATAATTACCATCGTTCGCGCGCACGGACATCGCGCCATACCGGTGCCTACGATCCCCGAGCCGTACGCATCCGCCGTAATGTTCGCATATCTTACGTTGCTCGGCGTGATGGCATACGGCGCCGCTTCCGGACTCACCGGCGCTTTCGCCTCTTCCGCGGATGCGCGTTTTCTGACCGGCTCCGCGCTTCCCGAGCGGCTCGTCGTCGTGTGGCTGCAACTACGCCGCTCCGCCGCAACCATCGGCCGCATGCTTTTTACGATCGTTTTATATGCGTTCATCTTCGCCGGTTCGGGCACGGTTAGCGGCATCGGACTTGCAACGCTCGGCGGCACCCTCGTCGCGAGCGCAGAGGCGGTGCCGATGCTCAGGCTGCGCGCAGCCGCCGGTACGCGAACCGCACAGAGTCTGGCAGCCTTTATAACCGTCGCCGGCGTTGTGCCGATGCTGATGCTGCTCTCTGCGCTGATCGGTGAATCGAGTGCTGCAGCGGCCATTCAGCGTTTCGGCGCGGGTGTGGCATTCAACGATCTGTTCGACGGCAATACAATTGCGCTCGTCGCGTTGTATGCATGTGGAGCTGCGCTCATCGCGCTCAGTTATGTACTCGGAGGCGGGCTATACCCGGATCTGTATGCGGCGTCGCTGCGCATGTCGGCATTTCGCGAAAAACACAAACGCGGCGCTTCGGCGATGTTCACCATGGAGCATGCGTACCGGCATCGTCCACACGGCGCAGCAGCGCAAGGCGTCGCTCGCGTCTTGACCGGCCCGTGGACCATCGCATGGAAAGAATGGATGGCTTTCGTGCGTTCGCCTTCGATGCAGCGCGCATTTTGGTTCGGCGTTGCAGCGTGCGCTGCATGCGGCGCGCTTTTTGGGACGATCGCCGCGCGCTCGAACGATCCGCTCGCGGAAAGCATTACATTCGCAAGCATCGCGTCTCAAATGGTCGTGATCTTCGCCGCGATGAGTTCCGCGATCGGACTGGCCGGCGATCTTCGCAAACCGCTTTGGTGGATCGGACCGGACCCGCTCTGGGCGCGCCTGTTTGCATGGACCGCGGGAACGTCGTGGCGTTTTGCGGCGTGCATGTGCGCCGCCGTTACCGGATGGGCGATCGCGGTGCGATCCCCGGCGATCGCGCTGGGCGGCGTGCCGTTGGCGATTGCAGCCGTTCTTTACTTGCGTGCGGTTGGACTAGCGCTTTATGCGCTTTTTCCATCGACGATCGATCAGCGTGGTCCTCTCGCGATGTTTCGGGCGTTGCTCACATACGCACTGGCGGCGCCGCCTGCGGTCGCGGGCGCAGTCATCGGGCACGTCTTTCAAAGCGCCGCCGGCGGCGTGACCGCCGGAATTGCGGCGAGCCTGATCGAGACGTTGCTGCTAATCGCATTCGCTTCCGCGCAAATCGAGGGGCGCGGCATTGCTTTCGCTCAGGCGGAGCAAATGTAATTTATGGAGTGCCTGCGGGTATCGCCATCACCTTCGGCTCGATCGGAGTATGAAGCTCCGCGCCGGTCGCGGCGCGCACTTCATCGACCGTAACGCCCGGCGCAACTTCGCGCAGCACCAAACCGTCCGGCGTGACGTCGATCGTCGCCATGTCGGTGATGATGCGGTTCACGACGCGTTTGCCGGTAAGCGGAAGCGTGCACTCCTTCAAAATTTTGTGCGCGCCGCCTTTGGCAACGTGTTCCATCATCACGATGAGGTACTTGGCGCCGTGCACCAAGTCCATCGCGCCGCCCATGCCCTTGACCATCTTGCCGGGGATGACCCAATTCGCCAGATCGCCGTTTTGTGAGACTTGCATCGCGCCGAGCACGGCCAAATCGATGTGGCCCCCGCGAATCATGCCGAACGAAAGCGACGAGTCGAAGAACGCCGCACCGGGCAGCACGGTCACGGTTTCTTTTCCGGCGTTGATGAGATCGGGATCTTCCTCACCCTCGTACGGATACGGACCCATTCCGAGAATGCCGTTTTCACTTTGCAGGACGACGGTGACGCCCGCGGGCACGTAGTTCGGAATCAGCGTAGGCAATCCGATTCCGAGGTTGATGTATTCTCCGTCGCGCAGTTCTTGCGCGACGCGCGCAGCGAGTTGCGTGCGTGTGAGCGGCACTAGTCTTCTCTCTTTCGGGTCGTCACGCGTTCGATGCGTTTGCCCTGCGCGCCCACGTGCACGACGCGCTGCACGAAGATTCCGGGAAGATGAACGTTTTCAGGATCGATTTCTCCAGGTTCGACAAGCTGTTCCACTTCTGCGATCGTGACTTTACCGGCCATCGCACAGAGCGGGTTGAAGTTGCGCGTTGCTTTGTGAAAAATCAAGTTGCCCTGACGGTCGCCGACGCTCGCGCGCACCAGCGCAAAATCGCAAACGATGCCGCGTTCTAAAACATAGTCCCGGCCGTCGAACGTGCGCGTTTCTTTCTTCGGCGACGGCTTTGCGATCGAACCGTCCGGGTTGTGTCTCCACGGCAAACCTCCCTCGGCGACCTGCGTTCCTACACCGGCCGGCGTGTAAAATGCCGGAATGCCGCAACCGCCGGCGCGTAAACGTTCTGCGAGCGTGCCTTGGGGAACGAGTTCGACTTCGAGTTCGCCTTGCAAATATTGCCGCTCGAATTCCCGGTTTTCGCCGACGTACGAACCGGTCGTGCGTTTGATGCGTTTTGCATTCAGCAACACGCCCAGCCCCCAACCGTCGACGCCGCAATTATTCGAAACGGTTATCAGATCGGTTGCGCCCTGCTCGAGCAGCGCCTGAATCAAATTGTGCGGAACGCCGTTCAAGCCGAAGCCGCCCACGGCAATCGACGCGCCGCTCGGAATATCTTTAACCGCCTCGGCACACGAGGAGACGACTTTATTCATACCAGGCTGTCATATGCCGCCCCGCGAAGTTTTCCCGCCCGAATAACCACATGCCAGGAGACCCACACATGGCCGTCGCCAGCCCGCATCATGCGTCGTCCGACGAAGAGGCGATGATCCTCGATGTCGTACGCGATCTCGTTGCGGAAAAAGTCGCACCCCGCGCCGCAGAGATCGATGAACGCGGCGAGTACCCGCAAGATATCCGCAAGCTTTTCGCGCAGAACGATCTGCTCGGCATTCCAATACCGGCGGAATACGGCGGTTTGGGCGGCACCTTTTTGACGTACGTCAAGGTCGTTGAAGAGATTGCCAAAGCGTGCGCGTCGAGTTCACTCATCGTTGCCGTGCAGGAGCTGGGCATGCTGCCGATTCTCATCGGCGGGAGCGAGGATCAGAAGAAAAAGTATCTCCCTAAGCTAGCCTCCGGAGAGTGGATTGCAGCGTACGCTCTTACCGAAGCGGGAAGCGGTTCGGACGCCGCCGGCTCGATGCGCACGCGCGCGCAAAAACGCGGCGACAAATATATACTGAACGGACAGAAGATTTGGATAACGAACGGAAGCGTAGCCGACGTCGTGTGCGTATTTGCGGTAACGGATCCTGAAAAGGGCGCAAACGGCATCAGCGCGTTCATCGTCGAGAAGGGCTTCCCGGGGTTCAGCGTCGGCAAACTCGAGAAAAAAATGGGCATTCGCGGATCGCCGACCGTCGAGCTGGTTTTCGACAATTGCGAAGTCCCCGCCGAGAACCTGATCGGCCCTGAAGGGCAAGGCTTCAAGATTGCGATGAAGGTTCTGGATAAGTCGCGCCCGGGCATCGCGGCACAGGCGCTCGGCATTGCAGCCGGTGCGGTGGAATACGCTACGAAATACGCTCAGGAACGCGTTGCGTTCGGCAAACCGATCGGCCAACAGCAAGGCGTGGGCTTTATGCTTGCCGACATGAAGACGGAAGTCGAAGCCGCGCGTTTGCTGCTCTACGAAGCCGCCCGCAAATGCGACGAAGGCTCGGCGGACGTGACGCTGTGGGCCGCCATGTGCAAGCTCAAGTGCGGCGACGTAGCGATGAGCGTAACGACCGACGCCGTTCAGGTGCTCGGCGGGTTTGGCTACTCCGTGGAGTATCCCGTCGAACGGATGATGCGGGATGCAAAAATCACGCAGATTTACGAAGGAACGCAGCAAATTCAGCGCCTGGTCATTTCGCGGGCGCTTGTCGGTAAGCCGAAGGCAAAATAATCAAAACCCGAAGGCGGCTTTACACAGTCTAAAGGGACGGCTAAAGGACCCGCGGAACAAGCCCGCGTCGCACCGCGTTATTGTGGTGCGACACCGTTGCTATATGTCACCCTTGGGGTCCCGCCCGCGATAGTTTGGGCGGGGGCGTGCAGCGGCGATTCGGACGCATGGTGTCCGAAGCGCTGCGGAACGCCGGGCATCACGCAACGTGTGATGCCATTTTAGAAGAAAGGAGGATCATGCATTGAAGAAACTACTCGCGTCAATTATTGCGTCGGCGTTCCTCATGACCGGTACGGCTATGGCCGCCACCGCGGCGAAGACCGCTCCGGCTGCGAAGACGACCACGAAGGCTGCAGCGTCTAAGACGGCTGCCAAGAATGCCAAGTCGACCGCAAAGGCGACCAAGTCCACGAAGGCAACGAAGGCGACCGCCAAGACAAAGACCGCCAAAAAGATCAAGAAAATGGCTGACAAAGTCGTGAAGTCCGCTAAGTCCACCAAAGCGACGGCGAAGGCCAAGCATGCCAAGAAGACCAAAAAGATGGCCGACAAGGTGAAGAAATCGACGAAGAAAGCCGCAAAGGCTGCTAAGTCGACGAAGAAGTCAACGAAGAAATCCTCGAAGAAGAAGTAAACCCGTCTTTATTCATTATCATAGCGCGGTTCTCAACCGCGCTATTTTTTTACGCTTAGAAGCCTTGCGGCCTCGCGCCGAATAACGGCGGGATGAAATGCCCCGCCACAAACGAGATTGCGAACACGACCGACCCGTACAGCGCGATCTCCAATCCGCGCAGCCACTTATTGCGCGCGCTAAGCGAACCGGCGTACACGCCGATTCCAAACAATCCGACGAGCGCGAGCGCAAAACTGACGACGACCGCGGGACGTCCCGAAAGCGGTGCGAAAAAGTAGGGCAGAATCGGAACCAGCGAACCCGCAGCATATGAAAGTCCCATCGCAAGAGCCGGTAAGACGTCGGAAGACTCGGCAATGCGCGGGTCGATGCCGAACTCGTCGCGCATCATCTCGTACAAGTAAATCTCGGGGTTCTTCGCAAGGCGAGAAACGATTGTGTGCGCTTCTTCCGCACTGAAGCCTTTGAGTTTGTAATACGCAACCTGTTCGGCAAACTCGTCGGCCGGATTCTGCTCCATCTCGCGCCGTTCCATTTCGATGGACGCCTGAACGACTTCGCGTTCGGATTTTGCGCCTTGATACTCGCCTACGGCCATCGAAAGCGCGCCCGCGATCAGCGCGACAAGACCGCTGACGACGACTTGTACGCGCCCCCCTGAAGCAACGCCCACGCCGGTAACGACGCCCATCGTCGTCAAAATGCCGTCCTTCGCCCCGAACACGATCTCGCGCACGCTGCGCTGCCGCTCCAACTGACGGCGTTGCGGCGTGTCCGGGATACGCGGTTTGACCTTACGCCATCCGGGAGTGTCGACAACGACTTGGAACGGGGGGACGGACGGCTGCTCGCCCGGGATTCTTTCCATCGGCCTGGACTTTCTATAAGTGCGCGGACCACCACTCCAGCATCTGCGCGTAAAGCCTGCGCAAATCCTCAAGCGCAGTGAAACCATGCTTTTGGCGAGGATACGCCATGAAGTCGACGCGCGTCTTGCCGGCGGCGATGAACGCTTGCAGCAGCGTGATGGAATTCGCCATGTGGACGTTGTCGTCCGACGTTCCGTGGCTAAGCAGCAAGTCTCCATGCAGATTCTCTGCCGCGTTCACGACGGAACTCTCGTCGTACGCGCGGGCGTCGTCTTGCGGTGCGCCCATGTACCGTTCGGTGTAAATCGAATCGTACAAGTGCCAATCCGCAACGGGCGCCCCGGCAGCGCCCGCTTTAAAGAGCGCCGAATGCGTCATCGCATACGCGGCTTCATATCCTCCGAAACTCCATCCCCAAATGCCGATGCGTGACGGGTCGACATACGGCAAAGAGCGCAAGTAATTCACGCCGATTTCTTGGCCGAGGAGCGATCCCGGTCCGAAGTTGTGGTAGAGCAGGCGCACGTGCGCGTCGTTATCGATTTGCGATCCCGGACCATCGATGCTGAACACGATAAATCCCCGCCGCGCCAAGAGCTGATGATACAGCCCGCGGGCGCCGCCGAACGAATCCGTCGTCGTCGGCAATTCAGGGCCGCCGTACGCGTAAACGATGACCGGATACTTGCGCGCCGCATCGAAATCCGGCGGCCGGATCATATAAGCATCGAGTTTACCGTAACTGGAATCGACGGAGAGCATTTGAACGGGCAGCAGCTCCGCGCGCAAAGAGTCTCGGCGCGGCGCAAGCGTGACTCGCGTTACGCCGCTTGGCGCAACAAGATCCGTCTGCGGCGGATCGTTGAACGTCGAATGCGTGTCGACGAACAGATCCATCGCCGGCGAGAGCGCGACGGAATGGTTACCCGGCGACGGTGTCAGGTTTTGCGGCGGACCGCCCTTTAAAGGAATCGCGAGAAGCGAGCGGTCGCGCCGCGTCGGATAGGCGGCGGCGACGTATGCCAGACCTTTTTTCTGATCGACGCCGAGCAGTTGATCGACACGATAAGGCCCGTTCAAACGCTGCAATCTTCCGCTATGCGCGCGCAGGTAAAGGCCCGCGGCGTTGTCGCGCTCCAAAACCCATAACGATTCGCCCGTGCTCTGCCAGGCAGGCAGCGCGATTGCATCGAGCCACTTCGGGTCACGCTGCTGGTAAATCGTTTGCACGCCCGCTGCGGGCCGCTCGAATTGCACGACCCGGATTTGCTGCTGCGCTCGATCGATGATTTCTGCAATCAGTGTGTGCGAGGAGGGCTTCCAGCCGAAGAACGGCAGATACTCATCTCGCGCGCCGGCGCCATAGGCCAGCCGCGATGCCTGCGTGGAGACGTCGGCAACGCGCAAGGAAACGCGCGGATTCCGCTCGCCGGCAAGCGGATAGCGCTGATACGTAACGCTGTTGTCGGCGGGTAGAAAGTCGACGATCGGAAAATTCGTGACGGGCCGTTCGTCCATTTGAATGTATGCGATCTCGCGCCCGTCGGGGGACCACGCAAAACCGTGCTCGGTTGAAAATTCTTCCGAATACACCCAATCGACATCGCCGTTGAGCATCGTCGACGGTGCGCCGCCCGTCGTTAAGCGCGTTGTGCGCAGCCCCGGCGAGAGCGACGCAATGTATAAATCCGCGTTATGCGTGTATGCAAGCGCATTGCTTTGCGGCGACCAAAGGGCGTCTTTGACGTCGTTTGCAATGGTGCGATCGAGCCCCGTCGACATATCGCGAACGTACAGCGTTCCGCTTATCGTATACGAGATGTTTTTACCGTCGGGCGACCACGCTGCGCTTGCCGGCGTGGTCGCCTTTACGCCGAACGAGGCAGGATCGACGACTACGCGCGACTGACCGGTACGCACGTCGTATTGCCGAAGCGGCACGGCGAGGGCCGGATCTTCCGCCGGTAAAACGTACAGAAACGAGGTGCCGTCGGGCGACCAGACGATCTTTGACGGCTGAGCGCCCCACGGCGGAGTGGCGGCAAAAATTTTATCGAGCGTCAGGTCGGCCCGTGCGGCCGAACAAGCGCAGACCGCCAGAACGAAGGTCACCCACACGCTCAGAAGACGACGCCGCATGCAAGCGGAGTTCACCGAATCGCGCCGCGAATACTTGCGCGCATGCCCGATCCGTTTGACGAAGAGTTCACGCAGCAAAATCCGATCGTCGCGGCGGCGATGCGCATTCGCGCGCGGCGGGAAATCGAACGCGTCGTGGATGAAAGCAGCGTCCGCGCGGTTCCGTTTGACGATGCGGAAAGCGCATTTACCGCGTTCGGCACGCAGCTGGCCGCCGGGACCAAGCGGCTCAACTCAATACTCGGCGAACGCAACGGTGTCAAATTCATAAGCATGAACAAACCGCCGCGGCTGCGGTTACGCTTTGCAGATAAACGCGTCAGCCTCGACCTTGACGAAGTGCATCAACTGGTACGCGTAGCGGGTCTTGGACTTGACGGCGAATGGCAATTCGATCCGCAGGCGCCCGTTCCGTCGCTGATCAACCTGTCGAAAATCTCGACGGAGGAAGACTACGGCCGGGCGCTTACGCCTTCTTCTTTGTTGAAGGCGATCGCGCAGGACGCCGAGTTGCCGCGGCCGCCGCATCTGGACGGCTCCGGACCCCTAAGCTTTTAGCGATAATCTTCGGCGTCGGGCACAAGTGGTTCACCGGACACTGCGGGCACAGAGGCGTCGGAGCTTTGCAGATTGCACGGCCGTGCAAAATCAGCCAGTGCGATGTGTGGCGCCATTTCTCGCGCGGTACGATCGCCTCCAAATCGTTCTCAACCTCGCGCGGCGTTTTCCCAAGCGTTAAGCCCAGGCGATGTGAAACGCGGAAGACGTGCGTGTCGACGGCGATCGCAGCCTCTTGGAACGCAACCGACATCACGACGTTTGCCGTTTTTCGCCCGACGCCCGCCAGCGCCTCAAGCTCCTGCCGGTCCGAGGGTACTTGGCCGCCGTGCTTTTCGACCAGTTCGCGCGCGGCATTGATGATGTTGCGCGCCTTCATTCGGAAAAAGCCGCACGATTTGATGATGCGCTCGACGTCCTCTTGATTCGCTTTTGCGAGCTTCTCCGGCGCCGGGTATTTCTTGAACAACGCCGACGTCGTCATATTGACGCGCGCGTCGGTGCATTGCGCCGAAAGTATCACGGCGATAAGCAATTCGTACGTGTTGCCGTAGTTCAGCGCGGTCACCGCGTGCGGGTACGTCCGCTCGAGAACCTCCAGTTCTTTTCGGGCGACGTCCTTGGTGACTTTCCGAAGCGGAAACGGTATTTTGGCCATTGCCTTCTGTTTAAGCGAGAAAAGCCTTACTTCAAGTACTGAACCAGCCAATCGATCCAGCGTCGATCCACGTCCATCGCGCGAACCGGATCGCCCGGGAAATGCCCCGCCACCGGGTACGCAAAGAACCGCACCGTAACGCCGCGATCTTTGAGCGCGTGGTACATCTCATACGACTGCGTGATGGGAACGCGCGCGTCGCCCGTATCGCTCAAGATCAGCGTGGGCGTATTTACGTTCCAAGCGTACGTAATCGGCGATTGCGCGACATACTGCTCCATTAGATTGCCGGTATATGGCGATCCCCCGAACCCATACCGCACGCTTACGTTGTTATCGGAAAGCGTATATTCGTCGATCCAATTGTTCACGGCAGCGCCTGCTACGGCGGCCTTCCATATGTGGTAATGGCCTTCCATCCATGACGTCATGTAACCGCCGTAAGACCAGCCCGAGACGCCGATGCGCTTCGGGTCGATGTGCGCGATCTTCTGAACAGATGCAATGCCCGCCATGACGTCGCGCCCGGGCCCTGCACCGGCGTCGTTGAAGATCGCATGCCAGTACTTCTCACCAAGATTGTCGCTGCCGCGGTAATTCGGATTGAACACGATGAACCCGCGCGCCGCCAGCAGCTGATTCAGCGAACTGAAGCTCGTCAGCGACGCAGAATTGGGTCCGCCGTGAATAACCAGGACCAGCGGATACGTTTTGTTTGCATCGTATCCCGGCGGGTACGTGAGCACGCCGTCTTCGTTATAGCCCTCCGATTGCCACGCGACCCGCTGTACGCTGCCCAGATCGAGCGAAGCAACCGAATCGTTATACGCCGTCAAACGCCGCGGTTTGGCATCGGCGGAGCTCATGTAATAAAGCTCCGTCGGGTGGTGCGCTTCGCTGCCGGTGAACGCGATTGCGCCGGTGTTGCTTATGCTCGCGTCGAGCCAGAACGGCTGGGTCGGCTGCACGCCGCCAAGTTCGATGCGCTTTGCAGCGGCGTCGAGCGGTTTGATCCAAAGCGCCGCGTCGGTGCCTTTGTGTCCGGAAATCAGCAGCGACTTCGAATCCGGCATCCAGATCGCACGCTGGACGTTAGTGTCGATTTGTTGTGCGGTAACGTCTTTGCCGTCGCCGCCGCTGGACGAGGTCACGTACACGTCGTTTTCAGCCGCCGGATCGCCGCGATACGGATACCAATATGCGACTTTCGTTCCGTCGGGTGAGAAACTGCCGTACCCCTCGAACTTTCCGTGTGAGGTCAGCGTGCGAATCGCCTTCGTTTGGGTATCCAAAACGGAGACGACCGTTTGATCGCCGTCCGCATAATATGGCGTCGCCATCTTTGAAAAGACGATGTACCGTCCGTCGGGCGACCACGAAAGCGGCGACGACGGCGAGCTCGGCGGCGCGGCCGGCGGCAGACTCCACGAACCCTGGGTAAGGCGAGCGTTGGCACTCCCGTCGGCATTCATAAGCCAAATATGACTGGGCGTCGGCGCCTCATCTTCTTTGTAAGACTGATCGCCGACGACAAACGCATCGAGATGGTGCTCGATCTGCTTCTTGTTCTTGGGCTCGTCGGCCGTGACGTATGCAATGGCTTTGCCGTCCGGGCGCCACGCGAACTGCTGCACACCCTGCGAGGCCTTGGTGATCGCCACGGCGTCGCCGCCTTGCATATTCAGCACGAATATCTGTTCTTGCGCATCGTCGCCTTCGCCGCGCTGCGCCAAAAACGCAAGACGTGCGCCGTCCGGCGACCACGCGGGCGACGCGACACCTTTACGCTCGAACGTTAGCGCGCGCTCGGTATTGTCGCGCAGTTCGTAAAGCATGAGCGTGCGCTCGTTCTTGTCGCTCTTATAATCCGCTTTCGAGACGATGTACGCAATGCGAGAGCCGTCCGGCGAGATCGTCGCATCGGAAACGCCGATCAGCGATTTCAGATCCTCGAGCTGCATTGTACGGCTTGCGGCGTCCCCCTTCGACGGGCTCAGGGTGACAGACAAGTTCAAGGCGACAAGTGCGGTAAGACTAATTGCGGCGAGGAAGCGAAGTTTGTTCTGCATCTTTTTTCTCTCGTTCGTCAGCGCAAGTAACGGTCCAGCCACGACAGCCAGCGTTTGCCGACGTCTTCCGATCGCACCGGATCGCTCGGGAAGTGCCCGTGTACGGGATACGCGACGAACTCGACCGGAACGCTGTTGTCGCGCAAAGCGTGGAACATCTTGAACGAGTTGGTGATCGTCACGTTATTGTCGCCGATGTCGCCCAGAATCAGCGTCGGCGTATGAATGTGCTGGGCATACGTAATTGGCGATTGCGCGCGCCACATTGCCGTATATTTCGGATTCCAAGGCGTTCCGCCGAAGAACGGCACGTCGGTGTACACGTAAAATGCGACGTTGTAATCGTCGAACCAATCGTTGAGCGCCGCGCCCGAAACGGCGGTTTTCCAAATACCGTAATGGCCGATCATCCACGACGTCATGTAACCGCCATATGACCAGCCTGAAACCGCAATGCGGGATCGATCGACCTTGTACGATCTCTCGACCGCCGCAATGCCCGCCATTACGTCGGCGCCCGGTCCGTCGCCGGCATCGCGCGCGATGGCATGCTGGTACGCATCGCCCAAGTTCGTACTGCCGCGATAGTTTGGATTGAAAACCAAATAACCGTGCGCCGCGATCACTTGGTCTCGCGAGATCCAACCGATGGTCGACGCGCTTTGCGGTCCGCCATGAATGACCAGCACGAGCGGATACGAACGCGCAGGATTATAGTGAGGCGGCAGCATCAACACGCCGTCTTCGATAAAGCGCCCGTTGCGCCAGCGCATTGCAACCGGATGTCCGAGGTCCAATCTGCCGATGAATGCGTTCTCGTTCGTCAAACGAACGGGACGAGAATCCGGCGAAGCCAGATAGTACAGCTCGTCGGGGCGATCGGGTGTCGAACCGATGAATGCAAGCGCACCGTTTGCCGACGTATTTCCCGTTTCGGAAAGCGCGACGCCCGCGAGATTCACCCGCCGCACCCGCGATCCGTCGGCGGACGCATACCACGCCGCCGTATGCTCGCCGTCGGGACCGAAGAGCCAGAGCGATTTTCCGTCCGGCGCCCACGCCATGCCGTCGATGTTGCGGTCGATCTTTGCGCGCACGTCGACGCCCGCACCGCCGCCCCGGCGCGTCACGTAGATCGCCACGCCGTTGGCGGCATCGCCGCCGGTATTGCGCGAATACGCGATCAGATCGCCGGCAGGTGCATACGCCGGATTGCCTTCGAGCGTTGCATTTCCCGTCAGAGCCGTTCGGCGTCCGCTGCGCACGTCAACGACGTCGATGACCGAACCGAGCGAATCGCCGATCAGCGGCGTCGGGAAATGAATGAAAGCGATACGTTTGCCGTCCGCAGACCATGTCACGTTCGACGTCACGGTGGGGTCCACGGTTTCCAGACTCCACGAGCCTGCAGTAAGCCGGCGTGCTTTGCCGCCGGATGCAGCGATCAGCCATAGATGGCCCGGCATGGCCTTCGAGGTGTGCAGATAGTCGTTGTCGCCCACTTCAAACGCGTCCAGATGCTGATCGATCTGTTTCTTGCGCGGGTTCTCGTCTTGCGCGACGTAAGCGAATTGCTTGCTGTCCGGGCTCCAGGAATATCCATCCACTCCGGTCGGCGCATCGCTGATCTTTTTCGCCTCGCCGCCATCCATGCGAAGCACGTAAATCTGGTCCTGCGGCTCGCTGTTCTCATCGTGTTTCGCACCCGAGAGAAACGCGATACGGGTTCCGTCAGGCGACCAGCGCGGCGAACTGATCCCGGTCCTCTCGTACGTGAGCGCACGCTCCTGATGCGTGCGAACGTTGAGGAGCATCAGCTGCGTCAGCCGTTTGTCTTTGTCGAAGTCGGCACGCGATCGCAGGAAGACTATGCGCGTTCCATCGGGCGAGATCTGCGGATCGCTCAGCGAGACGACGCGGCGCAGGTCCGAAAAATCGATCGTCCTTGAAGAGGCGATCGCCGGCAAGCACGCGGCAAGAAGCGCGAAAAGAAACGTGGTGAATCGCATAGGAAGCTCCAAAGCCAGAACGACCCATGCGTTTTACCTTGGCTGAAGCACCGTCCTTCGTGTCGCCGTTCTGGCAAGAATACTGCCCGCAATACCGGCCGCGATGCGCCCCCCTAACGTGCGCGAACGCTCGAGAAGGCTCGTGGACGTGCCGTCGTATCGCTTCGACGGCGGAAAGGCCAGCTGCGTCGCAGGTCCGCTCCAGGCACCGCCGTTTGCAAACCACGCGTCGGCCAGTTGCATCCGCCCGCGGCAAAACTTCGGCAAGTCTTCGCGCGCGATGCTCCATTCCAGATAGCGCCGGACAGTAAAAGGCGCCTGCGCTTGCAGTCCGGCTAGATGCGCGCCTGCAGCGAGGACGGCAAAAAGCGGAACCGGTTGGATTTTCTCTTCGCGCGCGCACGCGGTCAACTCTTCGTAAAGGTCCGGTCTGCTGCGCAATTCAAGCGCGATCTGCGCGGCGTCGCCTAGGCGGTACAAGCCCGCGCCGTGCATTGCCATGTGCAGCGCCCGTCCGAATGCATCCAAGCGCGGCGTACCGCCGGAAGCCTCAATCACTTCGAAGTGCGCCTGCAATGCATACCAGTCGCATCGCAGCGAGAACCGCGAAGGCGGCATGAGCGCAACATGCAGTTCGACAGGCTTTCCCGCGCCGGGCGGCAGCATCGGCGCTAAATGCTGATGATATTTGCGGTAGCCCGCAACCGTCGGCTCTTCGTATTGATACCGGTAGCCTTGGTCGAGCAACGCGCGCGCGGCGTCTTCGGCAGCTTCCAACGGCACAAAGACGTCGATGTCGAACACGTGCGTCCATTCGGTGATTGCATCGCCGCCGCATAGCCGTGCCGACCCTTTGAGCAGCGCATGCGGAATCGCGCGCGATTGCAGCGCATCGAGTACCTGCGCTATCTGCTCGCGCAGGCTCTGCGCATCGAGAGCTGCCGCAGCCGCATACCGCCGCAGCAGCCCGGTCAGCTCGGCCAGTTCCGCATCCCGAATCCGCAGTGCGGCAATGCCGTGCAGCAGCAGGCCGCCGCATTTGTGCCGAACCGCGTATGCGAAGATGTTCTGCGCCGGCGCACTTTTCAGCGCGCGCTGCAACCGGCGGCCGTCGGATTGAATGCACGCGGCCACGGCATCGTAGAGCGCGGCAAACGCTTTATATTTCATCGGCGCGGACCGCGCGGAAGAGCGATCTCACGAATGCGGCCTTGAGCGACCGCTTCGGGTCCTTCGATCATTCTGCCGTCCAGGCTGACCCATGAATGCCCGCGCAAGCGTTCGCCGGCGCGCTCGCGCGTCTCGATGCCGATGTGCAAGCGCAGATCTTTATCCGGCGCGTCGAGAAAACGGTACAGCGTCATAGCTCGCACGTAACAGGTATTGAAGTTTTGCAACTGCGAGCGGTTTAGCCACCAATTGCGAAACCGCACGACGCGCTCTGCGCTGGCCTGCGGCGCCGGCACGAAACTGCGGCGGCGAAGTCCCGCGATAAATTCGGGCAAACTTTGCCGCGCGAGTTTTCGCTTGGCAGAGATGATGAAGTAGCCGATGTGCAGCGCGAGCCACGCATTTGCAGGCTCCGTAAAAAGCAGCCGGAGCGCCTTCACCATTTGCGGCGCTCGACCGGATTGTAATAGGTTCGCAGGAAACCCGCTTGCTGCGCTGCCGCGCGTATTACGCGCCCGCGGCGCAGAATCGCGTCGTCACCGCGCGCCGGCAGCATCGCCACCGCCGCTTTTGACAGCACGTCGCATGCAGCGCGCAGCTGGTGCGCGGCGCTCCAGCGCAGTTCCCGCCGTCGCGCGAGCATGAATTGCGCGTAGCCGACGCCGTAAAAGTATTGCTGGCGCCAGTACGCCTGCCAAGAAGAACGGTGTTTGTGCATGACAAGCGCGCGCGGTTCGTACGGAAACGTCCCGCGGAACCGCCGAATCAAACGGGTATGAAGATCGCACGCATCGTATGTCGCATACCGCGCATCGAAGCCGTCTATCGCAAGCAAATACTCGCGCCGGTACAGCACGTTTGCCGTAGGCGCGAACGGATAGACCGGGTGTTGCAGATAGCGCTGCGCATCCAAACCGCCCATGAGATCGACAAAGCGCGCTGCAGGCGTCTTCGATGCAAACCCTATCGTCTTACCGGCAGCTCCCAAGCTGTCGCTATGAGAACTCGCGGCTCGCAGCAGCGCGTCGAGCCAGCTCCTCGACACGACGCAATCCGCATCGGTAAAGGCAATCCACGTGCCGCGTGCGGCCCGCACGCCTGCGTTTCGAGCCGCGGGCGCGCCGGCGTTCTTTTGCCGGATCACACGCGCGCCCAGGCGCTGCGCGATGCCCGCCGAGCCGTCCGCCGAGCCATCGTCGACGACGATAATCTCGTACCGATCGCGCGAGAGCGTTTGCTGCTGCAGCGAGCGCAAACACGCCTCGAGCGTTTGCGCGCCGTTGTAGACCGGGATAACGACCGAAACGTTCATCGCGCGTGCCGCCGCTCCCACGACCGCTGCGCGAAACCCAGCCAAAAGTTGCGCGTCCAAAGTGAGTGATAGCGCAGAAACTCCGCGCGGCGCTCGTCGATGACGCCTAAAGCATTTCCCGGTCCCGCGAGCAGCGCAACAAAACCGCGTATTAAGATCATCCGCGCGAGGTGCAGCGCTTTAATCCCGTTCCAGTCCACCTCTGCGGGGTAACGCCGGTACAGATCCGCCGCTCCGGCGCCGTACCCGCGCGCCTGCCGGCAGAGCGCCGCGTCGTCGGTGCGCCCGTGATGGTAAAGAATCGCGCCTTTCGCGTAGACGATCTCGGTCCCAAACTTACGTACCAAACGGTAACATAAGTCGACGTCTTCACCAGTCAGCAGATCTTCGCTCCAGCCGCCGATTCCGAGCGCGGCGTCACGACGCATGGCCACGTTCAGCGACGGCGCAAATGGGAACGGTTTTCGGCTTACGCATCGCGATGCATCGAAAAGCCCGACGGCTTCGACGTATCGTTCGGCAGGCGTACGCGGCGGGTAGCACAGCGTGTTGCCCGCTACGAGCATCGTTGCAGGATCCGAAAAAGGCTCGGTAATGAAGTACAGCCATTTGCGGCTGGGCACCGTGTCGGCATCCATGTGGGCGACGATCTCGCCTTGCGCGGCGCGCAACCCGCAGTTTCGCGCCGCTGCAGGGCCGCGAACCGTTTCGGTAAGCACGCGCGCGCCGATTTCACGCGCGATCTGGGCAGTCGCATCCGTCGAGCCGTTGTCGATGACGATGATTTCGAACGGCGGCGCGCCGGATTGCGCGCATAACGCTTTGAGCGCCTCGCCGATCGTCGAGGCCGCGTTGAGCGCCGGAATAATGACGCTTATGCGCGGCGTCATGCAAGTGCGCTTTCGAGCGACGCGAGCCAGCCCGGTTTCGCATATGCGTCATCGCCGATATCGACGTATACGCCGTGCAACCCTCGGGCGCAAGATATCGCCGTTTCTAAAATCGTTGCGGCAGCTTCCCGATCCGATGGAATCACGATCTGCCGCAGAAGCGACGGAAGCACCTCGCGGGTTTCCATTCTCGTTGCACGAATACCGTCGACTTCTGAGCATCTGCGAAGCACCGCCAAATGCGTCGGCGCCGCTCGCTCGAGCGCCTGATTTTCAGCGAGCATGTTGACGTGGATTCGGCGCTTTTGCGTCCACGCGGAATATCGCGGAAGCGCGTCGATGTCGCCCACGTTCAGCCAGCGACGCGTCGCGGGATCGAGATTGAACGTCTGCAGCATCGATGCCAGCACCGCAGCGCGGTCCCCGGCACGAAGGAGGAGTTTGTCGTCGCCCAGCGTTTTCCAACCGTTTTGCACCAGCGCCGCGGTAAGCGTGCTTTTTCCACCGCCCGAAGCGGCGCAGAGCAGCACGCACCGATCGCCTTTGGCGACGGCGCCGGCGTGAACCGCAATCCACCCTTGCGCGCGCCAACCCAGCGTGCAGATGAGTGAAAAAAGATCTTCGATTTCGCCGATCTCCGGCTCACCGAAACCCGTCTGCGGCGGCACCGCGATGATCCAACGATCGCCGCGCCCGTCGTTGCACGCCCCAAGCGCAATAAAGCCGCAGCGCGTAGCGGCGAGATAATGAGAACCGCGCCGGTCGACGCGCATGCGTCCGCAAGAGAGATACGTCGCACCGGCAAGCGCCGAAAGCCGCGCGCGCGTCAGCTGAACGTCAATGCTTCTGTATGGGCCGCTCCACCGCGGACCGAAAAGATCGAGATACGAGCGCGCAACGCTCATCAGTTCCTCATCGCTTGCGCGCACGGCGATGGATAACGGCCCGCACGTGCTCGTAATGGTTTTTACTCCGCGAGCGGAACGCTCGGATCGAATGCGCTCGTCACGATCGTTTGCAGCGGCTCGCGCTGACGCGTTACAGCCGGCGGCGTCCATGCGGATTTGAGCTCCACGTGCGGTGCGCATTCCGCGGGCCGGCAGTCTTCCAACAATCCATATCCGTGCATGTCTTGAAGGAACGCGTGAATCGCCGCGTCGTCTTCGGGACGTGCACCCCAGCTGCGGCAGCATTCCAAAATTACGTCGACTGAAGCACCCGCATTTTCGAACAGCTGGACGATCGCCCAACCGGTCTCATTGAGCGCGTAAAAATATTTGGTTTCGAGATCGAGAAGCACCGCGCCATCCTCTACGACGGTTGCAACCAGCGTAGAACGCATAGCCATACCGGACGCGTGCACATCAAGAGAGTGCATCCTATAACCCCCTACAGGGGCATCATACGAACCGGTAAGCCTGAGAAGAATCGACCGACCGTGCGTCCGCTGTAGGCCGTTTAGTCCTGAAGCGCGACCTGTTGGTCCTCAAAACGGACCAGACCGTCGCGTACGAGATCGCGCAGGATGGCCGCGATCTCGTCCGGCGTCCGGTTCAGGCGCGGACCGACCTCGCCGTGCAAATCCAGCAGTGAAATACGCTGACCCGGCGGCAAGTCGCGCAAGCGATCGATGATGCGTCCGCGCGCGTAACGCGTAGTATCTTCGAACCGCATCTTCTCCTGCGGCGAACGCGGGCGCGCGTATTTGGAACGCGCCCGTTCGAGCGCAGCCGCATCGACGGGCGCGGCTTTGCACGCACCGTTCAGCGGACAGAGCAGACACTTCGGCGCGCGCGCCGTGCAAATCGTTGCGCCGAGATCCATCATCGCAGAGTTCCAATCATGACCGCGCCCGTGCGGAACGATGTCATGCGCGCTTGCGTCGATCGCCCGCTGCGGCACTGACGGCGGATATTCCAAGCCATGAAGCACGCGATGAACGACGCGCCGCACGTTCGTGTCGACCGCGGCGTCATCCAAATTGAAGGCGAATGCGCGAATGGCCGCAACGGTGTACGGCCCGACACCAGGTAACGAACGCAGCGCTTCTTGGTCATGCGGCATGCGGCCGTCAAAGCGTTCGACGACAGCCTGCGCGAGCTGCCGCAGGCGTACGGCGCGCGAGTTGTATCCCAGTCCTTGCCAAAGCCGCAACACCTCTGAGGTGGCCGCTGCCGCAAGGCTCGCGAAGTCCGGAAAGCGCTCGACGAACGCTTCGTATTTGGGCAAAACGCGATCGACTTGCGTCTGCTGGAGCATGAATTCGCTGACCAGAATCCGATACGGATCGCGCGTGGCGCGCCACGGCAAGTGTTCGCGTCCGTTGCGCGCGTACCAATCCAGCAGTAGCCGCTGCGTGCGGTTCACTCGTCCTCTTCGCCGTTATCGGATGCGCGCGCGAACGCCGGCTGCGCATGCGTCCGAACGTAATCGCGAAACGCCGCAATTCGCGCGTGATCGAAGACCACGTCGTCAGCCGCCTTCGTGCCGCGATACAATTGCAGCGCGTCGTTGATCGCCGAATGATATTCCGGCGGTACCTTTTCGAGCGCCCACACCGCAGCTTCGTCTTTATTAAAAGGCCGCATTACCGAAGCAGTTGCGCCGTGCAGTATGCGGCAGGCGTTGAGGATTACGTACACCGGCTGCTCTGCGATCCGCCCCTGCGCCCAGTTGAAATCCGCTTCAAGCGCGTTCACGTATGCGTGCCACGGAACGGGCCCAAACAGTAGCTCCGGCGCAGGACCGACGAGCGTGACGCCGCGTTCGCGCGTTTCCAAAACCTGTGCGGCCAAATCGACGCCCGCCTCGTCGCGCGAATAGTCGACGCGGCCACGGCGGATCGCTTCGTGCAGCAAAGAGCTGTAATGCACTTCGTACGGGAGCGGGTGCTCGAACGTTCTGGCGTAGCGTTCTTGCAATACGCTTACCTCGATGTCGCCCCACATCGGCCGCGCGTCGGAAAGACGCACGAGCGTGCGGGCCAGCGCCTCGCGCTCTTTCGCGGAAAGCCTCCGGCCGACGATCGCGATCAGGCCGACGTCGCTTCGTTCGCGATGGTAGGCGCCGGTAGCGAGCGATCCATGCACGTACAAACCCACGAGCGTGTCGCCCAACAGATCGCCGAGCGTTCCGGCCACGCGTATGAGATATTGGCGAACGTCGCGATCGGCGTCGGCAACGCTTTGCCCTCGGAATTTGCTCATGAACGGATCGTCGCGATTGCTTTTCCTATGCGGCGAATTCCTTCGGGAATTTGCTCGCGGGTGACGGCTGTAAGCGCCAAACGGAAATGATGATCGCCGCCGGAGTTGGCAAAGAACGCTTCGCCGAACAAGAACGACGCGCCCAAGCGCTCCGATTGGTCGAGCAGCGGACGCGAACGGATTTCGCGCGGCGTCGTGACCCACAGGTAAAAACCGCCGCCCGCTTTGCTCGTGCGCATCGAACCCGGCCATTCTTGCGCGATCGCTTTATCGGCGATTTCGCGCCGGATGCGCAGCTCGTCACGCAGCTGAGCGACGTGTGCGTCGTAACCTTTTTCCAAGTAGTCCGTGATCGCGGCCTGAACGTAGAGGCTGGTCGCCATGTCGAGCGCCTGTTTACGCAGAAGCAAACGCTCCAAGATCGTGCGCGGCGCCGCAAGCCATCCAACGCGTAACGACGGCGCGATCGTTTTGCTGAACGTGCTCAAATACACCACGTAATCGGGCGCGAGGCCCACCAGCGGAGCGTGGCCGTGCTGCGCCAGTTCGCCGTACGGATCGTCTTCGATGATCGGCACGCCGTGGCGCCGCGCAAGCGTGACGAGGCGCTCGCGGCGGTCGGCATTCATCGTCAGATTCGTCGGATTGTGCAGCGACGGCATAGTGTAAATAAAACGCGGCCGGCGTGTCCGCAAAATCGCCTCGACGTGATCGACGCGCATGCCGTCTTCATCAACGGGCACCGGAATCGTTCGCAAACCGCAAATCTGAAAAATCTGCAGCGCACCCGGATAGCTCGGCTGTTCGACGATGATCTCGTCGTCCGGTTCCGCGAGAGACTGAGCGACAACCATGATGCCTTGCGTCGAGCCGGTGATGACGATCACGTCTTTTGGCTGCGTGCGCGCACCCCGCATCGCCATGCGCTGCGCGATCGCCTGGCGCAGCGGCTCGTATCCTTCGGAGTCGCCGTATGAAAGGATGAAACGCGGATCCGATGCCATCCGCGAAAACGATTTCGCGAGTTCACCAAGTGGGGACGGTTCGTTCGGCGCAACGCCTTGGACGAAGCTGATGCGGCCCTGCTCTTGTTTTGCAGCGAGCTCGCCTAAAATCGTCGGGAATTCCCCGACGCGCCACGGCGGCAGGGTAACCCACCATGGAACGGCCGCGGATCGGTCGGGTTGACCCGCGCGCAGCTGCGGCACGACGCGGGAGCCCGAGCCGACCTTCTGTTCTATGAGGCCGTCGGCCACCAGTTCGCGGTATGCGTGGACGACCGTGCTCCGGTTCACGTTCAGGCGGTCCGCCAAGGTGCGCTCGGGCGGCAGACGGGTCGACTCCGGCAAGGTCCCGGCCAGAATCGACTCCCGCAACGACTCATAGATCTGCCGGTAAAGGGGCACGATGCTATTCCGGTCAAGGTGCGGCAGCGCCGCTGGCCATCCAATTTTTGACATTAGGGGTCCATTTCGCCGATTGGATGGCACTGCACCTACTTTGGGCGTTGCGACCGGCGTGGTTGTCGGGTTGTCATAGTGAGGTATCGAACTATGCGTCCGAGCGCAGTCGAGGGCGCTTCGACAAGCTCGGCGGTCCTTCGATACCTCAGGATGACAAAGCTCAGAATGGAGATTTCACAAGTGGCAGAGCATCAAGTCGACGCGGTCGTCATCGGCGCGGGCCCCGCCGGATACCACGCTGCAATCCGGTTGGGACAGCTCGGCAAGAAAGTGATCTGCGTCGATCGCGACGAGGTCGGCGGCGTGTGTTTGAATTGGGGATGCATCCCGACCAAAGCGCTGCTCCACGTCGGCGAGGTGATCCGCCACATCAATCACGCCGATGCGATCGGTTTGAAGGTTGCCAAACCCGAAATCGATCGTGAAGGCGTCGCCAAGTTCAAAACCGACGTCGTGAACGCCAACGTCGGCGGCGTCAAAACGCTCTTCAAAGCCAACAACGTTCAATTCATCTACGGCGAGGCCGGCTTCAAGAGTCCGACGGAGATCGTCGTGAAGAAGAAGGACGGCGGCGAAGACACGATCACAACGCAGCACGTCGTCATCGCGACGGGCTCAGCGCCAATCGACGTTAAAGCGTGGCCGCGCGACGGCGAGCACATCATCAACTCCGACGATGCGGTGCAGGTGAAACGCATTCCCAAAAATCTGCTCGTCATCGGCGGCGGCGTTATCGGTTTGGAATTCGCAACCGTGTACGCCCGCGTAGGCGCCAAAGTGCTGGTAATCGAAGCGATGCCGCAGATTCTTACCGGCACCGATCTCGAAATTTCGAAGACGCTCGGCCGGATTTTGAAAAAGCAGGGCGTCGAGATCATGCTCGGCACCAAAGTCGGCGAACTGAAGAAAAGCGGCAAAACCGTCAAAGCGACGTTCAACGGCGAGGGCACCGCCGGCAAGGATGAAACGCGCGAATTCGATTGCGTGCTCGTCGCAGTCGGCCGGCGGCCCGTGACCGATGGACTCAATCTGCAAAACGCCGGCCTAAGCGCGAACGAGCGCGGATTCATCGACGTCGACGCGCAGCGCCGCACGAAAGTGCAGAACATCTTTGCGATCGGCGACATCACCGGCGCGCCGCTGCTCGCCCACAAGGGTATGAAGGAAGGCGTCGTTGCGGCCGAAGTGATCGGCGGCGACAGATCCGCAGCGTACGATCCAATCGCAGTGCCGAATTGCGTGTACACCGATCCCGAAGTTGCAACGGTCGGTCTTTCCGAGGAAGAAGCAAAAGAGCGCGGCCACGAAGTTCGTATCGGAAAGTTCCCGCTCGCTGCAAGTGGGCGCGCGCGTACGATGAACGAGACGGACGGCGTCATCAAACTCGTCGGTGACGCGAAAACCGACCTGTTGCTGGGCATGCACATCGTCGCGCCGCAAGCGGAATCGCTCATCGGCGAAGGCGTGATCGCGCTCGAGATGGGCGCCACGCTTGAAGACATCGGTCTGTCGATCCATCCACATCCGACGCTTACCGAAGGCATCATGGACGCAGCCGAAGCGGCGCACGGTAAAGCGATTCACATTGTGAATCCCAAGCCGAAGGCGGCGCCTCAACCGGTCGGCGCTGCCGGGTAATGAAAAAAGCGCGTCTGCTCGACTTAGGCTTGCAGCCATACCGGACGGTATGGCAGCTTCAGCATAGCTTGCACGCGCGCGTGAGCAAAGGCGAAGAAGACGAGACCTGGATTTTCGTCGAGCACGAACCGGTCGTAACGCTCGGACGAAATGCGAAAGACGAGAACGTCCTGCTCTCACGCGAAGCGCTCGCAGCACGCGGAGTGGATCTCGTGCAGATCGAGCGCGGCGGCGACGTAACGTATCACGGACCCGGCCAACTCGTCGTCTATCCGATTCGCCGTCTCGAGCGCTTTCGCGAGGTGGTGCCGCTCGTGCGTACGCTCGAGGGCGCGGTCATCGAAGCATGCGCGCAATTCGGCGTTTCGTGCGAACGCTGGAGCGATCACGCCGGCGTTTGGGCCGGACGCAACCAAATCTGCGCGATTGGCCTGGCGGTGCAGAAAATGACTTCACTTCACGGCATCGCGCTCAACGTTTGCACCGAGTTGAGCTACGACACGCTCATCAATCCGTGCGGATTATCGGATCGCGGCATTACAAGTCTGTCACGCGAGACCGGGCGGCAGCTCGCGATCGCTCAGATAAAGCCGGTGTTGGCGGCGGCGCTCGAAAGAGCGTTTGGTTTACAGTTCGAACCTCACCATGACAAAAGCGTACAATGGCAGTTGAAATCAGCTTAATCGACGGTACGTCGCCACGCAAACCTAAGCCGGAATGGCTCAAGGTGAAGCTTCCGCGCGGCGACGATTACGAACGCGTTAAAGCCAAAGTCAATACCCTGCAGCTGAACACCGTTTGCAAGGAAGCAATGTGTCCGAACCTTGCCGAGTGCTGGGGCGCGGGCACGGCGACGATTATGATCTTGGGCGACACGTGCACGCGCGGTTGCCGTTTCTGCAACGTGAAGACCGGTAACCCTCGCGGCGTCGTCGATTGGCTCGAGCCCGTTCGCGTTGCCGAAGCCGTGCGCGACATGGGGTGGAAATATCTTGTCGTTACCGCGGTCGATCGCGACGATTTGGCCGATGGCGGCGCCCTCATTTTCGCAAATACCGTCCGCGCAATTCACGAACGCGTGCCCGGATCGCGCGTCGAAATTCTAAGCGGCGACTATCGCGGAGATCTCACCGCCCTCGATATCGTGCTCGACGCCAAACCGGACGTGTTCGCGCACAACCTGGAAACGGTGCGCAGGCTTACTCCGCGCGTGCGCGATAAACGCGCGAAGTACGATCAATCGCTTCAGGTGCTCGAGCATGCCAAAAAACGTGCACCCGAGCGTTTTACGAAGACCTCGCTGATGCTCGGACTTGGGGAAACGGACGAAGAGATCGAGCAAGCGATGGACGACGCGCGTGCGGCCGGCGTCGATATCTTCACCATGGGTCAGTACCTGCAGCCCACGAGAAAGCATTTACCGGTCGCGTCCTTCATCACACCGGAGAAATTCGCGCAGCTCGGCCGGCTCGCGAAGAGCAAAGGCTTCCATCAGGTGGTCTCGAGCCCGCTCTCGCGCAGCTCTTACCACGCTGAACAGGCATTCGGCTAAGACGAAATTTCCGGCGCGTCACCGAAACCCGCGCGAATCCGTTGCGGTTTTGTAACCCAACGGACTAAGCCACGCACCGGGAGGCGCTTTGACCAACTTTTTCCTGAAACGGCCGATTTTCGCGGCGGTTTGCTCGCTGATCGTCATGCTGACGGGCCTCATTGCGATTCCGACCCTGCCGATCGCGCAGTATCCGCAAATTGCGCCGCCGGTCGTAACGGTCCAGGCAAACTACACCGGCGCGAACGCACAGGCTGTTGAGGCATCGGTGACTACGCCGTTGGAACAGGCGATCAACGGCGTCGAGGGTTTGCGTTATATCACGTCGAGCAGCGACAACACCGGTACGAGCACGATCACGTGCACGTTCAATCTCGGCACGAACCTCGATATCGCCGCTACGGACGTGCAAAACGCGGTGCAGTCGGCGTCGGGACAGCTGCCCAACGAAGTCAAACAAACCGGCGTTACGGTCTCGAAGAACTCCGGCAGCTTCATCATGGCGGCGTCGGTGTATTCGAATAACCCGCAGTTCAACCAGCTCTTCTTGAGCAACTACGCCGAGCTCAACATCGTCAACGCGCTCAAACGAGTCCCAGGCGTCAGCAACGTCATCATCTTCGGTCAACGGCGTTATGCGATGCGCGTTTGGCTGGATCCGCATAAATTATCCGCGCGCGGTCTGGCAGTCACCGACGTGCTGAATTCGCTTCAAGAACAGAACGTCGAAGTTGCGGCCGGCAGCATCGGCGGCGCGCCCGAACCGAAGAATCAGCCGTTCACGATCAGCGTGCGAGCCGAAGGACGCCTCAGCTCGCCCGAACAGTTCAAAAACATTATCGTCCGTCCGGAACCCGGCGGCGGGTATACACGTCTGGGCGACGTCGCGCGCGTCGATCTGGGCGCGGAAGACTACTCCACGTCGCTCGTCTTCGACAAGAACCCGGACAACGTTGGCCTCGGCATTCTTCAGCTGCCGACCGCGAACGCGCTGACGACGGCGAACGGCGTTCGTAAGACGCTCGAGGAACTCTCGCGGACTTTCCCGGCCGGCGTGCGTTACGACATCGCCTACGACAGCACGGAGTTTGTGAAAGAATCGATTCGCGAGGTCGTTCTCACGCTGCTTTTTTCGATCTTCCTGGTCGTTCTGGTCATCTTCATCTTCTTGCAGAATCCGCGCTCGACGGTAATTCCGGCGGTGACGCTGCCGATCTCGCTGATCGGCACGTTCGCCGTGATGAAGATCTTCGGCTTCACGATCAATACCATCACGCTCTTCGGCCTGACGCTCGCAACCGGACTGGTGGTCGACGACGCAATCGTCGTCATCGAAAACATCGCGAGGTTCATCCAAGAGAAACACATGGGCGGCGTTGAAGGCGCCGCAGCGGCAATGCGCGAGGTCCAAGGCGCCGTCGTCGCGTCGTCGCTGGTGCTGCTTGCGGTGTTCGTGCCGGTTGCGTTCTTCCCGGGGACGACCGGGCAACTCTACAAACAGTTCGCTTTGACGATCGCCGCATCGATTTCGATCTCGCTCTTTGCGTCGTTGACGCTGACGCCGGTCATGTCCGCGCTGATGCTCGGCAAAGGCGAACTGGAGTCGCGCTTCCTCTTCTTTAAGTGGTTCAACAAAGGGCTGGCATCGTTCCGCGCCTGGTATCGCAGCCTGCTGCCGAAGTTCTTCCGCCGCCGGTGGATCGTCGCCGCGCTGTTCGTCGGCGCGCTGGCGGCCACGCTTATTCTGTTCCGCACCACGCCGACCGCCTTCATTCCCAATGAAGACCAAGGTTACTTCATCATTACGGTGCAGTTGCCGGAAGGCGCGTCGCTTTCGCAAGAACAGGCCGTTGCGCGCAAAATTGACGACATCGTTTTGGCGCAGCCGGAAGTGCAGCACGTCTTCGACGTCTCGGGCTTCAGTTTCATCGGCAGCGGCCCCAACCGCGGCATCGCATTCGCGAAGCTCGTTCCATGGTCGCAGCGGCGCGGCAGCCAACATTCTCTCAACGCGGTTCTGCAACGCGTGCAGATGCAGTTCTTCGGCATTCCAAACGCGCAGGTGTTCGCGTTCAATCCGCCCGCGATCAACGGCGTCGGCAACTTCGGCGGATTCCAATTCGAATTGGAAGATCGCGGCAACGTCGGCCTGCCGGCGCTTATGCAGACCGCCTACGGATATATGGGCCTAGGCAATAAGAATCCCAATCTCACGCAGGTCTACACAACCTTCCGCATCGACGCGCCGCAATATAACATACACATCGATCGCGAAAAGGCGAAAACCATCGGCGTATCCCTCAACGACGTTTTCGCGACGATGCAGACCGATCTCGGATCGTTCTTCGTCAACAATTTCGATTACCTGAACAGATCGTACCGCGTGTACGTACAAGCGGAAGAGCCGTACCGTACGAAGCTCGACTCGCTGCAATATCTGTACGTGCGATCCCAAAGCGGCGGCATGGTGCCGCTGCAAGGCCTGGGTACCGCGCAGCTGACGAAGACGGCGCCGATTATCACGCACTACAATCTATTCCGGTCGATTGAGATCAACGGCCAAACGCCGGCCGGCAAAGGCTCGGGACAATCGATTCAAGCGATGCAGCAGATCGCGCAGCAGATCGATCCGCCCGGCGTGGGCTACGAGTGGACCGGATTAACGCTGGACGAGATTGAGGGCGGTTCGCTTTCCGCGCTGATCTTTTTCATCGGCATCATCGTCGTGTTCTTGGTGCTCTCAGCGCAGTACGAAAGCTTCATCGATCCCCTGATCGTGCTGCTCGCTGTTCCGGTCGCAATTCTCGGAGCGCTTGTATTTCTCAACGTCCGCGGCTTGCCGAGCGATGCCTACGCGCAAGTCGGCTACGTCATGCTCATCGGCCTGGCGAGTAAGAGCGCGATTCTGATCGTCGAGTTTGCCAATCAACAGGTACGAGCCGGCGTCGACGTCATCACCGCCGCGTCGCGCGCAGCACAAACCCGGCTGCGGCCGATCCTCATGACCTCGATTGCGTTTATCGTTGCCGTTACACCGCTCGTCTTAGCCACCGGCGCGGGCAGCGCGGCGCGCAATTCGCTCGGAACCGTCGTCTTCGGCGGCATGATCGTCTCGACGATCTTAAACCTGGTGATTACGCCCGTTCTCTACGTCATCATCAAGTCGCTGGAAATGCGGAAACGCCGCACGCGGGCGGGCGACGGCCGTACGCTTCAACCGATCGAAGTGCCTACGCCGGAGCCGACCGCCCCGCTTTCGTAATCCGGCACGCCCGACTTTTCTCGCAGATTAGCGAGGGATTTGAGCGAAAAGAACGGTACTCTGCTCCAATCTAGGGCTATTAATTTTAATAGCCCTTGTCTTGGAGATTGTTAATGGTTCGTACCCTCGTTCGTACTTCCACAGCGCTGGCGCTGGCGGCGTCGTTTGCCACCGCACCCGCCCTGGCGGATGCGACCGGTCCGTTTGGGGCGGCGGTGCAGAACGCCAACGCCGCGCTCAAGAACGCCATGAATAAGAAGGCCGATGGAAAGGTTGCCCAAGTTCCGCCCGTGTCCCAACAGCCCGTAGGCGGCGCACAAACCATCGGCTTTCCGACGGGATTCACCTATATGGCGGACGTGTCGACCGCGTATCCGTTCGGCAATATCGGCACGTTCGGAAGTAAGGCGCTGCGCGGCGGCGTCGACGGGGTGATCGGTTACGGCTTCAACCCCCGCATGCGCGTGGTCGCGCAGTACTACGAACTGCAGCATTATCCGGTCGGTTTTAACAGCGGCCAAGTACCGCTCTTTCTTCCGCCGGGCTTTCCGCCGTCGCCGGGCGTGAACCCCGGCTGCGTCGACCTGAGCGGAGCGACTTCTGCAACGTGCGCGGGGATCACGAGTCCCATCGACGTTTCGACGAAGGACAAATTCGCGCTGTTTTTGTGGGAAAATCTGTTTAACGCCGGTAAGGTCGCGGGGCGCAACATCCCAATCGTCGTCACGCCGACGTACGTTTCGCGCTGGTCGAACGTCAATGCATCGCACGGTAACGGCGACGTCGTACCCTTCGTCGACGCGAACGGCACCCCGCACTTCGACATCAACACGCGCACTGCGCAGGTGTACTCGCTGGCCGTTACGCTGCCGTTCTTGAAGACGCCCAAGATGTTCGGCACGTTTACCGCCGCGCCGACCTGGCTCGTACACACGGCGGGGCTGAACCAACAGAACCACGCGCAGATTTACCAAATTCTCTATCTCGAATATGCGCCGACGTCGACGATGAAGATCTTCTTCGAACCGCAGTCCTCGCGCGATTATTTACCGGCGGACCCGTACGCCCAGCATCTGGTTGCGTACTTCGCCGGCATCTCGCAGCAAGTCGGGAAATACGGCTTCGTCCAACTGGTGCTCAACAGCGGCGGTCCGACGAATTATAGTCCGTACGGCGTCAAACAACTGAACTGTTTCGCGCTTCCGTGCAGTGCGAACACCGTTCCGCAAGTGGGCGGCTTAAAGGCAACGCAGCTCCAAATTCAGGTCGGCGTCGGTTCGCCGAGCGTCATTCAATTCTAGCCAGACGGAGTTCACGATTATGTTCAAATCACTTCACCGTCCGCTCGCGCTGCTCGCGCTGTTTGGACTGGCGGCATGCGGCGGCGGTTCGTCGGTTCCGTCAACGCCCACCCCGCCGCCCTCGGGCGCAGGCCTGAAGCAGCAGAATTTCGTCGGTATCGGCGATAGCCTCACGTTCGGCGAACAAGCCGGAGGACAACTCGGCGTCATCACGACCAGTCCGGTTTCCGCAATTTCTTCCGGAGGTCCGCCGGGCTCGCCGGGACTCGTTCAGCCGACGCAAACCAACGGCTTTTGGGCGCTCATGTACGCGCAGATGAACGGCATCGCACTCGATCCGGCGCTCGGCAAATGGAACACCGATACGGCGCTCGGCGCCGCTTCAACCTCGCCGCTGCCGCTGATCAATGCAGCCGGCTTGGGGGCGCAGCTCGTCGTATCGGCGGTAAGCCCGCCGTTTGCGCCGACGCATTCCTCGTGCGATGCGTTCAATCAATCCGCGTTCTCGGCAGCGAGCGCGCAGGCAACACGCGTTTCCGCCACAGCTCCGATTGCCGATCTCGGCATTCCGGGAATCTCGATGCACGAAGCGGTTGCGATGACGGCGCCCCTCACCGGTCCGCCGAACGGGCCGAACTGCGGGTACGTAACCATCCCCGGCGATATCACGTCGGGCGGCTTGCAGTCGCTGGTTTCGGGTGAGAGTGAATTGTTCTATCCGGTGCTCGGGCAATTTCAAAGTACGCTTGGCGCCGGCAAAGTGACGCAATTAGCTGCAGCGGTTTCACTTCAGCCGAAACTGACCACGGTGTGGCTGGGCTCGAACGATCTGCTGAAGTTTATCTTCTCGCACGGGCAGTCGCCGATTACGGATTCGCCCACGCAGTTTGCAACGGACCTTACGACGATCGTGACGACGCTGGAAAAAGCCGGCTCGAAAGTCGTGGTCGGAAACCTGCCCGATATTCTCGGAAACGGCAGCACGGAGCCGCCCGTTCCGCAGTTCTTTCCGCAAACGAAATTATCGGCGGATCTACAGGCTCTCGGAATACCGGCCGCGATCGCGGATGCCGACGCTGCATTTGTTTCCGCGAATTACACCAAGGGTAACGGCGGCTTTCTAACCGAGAGCGGTTTCTTCGGCTTAGTCGCGCAGATTCAAGCGAACCCTACCGGCCAACCGAATCTTGATCCGAACGGCCCCGGCAGCGGCAACGGGCCTCTGTATGTCGATCAAGCATTCGCAGCACAAGCGATTGCTCTGAACGCTGGATACAATCAAGCTATCAGCAGCGTTGCGGCGGCGACCGGCGCCGGTCTTGCGGACATCGAGACGGCGCTTAGGACTGCGAGCAGCGGCGTCGTCATTGGCCCGATGACGCTAACCTCTCAATTCGGCGGCGGCATTATCAGTTACGACGGTCTGCATCCGACGAACGTGGGATACGCGCTTATCGCAAACGTCTTCATCGGCGCGGCGGATAGCAAATTCGGCCTGACGATTCCGCCTATCGACAACGGCACGCTCGGCGCGACGTTCTTAGCCATTGCGTCGGGCGATACGTACAATCCGTTCGTAATCAAGAGCGTCAATCCGGCCTGGCCCTTCCCACTCCCATAGCGAAACGTTCGCAATTCGCAAGAGACGGGCGCCGACGGGTGTCCGTCTCTTTTTGTTGTATCAATCCGGCATGGCGAACGTCGACGACATCAAAAATTCCAAAGCCGGCATGCTGAAAATTATCGATATCCGCAAGAAGCCGGACGAGAAGCAAATTCCCGGCTCCGTACGCTACAGCGGCGAAGCGCTCGAGCGTGCGGAGCAACTGCCGTTTGGAAAGGACGAGCACGTGGTGCTCTACTGCGGCAGCGGCAATTCGTGCTCGCGCATCGCGCAGACGCTGCGCGAGCGCGGCTTCGAAAAAGCCGAAGCTCTCGAAGGCGGTTATGCGGCGTGGACCGATGCCGGGTTGCCGGTCGAACCCATTACCGAACTGCGCGAGCTATAACGCGTCGCTTGCGAGCACGCTGCGGGCGCGTTCGTTGTCGCTCGTGGCGATCGCAACGACCGCCCAATCTTCATCGCGCTGCACCATGTTTAGGCCGCGCACGTCGAGCTGCGCGTCGAGCAAACGGCGCGACAAATCCGCAAGCGCGCCCGGCCGGTCCTTAATTCGCGCCAGCAGCACGTCTTCGGTCACTACTTGATATCCGTCTGCGGTTAATGCGCCGAGGGCAGTATCGGCATCCGCGTCTTCCACATCGATCGCAATGACGCCGTCGTTGCCGTAAGCGTGCGCGGCGATATAACCAATGCTGATGCCCTTTGTCGCCAGCTGGTGGGTGACTTCGGCGAGAACGCCGGGACGGTTACGAGAGACGACCCTGATTCGTTGCACGAATATCCTCCACGAAAGCATCGATCCGGTCGCGCGTGACGCCGGGCATGACGATGAGATGCGAAATATCGCCTTGCGTCGCGAGCTGCCATTTGTCGCGCACGGCGGGCGGAACCTTCGGAAACACAACCGTGATTGCGTTCGGATTGCGCCAAGCCGCAACGCCTGCAGCCGCAAGCCGCTCCTGCGCATACGCCGCGACTTCAAGCGCCGTTTTTGCCCGCTCGCGCAAACCTTCGGCGCCGAGCGTCTTGATGCGATGCCAGAGGAGCAGCGGCGTAAAACCGCTGCGCGAACCGCTAATGGTCGTGTCGAGCGTTCCGATGTAATCGATGGATCGCGCGATGCGGGAGACGTTGTGCTTGCGCGCCACGACGATACCGCACGGCACCGGCGAACCGATGAACTTATGACCGCTAATCGAAATGCTGTCGGCACCGTCCGCAAAGTCGAATGCAGGACGCGGCTCTAGAAACGAAGCGTACGCACCGCATAATGCCGCGTCTGAGTGGATATAGCGTTCGCGAATCGCCATCGAATCGAAGATTTCGCGTATGCGGGCGATGTCGTCACGCGCTTCGGTCATCGTCGTCCCGACGTTGGCGAACACAATCGGCGGCACGTCCCGATGTACGCGTACCGTCTCCCGCAAGTCGTCATAATCGATTTCACCGCTGCGCTGCGCGCGGATCATGATATGGCGCATCCCGAGAAAGTGCAGATTCTTACTGACGCTGTAGTGCGTGTGCTCGGAGTAGTAAACGACCCCTTTGGGATGCAGCTCGCGCGCGAGATATAAACCGTACAGTTTGCCTTCGGTACCGCCGCCGGTGACGTAACCCCACCAATCGTCTTGCGGAGCGCGCAACAGCTGCGCGAAGAACGCCACGACTTCACGCTCGAAGGCGCGCGTCTGTACCTGATACGTGCCTTCGGCAAACGGATCGCCGACGTTGTTGATTGGAAACTCCAGAAAACGCAGCAACGGCTCGCAATCGAAGTCTTTCGCCGACGGATACCCTAGCGCCAGCGCGTTCGCGCGCTGCATGTGTCCGTAGAGATCGTCGAGGGCCCGCATTACTGCGGGCCCTTGCTCGAGCTTCGCCATTACAGCGCCTTAGGCATAAATGCCGCGAAGTTTGAGAGCCTGCACGACGCGATCGATGCCCATCATGTATGCTGCTGTGCGATACGGAATATTGTGCCGCTTCGCGATGAGCCGCAGCTCGTGGAAGTTGGTGAGCAGCGTGTCTTCGAGCCGCTCGTTGACTTCGTTGAGCTTCCAATAATAGCCCATGCGGTCTTGCACCCACTCGAAGTACGAGACGGTCACCCCGCCGGCGTTCGCCATGATATCCGGGATTACCGAAATGCCGCGCTCGTTCAAGATGCGATCCGCCTCCGGCGTCGTAGGTCCGTTCGCGCCCTCGACGATGAGCTTGGCTTTGATTTGCGCGGCGTTCTCCGCGGTGAGCACCTTTTCGAGCGCAGCGGGCACCAGCACGTCGCAGTCGCTGACCAGCAGCTCGCTGTTGCTGATCTTGTCGCCGCCGCGAAACGCGCCGAGATTACGATCCTTTTCAGCCAGTTCGCACGCTTTGTCGACGTCGATGCCGTTCGCGTTGTAGTACGCGCCGGTGACGTCGGAGATGCCGACGACTTTGCATCCGCGCTGCGCGAACAGACGCGCCGCCCACATGCCGACGTTGCCGAAGCCTTGAATGACGATGCGCGCGTCCTGCGGTTTGACGCCCATGGTCTCGAGTTCGTCCATGCCGCAAATCATCACGCCGCGGCCCGTCGCTTCCACGCGGCCCTTGGAACCACCGATGACCAGCGGTTTACCCGTAACGACGCCGGGGACCGTTTGACGCATGTGCATGGAATACGTGTCCATGAACCACGCCATCGTTTGCGGATTGGTGTTGACGTCGGGCGCCGGAACGTCTTTGTCGGGACCGACAACTTCAACGAGCTCTGCCGCGTAACGGCGCGTAATGCGCTCGAGTTCGCCTTGCGAGAGTTTCGTGGGATCGCAAGTGACGCCGCCCTTACCACCGCCGAACGGCAGGTCGACGACCGCACATTTCCACGTCATCCAAAACGCGAGCGCCGTCACTTCATCGAGCGTCACGCCGGGATGGAAACGAATGCCGCCCTTGGCCGGTCCGCGAGCGAAGCTGTACTGCACGCGATAGCCGGTGTAGACCTCGAATTCGCCGTTATCGCGTTGGAACGGGATCGAGAAAATGATCTGCCGCGTTGGATGCGTCAGGATCGCGCGCATGGTTGCATCGAGTTGGAGCAGGTTCGCCGCTTCGTTGAAATAGGCGATGCCGTCTCCGAACACCGAGACTTCGCGCACAGCAGTGGTCATAAGGGGTTAAAGCCTCCAGCAAAAATCCAAACCCATACAGGTTAGGGTATGTGCGCGCGTTCCCCTATGTTCAAAAGTCGCAGCCCCGCTCTGTTGCTTTGTCGGCGGAGGGCACGGGTGCTTCGGCAACCGCTGGCCGATTTTCCAGCGGTGCACGAGGCCTACGTCCAACCGCGGGGTTTACACGTTGAAGCGGAAGTTGACTACGTCGCCCTCGCGCATTACGTACTCCTTGCCCTCCTGACGTACGAGGCCCGCGGTGCGCAGCGCGTCCATCGTTTTGTGCGTGACGTAGTCGTCGTAGGCGACAATCTCCGCGCGGATGAAGCCGCGCTCGATATCGCTGTGGATCTTGCCGGCTGCTTGCGGAGCCTTGGTGCCGCGAGCGATCGCCCAGGCACGCACTTCTTTTTCGCCGGCCGTCAAAAACGTCATGAGACCCAGGAGATCGTATGCCGAGACGATGAGTTGGTCCAGGCCGCCTCGCTCGATGCCGAGCTCCGCGCAGAACTCCTTGGCTTCTTCGTCCGAAAGCCCGGCTAGTTCGGCCTCGACCTTTCCGCAGAAGGCGACGACGCCGCTTCCTTCGGACTTTGCCAGCGCTTCGATCTCCTTGAGCAAAGGGCCGGGTTTGCCGATTTGGTCCTCGTCGATATTGGCCACGTAGAGCAGCGGCTTGGCAGTGAGCAAGAACGATTCGGCTGCCACTTCCGCCTCGGGGGAGTCTTTCGGGAACGAACGCGCCGGACGGTTCTCTTCGAGCGCCTTCATCAGGTTTTTCGCCGCCCCAACCTTGTAGTTGAGCTTAGGGTTTGCTCGGGCTTCGCGTTCGAGTTTGTCGACGCGCTTTTGGAGGGTGGCCAGGTCGGCAAGCGCCATCTCGATGCTGATGATTTCGATGTCCCGGCGAGGGTCAGGACCGCCTTCGACGTGCGTAACGTTGTCGTCGTGGAAGGCGCGAACCACCATGGCGACGGCGTCCGTTTCGCGGATGTGGCTGAGGAAGGCGTTGCCTAGCCCCTGCCCCGAGCTGGCGCCACGGACTAAGCCGGCGATATCAACAAAGCGCATGGTTGCGGGTACAATTTGCTTAGATTGGACCAGGTCCGCGAGGACCTTCAGGCGGTCATCGGGGACGGGGACTTCGCCGACGTTGGGTTCGATGGTCGCGAAAGGATAGTTTGCCGCCAGTGCCTGCGCCGAGCGGGTGAGCGCGTTGAAAATGGTGGACTTGCCGACATTGGGCAGGCCGACGATACCGCACGATAACATGGTGAAACGCGCTCCGTTCTGCTACCGCAACGCGTCACCCTGGTATCATTACATACAAGGTCGCTTGGCAAGGAATGATTGGAAGAGGAGCACGTAGGATAGGTCTTCATGCGCCAAATGAAGGTTGACAAGCTCGGCATCGATTTGCTTACGCACGATCCGGTTGTCATCCTGAAGGATATGGACGGCAAACGCTTCTTGCCCATTCTCATCGGCCCGTTCGAAGCAACGGCCATCGCGCTTGCGCTCGAAGGTGCCCCCGTACCGCGGCCGCTTACGCACGATCTTATGCGTACGATTTTCGAAACGCTCGACGCGCGTCTGGAACAGGTCGTCATTCACGACATCCGTGAATCGACGTTCTTCGCAAAACTCATCGTTCGCAGCGACGGCGAGCTGCAAGAGATCGATGCTCGTCCTTCCGACGGCATCGCACTCGCGCTGCGGATGAGCGCGCCGATTTACGTTTCCGACAAAATCGTGCTTGAAGAATCCGTCCCGGACAAGAAAACGGAAGACGCCGAGACCGAGCGCTTCAAGAAATTCATCGAAGACCTCAAGCCTTCGGATTTCAACCGCTGAGCGGCCCGGCGGCTCACCCCTTCACGGCAATCGATCACGTCCAACTCGCCATGCCGGCGGATGGTGAAGACGACGCACGCCGCTTCTTCTGCGATATTCTCGGCATGATTGAATTGCCGAAACCGGCGGAGCTTGCAAAACGAGGCGGCTGCTGGTTCGCGAGCGGCAGCGTGCAAATACATGTGGGCGTCGATCCCGATTTCCGGCCGGCGCGTAAAGCTCACCCGGCTTTGCGCTGCAGCGATTTCGGCCAAATACTCGAGCGGCTGCAAATTCACGGCGTACCATACTCGGAAGACGGGTCGGCCGGCGCCGGACGCGCGTTCGTGCACGATCCTTTCGGCAACCGGATCGAACTGATTTCGTAAGGACTAGCGCTCTTCAGCCGTCAAAAACAAGCCGCGGCACCACAGCTCCAGCGCGTCCAAGTCGCGCGGAGAACCGCGAAAACCGATGTAGCCGTCAGGGCGAACGACGTACAGCGCTCCGCCTTCTTGAACGTAATTTCTCCAAAATTCCGCATCGCCGTCGATAAGCGCGGCGCCGTGCAAAACGTCGCGATAGGTTGCACACAACTGCGCAAAGCGCCGCACGTCCGCATCCGGCTGCGGCGTTACCAACAGCGCCGTATGCAGCGGTTCTTTGAAGAGGTTGAAGATGCGCCCTCGCCCGCCGGTTTCGTGCGTAACTTCACAGTCGGGTGCACGATCGCCGGCTTGCAGGAGCGAGGCTCCGCCGCATTCAGCAACGATCGGGCTCTGACGGTAGTTCAAGCCAAGATCTGAAATTGTGTTGCGCAGGCGGTCTTGAACAGCTTCAAACGAACCGATGCGCGAGAGGATTCCGTCGCGGATCCGCTCCAGCAGCCAATTCGATGCGGTCGCGGCGCGCAGTGCAACGGCCGTTTCCTTGACGAGCGCGTCGGACAGCGGTTTTCGTTCACGATCGTACGATTCCAGAAGCATCGGCTGTGCGCGCTGCGATTCGACAAGCGCGATCTTCCACATCAAATTCGCGGCATCTTGAATGCCGCTATTCATGCCTTGGCCGCCGACAGGTGAATGAATATTCGTCGCGTCGCCCGCTAGGAACACACGCCCGCGCGAATAGGCCGGCGTGCGGCGCTCGCTCACGCGGAATGCGGCCATCCACCGCGGATCGCTGACGCGCAAATTTTCTATGCCGACGACGTCTATCGCGTTTTGGAAATCGTGCAGCTCCGGTTCCCGTCCTGCCGGATGGTCGCGCAGCGCAACGATAACGCGGCACCGCTTGTCGTCGATACGCCCGATAAACACGACGTTTCCGCCATGCAGATATAGCGAGAGCTCGTCACCGGGAACGTCACCCTCAAGCCGCAAATCGCCCAAGAAGAATTCGAACTCCATTGAGGCGCCTTCGAAGGGCAACCCGAGGATTTTTCGTACCGTGCTGTGCGCGCCGTCGGCACCAACGACATACGCGGCGGTAACGGTATCGCGGCCGCCGTGCTTTCCGAGTAAGACGCATTCGACGGCGCTCTCACGCTCGATCAAATACTCGAGTTCCACTTCCCGCTCGATGGTGCCGCCCTGCGCTTCGACGTGTTCGCGCAGCAGCCGTTCCGTTTCGGTTTGAGGTAAGAACAGCACGAAGGGATAGTTTCCGGGAATGCCTTCGAACGATGTTTCAACGATGCGCGACCCGTCGCTGTAAATGCGTATGCGGCGGAGCCTGCGGCCGCATTCGATCGCGCGCTGCGCGATTTCGTATCGTTCAAACTGCTCGAGGGTGCGTGCTTGCACGACCACGGCTTGAGAATGCTGCGCCCCGTGCGGCGACTTGTCGATGAGGCGGTACCGCAGCCCGAAGCGCGCCGCCTCCGCGGCCATTGCCAGCCCCGTCGGTCCGGCGCCCACGATAAGAACGTCTATATCGGCGTGGCTCAGATATCCCACTGCCACACGTTGTACCACGGTGTGCTGCTTGGATTAACTTTGAAGTTTCGCAGGTCCGCGGAGCGCACGCTGATCCGCCGGCGATCGTAAATCGCAACGTACGGAACGGTTTGCCAGAGCAGCGGCTGCGCGCGATGATACGCCGCGGCGCGCTGGGCCGGATCGTCGGTCGACAAGCCGGCGTTTTCGTAGCGGTCGACTTCTTTGTTGCAATACCGGTACGTGTTTTCGCCGCGCGGATAAAAGAAGTCGCAGCCGATGTAAAAGGACATGTCGGGATCCCACGTCAGCGTTTGGCCGTAAATCGCAAAATCGTATTTGTTGCTGTAAATCGGCCCTTCGGGAGTGAACACGTCGTTATAGGCATACTCTTTGACGCTCAGCCGCACGCCGATCGCGGCGAAGTATTGCTGCAATTGCACGGCGAGCATGCGTAACGATGCGGAGCCGGAAATGCTGTCGAGCGTAAACTCCAGGCGAACGCCGTTACGCGAGCGGACACCATCCGCGCCGCGCTTATAGCCGGCTGCGTCGAGCGCGGCGTTCGCCCCGCGCGGGTCGTATGCACGCGCCGGATTGAGGGTATACCCGATCGCCGTCGGCGGGATGATGTCGTGCGAGGGAACGCCGGTGTTATGGCCCAGTTTACTGATGATGGCGTTGTAATCGATTGAATTCGCTATCGCCCGGCGTACGACGACGTCGTCCAGTCCCGGCTTACTGTTGTTGACGATCATCAACAGCTGCGAGTTCCACGGATATAGACGGGTTACGACGTCCGGAATGCTTTGATATTGCTCGTAGAGCGTGACAGCCGGAGATGCGATCATGTCGACATGATGCAGGCGCAGCTCGTTGAGAATCGTTTGGTCGTTCGGAATGATGTGCAGTTCGATCCGCTGCAGCTTCGGCAAGCCTTTGTAGTAAAGCGGATTGCGCTCCAGCACCAGCTCCCGGCCGCGCTCCCACTTGAGGAATTTGAACGGCCCGCTGCCCACCGGCGATGCGTTGAACGGTACTTGGTTGATCGAGCCGTATTTACCGAGGATATGCTGCGGGAGAACCGGTTTACCGCCTTCCTGCAGCGGCGTAAAGAATTTCGAAACGAACGGCGGGTAACGGTGTTTGAGGTGGACGACCACGGTGTACGGGTCCGGCGTATCGATCGAAGCGATTTCGGTATAGCCTTCGCGATGCAGCGTGTTGTTGTTCGGATTGACGATCGCTTGCCATGAAAACCGCACGTCGGCCGAGGTGAGCGGCACGTTGTCCTGCCAGCGCACGCCGCGACGCAAATGATACACGTACGTCGTGCCGTCTTTCGAAATACCCCCGTTGCGCAGCGATGGAACGGCGGTGGCCAGATCGCCTTCGAGCTGTCCGCGATCGTTTGCAACGACCAAGTACGAATAGATGAACGACGACAAAAAATACACCAGGTCCATCGTCGAGAGATACTCGTTCAGATTATCCGGATCGGCGATGTCCGCCAATCGAAGCACGTGCGGCACGGTCCAAATATGCCGGCCGCCGAGTCCGACGGTGGAACCGGTACGCTGACATCCCGATTCGGCGAGCAGCGCGGCGCATAAGAGCAGAGCTATCAACGCCCTCGTAACAGCATTCACCTCGCTTCGCTTCGAGGGGTAGCGGCGTTTTCCCAGAATCCAGCGGCCCTTATGGAGACAAAGGAACGCGCCGACATCGGCGTTTTTGGCGGCTCGGGGTTCTATTCACTCATTGAGAACGCCCGAGAAGTTGCAATTGAAACGCCGTACGGGGCGCCCAGCGACAAGCTTGCCCTCGGCGAAATCGCCGGAAAGCGTGTGGCATTCTTGCCCAGACACGGAAAAGATCATCGCTTCCCGCCGCAGACGATCAACTATCGCGCAAATCTGTACGCGATGAAAATGCTCGGCGTGAAGCGGATCATCGCGCCGACCGCGTGCGGCTCGCTCACGCCCGAGGTGAAGCCCGGCTCGATGGTCGTCGCCGATCAAGTGGTGGATCGCACGACCGGACGCAAGGACACGTTCTACGACGGGCCGATTACCACGCACGTCAGTTTCGCGGACCCGTACTGCCCCACGATGCGGCCCATTGCCGTCGATGCGCTGCGTTCGCTGAATATCGAGACGCACGAACGGGGTACGATTGTCGTGATTCAAGGCCCGCGTTTTTCGACGCGCGCGGAGTCGCGCTGGTTCGCGGCGGCAGGATGGGAGGTCATCAATATGACGCAGTACCCCGAGTCGTATCTTGCACGCGAACTCGAGATCTGCTACGTCAACATCTCTCTCATCACCGACTATGACGTAGGTCTGGAGGGGGTCGGCGGGATCGAGCCGGTTTCGCATCACGAAGTGATTGAAGTCTTCAACCGGAACAACGCACGCGTGAAAGACGCCATTTACCGCATCATCGAGCAGCTCGACATCGATGCGGATTGCAAGTGCCGGCACGCACTCGAAGGGGCCAGAGCCTAATCATTGCGGCGCCCACGGGAGACAATGGTTTGCGATCAACATTACGCGCCATGAGGCGTGGGGCCCCACGATGTGGGGGGCGCGGAGCCTAGGCAGCGCCTTATGAAACAACAGCGGTTGGACCTTATGATCTATCTTCAGGCGCTGCCCGTCTATGCGCGCAATCTGGGCGTATTGCTTGCGCCGCTGATCGCCGCGGCGATCGCCGTAGGGTTGGATTACGCGTCAGGCCCGCTCTTCGCCGCCGTGGGCGGCGGCGGAGCGGGCATTCTCGGCTTTATTGCGCGCGTTATTGAAGGGTATGCGTTCGGCGTCGCCGTCATCTTCGCAGACGACGCGTGGCGCCGCGGACGCGGGAACTTGGGCGCATCGTGGGATCAAGCGCGGCGCAAAGCCGGCGAGATCGTCATTACCGTCATCGGGTTCTTGTTTTTGATGTTCGTCGCCGGGCTGATCGGCAACATCTTCGGGGTAATCGGTTACTACACTTTGAGTTTGGTCGCGCTGTGGGCGTTCATTTACGCCATACCGGCGGCAGCGATCGGCGGTATTCCGGCGGGCGGAGCATTCTCCGTTTCCCTGCAAACCGCACGCCGCCATCCGCTGGCAACGGCCGTCATCGCAATCGTAAGCCTCGTCGTTTGGTGGGGACTAACGCAATATGCCTTCAACGCGCTGATCCCGTACATGAATATGGCGGGGTACTATGCGGCGCAAGCGCTTTTGACGGCGATCGCGCTGGGCTACATCGCCCTCGTGCTCGCGCGTCAGTATGCCGATTTCGCGTTTCGCAGCTACTGGTAGCTCGTAAGCGCCATGCGCACCAGCTCGCCGACGAGCGCCGGGCTCACGTTCGTGCGCGCCAGGCGCTGCGCGTCGGTCACTTTGGCAAGCACCGCGATCGCGCTCTGCGGCGCGATCTTCGGCAAATTCGTCAGTTCGTTCGAGTAGTCCACTGCGAGCAGCGGCACGTTGCTGCCCGCACCGGAAAGTGCGACCCAGTCGCGTACGAGCGTTTTGACGATCTCCAAGCCCTCGTCGAGCGTCTCACGCGTGGCCCACGTTTCTTGCGGCGTGCGGCCTTCGACGACGGAGAAAAACCAATCGGCAACCTGACCTCGCAGCTGTTCTTCGTCATCGGCCAACGCAGCAATTGCGCGCGTTACGGAACCTTGCGAGAGTGACGCGCCGAGATCGGCCTGTGCCGCGTCCAAGCCGCGCCGCTCTAAGATTTGGGCAACTTGCGCGTGACTGAGCGTCGGAAAACGAATTTCCACCAGACGCGAGCGAATCGTCGACAGCAAACGCGCCGGCGTTGACGTGGTGAGCAGAAGCAGCACGCCGGCCGGCGGCTCCTCGAAGAATTTAAGCAACGCGTTCGCCGCGGCAGGCGAGGCAAAGTCGACGTCGCCTAAGATAAAAACGCGAAATCCGCCGGAATAGGATTGCAGCGAGAGCTGCCGCACGAGATCGCGCGAGGTCGTCGCTTCCGCTTCGTGAAAGCCCATCGCCTCATCGGTCTCACCGATTTTCAGCGCGCCGGCGCTTTCGAGTAAATCGGGGTGCCGTGTGTCCTCGCGGCCGATCAGTTTACACGATGCACACGTCCCGTCGTATCCAAGCAAACCGTCAGGATGCGGCGCTTCGCACAGAATCGACTGCGCGAGCGCTCGCGCAAACGTTTTTTTGCCGACGCCGGCGGTGCCGGTGAAGAGATAGCCGTGAGCGATCGTTTCTTTCGTGAGGCGCGAGAAGAATTGCTTGGGGCCTTCCGCGCCGACGACGTCGAACTTCAGCTCGCTCATTGGGCGATCACCGCGGAGAGCGCTGCCATAGCGGCGTCCACGACTTGTTCGGTCGGCCGTTCGCCGTCAAGCGTAACCATGGACGGATAGTGACTGCCGAGCTCGAGATAGCCTTCACGTACGCGCCGGTGAAATGCGTCTTCCTCTTGCTCGACGCGATCGTGACCGTCGCCGCGTGACGCGAGGCGCTTACGCGAGGTTTCGTGTGAAATATTTACCAGCAAGGTCAGGTCGGGCATCAATCCGCCCGTTGCCGCATCACAAATCGTTCTAACCAGCTCGAGCGGCAGGCCGCGTCCGTAGCCTTGATACGCCAGCGTTGAATGAACGTAGCGATCGCACAGCACAACCGCGCCGCGCGCGAGCGCCGGACGAATCACATCGGCGACCAGCTGCGCGCGCGACGCATTAATCAGCAGTGTCTCCGCTAAGGGATTGACGTGAAGACCCGGCTGCAAAAAAATGCTGCGCACGGCGTCGCCGGCCGGCGTTCCGCCGGGCTCGCGAGCGACGATGATTTCTTGGCCTTCGCAGCGGAGCGCATGCTCTACGGCGGCCATCAGCGTCGATTTGCCGCTAGCCTCGATCCCTTCGAACGAAATGAACACGGGGCGATGATTCTACATCGCCCCGTTGCACCATTGTTACGCTTCTGCGCCCTTGAATATCCGCACGCGCCTGTTCGGTTCCAAGCCCGTGCTGCGCGATTGCAGCCGGTATTTCTCGGCCAATTGATGCTGCATCCGACGGATATAGGACGTCTGCGGAGAGAGTTCGACGGCTTTGCTGTCCAGCAGCACTTGGTAAATCGCTTCTTCCGTTTCCCGCAACGCGATCTCTTCCGTGTCGATGGACGGCAGGTTGAACACGTCCTTCAGACAGCTTTGAATCTGCGTCGTCGTATTCGTCTTTATACTGTAGATTGGAATATTTTCCGACGCAATTTGCTTGAGCTTCGGCTGCTCTTTACGCTCGAGCGTTTTGAGCGTGAGCACGACGTCGGCGTCGTCCCAGTTTCGCGCAATCGAGGCGTTTACGCGCAGATTGTGGATGGCGCGTTCGATTTTATTGCGCGAAACGCCGTACGGGAAAATGAGCAGCGGCTTGTCGCGGTCCTCGCGCTCGCGTTCGGCTTCATGATACGCAGCCGACGCCGCGAGCTGCGGCATCGATTCCGTATCGGCTTCCTGCACGATTGCGACTTGACCGGACGACGTGCGTTTGCGCACCTCCGGCTGGGGCTGATAGCCCCGCAGCAGCGCGTCGACGACGTCTGCGACGTTTTTGTGAATCGCCATCGTGTCGCGATCGTGAATCTCGACCACGACGTCGAACGTCGGCGGAGCTTTGCGCTCGAGCACGGTTTTGCGCGTGCCGCGCCGGCGCGCTTCCTCGTCGGAGAGCGTCACGGCGCTGATGCCGCCGACCAAATCCGAGAGGGTCGGATTCATCAGCAGATTCTCGAGCGTTTGCCCATGCGCCGTACCGATGAGCGCGACGCCGCGCTCGGCTATCGTGCGCGCCGCGCTCGCCTCGGGCTCGGTGCCGATTTCATCGATGACCACGACCTGCGGCATGTGGTTTTCGACCGCTTCGATCATCACCGCGTGCTGCAGGGCCGGATCTGCGACCTGCATCCGGCGCGCCGTCCCGATGCCCGGGTGCGGGATGTCGCTGTCGCCGGCAATTTCGTTCGACGTGTCGACGATCACGACGCGCTTGCGATCTTCGGAAAGAACGCGCGCGCATTCCCGCAGCATCGTCGTTTTGCCGACGCCCGGAGGCCCGAGCAGGCAAATCGATTTACCGCTGCGCAGAATATCGAGCAGAATATCGATCGTGCCGTAGACCGCGCGGCCGACGCGGCACGTTAGCCCGACGATTTTTCCCGTGCGATTGCGGATGGCGCTGATGCGATGCAGTGTTTGTTCGATGCCGGCGCGATTATCGGCGCCGAACGTCGAGAGCCGCGAACAAACGTGCGCGATATCTTCCTGACTAACGGATGTTTCGGAAAGGTACACAAAGTCGTTCTCGAACCGCGCCTCCGGCGGACGCCCAAGATCGAGTACGACCTCGATCATGCTTTCGAGATTGGGAAGACGGACTAGCGACTGCCGGATGGGAAGCGGAAAGATATCGAGGAGCTGGGTGAGCTCCCAATTGGGAGCTAGAGATTCGGCCTTAACCGCCAATACTGACCCTCGCGTTCCAAAGCCTGTCCTGAGCTTGTCGAAGGACGTTGTGAGTACTTTTTCCCAATATCGGACGGACGCCCTGCTTCCTATACTTTGTTCGTCCACTTCCCGCGCGTCACGTCTACAAGCGCGCCGTTAATTCCCCCGGCGCGACGGCGAACGCCGACATTTTGACGGACGCTTTGCAACCTTCGATGCGCCGAACAGGCGGAAGCGCCGCTGCGGGTCTTTTGAACTACCGGAAAAACGTTTTCAAATGTTGCAACTTGCATCGCGCGCAAGTGATGAGTCGCGTTGCAGAAACTTCGAATGAACCCTCAGAAGTGATAGGGACCGGATTACCACGCAGACGCTAAGAGTACTAGATCTTCGTCGCATATTTTCCTAGCGCGCACTGGCCGCTTCGCTCCTGTCTGCACACGTTGCGAAAGCGTAGGATTTTTTCAGGCAAGCTGACGCTCAATGTCCTGACTTTGGCACGAGAAGGCTGCTTGCTGGAATGCAACTCAATCGGCCTGGCTTGTTAGTCAGGACCTGAAAGGACATATTTTGCGATGAAATCCAAACTGCTCGCGCTTGCGGGACTCGTTTCGCTTCTTTCATTCGCAGCTGTGGCGCCTGCCTCTGCGATCCAAGTCGGCGTGACGAACACGGTTTCGACCTCGATTACTTCCGGTCACCTCTCGGTTTGTGAAACGGACAATCACTACGATTCCGGCTGGACCGCGCAGCTCCAAGTCTCCGGCGATCTGCAACTGCAGTTCGGCGGCGGCGGCCAAAAGGGCATCGGCGGTGAAGGCAACATCAGCGGCTTTCCGTTCCCCAATTCGGTCGGATTGGGCGGAGCCGAGTTCGGCGACGGCCTGCACTACGGTCAGATCTCGGGCAACGGCGAGGTATCGCTGACGGTCGCAAACTTCAGCGACCACAACGTCACCAACTCGGAGTTCAGCGGTCAGCAAACCACGAGCACCACGACGACGTCGTCGGCGACGTTCGCGAACTTCTAATTCGGAGAACGGACAGCACCGGCGAAGCGCACGCGTTTCGCCGGTGGTGCCCGGCCAGCTGAAAGGGTCATCATGAAGAAACTCCTTTCGATCGTGCTCGCCGCCGGATTCGTTCTGGGCGCCGCTCCCGCGTACGCGCAGCAAGCGACGACGATCAACAGCCCGCAGTCGACGAACAACGGTATATCGAATCCCGTCGGTCAAAACACGAACGTTCAGGTGAACAATTCCTACGCCGGCATGAACTCGTTCGGCGTCGGAATCGAGTGCGCGACGCCGTATGTGGCGGCGGGCGTGTACAACAACAACACCTCGGTGAACAACGGCGTGGCGGGAATCGCGAACAATGCCGGAAGCAACAACAGCCTGGGGGGAACGCTGCAGTTCGTCGTTCCGGTCGGCGGCAGGCAGCAGTCGAACTGCACCGCGCTATCGAACGAAATCGTTCACCAGCACACGCTCGACACGCAAATCACGCTGATTCAGCGATGCGCGGATTTCGCGAAGGCCGGCATCAGCCTGGACTCCCGCGTGTATCCGGAAATCGCCGCGGCATGCGTGGGCGTCAAGGTTACGCCCGGCACGCAATCCACGTCGATGGCGACGCCTCCGGTGCAAACGGTTACCGTTCCGAAGCTTGTCGTCTACACGGAACCCGCGAAGACCATGACGCAGTGCGCTAGCGGTTACCACTCGCCAAACAAACGCGACCGGAAGCTCATGGCCGCATGGAAGGATAGCATGCGCCAAAAGCTCTCCAAGCCCGGTGCAAAGATGGCGGCGGAGTACATGCGTGAGCTTCAAGCGGACTGCGTGGATCCGGTTGCGATGGCGCAGGGCATGGATGGCCCCTAGCCTGACTTCGATCGTCGTGAATCTGCACATGTGGTGAGCAGTTCCGGACTGTCCGCTCCGGGCTGCTCACCATGAAACCACGGGAGCCCTCACCATGAAAATTCGGATTACGGCGTTTACGCTGCTCGCACTTATGTCGTTCGCCGGTGCGCCCGCACCGGCTCAGCAGCAGGTGCAGCCGGTCATCACCGCTCTGCCGCACAATGCGGTTACGATTCAGTCATGCAACTGGAAAACAACGTATAATTCCTTTGACGCGGATATCCGCCTGAAGGACAACACGAACCTTAAAATTGCAAAGAGCCGCCTCTTACTGACGTTCACCAACGACTACGGCGAAAACGTGTCAGCCTACGCCGACATGGACGGAGGCAGCGTAACGCCTGCACCCGGCATGAAGCTGATGGGCAAGTGGCTGCACGGCACGTTTCCGATGAACCTCAAGAACATCAGTTGCGCGCTCGTCGGCGTGAAGTTCGTCGGTTATCCGAACGTCATCTTTTCGGCAGTAAACCGGTAAGCCATGAAACTCTCGCACACGCTCATCGCCGCCGTCATTATCAGCGCTTTTATTGCAACGGCGTCTGCCGTTTCGATCGGCGCGCCCAGATCGGTTAAACCGGCGAAGGCGATCGCCCAAGCCAAAGCCGAAACGAGAGCCGATAGCCACAAGGACAAGCGCGCCTGCGGCGACATCCCGCCGTACTACGAGTCGACGAAAGCGTTTCAAAGTTTCGCGAAGGCGTACGCGGTGCTGGACTCTCCGAACTTCAACCGCTTCAGGGACAGCGCTTTCGGCGGGTTCGGACGCAGCTTCGCGCATCCGATTCCGCAGCGCAAACTCGCCGCGCAGCTCGCTATTTACGGCTACGATTTCATTGGCGAGTATCGCGGATATCTTCTGTTCTACCGGCGCGCGGAAGGGTGGTGGCAAGCTGGAACTCTGCCTTCGCTCACCGCGCCGAACGGCGAGAGGCTTCCGCCTCTTCAACTTCCATCCGATTTGAATCCCGAGTGGCCTTCACCGGGTCTGGTCGTATCGCAAGCTCCGTTCATCGGCGCGATCGTTCTGCCTCAGCAGATCATCGCAATTCCGTGCGTGCAGTAGTCCTCGCCTTTCATTCCTTCACGACGCGAATCGTACGCAATTCCTTGTCGAACGGACCTTGCATGCGCACTCCGGCCTTTAACTCTAGGCCTAAGTAATCGATAATCTCCGGCGTAATTTCTTCGCCCGGCGAGATTACCGGAATCCCAGGGGGATAAGGGGAGATCGTCTCGGCGCAGATGCGCCCTTGACTGTCCTTGAAACGCACGAACTCCGTTTGCGCCAAAAATGCTTCGCGCGGCAGCATGCGCATCGGTGGAATCTTCGGAAGTTTATACGTACCGGTTTCCAGCCGGCGTTCCAGCACGCCCGAAGGCGAGAAGATGTCGATCGGACGATCTTCGCTCGCGAGAAACGCAACGCCCTCGACCAGCCGATCCGCGGCAGCCTGTGACGTACCGATCGTAAAGAGCGCTACAACGTTGAACAAGTCTGCAAGTTCCACTTGGACGTTGTAACGGCGGCGCAGGATCTCCGACGCTTCGTATCCCGTGTAGCCCAAGTCTTTCACCGTAATCGTGACCTTCGTCGGATCGAGATCGAAGACTCCCGGCTGTCCTTGCAGTTCTTCGCCGAAGCAGTACACGCCGTCGATCGCATTGAGTTGCCGCCGCGTATCTTCGGCGAGCGCAATCGTTTGTGAAAGCAGCGCCGGGCCGTCCACGGCCATCTGTTTACGCGCCACATCGAGCGATGCGACCATCGGCAAGTTCGGAGACGTCGACAGAAACATTTTGAGCACCGCTTCAAGGCGGTCGACGAGCACGCGCGGACCGCTTTGATGCAGCATCGCGCACTGCGAGAACGCGGAAAGCATTTTGTGCGTCGAGTTTATGCACAGATCGGCGCCTGCGGCGGTCGCGGAAATAGGGAGCGCCGGATGAAAATGAAAGTGCGGCCCCCACGCCTCGTCGACCAGCAAGAGTTTCCCGGCATCGTGCGCGATGCGCGCGATCGATTCGAGATCGGCCGCAACGCCGTAGTAGGTTGGACTGACGATATAGACCGCTTTGATATCCGGATGCTCATCGAGCGTCTGCGCCACTGTTTCCGGCGTTACGCAATGATCCATATGCATCGCTTCATCCACGACCGGCTGCATGTAGACCGGGCGCGCTCCGCTCATGACCAAACCACCCAGCATCGATTTGTGGGAGTTTCGCGGAACGGCAACTTTCTCACCGGGATTTACCGCGGTCATCATCATGCACTGGTTGCCGCTGGTCGAACCGTTCACCAGAAAATACGTGCGATCCGCGCCGTACGCTTCCGCTGCAAGTTCCTGTGCCTCGAGAATCGATTCAGTCGGCTGCAGCAAATCGTCGATGCCCGGCATCGGCGTAAGATCGATCGCGCAGATGTTGTCGCCGACGAACTCGCGGAAGGACCGGTCCATTCCAATACCCTGCTTATGTCCGGGCGTATGAAAAGGAATGACGCCGGAATCGACATAGTCGAGCAGCGCTTGAAAATAGGGTGTTCTTGTTTGGTCCACGGGCACGCACTCCGTCTTCGGAGGAAAGCAAAAAGGAAACGATCGCGATTTAGCTGCGCGAGAATCCCTTCGCAGTGGCGGAATGGTGCGAGATAAGCCATGCCGCTTTGCGTATCGCAAGCGAGGATACGCGTGAGATCAGGCCCACGTTATGCGAGGATTTCGAAACCGAGGCGGTCGAGCATGGCAAAATCATCTTGGTCTCCACGCCCCGTAGTTGTCAAGTAATTCCCAAGCACAAGACCGCTTGCGCCGCTGCGCATGCCGAGATCTTGAAGGCCCTGCAGCGTCACTTCGCGTCCGCCGGCAAACCGGATGAGCGCGGCCGGCAAAGCGAGCCGGGCCATTGCGACAAAGCGCAATGCCTCCGTCGGCTCTACGAGCGAACGATCGCCGAACGGCGTTCCGGGACGCGGATTGAGAAAGTTCACGGGCACTTCTTCCGGCTGCAAAGCTTGCAGTGACGTTAAGAACTCGAGGCGGTCTTCGGTAGTTTCGCCCATGCCGATGATGCCGCCGCAGCATAATTCCAAGTTGAATTGCTTGACTAGACGGCAGGTCTGCCAACGTTCCTCATACGTGTGCGTGGTGCACACCGATGGGAAGTACCGCCGCGACGTTTCCAGATTGTGATTCACTTTGTCGACGCCGGCCTCTACGAGCTGCTGCAGTTGATCTTCGCGAAGAATACCGAGCGAAACCGCAACCTGCAGCGGATACTGCGCCTTGATCAGCTTCACCGCGGTGCATATGCGCTCCAGCAGTTTTGTCGAAGGCCCACGCACCGCTACGACGATGCAGAGTTCCCCTGCGCCGCGCTCGTACGCATCTTTGGCTGCTTGGAGAAAGCCCTCAACGGAACTGAGCGGCTCAGCCTCCACGTCGCTTGCATAGCGCGCGCTCTGCGAACAGAAATTGCAGTCTTCCGAGCAGCCGCCTTTTTTCGCATTGTACAGCACCTCGACCGCGACACCGTTTCCGCAGTACGCAACGCGGACATCATCGGCGAGCGCAAGAAGCTGCGGAACGTTTTCCGCCGGCAGATGCGCAAGCGCTTCCAACAGCTCGCGGTCCGCAGGCAGGCGGTGCACGAGTACGCGTTCGCGCGCGCGTTCGATGGTCGGGTGATTCACTCAGGCTCTTCCTTTTGAATTTCTTTTACAACAGCGGTGCGAACAGCTGCGCGCCTTCGTGGACCGACGCAGTCTCGTTCGAGTCAAACGGCAGAATGCCAAGAATTTCGATTTTTCCCTGCAACGCGCGCCGTACGTCGGCGACGTAGGACGAGTCCGACTTTTGCCACCGATCGACGAGCACGCAGCCTGCCACGGCAAGCTTCAGTTGGTCGCATAGGGCGAGCGTAAGCAGCGCGTGATTCATGCAACCAAGGCGCAGGCCGACGACGAGCACGATCTGAAGCTTTGCAATTACCGCCACGGTTGCGAAGTTCTGCGCTCGGTTGAGCGGAACGGCGAGGCCGCCGGCACCTTCAGCAACGACCGCTCCCGAAATGCCGTCGATGATGCGCGACAGATCCTCTGCGTGAACGGTCGGCATACCTTCGGCGAGCGCCGCAGACCATGGGTCCGCGGGCTTTCGGAACCGCGCGAGTTCGACGTGCCGCGTTTGCGCGAGACCGCCGGCGCGTGCGGCGTCACCGGGCGTTCCAGGTACAAGACCGGTTTGCACGAGTTTTACGATCGTCGGATCCTCTCCCGATATCCGCAACGCCGCTGCGAGCGCGGCGGTAACGCGCGTCTTGCCGACGTCCGTGTCGGTTCCCGTTACGAGGTAGCGGTGCATGCAACTTGTTCCAGGAGCAAGTCAACTTGTTCGTCGGTATGATCGGCACGCATTGAGATGCGCAAACGAGAAGTGCCCGGCGGCACCGTCGGCGGACGCACCGCCGGCGCATTAATCCCACGCTCGCGGCATCGCTCCATCAATTCGAGCGCGCGCCGTTCCTCGCCGACCATAATGGGCACCACCGGCGTTTGCTCGTCGTTGACCGGATAACCCAGCTCCCGCAATCCAGCGCGCAGTCGTGCCGTTTTCGAAAACAAGCGCGCACGCCGGTCTTCAGCCGTTCGCGCGAGCATGATGCCCACGCGCGCGGCGAACGCGATCGGAGGCGGCGAGGCGGTATCGAAAATAAACGTGCGCGCCGTATTGATGAGCAGTTCGATCAGCCTTGATGGACCGGCAATGAATCCACCCGCAGCTCCAACCGCTTTGCCGAGCGTTCCGAGGACAATAACGCGCTGGTCGTTGATTCCGTACGCAAGTCCCGCTCCCTCAGCGCCGAGAACACCCAGCGCGTGGGCTTCGTCGACGAGCAAAATGTCATCCGCACCGAGATTAGCTGCCAGAGCCTTCACATCGACGGTGTCGCCGTCCATGCCGAAAAGCGATTCCGTGACAATGAGCGCTCTGCGGCGCCGTTCTTGCAAAGGCGGCGGCTGCGCGTGCGGATAGATTTCGCGCGGCACCTTCGCTGCGCGAATGCCGTCGATGAGACACGCGTGATTCAGCGAGTCGGAATAAACGCCGTCGGCAAATCTCGAGAGCACCTGCACGACGCCCAGCGCCGCCAAATAGCCCGATGAAAAGAGCAGCGCGCGTTCGCGCCCCAGCCAGCGCGCAATATCCTGCTCGAGCAGCGAATGTTCGCGATGACGCCCGCCCAGCAAACGCGCTCCGCCGGCGCCGACGCGCTTGACGTGCCGCATTGCTTCAAGCATGCGTGAATCGGTTGCGAGAGCGAGATAATCGTTGGTCGAAAAATCGGCGAGGTATTTTGGCTCGTCGCTTGGGATCGAACGATAGCGGTGTTGCGCGCGTATCTCTTCGAGCGCCGCCTCGACGTCACGCAAGTAGGTCATTCAAATCAACGGTAAACCGGCGGATCTCTTCAACCGTACACGAAAGCGGCGGCACGAGTTGAATCACGTCGCCGATTGGCCGCGTGAAGTGACCCCGCTCGTATAATTCGCTCGCAATTCGCCAAGCGGGCGTAATTGAGGCCCCCGAGTCAATGCTCTCAGCCGCAAGTTCGATGCCGATCATCAGACCGGCAGCGCGCACCTCACGCACCGGCGCACGCTGCGCCAGCGCCTGCAACGCGGGCGTAACCGCGTCGATGACGAGCGCTGCGCGCTCCAACGTTCGTTCCGACTCGAAAACATCGAGATTCGCGAGGGCCGCCGCACATGCAATTGGGTTACCGGCGTAGGAGTGACCGTGGAAGAAATGCTTCATTTCGCCGTGCTTGCCGCGGAACGCGTCGTAAACGCGATCCCGCACGACCGTTGCCGACAGCGCCAGCGTTCCGCCGGTGAGGCCTTTTCCGATGCACACGATATCGGGGCGTAAGCGCAGCTGCTCGTATGCGAACATCGTTCCGGTTCGACCGAAACCCGTTGCTATCTCGTCCACAATGAGCAGCGGCTCCATATCGCGCAACGCTGCATACCGCTCGTGCGGAACGATTCGCATACCCGCCGCTGCCTGGACGATCGGCTCGACGATAATTGCGGCAATATCGCTGCGATCCAGTAGCGAAGGATCGCGATCGTAGGGATACGCTTCGAACGTTACGGCACCGTAGCGCGATTTGAATACGGCGATGTCGGAAACGCTCATCGCTGCGGAAGTATCACCATGATACGAATCCACCAGGTGCACGAACCGCGTGCGGTGCGGCTGCCCCGCGTTCTGCCAATAGTGCAGCGCCATCTTCAAGGCCGATTCAACCGCACTTGCACCGTCGCTCGCGAAGAACGCGTAATCCATATGCATAAGGGCGGTAAGGCGCTGCGCCAGTTCCACGGCGGCCGGGTTACTCGCGCCGAGCAATGTCGAATGATCCAGCGTCGATGCTTGACGCGCGATTGCTTCGACGATGGCGTGGTGACAGTGACCGTGAATCGTCGTCCAAATCGAACTTACCGCATCGAAGATGCGCCGGCCGCGGGAGTCGATAAGGTAATTGCCGTCGCCCCGCACGAATGTGCGCTGCGACGGATCGAAGTCTTCCATTTGGGTGAAGGGCAGCCACAGGGCGCCGCCGGTCCGAATCACGGCCCTAGTCATTGGACAAGCGGTGTAGGCACCCTGGAACGCCGCAACGAGAAGGTAACCTGCCGCCCTTGTGAGCGGCATGGCGCGGCGATATCATCACGATGTCATGACTCAGCCGGCCGGCTTCAGAAAAAATCGGTTGGAAGCGCTCCAAGACGGTATCTTCGCCGTCGCATTGACGCTGCTCGCACTTGATTTGCGCGTGCCCGCCGGTCTTGCGCTCTCTGATGTGCCGGCCCGGCTCGTGAACCTCCTGCCGGCGCTCGGCGTCTATGCGGTGACGTTTGCGTTTATCATCGTTGTCTGGCTCTACGTATATAGCTTTCAAGAGGTCGTTATCCGGCAAGACCTCGTCGGGTCTACGCTCGCACTGGCGGCGAGCGCATGCGTTGCGCTCTTGCCGTTTACCTCGTCAACGTTTGCTAATTACCCGGACGTACTGATGGCCGGGCATTTTTTCGTGCGAAACATCCTCGCGATCATCTTTGTTTATCTCGTCTACGTGACGTATGCAAAACAGCGCCTTATTCCAAAGACGGTCGAGCAACGCTTGCCGCGCGCCGTAACGGTATCGATGTGGCTGTCGCTGATTTATATTGCAATCATCGACATCGTATGCGTGCCGTATCATCCTACGTGGATTTTGCCGGCAGTGGTCGCCGGTTTTGCGTACGCGTACAGCACGATCTTCGTGCTTCATTCACGGTTCGTCGCCGCGCACGAACACGTTCGCTCGATTGACGCGTCAGGATGATTCGACGCGTTCCTCGATAGAGACATTGTACAAGAACAAGAACTTGTGCCACTCGCCCGGTAGCGTGTTGCGCTTGATCTGAATCCAGGGGATGTACTTGGGCTGGCGCGGCTTGCGCTTCAGCTTCATGTTGGCGTCCTCGGGCGTGCGGTTGTTCTTGCGGTTGTTGCACCGCATGCACGCGCAGACGAGATTTTCCCAGGTCGACGGGCCGCCTTTACTCTTGGGCAGCACGTGGTCGACGGTCATGAAACGATCTCCACGCAAGCCGCAGTACTGGCACGTGTGATCGTCGCGAATCAGAATGTTTTTCTTGGTGAGCGCCACTTTTTGCATCGGACGCTTGATGTAGTACAGCATCCGGATAATCGAGGGCATGCGCATTTCAAAAGTGGTGGACGAGATGATCCGGTCGCGTCCGTGAATGACCTCCGCCTTTCCGGCAAAGATCAATTTAACGGCACGCTGAAAGTTCGTGATATTCAGCGCCTCGTAGGTGAAATTCAATACGAGAACGTCGCTCAAACCTCTCCCCCATCCTCAAAAAGCGCGCAATAAAGCAGAAAGCGAGGCACTATAAACCTCGCTTTCTTACAAACGTCATTCGCGTTTCGGTTAGCAGTTGCGTAATCGCTAACCGTTCTTCCGGCCTCAGTCGTTCTTTCACCCGTTCAAAGGTACTGCTCGCAACGTCGATCGCGCATTCGGCGCCGGGCAAATCGGGCTGCTTGCCTTCCTCGGCCAAATAGACGTGCGCTGCAAGCGCGAGCCGCGCGATAACGTCGGTCAGGAGCACCTCGACGGGAGGCATCTGCTCCGGGCCAATCGCATCGGGATCCTGAAAAGGAGCCTGCGGACCGCCAGTCATGGTCCTTAGGAATTACGCGACGTTCCGCTGCTTCCCTACGCCGCCTCGCCGCGCGTCGCGCACCATCTCCAAAAAATACGAGTGGATACGAGCATCGGTACCGAGTTCGGGATGAAACGACGTCCCAAGAACGTTGCCCTGACGCACCATGACCCCGTGCCCGTTGCGCTGCGCGAGCAGCTCGACACCGGGACCTGCGCGTTCGATCCACGGTGCGCGGATGAAGATCGCGGGAAACGGTTTGTCGCCTAAAACGGCAATTGGCAGCTCGACTTCGGCGGAGTCGTTCTGCCGGCCGAATGCGTTGCGCCGCACCGAGATGTCGATGAGATCGAGCGTCGGCTGCCGCAATTCGACTACGTCGTGCGCTACCACAATCATCCCCATGCACGTACCCCAGAGCGGCATGCCGGCACGCGCGCGCTGCACGATGGGATCGGCAAGATCGAAACGTTCGAGGAGTTTCATCACCGTCGTGGACTCGCCGCCGGGGATGATGAGGCCGTCGACGCGCTGAAGATCCGCAAGCGTTTTTACGGGTACTGCCTGCGCGCCCGAACGCTGCATCGCCGCGATATGCTCGACGACGTCGCCCTGCAGCGCCAGTACGCCGATCGCCGCCGGATCGCTAGTTTCCACGGGGTGCGAGCAGCTCCGATTCGGGAAGCTTGCGCACGTCGATGCCTTCCATCGCTTGCGCTTCTTTGCCGAGCGATTTGCTCGCGGCAACGACGACCTTCGGATCGTTGAAGTGTGTCGTCGCATCGACGATCGCTTTGGCGAACGCCTTCGGGTTGTTCGACTTGAAGATACCGCTGCCGACGAAGATGCCTTCCGCACCGAGCTGCATCATGAGCGCGGCGTCCGCGGGCGTCGAAACGCCGCCCGCGCAGAACAAGACGACCGGCAATTTGCCGTTCTTCGCAACGTCGCGCACGAGTTCGAGCGGAGCGCCGAGATCGCGAGCGCGTGCTACCAGCTCTTCCTCGGGAACAACGGTCAGTTCTTTGATCGCATCGTTGATCGCGCGGATGTGCCGCACCGCCTCGACGATGTTGCCGCTGCCCGCTTCGCCCTTGCTGCGAATCATCGCCGCGCCTTCGGCGATTCGACGCAGCGCTTCGCCGAGATCGCGAGCACCACAGACGAACGGCGTCGTGAAGCGATCCTTTAATACGTGATACTTGTCGTCGGCAGGCGTGAGCACTTCGGATTCATCGATGAAATCGATACCGAGTTCTTGCAGCGCTTGCGCCTCGGCGAAGTGGCCGATGCGCACTTTGGCCATCACCGGGATCGTGACCGCGTCCATGATCGACTGCACGAGCTCGACGTTGCTCATGCGTGCAACGCCGCCCGCCGCGCGAATATCCGCGGGGATGCGTTCGAGCGCCATGACGGCGACCGCGCCGGCTTCCTGCGCGACGACGGCTTGTTCGGGCGTCACGACGTCCATGATGACGCCGCCTTTGAGCATCTGCGCGAGGCCGCGCTTAACGGTAACGGTTCCGGTATCTGCCACGATGGGGTATCTCCTCAATGTCTTGGTTCCGATCTCATCATATCAGCGGAAACCAATGGTGACATTGAGTACAATGCGGAGTGACGGACTAGGGTTGCGCGGTATTCTCCGGTGACGGAGTCGCGCTCGCCTGTGCTTCCGGCGAGCCCGGAACGAACGGCGTGGCCGTCGGCAGCGGCGCATTGCGCCGCCAAATCGGCAGGTTCATATTCGGCGTCGGCGTCGGGCTGGGCGCGGCCGTCGGAGCAGGCGTTGCCTTCTGTTTCGGCGGCGGAGGCGGCGTGGGCAGCGGCAGCGGAGGCACGCGGGGATCGGGGAAGTCCGGATCGTCGGCTGCGCTCATCACCTCGGTGCGCTTCCAGTTCGGCCCATACGGCGAGGCGCTCTTCTGCACCGGCGCCGGCGTGACGGTAACCGGCGCAATGCTGTCGAGGCGCTTTTCGGTGACCTGGCCGATGACTCTATCCCCCGCATGTTCTCCAAACGAAATAGCCGTCACGAGCACGGCAATCCCGAGCAAGAGCACGAGCGTAATAAAGCGTTTCGAAGGGTCTAACACGGGGCCCTAAGATTTGGCTTAGGTGCGGGCGAGCGCCTGCGGCGCCACGTCACGGGCGGCCGCTCGCGCCTGCTTATCGGCCGGCTTGCCCAGCATGTGAACCTCGCGCATCTCTCCGGCTGCCAGCGTGACGCGCTCGGTGATGCCGCGGAACTCGATCGAGACGTTACGCCCTTGGTCGCTCAAGTTGCACAGGAAGATCCGCACGGCGCCGTCGTCGTCTTCAAACGCTACAGCGCCGACTTCGACAGGGGAGGTCGTGACTTCATCGCTGACGTCGCGTCCCGCATACATACATACGAACGGTTCTTCCGCGGAGAGTTCGCGCATGTTTCCGTAGATCGTGTTGCGCTCGAAGTCGATGACGTACGTGCACAGTTTGCCGCCCCAACGTACGCGCGCGGCTGCGACCCATCGCCAACCGTGCGGCCGCAGCGGCACCAAATGCGGACGCCCGCTGGTGCGGTAGCCGTCGAGTCCGCCGATCGTCTCCGCCACCGCCCATAAATATTTGGCGCCGGTCCACGGCGACAGATACATGCCGCGATTAGTCAGCGATCCGCCGTCGAACCATTCGCCGAATTCTCCCGGCACCGTGTTACGCACGGCGCCGGCTTCCATCGAGTCGTAGATCGCCTCCATCCAGTGCACGGCTTGATCGGTAAAGCCGTTTCGCGCAAGGCACAACACGAACCACAGCGTCAAATCGGGCCACACGCCGCCGAGCAAACCGAAACCGTGCGATGGAAAGTACCACGAATCCGCGGTGGAGATCGTGCGAAGTCCAACGGGCGTCGTGAAATCCGCTTCGCACAACCGTTCCAAGATTTTTCGCCGCTGCTCCGCGTCCGCGACGTTAAACAACACCGGAAACACTTCATCCGCAGTGAAGTTGTCTTGATAGTTCTGCTCTTGATCGTAGTTTAGGACGAATGCGCCGGTATCGTCGTTGAACATGTACTGCATCATCGCCTGACGCAGCGCTTGCGCTTCGTTCGAATACCGCTGCCAGCGCTCGTGATCGTTGACGACGGCGGAAAGCATTGCGGCGGCTTCGAGCGCGAAAACGCCCTCGGCGTTGATTTCGGTCACCGCGCCGTCGAGCGTATAATACGGAATGATGTTGCGCCACGAGCTGATGCCGAACATGTCGACTCCGCTCGCGCGGCAGAACAGCAGGCCGTTCTTGTCGCGCTGGGTGAGCATGTAGTCCGCGATCTTGCAGATGAGCGGAAACCACTCCCGCACCCACTGGTCGTCCAGGGTTGCGTTGTAGTGATGCAGCATCGCTATGATGTGAAGCGGCGTATCGTCGTTGATGTTCAAGTCGTACGACGTTTTGAATCCGCTCACACCGCGCACGTATTCGATCATTTCGCCGCTCTCGTCGACGAATTTATTGAAGACTTCGATCGCATCGCGGCTGAATTGCGGCAAAAAATAGTCGAAGCCGTGCACGAACCACGACGTATCGCGGGAAACCAGAATGTCCGACGGCGGCGAATTGGTCGAGCCCCAGCCGTTGGGATACTGTTTGATGATCCGCAGCATATTGGCTTTGGCCCAAACGATGCCGCGGCTTATGGCGGGCGACGGGCACATGAAACGCGCATCCTGTAATTTTGATGCGTAATACCGCTGCGTTTCGTGCAGTGCGCGCGAATCGTGGAGCAATTGTTCGAGCACCGGACGGCATTTCTCTCGTCCGTCCTTATGAAAAACGACCGCGAGACGAAGCGATTCACGAGCGCCGGGCGCCACGCCGATCCGGTATTCGAGCGCTCCAAAGATGCGCCGGCTCACGCATTCGGCAAGTTGCGGCGTAACCTCGTCCAAATGTTCTTCCGCGCGAAGCGAGCCCGCGCGCATGTGATGGAGCATGACTTGTTCGCGCAGGCCGACTATCGCCGCGACCGGGGATCGCGAGGCACCCCACCACCGCTCGGCGCCGGTTTGCTGGTTTTTCGAACAAATAAAGTCGCCATCGACGAACGCGCGTACTTCGTGTTCGGGCTCGCCGTAGAAACGCTGACCCACCAGAAGCGCCCATGGAAACACCGCGACGTCGACCGGTGCGGCGCCGGGGTTGTAGAGCGTGATGTCGACGACGAAGGCGACGGCGCAATCGTGCCGTGGGCCGTGCGGCACGTAAAACGCCTCGGTGACGTGCACGCGATCGAGCAGCGTGAACTCCGAGATCTGTGCGTAGGGAAGAAACGTGAACTCGCGCGTGATTTGATGCGGGAAGACCGTGTGCTTGAGGTCACGCAGGCGGTACGCGATCTGGTGGGTGCCGAAAATGATTTGATCGGTGTCCGCGTCCCAAAGTCCGCGAATGCCGCCTTTGGCCGTCGACTGCGCAAACGACTTGAAATTTCCGAGCAATAGCCCGTACGGCGTCTGAGCCTCCGGCAAGACGTAAGCGCAATATTCGTTGTGCTGTGCGTCGTAGCTGGCTCGCATGCGATTTTGACTACGACGGGTCGAAGGGATGTCCCGCTCCGGCAGCACAACGTGACGACGGTGAAAGCAAGCGAGACGCTGCGCGCTCCGGCAAAAATCAACCTTACACTTGAAGTCCTGGCTCGGCGAGCCGATGGACTGCACGGCGTGCGCAGCGTGATGGTGCCGCTGGATCTGTGCGATGAACTGCGGATCGAACCGTCGGACCGCTTTGCTTTCACTTGCGACGCGCCCCAACTCGCGAACGACAATTTAGTGGAGCGGGCCGTACGCATACTCTCGCTGCACGGCGAGAAGGTGCGAATAGCACTGCACAAACGAATTCCCACAGGCGCGGGTATGGGCGGAGGCTCCAGCGATGCCGCGGCCGTTCTTTTGGCAGCGCAAAGCGGTCTGTTTGGTGACGCCCGCGAGGAAAATTATCTCGCAGCCGCGCGCTCGCTGGGATCGGACGTGCCGTTCTTCCTCGTGCAAACGGCGGCACTCGTTGAAGGCACGGGCGAGCGCGTCACGGCGCTCGGCGCCGTGCCGCCGTGGCATGCGGTGGTGATCCGGCCGCCTGTCGCGGTGTCAACGGCCTGGGCGTACGAACAAATCGATGCGGTACAGCGGCCCACCCGCCCGCGCAACGCATCCGTAAGTCTGGCGATGGCCGAAGCGCTGCAGCGCCGTCAATTCGAGCGGGTCGTGTCGCTGCTGCAAAATGATTTTCACGATGTCGTCGTCCCGGGGGCCCCGCAAATCGCGCAAGCGCTTGATGTCCTGCGCGATGCGGGAGCGCCGCATGCGCTCATGACGGGATCCGGTTCCTGCGTGTTCGCGCTGGCGCAAACCGCTGCGCAGCGCGACGAACTCGCAAACCGCGTTAGGCTGCCCGAGGACTATAAGATGTATACGTGCGCGTTTTGGAACGGTGAGCCATGGCGCAGCGCGGCATAATCGGCACGACTGCCATCGTGCTTGCCGGCGGACCCGCAGACGACCTTTCGTCGAAAACGCCGGGTGCGCCCAACAAAGCCTTTGTCGCAATCGACGGCGTCGCACTCGTCGAGCGCACGCTACGCGCTTTGCGAAGCTCGGCCTCGATTTCGCGCATCATCGCCGTTGCGCCGGTGCGAGTCAAAGGACATCCCGCGCTTGCGCTTGCCGACGAAGTTCGTCCGGACGGCGTGCGCATTCGCGACAGCTTGCGCAGCGGGTTAACCGGTTTGCCGCCAAATACCGATGTGCTGGTAAGTACGTCGGATTTGCCGGTGCTGACCGCCGAATCGATCGACGACTTCATCGTGCGCGCACATGAAAAGGACGCCGACTTAACTTACGGCTGCCTAGAGAAACGCGTGCATCTGGCCAAGTATCCGGAAGTTCCGCACACATGGGCGCCCCTTCGCGAGGGCACGTACTGCGGCACGGGATTCGTCACGATGCGTCCGCGCGTGTGGCCATCGCTCGAGCGCTTTATCGAACAGCTCGGCCATGCGCGTAAGAATCCGTTGCGCCTCGCGCGACTTTTCGGCTGGGACATTCTTCTGCGCTTTGCAACTCGCCGTCTCAGCATTGCGGATGCCGAAGCGCGCGCGTCCAGCGTTATCGGTGCTCGCGTACGCGCCGTTATCTCGGCTTATCCCGAGATCGGCGTTAACGTCGATCGCGTCAGCGACATCGCGCTTGCCGAAAAATTGGTGCGCTACTCAACGGGCTCAGGCGTGGACCACCGCCTAAACAGCACGTGATCGATGCCGAATTGATCGAGCGCCTTACCCACGGTGTGGTTGATGACGTCATCGACGCTTTGCGGGCGAACGTACATCGCCGGCATCGGCGGCAGAATCACTGCGCCCATTTCGGCCAGCTGCGTCAGCGTGCGCAGATGCCCCAAATGCAGCGGCGTTTCGCGAACCACAAGCACGAGTTTGCGGCGTTCCTTCAAACACACGTCCGCGGCGCGAACGAGCAAGTTCGAGTTGAGCGAATACGCGATCGCAGCGGCGCTTTTGATCGAACATGGAATCACCAGCATGCCGTCGGTAAGGAACGAACCGCTGGAGATTGACGCCGCGAGATCGTCGTCGCTGTGCACCGCATGAGCCAGACCTTCAAAATCCTGGACGCTCAGATCGGTCTCCAATTCAATCGTGCGGCGCGCCTGTTCGCTTAGCACGAGGTGCGTTTCGACCGTTGTGTGATGCAGCGCTTCGAGGACGCGGAAGCCGTAGATACTCCCGCTCGCACCGCTGATGCCGATGACGATTCGCCGCATTACCCCGCCGTTACACATCCGCGGCAGGGTAGCCTTCGTGCATTTTCCAAAGAGCCAGCGTGCAGTCTGCGGAGCGTCTCGCTTTTCTCGCGGCCGCGACGGCTTGGAGCCGCTCGCGCGAAGAACACTTCGCCGCCCGGATGTTGCGATCGCCCTTTTCCGGCGTGCCGCATGAGATTGGCTGCGCCTACGTCGCGCTTTCATCTCGCGAAGGACCGCTTCTCGATTTGATGGCGCGAGAACGCCTTGCGGCCGGTTCCGGCACACGCGAGACGATTTTGGCGTTTACCGCATCGCTTCGAGAGTTAGCGGAGCTGCCGGTGCAAAGCTCGGACGCAGATCGCGAGGCCTTCGTCATCGAGCGGTTCGAACTCGGCGAAGAATTCGCACACGAGCCGCAGCGCGTAGCCGAGGCATGCGAGTTCGTTTTGAGCGATCCGCTAGTGCCCGAAACCGGATCGGGCGTGCGCACGAACAATCCGCGGTTTAGCGCGTCGCAGCTCAATACGTACGTGGAGTGCGCTCGCAAATGGTTCTATCGTTACTTGTGCGCTGCGGTCGAAGACAAAGGATCGTCCGCCTCGTATTATGGAACGGCGTTTCACGCGGCTCTTGAAGACTTGCACGCGGAATATCCGCAGCCGGCTCAGGCCGATGCCAAGGATATGGACCGTAAGCTCCAAGGATACATTAATGCCGCGTTCGATCGGCATCGCAATAATTTCGAGACGCCGGTAGAGCACGAGCTGCAAGTTCGCCGGGCCAGGCGCACCGCGCACAAATATGTCGAGTGGCTCGTCGCCGAGTCGCGGCGGGCGCCGTTTACGGTTATCGGTTGCGAGCTCCCCGCAGAGCTGCAGCTGGACGGTTTCGACTTCATCGGATACATCGACCGGCTCGACAGCGAGGATGCAACCGGCGCCGTTGCGGTCATCGATTACAAGACGGGATCGATCGCCGCCAGCGCCGCCGAATACCGCGAGAAAGTGCGGCAATTTCGCGATTTCCAACTGCCGTTCTATTACTGGGCACGCACCGCACAGGGAGATCGCGTTTCGCGTTTGGCGCTCGTGCCGCTCAAAGACGCGTTGCTCGACGTGCGGCCCATATCGCTGGAAGTCGTTCCCGTTCCCCGCGAGCCCGCGCGATCGCAAAGTCCGACCGGCGTGATACCGATCGTCGAACTGGAACGCGCGCGCGGGCGTATGATCGAAATATGCCGGGAACTTACCTGCGGACAAAGCACAAAATTCGAGGTCACAACCGATCCTGAAGCGTGCAGGTATTGCGCGTACGTGTTGTCGTGCGCAAACCGCCCGTATCCGGCCGAAGATCGCTTCGGGCGATGAGCACGTTCATCACCGGACCCGCCGGATCGGGAAAAACGACCGAACTCGCTCGGCGCGCTGCCGAAGCTGCGAATTCGCAAGCAGTGCTCGTCACGTCGTCCTCGGCAGCGTCGCTCGGCGTGCTGCGTTCGCTCGTAACTCACGGGAACGCAACCGTGCGCGGACTCCACGACCTGGCTTTCGACATTCTCGCGGGCGCGGAGCCGATCGACGACGTGCGCGCAGCGAAACTCTTCGAACAGGCCTCACAGCCGCTGCTGAACCTTTCGTGGACCGAATTCATCGAAGCCGAACTCGATCCCGAGGTGCCCGGCCTTCGCGCGCCCGAGCGCTTCTTGGATGCTGCATTTCGACTGTTTTGCAAGCTGCGGGACGCGCGCATTACGCCCGAGCAATTCCTCGAAAGTTCGCTGCGCGGTGCTACGCAATTTTACGCCAAGCCGCCGAATCTGGCGCATCCCGATCTGTTGTACTACACCAAGGACAGCCACCGCGATTCGCTCGAGGTCGACGCCGCTGAGCTCCAGCGCCAATACCGGCGGGAGATCGATCTCGCGAAGATTCTCGCCAAACTCTACCGCACGTATTTGGATCATCCGGTCCGGCATGGTTGTTTGACCGCGCGGGACGCCGTTGCTGAAGCGGTGAGCTGCGCGCAAACCGATCCGGCAATTGCGGCTCGTGTACGCGAGCGGTACCGCGCGGTTTTTGTCGACGACGCGCAGGAGCTCACGCTGGGCGATTTGCAATTTTTGCAGGCCCTCTTCGGGGAAACGCTCGACGACGTAACGCTGGCGGGCGATGCAGATTCGGCGGCATCGGTGTTTCGCGGTGCAAGACCGGACCGCGTGTTTGCGATTCCGGGCGAACGCATCACGCTGACCGACCAACGGCGCAGTCCGTTCGCCGTCGACGTCGCATGCCGGCATCTTTCGGGTACGCCCGGCGCCTCGCCCATAAGTACCGAAGCGCAAATCGGATTGACGCTTTTCCGCGCCTCCACGCAGCGGGCCGAGGCGCAATTCGTGGCGGACTACGTCATCGATTTGCTCAACAACGGCGCGGCTCATGACGATATCGCGGTCGTGTTTCGATCGGTTGCGAAAATCCGTCCGTATCGCGATGCGCTGCTCGCGCGCGGCGTGCGTGTGCAAGTCGCCGGCGATTTAAACGTCTTCATGGAACCCGAAGCACTGGATGCAATCGCGATCTTATGGGCGCTGCACGATCCGTTCAGGCACGAGTACTTGCTGCGCGTACTCTCCGGCCCTACGCTCGCACTTTCCGACGCTACGGTGTACACGCTTTGCACCGAGGTGCCGGATTCGCAAACGCTCCTCTTTAGCGAGGCTGAGACACCCGCCGATGAGGCGCGGTCCGGACGATGGGACAGCAAGCGCGACCTGCGCCTGGGATGGAACGTGCTGCGCGGCGATCGCGATAGAGATCTTTCAACGGAGGCGCTCACGCGCATTGCCGCATTTCGCGAAAAGCGCAGCCGCTGGCTCGAGGCGATGCGCCGGGTGGCGCTGCCGGAGCTCGTGCGTCTGATTTGGCGCGAAGGACTGGCCCGCTGCGGAGCGGCGCAGAGCGCTGCGGCAATGTATCAGCAGCAGACCCTTGCGCGTTTGCTTGCGCGCGTCGAGACGTTCGCGGCCGCAAATCCGCGCGGCTCACTGGGCGAATTTCTCGACTACGCGCAGACGCGCATGGAAAGTGAATTCGAATCGAGCGAAACCCGTGAAGTGCCCGGCGCAGTGCGTCTGCTGAACGTCGATGCGGTCCGCGGACGAGAATTCGATCACGTCGTGCTGCCGAACGCGCGCGCCGGCGCGTTCCCCTGCTGGTACGTTCCCGATGCCTTCGTGTACAGTCCGAGTCTCGGCATGATCGCCAAAGAGAACGTCGGAGACGCACGCGCAGCTCGAACCGCGAAGTTCACGTACTACATGTTCAAGACGAAGGCGCGTGAAGCGTACAATCTGCAGGAACGCCGCGCTTTCGTCTACGCGCTGCGGCGCGCGCGCAAAAGCGTGCTCGTTACCGCAAGCGAACGCGCAACGCGCGGCATCAGCGCTCCCGAGTTTCTCGCCGAATTGCAAGCCGCGCGGCTTCCCGGCGCAGTCGACATTTCGGATCGCTGGCGTCCCGCACGAACGACGTACGCAGGCTAATGAATCTGCGGCTGCATGAGGTGCCGCCTTCTGCATACGTTGAGCGCGTGCTGCCGCTGACCGAGCCGCTTTGGGCGCAAGGCCGTTCGTTCGATGCGTATGCGTCCCAGACGCTGGAACTCGCCCAGACGCCGTACGGCCGTCGCCACTTTCGCACGCTCGCACTGAGCGACGGAACCGCGGATATGCTGGCGTCCTTCAAGCGGTACGAACGCGACGCCCGTATCGGCAATACGCGGCTTCGCGCCATGGGTATTGGAGCGGTCTTTACGCCCGAGGAACACCGCGGTCACGGCTACGCGACGGCGATGCTTGCGCTTGCAATGGATGAGGCGCGACGCAGCGGCCTGGACTTCGCCTACCTCTTCACGGATATCCATCCGCAGTTTTACAAAGACCTCGGCTTCGTCGAGCTGCCTTCGCGTTCGATCTCTGTACGCGCAGACAATATGCAGGGTGCACGTATCGGAGCGCAGCCATTGAGCGACCGCGACTGGAGCGCCGTGCGAAAGTGCTTCGATAATTGCGATGCACTTCGGCAGTTCGGATTTGTGCGCTCTCCAGTGGTGTGGGACTGGATTCGCACGCGGCTGCGTCACCGCTTCGAGCATCCGAAGGGACAGCCCGTGAATCTGGCAGTTCGGCAAGGAAGAGGTATTGCGGCGTACGTCATCGGCCGTCGCGAGCCCGCGCACGATGCCTATGTCGTCGATGAATTCGCATTCGCGGACACGGACAGCGCGAGATGTATCGCACCGTTACTGCGCAGTGCCGCCGGCGATCTGCGCCGGATCGTCGCATGGCTGCCGCCGGCTCCCGCGCGCACGCTTCTGCCGCGCGGCTCCGTACGGCGGCGCAGCGGTGCGATTTGGATGCTGGCGCCGCTGAGTGCCGACGGTTCGCGCTTTCTGAAGCTCGCCGCAGAAACGGGAACCGCCGACGGTATTTGGCCGCTAGATCATATTTGACGCGTCACCCGAGCTTGTCGAAGGGCGCGCAAACAAACTCTGTTGCTTGGGCTCGCCGGCGACGAGCGACGCGACGCGCGTGCCCAGCAAACGCACCGGCGTATTGTAGACCTCTGCGCGTCGCAAACAATGCGCGGCCGCCAGAAAAATTCGGCGTGCGTCCGCGGTGGGTTCGGCAAGATTCGTTTGCCGTACGATAGTCTTAAAATCGGCTCGCCGAATTTTTATGCCGATCGTGCACGCGCACAGGCCTTCGCGCTCGAGTTTTTGGGCGAGTTCGATCGCTTGTTCTTTCAGCAGTTCGCGCAAGCGTCGTTCGTCGCGGATGTCGTACTCGAACGTCTCTTCCGTCGAGATCGATTTTGTTTCTCGATCGGGCTCAACCGGCCGGCGATCGATTCCACGCGCGAGCTCGCGCAGCTCTTGACCCCACGATCCGAAAATGGCTTTGACGCGCTCGTCACTCAACGCGGCCACGTCGCCGATTGTTGAAATACCGCGATCCAGAAGGCGCGCTTGTGTTTTCGGCCCGACTCCCCATAACCGTCCGACCGGCATCGGAGCGAGAAACGCCGCTTCTTCCCCGGGCGGCAGCGCTTGAAGACCGTTCGGCTTGCACGAGTCGGAAAGGATCTTCGCGACCATCTTACCGGAAGCGACGCCGGCACTCACCGTCAGCCGCACCGTCTCGTAAATCTCGCGCCGGATCGTTTGCGCCAGATCGACGGCTTCTTCGAGCGAAACCGTCCCGAAATCGACAAATGCTTCGTCCATCGAAAGACCCTGAACCGGATGGCCGCGCCGCTCGAAGATCGCGAAAATCCGGCGCGACGTCTCACGATACTTCTGCATATTCGGGCGAACGACGACCAGCTGCGGACACGCCGCGAGCGCCTTGTAGAGCGGTACCGCGGACTTCACGCCGAACGGACGCGCTTCGTACGACGCGGTCAGCACGACGGCGCGCCGGCTCGATCCCGCAACCGCAACCGGCTTGCCTCGCAATTGCGGATTGTCGCGAATCTCTACGCTCGCGTAGAACGCGTCTACGTCAAAATGAGCGATCATGTTCGCTCGAACGTCGCTTAGATCTCGTGCCCGGCGCCCCTGAAAATTGCGCGAATAGTCTCGATGTTGCGCAAATCGTCCGCCTCTTCTCCGGGCGTTTCCAAAATCGCCGTCTTGTCGCGCAGTTCCGGGCGTGCCGCGAGGGCGCGGAACCCTTCGAAGCCGATGTTGCCTTCGCCGATGTGATGGTGGCGGTCGCGGTTGCCGCCCAGCGGCACTTCCGTGTCGTTGAAATGGAACATGTGCACGCGGTCGAGTCCGATTTGTTCTGCCGCCTCGTAAAGAAATGCGTCCACGCCGCGCTGCGAGTTAATCTCATAGCCTGCCGCCCATGCGTGCGCGGTGTCCAAACATACACCGAGCTGCGGATGATCCAATGCTTTAATGAACCGCCCCAATTCTTCGAGAGTTCCGCCGCAGAGCGAACCGGCGCCGGCCGAGTTTTCCATAACCAGGTACACGCGGGCGGGAATCTGCTCCAACGCTTGTTCCAGCAGATGACAGGCTGAGACGAACCCTTCGTTACGATCGCGCCTGCCGTACGAGCCTAGATGCGTGTTGACGTATTTTATGCCGCCGGCCTCGGCGACGCTGATGTCATTTTTGAGCAGGCCCAGCGAGCCCGTCGCGATCTTCGGATCTTCGCTCGCAAGATTAATGAGATAGGGCGTGTGGATAACGCACGGATCGATGCCCGCTTCTTCACGCGCCGCTTTGAACGCTTCCAGCGCAGGGCGGTTCAGCGGACCGGTCCGGTAGCTGCGCGGGTTACTTGAAAAAATTTGAACCGCGGTGCATTTTACGCGTTTCGCGTACTCGATGGCTTTGGTGTAGCCGGCCGCGACCCGCACGTGAACGCCGATGCGCACTATGTCATTGCGCCGGTTGTCGTTCTTCTGCAGCCTGCTCTGCCGGCTGCTCCTGCTCGGTTTGCGGCACGTTCGCAGTGATGTTCGCCGTGAGCAGATCGAGTTCGAGCGGCTGTCCCTGTTCGAGCTCCATTGGCGGGAGATCGTCGAGCGAACGCAGGCCGAACGATTCCAAAAATTCGGGCGTCGTTTTGTACAGCATAGGCCGCCCGACGACGTCTTTGCGTCCTGCTTCGGCAATCATATTGCGATCGATCAGCGTCGAGACGACGCTGTCGGACGCCACTCCGCGAATCGCTTCGATCTCGCTCCTGGTGACGGGCTGCATGTACGCGACGATTGCGAGCGTTTCCAGCGCGGGCGTTGAGAGGCTGCTCTTGGGCGGCAAAAGATACGCTTCCACGGCGTCGCGAGCGGCAGGTGCGCTGGCGAAGCGGTAACCGCCGGCGATCTCGCGCAGCACGATGCCTCGATCCGCGTAGTCGGCCTCGATACTTTGCAGCGCAAGCGCGACTTTCGCTTCATCGGAATGCGTCAGTTTGGCGATTTGCTTGATGGATAACGACTCGCCCGCGACAAACAGCAGCGCCTCGATCGGACGCTTCAGCAGTTCTACCGCGGCTTCGAGCGCTTCGCTCTCGTCCTGGATTGTAATTTCTTCGGTCGTGTTCACTTCGCTATTTTTAAGAGGCGTGTGGTATCGGGAAAACGCGGATGTCGTCGAACAGTTCGGGCTGCTCGTACCCGACGCGATGGCGGCGGATCAATTCGAGAATCGCCAAGAACGACACGATGATCGATTCGCGAGCCATGCCCATTTCTTTGCAGAGCGCCGAAAACAGCACCTCTCCGTCTTCGCGAACCTTACGCATGATGTAATCCATCGTCGCCATAAGCGAAAGGCGCTCGCGCGCGATCGTCCGCTTTTCGGGCCGGGCGCTGCGCAGCATGGCGATGAACGCGCGCGTGAGCTTCTCCGGATCCACGCGGTAGCGCTGGCGCAGTTCGCTGACCGGATCGCCGCTGTCGCGATAATAATACGACGAGGCTTCGAGTTGCCGCGCGCGCAGTTCTTCACCGACTTCGCGATACTTCGAATACGCGATAAGCCGCTGGCGAAGACGCTCCTCAACTTGCTCGGGCGTTTCCGCTTCCTCGTCCTGGAATTCGGTCGGAATCGGCGGCAGCAACGCTTTCGATTTCAAAAAGACGAGCGTCGCGGCAATGACCAGATACTCGGCCGCCACCTCGACGTCGAGCGCCTCCATCATCGAAATATAGGCTAAATACTGCTCGGCAACGGTGGCAAGCGGAACGGTGGCGATATCCAGCTGCCGCTCTTTGACCAGGCTCAGCAATAGGTCGAGCGGGCCGTCGAAGACCTCGAAACTTACGCGGAGTTTGGTTTGATCGTCTTCGGCGGGCGCAGGGGCTTGGGTCTCCAAAGGGTTCACGAAGTTCTCTGTTCTGCCGTCCTCGCGACGATGGGTACCTCGCCGAACGCGGTAGGATTGGCGAGCAGATAGTCCAGTCCTAAATCGATGAGCCGCTTCTCGTTCACGTACTTCAGCGCGCGCTTTGCGGCGACGACGTCGAACCAGCGTGCCTCGTCCACTTCGTGGTCGTGGTTCGCCGTATCGCCCGACAGGTACCGCATGAGGTAGAACGTCACCGATTTTTTGTGTTTGGCCCGGTTCAGGTAGAACCAGTACGAGATATCGTTCAACTTCGTGATGATCTCGCCCCAGCAGCCGGTCTCCTCGCGGACCTCGCGAAGAGCAGCCTGCTCGTGGGACTCTTTGGACTCTACGTGGCCCTTGGGAAGCGTCCAAACACGCGGCGTGCCCCGCCCGATGAGCAGCGCATCGTACGTCGACTCACGCCGGCGTAACACGAGTCCACCAGCGGACACCTCGTATTTGATTCGCATCGTAAAAGCCCCTAAGGACTGGAAAGGCGCCCCAACCGGGTCGCCTTATGATTACTTCAATTATACCGGAGGGCTCCAAGAAGCGCGCCGAGATTTTAGGGCAAGGCAGGCACTCCGGCGGCCTCTTGACGGCAGGCAAGCGTACGGTTTTCCACCGCGCGTCCGGGGCCGAAAGTGAACGCCATGGCCTGCCCGCCGCCCGGGCACGGCGGCTCGAAACCAATCTGCGAAGACGGCGTAACCGCACCCGCGACCCCGGTCACGTGGCCGGAGCTATCGAAGAACAGGCTGAACGGCGCAGGGCCAAGGGTGGCTTCCGCGATGTCCCCGGACGCGCTCATCGGCGGCATCGCCGCGGGGGTCATGGCGCCGGCGGATACCGGCCGGCCGGAATAGAGGCGCATCACGAATCCGCGTGTCCTCGCCGTGGTAAAGACCAGCGTCGCGCCGTTGCCGCTGCTGCCCGCAAGCGTCCGCGCATATGCGACGGCGGCGTCGAACTCCGCCGTCGCGGATCGCATCCCGAACGGACGCGTCCCTTGCGCAAGCCCGAGCGCGATCGCAGCCATCGTGATAACGACGGCTGCAACGATTAGAACTTCAATTAAGGTGAAGCCGCGCTCCCGCACACGGCGGTTAGTGCCCTGGCCAGCGCAGGTCGGGCTGTCGAGCCGCGCGCGTCTCGTCCAAACGCCCCACGACCGTATATTGCGGGGCAGCGAGGATCGCTTCCGGATTGCTCTTTGCGGTTTGCACGATTTCTCGAAGCGCCGCGATGAACGCGTCGAGCGTCTCTTTCGACTCGGTCTCCGTCGGCTCGATCATCAAACATTCGGGCACGATGAGCGGGAAGTACATCGTCGGCGCCATGAAGCCGCGATCGAGGAGCGCTTTGGCGATGTCGAGCGCGCGCACGCCGGTTTCTTTCTTCAACTCTTGCGCGGATGCGACGAATTCGTGGCGGCAAATTTCGTCGTACGGCGTTTCCAAAAATTCGCGCACCTTCACGCGGATGTAGTTCGCGTTGAGCACGGCAAGCTGCGAGACCCTCGTAAGCCCTTCTGCGCCGTTTGCATAGATGTACGCCAGCGCGCGAACCGCGTGCGCAAAATTCGACCAGAACGAGCGCATCGGACCGATCGATTTCGGCATGTCGAAGTCGAGATAGAACTCTAACTTGTCGCTGGGCGCAGCGTGAGCGCCTCCATCATTTTTCGGACGGGCGCGCACGTATGGCGCCGGCAGAAATTCGACCAAATGCGCGGCTACGCCGACGGGACCGTGTCCCGCACCCCCGCCGCCATGGGGAATCGTAAACGTTTTATGCGTGTTGAGGTGCATGAGATCGAAGCCCATGTCCCCCGGACGCGCATTGCCCATCAGCGCGTTCGCGTTGGCCCCGTCGTAGTACATGAGGCCGCCGACGTCGTGCACCGCTTTGGCAATCTCGTGAATGTGATCTTCGAATAATCCGAGCGTGTTCGGATTGGTCATCATACACACGGCCGTGTCGGGTCCGAGCACTTTCTTTAGCTCTTCGACGCTGACGCGTCCGCGCTCGTCGCTCTTGAGCGAGATGACCTTGAACCCGCACATCGCTGCGGATGCGGGATTCGTGCCGTGCGCCGTGTCGGGAACGATAACTTTGTTGCGATGCGTCTGGCCGCGGTCTTTGAAATACGCCTTCGCAATCAGCAGTGCGGCAAGTTCCGCATGCGCGCCCGCCGACGGATTCAGCGAGAACGCGGCCATGCCGAACAGCGAGCAGAACGTGCGCTCGAGTTCGTACATGACTTGTAACGCGCCCTGCGCAAGTTCGTCCGGCGCGTACGGATGCAAATCGCGCATGCCGGGCAAGCTCGCCATCGCGTCGTTTACGCGCGGATTGTATTTCATCGTGCACGAGCCGAGCGGATAAAAGCCCACGTCGATGCCGAACGTGCGCTGCGACAAACGCGTGAAATGACGCACGACGTCGAGTTCGGTGTTGTCGGGAAGCGGAAGTTCCTCGCGCAGCGTGTCCTTCGGCAAGAAATCGGACAAGGGCGCACCCGCGTCGACATACCGGTTCGCACGGCCGTCTTGCCCGAGTTCGAAGATCAGAGGAGACGCGGTGTGGTCAGATGCCAGTCTTGTCATCGTGAGCCTGTGACGAACGAGGCGACATTGACGACCTCTTGGAGAGCGGAGCAAACCGTTTCGATGTCGGCGCTCGACGTGAGTTCGGTCGCCGCCATCAAAATGCAATCGGAATACTCGGGATAGTAACGGCCCAAATCGACGCCGCCCAGGATGCCGCGCCGCTGCAGCTGCGCCAGCACTTCGCGCGCCGGCTGATGGACGTTCACGACGATCTCGTTGAAGAACGGCGCGTCGAACTGCAGACTGCAGCCGCGCAGCGAACTCACGCGCGTCGCGAGCTCGCGCGACCGCGCCAAATTCGCTGAAGCAACGTCACGCAGTCCGGTTTTGCCCATGAGCGCGAGGTACATCGTCGCAATCAGTGCGCAGTGCGCTTGATTCGTGCAAATATTCGACGTAGCCCGTTCGCGGCGAATATGCTGTTCGCGCGCCTGCAGGGTGAGCACGAATGCTTCATTGCCGTGCACGTCGACCGTCCTGCCGACCAGCCGTCCGGGAATGCGGCGCATTTGTTCCTTATCGGATGCGATGAAGCCGACGTATGGGCCGCCGTAAGCAACGGGCACGCCGAAGCTTTGCGCTTCACCGGCAACGATCTCCGCGCCCCACGACGCGGGCGTTTGCAGCGCGGCAAGTGCGAGCGCTTCAGCGACGACGCCGATGAGCACCGTGCCGCTCTCTTTGATCGCGGCTTGCGCGGTTTGCGGCGGCGCATCGATATTGCCGAAGAAGTTCGGCGACTGAATCGCCACGCAGGCGTACTCTTTGGTCGCAAGAAGAGCCGGGAGATCGCTCAGATCCGTCGTTCCGTCCTTTGCGACGGGCAGTTCGTCGATTTCGACGTCGAGGCCGTCGCAGTACGTCTTCAATACCGCCCGGTAGTTCGGATGAATCGCGCGCGATGCCAGAACTTTGTTACGGCCGTTCGTATTGATCGCCATGATGGCGGCTTCCGCGAGCGCCGTTGCGCCGTCATAAACCGAAGCGTTGGCGATGTCCAAGCCGGTAAGAAGGCAAATGTAGGTTTGCCACTCGTAAATCGCTTGCAGATACCCCTGCGAGACTTCAGCCTGATACGGCGTGTACGCGGTGAGGAACTCGCCGCGCATCGCAAGCGCGGAAATCGCCGGAGGAGCGTAATGGCGGTATGCTCCGGCACCTAGAAATGAGATAAGCGATGCAGCGGAATTTTTCTTGGCGAAGTGCTCGAACCGCTTGGTGATTCCCGCTTCGGAGAGCGCGGGAACGACATCGAGCCTCTCGCGCAGCTTGACGGGCTCGGGTACTTCGACGAGCTTCTCGAGCGACGGAACGCCGATCGCTTCGAGCATTTGGTTAATGTCGCGCTCAGTGTGAGGTGTATACATTTTAAAAGACGCTCCGGCCTAGCCTGCGCGTCCTCCACTGCGTGGGCCCCCCGTGCCTCATGGCGCTTAAAGTCGATCTCATTTCAAACTTTCCCCGAGGGCGCCGCATTATTCAGCGACCAACTTCTCGTACTCGTCGGGCGAGAGCAGCCCTGAAGTCTGCGCACCGTTGGTGAGCTTCACTTTGAACATCCAGCCGCCTTGGAACGGCTCGCGGTTGACAAGGGCCGGATCGTTTTCGAGCTCGCCGTTGATTTCGACGATTTCGCCGCCGATCGGCGTGAACAAATCGGAAACCGCTTTCACCGACTCAACGACGCCGACGCTGCCGTACTGCTCCACCTGCGTGCCGATCCGCGGCAGTTCTACGTAAACGATATCGCCCAGCGAGTTCTGCGCGTAATCGGTAATGCCGATCGTCGCCGTATCGCCGTCGATTTTGACCCACTCGTGCTCTTTGCTGAACAGCAGATCTCCGGGCTGCGCCACGTTATTGACTCCTCTTGTAAAACGGTAATTGAACGACGGTTGCTCCATATGCCGTGCCGCGAATGTGAACGACGACGGGCGTCCCCGGAGCGGCCGCATCTTTGTCGACCAGTGCGGTGGCAATGTTTTTGTTTTGCACCGACGGCGCGATCGACCCGCTTCGGATTTCTCCGACGCGGCGATCGCCTAAGAACACGTGGTAACCTTCGCGCGCGGGTGCGCGGCCATCCATGACGATGCCGACGATACGCGCGTATTCGTCAGCGCTTTTTTGCGCTTCCAGTGCCGCTTTTCCGGTAAACTCGGGCTTGCCGAGCTTCACGGCCCAATCCAAACCGGCTTGAATCGGTGTAATTTCTTCCGTTAATTCATGGCCGTACAGCGGCATGCCGGCTTCGAGCCGCAGCACGTCGCGCGCACCCAGCCCGGCCGGAATGAGTCCGCCTTGCTCGTTGTCCCGCAAAAGATTATTCCAGATCTCCTGCGCGTCCGCGCCGTCGACGAAAAGTTCGAATCCGTCTTCACCCGTGTAACCCGTGCGCGCAATGACCGCGCGTTTTCCGTAGACGCTGCCTTCGACGCAGAAATAATACTTCAGCGCGGCGATGTCGACGCCGGTGTGTTTTCGGAGCATTTCGACCGATTTCGGACCTTGAATCGCAACGAGCGCATTGCGGCCATGCAAGCTGGTCAGCTTCACGCCGGAACCGGCGAGATTGGCATTGAGATGCGCCCACATCTTTTCTGCGTTGCTTGCGTTGACGACCAGCAGCCACACCTCCGGCAATCTATAGAAAATGACGTCGTCGTGGGCGCCGCCGCGTTCGTTCGTAAAAATGTTATAGCGCGCTTGCCCCGGCTTCATCGTCGAGACTGCGTTGACCGTAAGCTTGTCGGCCCACTCGGCGACATTCTCGCCTTCCAGAATGAATTGGCCCATGTGCGACAGATCGAACAAACCCGCGCGATGGCGTACCGCCTCGTGTTCCTTCAAGATGCTCGAGTATTGCACGGGCATGTCGAATCCGCCGAACGGAATCAATCGGGCGCCCAAGCGCACATGCTCGTCGTATAGCGCGGTCCGCTTGGCCGCGGGTGCTTGCATTGTCATCTACTTCTTCTTGGGTTTCTCTTCAGGATAAGTGTTGAGAAAATTCAGCGTGGCGTGCGCAACGAGTTTCTCGCCGCTGCGAACGTGCACTTCCCCGTATACCACGCGACGCCCAGCCTTGAGGACGGTCGCTTCGGCGACGAGATCGTCCGGCGCCAGAGCCGGCGCCAGAAAATTGCACTGCAGCGCGACAGTAGTCGTATCTTGATCGCGTCCATAAATCGAGGCCAGCGCGACGTAGAAACACGTATCGCACAGGCTGACGATCGCACCGCCGTGAACGGCGCCGGTCCCGTTCGATATCTGCGAACGAAACGGCATACGCATGACGGCGCGGCCGTTGCCGACGCTTTCGAGCTTAAGGTCGAGCAGCTCGACGAAGTGCGACTTTTCTTTGTCCCACTGCCGGCGCGCATGCTCTTGGTCTATGGACATAGTTCCCCACACTGTAGCGAAAGCGTTGCGCTTGCGTCTATTGCTTTTGTGCTCCGGGCACCTGGGCGCCGGTGAACCGGTCATACGCCGAGCGGAAATTCAGCGTGCCGCCATGCAGCCAGTGGGCGCCGTCGACGGGTAACGCGGCTCCGCTGATCCAGTTCGCCTCGTCCGAACACAGCCACAGCGCCGCGCGTGAAACATCCTTCGGCTCGCCGAGCCGTCCCAGCGGCACTTGCGCGGCGACGTGCTTTTCAACATCCGCGATGCTCCAGAGATTTTTGTCGGTACCTTCGGTGTGAATCGGACCGGGTGCGATCGCATTGACGCGAATTCCGAACTGTCCCCACTCGGCGGCCAGGGTGCGGGTCATGGCGAGGACACCGGCTTTTGCGCAGGCGGAATGCACGGCGCCGGGTTCACCGCTCCAAGCGTAGGTTGCGATGATGTTGAGAATGCACCCGCGTGACTCGCGCAGTGCGTCGAACGCAAAACGCGTGCAGTTGAACGTACCGTTTAGGACGATATCGACAACCGCGTTGAACCCGTTGGGCGAAAGCTTCTCGGACGGCGCGACGAAATTTCCGGCAGCGTTGTTTATCAGCACGTCGATGCGGCCGGTGCGGCCGGCGATCTCTTTTGCAACTTCCTGTACGCGAGCCGCGTCTCGAACATCGCACGCGAGCGCGATTCCGGAACCCATGAGCGCAACCGTCTGGTCAAGCGCGTCTTGACGGCGTCCGATGACGCAAACGTTTGCGCCTTCGCGCGCAAATGCGACCGCCATGTCGCGGCCCAGGCCCGAGCCGCCGCCGGTAATCCACACCGTCTTGCCGGCAAAGCGGCTTTCCTTATTCAAACGTGTCTCCGGGTTTGGCGAGCTCGCGACGCAAATACAGCGGCAGCGAGAAGATGCGCCGGTGGGTTATCGCATCGTAAAAGAAATTCTCTCCGCGCAGACCGCTGCAGTACTCCTCTACCGTGCGTTCGTCGAGCGCCGCGAGATCGATTCGATCGCTGCAAGCAATGAATGCCCAATCGTTATCGAACGCCGGCAGGTGGGTGTAGAACGATGCAACGTAGCGGTAATAGCCGCGCAGGGTGCGCGCCATCTTCGCGTGCAGCGACATGTTGTGGAATCCGGCGGTGCTGGCTTGTAAAACGTAGATTCCGCCGTCGGCCAGGCGGGATTTGATGTTGCGGAAGACCTCACCGCAAAACAGCGGATTGCTCGGCGAGTCCTCGAGCGGTTCCGTCAAGTCGGAAATGATTACGCCGTAGCGATCGCGGTCTTCCGCCAAGAATTTCAGAGCATCGCCGATAATGACGCGCGCGCGCGAATCGTCGAACGCACCGGCAGACCACTCGGGCAAATATTGCTTGGAGAGTTCGACGACTTGCCCGTCGATGTCGACCATCGTACAGCGCCGCACGTGCGGATACCGCAGCACTTCACGCAGCGTCGCACCTTCGCCGCCGCCCAAAATAAGAACGTCGGAGCGATCTGCGGCGCCCGCCATCGCGGGGTGCACCAGCGACTCGTGATAGATTTTTTCGTCGTATTCGGAACTCTGCGTATCCCCGTCCAAGACGAGCATCTTGCCGAGCACCGGCGTGCGGATGACTCCCACGCTCTGAAACGGCGTGCGGCCGGCAAAATACACGGCCTCAATGGCGTGGTGATGCTGCTCCGTCGGAAAAAATTCTTCGACGTACCACTGCCAATGTTCGGTTTTGGGCATAGCCCCGCTACATTAGCGATGCGGGCCTGAAGGCCTCGCGTTAGTGCTGCGCGAGTCCGCCTGCCAGACCGAAACCGCCGACGGAAGCCTGATCCGTCACTTGCACGCTCAAACCGGACGATGGAACCGACGGGATCGTAACGTATGCGAAGCCACCGACCGGCGCATGCACCGTCGTCGACGATCCGCTTACGGGCGTTGCGGAAACGCCCTCGAGCGTCGTGCGGCTGCCGAACTGGTCGCGGTAGGACTGCATCAAGTCCAGCGTTCCGAACTTGAAACGCCGGTCGCCCGAGCTCACGCTCATGGTGTTCGCGGCCATCGCGAGCGCAAAATCATCTTGCAGTTGGCCTGCCGCCTCGCCGGTCACGGCCTGTAAATTCGCAGGTCCGACGACGCCGCTGATTTCCATTTCGTGCGTATAGCTATCGCCGCCGAACCGATCGCGAAGGTAACGCTGAAACAGATATGCCGCGCCATAGCAGCCGGCGTTGCAGTTGTAAACGGGGCTTCCGTTGCCGCCCCAATTGGCAGGATCTATGCCGCTAAAACCGCTCAGCGAGAAGTTTGCGGGATTGGCGAGGTACACGCTCGCACGCTGGAGCGCATCGGCCGCGTCGAATTGCAACCCTTGCGTGCGGTACATCGATTGAACCGCAAAGTCTTGCGCCAGCATCGACAGACCCTCGTTCACGAACGTCGATTCGTAACCGTTGAACGAGCTCGAGGACGCGCCCGCCGCGAGAATGCCGTGGTTCACGAAGTTGATTAGATGCTGCAGTTCGTGCGCGGTCGAGCGCACCAGATCTTCTTGAAGTTCGTACGCCGTGCCGTTGCCGGAGAACCAGCCGACGAAAATAAACGGCGCCTCATTCGATTCGTATCCGCCGCTCAAGCAATTCAATGCGGCCTGCGGCATGAAATTCGCAACCGAGAAATAGCCGCCCAAACCGCCGAGTGCCGGGCCGTTCACGACCATGACGTTGATGCGGCGATCCGCCGGCTCCTGAATGTATGCCGCCGTCGTGCCTTGATGCCCGCCGCCGGCCGAACACGCGGAATATTGCGGCTGCAGCCCCGGCGCGTTCGACGGATAATCGGGCGATGCAAAATGCGCCGTGTCGGATGCGTAAGCGTTTTCAAAATCGGCGCCGATCTGTCCGGCGCTGCTTTCCAGTGCGCCGGCGATCGTGTTGTCGACCCAAATGTTTCCGTGCGGCGTCTGCGCGAGCAACGTCGCGGGAATTTGCACGCTGGGACGAGATCCGCTCATCGGTCCTTGCTGCACCCAGATCGAAGCCTGCGCGCCCACGCGCGGCATCGGCGGAAGCACGCTTTGGCGCGTACGTGACTGCGCAACGCGTGAAGCGCCGCTTACGGCGAACCGCTGCAAGCGCTGCACGAGCGACCCGTCGTCGGCCGGAAACGCTTCGATCGGCGAAATGCGGTGCGGTGCGACGTTGCGCGTTACGCGTGCGCTCGCACGCGTAACGCTTTGCGTGCCGGCGCTCGGCGTACCAACGGTGAGCGCGTCGGAGGAAAACGTGTTCGAAGCTTGCGCGTCGTTCGACATCACCGCAACGATCGCTTGATGCGCGCCCTGCGCAATGGCGCCGCTGCTCGCGAGTGGTCCATTGCTTTGAAGATAGGTGACCGGGCCGCTCTGTGCGGCCGGACCCTGCGTAGCAATGGGTGCCGGCAGAACCGCAAGCGCGTTGCTTCCCGTGCCGCCTCCTCCGCCGCCGCATCCGGCCAGAAGCACTAGTGTCGTCAAAAGAGCCGCAGTGCGATACCGCAAGAACGCTGTCGTCACGCTTACTGGTATCGGCGACCTTAAGACGACAATGGCCTGGATTTACGAAATAATAACGGCGCGTCTCTCGACGCGCCGCATGATTTCCACTTAAAGGTCTGAGTTTTACGCGGTTTTCGGCCGGTCCTCGGCTTCAGTCGCCGTCACTACGTGGGTGAAGGTGCCGTTCTTCGATTCGATGCCCCGCTTGAATTCGGTTGTGAGCATGCTCTTCGCGCCCAAAACCTTCGCTGCGTGCTCGCATGCGAGCCAAGGGTCCGTGTGGTCGCCGCACGTGTAAAAATCCATCGCGGCGTAGCCCTTTTCAGGCCAGGTATGAATCGACAAATGTGATTCCGCCAAAATGACGGTTCCCGAGACGCCTTGGGGTTGGAACCGGTGGAAGGCGCTTTCCATGATCGTGGCTTTTGCCGCGTTGGCCGCATCGATCATCATGGAATGGACGGCATCTACGTCCGTGAGGGCTTCCGAGTTACACCCCGACAGTTCACACACAATGTGCGTACCGAGTGCCTTCAATTTACGTCTTCTCTCCTCGACCTTGGGGGAAATCCCACCTCCGGACTTGTCGGCTGGCGCCTGCGGTGCAGTCACGTCCCCGACCTATCGACGAACTCTTGCCGGCGCTTTTTCGGTGCGCGGGCGGCTCGCCGCGATGGCGCGTTGGGGCGCGCCCTCCCGTAAACCGTGGACCCCATTGCTAAACCAAAACCTAATAAACCATTAGGGTCCGGCGCCTATGATAGCCCCTCAGCACCCCCCTGTAAAGGACTTCCGGAGAAAACTTTGCGTGGCGTGCGTTTTAAAGCGAGCGCGCTGAAACCGCAGGACTGAGGAAGCGGGTTTCAGGAAATAGTGAAGATAGGACTTAACTATCTTGACTATCGGCTGCCCCAGCGGTAGCCTTGGTCTGGACCCATCCGCTAAATAAAAGGAAAGCACGCAAAGCACGCATGGCCACTCAGCTGAAGACCAGCCCCCTCGTCGAGGATTACCGTCACGGATTCCACGATCCGGAGAACTACGTCTTCAAGTCCGAAAAGGGTCTGACTCGGGAAATTGTCGCGCGCATCAGCGCGATGAAGAACGAGCCCGACTGGATGCGCGATTTCCGTCTTAAAGCGTTCGAGATCTTCTCCAGCAAGCCGATGCCCACTTGGGGCGACACGGCGCTGCTCTCCGAAATCGATTTCTCGAACATCCACTACTTCGTCAAGTCGACCGACCGAACGGAGCGTTCGTGGGACGACGTGCCGGAAGATATCAAACGCACGTTCGATCGTTTGGGCATCCCCGAAGCGGAACGGAAGTTCTTGGCCGGCGTTTCCGCGCAATACGAATCGGAAGTCGTCTATCACAACGTCAACAAAGAGCTCGAGAAGCTCGGCGTGCTGTTCTGCGACATGGATACTGCAGTCAAGCAACATCCGGAGATCGTTCAGAAATACTTCGCGACGGTGATTCCACCGGGCGACAACAAATTCGCCGCGCTCAACTCGGCGGTGTGGTCGGGCGGTTCGTTCATCTACGTCCCGCCGGGCGTCGAAGTGAAGATGCCGCTGCAAGCGTACTTCCGCATCAACGCCGAGAACATGGGCCAGTTCGAACGCACGCTCATCATTGCCGATAAAGGCGCAAAGGTGCATTACATCGAGGGCTGCACGGCGCCGAAGTTCTCGACCAGCTCGCTCCACAGCGCGGTCGTCGAACTCATCGCACTCGAAGGCGCATCGATCCGGTACACGACGATCCAGAACTGGTATCGCAACATCTTCAACCTCGTTACGAAGCGCGCGTACGCGCATAAGAACGCGACGGTTGAGTGGGTGGACGGCAACATCGGCTCGCGCCTGACGATGAAATATCCGTCGATTTACCTGATGGGCGAAGGCGCGCGCGGCGAGATTCTCTCGATGGCTTTCGCCGGCGAAGGGCAGCATCAAGACGCGGGCGCGAAGGTCATTCACGCTGCGCCGAACACGACGTCGGTCGTGACGAACAAGTCGGTCAGCGCGCACGGTGGGAAGACGACGTACCGCGGCCTCGTTGAAGTTCATCCCGGCGCAGTAAGCGCAAAGACGCGCGTGAAGTGCGACGCGCTTATTATGGATGAAGAGTCGTCGAGCGACACCAAGCCGACGATGAAGATCCACGAGCAACGCTCCACCGTCGAGCATGAGGCCAGCGTAAGCAAGATCGGTGAAGAGCAGCTGTTCTACGCAATGAGCCGCGGCCTATCGGAAGCAGACGCCACCGCGATGATCGTGAACGGATTCTTTGACTTCTTCGTCAAGGAACTGCCGATGGAATACGCCGTCGAGCTCAACCGGCTGGTGAAGATGGAAATGGAAGGCGCCGTCGGCTAGAGTCAGGCTTACGGTACCCGGTTTGAAAACCACTCGAAAAACGCCATCCAGGCGTTTTTCCGTTTTAATAAATAAAAAATGACCCCGCCGGAAAGACGGGGTTGCACGTTTGCCGATCGGCGTACCTCAGAACGAGTAATGAAAGTCCACGCGCATAATGCCGAATGCTAAGCGCAAGTTATCCGGGGGTGGAACGCGCGCAATACACCGGCACGTCTGGATGTTGAAGTTCGTGTAGCTCCACGTCACGTTGGGCGTCAGTACTACCGCGGCACCGTAAATCAAACCGCGATAGGCTTCCGGCACTGCCGAGTCGTGATACAACACCGGCAGCTGGATGTACGTAATCGACGGAACGACCTTCGAGCCGGGCCAGGGAACCTTGCCCGTAACCGACCACGGATACACCGTTGTCGATCCGACCCAGCTGCCCAAACCTCCGAATCCGGGTCCCAAGCCAATGGCATTAGGCGATGGGGGCGTTGAAGGACGCGGCAGATACTTTGCGTCGAACCCAACCGCGAAGAGCGGGCCATTGGGAGCTTTTGGAAAACCGAACCCGTATGTCGCGCCCAGGGTGTAGCCGTGTTCGGAAATTGAAAGGGTGTTGCTAACCTGCGCGCCTGTTACCGGGTCGTTGCAGACTTTTTGGTTTAAACACAGGCCCGTAGCGTCTTGGCGTTCGTGGTCGAACCAAGTCGCGTGTACGCCGACGCCGTGTCCGACGTCATATCCCAGGGCAATAGTGTTCGTATAATCGAAAAGCGCACCTGAAACAAAAGACGTGTTCGGCGCGATCGTCAGGATGCGGCCGAGCTGATACCCGACGTTCGAGTGTGAGTACGATAAGCTGAACTTCGGACTTATTTGGTACCCAATGCCGTAGTCGAGCTGCCAGTCATCGATGGTCGGATGGTCTTTGGTGCATCCGATACACGTCAGTCCCGGCGGCGGCGGGTTGCTGGCGTTTGCATCCGAATTTCCCGAAAGCAGCAACACCGGTGCGACCGTGATTGTAATCTTCGGGTCCTTTTTCTTGGTATCGTCTGCTTTTGCGGGGATTGCCGTCGACAGCGTGACCAGAAGTACAGCCAACGTGACGAGCGACGATGGTATAAGAAATCGCATTATGACCCCCCTGTGCACAACACAAGCGCGAGTCTAGGTGAATCATACTGAAAAGAGCCAGCCCGTCAAATCGTACAAGGTGATGATTCGTACAACCTGATGATGCCAGGTCACGCCTTCGCAATTGTGAAAAAGGAATGCATGGCGGATTATCCTGTGGCAAAGGCGAGCGATATCGCCGAAGGACGAACGCTGCGTGTCGTCGTCGACGGTATCGAAGTGCTGCTCTGCAAATGCGAGGGCAAACTCTACGCCATCGAGGATGTGTGCACGCACGATGGCGCACCCCTGGATCAGGGGGAACTCGAAGGATGCCAAATCACCTGCGCGCGTCACGGTGCGGTGTTCGACGTGCGTACCGGAGCCGTTCTAGCATTGCCGGCCGTTGTGCCGGTTCCGACATACCAAGTGCGCGTCGAGGGCGATGACGTCTTCGTCCTTCGACAAAGCTCGGGATGACAGCACGGCGCTTTCCCGGAGTGGTGGGACGCGCGCTCGCGCTCGTTCTGCTCGCGCTACTTCTTCTTGTTTGCGCTTGGATTGCATACGCCGCCATGGGCATTCGCAGCGCTTCGCAGACCAGCGGCGTGATACGCCTGCCGGGATTGGATGCGGCGGTGAAGATCTTCCGCGACGAGCGCGACATTCCGCACATTGTCGCACGCACCGACCACGATGCATTGTTTGCGCAGGGCTACGTGGAGGCATCGGATCGGCTTTTTCAAATGGATCTGCTGCGCCGCTTCGTTTACGGACGCCTGGCCGAGATCATCGGACCCGCAGCGCTGTCCGCGGACGAAAACGCGCGCGTAGCGCCGATCCGCAGCATCGTCGACGCGCAGTGGGCGCACATGAGTGGGAGCGATCGTGCGCTGTTGCAAGCGTACAGCGACGGAATCAACGCAGCCATGCAGCGCGAGGCGCTTCCGGTCGAGTTCCACTTACTTTTGTACAAGCCGCAGCCTTGGCGCCCGCAGGATTCGCTTGCAGCCGGCATGGCGACCGTGCTCGATTTGATCGATCGGTGGGACGACGTTATCCGCCGCGATGCAATTGCGCGAACAAATGGCGCGCCGCCGATTGAAGCGCTCTATTCAATCACCGATCCGGCGTACGACGCGCCAACGGTTCCAAGTGAAATCGCATCCGTACCCGCGATCCCGTCGCGATCGCCTCGAACGCAAACCGCATTTGTTATACCGTCTGTTGGAGAGCGCCCGCCCGTAGGAAGTAACGAATGGGCAGTCGGCGCGGTGCACTCGAGCACCGGACGCGCACTGCTTGCAAACGACCCGCACTTGCGTCTTGGCATTCCGGGCGTTTGGTATCTGGTTGATCTGCGCGGGAAGAATTTACACGTTGCGGGCGGATCGCTTGCGGGCACTCCCGGTGTGATCCTGGGACACAACGAAAATATCGCATGGGGCGCGACGAACGGCACGGTGGTAACGGAAGTAGTTTATCGCGATCCGCTTGCGGGCGCCAAGCGCAGGATCGAGACGTTTCACGTTCGGTTCGGCCGTGACGTCAGATTTACGTACTACGAAACGAAGCATGGTTTTGCGGCCGAGGTTGCGCACGGCAATGCGTATGCCGTGGATTGGAATGCGGTGCGCGTTTCGGCCTCGCCGCTCACCGCCTTTAACGGCCTCGACCGCGCTCGAAATATCGCCGGGGCGATCCAAGCGCTGCGATCGTATCCCGGTCCGCCGCAAAACTTCGTCATCGCCGACCGAAGCGGCGCCGTTGCGTATCACCTGGCAGGGCTGATTCCCAACGATCCGTTCTGGGGGTTACGCGTGCACGCGACCACCGACCCGGCGTATCCGTTTATCTCATTCGATCGCCTGCCGCACGCCGGCGTTTCCCGCAGCGGCATCGTCTTCACCGCCAACAACCGCATGTACGGCGCCGGATTTCCGCTGCGGCTAAGCCCGAACTTCGCGGCGCCATATCGCGCGCGGCGCATCGAATCGCTGCTCTCGAGCAAACGGCGCCTCAGCGTGAACGACTTCGCCGAGTTTCAAAACGACACGCTGTCGTATCCGGAGTGCGACATAGCACGAGATACGCTCGCGGCGCTTCGCCGCAAAGGACTGCGCAACGATGCCGCGCTTCGTCCGTATATCTCCGCGCTGCAAGGCTGGAACGGGCGACTCGATCCAGAGTCGCGCGGCGCTGCCGTAGCATGGGAGCTGCGCCGGACCGCAGTCGCAAGCTTCGCAAAATACAATCTCGAAGGCATGACGCAGCCATATCAAGCCAGCGCGGACAACGCAGATCTCGTGCTGCTCATGCGCGTTCTGCGCGAACGTCCGCGCGGATGGTGGCCGAACAGCGATTACGACGACTTGCTGGCCGGCGCTTTAAAGACGGCCGTTCGCACATACGGTACGCGGATGCTCCAAACGTGGGGCGATTACGCGAAAGTTACGGTCAAGCACCCGCTCTCGTCGATGGGATTCTCATTTCTCAACGGAGCGGCGTTCCCCGGAGACGGCGACAGCTTTAGCTTACACGTGCAAACGGCCGACCACTCACAGAGCTTTCGCGCTGTTTGGGACGTCGGCAATTGGGATTCGGGCGGCATGGTGATTCCAAGCGGCGAGTCGGGTCAGCTGGGATCGGGACACTATACCGATTTGAGCCCAACGTGGATACGAAGGCAAATCGTGCCGCTGCCGTTCAGCGATCGCGCGATACGCGCATCCACGCGAGAGACGCTTACTTTAACGCCTGAGTAAGGAAATCATAGATGCGGGGCCAGGCCTGCGCCGCGGCATCCGAATTCGCTTTTGCCGTTCCACCGAGCAGCAGCGTAAGAGGCCCCATCGATGCTTGCGTCACCGGACGCCGCGGCGACGAGAACAAGAACATATGCCCGGCGCCGGCGTACTGCAGAAATACATCGTTATACGCATGATGACGGTCGCGCAGATACTGCATGCCGATCTCGCTCTGCGCCGCGGAGTCCCAAATCTGATCGTCATCCGCGGCCAGCATCATAACCGGACCGCGAATGTTTTCGAGGTGAAACATCGCGTTTGCAATTTCGCCTTTGTTCTCTTGCATCGCAGAGTCGTAACCTTTGCGCAGATCCAGCGGCTGATGGTCCATGAATGCTGCACCAAACACCTGGCCCATCACCGTGCCGTAATGAACGAACGGCAAGGGCTTCCCGCCGGCGGTCCACGATGATGCCGGCGCACTGGGCCCCTGAGCGATGCCTTGCCATGCAAACGGGCTGGGCACAGCGGCCACGACCGCATGAATCTGCGGATACGTCGAGGCGGCGAGCAGCGCGAACTCGCCGCCTTTGGAGATTCCCAAAATTGCGATCCGGTCCGGATCGACGTCGTCGCGTTTTATAATGGTTTGGAGTGCGTCTCCGACCGTTTCCACGGGTATGTTTTCTAAGGTTCGCGGCAATCCCGGTAAACCGAAGTACGCGATCGAGGCAGCGATGTAACCGCGCTGCGCGAACTGCGGCGCCGCATACGACATGCGATCGCCGCCTTCGGATCCGCCCAAAAGCAGGATCGCAGGATGTTTTCCGGCGGTTCCCGGCGTGCAGATCGTTCCGGCGAACCCCGCCGCAGGCGCGCAATGATTCGGCAACTGCGGCTGCGCGGTATTCACGGCAAGAATGAGAAGCAGCGTAGAAAACATCCCGTCTCCTTTTGTTGGTTAAGCTTATGCGTTGCAGTTCATCGCCGCTTTGATAAAGCGGTCGGCTTCATCGCTCCAAGGACGTTTGAAGTCTTTGGGCCAGTGCGTGGAATCGCTCCACAGATTATTGAGTCCGCGATGAATCTCCGGATCGCCGCCGGTGAACGAGTGCACCAGCCCTTTCCAACGCTTTGCGAGCTCCTGCGCGCGTTCGCTCGACGGATCGACATCCTTCGCAGCCGCTTCGACTTCGGCGATCAGCTGCGTCCACGCGCGCTGCCCTTCTTCAATTTCGTCTTTAGAAACCGACGCCGCGCGGGCGTCGATCTTCTGCTGAGCTTCCGCAGAATAGTAATTCTTCGTCCAGCTCCAATCGTTGTTTTCCACTTTCATGACCTCGATAATGGCGCGGAGCGTCTCCCACCGTGTCGCTTGCGGATCAGCGTCGATCGCGGACTCTGCGCGCTCGATTGCGTCGAGCGCTCTGTCCAGCTGTTCGCGCCGCTGCCGGACGATCTCGCGCTGCATGCGCAATGCAACGACCAGCGGCAGCGTTTCCGCAGAAAGAAGCTCCTTGATTTCCTGTAAGCTGAAACCGACGAATCGCAGCGCCACGATCTGCTCGAGTCGCTCGAGTTCCTGCTCGCCGTAAAGCCGGTAGCCGCTGCCGGTTCGCTCGGCGGGCGGCAGCAGCCCCATCTGATCGTACAGATGCAGCGTGCGCACCGTCACACCGGCGCGTTCGGCGAATTCCTTGGCGCGGAAGAGCGCGATCATCGTTTTCATGCACCCCACGTTACAGGCTGACGCAGCGTCAGAGTCAAGAAGCAGCGCTGTGTTCGAGTAAGGCCTGCATTTCACGCACGTGCTGCACGAATGCGTTGCGGCCGTTTTGTGTGAGCGCGTAGCGCGTTTGTGGACGGCGGTTGACGAACGTTTTCTCTTCCTGCACGTAACCCGCCTCAACCAGCTTTGCCAAATGCGCGCCCAAATTGCCGTTTGTGGTTTGCGTTGCTCGCAGCAGGTCGCTGAACGGCACCCATTGTGCGGTAAGCAGCTCCGCGATCACGCCCAGGCGGATTTTGGAGAGCAGCAAATCGTCCACTACGCTTCGCCGTGCGGCTCATGCGCGAGAAACAAGAAACCCGGCACCGCGTATCCGAGAATGAAGCCCGCGGCCAACGCATATCCCGGAGACTGCGGCACGATGTAATTTGCCGCCAACACCGAGGCAAGCAAAATGAGACCGCCGGCCAGGCCGCGCCGATCGCCGGAGAATCCGCTCATCAACATCATGATCGCGGCGCCCATGCTCCAAACAGCGGCGCCTCCCCAACCGGCAAACACGTGCGGCTGTGCGAACGCCGCGACCAGAACGGTGAACCAGACTGCGCCCATCACTCGGCCCATCCGCACCTCCGTGTGGGAGACCCGTTCGTAACGGCAATTCCGGATTATCGATAGCGTTACGGCGACCGAGTAAACGATTGCGGCGACGAGTGCCCCCTCAGCCAGCCACAAGCCGTGCTTGCCGCCGGCGTGCGAAAAGTAGAGTTGCTGCCCCGCGTCGATCGCAGCGGCCGCCAAACCCCAGGCAATAATGAGGCCTGGAACAAACCGCACGGGTTCCGCTTCCGCATGGCTCAAAATGCGGTCAACCATGTCGAGGTGCTCCCGGGCTTCACGAGCGTCCATACGAACCTCCATAGATAAGTCTATTCTATAGACTACTCTGCCAATATACGATTCTATGCGGCTTCCGTCAAGCATGAAGAGTCCGACAGCGGCGTTTGACAGGCTCCCGGGCGCTCTGATAATCTTCCAAAGTTATGTACGCGATTATCGAGACCGGCGGAAAGCAGTTCAAAGTCTCGGAGGGCGACGTTATTAAGTGCGACCTCCTCGAGAACGAAGTGGGCTCGGACGTAACGTTCGACCGCGTCGTCCTTGCAAGCAAGGGCGGCGATTCCGTTTCGGTCGGCGTTCCTACGGTCAGCGGCGCGACCGTTACCGGTACCGTGCTGCGGCAGGATAAAGATAAGAAGATTCTGGTCTTCAAATACAAGCCGAAGAAGCGCGTACGCAAACTCACCGGCCACCGGCAACGCTTCGCGGAAGTGAAGATTACAAAGATTCAACTTCCGTAAGCCGGTGTTGGAGGTTACTTTTCGCAGGGACAGCCGCAACCGGCTGTCCTCTGTTTTTGCATCGGGTCACGTCGAGATTCCGGAAACCAGCTCCGACGAATACTCACTGGTCTGCGCAGCCGTGTCCGGCATTCTGCAAGCTGCACGCCTGGGGCTCGAGGCGCACGTCAAACTTCCGCTGGACCTCACGCAGCGCTCCGGCGAACTTGCGATGCGCTGGCCGCATAGTGCGCGCGAAGACGAACGGGTCGCGGCGATTCTCGAGACCGCGTATTTGGCGGCCAAGCAGATTGCCTCGCAGTATCCGCAGCACGTTCGCGTGATAGAGGAAACCGAGGCGTAGCGCCCCCAGCCGGGTATGTATAGCCTCGAGCACGAAAGACCGCCGCGAGTTAGAGTTGGAGGCACTATGTCAGAGACGTTCCGGTCGACGCCATCCGAGCAGCAATGGTCGGCCAGCAACGGCTACCAGGGTACCTATGCGGAGAATGCCGGCGTGAGTTACGAAAATACCGAAAACACCGGGAGCAATGAATTCGGCAAAGCGCTGCTGGTCGGCGTTTTGGGCGGTTTGATCTCCGCCGCCGGATACTTGGTGTATCAACGGCTGCCGGAGGACCAAAAAGATCGCTTGCAGCGTCAGGCTAAAGACATGCTGCAGCAGCGCATCAACGAAGTGCGGCAGAACTTTAATATTTAACGGCAGCCCGCCGCGTATCGCATTCGAAAGCCTCGCTACGCGCGAGGCTTTTCGCCGTCTATTGCGCCGTCGGGCGCGGCGGCGTCGTCGATCGTCGCCGGCGGCGTAGACCGCGGCGTCTCGTCCACATCCGCAGCACGCTCCATTTCACGAATGAACGACTGCGAGGTGTTCTGCACCTCGCGCATGATGCGGCCTGCTTGCCGCATGATGCCGGGCAGCTTCTGTTCGCCGAAAACCAGCAGCGCCAGCACGCTCAAAATCGCCATATCAGGCAAGGACAGCACACCGCAGATTTGACCACCAGGGGGAGCAGGGCCCTCCTCCGGGGCCGTGCAAGGATGGTCGGCTTGAAAATCATCTACACGCGAGGCAACCGCACCGAGACGCTCGCCTCGCTTGCGACGCTGCGCAAAATCCTCAACCGCTTCGTCGCTCACCGGGTGTTTTATGAAGTGTCCAGCCGCAATAAGCGCGGGCATGAGTTCTTTTCGGCCAAAAACGTTTTCGTGGTCGGCAGCATCGAGGTTGTGAACCGGGATTACCTGACGATCACCATTTTCGACGCGAACAATCAGAGCCACTCAATCGAGATCCTTAACCCCGCGACGATGCGCATTTACGATGAAATGCCGGGCAAAGGCTTTGCGGTGTCGTTCATCAGCGACGGCGACAGCGGCGTCGAATCGCGCTGCTACCTGCGCGACGAAGGCGAAGAAGGCGACGGAAATTTAAAGCAGTCTGCGCTGGAAAAGATCACGCTGCCGCAGCTGTTCGAGTATTTGGAAGAGATTACGTCGGCTGATTTGGTCAAGTAAACGGGCGGCCTACAACTTGTAAATCGCCTCGGACAATGCGCCCGGATCCACGCGGATCGCAGACAAGATCCCTGGAGAAAGTCGCGCCTGCGCGGCTAATCCCAGCGCCAGATGCTTGGAAGTGTACCGCTCTTGAACGCGCTGCGCGCCCTCGAGAAAAATGGCGTAAGCTTCGCGGCTAAGCCATAAGCTGGTGCGGCCGTCGGGCGTTTTGAACGCCAGGGTATCGTCGGGTGAGCCGATGCTTTCCTCGAATTGCGCGGCCAGCACTTTGTCTCTGTTGACGACCGTGGTGAGCGCGGGACCGACCACGGCATCGTCAAGCAGGGCAAGCAAAATTGCGCGCGGCGTTATGACCGGCTCGCGCAGCTCGATCGATTTTCTGGCCGCATTGCGCATGGCATGCAGCAAATCGTCCGAGAGCGGAAACGCTTCAGTCACAAAGGCTTCCTTTGCTTTCGAATTACGCGGCCCTCTAACCGCTGTGCTTTGCGCAGTTCGCGCACCGCATCGTCCGTGCGGCCCAGGCGCTTATACGCAACCGCCATATTGTGATGCGCGGGAGCGTATTCGTCGTCGCTTAAAACGGCGCGCTCGTAATAATGTAATGCTTGGTCAACGTCGCCGGCTTCCAGATAAAGATTGCCGATGTTCACCAGTGCCGGCGCAAAACGGGGCGAAATCGAAAGCGCGTGCTCGAATGCCGCGCGCGCGTCCGGAACGCGCTGCAAATTGATCAACGTCACCCCGCGCTTGTTTGCCGCCGTCGCGCGTTCTTCGACACTTAGCGACGGATCGTCGAGAAGCGCGTCCAGGCGCGAGAGCGCTTCTTCATAGCGGCCCTGTGCAAGGTCGCGCATCGCCAGTTCGAACGGCGTGTAGAGCTCCGGACGGAAAAGAGCGAGAAATCTGCGCAGGTTGAACATCTTTGCCAGGCTTATGTTTACGATCGACGTCCTGACGCTCTTTCCGGAAGTTTTCGCGCCGTTCGTCGGGCTCTCGATCGTGGGGCGGGCGGTCGAAGCCGGTCTGCTCGAAATACACTACCACCACGTACTCGATGCGCTTCGCGGCAAAGAGCGCGCCGACGACGAGCCCTTCGGGGGCGGTACCGGCATGGTAATGCGAATCGAACCCCTCGCGCGGATCCTCGATTCTATCGTCCGGCGCGCACCCACGCAGGAGCGGCGACTGCTCGTCGTGCCTTCACCGGCCGGAAGGCGCTTCACGCAGCGCGACGCCGAGCGGTTCGCGTCGGATTTCGATCGCTTGGTCTTCATTTGCGGACACTACGAAGGCATCGACGAACGCCTAGGCACGCTCTATCCCCTCGAGGAGTACTCGCTCGGCGATTTCGTTTTAACCGGAGGCGAGCTGCCGGCCCTGGCAATGATCGACGCGACCGCCCGCCTGCTCGGCGCGGTACGGGCCGAGTCGCTGCGTGACGAATCCTTTACCGGCGGCACCCTGGACTACCCGAGCTACACCCGGCCGGCGGTGTTCCGCGGCATTTCGGTCCCGGAAGTGCTGTTGTCGGGTAATCACGCGGCGATTGCCGAGTGGCGGCGCGAGCAGTCCCGGGCTCGGACCCGCGCCCGGCGGCCGGACCTTGAAACTCCGCGGGACGAGCCGAAGTAAACTCGCTTGCGACCCGGCGGGGGCCGTGGTATTATCCGTAGGTTGCCATGGGGGTGCCCCCCAGCGGCTTTCTTAGTTTCGCATTTTTTATAAGAGAATCGTCATGAACGTCATCGATGTCCTGAATCAAGAGCAGCGCAAGGCCAACGTACCGGAGTTCCGTCCGGGCGACACCGTCAAGGTCTATTCGAAAGTAGTCGAAGGCGGAAAAGAGCGCGTCCAGATGTTTGAAGGCGTCGTGACCGTTCGCAAGGGCGGCGGTGCGCAAGAGTCCATCACCGTACGGCGCGTGGCGCACGGTGTGGGCGTTGAGAAAACGTTTCTCGTGCATAGTCCTCGCGTCGACCGTATCGAGGTCAGCAAGCGCGGCGTGGTGCGCCGCAGCCGCCTGTACTACCTGACCGAGAAGATCGGTAAGGCCGCGCGGATCAAAGAGAAGAAAACTGCCCGCTAGTCTTGCTCTGTCCCCTCTTCAGTTACTTGGGCTGATTGGCGTTTTTGCGATCGCCCGGATCGCGCTCAGCCTAAAACCGTTCGACAGGGCCGCCGCAGGATCGACCGCGTCCGGCACATCGTCGAGCGCGGTTGCGGTCGTGCGCGAGTACCTCGATGCGTTCATCATCGCGGGACTCGTCGCGCTCTTCCTTATAACGTTTGTCGTTCGCACGTTCTACATACCATCCCAGTCGATGGTTCCGACGCTGCAAGAACGCGATGTGCTGCTCGTCAACGAGTTCGCGTACCGCTTCGGACCGCCGCATCGCGGCGACATCGTCGTGTTTACGCCGCCGATCGCATCGAGCAGCAGTTTCATCAAACGGGTCGTTGCCGTTCCCGGAGACACACTGCGTATCCAAGACGGCCGCGTGTACGTCGACGGGAAGCGCGTGAACGAACCGTACATCGCGCAGCCGCCGGATTACAATCTGGTCATCAAAAACTTCGGCATCTATGTCGACAGCGGCACGGGCCTGGAGCCGCTCGATCCGTCGCAGGCCAACGTACCGCCTCGCCGCGCGTGGCAGGCGCCGGATCGTGTTCCGAACGGTTTTTATTTCGTGATGGGCGATAACCGCAACGATTCCGAAGACTCGCACGTTTGGGGCTTCGCACAATTGCACGGCCACTTTGCTTCGGGTCCGCTCGCGAAAACCGCGACGACCGCCGACTTCACGGGCCGCGCGTTTCTACTGCTGTGGCCTTTCGACCGTCTGCGTGTACTCAATTAATGCGGCGCCCACGGGGAATGTTTATGCTAGCTCTTTGGTTTACGCGCCATGAGGCGACGGGGGCCCCAACTTGTTGGGGGGCGCGCAGGCTAGGCCGGAGCGCCTTTTAGAATGGGGGCTGTCGCTATTACGCCGCCGATGCTGCTCGGCCTGGTCGCCGTGTTCGTCATCGCACGGGTCGTGCTGACCGTTCGTCCGGTACGCGCCGGCTCGGCAGGGCGCTCGACGAGCTTTGCGCGCGAATACCTCGATCCATTCATCTATGCCGGAATCGCGGCGTTTCTCCTCATCACCTTCGTTGCGCGCACGTATTACATTCCGTCGGGATCGATGATTCCGACGCTTCAAGTCGGCGACGTGCTGCTGGTGAACAAATTCGAATACCGCTTTCATGCGCCGAATGAAGGCGACATCGTCGTCTTCCCACCGCCGCTTCCGACCAGCGACGACTTCATAAAACGCGTCATCGGACGTCCCGGAGATACGCTTCGTATCCAGGGCGGCGTCGTGTATTTGAACGGAAAAGCGATGCGCGAACCGTATATCGCGCAGCCTCCGGCGTATAATTTGGCGATCCGCAACTACGGCATCTACGTCGACAACGGCGCCGGATTTCAGCCGCTGGATCCGTCGCAAGCGAATGTGCCGCCACGCAAAGACTGGACCGCGCCGGACCGCATTCCAAAGAATTGCTACTTCATGATGGGCGATAACCGCAACGATTCCGAGGATTCGCACATCTGGGGCTTTGCGCAGCTTGCGGGGAATTTCGCGACGGGTGCGGAGGCCGGTAAGCCTGCGCACTTTACCGGACACGCATTCTTGATTTTCTGGCCGCTCAACCACGCACGGATTTTGTGGCGATAAGCTAGAAAAAGAGCTCCCGTGCTCCGGCAACTGCATTGGCGATCCGTCGCAAGCGCCACGCTTCAAATCGCCGTTTTATGCGTGCTCGCGCTCGCGTTCTTCATGCGCACGCCGCAGGTTTCCGGCCTTTCGATGGAGCCGCACATCGATTCGGGTGAAGTGGTGGTCATCAACACAATGGCCTACAAGTTTGGGCGGCCCGCACGCGGCGACATCATCGCGTTTCACCACGACCAGCCCACGGCGGCGATCTTCATCAAGCGCATCATCGGTCTTCCGGGCGATCGCATCGCGATCGACAAAGGCCGCGTTATCGTCAACGGCACGCCGCTGGACGAACCCTACGTGCGCTATCCCGACGGGCGCAGTTTTGCCGGCGTCACCGTTCCTCCGGGCACGCTATACGTGCTCGGCGACAATCGCGCGGACAGCGACGACTCGCGTTTTTGGGGGTTTGTTCCGCAGGGTGAGGTGCTCGGTAAAGCGCTGCTCGGAATTTGGCCGCTCGGCCACTTGGGTTCGCTCTAGCGTTGCGTGAATGCACGGTTGAAGTGAAAGCCGACCGCGAATTCGAGCAAGTCGTTCAGTGGTACCCCGGTCACATGGCCGCGGCGATGCGCCGCATCGGCGAGTACATGAAGCTCATCGATATCGTCATCGAAGTCGTCGACGCGCGCGTTCCGCAAACCGGTGCGAACCCTATGCTCGACCGCGTCGCAGGCCGGCGTCCCCGCCTTCTCGTGCTCAATCGCGAAGATCTTGCAGATCCGGCGCAGACCTCGCGCTGGCTCGCATTTTTCGATTCAAAAGCACGGCGTGCAATCGCCGTCAACGGGCTCGAGCAATCCAGCGTCGCTAAAGGCAGCCGCGTTTTGGCGGAGATCGCCGGCGGGGCGCGCACGGCGCAACGCGCGATTGTGGTCGGCCTTCCGAACTCCGGCAAGTCATCCATTATCAACGGACTATTACGCCGCTCGGCAGCGCGCACCGAGGACCGCGCCGGCGTCACGCGCGCGCTTCAGTGGTTCCGCGTCGGCGCAAATCTCGAACTGATGGACACACCGGGAATCTTAGTTCCGAAAATCTCCTCGCCGGATGCGCAGTGGAAGCTGGCGCTCGTCGGAGCGGTGCCGCGGGAACGTTACGATCCGGAAGACATCGCCGCACGATTTCACCGCTGGCTGGTGGAAAGCACGAACGGACGCACGAAAGTACCGGACTTGGAGACGTTCTCGCGCTCGCGCGGTTTTATGCGCAAAGGCGGCGAGATCGACTACCATAACGCCGCGCAATCCTACATCAAAGATTTCAACGAAGGCAAATTCGGACGCATCACTTTGGAGCCGGCACCGCATGTTGACGCAAAAACAGCGTAAAGCCAAGAACGCATACGAGCGCGACCGCCGCCGTTTACACCGCATTCACGCGTTCGAAAAAGCGGCGCGTGAGAAAGGCTTTTTGTACGTGGGCGGCGTCGACGAAGTCGGACGCGGCCCGCTCGCGGGCCCCGTCGTCGCCGCATGCGTCGTTGCCTCCGAACCGCTGATGATCCGCGGCCTGAACGATTCAAAGCAGGTCGCGCCGGAGATACGCGTCGAGATGGCCGAGACCATCAAGGCCAAATGCGCGGCATGGGCCGTGGGCGTGTGCAGCGTTGAAGAGATCGACCGGCTCAACATTTATTGGGCAAGCGTTCTTGCTATGGAGCGCGCCATTGCGTCTCTGACGATCCCGCCTGAGTATCTCATCACCGACGCCGTGCGCATCAAATCATTCGCCGGGCCACAGGAACCGCTCATCAAAGGCGATGCTCGCAGCGCAGTCGTCGCCGCCGCGTCGATCGTTGCCAAAGTGCATCGCGATCGGCTCCTAGTGGAACTGCACGAGAGCGATCCTCGCTACGGATTTGCCGATCATAAAGGATATGCGACACCCGAGCACATCCGCGCGCTTCAGGAACACGGACCCTCGCCGAATCACCGCTCGGGCTGGTGGCGCGTGCGCGAAGCCCAGCTGGCTTTCGGCTTGGTCGAGCTTGCGCAAGAGTAACGGCGACAAAGGCCGGGCGGGCGAGGACCGTGCCGCAGGCTTTCTGCAGTCGGCGGGATATCGTATCGTCCGCCGCAACGTGCGGCTTCCGGGCGGCGAAATTGACCTCGTATGCCGCGACGGCGAAGTGATCGTTTTCGTCGAGGTCAAGGCGCGCTGGTCGACGAGATTTGGAAGCGCGCTTTCCGCCGTGGACGCCCGCAAACGGGCCACGCTTCGCAGGCTCGCGGCCGATTACGTGCAAATCGTCGCTCCGAACGCCCGCGTCCGTTTCGACGTGGTAGCGGTCGATGGAGAGCGCATGACCTTACATCGGAACGCCTTCTAACGTGAATACTTTCATCGGGCGCACGCTGAGCGGCCGCTATGAGGTGCTGGAACTGATCGGCAGAGGCGGCACTGCGGACACCTATCGCGCGCTGGACAAGACGCTCGCGCGCGAGGTCGCCATTAAAGTGCTCATCGACCGCTCGGACGACGTCAACAAGCGATTTTTGCGCGAAGCGCAGGCAATGGCGCGGCTCAACCATCCCCGGATCGTTCAGGTGTTCGACGTGGGTGAGGAGTCGGGTATTTCCTACATTATCATGGAACTCGTGCGCGGCAAGACGCTGCGCGATCTCGAAGGCGGCTCCATCTCGTACAGGCAGGCGCTCACGTACCTCGTCGACATCCTGGAAGCGCTGGAGTACGCGCACAACGACGGCATCATTCACCGCGACATCAAACCGTCGAACATCATGACCATCGAAGACGGCAAGCACGTCAAGGTGATGGACTTCGGTCTTGCGCGCCGCACGAGTGACATGACGCAAACGACGCGCACCGGACAAATCGTCGGGACGATCGGCTATCTTGCGCCGGAACGCTTTTTGAGCAAACCTGCCGACGTGCGCAGCGACCTGTATTCGGTCGGCATCGTCATGTACGAGATCTTCACCGGCACGGTGCCGTTCCGCAACGACAAAGACGATTTGGTCGCGACGATTTTCTCGCACGTTCACGATGCCCCAACGCCGCCGCACGAAATCAATCGAAACATTCCCGAGCCGCTCGAACGCGTAATCATGCGCGCGATCGACAAAGATCCCGCAAAGCGGTATCAAAGCGCGCGCGATTTCGCAAACGATCTGCAGGTGCTGCTCTCACCGACGCCCGTTGTGCGCAAACCGCAAACGGTCGAGCGCCGTCCCGCACCGCAAGCCGACCCGGAACTGCGCCGGGCTTTGGACCGCGCGCTGTCGCCGACACGCAACCGCAACGATGCGTACGAGTCGGTGCTCAAAGGCATGCTCGCGACTCGCCGGCGGCGTTACGATGAAGCCAAAGAACAATTCATGTCTGCGCTGCAAGAATTGGCCGCCGCCGACAACCGTCTCGAGTACGCCAAAACGGCCCTGAAATACGGCACGATGATCTTGCAGAAAGCTTCGGATGGGATGCGCGAACGTGAAGAACTGCGCGACGGCGTAACTAAACTGAACGAAGCGTTGGAAGTTTTCCGCGACTACGACCTTGCAGAGCAAATGAGCGAGACGGAATACCTCATCAACGCGCTGGAGCGAACGGCGATCGGCTATTAACGGCCGCACGCCGCTAACAGCTATGCAGGAGGAACGTCAAGACCAGCTCCGGCGATCTGTAACGCCGTGGGGCTCTTACTCGTGGGGCTACGCCGACGTCGGCGCGGACATTTTCGTTGCCCTCGGTCTGGTCATCGGCGTTGCGGGCGGCGCATCGAACGTTGCGTTTCTTTTTGCCGGACTGGTGTACGTGTGCGTCGGACTTGCGTACACGGAGCTCGCATCCGCATACCCGGTCGCAGGCGGCGGTCAATACTTCGTCATGCGCGGACTCGGAGATTTTCTGGGCTTCATGGCCGGCTGGGCGGTTTTGCTCGACTTCACCATCGACATCACCCTGTTCGCATGGGGCTGCGTGGGTTACCTCAGTCATTTGCCGGTCCTCAACGTCCTGGACGCCACTTTTCATCCGATGCTGCATTTTTGGGTCGTCCTGGCGCTCATCATCGGCCTTGCGCTGCTCAACGTCGTCGGCGTACGCGAGAGCACCGCGTTCAACGGTTTCGTCAGCGCGCTCGACGTGTTTAGTGAAGCGCTGATCTTGTTCTTAGGCTTTCTCTTTACGTTCCGTCCGGAATTGCTCGTGCACAGCATGCAAACAGGCTGGCCCAATACGTTTCAATTGATGAACGGCATCTCATTGGCGATCATTTCATTCGTGGGCCTGGAGTCGATCTCGCATGCAGCCGAGGAAACAAACCGGCCGTCGTCGATCATCCCGCGCACGTCGATCGCGCTGATCCTTACGATTTTGATTTTTGCGCTCGCGTACTCAAATCTCGCCCTCGGCATGCAGCCGTGGTATCCGGTACCGCACGACGCCGCCGGTCACGCGCAGCAGTTCTGGCAGTATCTCGGAGCGACGCAAAACCAAGATAAAGCCGTCGCCGTCATGGCTTCGAATATCCCGTTTTTCGGCATCGTCGCTGCGTTCTACGTGCCCATCTTCGGCGCCACGCTGCTCCTGATCTCGAGTAATTCAGGCGTGTTCGGCAGTTCGCGCATCGCGTATTCGATGAGCCAGTTCCAGCTGCTGCCGAGCTTGTTTAAACGAGTGCACCGCAAATTTAAAACGCCGGTGGTGTCCATTGCCGTGTTTTGCGGCGTCGCCGCGGTCGAACTTGTCTTCGCGGCGCTTCAAGGCAGCTTCGGATACGAATTTCTGGGCGATCTGTACGCATTCGGCGCTGCCGCCAGCTACACGCTAGTCTTTGTCGCGCTTATCGCTCTTCGCATGAACGATCCCCTCACGCCGCGCAAGTTCTTGATTCCGCTCAATATCAAGCTGAGATTCCGCGGCGAGCAGATCTATTTTCCGCTCGTTGCCGTCCTCGGTTTTTTCGGCATCTTCGCAATTCTCGTCTTCGTGCTAATCACGCACCACATCGGACGCATCGCAGGACCATCGTGGCTCGCGATGGGTATCATCGTGTACGCGATCTATCGCCTGCGTAAGGGACTGCCCGTTTTCGGGTCGGTTCGCCGGGATTGGCAGCAGGCGCAGGTCCACATTCTGCGCAACGCAGGCGAGCTGGAATTGATGGACGAGCTCGTACACAAACTCAAAGAGCGCGATCCCAACTTCAGCGTGCGCGTCTCATGAGCATTCGCAACACGAAAGGTTACCTGGTGTTCAAAGCGGTGAACGGAGCCCTGTTCATCGTATTCGGCGCGGCAATCGTTTTGGAGATGCTGCGCGTCGCCGGCCTACACTTCAACGCCGTTCCCGGATTCGTATTGGGAGCCGCGCTGATGGCACTGGGCACCCATCGGCTACTGCTCATACGGCAGCGCATTCGATGAGTCTGGGCTCGCTGACGATCAGTTGGGCCGGCATTCTCGCTGCGTTTGCGACGCTTGGCGCCGTTGGCGCAACGCTCTGGTGGATGCTCCATCCACCCAAAACGCGAGCAGACATCGCCGCTACCGAAGCGGAAAAAGTTCTCGAGCAGAGCCTCGGCACTGTAATGGTCGTCTTTTCATCGGAGATTCAATCCGAGCACATGATGGTGTTGGCAGCGCGCCTGGCACGCGGCCAAAATTCCGACCTGCTCGCAATCTACGTGATCGAAGTACCGTTCACGCTTCCGACAAACGCGATCATGGAGGAAGAGGACCGCTTGGGTTTGGAGACGCTCGCGTCCGTGGAGACGATTGCCAAGCGAAGCGCCGTAGAAGTGCGAACGGAAATCGTTCATCACCGGCGCACGTCGCAGGCCGTGCTCGACATCGCCAAACGGGAACGGGCGTCGCTGATCGTGATGGGATCCTACCGAGAGGGCAAATACACCGGCGCTCCACTCGGGCGCGATATCGAAGCGGTTGCAGCGGAAGCAAAATGCGACGTGCTCATCGGCGTTGAGGGCAAGCACGGCACGCTCTTAGTCGACGAGACGGCGCAAGCGAGCGGAACCCCGGAGGCTCGCGAGAATATCCCACAGCCATGAAAAAGTTGCTTTTCGGCGTGTGTGCGTGTGCGCTGGCGTTTTCCGTCCTGCCGGCCGGCGCGGCGACAACGCCCGCCCTCAACGCGTTCGACGATGCGTTCGCGAAGGTCACGGACTATACGGTCACGGTGAAGGCGCACGAGGTCAAGGGCGACCGCGTTCAAGATCGCACGTATCACTATTTCTTCAAGCGGCCGAATTGGGCGAAGACCGATATCGTTGCGGGCGACGGCGCAGGAAGCGGCGGAGTGTGGAAGGGCGGCAACGTCGTCAAAGGCCATTTGCGCGTTGCGTTTATCACGGTTGGCAAAACCGTCGACATTCACGATGGACGAGCAACGTCGCTTCGCGGATACACGATTCCCGACGGGCTGCTGCAAAACGAAGTCGACAAGTTCAAAGACATCAAAGGCGAGCTCACGCAGCGTGACGGCGGCGAAGTCGATGGAACGCCAACCGATGAAATCGATCTGAAGGTCGCCGATCCGGCAACGAACGACAACATCACCCGCGCGGTGCTATACCTGTCAAAGGCTACGCACTTCCCGGTGAAGCAAGTACGCTATGAGGGCGACAAGGAAGTTGCCAACGAGACGTTCAGCGATCTAAAGACGAACGTTGGTTTGACGCAGAACGATTTTCCGTTCTAACCGCCGCCCAAAAATTTCCAAGCGGTTTTGGCCGGCATGTAGCGTTGGCTTAAATCCGCACCTCTACGCCGAACTCGATCGTGCTGTTCGGCGGCAAACCGAGCGAATCGGTGAGCGGGCGAGCATTCCGCGCCATCCACCTGAAGAGATTGCGCTGCCAGTTCGGCAGCGCGGTGGGCGAGTGGTCTTCGCGAATCGTCGGATGCGCGAGATAGTACGTCGGATGCGATATCTCCGCGTTCGGACGGGCTTTACGCAGCAGTTTCAAGATGTCGTTGATGTTCGGCTCTTGCATGAAGCCGTACCAGGCTTTTACGCGCATGAGCCGCGGAGTAATCTCTTCTATCTCCAAGCGATTTTCGTGATGCACGAAGGGCTGTGAAGAGTGCATGATCGTGAGCAGCACGATCGTGTCGAAGATAATGTGGTCGCGAACCCACTTGTGATGCAGAACGAACGGAATGCCGTGCGGATCCGGACTCAGGAAGAACGCCGCGCCGCTGATAACAGTCGGCTCCTTCACTTCGCGCAAGAACTGGTCCACGGGCATCGTGTGACCGCTTAGCGCAGCCATCAGCCGCCGGCGCCCGCGGTTCCACGTGCTGAACAATACAAACAGGGTGAGCGCCATCGTGAACGGCACCCAGCCGCCGGATATAAACTTCGATGCGTTGCCGATTAAGAACGATAATTCCCACACCAAAAACAGAGCGATGAGCGGGAACCATTGCCATGCCGGCCAGCGCCAAACTCTGCGCAGCAACTGCGAAAATGCAATCGTGTCGGTCAGCATCGTTATGGTCACGGCCAGACCATATGCGCCGCCCAGGTGTTCCGAAGAGCGGAACGTGATCACCACCACGATGCACGCGATGCCGAGCAGCGCATTAATTGTGGGCATGTAGATCTGGCCTGCGAAGTGCCGCGACGTGTGCACGACGCGGAAACGCGGCGTGAAGCCGAGCTGCATCGCTTGTTGTGTGAGCGAAAAGACTCCCGAAATCAGCGCCTGCGAGGCGATGACGGTTGCAACCGTGGCAAGCAGCACCATGGGGATGATGCCCCACGTGGGCACCAAACGGAAAAACGGCGCGTGAATCGCTCTCGGGTCGCTAAGCGTGAGTGCGCCTTGACCGAAGTAATTCAGAAGCAAAGCGGGCAGCACGATGATGGCCCACGCCAGCGTAATCGGACGCCTGCCGAAGTGCGCGAGGTCGGCATAGAGCGCTTCGCAACCGGTGACGCATAGCACGACGGCGCCGAAGATCAGCAAACTGCGTAGTCCGTGACGTGCAAAGAACTCGACTGCGTACGCGGGATTCAGCGCGGCGAAGATTGCGGGGTGTCGAACGACCGAAAAGAAGCCCAAAATCCCGATCGCCGTAAACCACACAAGCATGATCGGTCCGAACAGCGTCCCGATACGACCCGTGCCGCGTTTTTGCACTGCGAACAGACCGATTAACACGATGACCGCGAGCGGAACGATGAATGGATGCGCGGCATGCGTCCACACGTCCAAACCTTCGATCGCTGAAATAACCGAGATGGCCGGGGTAATCGCACCGTCGCCGTAAAGCATCGAGGCGCCGAAGACGACCATCAATGCCAGCGCGCCCAGTCCCATCGGCGCGGCGGCGCGCTTGGGCGGAATGAGCTGCGCGAGCAATGCGAACGTCCCGCCTTGCCCGTCGTAATCTGCACGAAGCAAAAACGTGACGTACTTGATGCAAACGATGACCATCAGCGCCCAGAAGATCAACGAAAGAATGCCGAGCACGTTTTGAGGCGTGACGACAGCGGGGAATTCCCCGGTGAAGCACTGCTGGAAAGCGTAGAGCGGGCTGGTGCCGATGTCGCCGAACACGACGCCCAGAGCCGCAAGCGAGAGCGTGCTCAGAGGTTCGGTCCGGTGACGCCGCATGCGGACGGTTTCCGGAGCGTGCTCGGCAGTAGCTTGCACGAGGGCGTTATGCCCGTCTCAGATATCGCTTACGCAGCTCGTCGATGACCACGGCTAGCAAGATGACGGCGCCCAGCACGATTTTCTGCGTATACGACTCGATGCTCAGCAGATTCATGACGTTGTAGAGCATGCCGATGAGCAGCGCTCCGAAGAACGTGCCGACGATCGTTCCGCGTCCGCCCATGAGACTGGTTCCGCCCACGACGACGGCCGCAATGGCCTCAAGCATCTCATCGCCCGTTCCTGTTTGCGGGGATCCCGACGAAAAAAGCGACATGAGCAAAAAGCCCGCAACGGCTGCGCACATGCCGCTGATCACGTAGACCATCGTCTTCACGGTTGCCACGTTCACGCCGGCTAGACGCGCCGCTTCCTCGTTGCCGCCAAGCGCAAAAACGTAGCGCCCAAAACGCGTGCGCATCAAAAGAACCGAGGAAGCGACGACGATGACGATCATCCAAATGATCGGAATCGGGAGTCCCGGCAGATGAAGCGTGCTGAACAGCGGCCCCAGGAAAAAGCCGATGCCGGTATTTTGAAAATCGCCGGATTCGAGCGGGACGGGGCGCCCGTGTGAAAGCTTGAACGACAGACCTTCAGCCATGAGCATCATTGCCAGCGTCGTGATGAACGGGGGCAAGTTGAGTTTGACGACGGGCAGCGCGTTGATATAACCGGCGCCGGCCCCGAGCGCAAGTCCGACGATGAGCGTTGCTAAAATCAGCGGAAATCCGCCGAAGTGCATCGAGTTTGCGAACATCGCCATGACGACGCCGCTGAGCGAGATTAGCGAACCGACTGAAAGATCGATGCCTGCAGTGATGATCACGAACGTTTCGCCGACGGCTAAGATGCAGCCATACGTGATCTGCCGAAGTACCCGGATGATGTTGCCGGGTTCGAGAAACGCGCCTTTGGCCGCGACGTTCACGAGCAGCGCAATAACGATCAGCAGCGCAATGGCGCCGCCGACCCGCATCCAATACGCGCGCGCTTGTTTTGCCTTGTCTTCCTTGGCTTGCGTGGTGAGATCGGCGTGAATTTGCGCCTGTTCCATTAGGCTGCGGCTCCCGTTGCGGCGGCGATGACGGCGTCGGGCGTCGCGTCGGCGCGCGAGAGTTCGCGTACGATGCGGCCGCCTCGAACGACCAGAATGCGATGCGACATACCCAAGACTTCGGGCAACTCGCTGCTAACCATGACGATTGCGGCGCCGTTTTGCGCAAGATTGACCATAAGATTGTAGATCTCGGCCTTCGCGCCGATGTCGATGCCGCGCGTCGGTTCGTCGAAAAGAAAAACGTTCGCAACCCCGACCAGCCACTTCGCGAGCACGACCTTCTGTTGATTGCCGCCCGAAAGGTTGTGAACCAGTTGCTCGGGGCTGGGCGTGCGAATTCGCAGTTCCTCGATGTAACGGTCGGTAGCTTCTTCTTCCTTGTCGCGATCGATCAGCAATTCGCGGTTCTGAAATTGACGCAAATGCGCGAGCGTGACATTTTCGCGCACGCTCATTCCGAGTACGAGGCCTTGGGCTTTGCGATCTTCAGTGATGAACGCGATCCCCGCAGCGATTGCATCCCGCGGACCGTGTACGCGAAGCGGCTTACCGCGCACGCTGACCTCGCCGCGATCCGGAATATCGGCGCCTGCAATTGCGCGAACGATTTCGGTCCGTCCCGCGCCCACCAAGCCGGCCAGTCCTACGATTTCACCGCTGCGCACTTCAAACGAAACGCCGTTGACCATCGGGACGTGAAAAAGATTTTGGACCGACAGCATCACCGGCGCATCCGCACGGAGCACGGGCAATTCGGGGAAATGGGATTCCAAACGCCGTCCGACCATGGCGCGAATGATCTCGTCAGGCGGAAAGGCGTCGATCGTGCGCGTCTCAATGGCCGCGCCGTCGCGCAATACCGTGATGCGGCCGGCAATGCGCGGCAATTCTTCGAGACGGTGGGAAATGTAGATAATGCCCGCGCCGCGCGCCTGCAACGTCTTGATAATCGCAAATAGCCGATCGACTTCGCGATCGGTGAGCGCCGCGCTCGGCTCGTCCATCACGATGATTCGCGCATGTCGCGAGAGCACTTTGGCAATCTCGATCATCTGCTGCTGCGCGACGGAAAGCCGCGCTACGGGAACGTTGAGCGGCAACTCGATGCCGAGTTCCGCAAAAACGTTGGTCGCGCGTTCGCGCGCCTGGCGTTCGTTGATGAACGGCCCGCGGCCGGGCTCGCTGCCGAGCACGATGTTGTCGATGGCGTTCAGCTCCGGCACGAGATTGAATTCTTGGTAAATCATCCCGATGCCGAGCAATTCCGCTGCACGCGGCGAATCGATCTGCGCGGGCTTGCCGTCGATGAGAATCTCGCCCGAGTCGGCAGGCTGCGCGCCGGCGAGAATCTTCATGAGGGTCGATTTTCCCGCGCCGTTTTCACCGACCAGCGCGAGCACTTCACCCGCAAAAAGATTGAGCGTGACGCCGTCGAGAGCGCGAACACCGGGAAACGATTTCCCGATGCCGCGCATCTCCAATAATGGTGTGCTATTCAGAGCTTATTTGCCTGCGTCTGCTTTGGTATACGTGCCGACCGGAACGTTCACTTTTGCGGCGACCTGCTTACCAACGAAGAAGTCGTGAATCACATCGATCGTATCTTTGCCGATGACGTCGGGATGCTGCACTGCGTCGCCGTAAATTTCACCTTTGGCGATCGCCGTGCGCGCTTCCGGCGTTGCATCGTATCCGATCACGGCGATATTTGAAAGGCCCGCCGCGCGAACCGCGGTCACTGCCCCGAGCGCGGAGTCGTCGTTTATTCCGAATACGCCCTTCAAGCTCTTGTGCGCTTGCAAAATGTCGCCCATATCGGAGTTCGCCTTATCGCGGGTTCCGCCTGAATCGACTTCTGCGACGACCTTGACGTTCGGGCAATGCTGCGCCAGCGCCATCTTGAAGCCTTTGACGCGATCTTGCACGCTGGTCACTTCCGGCTCGTCCAGAATTGCAACCTCGCCCGAGCCGCCCGTCGCCTTGCACATCAGCGTGCCGGCTTGCTCGCCGCCTTGCACGTTGTCCGACGCGACGTGCGCGATCACTTTGCCTTGTTTACTCGTGCTCGCGATATCCGCGGTAAAGACCGGAATATTTGCCGCGTTTGCTTCCGCAATTGCGCTGCCGATGGCTTGAGAGTCGTACGGCGTTAGAACGATTGCGTCGACCTTCTTCGAGATGAAGTCCTCGACTTGCGACTGTTGTTTAGCGCTATCGCGGTTGGCGTCCACGAAGAGCAGGCGGTAATTATACTTCTTGGCTTGCGCCTGCATGCCGGCTTCCATTTGCTGGTAGAACTGCGCTTCCAAGTCTTGGATCGACACGCCAATGGTTTTGCCGGTGCCTGCGCCCGTGTTGCCGGCAGCGTTTTGCGTTGTCTGAGAGCTCTTGGTTCCGCTATTGGAGGAACAGGCGACGAGCACGCAGCCAAGCGCCATAGCGCCTATAAACAGGCGGGTTTTCTTCAAGTTTCGACTCCTTCGAAGGCATTCCGACGGGGGTTAACTACGCGGCGCGCGAGCGCCTCTACCTCGGCCTTGCTCCTACTAACTATCCACAATGGGGACTCCCCGGCCTGTGGGTGATGTGGACAACTGTCCCCAAATGTGCGAGGTCACGCGCACGAGTCCGCCGACGGCCGCAAGAAAAACGGCTGTGTAGGCCACGCCTTGCCCGACGTGACCGTAGAGATACGCCCCGGTTCCGAAGAGCGCGGAGTAGACGGCAGCCAAACCCAGAATCCAGCCCAGCAAGCTTTGCGGCAGGCTGTCCGGGGACGCCGCCGCGCCTGTCCGCGCTCGCACCGCCGCCCACCCTGGCCCAGCCGGACGGACCTTTGCGTAAAACGCATCGAGCGTCTTCTCATCGACCGGCGGCGTGAGCAGCGTGGTGACGACCCACACGACGGTCGTAATTCCGACCGTCGCGAGCAGCGCGATGCTCGGATCGACCGGATGTCCGCTCTTTCCGAGCATAAAGACGAATACGGCCACGATGAACGATGACGCCATAGCGCTCACTTCGGTCCACGCGTTGATGCGCCACCAGAACCACCGCAGCAAATACACCAATCCCGTTCCGGCGCCGATCTGCAGCATGAGCGTGAACGCCTGCTGCGCGGTGTCCAGTACGGTTGTTATGCAGCCCGCAACGATCATAATGAGCACCGTGACGACGCGTCCGATCGTGACGTAATGACGCTCGTCGCATCCCGGCGCGATAAAGCGACGGTAGAAGTCGTGAACGATATACGAGGTTCCCCAATTGAGCTGCGTTTCGAGTGTCGAACGATAAGCGGCGAACATGCCGGCAACCATGAATCCGGCGAAGCCTGCGGGCAAGAACACGAGCATCGCCGGATACGCAATGTCATCGCCGAGCAATTTATGCTGCAGATGCGGAAACGCGCGCCCGATATCGGCGACGTTCGGATAAACGATCATTGAAGCGAGCGCTACGACGATCCACGGCCACGGACGCAGCGCGTAGTGGGCCGATTGGAAAAGCAGCGTCCCAAACACCGAATCGCGCTCCGTCCGCGCGGAAAGCATCCGCTGCGCAACGTAACTTCCGCCGCCGGGTTCCGAGCCGGGATACCAAACCGACCACCACGCGACGGTAAGCGGAATCACGAAAATCGCAGCGCTCGTTTTCCAATCGGTGAAGTTCGGGAGAATGCTCAAGTACTGCGGATGGTTTCGCACGATATGGCCCCAAAGCCCATGCAAACCGCCGACTTGCGGCAGCTTCACCGCGAAATACGCGGCGGCAAACGCGCTGGTCATCGTAATGCAAAACTGGATCATGTCGGTGACCATGACGCCCCACAGACCGGACATCGACGCGAAAATCACCGGGAAGATCGCGCCGACTACAAGCGTTTCCCACTGCGGAATGCCGAAAAGGATGCCGGCAATTTTTGAAGCGGCAAGGCTGACGCTGCCGATGATGACGCAGTTGAAAAACAGCCCGAGATACAGCGCCCGAAACCCGCGCACGAATGACGCCGCTTTGCCGGAGTAGCGCTGCTCGTAGAATTCCAAATCCGTCAGCACGCCGCTGCGGCGCCACAAACGCGCAAAGAAGAAGACTGTCGCCATGCCGCTGAGCAGAAACGCCCACCACTGCCAGTTCGCGGCGACGCCGCCTTGGCGCACGAATCCCGTAACCAAGTTGGGCGTATCGGTGCTGAACGTCGTCGCAACCAGCGAGATGCCGATGAGCCACCACGGCGCTTGCCGTCCCGCAGCAAAAAACTCGGACGTGTTTTTGCCTGCGCGCCGCGCCAGCACGATCGCGGGCACGAACATGATGCCGACGGAAACGACGATGATGACCCAGTCGAGCGTGGTGAGATGCATGGCCGCCCGTTCGCTCTTGCTGCGCAGCGCGCCTCGCGGTTTGCGAAAGCTCGTCGTGGGCCCGACACTAGCGCCATCCTTGGCGCGTCGTGAATGCATTCGCGGAGGAAGACTTTGCTTTCACTTGCCTTTTCCGCGGCGATGCTCGGTATCGACGGATACGTCGTGCGCGTCGAGGCCGACAGTTCGGCCGGCTCGCCGAATATCGCGATCATCGGCTTACCCGACCGGGCGTTGAATGAAGCTCGCGAGCGCGTTCGCGCCGCGATTTTTAACTCGGGCTTTGCATTTCCGGCGGGGCGATTGCTGGTCAATTTGTCGCCCGCGGACGTACGCAAGGAAGGGCCGTCATTCGATCTGCCGATTGCACTCGCGCTGATGGCGATCGACGAACAAGTCGACCGTCTTTCTCTTCAAAGCTTTTGCGCGCTCGGCGAGCTGGCTCTCGACGGCACACTGCGGCCGGTGAACGGCATTTTGCCGATGGTACTGGGCGCCCGAAACGCGGGCTTCTGCAAGCTCATCGTTCCACAAGGCAATGCCGATGAGGCTGCGCTGGTCGAAGGAATCGAACTGTACGCGGTAGATTCGCTGCAATCGGCCGTTGCGGTGATTTTGGGAAACGGCGCGAAATGGCGCAAACCCACGTGCACGCCCGCCGCTTCGCCGCTCGACGAGTTTTTCTACGGTGACTTTGCCGACGTGCGCGGACAAAACGGCGCCAAGCGCGCATTGGAGATCGCAGCGGCGGGCGGACACAACGTGCTCTTCGTCGGGCCGCCCGGATGCGGCAAGACCATGCTCGCGCGGCGCCTTCCGTCAATTTTGCCGCCGATGTCGGCAAATGAAGCGCTCGAAGTCACGAAGATTTACAGCGTCGCCGGATTACTCGGCGCAGAGCCCGGCATCGTGCGCGCGCGCCCATTCCGTTTTCCGCATCACACGATTAGCCAGACGGCTTTAGTCGGCGGCGGATCCGCGGTTAAGCCGGGAGAAATCAGCTTAGCGCATCACGGCGTATTGTTTTTAGATGAACTCCCGGAATTCACGCGTTCTGCCATCGAAGTCATGCGTCAACCGCTCGAGGAAGGCATCGTCACCATCGCACGCGCCGCCGGTACGTTTACGTATCCGGCGCGATTCATGCTCGTAGCATCGATGAATCCGTGCCCGTGCGGCTATCGCGGCACGCGGTCGGCGGAATGCCGGTGCGACGATGCAGCGGTTGCGAAATACGTTTCAAAACTTTCGGGCCCGCTGCTGGACCGCATCGATTTGCAGATCGAAATAAGCCGCGTCCCGTTCGACGACATGGTGCGCATCGAACGCGCGGAACGTTCGTCTACGATTCGAGAACGCGTCATCGCCGCGCGGGAAATTCAGCGCGAGCGCTTTGCGGGCACACCGATAACGTGTAACGCGGAGATTCCGGGCAGTGCCGTGCGAACCTATTGCCGGCTCGACAGCGATGCGATGCACTTGCTCGCGCAGGCCAGCGCACGCAAACAGTTCTCTGCGCGCGCGCTCGATCGTATCGCGCGTGCGGCTCGCACGATCGCCGACTTGAACGCGTGTTCAGACATTACGAGCGAGCACGTGGCCGAAGCGATCCATTACCGAAGCTTGGAGCGCCTGGACGCGCGCGCGGCGTGATATTCCGACCCCAGGGCTACCATGAGCGCATGTTGCGCCTCGAAGCGATCGTCGCCAGCACGCGCCCGGGACGTGCCGGGCTAGCAATAGGACGCCGGAATACAATTACGCGCCGACGCTGATGCTGGACGAGATTGCGCGATGGGCGCACGCCTTGTCGACGCTGCGCGCTCCGCGCCAATCGCTGACTCAGACGCCCTCGTAGGCGCGGCGCAGTTCGTCGATGTCGAGCTTCTCCATCTGCATCATTGCCCGCATCGCGCGCTGGGACTTTTCAGGATCGTCGCCGGCGATATAGTCGCCGATGCCGGCGGGAACGATATTCCAAGTAACGCCGTACTTATCGGTAAGCCAGCCGCATTGAATCTTTTGGCCGCCTTCCGAGAGCGTATCCCATAGACGATCAACCTCGGCTTGCGTCTCGCAATTCACATATAGAGCGATCGAGCCTTGATACGGTCCCGCAGGAGGAGTGCCCGTTTCGCCGCCGTTGAGGGCCATAAACTCTTGCCCTTCGAGTTCGAACTCGACAACCATGGCTGTGCCGGCCGGCATCGGTCCGGCTTCTCCATAATGGCTGACATCCGTAATCTTCGAGTTTTTGAAAACCGAAACGTAGAAGTTTGCGGCTTGCTCGGCCTGGTTGTTGAACCACAGGAATGGCACGATTTTTTGCATGTCGTTTCCCTTTCTTGCAGCGGCGGTTCGCTCACGTAGCGTTCCACGGGTTGCGAGCGTATGATAGGCCCATGCCGTACGCGACGCAAGTCATCGCGCTCTCTCGCTCAGAGGCGCAGCAATTTCGTTCCGAAGATCCGTACGTGATCGTCTCGCTGACGGACAGCGATGCGGAGCACCCGCAGATTCCACCTGACGTCAACCTAAAGGAACGGCTGTCTTTGCATTTTGACGACATCTATCCCGAGTATTGCACCGCCCCTGACGGCAGCAAACTCTTCTGCGCAATGGAAGAACGCGACGCCGATACTATCGCCGCTTTTGTGCGTAAGTGGTGGAGTCAGGTGGCCACGATAGTCGTGCACTGCCATGCCGGCCTTTCGCGCTCGACGGGTGTAGCGGCCGCAATTCGCGCGCATCACGGACACGATGCGCGCGATCTTTACGAGATACCGCGCACTCCGAATAGACATTGCTTTGCGCTGGTCGCGCAGGCGCTCGAACGCGCCGGTGTTACGAAACCTAGTCGTTGACGTAACGCCGCGCGCGCTCCAAAATCTCCGCTGCATGCTCGGGCGCGCTCGTACGCAGCCAAAGAATCGTCGCTTCAGGATGCGGCAACGGCGGACATGTATAGCCGAGGGTTTCGTACGTCGCATAGTCGAGCGCGCTGCGCAGTTCTTCTCGTCCGCCCGGGACGACGTCCGTATGCTCGCACAATACTGGAGAGATCTTGCCCGCTTGAAAATCAGTGCTGAAGACGTCGATGCCGTACGCGCAGTAAAGGTCGAACGGGAGTCGCTCCTGCAGGTCGTTCCAATACCGCTCCAGCTCGATGGCGTCGGCATGCCGCCCGCGCCGCCATAGTACGTCGACCATGTCGCCGTATGCTCGAACGCGGTGCGACCGCGCAGACGCAACGACGCCGCGAAGCATTCCGCCGATGAACTGATCGAAACGGTTTGGGTTCAGGCGGCCGTTTTCAAATAGCTGCTTGAGCGCGACCTCGGAATCGAGCAGCTCGAGACGCCCATCTTCGGTAATCTCGTTAACTGCAAAAACCGCGTCGTGTAGGGCGCGATTTGCAATGACAACAACATAGTCGCCGGCGTCCAACCCCTGCGCGACGTACCTGCGGAGGTGACGAAGCAACGCGCTATGATTCGAGCCGTAAAACTGAACGACGTGTTTCGACATGCGCCAATTGTATGGCTTTGCCCACGCTTGCGAACACTAAACACGCCTGCTAGCCGTGCCGGACGGCGTCTAAATCTCGACGGGCTCCGCCGCGCGAAGCGCCGGTATCGCGCCTCCGTTCAGAAACGCGGGCAACTCTTCGACGGAAAACTGCACGCCGCTCACAAACGGGCCGAAAAGCGCATATCGCGCACTGGCCTCGTCGAAGCGCATTTCGTAAATAAGCTTCTTGAAGACCAGCGGATCGTCGGCGTAGAGATCGACGCCCCATTCGTAGTCGTCGAAGCCGATGGAGCCGGAAATGACTTGGGTCACAAGCCCGTGAAACGAGCGCCCGATCTTTCCATGGTCCAGCATCATGCGCGCGCGCTCTTCAAACGGGAGCATGTACCAGTTGTCCTGCCCTTCCCGCTTTTTGTCCATCGGATAAAAACACACGTAGCGCCGCTGCGGAATGCGCGCCCACAAGCGGCCGGCGTTGCGGGGATGCTGCAGCTGTTGCGCGAGCATCTCGTCGAAAGCAGCGTTCCATTCCGGCGAAAAGCGTTTGAGATCGCGCTCTTGCAATGCCGCATGAATCTTGCCCGTTGCTTCGTACATTCCCAGTTCCAAAATGGAAACGTAGGACTCGCGCGGCTCGAAGAAGTCGAACAGCTCGCACCCATCGAGCATTGTCTGAGCCTGCGCGAGTCCGTCGAAATTGCGCGCATAGTGCGTGAACATCAAATCCGCTTTGTGTCCGACGATTTGCGCAATCGCCGCGTCGCTTTCTTCACGGCTTCGCAATGCAATCAGCGCGTCAACCGCTTCGCGGGCCATCTGCTCCTGATGTTCCGGCGGCACCCGCGCCCATCGGCGGCGGTCGAAGGCGAACATGCGGTGGAGGATCCACCAGCCTTCAATCGTCTCGTTCACATCCGGGTGACGCACGTAAACTCCTAACTCCTGGCCAGCGCCCGCACGCGTTGTACTTCGGCTTCCACTTCTGCCGCCAGCGTATCAGGCCGCTCGCGATATTTCGCCCACAATTGCGGCATGTGTGCGATATCGTCGAGCACACGCGCGTACACCGAATTAACCGGCGTCGCAACACCGTGATCGCGACCCGCGCACGCCACAGCGCCGTTAAGGTATTCGACTTCCGTCTGCGCTTTGCCGGCGCGTAAATCCAGCAGCAGGGAAGGCGGCTTGGTGCCGCGGGCTCCGGCGACCCGGCCGGCCATAAGACGCTTTGCAATCGGACTGGGAAGCGTTGCGGTCCCTTGGAGCGCGCGCACCGGGTACCGCGGCAAATCGATCGGCGTAATGCCCAGCGCCTGCATCACCGCGCGCACTTCGCGGATCGCGCGGATTTCGAGCGTGAAGATCTCTTCGAACATCACCAGACGGTTGGGAAGCACGTTCAAGATCGCGCAACTCGCGTTTGCAACGACGTTCAATGCGAGTTTCGACCACTTGAGCGATCGCCAATCGTCGACGACTTGCGTTTTGAGGCCCGTGCTCGCGAAGGTCGCGACGAGCCAATTGTACGCGTTCTTGCCCATCGGGGAGAGTGCGAGGCCGCCTTCTTTGGTTGCGCGGCCGTGCCCGTCGAGGCGCGGATTGCGATCGACCGGAACGGTAAGCGCGGCTGCAACGATATTGTCTTCGCCGAATGCCGCCGCGAGTTTCTCTTCGTTTCCCACGCCGTTCTGCGGGCTGACGAATACGCATTTCTCCGGATAGGCAATTGCCTTGCGCAGCGTCGCGACCGCGCCGTCCGTATCGTACGCCTTCACCGCCACGATCGCGACGTCGGCATCCACCGGCGTAACCGCTTCGTTATCACGCGGAGCGTACGTGACTTCAACTTTGATCGACTCCAGCAAATCGCCGAGGTATGTTCCTACAGCACCCGCGCCGACTATGTAGACTTTCATGGTGAAAAGGCGCTGCGGCGTAGCCGGCGCGCCCCCCACTTCGTGGGGCCCCCAATTTTCATGGCGCCTAAAAACGATCGCAACTTGTCATCTCCCCGTGGGCGCCGATATGCCTGTCGAACCGAATCCGCCCTCCGCGCGCGCCGTTTCGGGCAGCTCCTCGAACTCAAAGAAGATCGCGCGTGCGACCGGCGCCACGACGAGCTGCGCGATGCGGTCTCCGCGCCGCACGGTAAACGGCTCATTTCCCAGATTCGCCAAAATGACGCCGAGCGGTCCGCGATAGTCTGCATCGATCGTTCCCGGCGAATTCAAACACGTCACGCCCGCTCTCAGCGCGAGCCCGCTGCGCGGGCGCACTTGCGCCTCATACCCCTCCGGTACCGCGATGGCAAAGCCGGTCGGCACGAGCGCGCGTTCTCCGGGCTGCAGCGTGAGATCGGCATCGACGGCAGCGAAGAGGTCGGCCCCGGCTGCGTGCAGCGTCATGTAGAGAGGCAGCGGAAGGCCCTCACCTTCAGGCAAGCGTTTCAGCCGGACCGCGCAGTAGGGCTTGTCGGAATCGTGCATGGGAGACGCTACTTGGAGAGCAGCGTCGCGAGTTCTTCTTGGAAGCTTTCGACGTCGCGGAATTGCCGGTAGACGCTGGCAAAGCGGATGTAAGCGACCTTATCGAGGTTGCGAAGCGCTTCCATCAATTTCTCGCCGATCGTCGTTGAGGGCACTTCGCTCTCGCCGCGCGCGAACAAATCGCGCTCGAGGTCGGCCGCAACGCCCTCCATCTGGCTTTCCGAAACGGGCCGCTTTTCACAGGCGCGGCGCAGGCCCGCAAGTATTTTCTCGCGATTGAACTGCTCGCGCCGTCCGTCTTTCTTCACGACGAACAGACGCGGTGCTTCCATGCGCTCATACGTGGTGAAGCGGTGCTTGCAGCGCGGGTCCAGGCACTCGCGGCGGCGCCGTACGACGTTCTCATCATCCCGAGAGTCGACGACGCGCGTTTCGCTCTTGCGGCAGGTCGGGCAGATTATCGGCTTGTCCTCTTCCTTGGCCCCAACATTTTGGGGTAGCCCCATTATAAGGCACTAGAAGTGGTGGCGCAAAAAGGAGAACGGCGACCGGTTAGGTCGCCGCTCCAATCTTGAACATCTTCGTCCCGCATTCGGGGCATTTGCCCTCCGTTGCAGGTCTTCCGTTCTTCATCGTGATTTGCACCGCGTCTTTGATTTGACGCTTGGTCTTGCACTTCACACAGTAGGCTTCAGCTGCCACGTTTGTTCCCTCCGGTCGCCGTGGTTGGCGTTGGGCGCCTGTATTCCGAGGCGCGGTTCCGTTTCCCCCTCGTGGCGGGGTTGCGTTTTGTACGGCGGCGCGTGAAGGAATCCCCGTGATGGACCGAGTGGCGTATCTGCCGTTCGAACGCTTTACCACCCTCCGGCCCGACCGGCCCGTGCCCCCCGTCTTTACGCACCTCTGGACGTGCGGCTCGCTTGAGGGTCTGCGCCGGCCAACGGTCGCCGTCGTTGGGACGCGCGGGGCCACCGCTTACGGAAAAGCCCTCGCGCGGCGGTTTGCCGCCGATCTGGCCGCTGCGGGATGCTGCATCGTTTCGGGACTGGCGCTGGGAATCGACGCTGCGGCGCATCAGGGCGCACTCGACGCGAGCGGGCCGACCATCGGCGTGCTCGGAAGCGGTCACGACTGCTTCTTTCCCGAGCGCAACCGCGGGCTCGCGATGAGGATGCTGGAGGGCGGCGGCGCGGTGCTCTCGCCGTATCCGCCGCAGCAACACGCGAACCCATGGCAATTTCTGGAGCGCAACGGCATCGTTGCGGCGCTGTCGGATGCCGTCGTCGTAATCGAGGCGCCCGCGCGAAGCGGCGCGCTCAATACGGCCGGCTGGGCAGCCGGACGGATTCCGGTCTTTGCAGTTCCGGGCGACGTCGATCGCGCCCACGTTGCCGGGTGTCACGCCCTGATTCGCGATGGTGCGACTCTGGCTCGGAGCGCGCAAGACGTCCTCGACGATTTGCGCGTGCCGCTGGTTACGCCGCCGCGCGAATCGCGCCGGCCTGTGGAGCACAAGCTCGAAGATCCGCTTCAGCAATGCATCGTCGAGGCGCTGCGCGAGGGAGAGCGTTCGCTGGACGAACTTTTGGAAGCATCGGCCCAGCCGCCGGCGCGCGTTCTGGCAGCGCTATCGATACTCGAATTGCAAGGTGCAATCGAGTCGCGCCCGGGACAGCGCTACGTCCTTCGCTGACGAAGCGCGACGCTGATTCGCGGGCCAATCGGCCGTTTCACTTTTGGAATATGATGCTCCCAGAACTCTTGCGCGCGTCCGCTCATGACGAACAGGCTGCCGGGTTCGAGATCGCACGAAAACGTCCGCCGTGGCCGCGCTTTGCTTCGCACGAGCATCTCTCGCGTCGCGCCTAGGCTCAAGAGCGCGATGGTGGGCAATTCGATCAATTCTTCGCGATGATCGTTGTGCCAAGCCACGCTATCGTTGCCGTCGCGGTAGTACTGCACCGACATCGAGGAAAACGCCGTGCCGAGAAACTCCTCGATGCGCGTCTTCACGTCTGCCAGCTTCGGCGGCGCTTCGCCCGGTAAAAACCGGGCAATCAGCCGCGGCACGTCGACGGTGCGGTCGTACATCCACATAGTCTCGCTCTGCCACGGCAGCGTGCGTTCGAGGAGCTCGAATAATTCCTCGCTCTCACGCAGCGAAAAGACCGCCGGATAATAGACGACGGCGCCGCTGTGGTCATCGACGTAGACCCGCGGCGTCATCCCGAAAAGGCCGATCTGCTGCGCCATCAACGTTCAAAACACGGAGCCCGGACCGGCGGTTCCGAACAAGGCAAGCGTGCAACTGCGCGTGATCGCGGTCGGGAAAATGCGTGAGAAGTACGTGCGCCAAGCGTGCGAAGATTTCACGCGGCGCATCGAACCCTACTATCCGCTGGACCTTCTGGAGGTCAAGGCCTCGGTGGGATCGCACCCCGCGCCGGCAATGCGCGAGGAATCCGAACGCGTATTGAAAGCATTGCACGAAGACGAATGCGTATGGCTGCTCGACCGGACCGGCGATGAACTTTCGAGCGAAGAGTTGAGCCGGATGATCGCCGCCGTCGGAAATGCCGGAACGCGCCGCATGGTGTTCGTCATCGCCGGAACGTACGGCGCACACGACTCGTTGCGCGAACGCGCCGATTTCGTATGGTCGCTATCAAAGCTCACGTTTTTGCACGAATGGGCCCGCATGATCGTGCTGGAACAGCTGTACCGGGCGGCGAAGATCGCGCGCAATGAACCCTATCACCACTGAATCCGTGCTGCCGGCCGACGCACTTTCGACTTTTGCCGCAGCATTGCAGCGAACGATTGCCGGGCGCTTCCCTGATGCTTCGCTCGCCAAGGTGGAATTCGAAGCGCCGCGCCGCGCGGAGTTCGGTGATTTTGCAACCAATGCAGCGTTTGCGCTCACGCGTATAGCCAGGCGTTCGCCGCAAGACCTTGCGACGCTGCTCGTTTCAGAGACGCTGGAGCGTGAGCCGAAGCTGCGCGAGATCTTCAGCGAAATCGCGCCAACGGCCGGGTTCATCAACTTACGCCTTGCCGCGGCGGTGTGGCAGTCGGTCGTCGGCCAGATACTGCGCGACGGACACGACTTCGGCCAGGCGCAAAAGCAGAACAAACGCGTATCGCTCGAGTTCGGCAGCGCGAATCCAACCGGTCCCCTCGTCGTCGTGCAAGGGCGCACGTGCAGCATCGGTGCTACGCTGGCGAACGCAATGCGTTATTGCGGCTACGACGTTTTCGTCGAGTGGATCATTAACGATGCCGGCGAGCAGCTCGACACCCTCGGCCGTTCGCTGTACGCGCGCTACCGCCAAATCTTCGAACCGGATGCTGCGTTTCCGCAAGAAGGCTACCCCGGCGATTATCTGCCGCCAATCGCGCACCAGATCGCGGAACGCGACGGGCGCAAGTGGCTCGACGCGGACGATCGTGAGTGGCTCCCGTACTTCGCGAAGTTTGGCCGCGACACGCTCGTTGCGCAGCAAATGCAGACGGTGGAACGGTTCGGCGTGCATTACGACTTGTGGCAAAGCGAGAAAGAGCTGCACGAGACGGGGCGCATCAAGGCGGGATTGCAGCGTCTGCGCGACGGCGGCCACACATACGAAGCGGACGATGCGGTGTTCTTCAAAGCGTCGCAGTTCGGCGACGACAAGGATCGCGTACTCGTGCGGCGCGACGGCCGCCCGACGTACTTTGCGAACGACGTCGCGTACCATTACGAAAAGTTGCAGCGCGCGGACAAAGTCGTCGACGTTCTCGGCCCGGATCACCACGGATACATCGGCCGCCTGAAGGGTCTTGCGGAAGCCCTCGGGTACAGCCGCGATCATCTCGAGGTGCTCATCGCTCAGCAGATTACGCTCATGCGCGGGAACGAACAAGTCAGCATGAGCAAGCGCGCCGGACACATCATCACGCTCGACGACATCATCGACGAAGTCGGTGTCGACGCGGCGCGGTTCTTCTTCATCATGATGGCGCCGGAGTCGCCGCTGACGTTCGATTTGGAGTTGGCGAAAGAGCAAACGAACGAAAATCCGGTGTACTACGTGCAGTACGGACACGCGCGCATCGCATCGGTATTTAAGAATGCCGATCCGGCGGACATCGAAGCCGCGAGCTCTGCAAATTTAGGCCGCCTGACCGACACGATCGAAATCGCGCTCATTCGCCGGCTCGCCGATCTGCCGAATATCGTGCAGAACGTTGTGAACGACCTGGCGCCGCACCGCCTCACGCGATACGCGCGCGACATCGCCGGCGATTTCCATCAGTTTTATCACGCATGCCGTATTTTGGTCGAGGAACGCGAGGAACGGCTGGCCCGTTTGGCGCTGTGCATCGCCACAAAAACGGTGCTGGCGCGTGTGCTGGAAATGGCAGGCGTTAGCGCTCCCGACTCGATGTAGTCCAAAACAGCGGTTCGACGATGGCTGCGACGGCTTCGGCCATTTCGCGATCTGTATCGCCGAACATATTTACTCTTTCGCTTTCGATATCGATCGTACCGATAATTTCACCACTGCGTGAGCGAACCGGTACGATCATCTCCGATTGCGTCGTTCCGAAAGCGGTAACGTAATTCGGGTCTGCAGAAACGTCGCCGCAGACGATCGTTTCATTGCGGCGGATCATTTCCCCGGTCAACCCTTTTTCGCGTGAAAAGACCGGGAACGCCGGGGCACTGCTGCCGGAGAAACCGAGGTTGCGTACTTCGCTCTCCGTCACCTCGTAAATGCCGACCCAGCGATATGAACGTGCAGCCGCAATGGCTGCAGCGATTGCGCTCGCGCGTGTTTCGCGGGGAGCGTCAATCATAAGGAGCGCACGAACGGTCGTTGCAAGCGATTGGAAATCCGCATCCATGGCGAAGTCTCCGTTATGATTTCCGCTCTCGTGGCGGCGACTCTTGTGACGTTCGTGCCGATGTATGCGACGCCCACTGCGGCGCAGTTGCCGGTTATGGCCGGACGCATTGCCGGCGTTCGGGTGGTCGAGCCGCCGATGCGAATGCTGGGCGACTACATCGATCCTGGGGACGTGAACGGTATCGGCCGCTGGCTCGAGGGCGCTCCGGCACGTGACGCGCAGTTATTCGTGATCTCGACGGACATGCTCGCATATGGCGGCCTGGACGCATCGCGCGTTCCGGGCGGCGTGAGCGAGGAACTGGCCCTGCTGCGCCTTCAGCGGCTTACAACACTTCGTAAACGGCATCCGCACGCATGGATCGGGGCGTTCGGAACGGTGATGCGGCTGGAACCAACGTCCGTAACCCGCGTCGGAGAGGCGTCCAGCTACTCGCAAATCGCGCAGTACCCGACGTGGGAATACATCTGGGATTACGCGCAGTTGCACGATCCCCCGATCCCGAGCGAACAATCACGTGCGGCGCACCTTCGCACGCTCATCGGCGATAACGTGCTCGCACAATATCTTTCTACACGCGAGCGCGATCGCAACGTCGATCTCGCCGTGCTGCGGCTCGCCGCCGACCGGACCGCAGATCGCGTCGTTCTCGGTCAAGACGACGCGGGCCCGGTCGGATTACACGTGAAAGACGTGCGCGCATTGCAAGATGAACTGCAGAAGCTCCGGGTGGAAGGGCGCGCATCGATCGAACCTGGCGCGGACGAACTGGGCCTGGTCCTCATTGCGCATGCGATAGCGGGAGCGGTTCATTGGACGCCGCGCATCGCAGTAATCTATTCGCGGCCGGACGGCGGCGCCACGCAAGATCCGCTCGAATACGCGCCTATCGACGTCACCATCGGGGCGCTGATCCGTTTGGCGGGCGGCGTGCGCGACGACGTTCATTCCGACTTGACGCTGTTCGTGCGCGTTCCCCATACTGACGCCGCGCAAGACGACACGCTGCTGCGGGCCCTTCAGTCGCAGATCTATTCCGGCAAACCGGTCGCTCTCGTGGACCTCACGTATTTAACGTATTCATACGAATCGCAAGCGGCGTTCGTGCGCAAGCTCATCGACGCGGGGATCGCCGGGTCGTTGGACGCGTACTCGTCTTGGAACACCGACGCAAACAGCGTGGGGATCGCTCTTGGTGAAGCTATCGCGGTAGGAGTTGGGCGCCGCAAGGCAACGTACGATCCGCTTGCCCACGCGCAATTCATGCTGGATCGCTATATCGACGATTATCTGTACCATACGCGCGTGCGGCCACAGATTAATGCGGAGCTTGCGGTACAGGGCGTTACGGAGCACTACTGGTTGGATCCGCAGACCGCGCGGCGCGCGAACGCGCGTGTTCGCGCATTGATTACACCGCTTGCGCAAGCGTTACTCAAACAAATCTATCCGCATTATCACCCTGCGCGGCTGGATATTCAGCTGCCCTGGCCGCGCACGGCGGAAATCCGCAGCGAAATCACTCTTCGATAGCGTAAAGCCACCAGTGCGGCTGACCGCGCTTGGCGGCGCGATCGTAATAAACGGTGACGATACGGCCGCCGCTCGTTTCCAGATCGAACCAGTGGCGTTTCAAATACGTGTCGCCGCGATCCACTTTGGTCGAGCGGCGCCGTGCGAGGACGGCTTTTATTTCGAGCGTTTCGTTGCGCCAGCGGAAGGCGGCGGGGAGGGTTGGCTCGCGGCCGAACCCCTCGACGAGCTCGGGGTCGTTCGATACCTCACGATGACAGTCGTTCGATGCTTCGCGATTACAGGCGTTCGATACCTCACGATGACAGTCGTTCGGTGCTTCGCGATTACAAGCGGTGATTGGCTCGGAAACCAAATGCTTCAAGGTGAGGCTTCGATCGCCAGCGGTTCGGCCAAAAGCGGTTCTTCCAGCACCACGACGGGCTCGGGCCTCGTTTCATCGACGGCGTCAATTTGGCCGTGCAGCCACGGCCCGAGGAAATAACGCCAAACCAGCTTCGCTATGGCAGCGGCCGGAATGCCCAAAATGAGGCCCGGCAATCCGAACAGCTCTCCGCCTGCGAAAACCGCAAACATCACGGCAATCGGCGAGACGCCGACCGAACCGCCCATGATCTTCGGAACGAGCACGTTGTCGCTGATGCGCGCCACGATGAACATGACCACTTGCACGTAGATCAGCACGAACGGCCCTTGCGGCGCAGCCAGCACGAGGGCGAAGAGCTGCGCGATCAGCATGCCGATAATCGGAATGGCGTAGCCAATCGCGCTGATAATCCCCAGCAGCAGCGCGAATTTGAAGCCGACGATCGCCGTCAACGCTGCAATAACCGCGCCCGTTATGCCGCTCACGATAATTTGGCCGGCGATGTATCCGCCGAAAACGCCTACGGCTTCGGTAGAAAGTTTGCGAGCCGTATCGCGTTTGCTCGGCGGAAAAAATCCCGCAAAGCCGTCGGCCAGCTGCTGATGGTTGAGCAGGAAGAAAAACGAGAGAATGAGCGCCGAAAACGCCATGAACAGCGCCGTGGCGATGTTCAGTGCGAACGTCCCCAGCGAAGTCACCGTAAAGGTCAGCAGCTCGGTGAGACGCTGCCCGCCGATTTGCTGCACGTTAATGAGCTGCGGCGGAATATTCGCTTCGGGGAAGTGCGCACGCAGCGTTTGCTGGGTTTGCACCAGCCACGATTGCACGGAGGTTAAATAGGACGGCACGTTTGCAACGAGCGCTTGAATTTGATCGACGGTCATCGGCACGATAACGACCATCAGCACGATGGTGCCGACGATCAGCGCGGCATACACGGCGGCGATGCCCCACACGCGAGGTACGCGCCGTACCTCCAGCCAGTTCACAATGGGGTGCACGGCCGACGCAACGAACGCCGCGATCAGAAAAATTGCGATGGTCTTGGGAATGCGCGTCGCAAACCACAGAGCCAGCGCGAGCAGAATCACCACCGCGACCGTCATCCAGACGCGGCGGCGGCTGGGCGAGTCTAGAGCGGCTTGCATAGCAGACGCCGTTCGGTCAGATATCCGGCGCGTTCGTACAGTGCGCGCGCCGCGGCGTTGTCCTCGGTGACCATCAATCCCATATACGGCAACCCTCGCCGGCGAGCCTCATCTTCGGCAGCCGAAAGTAGACGAGTACCTATACCGTCCCGGCGCGCGGAAGGTTCCACCGCCATATAGGCGATGAAGCCTTGCGGCATCCGGGTCACCTCGTCCGGCATCGTATCGAGCATCAGCACGAATCCCTGCGGCTTTCCGGCGCGCTCCGCCACATACGCCACATACGGCTGCCGGAACACGAAGTCGAGCAAACCCTCGTAGCTGGCCTCGAGCATGGACTCGTTGTAGTAGCGGAATTGCGCGACGCTGTCGCCCATCGTGCGCTTCCCGAGATCTTCAATGAAGCTCCGATCCTCGGGACGGACCTCACGAACGACGATTTCCTGGTTCATGCCGCGGCTTTCCACTGCGGGAGCAGCGCGTCGAAGGCGTCGACGAGCGCGGCGTTTTCCTCGGCGCAGCCGATTGTGATACGCAGCCGGCCGGGCATGTTTAGCGCATCACCCGAGCGCACGATGATTCCACGCCGCAGCAAATCATCGTAGGCCTGCGTGGCGGAGACGGGAACTTGCACGGCGTAAAAATTTGCCTGAGTCGGATATGCGTGCAGTCCCATACGCGCGAACGCATCGTAGACGAACGCTTTGCCCGCCGAATTGCTCGCGATGCTTTCGGCGACGAACTCTTCGTCGTCGAGTGCCCCGGCTGCGCCGAGCGCCGCGGGCCGCGAAATATTGAACGGCAGACGCACGCGGTTCAGCCAGCCGATCATTTCCGCATCCGCAAATCCGTAGCCGAAGCGCAGCGAGGCCAGGCCATAGATCTTTGACATCGTGCGAAGAACGATCGTGTTCGGGCGGCGGCGAACGGCGTCGACCGCATCGAACGTCCCGCTGCCCATGTATTCGCGGTAGGCTTGATCGACAAGCAGCGTCACGTGCTCCGGAAGTCTGCGCAAAAACAGTTCCCACTGTTCGACGCCGAGCGCGGTCCCGGTGGGGTTATTCGGATCGCAGATAAAGATCAGTTTGGTGTGCGGCGTGATCGCGCCCAGCATGGCTTCCAAGTCGTGGACGCCGTCGCGTAAGGGGACTTCGACTGCGCTCGCGCCTTGAAGTGCGGTGGAAAGCCGGTAGAGTGAAAATGAAGGAACAGCCATCACCGCTTCGTCGCCCGCTTCGAGCAGCGTCTCGCAGACGATGTTCACCAGTTCGTTGCTGCCGTGGCCAAGCACGACGTTCTCCGCATGCAGCCCGTACGGCGCCCCAATTCGCTCGCGAAGCTCCGGATATGCATCGTCCAAATACAAATGCAGACGATCGATGCGGCGCAGCGCCGCCATCGCCTTGGGCGAGCTTCCCAGCGGATTTTCGTTAGACGCAAGCTTGATGATGCGCTCGAGGCCGAGCGCGCGCTGCACTTCTTCAATCGTCTTGCCGGGAACGTAGGGCTGGAGTTTACGGACGGTGGGCCGGCTCATGGGTTATTTCGATCTACGGGATCCGGGATCGGTGATCGGCTCGCCGCGTTTGCATTGCGGGCACTCGGAAGCTTCGTGGGAGACGATGGGCATGTCGAGCAGCGCGTCCGTGCGTACGCCGAAATCGGCGTGGCCGCGCTGGACGATGACGCCGACGCCGACAACGCTAGCACCCCTCTTTCGCACGACTTCGAGAACTTCTTTAACGGAGCCGCCGGTCGTGACGACGTCCTCGACGACGAGCACGCGATCGGAGGGATCGAGATGAAAGCTGCGGCGCAACGTCGGGATGCCGTTTTCTTTTTCAACGAAAATCGCCTTCGTGCCGAGTGCGCGGGCGACTTCGTAGCCCAAGATGATGCCGCCGACCGCCGCGCTCACGACGATTGTCGGCTTCGCGTCGCGGAAGGCATCGGCAATCTCGCGCGCCAGCGGTTCTACGAGCGCCGGATCTTCGAGTATGCGGAATTTTTGAATGAAGCGATCGCTGTGGCGGCCGGAGCTGAGTTTGAAATGCCCGTCGAGAACGGCGCCGCGCGATTTGAGCTCTTGTTCCAGATTCAATGTGGTTGGCATAAGTGACGCATTTCCTCTACTATTGCTTTTGCGGCGGCGAGCGGATTTGACGCCCCGGTGATCGGCCGGCCTACGACCAAATAATCGGAGCCGGCACGAACCGCGTCCGCAGGCGTCGTCACGCGCTTCTGATCGCCGTGCGCGGCGCCGGCGGGGCGAATTCCGGGCGTGAGCGTCAGAAAGCCGGTGCCCAATGCAGCCTTGATGTCGCGCACTTCATGGGCGCTGCAGACGACGCCGGTGCAACCCGCTTTTTGTGCGAGCGCCGCAAGCCGCTTTGCGTTTTCAACTGCGTCGCCGGACAATCCGACGTCGCACAAATCGTTCTGAGTCATGCTGGTCAACACGGTGACGGCAAAAACGTGCGGTTGCGACGCGTGCAGCTCCAGTGCGCGCTCGCGCGCAGCTTCGACGGCCGCCCGCATCATGTCATATCCGCCGAGCGCGTGAATGTTGATGATATGCGTACCATGGCGCACGAGCTGTCTTACGCCGGCTGCGACGGTGCGCGGAATGTCGTGCAGCTTGGCGTCGATGAAGTGGCGAACGTCGCGCGCTTCCATGTACGCGAAGATCCGCTCGCCGTATCCGTAGAGCGACTCCATTCCGACTTTGTAGATGAGGTCCAGCTCGTACAGCTCGTCTATGAGCCGTTCGGCTTCATCGGGCGCCGGTACGTCAAGCGCGACAACCAATTGCGCCATCGAAATTATCCCTCGTCTCCTTCATACTGGAACGGATTTGCAAAACCGACGTTTGCCTTTCCGACTATCTCGCGGATCGACCGGACGTCGCGCGCAGCCAGGTATTCGCGCAGTTCATCCGCGATGCGAACCGGAATACGCGGATCCGTGAAATTCGCGGTGCCGATCGAGATCGCGCTTGCGCCGGCCAGGAAAAATTCGAGCGCGTCGGAGGTCGTTTCGATACCGCCTTGTCCGACGATAGGAATTGTGACCGCCCGCGCAACTTCATACACCGCGAGCACTGCAATGGGGCGGATCGCCGGCCCCGAGAGCCCGCCCGTTACGTTGCCGAGGCGCGGCTTCCAGGTGTTCACGTCTATTGCCATCCCGCGCACCGTGTTGATCACCGCCAGCGCGTCGGCGCCTGCAGATTCCGCTTCGCGTGCAATGCCGGCAATGTCCGTGACGTTGGGAGAGAGTTTGACGATGAGCGTCTTGTCGGTCGTGCCGCGCACGGCTTTGACGACGCGTGCGGTCAGATTCGGATCGCAGGCAAACGTCTCGCCTTCGGATGCGACGTTCGGACAAGAAATATTGACTTCGAGCGCGTGGATCTCCGGACGCGCCGCAAGCCGCTCTGCAACGTACGCGTAGTCGTCGACCGAAAAACCCGCGACGCTGCCGACGACTTTGCACGGACGCGATGCAAATTTTGCCACGTCGTGCTCTAGATACCAGTCGATTCCCGGATTTTGCAGTCCGATCGCATTGAGCATTCCCGCCGGCGTTTGCACGAGGCGCGGCGTGGGATTGCCTAAACGAGGGGCACGCGTGACGCTCTTCAGCACGACGCCGCCGATTCTCGCGAGGTCGATAAACGGCGCAAACTCTTCGCCCGATCCGTAACAGCCGCTGCCCATCAACGTCGGATACGCAAGCTCCAACCGGCCGATGCGAACGCTCAGGTCGACGTTGTCATCCTGAGCCTGTCGAAGGGCTACCATCGCAGCTCGTGGGCCCAAAAGACCGGACCCTCCTTACAAATACGCGCGTACACGACGTCGCTGCCGTTAGCGCTTGCCGGCGGGAAGCTCGGCGCCTGCGCGCTGGCGCGGTCGAGCGGGACGACGCAGCCCCAGCAGCCGCCGACGCCGCACGCAAAGGTTTCTTCCAATGAAAGCTGCGCGCGCACGCCCATTTCGCACGCCAGAAACGCCGTCGCGCGAAGCATCGGGGACGGCCCGCACGCCAAAATCAGGTCGGGCTTTTCTTCCACGCACGCCAGCGCCTCGGTCACAAAACCGCGATATCCGTGCGAACCGTCATCCGTCGCGCATATCACCTCACAGCCTTCATCCGCGAAGCGGTTTTTTTCGACTAGCAGACTGCTGCTGCGAGCGCCATAAAAAAGCCGGACGCGCCGTCCCGTTCGCACTAAGTGTTGGGCCGGAAGTAACACGGACGCAATGCCTACCCCGCCTGCGACAATCGCCACGTCTTTTGCGCCGTCAAATGTGAAACCATTACCTAGGGGACCGGTGACGGCAAGATGATCGCCTTCGCGCAATTCGGCAAGTTCACGCGTTCGCGGCCCGCAAACGAAAAACAGAATGCTGGCGCGCTCGCCTTGAGCTTCGTATATGCCGAGCGCGGTCGCAGCTCGTTCTCCGCCGGGTGGAATCGCCATTACGAACTGACCGGGACGCGTCACAGAAACCAAATCCGGCGCGTGAAAACCAAGGAGGACCACGCCGGGTGCAAGTTCCGTCCGATCCAGCACGCGCGTCTCGTATACGGTAGACATTGGCATGACCGCATTCTCGTTACAAACCCTACATACTTTCGCGCCGTCCGCTCGAATCGAAACAGAATTTTTAATCAATCTTGCGACATTTGACTGAACTTCTTCACCTGATGAGCCGTTATAGGGTATAGGTAAGACAAATATCGGAAAGGAGGGTCCACATAACATGGCAGGTCTGATGGTCTTCAAATCGTTAGCCGACGCGCTCAGAGCGGGCTATCAAGTGTACGACCGGACTTCGGACGGCTATCTCGTCCGTACAAGAACTGCGGCTGGATGGGCGATTGCCCTGGTCAGTTGCAAGTGAACCCTCCGATACAGGGATAATTGCAGCAAGAAAAAGACCCCGGCTCCGGCCGGGGCTTTTTTTATTTGTTGAAAACCGGCGCGCACACCGGTGTATGGCACGCAGGGAGTCCTAGGGGCCTCATCTTCGGTTGGAGGCGGAGGCCTGGGCCTAAGCGCTTTTCAACGAGTATCCGGAGGCGAGGGCGGTTTCTGAATCTCCGTCGTCGAGCCCGGCCGCCAGGCGTAAGGTCCCGGCGGTACGTCGCGGGTGCCGGCGAAGGGTGGAGGCTCCTGATATTGCTGTGCCTGCGGCTGGGCAACGCCCGGCGCCGAGGGGGGAGCATCCATTCCGATCGGACCGAAGCGCGCGCCGCTCAACAGGGCGATGATGATTTGCGCGATGCCCACGAAGAGGGGGATAAGTCCGCCGAGCAGCCACGGTCCCGGGCGGCCGACGTCGATGAAACTGAGTCCGACGAGCAGCGCGAAGCCGATCATGGCCAGCGTGATGCCTTTGCGCAGCGAGCGGTTCGCCTGCCAATCGGCGTATCCGTACGCGTCGTAGCTTTGTGGGTTCGATGGGCCCGGATCGCACCACCCTTGCCGCGCCGCTTGTTTGGCCCAGTGTTTGTCGGGCGGCACGACTCCGCGCTGGATCATCGCCAGCCGCTCCTGATGCGCAAAATACCGGCTCGCGATCGCGTATGCCATGGGCAATCCGAAGATGCACAGCACCGCGATAACCGCGACGAAATTATCCCCTACAGTCATTGTTCACTGGGCTCCGTTCGTGGTGATATGAATGCTTCCGTCTTGTGATGAGACTTGAAGCGGGCTGCCGCCGCTTCCGACCTGAAATTCGCCGGCGGCTTCATCGCTGTCGGATGCGACGGACTTGGTTCCATTGAAATAAATGCTTCCATCGGCTGTGTGCGCGCGCACCGTCAAATTCGACGGCAATAATTGCACGCGCACGCTGCCGTCGTCCGTGTGCAGCGTTCCGCCGCCAACCTGCAACGCGTGCGCGCGAATCGAGCCGTCGCGCGTCGATGCGTCGATTGCCGGTGCCGTTACATCGTCTAAACGTAAACTGCCATCGTCGCTCGAAAGCGCCAGCGCGCTTGCATGAATGTGGTTTGCGGTGATGCGGCCGTCGACGGAGTGAACGCGAACTTGACCCGTAAGACCGTTCACGTTCGCGCCCGAGCACCGGCGGATCTCCAGCAGTGCGGCAGGCGGTACCGCGACGTCGATGTGCTGCTCGTCGAAACCAAAGATGCTAAAGCGTACGCGCTGTTCCGCGGCGCGTGCGACGAGAACGCCATCGGCAGTCCGGCTGACTTGCAGCGCCGGACGCGATGCACCGCCTACGAACCATCCGAATGCGTGGCTCGCATCCGTCACGTGGACTTTGCCGTCCGTTGAAGCGGTGATTCCGACGCCCGAGCGGGCGTCGTCGATCACGACGTGCGGCGCGCTCCCGGCATCTATCGGTGCGAACGTTTTCCCGCTCTCGGACAGGCGTTGCGGACCTCCCGCGCTCACCGTAAAACCGTGGCGTCCCAGCGACCAAAGGATCGCCCCGGTTATGAAGATTTCGACTGCGACGAGCACGGCGATGACGCCGCCGCGTGAGTAACGCATGCCCCATGTACGCCACTTAGGCGGCAGTGTTTCACCGGCGCTCTCCGAAACATTCGGGCTCGGTCACGCGTATGACCAGCGTGGCTGCGGCATTGATGGAGGCGCCCATAAACCCGGCGGAACATGTGGACGACCAGGCTTTGGTGGCGGCTGCGTTGGGAGGCCGCCCCGCGGCATTCGGTACGCTGGTCGAGCGGTACGATCGTGCCATTTACCATCTGGCCTACCGGACGCTTCGCGATCAGGAAGAGGCCCGGGACGTGGCGCAAGAGGCGTTCTTCAAAGCCTATCGCAGCTTACGAACGTTCAAGCCCGGCGCGAAATTTTCGACCTGGATTTTTTCCATCACGTACCACGCCTGCTGCGACCGTTTGGCGCGGCGCAAGCGTTATTCAAATGAAGAACTGCCCGAGCGCGCGGACCAGGCAGCGGGTCCGGAGGCCGAAGCCATCGCGAGCGACGAAGCCCGGCGCCTTCGCGCGGCGATCGAAGCGCTGCCGGAGAAGTATCGCACCGTGATTACGCTTTACCATTTGCAGGGCCGCCAGTACGATGAGATCGCGCAAGTACTGGGAATGCCGATGGGAACGGTGAAAACACATTTGTTCCGCGCCAAGGAACAATTACGGCGGCTCCTGAGCGAGGATGCCGCGGGGGTATCGGAATGAAACCGTACGATAGCGACGAGGAACTGGACCGGGCACTGTTTGCGCTTCCGCTCGAGGAACCGCCGGCCGATCTGCGCGCCTCGATTCTCGCGGCAACCATTTACCGGCCCCCTATGACGGTCAAGCCCTGGGAAGTATGGGGCGGCGGCGCGCTGTGCGCACTGCTAACGTGGGTGCTTCTGCTCATCCTTCGCGGCGGCGCGGGCTTGGCGGTGAACGAGCTCTCTGCGTATATCGCGAGCGGTCTTGCCGCGATCGCACAACCGCAAACGCTGTTCTGGATTGCGGTCGGCGGCGGCGCGGCGTTCTGGATTTCTCAGTTGAATTTAACGGTTACGCCGGAGGCTCTGCGAGCGAACCGTCGATAATTTAAGGTATGGAGACAGCCGCGCGCCCGTACCGCATTCTTGTTATTGAAGACGACACGGCGATAAGCCGAGTACTGCAGCTCGAACTCGAACACGAAGGCTACGCCGTTGAGGTCGCGCGCGACGGCCTTTCCGGGTTGGAGCGCGCCCTCAAAGAACCCGATTTGATCGTGCTGGACCTGATGCTTCCGCGCATGGACGGCCTCGAAGTATGCAAACGCGTGCGTGCCAAAAGCCGCGTGCCCATCATCATGCTTACGGCCAAGGATCGCGTTCCGGATCGGGTTGCAGGCCTCGACATGGGTGCCGACGATTATCTCACCAAACCGTTTGCCACCGAAGAACTGCTGGCACGCATCCGCGCGCGGTTGCGCGAAAAGGAACCCGCGAAAAGCGTTCTGGCGTTTCACGACCTGGTGATGGATCGCGACCGGCACGAAGTGGCGCGAGCCGGTAAACAAATAAACTTGACGGCCAAAGAGTACGCGCTGCTCGAGTATCTGCTGCTTCACCGCAACAAAGTACATTCGCGCGACGAGCTGTTCAACGGCGTGTGGGGCAGCGACTTTCTGGGCGACTCCAACCTTATCGACGTGTACATCCGCTATCTGCGCGGCAAAATCGACGAAGGCTTCGACGACAAGCTGATCACGACGGTTCGCGGCGTCGGGTACACGATAAAAGACTAGCAGAAATGCAAACGTTACGGTGGCGCATCGCAACATGGTATGCGCTGCTGCTGCTCGTGGTTATCGTGGCGCTCGGCGTTGCGGTCACTCTGCGGTTCGAGCAGATCCTTCGCACGCAAGCGCAAGAACACTTGGTTTCAACGTTGCAAGACATCTCGCGAGCGACGGCGTCCGGACCGGGCGCGTTCGGATTCGCCGAGGGCGACGTGCTCGCTACGCTCGCCAATCCCGACAATCTGGAACATTGGGCGTCAAAGACGACGCTCATCGAAGTGGACGACTTGCGCGGCTACCCGCTATCCAAGAGTTTCAATATGGGTTCCATTGCAACGTTCGGTCAAACGGGCATCACGCCGGACCGGACCTTTACAGTGCGCGAAGTACAAATAGAAGGACGACCGTATCTTATCGCTGCCGCGCTTCTGACCGGCGGGAATACCGGCGTCATCGTGCAGGTGGGGCAGCCGCTCGATCAACTCTACCAAGCGTTCCGGCAAACGCAAGTCTCGCTTGCGGCCATTTTGCTTATTGCGGCGATCGCTGTTGCAGTGCTCTCGTACGTGCTCGCCGGGGAAGTGACGTTCCCGATCAATCAGCTCGCGCAAGCCATGCGTGAAATCGGTTCCGAAGGCCTCAGTAGACGGCTGCGCTGGCGAGGGCGTCAAGACGAGGTCGGCGCGCTCGCGCAAGCCTTCGACGACCTGCTCGCACGATTAGAAGAGGCGTTCGCGCGCGAACGGCAGTTCATCTCCGATGCTTCGCACGAGCTCAAAACGCCGCTGACGTCGATTAACGCAAACGCCCAAATGCTCATGCGTTGGGGCGATCGCGACGATCGCATTCGCAAAGAGAGCTTGGAAACGATCGTCGCCGAAACAGCGTCGCTAGCCGGCATGGTCAATGGCATGCTTACGCTGGCAAAAGCCGACTCGGGTGACGCGATTCCGAAGGAGCCGGTATCGCTGACGGCTCTTGCGCGCGAGGCGGTGAACGCAACGGCCCAGCGCGCCGCCGATAAGGGACTCTCGCTGCAGCTCGAAGCGCCCGCGCCGTCACCGATCGTGGAAGCCGATCCCGCTCTTATCCGCCAATTGTTTACCAATCTGATCGACAATGCGATTAAATTCACCGACCACGGCGGCGTAACGGTTCGCGTATCGAGCAGCAACGGCGACGCGATCGCCGAGGTGCAAGATACCGGGCCTGGTGTCGACCCGAGCGAGCTGCCGCTGATCTTCGATCGCTTTTACCGCACGGACAAATCGCGCAGCCGCGACGTTGCCGGTACGGGCCTCGGCCTTGCAATCGTGCGTTCCATCGTGCGCATTCATGGCGGACATGTCGAAGCGCAGCGGCCTGACGGCGGCGGAACGCTCTTCCGCGTACGCCTCCCGCGCATCGTTCATTGAATTCTCATGGCCGCGCGGCGGTGTCCCTCTACAATAAACGGGTGAACCGGTTTCGGATCGGATGGCTGGGCGCGACGCTCGCGCTGGCGGCAACGCTGCTTGGCGCTCTTTGCGCGCACGCGGATACCGGCACGAACCTCAGCATCCCGGTGAACAATCCGCCGGTCGTGCGCGTGCAGATGCGTTCGGGCAATCTCGTCATTCGCACATGGGATCGGCAGCAAGTTCAAATCACCGCGAGCGATCCCGTCGTGGCGACGCGTTTTTCTCCCGATGCGGTAGAGCGCGCGCTGCGCGGCGGCGATATTCCGATTTTTTCGACGAAGGTGCTTACGCGGGACGGCGAGATCGCTCTGCCGCAGGAAGATTTTTCGATTCCAACGCTTACGGAAACCCCGCATGACGGCGTAGTCGTCTTCGGCGGCGACAACGGCGCAAACGTTACCGTCACGGTGCCTGCGTCGACGGCGCTCATTTGGACGATGATCGGACGCGGTCAACTGCATCTGCAGGATTATCACAGCGGGGCGTTCGTTGCGCGGGTTCATACGGGAATAATTTCGCTGAGCAACGTGAGCGGCGACGGTTACGTTGAAGCGGCGCGCGGCGCGATCGCGATCCGAGATTCGGCTTTTAATCGCATTCGCGCGCGAAGCGCCGCCGGCAATATCCTGTTCGCCAACTGCAACGCGCGTCAGATCGAAGTGAGCAGCGTCGAAGGCAGTATTGCCTACGATAACGGCACGTTCGTGCCGGGCCTTGCGCGCTTTGAAACGCAAAACGGCGATATCGCGCTCGGAATTGCAGGTGGCGGCGTGCAGGTCGGGGCGCACAGCGGCGGCGGCCGCGTTTTTTCAAACTTCACGCGCGGCGCCGACGTGCGCGGCAACGGCACGGACGCGCAGGCGACGCTTAACGGCGGCGGCCCCGTAGTCACTGCAACGTCGCAGCACGGCGACGTTTATCTTTACGATGGGGCGTTCAAATCGCGCCCGAAGCTGCAGCGCGAGTGGCGCCCGGTGGGGCGTATGCTCAAAGCAAGAATTTGCGCAGGACGGCCATGTCGAGTTTGAACGTGTGCTGCGGCAGCACCGCTTCCTCTTTGTAGCCGCAGTGCTCGAAAAACGTTTGCGCCGCGCTCTTGTGCGGCACGAGCACGCTCATCTTGTGGCAATTGTAATAATTGGCCGTATCGGCGCAAGCGTTCAATAGCGCGCGCCCCACGCCGGCGCGGCGCCGCTCCGGCAGCACCACGATTCTTTCCACATGCGCGAGCGATGCCGCGATGCGGATCTCGACGACGCCGATCGTCTCCTCGCCGTCCATCGCCGCGAAATCGTGACGTTCTTCGTGCCAAATGACGCTGAAATCGTAGAAGGATTTAAGCGCTTCACGTTCGGTTCGGCGGACGAATTCCATGACCGAGTCCGGCTGGACGTGAACGATTTCAGCCGGCAACGGCGCCGATCTCCGTATCTACGTCCAGCAGCATGTTGTCGTATGCCGCGATGACACGCAAGCTCAGTGCATCCTCGAGTTCGCGCGCGAGTTTTGCGGGATTCTGCTCGAGCATTTTCGTGCCGAAATGCTGCAGCACAGCCACACGAGGACGGACGACGTTCAAAATGCTGCGCGCATGATCGAAGGTCAGATGATCGACGTCCATCGAGTCGCGGTAGCGCAGCACGTTGACGATCAGCACGCCGGGTTTGTGAGCGGCGTAATCCTCGGCCAGCCCTTCGAAATACCGTCCGCAAGGCAGATACGATACCGTGCGCCCGGCATACGAAAAATGCAAACCGTACGTTTCGACCGCGTGTACGTGTTTGACCGACGTTCGAACTTCAACATCGCCGATGCGATAGGGGCCGCCCCGTTCCGCCGCCACTTCGATGCGATCGACAAAGCGCTGTGCATACGGAAAAACCACCGGCTCGCGTTCGAGCGCGTCGCGGGGCGCCATCAACACGCCGCGACGCCGAAAACCGCCCGAAGTCATCGCCTCGATCATCACGTTCACGTCATTCGCATGATCGAGATGCTTATGCGAGAGCACGATGCCCGATAGTTCACGCGGATTGCACGGCGGAACGTGGGATAACGCTCGCACCAGCGCGCCTGGACCCGGATCGACGTGAATCTGCGTCGCGCCGAATCGCATCCACATGCCGCCGGATGCGCGAAACTGACGCGCGACGACGAAGCGAGCGCCTCCGGTACCCAGAAATAGGACGCTAGTCTCGGGCCAATTCACCGCCGTACATCGTGAAAAACGCGTTCATTTTCGAACGATACTGTTCGAGCGTCACGCTCCACTGCATCAGGGCCTGCTGCCCCTCTATCGTGATTGTGTAAATGCGCCGCGGCGGCCCTTGCCCGTTGGGATCCCACCATGAGGAAATATAGCCTTCGGTTTCCAGCTGGCGCAGTGCACGATAAACCGTGCTCGCATCGCTCATCACGTCGAACTTCGTCCGAAGTTCTTTCAATATCTCGTAGCCGTGCAGGTTCTGCTCTTTGAGCATAACCAGCAGCCACGCCGTCAAATACGTCTTGGGAGCAGCAAGACCCCCGCTCGGCTCTAACGTTCGCATGCCGAGACTACCATAGCGTCACCCATCCCCGTTTTATGTCGTATTAACCGGAGCAAGGGCATAGCGCGGGACGCTAGTCCATCGGCCCTACCTCCGAGTGCAGCAGGCGAGAGATTTGTCGCAGAGTTAAGGGCACCCTGCGAAAAAAGGAGGAAGCCTTGAAGGTTTCTTAACATTTTAGTTAGGAATACCTAACTATATCATGAGGGCAGCCTTATTCGCGCGGTGCCTGGCTGCTGCCGTTTTAGCAATTTTGCTTTTCTGGACGGCTGCTCCGGCGCTCGCGTTGCCGGTTTTCGCTCACCGTTACGGCTTGTCGTGCCAAGATTGCCACACCACCGTGCCGCACCTCAGCCCGTTCGGCCGCGCCTTTGCAGCAAACGGTTTTCGGCTCGAAAATGCGCGCCGAACGCTACCGGTCGCGGTGAAAGTCAATCTCGCTTATTCCAGCGACGCAGAGACGGGACTGCCCAAAGCTGTCGTCGATGAGGTGGAGCTGCTTGCGGGCGGTACCATCGGCAAACACGCGAATTACTTCGTCGAGCACTACCTGGTCGACGGCGGCGAGTCAGGCCATACGCGCGACGCGTGGGTGCAGCTCAACGGCATCAACGCGCACCTTCGGGTAGGTCAATTCACGTTGCCGCTCCCGGTCGATCCTGAAACGCAGCGCGATACGCAAGCCCATTACCTTGTGTACGATCAAACGGTCGGCGAGAACGGATTTGATTTCTTCGACGCACACCAGGGCATCGAAGCGTACACCGTGGCGCGCGGATTCGAAGCACATCTGGCGGCATTGCGCGCCGGCACTATGGCCTCGATTTCAAAAACCTTCGATGACGGCTTGGCGCTTTACGCGTACAGATATCAGGGGCAGGCGTTTTACCGGCAGGGCTACGGCGCAGGCGAAACGGTCGGCAAGCTCCATCTCGTTGCGGTGCTGCAGCGCGGCAACGACGCCGCCGCCGCTTCTTCGGGCGGTTTTTTCGAAACGCACTATACGTTTTCACCGGCGCTGATGGCGGTCGCGCGCTACGATAGCGTTTGGGACGCGCTGACCGGCGCCGAGCATCAAACCGTACTCGGCATCGTAACCCGTCCGGCACGCAATATGCGCTTTACGATCGAAGATCAAATCACCGATCGTCACACGCTGAACCTGGGCTGGCTCTTCGCTTACTGAGCCGCGTTAAATAATCTTTAGCGCCTTGAGCTGAACGAGTTGCTGCACCGTCGCGTGTGTGTACCCATGCGACCGTACCCGCCGGATATATGCACCGTCGATATGCAGAGCCTTGAGTTCGGTCAGCTCGCCCGCCGACAAGCCGGAATAGCCGAGCGCAGAGAGCTCGTGAATGTATGCGGCATCGACATGCAACGCTTTGAGCGAGACGTAGTTCTCCGCGCTGAGATCGGTCAGTCCGGCAGCGCGCATGTCCGAAGCGAATTGCGGTTCGATGTGCAGCGCGGTAAACGTAATCAGCTGCTGTTCGTCCAGCGGGCCGAATGCGCCGCGCAGCGTTTTTATACTCTGCGGCGTAATGCGCAGCGCATCAAATGCGATAAGCTTGTCGAACGAGGACGGCCGCACTCCGGCTGCAATCAAGCCATCCGTGTACGCCGGCGAGATATCGAGAAGCGTAGCGACAAGCTGTTTCTCCACGCTTGGGCGTTCGATACCGCGCGATGCGATCGCATCGGCGTACGAAGGACTCGGCGTGAACGTGTAGTGTCCCGCTCCAACCCCATCGCCCGCCGTTCCCGTAAAGTCGACGACGCCCGCGTCGCGCCGTAACGCGAAATGGACGGGGTGCGAGGGCGAGGTGAGATCCGCCGGACGCAGACCCACAGAGTCGATCGCGACGTCGTGCTCGTCGTTGAACCGGTGTTCGTTCCCGGCTTCGTATCGCAGCTCCAAGTGAATTTGACTGGGGCTCGATCCCGGTTGAATCGTCCACGTACCGCTCAAGACGTTTTGCGCAAAGGCCGAATTCGACACCGAAACAGCCAGTAAAGCGGCAATGAACAAAGGCAGCGCGCGCTTCACAGCAGCCCGGTCGCTTTCATCTCGATGAGTTGCTGCACGGTGACGTTGTTGAAGCCGTGCGCGTGCACTTTCTTGATGTAGTCGGCGTCAATGCCGAGCGAGCGGAGTTGTTCCAGCTGCTCGGCGGACAAGCCCGAATATCCGGCGCGCGAAAGCGAATCGATGTAATCCGGATCGACGCCGACCGCACGCAGTTCACCGAGTTGCCGCAGGGAAACGTCATGCAGGCGGTTTCGAAGTGCTGCGATATTTTCCGGCGTCACGCCTACCGCGCGTAATTCCAGCACGTCGCGAGCGCGAAGATTTTGATATCCCGCGCGCGACAGAGAGTCGACGTAGTCACTGGTCACCCCCACCGCGTGAAGTTCGACGATATCGCGAAGCGACAGCGATCCGAAGCGCCGGCGCAGGTCCGTAATGACGCTGGGCGTTACGCCGCTTGCGCGCGTTTCAACGAGTTCGCGCGGAGACGGATGCGGAAAGCCTGCCGCCTCAATCGCGCGAATGTAGGCCGCGTCGACGCCCACCGAACGCAGTTCGAGCAATTCGTTTAAAGTGAGACCGCGATATCCGGCATCGGCAAGCTCTTGGATATAGTCGCGGGACGGATCTTCCGAAGGCTGATTTGTTACCGCGAGGATCGCCGGCTTTGTGGCGAGTTGGGCAAATACCCTTACCTTCATTGCGGGCTTCCGGGCGACGCGGACCTCCGAGGTTTGGAAAACCTTGATGGCCGTTGCCGTAGCTTGCGTTTTGATCGCGGGCTTGGTTTGTACCGTAGGCTTTGTTTGTATTGCCGGTTTTGTTGCCGGCGCGGAGTGTTTGACGGCCGTTGTCGGCTTGGTTGGGGGCGTGTTGACTTTGAGGCGCTCCCACGGAAGCGATAGCGCGCCGGGCGCGTACGCGTCTGCGAGCGTGCTGGTCTCCTGCGCGTCGCAAAAAACCGGCAAGGCAAACGTGAAGTGCGACGATACCGCCGCGCCGGCAATTCCCGCAGCGCTCATCACCATTACGGCCATAAGCGCGGGCGCCGCTGCGAAACTGGTGCGGTTGTTGCGAGCGGACTTCAGCAGCCGCTCGACGCGTATTGAAAGACTGCGCCGCGTATCGAAAACGCCGGGCGCTGCCATTGGCCGGTACGGCCACGACGCGATCTCCGCCATCTTCGTCAAACAGGTTGCGTACGGTACCGGATGAAGTCCGTCGCGTTCCACCACCGAATCGTCGCACGATACTTCGCGTTCGAGATCCATCTGCCGCGCAATGAACGTCACGGCGGGATTAAAGAAGCACAACGCCGACACCAGGCGCTGAAACGCGTGAATCCAATCGTCGCGGCGACGAAGATGCGTCAGCTCGTGCAGCAGAATGCGATCGACGTCGTCGTGCGGCAACTGTTCGAGCAGCGCTTGCGGAATCAGAATCATTGCGTCGAAGAGCCCGACGGCGATCGGCACGGTAATTTCGTCCGAAACGCATAGGCGTACGCCGGCGCGCACGTCTTCCGCGGCGTTCCACCGCGGCAAATCTTGCCGGTATTCTATGGGAAGCGGGGTCGCGTTACGTTTCAGGCGCTCCAGCGCAACCACGCCGAATATAAAGCGCACGACTTGCCATATTCCGACGAGCGACCAAATCCCGAGGGCACTCCAAACCAGCCACTGCGGTACGACGACGACACGGTTCGAGGGTGAAGTAACGCCGGAATCCGGGGTAACCGGCGTGTTCTTCGCCGGCGAAACGAACGGCGCGGTCTTAGTGCCGGTTACACGCAGCACCGGTGCGGAATACACGGCTGTCGGCGCGCTCGATGAGGTTTTGGTCTCCTGCCCGCGTGTAACGGCGAACGTCGTGAAAACCGGCAGAACCACCGTTGCGGCAAGCGCACACGTCCATACCACGTAGCGGGTGGTTGCGTTGACGTCCCGCGCAAGACGAAGCACCAGCCATGCTGCAAGCGCAATCGCGGCGCCTTCCCACAAGTTGTTTACAAGAATGCCCAGCAGCGCGATCATTTCACACCACCTTCGTGACGCGCAATCAATTGTTTGAGGCGCGAGAGCTCCTCTTTGGACAGATTCTCATCCGACATCAGCGCGAGCGCTAGCGCGGTTTTCTTGCCTTTGAAAAATGACGCGATCACTTCACCCACCGCAGCTTTTGCCGCATCGCCTTCGGCGACCAGCGCCTCGTAGATGTGCGCGCGGCCCTCGACTTCATGCGCAACGAAGCCCTTCTGTTCGAGAATGCGCAGCATGGTGAGAACCGTGGTGTAGGCCAGCGGCGGCTTTCCGACCGCGGCGGCGACGTCCGCCACGCTCGCGCGGCGCTCGGACCAAAGCGCACGCATAATGCGCAGCTCGGCCTTTGTTAAAGAGCGGGGATTGGGCTGGGGCATCCGGCACGCTCCGTTCTACTAAACCTTTAGTAGGTACAAGATACTCGCTCCGTTCGAGGATGTCAACTAAAGCTTTAGTAGTCCTTATGTCCCCTTCTCTGCGCCGGGGTTATGGGGCTCGGGTTAGGAAGCTGTTTGCTTAGGCTACGCAATCGCCGAAAGAGTGGCAAACTGCCCTTGTAGGATTTTTTCCGACGGGCGCCCGAGCCAGCGCTCGAGCACCGTTGCGTAGACGCTTCGAAAATCTGTTTGGAAGCGCACGTTGCCCATGTTGCTCGCGCTCAAATCGGGATACGCGCCGTAAATGCCGCCCTTCACTCCGCCGCCGATGAGAAACAGCGGCGATGCTTCACCGTGATCGGTTCCGCGGCTCGCATTTTCGGCGATGCGGCGGCCGAATTCGGAGAACGTCATCGTCAGCACGCGTGAATCGTTGCCGTGCGCGGCTAAATCATCGTAGAACGCTTTTATTGCGTCGGAGAATTGGCCGAGAAGGCGGTCTTGGGTCGCTTTTTGATTCACGTGCGTATCGAACGAGCCGTGCTGCACGTAGAGCACCCGCGTGTTGACTCTGCTGCCGATAATCTGTGCCGCAAGCGAAAGGCTTCGGCCAAGCGGCGTGGCAGGATATGCGCCGGCCGGTTTATAGCCGGCGATCAGTTTGGGCAACTCTTGCGAACCTTTTTGCGCGTGATCCTCGATTTCGGCGACGTGCGCGAGATACGGTGAGGTAAACGGCAAACCGTCGCCGTTCAGCAGCTTGGCATACGCAGACCGCTCGGCGCCGTTTCGATCGCCGAGCAAGCCGTAGCCGTTCACTTGCGCGATAGCGGGCACGTCCGTGTGGTTGGCGATCAAGACTTCGGGAAGCACCTGCGCAACCGCGACGCCGTTGAACAAATTATTCTTAGGCAGATCCGCGTCGTCGAGATAGCGGCCAAGCCATCCGGTGTGCTCGTAACGCTGCGGCACCGCCGTTTGCCAGATCTCGGTCGAACGAAAATGCGAGTGATCCGGATCCGGATAACCGACGCTCTGCACGATTGCGACCTTGCCGCCGTCGTAGAGGGCTTTGAACGACTTCATGTTGGGGTTCAGACCGATGCGATCGTTAATCGCCAGCACGTCGTTGCGTGAAACCGCAATCGTGGGGCGCACTTGGTAATATCCGGCATCGCCATGGGGCACCACGCAGTTCAAACCGTCGTTGCCGCCTTGCAGATTCACGAGCACGAGCACGCGATCGGCACTGCCTGGCAAGTGTGATAACGGCGTATCGGCCAGCGCGCGTGCGAACACGTGCTGCGTGTTGCCTACGACGGCCAGTCCGCTGAGTGTCCCGAGGAGAAACTGACTGCGTTTTATCATGTCGTTAATTCAATTGGTATGCCGGCATGGCCATTGTCAGATAGGCCGCGCCGCGAACGCGTTCTTGATAATTTTCCGCCGAGAGCGTACCGAGCGCCGAAGTTTGAACGCCGTTGAGATAATCGGCAACGTCGGCCACGGCACTGGGCGCGGCATCCCCGAGCAGAATCGTCTGAACGAGTTCGCGCGCCGCAGGCGCGGCTTTCAGCGGAAGGTTGCGCATCCATGCAGCGGCGTCCATGACCGGCGAATTCATGAGCCCAGCAATGAAATTCTCGCGCGCGATCATGGTTTGACTGGTCAGCCAGTTTGCACCGCCGGGCCATCCGGCCACGTTGGGAGGATAGAAAAGAATTTGACCCATTTGCACGAGCGCGCGCTGCGCTTGGCGATCGATCGGAGTAATGCCGAGCGCCTTATACGTGCCGACGACGAATTCGACCGGACTCTTCACCAGCGCCCGGTATGCCCGGTTCGAATAAAATACGTTGCTGCGTAAAAGCGTCGACATGACCGGTTTTAAATTGTAATCGTTCTTGCGAATTAACGCGGCGACGGCATCCACGAGCTGCGGTTCGGGATTATTGTACACGAAGAAGTTGAGCAAACTGTTCGCCCAAAACGACGCGCACGCGGGCTGCCGGTAAATGACGTCGACGACGTCGCGGCCGCTCAAATTGCCCGTTTGGCCGAGAAAGGTCTTCGTGCCGTCGTCGTGGCGTCCCGGGATAAACTTCGCCTCGCCGGTGCGCCGCACGACGGTCCATCCGGTCCAAGCACGCGCGGATTCGCGCACGTCGTTCTCCGTGTAGTTGCCTACGCCGAGCGTAAACAGCTCCATGAGTTCGCGCGCGTAATTCTCGTTCGGATGCTCGGCGTCGCTTTTGGCGTTGTCGAGATACAGCATCATCGCCGGGTCGATCGAAACTTGCCAGGTAAGCTCGCGCAAATTTCCCAGCGCGTTGTTTCGGAAGATTTGGTTCTGATTGAAGAGCATCTGCGGCGTAACGCCCTTCTGCACCGCAGCGGTGGTGAAGTGCCCATGAAAGTAGAGCGCCATTTTTTCTTGCAGCGGCGCCGGCGTCTGCAGCATGCGGTTCAGCCACCAATTCTGCAGGGCGATTGCGGACTCGCGCTCCTGTTTCAGGATTTCTTTGAAGAGCTCGCGCCGCTGGGTGCTGTCCATAAGCGCGCGCATCGTACCGAGCAAATTCCCGCGCAGCGCCGCACGCGGATCGTACAAATCCGGAGGCGCGGGCAGCGCGCCCGCCGGTGCGAAGTTGACGAGCGAATCGACCGCCGCATGCATCGGCATCGAGCTCGTACGCCGGACGTCGTCCGGCGAACCGCCGAACCCCGCGCGGCGCAGCAAATGACCCGCGAGCCGCTGCGTCCATGCTCCGCTGTACGGTGCAAGCGCGGTAGCTGAATCCAAACCGCCGGCAGGACGAAGAATGCCGGCAACATCCGTGCGTGTTGCGGTCGCCATGTCCTTAGTCTAGCGAACTTTGCAGGGCTTGCGTTTAGAGCCGGGTTAAAGACCAAGCAAATGGCACTATTGGAAACGCGCCTGGACCGGCGCACCGATGCGTACACGCAGAATTTCGAGCGAATGGTGAGTCTGGTCGCGCAGCTGCGCGAGGCACTCGCGGCCGTGCGCGGGGGCGGCGGACCCGAAGCGGCGGAAAAACATCGTAAGCGCGGCAAGCTGACCGCGCGCGAGCGCATCGACCGGCTCGTCGATCCGGCGTCCGATTTTCTCGAACTTTCGGCGCTTGCCGCAAACGGTATGTACAAAGGCGACGCGCCGGCGGCCGGCGTTATCACCGGCATCGGCATCGTCCAGGGCCAGCACTGCGTCATCGTTGCAAACGATGCGACGGTCAAGGGCGGTACGTACTATCCGATAACGGTGAAGAAACATCTGCGTGCGCAAGAGATCGCGGAGCAGAATCACTTACCGTGTATCTATCTGGTTGATTCGGGCGGTGCGTTTCTTCCGCTTCAGGCGGACGTTTTTCCCGATCGCGAGCACTTCGGACGCATCTTCTACAATCAAGCGCGCATGTCGGGCAAGAAAATTCCGCAGATCGCCGCCGTCATGGGATCGTGCACCGCGGGCGGTGCGTACGTGCCCGCGATGTCGGATGAAACGATTATCGTCAAAGGAACGGGGACGATTTTTCTCGGCGGTCCGCCGCTGGTGAAAGCCGCAACCGGCGAAGAGGTTACTTCCGAAGAACTCGGCGGCGCGGACGTGCACACGCGCATCTCAGGCGTTGCGGATCATTTTGCGAACGACGACGAGCACGCGCTGGCGATCGTCCGTTCCGTCGTCGCAAACCTTCACCGCGAGCTGCCGCGACAGTGGGACACGTGCGAGCCTCGGCCGCCGAAGTTCGATCCGCGCGAAATCTACGGCATCATTCCGGCGGACAGCCGCATCGGCTACGACGTTCGTGAAGTTATCGCACGCCTCGTCGATGGTTCGGACTTTCATGAATTCAAGGCACGCTACGGAACGACGCTCGTGACCGGCTTTGCGCGCATCGAAGGGCACCCGATCGGCATCATCGCAAATAACGGCATCCTCTTCAGCGAGAGCGCGCTCAAAGGCGCGCACTTCATCGAACTGTGCGTTCAGCGCGGTACGCCACTGCTGTTTTTGCAGAACATCACCGGCTTCATGGTCGGCAAACAATACGAAAACGGCGGCATTGCGAAGGACGGCGCAAAACTCGTAACGGCGGTGGCGTGCGCGGAAGTCCCGAAATTCACCGTCGTAATCGGCGGCAGTTTCGGAGCGGGGAATTACGGCATGTGCGGCCGCGCATACTCGCCGCGTCAGCTGTGGATGTGGCCCAATGCGCGCATTTCCGTGATGGGCGGACCGCAAGCCGCCAGCGTGCTCTCTACCGTCAAGGGCCAAATGTCACCGGCGGAAAAGGCGGAGTTCGAGCGGCCGATTCTCGAAAAATACGAGCACGAAGGCAGCCCGTATTATTCGACGGCGCGGCTTTGGGACGACGGCATCATCGATCCGTTGGATACCCGCAAGGTAATCGCCATCGGACTCGACGCTGCGGCTCATGCGCCAATCGCTGCGACGAACTACGGAGTCTTCCGCATGTAAGGAGGGTGCATGAGCGCGGAGTGGGTTACCGCGATCGCGACGGCCGGCACGTTTCTCGTTATCGCGGCGTCCGCCATTGCCGCGCTCATTCAGCTGCGCCATATGCGCGGCAGCAACCAGATCGTCGCGCTGACGGAATGCCGCGAAACGCTCGAGTCGCCCGAGTTCCGCGAGGCCCAGCGGTTCGTCAGCTACGAGCTGCCGAAACGTCTCGAGGACCCCGTGGAGCGAAGGCGCATTGCTCAGCCACAATCACAGTTCGAGGGCGAGTACAAGGCGATAGACACGGTCGCAAACTTTTTCGAAAGTATGGGAATGTTCGTAAAGAACCGCATCGTCGATCCGCAATTAGCGTTAAGCATGTGGTGCTACGTCGTCTTGAGGAATTGGAACTCGCTCCTTCCGATCATCACCTACGTTCGTGACGATTTGCGCGAACCGGCCATCTGGGAGCATTTCGAATACTTGGCTGCTATTTCGCAGCAGTACCTCGAGCGAAATCAGGGCAAGGGTTATCCGCGCGGCATACCGCGGATGCGGGAAGATCGGTCCTTCATCGAAGCAGTCAAGGCAGACGCGCGTGTCGGCTGAGTGGGTAACGGCGATAGGCACCATAGGCACATTCGCCGTCATTACCGCGTCCGCTATTGCCGCACTCTTCCAATTGCGGCACATGCGCGGCAGCAACCAAATCGTCGCGTTGACGGAGTGCCGGGAGACGCTTGAATCTCCGGAGTTTCGAGAAGCTCAGCGGTTCGTCTCGTTCGAGCTGCCCAAGCGCCTCAAAGATCCCGAACAGCGCGCGAAAATCGTTACCCTGCCGTTCTCGGGCGAATACGAAGCAATCGGCACGGTTGCAAACTTTTTCGAAAGCATGGGTTTGTTCGTAAAAACCGGCATCATCGACCGGCGCATTGCGTGCGATTTTTGGGCGTACGTCGTGCTTAGAAATTGGAATGCCTTACTTCCGGTAACCACGTATGTTCGGAGCGCGATCCAAAACGACGCACTTTGGGAGAACTTCGAATACATGGCTATGCTATCGAAATCATATTCGCAGCGGCATCCGAGCAGTTATCCGCCTGGCGCGGCGCGGATGCCGCTGGACGGATCTTTGCTCGACAACGCAACAGGCAATACGAATGTCGGCTGAATGGGTGACACGGCCTTGAGGAACGCCGAATGAGCAGCCCGCTCGCGGCGCAGCGATAGCATGACTCCGGAATGGATCAGCGCCATTGCCTCTATCGTCACGATGGTCGTCATCGGCGCGTCTGCTATTGCCGCGCTTTTGCAATTGCGGCACATGCGCAGCAGCAATCAAATAGAATTGATTGCCAATTGGACCGAGGTTATCGAAGGTGAGCAGTTTCAACGCGCCTTTGCCTTCGTATACCAAGATCTGGCAAAGATCTTGGCGGAGCCGGAGAAGTTGCAAGGCCGTCCGTGGAATCCGGTGCCTCCCGAGTTGGAGCCCGTACGCACGGTGGCGAATCACTTCGAATCAATCGGTTCGTTCGTTCGACGCGGGATTATCGAGCCCGAAGTAGCTTGCGATCTCTGGGCCTTTATCGTGACGCTGGCGTGGGATGCATCCCTCCCCGTTGTGACGCACGTGCGTCACAGGGCAGGCACCGATTCCGTTTGGGAAAATTTTGAGTATCTCACGTTGATATCCAAACGCGAGATCGAACGGCGGCCGGAAGGCTCGTATCCGCCCAGCGAACCCCGGCTGCCGAAGGACACTTCCCTGACGGAGGCACTGGCCGAGAATGGCTGACATCGTCGAACGCGTCGCGCAAGAACTTAGTTCGCAACGAGCCAGGCTTGGAATTTCAATCGAGGAAGCGGCAAAGCGCGCGAGCATTAATGCCGCGAAGTTGGCTGCGGCCGAAGACGCTGAAACCGCACTGGATGAAAACGAGTTGCAGCGGTTGGCGGATACATACGGTGTTGACATCACGGCGTTCTTCGGCGGGCAGACCACCCCAAAGGAATATCTCTTCGGCGCCTAAGCGACATACTTCAACGTTGCTAATTGCCGGCGCGTATACCCTGATGTGCCTCATCTGGGGCACGACATGGTTTGGCATTAAGGTCAGCTTGCACTACATCCCGCCGATTCCCGGCGCGGGATTACGATTTTTCATCGCGGGCCTCGTGATGTATGCGATCGCCGCGCCGCAAAGAAAGATTGTGCCGCTGCGCGAGGTGCCGTGGAAACTCGTACTGATTCTTGCGGCATTTCTGTTCGGACTCAATTACATTTTGACGTATACCGCCGAAACGCACATCAGCTCCGGATTGGCCGCCGTCATTTTCGGCGTGTGCCCGTTCTTCATGTTCGCCATGGGGCACGTCCTCATCGGCGAGCGGACCACGGCGCTGACTTGGGTCGGCGCGCTGCTCGCGTTCGGCGGCGTCGCGGTTATCTCGCTTCAAGCCGATGTACACGGCTCGTTTTGGTACGCGTTGGCGGCGGTCGGCGCAGCGGCGTCCTCCGCATTCGCGAACGTTTACGCTAAACGGCACGCGCACAATGATCCGTTCGTAACGCTGGCGCCGGCCATGCTGATCGCCGGCATTGCGGTTTCGATCGCGGGCTTTGCAAGCGCGCGCGTCGACCTCATCCGCGCTTTTTCTCTGCCGTCCTGGAGCGTGCTGCTCTATCTCGCGATTGCCGGAAGTTGCATTGCCTTCTTCATCAACCTGTGGCTTCTGAAGCATATCCCGGCATGGATCGTCGGCCTGTCTTCGCTCATCATCCCCGTGATCGCCGTTATCGTCGGCGTCGTTTTCGGCGGAGAGCAGTTCGGCACGCGGGATATCGCGGGCGCCGTGCTGGTTATTGCAGGCGTGTGGCTGGCGCTGCGCTACAGCACGACATCAGACGCAGGCGGTGCATAAAGGCCTGATTGCAGGCACTGAGGCCGTCCATACCGGCTGCACCATCGCGCCGTCGAAGAACTGAACGTAGAGACCGTGGCCGATTGTGGTCCAAATCGTTTGATGCGTCTCCCGGATTGCATCGTAATGTCCGTACAGATCCGCCCACGTCGAACCGAGTGCGTGCTTGTGCCACAGTCCTACGACGCCCGCGTGTCCGTCGGTAGCGCTGTCGTCGTACACAATTTCCGGCGAGGTGTCGACGGGGTCGACGTCGCTGAAAATACGTGGACCGAAGGAATAGTACGGGCCCATTGCGTCGACGTCCACGTAAATTTTGGCGCCGACTTCTTCCGTCGCCAGATTGCCATATTTCAACGAAGCCGCGAACGCAGCTTCGGAAGGCGTAGAAAACCGCTCTGCTGAGTGCGTTACGAGCGCCCGTCGCGTTTGATCGAGCTGCGCGGGCGTTATTGCATAATTGTTGGCTGCCAGCAGAGCGGTGAGAACCGCGACAACCATACTTCCTCGCGCCGAAACCCTGGCGTGAACAGAGTATGCGCCTGGTGAGCAGGCGTGGAAAGACGGCGGCGCGTTCTACGGCACAAACATGGCAGTTACGCAGATTCCGATTCGTGTGCTAAATCGTCTGCCGCGCGAGCGTACTTGGCGCGCCCCGTCAGCTTTGCGGCAATGCGGTACGCCGCCGCAAGCGCGCGAACATGTCCGCATCGCTCGAGTTTTTCGATCGCCGTTTCAACGGCTTGCACCGCGGCGCTGCGGGCGTTGAGCCCGATGTATGCCTCGGCGAGCGAGCGGAAGGCAACGCCCTCGAGGCGATCGTTGCGCTGCGCGCCGGCCGCCTTGATCGCGCGCTCCGCACAGGCCTTTGCAGTCACGTAGTCGTGCACCGCCAAACTTGCCTGCGTCTTCATGAGCGTCAAATACGTCCAAGCGTACGTGCCTTCGATGAGGTCTTGCTCCGCCTCGTTGAGCATCGCCTCCGCGGCCGGTATATCGCGCGTCTCCACGTTCAATTCCGCGATGCGCAGGCACAATTGCGCGTAGTTGAGCGGTGAGGCGACTTTCTCGGCGAGCGGTAACGCATCGCATACACGCTTGAGTGCGCTCGCCATATCGCCGCGCATTTGATCGTCGATGGACAAGCCAATCGCCGCCAACACCGCAAGTTCGCTCGCGCCGTGCCGCGCCGCCAGGGAAGCGGCGTCGTGCAGCGCTCTGGATGCGGCGGTGAGGGAATCCCGCGTCGTTACAAGCAGCGCTCCGTAGAGAATCAGGAACGACACCTCCAGATCCGCCGGGGCACGCTCCTGTAAGCGGGACAAAATGTCGTGCACGGCGTCAAGCGTCTCTCTCGCCTGGGCAAAAAGGCCGTTCATAAAGAGCCGGCGCGCCGCAAATGTGAGCGCCTTGATCGCGAACTCTTGCGCCGCTTGATTTTCAGTTTGCGCGAGCCGCATAATCGACGCGCGTTCGCGCCCGTCCAGCTCGCGCGCCAGCAACTCGTCTCCGGAAAAACCGTGCAGATTGCGCCGCTCGAGCGCCACCCGTTGGGCGTGCAAACCGGCCGGATCCGTCAAGCCTTTTTGAGCGAGATACCGCTCGAGCACCTCGAGTTGTTCGCGGCATTGAGCAAAATCGTTGTGTTCGAGCAGTACGGAAACGTATTGGCAGCCCGCCGCCACGACGATTGCGGGATCGCCTCCGCTTTCTGCGATGGAACGCAGTAGCACCAGGGCGAGCGTGCTGTATCCGCCGTATTGCAGCGCGCGGGCTCTTGCAAGCTCGAGGGAAAAAATGTCGATCGGCGCATTGACGACGCTGCGTGGAGCGCGCAGCCGCTGCGCGAGGTACTCGGCAAGCCACGCGACCATCTCACCGCGCTCGCGATAAAAATGGCGCATCGACAATCCCAGCTGCGCGGCGACGCGCTTATGCGGTTCGCCTGCGAGATCGCACCGAGTGAGGATCGCATGATGGCGCAGCGCCGTGTCGTCTACATGGCCGTGTTCGCTGTCAACCAGCGTGTTCGCGGCCGCACGAAGCAGACCACGCACGGCGGACATTGCGTAGTGTAGGTCAGCGCCCTCTCGAAACAGCTGAGCAACCAATTCGTTCTCGCGCAGGACCGGCGGTTCGTCGAGGTGGCGTAATAGATGCCGGCACCAGCGCTCGATCGACTTGCGGTCGTCGGGCGTCATCATCACCTCACACGCCCAACGATACCTTAAAATCCTAAATTACGGCTGAATGTGCCTCTGAGGTGTCACTGCGAATACCGCGGGCGTTACGATCCACGTACCGTTTTTGAAGCGAATAGTTCCACTCGCATTCGGCTTTGTGGGACAGCACAGCGGCGCACCGGGCTTATAATACGGTCCCCAGACGCGGACCGCTTCAAGATTGCCCTCTCGAACGATCGCGGCGTTCAAATCGCACGGATTGACGATCTGCACCCGAGGCTGCACGCCGCCGGACGCGCCCGCTCCAAAAATGGTGAGCGTTGCCGAACCGCAGTCCGCGCCGGCTTGCCGGCTCAAGACCACAACGTCCTGAACCGACGGCCGCTCGAGCTCGGCCGCGCCGACGATCGTGAGCTGCTGCGACGGAAAATAGAGCTGCGCGCCGTTCGCCTTTGCGATCGTGGCGAGAAGCGGACGCCCTTGGCCCGGCGATCGGTACACGAGCTTCGATGCGTCGTTCGCCGCCGGCGCGTAGATCGAGAGATACCACTGGTACACGGGGGTCTTGCCCATGTTCTTGCCGGCAAGCTTGCGGCTTGCGACCACGTGCCAGCGCGAACTCATCCCTTCGCCGGAAAGATATGCCGTTACGTCTTGTACGACCGTACCGGGAGGCGGGTTATCGAATCGAGGTGCCGGCGCCGCACCAAGACATAAGGACAAGCAAAGCGCGGCTCCCGTCAAACGCAGCGTCTTCATATACAAAGTGTACATGAAGGCGTGCGCCGGCCATCAATAGGCCGTTCGTCAGCGACCCGACTCGATTTGCCGGATTCGTGCCCAAGGTGCCGCGTGGGTAAACGGCGCCGCCTATATACCGGCGTACCATTCGTAACCTTGATCTTCCCAATAGCCGCCTTTCCCGGAACCGGAGTGTGCAAGCGAGGCGGCAATCTCGATGCGCCGCACCCACTTTGCGCTCTTGTAACCAAGCTGCGTCGGCACGGTCAGGCGGACGGGCGCGCCGCGATCCGGCGCGATTGGCTTACCGTTCTGCCGTAGCGCGAGCAGCGTTTGCGGATGCGCGGCCTGCTCCAAGCTGAGGCTTTCATAATACGGCGTGCCGTTCGCGTCGCGATCGAAACTGTGAAAGATCGCGTATCGCGCTCCCGCTCTCGGCGCGGCCATCGCGATGACGTCGGAAACTCTGACGCCCTGCCACTGCGCGATCGCGCTCCATCCCTCTACGCAATCGTGCCGCGTGATTTGTATCACGTTCATGAGATGCTGCAGTTGCGGGAGCGTCAGCGCCAGCGGATGATCGACCATACCGTCGACGATGAGGCGATACGATTGAAAGCGATCGCGCATGAGTGCCGCATAAAGCGAATCAGACGGCGTATCGAGCGAGTTCACCGGAAAATCGGCTGAAATCTCGTTCGGCTTGTAGAGCGTCACACGCCCGCGCGTACCGATGAACCCTTCATTCAGTTGCTCCGCGCGCTCGAGCAAGTCGTGAAAACCGCGACTGTCGTTGAGCTTCGTGCCGATCGGCGAGCACGCCGAAAGAGCGGCCGAGATCGTGCTTGCAAGAAAAAGACCCCGTTTCATAGGCCGGTTCCGTCGTGCGCGCCCAAGCGATAGTAACCCGTGACCATGGATTTTAAATGGTTCATGACGCCGGTCGTCGCGACCAGTACGACGTGCGTGACAAAAAATCCGATCAGCGCGAGCATCGCGACGAAATGCCAAAGGCGCGCAAACTGGCGCCCGCCCAGAATATGCGGCAACCATGGCGCCCACGAATCCAATCCGGGTGATAACGCAAAGCCGCTGAGCACCAGCAGCGGAGCAAAAACGAACAGTACGAGCGTGTACGCGGTCTTCTGCAGCGGATTGTATTTTCCGTGAAGCGGCGGGTCTTTGCGCAGCCTTAAATAGTACAGCTGCATCGGCAAGACGTTGCGAAGATCGCGGGGACGCAGCACGAGTTCGCGTAAGTCACGCCGCCCCACGCCCCAAAGCACGTACACGACGCCGCACGCAATCATGATCCACGCAAAGAATAGATGCCAGCGCCGTCCGTCAGCGAGATCCTGGTACGATGGGATTGTAATCCACGCGGGAAACGCCCGCGCGCTTTTGCCGCCCATGCCGTCGTCGGTGTAACCGAGCCATCCGGTCGTACGGAAGGTGCGTCCGAAAATCGTCGTTGTCCCGACGCCGTCCGCCGGAGAGCTGATTTGCAGAACGCGCCGCGCCGGATCCGTTTTGTCCGATGCGTCCAAATAAGGGGCCGCATTGAAGATTTGCAGTCCGCTGCTGACGAGCACCAGAAACGCAACGAAAAACAGCCAGTGCGTCACCCGCATGGCTCCCGAATGGCGGTAGACGACCCCGCGTTCTTGCCTCATACCTCAAGCATAACGCCTCCGGGGCATGGTCGGATGAACGAGGTCCCGAATAGCGGGGCGCCATGGCCAACGACGCTATTCTGGAGCAATCCCGCGAGGGCCCGATCGCGCACGTGCGCTTGAACCGCCCCGACGTCCGCAACGCGTTTAACGCGGAAGTCATTACGGCGCTGACCCGGACCTTCGAAGAATTAGGAGGCGACCACGAGGTGCGCGCGATCGTGCTCTCCGGTGCGGGGCCGGTATTTTGCGGCGGCGCGGACATCTCGTGGATGCGCGCATCGCTCGACCTCAGCTACGGGGATAACGTCATCGACGCGCGCGCCATGTCGGATATGTTCCGTACGATCGATCGCTGCCCGAAGCCGGTCATCGGCAAGATTCATGGCGCGGCGCTCGGAGGCGGAGCAGGGCTTGCGGCGGTCTGCGATATCGCGATCGCCAGTGCAGATGCGGTCTTCGGCTTTACCGAGGTCAAGCTCGGTATCATCCCTGCCGTGATCTCGCCGTTCGTCTTGGCGAAGATCGGCAGCTCGCACGCGCGCGCGTTGTTTCTCACCGGAGAGCGCTTCGACGCCAAGCGCGCGCATCACATTGGGCTGGTTCATGAAGTCGTCGTAGCCGATACCCTGGACGTGTGCGTGGAGCGCGTTCTGAACGAAATTCTGAGCGCCGGACCGAGCGCCGTCGCTGCCGCAAAAGCGCTTGTTGCGCGAGTGAGCGAATCATCGTACACGCAGTCGCGGGATATCACGGCCGAGGCGATTGCCAAACAGCGCACGACGCCGGAGGGTCAAGAAGGGTTGCGCGCATTCCTCGAGCGCCGGAAAGCGAATTGGATTTCATGATCCGCCGTTTGCTGATCGCCAATCGCGGTGAGATTGCGGTGCGCGTCGCGCGCGGTGCGCGCGAACTCGGCATAACGCCGGTCGGAATCTATTCGCAGGCCGATGCGCACGCGTACCATCTGCGGTTCATGGACGAATGGACGTGCGTCGGCGGCGCACCTGCGTCGGAGTCGTACCTCGATATCGGAAGCGTCATCGCGGCCGCGAAGACGCTCCGCGCCGACGCGATTCATCCCGGGTACGGATTTCTCTCCGAACGCGCGGAATTTGCGAGAGCGGCGCGCGATGCGGGCCTGCTGTTCGTCGGCCCGTCGCCGGAATCGATGGCCGCAATGGGAAGCAAAATCGAAGCGAAACGGCGCGTGCGCGAATTCAACGTTCCGGTCGTACCCGGATACGAGGGCGACGATCAATCGCCGGCGCATCTTCGAGAACAAGCCGCGCGCATCGGTTTTCCGCTGCTGATAAAAGCGAGCGCCGGCGGCGGCGGTCGCGGCATGCGCGTCGTCGACACGATCGCGCAGTTTAACGAGGCGCTCGAAGCCGCCAAACGCGAAGCGCTGGCGGCATTCGGCAACGATGCGGTGCTGCTCGAACGCTATCTGCGCCGTCCGCGCCACATCGAATTTCAAATACTCGCAGACGCGCACGGCAATACGATTCATCTCGGCGAGCGCGAATGTTCGATTCAGCGCCGGCATCAAAAAATCGTCGAGGAGGCGCCGTCCGTTGCGCTCTCGCCCCAGCTGCGCCAAGAAATGGGAGCAGCGGCCGTACGCGCGGCACAATCCGTCGATTATACCAATGCCGGAACGTGCGAATTCATGCTCGACGAAGACGGCGGCTATTATTTTCTCGAAATGAACACGCGGCTTCAGGTCGAGCATCCGGTTACGGAACTAGCGTACGGGATCGATCTGGTGCATTGGCAGCTTCGCATTGCGAACGGCGAACAGCTCACCATTTCTCAAAACGACGTGCATCCGCGGGGGTGGGCAATCGAGACGCGCATTTACGCCGAGGATCCCGCCAATAATATGCTGCCGTCGACCGGCACGATAACCGCCTGGGAACCTCCCGAGGGGCCCGGCATTCGCGTCGATGCCGGCGTAGAAACCGGCAGCGAAGTATCCGTTTATTACGACCCCATGCTCGCGAAGCTGATCGTGTGGGGCGAAAATCGCGGCGTCGCTATCGAACGGCTGACGCGCGCCCTGCAGGATTTTCACATCGGGGGCATTCGTCCAAACGTGCCGCTTCTGCTTTGGATTGCAAAGGACGACGCGTTTCGCAAAGGCGATACCACGACGCAGTTCTTGCCCGAGCGGCTCGACGAATCGATCTTTCAAAAGAAACGCGAATTTACACCGGGCGAACTTGCAAACGCGGCGGCTATGCTGCTGCGCGAGCATCGCGCTCCGTGGCGCATCGGCGGCGTGGGCATTCCGCTGCGCGTTGAAATTGAGGGACGGCAGGCCGTTATGGAAGCCACCGCGACTCACGACGCAAACGTATGGCGCATTTCGGGCGATTACACCGGCGAAATCCGGCTCGATAACGCCCGCCCTCATGCGGCAACGATCCGCTTTGCGGATCCGCCGGACATCGATAGAAGCGCACATGGATCGCACGGCGGCGCAAACGGACGCATCACCTCGCCAATGCCCGGCAAAATCGTAAAAGTCGCCGTTTCGGACGGCGACGATGTGGCAATGCATGACTTGCTCGTCGTTCTCGAAGCGATGAAAATGGAACATCGCATCGAAGCGCCCGGCGGTGGCACGGTTCGCGCCGTTCACGTGCGTGAGGGCGACGTCGTCGCAGGCGACGCGCTTTTGCTCGAACTGGCATAATATGCTTCCCCGAACCATGCTGATGGTGCCGGGGTACAACGAGCCGCCCGAGCACTTCGATCTTTTGCGCCGTGGAACGCCGCTGGTTCCGGGCCTCGACGCGTACGGCATCGATTCAATTACGTTTGCCGAATTCGACGATACGCTCAGCCGGCGCATCGATCGTTTCGCCCGCTATATCACCCAGCTCAAAGAAAGCGGACGCCCATTTCCTATAGTGTTGCTGGGCTACTCGCTGGGCGGCCTCGTCGTGCGCGGGTTTTTACGCCGGTATCCGCACCGCGCAAGCGAAGTCAGCCACACCATCATGATTGCGACGCCGAACTGGGGCGTGCAAACGTACATGCTGCCGCAGATTCACTTGATGCTGCGCACGCCGGACAAAGCATTCGGCGACATGGATCTGTACTCGGATTTTATGACGTGGCTGAACGGAACGTCGGGACATTGGGAACTCACCCCGCGCGGGTGGCACGACTGGGTGCTTGACGCAGAACCGTGGGTCGGACCGCCGGGCGCGAAGATGCTTTCAATCGCCGGCCTCATTCCCTCGCGCGGCGGCGATAACGACGGACTGGTCTGGGCCGATTCGGCAACGCTGGGAAGCCGCATTCCGGCGCATTTCATCGTCGGCCCGCACGCCAATCATATGAACATCATCGGGCACTTCGACCCGTTCATCATGCTCAGCAAGGGTTTTTTGGCCAACGACCGTGTCTGGCCGCTCACGCTGCGCGCCGTTACGCGCTTTTTGGGAGCCCAAGCCGCCGCGCGCGTCGAATCATCAGAGAGCATATGAGCATTCCACGCTTCGTGACCGTGTGCGAAATGGGCGCGCGAGACGGCCTGCAGAACGAGCACGCGATTATTGCTGCGGACGACAAGGTCCGGTACATCGATCTGCTGTCCGAATCCGGGCTTTCCACGATCGAAGTAACGTCATTCGTCAGCCCGAAAGCGATTCCGCAGCTCGCCGATGCCGCGGACGTTTTCAAGCGGATCAAAAAGCGCGCCGGCGTGCGGTATCCGGTCCTCGCGCCCAACGTCAAGGGTTTGGAACGAGCCAAAGCGGCCGGGGCGGATGCGATCGCGGTGTTTACCGCGGCGTCGGAAGTTTTCACCAAACGCAACATCAACATGACGATCGACGAGTCGATCGAAACCTTTCGCGACGTCGTGCGCAACGCCAAAGAAAACAACATGTGGGTGCGAGGTTACGTCTCGACCGCGTTTGGTTCACCCTTTGGCGATGAAGTCACGCCCGAGATGGTCGTCGACGTCAGCTCGAAGCTCATTGATATGGGGTGCGACGAAGTCTCTATCGGCGATACGATCGGCGTCGGCGTTCCCAGTCAAGTCGACGTCCTGGTGCCGATGCTCGTGCGCGACATTCCGCTTCACAAGATTGCATTCCACTTCCACGATACGCGGGGCACGGCGCTCGCGAACGTGTACGCCGCATTGCAGCACGGTATCGCGATTTTCGATTCGAGCAGCGGTGGCCTCGGCGGATGCCCGTATGCGCCGGGCGCAACGGGGAATCTCGGCACTGAAGATTTGCTGTATATGCTGCACGGTATGGGCATCGAAACGGGCGTCGATTTGGCGAAAGTGCGCGCGGCATCGCGCTTCATTTCGGGCGTACTCGGCCACGATTTGACGAGCAAAGCGTATCAGGCAATGGAACGCGCGGTCGCTGCGAAGTGATAATCCGGGCCGGCGTATGCTATGACGGGACGCTGGATCGGCCGCGCCGCAACGTCGATATCCACATCGAAAACGGCCGCATCAAAGAGCTGCGCGATGCAACGGGCTCTTGCGATCGTGAGGCCGCATGCGTCACGCCGGGCCTGGTCAACGCGCACGCGCATTTCGAGATGTCGGGCGAACCGGATCCGATGCAAGTGGTCCAGACGACCACGCCGATGCATCGTGCGTTCCATGCGGCCGCGAACGCGCGCAAAGCGTTGCAAGCGGGCGTCACCACCGCACGAGACTTAGGCGCAACGCATGCAATCGCGGTCGAACTGCGCAACGCAATCGATCGCGGCAGCCTGCACGGTCCGCGCATTCGCGCAGCGGGGAACGTGCTCTGCATGACCGGCGGTCACGGGTGGCCGCTGGGACGCGCGGTCGATAGTCCGTGGGACGCGCGCAAAGGCGTTCGCGAGCAGCTGCACGCGGGTGCGGATTGCATCAAGCTCATCGCAACCGGAGGCGTACTGACACGAGGCGCCGTTCCAGGCGTCGCGCAGCTCACACCGGAAGAGATGACCGCCGCTTGCGAAGAGGCGCACCGGCACGGCTTGCGCGTCGGCGCCCATGCCATCGGGACGCAAGGCATTAAGAACGCGCTGCGCAGCGGAGTCGATTCAATCGAGCACGGACATATGCTCGACGATGAAGCGATTGCGCTCTTCAAAGAACGCAGTGCGTACTTGGTTCCGACGCTGATGGCACCGACGTGCATCCTCGAACACGCCGAGGGCGGCGGACAGCCCGACTACGTCATTCGGAAAGCGCACGACGTCAACGAGCAGATGATCCGCAACATCAAACGCGCGTACGACGCGGGCGTGAAGATCGCGGGCGGCTCCGATGCGGGAACGCCGTTCAACTACCATGAGGATTACGCTCGTGAAGTGCTGCTGATGCGTGAACTGCTCGGCATGTCACCGCAGCAAGCGCTGCATGCCGCGACAGCGGCTGCAGCCGAACTGATCGGTCTGCATCGCGGCGTTCTGCAGCCCGGCGAGCCGGCGGATTTGCTTGTGCTGGATGCAGACATCAACGATGACTTGCATACGCTCGAGCGTCCGGCAGCGGTTATTTTACGCGGCAGCGCCGTTTAGCGCGAGCGCTAAGTGCGCCCGCGCCTCACGGTCGAAGAGATCGGAACCTAAGTCGTCGTTGATTAGCAGCATCATTCGTGCGGCCGCGTCGCTATGCGCGCGGTGCGTTTTGTGCATGCAGCGGCGCAGTGTGGCAAAGATGCCGACGTAGAGCTCGATCCATTCGAAATGCGATCCGGATTGAAGCGCGCGCACGTACCGCCGGCGGATCTGCCACACGTCGCCGATTGGGACGCCGCAGTCCAGCAAGTCACGTTCGAACGATTCCACCATGTTCACCCCACTGTGCCGTCCTTGCGCCGATGCAGCCCGAACGAGTTGCCCTCGGTGTCGGTGACCCATGCCATCGTGCACGCCGGTGTTTCGAGCGTGTCGTAGATAACGGCGGCGCCGGCGCTCTTCGCGCGGTCGAGTGCCGCCTGCACGTCGTCAACGGCGAACATCACGCCGCCGCTCTCGTGCCACGGCGCGTCGGGAATGTGCCCCAGGCCGAACGTCGAGCCGTTGCCGAGGACGTATTCAACGAACGAGCCTCCGCCGTCACCCTGGATTTCCATGGTGGATTTGAGGCCCAGCACGCCTTCATAAAAGGCCCGCGCGCGATTCAGATCCTTAGTCATGTAGTACACAGCGTCGATAGCGGCCGGAGCCGAAACAGTTGTGCTTGTCATGCTCATCAGAGTAACCACCTCAATATGTCATGGACTGTCATATATATCAGAATGCTTAGCCCGCGGTTCCATCTTTGCGGTGATGAAGCGAGAACGTGTTGCCCTCCGTGTCCTCACACCACGACATAACGCAAACGGGCGTGTCGAACGAATCGGCGTGTACTTGACCGCCGAACTCGCGTACGCGCGCCGTCGCGGCAGCGACGTCGTCGAATGAGAACATCGCGCCGCCGCACATGCGCCACGGGACACCGTCGCCTTTCCCGATGCCGAAGGTTTGGCCGTCGGGCATTTCGTACTCGGCCCCGGTCCAGCCGCCGGAGTCGCTTACCGCCGTGGGCTTAAAGCCGAGGCCCTCTTCGTAGAATTTGCGTGCGCGGTCGACGTCCTTGACCATGTAGTAGAGCGCATCGAGGCCGCGCGGTCCTGAAATCCTCGTACTTGTCATGGGCACCAGGATAAGCGCCGATATATGACATAGACTGTCATAAATGAAGAGCGAGCGGCTCGTTTCGATCATGCTGCTGCTCCAAGCGCGCAGCCCCCGCAGCGCCCGCGAACTCGCGCAATCGCTCGAAGTCTCGATGCGCACGGTCTACCGGGATGTTGAAGCATTGAGCGCAACGGGCGTTCCCGTCTATGCTGAGCGCGGTTCCAACGGCGGCATCATCCTCTCCGACGGCTACCGCCGGGCCATCGCGCAATTCAGCACGGACGAACTCCACGCGCTGTTCGTTGCGGCCGCGGACCCGCTGGCCGACCTGGGCGTTTCCGGCCACGAACGAGCGCTGCACAAGATCCGAGGCGCTCTTCCGGATCTGCAGCGCCGCGCTGCCGAAAAGGCCGGCGAACGGATCTTACTCGATCACAACCGGTGGTATCGCAGCGAACAGCCCAGCGGCATTCTTGCGCGGTTGCGCCGAGCGGTGTGGGACGATCGGTCCGTTCGCATCACGTATTCCGATCGAAACGGCGCGACAACGACGCGCGACATCGATCCGCTCGGCCTGGTTTCGAAAGCCGGCGTGTGGTATATTGCCGCGCGGATCGAGAGCGGCGAGATGCGGACGTTTCGGGCCGAGCGCATCATCGCGATCGACGAATTGCCCACACAATTCACACGGCCGGAAGGCTTCAATCTTTACGAGTATTGGCGCGGATCGCTCACCTTCACGGAGAAACCGCAAGCGCCGTGCGAAGCGACGCTGCAAATCGAACGCGACGCTCTGGAGATGGTGGGGTATTTCCGCAGTGAAACGATCGCCGAAGACGAGCGCACGAAGACGCTGCGGATACAATTCTCCTCTGAGGAAAGCGCGATCGGGCACACGATGCTGCTCGGCCATCGCGCGCGCGTTCTAGGCCCCGCGCAGCTGCGCGAGGCCGTAATCAAACGCGCAAAAGAGATGATCTCAGTGCTTGAACTTGATACGGATGGGCTTACAGCGCGTGCTTTGGCAGGTGAAGACGATATGGTCGGGCACGAAGTCCTTCGGAGCCCAAAAGACCACGTATAGATTCGCAGCTGCAGCCTGCTGCAAAATGATGCCGTTCGGCTGAACGCTGCGCGTATCGGCCGTTACGCCGTCCGCGTCGGCAAGCAGAATCTGCGGATCGTCCATGTACGGCTGGGTGCGTCCGTTGCTGATGATGCCGCTAAACACGAGCACCTGTTTGTTCGGATCTGCCGGCTGTTCGCTAATCGGATCCTGGGGACGCGGAGCCCCGAAATATTTAGGTTTGATGCGAACGAACCCGTTGAACACGGGTTGCGGATACGTGGATTGAACGCCGGCGGCCTGATTTGCACCGCCGGGAACCACTGCAGTTTTTGCCGCCACGCTCAGCGGGAATGAAAGCGTCGTGAGCGCTGCGAGCGCATAGAAGTACGGAGCATGTTTCATACCAACTCCTTGTAGGAAAGGCGCGAGCAGTGAGATTGGGTAACAGCACCCCCGTGAACCTTCATGGCTTGCGTGTTGCGGTACTTGCGCCTATTACCTGGCCGACGCCGCCGCCGGGGTACGGACCTTGGGAACAGATCGCGTTCAATATTGCCGACGGCATGCGCGGGCGCGGCCTTGACGTGACGTTGTTCGCGACGGGAAACTCGCGCTTCGACGGGCCGGTGCACTCGGTCGTTCCGGTCGGTACTGCGGAGGACCCGTCGCTGAACGGGGACGTTTTCGGCGCGCTGCACATCGCCGGTCTCATGGAGCGTGCGCATGAGTTCGACCTGATTCACAACAACTTCGACTGGAAGCCGATGACGTATGCGCTGGCTTCCAAAGCGCCGCCGATGCTTACGACGGTGCACGGCTTTTCCACGCCGCAGATTTTGGCGGCGTACTACGCCTGCGCATGGCGCAGCTTTTACGCGTCGATCAGCAACGCGGACCGGGATCCGGGACTCCAGTATTTGGCGACAACGTACAACGGCATCGATCCGTCGGAGTTCACATTCAACGCATCGCCCGGCGAATATCTGGTGTTCCTCGGACGCTTTCATCCCGAGAAGGGCACGCATCTGGCGATCGAAATCGCGAAACGGTCGGGAAAACAGCTGAAGATCGCCGCGATACCGCACGACGAAGAGTATTTTGCGACGATGGTCGAGCCGCACATCGACGCAGAACAAATTCAATACATCGGCGAGGTGCGCCGCCGCGCGCGCAACGAACTGCTGAGCAACGCGCTTGCACTGGTACATATGACAACGCGTCCCGAGCGATTCGGCTTAACGATGGTCGAGGCGATGGCTTGCGGCACGCCGGTGCTTGGCGCAAACATGGGATCCGTTCCGGAGATCGTCGTTGACTCCGTAACGGGATTTTTGTGCGATTCGGTCGACGATGCCGTGGAAAAAGTTCCGCTGCTCGCGTCGCTGGATCGCCGTGCGTGCCGAGCGCGGGTTGAAGCAGAGTTCACCGTCGATCGCATGATCGACCGGTATCTGAGGGCGTATGAGCGCGCCGTCGATATGAAGCTGCCTGCGCCCCCGACACACGAACAGCTGCGCTGGCGCAAACACGATTGGTGGGATCGCCCGATGGCCTATACGGAGATTCCGCCAAAACCGCGAAGTTTGGGATTCGCTACGCGATAGAAACAGTCTGCGCGTTCATGAACTCGCGAATACCGAAATGACCGAGTTCGCGCCCGTAGCCGCTTTTCTTCACGCCGCCGAACGGTAGGCGCGGATCCGACGCAGTCATTCCATTGACGAATACCAAACCCGATTGCAGTCGCGCCGCAATACGCTCCGCCCGGTCCAGGTCGCTTGTCCAAACATTGTTACCCAACCCGAAGGGCGACGCGTTGGCCAGCGCGATCGCCTCATCGCAGTCCGGCGCGCGCATCACAGCTGCTGCCGGACCGAAGGTTTCTTCACGAAATACGGGCATCTGCACACCAACATCGGCAAGGACCGTGGGTTGGTAAAACGCACCCGGTCCAGCAATGCGTTGTGCGCCAATCAGCGGCCTAGCGCCCATCGCAACGGAGGCGGCGACTTGGCGTTCGATTTCGTCAACCAAATCATGTCGCGCGAGCGGGCCGAGCGTCGTTCCACGGTCCATTGGATCCCCGGCCTTTAGCGCACGCACGTTTTCGACGAATTCATGCAGAAACTGATCGTACACCGCCTCCTCAACGATAAAGCGTTTTGCGGCAATGCAGCTCTGCCCACAGTTTTGAAAGCGAGCTCTCACCGCAGTTCGCGCGGCCGCAGCAATGTCGGCGTCTCGTAAAACGACGTACGCATCGGACCCGCCTAGCTCGAGCACGGTTTTTTTTAAATAACGTCCGGCCGTCGCTGCCACCGCTGAACCGGCCGCTTCACTGCCCGTCAGCGTGACGGCCGCGATGCGCGCGTCCGCGATAACGTCGCCGATCTGCGATGCTCGGGCCAAAAGCGTAGTAAAAACGCCGACCGGAAAGCCCGCATCCTCAAAGGCGTGCTGCAGCTCCAGCGCGCATCCCGTGACGTTCGATGCGTGCTTGAGCAGCGTAACGTTTCCCCCCAATATCGCCGGGACGGCGAAACGCAGTACTTGAAAGAACGGAAAATTCCACGGCATTACGGCGAGGATACAGCCCAGCGGGCGGTATGCGACGTAGCTGCGTGAAGCGTTCGTTTCTACCGGCTCCGGTGCGAGCAACTTACCGGCGTTATCGGCGTAGTATTCACAGGCCCACGCAGATTTGTCAATCTCAGCTTCAGCCTCGACGATTGTCTTGCCCATTTCCAATGTTATACGTGCGGCGAAGCGCGCTTTATTCGCACGCAAATGAGCGGCTAACGCGCGTACAATCCGCTCGCGCCGGTCTAGAGAGGTAATACTCCAACGCTGGAATGCTTCGTGCGCGCACGCCAGCACGGTGTCGATTTCCTCACGCGACATTGCGTCGAACGTGCCTACCGGTTCACCGCTGGCGGGATTGACCGTCGTAATAGGCGGTGCGGTCTGGTGCATCATGCTCTTCCCATCTCGTGTTCCAGCGCTTGCAATTCTGCACCGCCCGACATGTGGCGAATGAGCTGCTCGAGCGAAAGTTGGTTGCGCTCTGCGTCGAGCTCGAGGCGGCCCAAATTCAGCACCACGAAGTGATCGCCGACCAGATACGCGTGGTGCGGGTTGTGGCTGATAAAGATCACGGCCAAGCCGGCATCGCGCGCCGCCGCAATGTACTTCAGCACGACGCCCGATTGTTTGACGCCCAGCGCAGCGGTGGGTTCGTCTAGAATCAGCACGCGCGCGCCAAAATAGACTGCACGCGCGATGGCGACGACCTGCATTTCGCCGCCGGACAGTTTCCCAACCGGTGCGTCGATGTCGGCCAACGCGATACCCATCTTCTTGAGCTCCGCATCGGCGGTGAGGCGCATGCGGCCGACGTCGAGGTACCGGAACGGCCTGACGCCGGACGCCAGCTCGGAGCCGAGAAAAAAATTACGCCACACGGGCATGAGCGCGACCAGAGCGAGGTCCTGGTAGACCGTAGCGATCCCGCACCTCAACGCTTCCCGCGGCGATGCAAAGGAAACCTCGTCGCCATTCACGCGCATGATGCCCGAATCGTGCGGATGCAGTCCGGAGATAATTTTGATTAGCGTGGATTTACCAGCACCGTTATCGCCCAGGATGCAGGTGACTTCAGACTGCCGAACCGTAAGATCGATCGATGACAGCGCGCGAATGTTGCCGTAGAATTTGGAAACTTCGCGCAGTTCGACGATGGGTGAAGCGTTCATTTACGATCGACCTGATAGCGCACGAACATGTTGACCAGTGTTGCCAGCAGCAGCATCGCGCCAAGGAAAAATTTGAACCAGTCAGGGTTCCATCCGGCATAGACAACGCCTTGGCTGACCACTCCGAAAATGAGCGCGCCGATTGCCGCCCCGACCACGGAGCCGTAGCCGCCGGTTAGCAGACAGCCGCCTACGACAGCCGCGACGATGTACTCCAATTCCAATCCCACGCCACCACCGGACTGCACGGTGTTGTAGGCAAAGAGTTGATGCATACCCGTAATCCACGCGCAAAAACCGACCGTCATAAACAGCAGCACTTTTGTGCGCTTGACGGGAACGCCGACCGCACGCGCACTTGCAGCATTACCGCCGACCGCGAAGATCCAGTTACCTGCCGGCGTGCGTAGCAGCACCCACGTTCCCGCGGCAACGAGCGCTATCCACCACAAAATGCTCACGTTAACGTCGGCTCCGGCGATTGTAAACGTGGAGGCAAAGATGGCCTTGGCGGAATCAAAGCCTGCCATGTTCGAAACGTCATTGGTCGCGACGTTGCCGGTAACGAGCCGTGTGATGGCCAAGTTAATGCCTTGCAGCATTAGAAACGTCCCCAGCGTTACGAGAAAACTGGGCAGGCCTGTACGCACGAGCATCCATCCGTTGAATGCGCCGATGCTCAACGAAAGCGCGAGTGCAACCGCGACGCCGACCCATACGTTCGCCGTGAATTGATAGGCGAACATTGAGGCGGTGAGCGCGGACGTAATGACGGCAACGCCTGCCGACAGATCGAATTCACCGCCAATCATCAGCAGCGCCACGCCGACGGCCATGATGCCGAGCGTGGAGCTTTGATACAGCACCGTGCTCACAGAACCCAGACTTCGGATCGCCGGCGCCGTGATGTAGAAGAATACGATGACGACGATCGCGCCGAGCAGCGAACCAACTTCCGGACGCATCAAGAAAACGCGCAGCGCAGAACGGCGTGATACTCGCGTGCCGGAGGACGATGTCAGGGTGGCGTTCACCGCGTGCCCTTGGCCGCGTATTTTACGATGGTTTCAATGTTGCTCGCGTCGATGAATGAAGGGCCGGTCAGCACAGCCTGTCCTCCGCCGATGACATTGCCGTTCGTAATGTTCAGCCACAGCGCGTCAATCGCCTCGTAACCTTGAAGGTACGGCTGTTGGTCGATCGCCCATCGGACGCTGCGGTTTTCGATGGCTTGCACCAGCTGTTTGTTCGTGTCGAACGTAACGATCTTCGCTTTGCTTGCGGCAGCTTTGACCGCTTCGACGGCGGTCCACGCAATCGGCGCGCCAAGCGCGACCACATAATCGATGGTGCGGTCTTCTTGCAGCTTTGCAGTAATCGTGGATCGCACCGACGGCATGTCGGCGCCGTTGACGTAGATTTTCTCGGTGCGCCCGCCGGTTAATCCCTGTTGGACGCCTTGGCATCGCGCTTCCAACTGCACTTGCCCTTGCGACTGAATGACGCACAGCACGTGTTTAGCTCCGTCGCGCCTCAGACGCTGTCCCGCAGTGCGGCCCGCCAGCGCTTCGTCTTGTCCGATGTACATCGGTATGTCAAGGCGCTTCCACGCGTCAAAACCTGCGTTGAATGCAATAACGGGAATTCCGAGGCGCTGCGCTTTTCTAACAGCGGCAGACAGCGCGTCGGGGGTAGCGAGCGTAAGCGCGATGCCGTCGACGCGGGAATCGATCGCGTTCTGCACGAGCACCGCTTGACCGTTGGCGCTTTGGTCGTTGGAGTAGATCAGATCGACGTTGTCGTTTGCGGACGCGGCCTCTGCGCCTTTCCTAATGATGTCCCAAAACGTATCGCCTGGGGCCTGATGCGTGATCATCGCGATCCGCAACCGCTTCGCGCCGGCGCCCCCCGCTCGGTTTCGCGCGCCGCCCGTGCTGCTGCACGCCGGCAAGGCTGCGAGAACGCTTACTATTAGAAGGATAGCTGCGAACGTCTTGGTCATTTGTTGAATAGCGGTGTCATAGATTGGACGCCTTGCGACGTGTCGCCGGCGTGGCGCAAATACTGATGAATGCCGAAAGCGTCTTCGAGCGTCCGCAGCAGCGAATAATGGCTGTACGGCGTCGCATCGACTTTCCCGCGTGGACCGTGATTTGTTATCACGATCGTCGGAATATGCCCGCCGCCGTAGTTTGCAGCGCTATTCGGATCGACGCCGCAGCAGCCCTCGCGGCTATCACCGGAACCTTCGTCGAACGTGATGACGATCGCCGTATTCCCGCGCGAATTCCACGCGGGAGAATGCTGAAACAGCGTAACGAGCTTGGCGACGTAGGCATCGCCCCGTCGAATGAGTCCCGCGACGTTATCGTGGTTGCAGTCTTCCGGGATTGCCGCGGCGACGGACTTAGAATAGTCCGCAGGGTCCAAACCGTGCATCTCATTGCACTGGTTCGGCACGACGAGCGCAAACGCAGGTACATGGCCTGACGAGAGATCCACATTCAAACGATCGAAACCGACAATGTGCCGAGCGCGCTCTGCGCTGTTTTGCACGGATGCGTAATTCATGAACGCGGAGTGCTTCGATGCGTATAACTCCCAGTGTGCCGCCGCTTTTCCCAATTTTGGATCGCCGGCGACGACCGCCTTTGAGCCGGGCGATGGAATGCTCTCGTAATAGCCCTTCCAATTCAAGCCGGCACGCTCCAATTGGGACCCCAAATTGGGCGCATTGATGGTATGGTTCACATACCCGGACTCCGCGGCCTTTTCGCAGTATTTATCTTTAGAGCCGGCTGTGCAATAGAACGCGTCGTCGTCGTGAATACCGAATGTATCGCCCCCGACGAGCGCTACATAGTTCGGTTCGCTAGGGTGAACCTCAGCATAAAAGCGGGTGGCAACGCCATAGGTTTTTGCAAGACGCTGCAGGTTAGGGGCATCGGGCCCGTGCATGATTTGCGCGTAACCTTTGTTCTCTTCCATGATGACGAAGACGTGCGCGTAGCGCGGCACGGCGTTGCTTCCTGCGCTTGCGGAAGCGCACAAGATATAGAAGCAGAGCGCGATTATTATCGCGCTCTGCGCCCGCATGGCTGAACTATGCACGCTTAATGAATTCTCTCCGTAATGGAAAAGGTTACCGTTGTCGGAATCAAGCCGAACCGTTCCGAGCCTTGCTCTAGGCCGCTCGTGTCGGTGCCGAACTGGTTCTCCGGAACGAAGACGCCCAGCCCGATCCGTCCGTAATTGTCAACGTTGCTGTTGAATAGATTGATGATCCCCATGCTGATCGAGATATCGCTCGAAACTCGCTGGGTGAACGTCGCATCCGCCTGCCCGTATGCGGGGCGCGCCAGCGGGTTGTTGCCGTCGTAGTGCGTGTAGTTAAGGTAGACTTCACCTCCGTGTGAATTGGTCAGGTCGAAATCGAGGCCCCATTTGTGCAGGGGAATGATCGGCAGTTGCGAGCCCTGTATCAATGTCGGATTAATCGACAGCAGCTCGTCCGGCGCATTGAACACCGTTACCGACTGTGCATTCCAATATCCATCGATGAGCAGGTTACGGTTGGCGCGGACGCGTCCGCTGATTTCCATGCCCCGCGCACGCGCCGTTGCGAGGTTCACGTTGCTCGTAATCGTCATATTAGCGATCGTGGGCGGCGGATTCGGCGGCGCGAAATTCGGACAGATATTTTCAATGTGACTGATGACGCTGTTGAGATAATTCGGACCGCCGATAGCGTTAATCAACCCCAAATAGTTCGCCGCCGGCTGTTCGAGTTCGAAGAGCGTGTCGCTTTCATTCGTATCGTAGCCGATCAATTGCAGCGACGTATCGACCCCGAAACGATGAGCAAGCGAAACTTCCAGATCCGTCGCTTTCTCGGGGCGCTCGCCCGACGTCGGGAGTGTTCCGAGGCCGAACGTCTGGCAGTTGTGCGGATTTATGCCGCCGGCGCCGGTGAGGATCGCGGCGATCGGTGCCGGATCTGCGGACGATTTACCGCCGGTAATGCGGAAGACGTCGGACGGCGATGGCCGGTAGAGCACGGAAAGACGTGGATCGAACGAATTTCCGCCCAACAACGAGTGTTTGTACCACGCATTCAGGAAATATGAAAAGCGTCCGCGCGGCTCCCACACATCGCGGATGAAAAAGCTGTCGAGTTTTGCAAACAGCGGGTCCGCAGGTGTCACGGTCGCCCCGGACACGTTTTGACCCGTGGTGTATTGGCGCTGGCTGTAGAACCCAAAGCCGACGTCGTTTTTCGGAAATGTGATGTCGTCGCTTATCAGCGTACCGACCGTGCGATACGTTCTATACAGGATAGACAGATCGCCGTTGATGTTCGACTCCGGCCGTTCGCGAAGTTGCCCGTAGTTGTCCAGGAAGCCGTCGAGAATGATTTGATTTCGACCGACGGTCGTGCTCAGTCGCGCATGATAGTCCTGGTTGCGCAACCACTGGAACGGGCCTTGGCCGCCGCCGGCAGGTCCGCTGGCTCCTTGTGCGTATTGCGCCGGCGTAACGCACGTACCGTTTGGCGCGGAATTGGTGATAACGGTCACGCCATTCGTCGGCCCGCCCGGCGTTAGCGAACAATTCGGGCTGCCGGCGGCCTGGAAATACGCATAGTCGTACGTAATGAAATCGTTGTCGCCTTCGCCGGTTTTGTCGTCCCACGAATTCGCGGCGTATCCGGTCAGAGACAGCTGCGTCGCAGGTGAAAATTTATAAACCAGCTTCGCAAGGTCGTTACGCAAAATGTAATTGCCGCTCACCCAATACGTATCCGCCGCAAGCGTCGCCGAGGTAAAGTCGTTGCCTCGTGCGCCCGTTTGTGGAATAAACGCGCCCGGAAAATTGCCATACGCGCCATTCACGCCGTGAATGAAAACGTAACCCAGTTTGCCGACCGTTCCCGTCGCCTGAACGCCGAACGTCTGTCGACCTTGATCGCCATATCCGAGCCTCAGGAAGCCCTCGGGTTTTTCGGTAGGACTTATGGTTTGAAGATCGATCGCTCCGCCCACCGCATCGACGCCGTATAAGCCGGTTGCCCCCGATCCGAACGTGAGAACCGTGTTCTGCAATGCAAACATAGGCCCGACTTGAAAGTCGAAGCCGCCTTGACCGCCGCCGATATCGCCGGGATACACGCCGAGCGGACCGATCGGATGGCCGTCCAGCATGACCTGCGTCTCGCTCGCTTTCAATCCGCGAATATCGATCGCGATATCGTCGCCGACGGTCGAGTTTTGACCGATGAAATTCACGCCCGGGAGCTTGCCTAAGCCTTCCGCAATGCGTATCTGACCCGAGCGCTGCAGAAGATCGGGATCGACTGTCTGCTGAATCGTCGTCGTCGTTTGCAGCGTACCGACGCCGCCGCGCGTTGTGACGTGCGCAATGGTCTTTAACGACGAGACGTTGGTTGCCGTGGCGCGCAGCATCGTTAGCGAAACGTTGGCGGACGTTCCCGCAAGCTGAATATCGTCGGAACGCGCCGTTTGATATCCGGGCGCACTGACCACGATATTGTAAATCCCTTGCGCGATTGCACCAAACGTGAAGTTCCCGTTGGCGTCGGAAGTTGCGTGCGCGACGGCATTCGCCGCCTGCATCAGCGTCAGGCTGGCACCGGGAATCGGCAGCCCCCCTTGTTGATCGAGAACCGTGCCGGTGATCGTCGCTTTCGGTGGAGCATTCTGCGCGCGCGCCGGAAGCGCACCAAAAATCAGCGCAAAAGAAAGCGGCACGCTGAGAACAATTCGAATGAGCGTTGCACTGCGAGAAAGCATAGGCGACGCCTCCTTGCCTCTTCGGCCTTTCGCGCGAAGCAGGCTATTGATCACTTCATCACTTTGTTGCAACATTGTCAATAGAATTGCAAGACGACGACATTCGCCTTCGTTTGTTCATAAAGCGTCTTGACCATAGTGCAATACGGGTGTTAGATAGCAGAAGATATGGCACGGCCGGCGGTGATTAATTCACTCTCACGCGGGGCGCAAATCTTGCGCTTGCTTGCTGAACAGAACAGCGCACTGGGCGCAACCGAAGTGGCGGAGCGTCTTCGAGTCGACCCGAGTACGGCGTATCGTTTGCTGTGTACGCTGGAGTCGCATGGTTTCGTTACGCAAGACGCCGATACGAAAAAGTATTCGATCGGTTACGGTATTTTGGCAGTCGCATCAAGTTTGGTGCGGAAATTGAGCGTCGTTGAGGTTTCGCAGCCGTATATGCGCGCGCTCTCAACGCGCACGGGCGAGAACTCACACGTCGCAGTGCGCGATCGTCTTTACGCAGTTTCCGTGGGCAGTGAGTCGGCCACCGGCATTCTTCGCGTCGAAACGACGATCGGTTCCGCAGAGCCGTTGCATTGCACGGCTGTCGGCAAAGCGTTGCTTGCCGAGCACACGCATGCAATGCTGCTCGAAGTGTACGGCGGCGAGACGCTAAAGCGTTATACGCCGCACACGATCACGACGTTAGACGAACTCGACGCGGAACTGTCGCGCGTGCGGCGCGTCGGATACGCGTTCGACGACGAAGAATTGCACCCGGGCGTCCGATGCATCGCGGCGCCGGTGCGCGATCACACCGGCCACATCGTTGCTGCCTTCGGTTTATCGTCACCCGCCGTCCGCCTTACGCGCGAACGCATTCCCGATATCGCTGCGCAGATTTGTGAGTCGGCCGACGCAATCTCTGCGCAATTGGGCTATACGCAAGCCGCTGCAGTGCTTCAATAAGAGGACGCGATCATGCGCATGACGGGAGGCCAGATCGTCGCTGAATACCTGATTCGCGAAGGCGTTCCGATGATTTTTGGCGTTTCCGGCCACGGCATTACGGCACTTCTTGACGCGTTCGTCGACCGTCGCGGGGAGATCGCGGTCGTCCAGGCAATCCACGAACAGGGCGCCGCGCACATGGCCGATGCGTATTATCGCGTGGCGCGTAAGCCGTGCGGTGTGTTCACTTCGATCGGTCCGGGCGCCGTGAATACGGCGATGGGCGTCGCGTGCGCTTACATCGATTCCGTTCCACTGCTGCTGCTTACGGGTTCCGTGCACACCTACATGCGCGGCCGAGGCGTGCTGCAGGAACTTGAACGCACGCATTGGGCGAATTTTCCGCGCATCATGGAGCCGATCGTCAAACGGTGGTGGCAACCCAGCCGCGTCGATCAACTGCCGAACGTGCTGCACCTCGCGTTCAACGTGATGCTCGAAGGACGCCGCGGCCCTGCACACATCGACGTGCCGATGGACGTGCAAGCGGAGTTTGCCGAAATCGATCGGTTTCCGGATCCGATTACACGCCGAGCGCGCGGGCGGGTGCACGGCGATCCGTCGATGATCGAACAAGCGGCGAAACTACTGCTGCAAGCCGAGCGGCCGGTGATCGTCGCCGGAGGCGGCGTTGCGGCGTCGGATGCTGAATCCGAACTCGTACAACTCGCGGAGTTTCTGGGTGCCGTCACAGTAACGTGGATGGGCAAAGGCGCGATTCCTGAAGATCACGAGCTGTACGCATGGCCGTGCGGCGATCTCGGATCGGTTTCCGGCAATACGCTCACGCGGGAGGCCGATGTGATTCTCGCGGCCGGATGCCGCTTCACCGACCGTACGGCGTCATCGTTCCGGCGGGGCGTGACGTTCGACATTCCGCCGGCCAAACTCATCCACATCGATCTCGATCCGTATGAAATCGGCAAAAATTACCCAGTGGAACTGGGGATCGTCGGCGATGCAAAGGCGACCCTCGGCGATCTGCTTGGCTCGCTTCGCGAATTCTCACGCGCCCGCGATTACCGTACTACGCGATATTTCGAGCGCATTCAGAAGCTGAAAGCCGAATGGGATGAGGCGCTGCGCCCTTCACGCGAACACGACGGCTCGCCAATGACAATCTCGAGCGCCCTCGTGGAGACGCGAAAAGCGCTTGCGCGCGACGCAATTATCGTAACCGGCGCGGGAAATCCGCAAAGCCAGGCGTTCACCGAGTTTCCGGTATACGGACCGCGGCAGCACATCACGCCCGGCGGCTTCTCCGCAATGGGGTTTGAGATACCGGGCGCCATCGGGGCAAAGCTTGCCGCTCCGAACCGCCAAGTCGTTGCGCTCGTCGGCGACGGGAGCTATTTGCAAACGGTTCAAGAGCTTGCAATGGCAGCGCAGTACGATATTCCCGTCGTCTTTCTCGTGATGAACAACTACGGATGGGAGTGCATCAAAAATCTCCAAACGCTGCAGTTTGGTCCGGATCGCGTCATCGCGACGAACTTCACGAAAAGCGACGGGACGCCGTTTTCTGCGAATTTGACGCAGGTCGCGCAAGGTTTCGGGTGCCATGCAGAACGGATCGAGCGCGCGGCGGAGGTCGGGCCGGCGCTGCAGCGCGCGCTGAATCATGATGGGCCGGCGGTCATCGAAGCGATGTGCAGCCGGCAGCTTCCGGAAAGCGGACTTACCACGACCGGTTGGTGGGATGTAACGGTTCCTGCGTATCACCAAGAAAAACGCAAAGAATACGAAGCCGCGCGTTCGCAAGAGGCCCTCACCTAAGTGAGCCCGGCGCCCATCGGAGTCGCGGTTTTCGGGGCCGGCCGCATGGGCGCGGTTCACGCGGGCAACATCACGCACAACCAAAACGCCACGCTCATCGGAATCGCGGATGTCGATCGCAGTGCAGCGCAGCGTGCTCTCGGGTCGAACGGCGCTCGCGTCGATAGCGTCGAAAGTTTCCTTGCCGACCCCCAGGTCGATGCGGTCGTGATCGCAACGCCGACCGATACGCATGCCGAACTCATCGTGAAAAGCGCCACTGCGAACAAGCAGATCTTTTGCGAGAAACCGATCTCCCTGGATATCGCAACCACGGTTGATGCGATACGAGCATGCGAACGCGCCGGCGTAATTTTGCAGATCGGGTTTCAGCGCCGCTTCGACCGCGACTTCGTGAACGTGCACGCCGCCATCAGCGAAGGCAAATTAGGCGAAGTGCGCTTTATACGGCTGGTGAGCCGCGATCGTATGCTTCCGCCGATTGCGTACGTCCAAACCAGCGGCGGCCAATACAAAGATCAAATGATACACGACTTCGACGCGGCGCGCTGGCTGCTCGCGCCGGCTACGGTCCAGGAGGTCAGCGCAGTCGGAAGCGCGCTGGCCGATCCGGCGATAGGCGAATGCGGCGACGTCGATACCGCCGTAGCGCTGCTGCGTTTTTCGAACGGCGCCATCGCGTTGCTCGACGTTTCGCGCGAAGCGGCGTACGGCTACGACGTCCGCGCGGAAGTGCACGGCTCGCGGGGCATGCTGCTTGCCGGAGACGACGGCATGGCAAGCGGAAGGGTCCTCGACGAATCGTTCGTAAAGCCGCAAACCGACTCGTTCGTGACGCGGTTCTCGGACGCATATCGCCTCGAACTGCAAGATTTCATCGAGGCGGCCGCTACACGCAAAAAACCGAGGGTTGACGGCAACGACGCGCTGCAAGCACTTCGAATTGCGGTTGCGGCGGACCGCTCGCGCCGCAGCGGATGCGTTGTGAAACTTGCGGATGTAGACGGAGCCTGAATTGAACCGCGCTCTATTCATTCCCGGAAACCGCTCGGATTTCGGCGAGGTCGTTTCAGTCTCGCCTAACGGGCGCGACTGGAAATACGTCGATTTTCGAGTCCTGCGCATGCCAGCCGGAACCGAGCGCGCGGCGCAGAGCGGTGACAACGAAGTTGTCGTTGTTTTTATCGAGGGAACGGCCGGCGTTCGGTGTGCGGCCGAGCGTTGGAACGGCGTCGGCAATCGTGCGTCGCCGTTCGATGGACCGCCGCAGGCGGTTTACTTGCCGCCGCGCAGCGCCTACGCTATCGAAGCAAGGACGGATTGTGAGGTCGCAATCTGCAGCGCGCTCGCGCGCGGTTCGCCCCATGCGGCTCGCCTTCTTACGTTGCACGAAAACGACGCGCATACGCGGGGTACCGGACACGCGCAGCGCCGCGTTTACAACATTCTTATGGATCCGGATGCGGCCTCGGCGTTGTTCGTCACGGAGGTCATAACGCCGCCGGGGAACTGGTCGAGTTATCCGCCGCATAAACACGATACAGATAATCCGCCTATCGAATCGCAGCTCGAAGAAATTTATTATTATCGGGCACAGCCGAGCGCGGGCTTTGCCTTTCAGCGCGTGTACACCGCACAGCGCGACCTCGATGAAACGATGACCGCACACGACGGTGACCTGGTCTTGGTTCCGTACGGATATCACGTTTGCGCCGCAGCTGCGGAGTATTCGATTTACTATTTGAACGTGCTCGCCGGTCCGAAGCACGTGTACCACATGACGTTCGACCCCGCGCACGAGTGGATTAAAAAGGGATGGAAGTGGTAGACGCCGTGCGAGTCGCAACGGCATCGGTCAACTGGGGATTCGACCCGTATTATACCTGGGTGCAGACACCGTCGTTTACGCAGATGCTCGACGAGATGGCGCAGGCGGGTTACGAAGGCACCGAGATCAGCTATAATTTTCCGGACGACGCTGCGGTGATTCGAACCGAGCTGGAACGCCGCAATCTCCAGCCTGCCGCGACGTTTCACGCGGTTAATCTTCGCGATCGTTCGCGGCAGGACACGGCGATGGATAGCAGCATGCGCGTTGCAGATCGGCTGCAGCAATTAGGATCCAACGTGCTGATTCTCTCCGACGAAGTCTCCGGCGAGCGCCTGCGCGTCGCCGGACGTGCCGGTGAAGAACACGAGCTCGACGATGCATCATGGCAGATAATGGCGGACGGCCTCAACCGCATCGCCGAACGCCTAAAGGAACGCGGCATGCGCGCGGTCTTTCATCCCCACGCCGGCACATACGTCGAGACACGATCGGAAATCGATCGCCTGTGCGAACTAACGGATCCGTCTGTGCTGGGATTATGCCCTGATACCGGTCACCTGGCATACGCCGGTGCGAGTCCCGAGCACGTCTTCGCGGCTTACGCGGATCGCATCGGTTACGTGCACCTCAAAGACATCGATGCGCAGAAACTCGATCGCGTGCGATCGGAGGGACTCAATTTCGTCGAAGCCGTGCGCCTTGGCATGTTCGTGGAACTCGGAACCGGCATGGTGTCGATCCGGAAAATTATCGACGCATTGCGGTCAGCAAAGTATTCGGGGTGGATCGTGGTCGAGCAAGACGCGCCCCGGGAACCGCTCGCGTCGGCGATCGCAAACCGCCTCTATCTGAAGGATAACTTCGGATTATGAACGTCGAAGCGTTACAACGAATCGGCAACCAAATCCGCGCGTGCGTGCTCCGGGCTGTCCACCATGCCGGCGCGGGCCACATCGGCGGCGTGTTTTCGGCGGCCGATATGCTCGCCGCGATGTATTTTCAAGTGCTTCGCATCGATCCGCTGCGTCCGGCATGGTCCGATCGTGACCGTTTCATTTTATCGAAAGGCCACTGCGCCATCGGCCTTTATGCCGCACTCGCGCTCCGGGGCTATTTCTCGATCGACGAACTCCAGACGTTCGATGCAATCGATTCACGCCTGCAAGGTCATCCCGACATGAGCAAGCTTCCGGGACTAGACATGTCGACGGGCTCGCTCGGCCAAGGGCTCTCGCCCGGCGTGGGGATGGCGATTGGCGCGCGCATTTTGCAAAAAGACTTTCACACCTGGGTGATGCTCGGCGACGGCGAGACCCAGGAAGGCCAAGTTTGGGAAGCTGCATTTTGCGCCACGCGTTACGAACTCGACAACCTCACGGCGATTCTGGACTGGAATCATCTGCAACAATACGGATGGGCGACGCACGAAGGTTATGCATCGCTTGCGCGGCGCGATCCAATCGATCATCCGGGCGAAAAATGGAAAGCCTTCGGCTGGAACGTGCTAGAGTGTGACGGTCACGATTTGCGTGACTTTCTCGCCGCATGTGATGCTGCAAAGGCCACGCGCGAACGCCCCGCGATTATTATCGCGCGCACCGTCAAGGGCAAGGGCATCTCTTTCATGGAGCATGACTATACCTGGCACTCGCGGCCACTCGACAGCGACGACGTATCGCGCGCTCTTTCGGAGCTTTCGCTGTGACCGTTCTCGCGCAGCGCGACGTTTTCGGTGAAACCCTGGTGGAGTTGTGCAATGAAGATGCGCGCGTCGTCGTGCTCGACGGCGACCTCGCGAATTCGACGAAGTCCGACAAGGTTGCGCTGGCGCGGCCCGACCGCTTCTTCATGATGGGGATCGCCGAGCAGAACCTTGCCGGCGTTGCCGCAGGCATGGCGACCGTTGGTTTAATTCCATGGGTCAGTTCGTTCGCGGCATTTCTAGCATCGCGCGATCTCGACCAAATACGGGTCGTCATCGCGCAGCCACGCCTGAATGTAAAGCTCGCCGCGCATTACAGCGGCATTCTTACCGGTTACACCGGCAAGACGCATCAAGTGGTCAACGACATCGCGATCATGCGCAGCATGCCGAACATGACCGTAATTGCGCCGTGCGACGGAGAAGAAACGCGTGCCGCCATTCGCGCAGCGACGTCCTGGCAGGGGCCCGTGTACATGCGGCTTACGCGCGATCCCGTGCGCACGGCTACGACGCCGGGCGCCGCTTTTGAAGTCGGCCGCGCATATCTCATGAAGGAAGGCACTGATCTTGCCATCGTCTCCACAGGCACTCAAACGGTGCGCGCGCTGGAAGCCGCCGATCTGCTGCTGCAAGAGGGCATCGGTGCATCCGTACTGCACGTTCCGACAATCAAGCCTCTCGACGAAGAAGCAATCGTCGCGCTCGCCCGACGTGTGCCTGCCGTGTTGGCCTGCGAGGAACATTCCGTTCTCGGCGGTTTGGGCGGTGCGGTCGCCGAAGTGCTTGCGGCGCATCATCCGACGCGGGTTACACGCCTCGGCATTCGCGATGTAGATGGCGAGAGCGCGCCGAACGACGCGCTGCTGGAAAAATACGGCCTTAACTCGCAAGCAATAGCAACGCATGCGCGCGAGCTACTCGCAGCAACATGAAAGTCGCCGTTCTGCCGGGCGATGGTGTCGGCCCGGAGATCGTTGCCCAGGCCGTGCGCGTCCTTATGGCGGTTCGGCCGGACATCGAGTGCTGCCAAGCGTTGGTGGGGGCCGCTGCAATGCGCGCCGGTAAGGCGGCCCTGCCCGATGAAACGCGCGCGCTTTGCGATTCCAGCGACGCGATTCTGTTCGGATCGGTTGGAGACGCTCAGCTTGACGGACAACCGTTTGAGCGCAGACCGGAAACTGCGTTATTTTCCCTGCGCCACGACTACAAGTTGTTCGCGAATCTTCGTCCCGTGCGGGTTTATGATGGCCTCGAACATGCGTCAAGCCTGCACGCGCATTTGATCCACGGATTGGATCTGATCGTCGTGCGCGAACTAACGGGCGGCATTTATTTCGGCGTGCCGAAAGAACGAGGCGTCCGCCAGGGCGTTGCGTGGGCGGTGGACACGCTCTCGTACACAGCGCCGGAGGTTGAACGTATCGCACGCGTAGCTTTCGAACTCGCGCGCTCACGGCGCAAACGGATTACCTCGGTCGACAAACACAACATCCTGCAAACCTCACGCTTGTGGCGAGACGTCGTTAGCGAAGTCGCATGCGAGTATCCCGACGTGCAAGTCGAGCATCTGCTGGTCGATAACGCATCCATGCAGCTCGTGCGGCGGCCGCGCGATTTCGACGTCATCGTAACCGAAAATATGTTCGGCGACATTCTTTCCGACGAAGCCGCCATTCTCTGTGGTTCGATCGGGAACTTGCCCAGTGCGAGCTTGTCTTCAGATGTGAGCGTACGCGCCTTCGGGATGTACGAACCGATCGGCGGGACCGCGCCGGACATCGCGGGGAAAGGCATCGCCAACCCTACGGGCGCAATTCTTTCGGCCGCGATGCTTCTGCGCTATACCGCGGGCGATGAAGAAAACGCGGCGCGGATTGAAACCGCCGTCGCGCAAGCGTTTCGGCGCGGCGTACGCACACCGGATCTTGCACGTGATGGCGATAGGCCCGTAACGACAGCCGCCTTCGGCGACGAAGTGATCGCTGGACTCTAATTGCGAGCCCCACGGTGCACGAATTCATGAAGCATTCACGAAAACGCAATAGCATTAGCTGGGGTTCTTCATGCCTTTATAGGAGACCATTTACATGCCAATCGTTCCATTCGTTCCGCCGCAGCCGGTCGCGACGGGCGATAAACACGGTTTCGACTACGTCACCGTCGACGCGGTGCGCCGGCGTGTATACGCGGCTCATGGCGGCAACGATGCGCTGCTCATCGTCGATGCGGACAGCGGAAAGGTGCTCGGCCAAGTCAAGGTCGGTCCCATGGCCGGCGTTTCGGTCGATCCCGAAAGCGGCCATGTGTACACGGGTGACGGCGACGGCAAGGCGGTTTCCGAAGTCGATCCCGTCACGATGAAGGAAGTGCATCGCGTCGACGTGGCGGGCCCAGTGGACGCGATCGTCTACGATCCGTCAAATCACCGGATCTATGCCGACGAGGATGACGGCACGCATTTATTCGTGATCGATGCGCGCACGTTCAAACAGGTCGCGAGCGTCGTGCTGCCGGGACATAAGCCCGAATTTCTGGTGACGGATCCGTCCACGCACGAAGTCTATCAGAACATAGCCAGCGACAACGAAATCGTCGTCATCGATCCTAAAACCCTAACCGTGGGACGAACGATCCCCACGCCGGACCTGACGAATAATCATCCGCTGCAGTTCGATGAGGCGAACCGGCAATTGCTCGTGGGCGGCGAGAACAACGTACTGAGCGTGTACACTACGTACGGCAAACGGGTTTCCAGCACCGCGCTTCCGGGGCGCGTCGATCAGTGTAACCTCGATCAGCAGCGGCAAGTGCTGGCATGTGCGTCAGACGGCAGCATTGCCCTCTATAGCGTTCAGCAAAACGCTGCGCCGAAGATGCTCGCGCAGCAGCCCGTTAACGCGCGAATGCATACGCTGGCGATCGACCCGAAAACCGGGCGCATTTGGACGGTGTGGGGAACGGCCGCCGGAGACTTCGTCCAGGGGTTTACGTACCGCTAGGCCGCTCGACGGCTCGCGCAGACGGGTACATTCTTTGTCCGCTTTTTTTAGAAAGGAGGGACAAGAATGACCGGCAGCACTGTGTATTACATCATCGCGGCGATCGTGATAATCGCAATCATTGTCGTCGCGATTATTTTTTCCGGCCGAGCCCGCTCGCGGCGCTTACAGCGGCGTTTCGGGCCCGAATACGATCGGGCAGTGCAAACTTCAGGCGATCGTGCTGCGGCTGAACGGGACCTCGCGCAGCGGGAAGCTCGCGTGCGCCGATTCCATATCGAAGAACTCCCGGCTGGAGCGCGTGAACGGTACACCGAGGAATGGCGAACCGTCCAGACGCGTTTTGTCGATCAACCCAAAGCTGCAGTCGTGGAGGCCGACAAGCTCGTGACGAGCGTCATGCGCGACCGCGGCTATCCGATGGAAGACTTCAATCAGCGGGTCGCCGACATTTCGCCCGACCATCCAACGGTCGTGCAGAACTATCGGGCCGCCCACGACATCGCTGCGCGGAGCGACCGCGGCGAAGCCTCCACCGAAGAGCTTCGCCAAGCGATGGTCCATTATCGCACCTTGTTCAGCGACTTGTTAGGAACCGATGAAAGGAAAACGTCATGAACGAACGGCAAACACCGGGAACGCAAGCGCCGGAACGTCAAACGGTTCGTGAAACCGCCGGTGACGTCGATACGGCGCGCGCAGCAGATGTTCGCGATACCACCGATGTTGGCGATACCGAGGAGACCGGATTTTTACCTGACGACCGGATGGACGCACTGCGGACAGAGTGGAGCGACGTGCAAGCAGCTTTCGTGGACGATCCGCGCAGCGCGGTACAACGAGCGCATCAGCTCGTGAGCGAACTGGTAAACGAGCTGACCGACACGTTCACCCGCGAACGAACCACGCTCGAGGGCCAATGGAGCGGCGGCGGGCAGGCTGACACGGAAGCTTTACGCGTGGCGCTGCAGCGTTACCGCGCCTTTTTTAACCGTTTGCTCGGCGTTTAACGCCAAAATTTCTTTAATCGCCGCCTGCCGCCGGCGCGAGCAGCGCAAAACCGCCCTGCGCGGCAATTTTTTCGCCGGATTTCAAACCAGACCCGATAAGCGCCTGCGCGCCGTTCTCATGATCGACGCGCACGGTGCGCTGCTCGAATTTCACGGCGCCGGTTTTGTCTCGAACCTGCACGAACACAAGCGTGTCGCCGCTCTGCGGGTCTTGCACGATCGCACTTTGCGGAATAACGATGCCGCGGTCGTGCGCCACGTCGATCGTCGCTTGCACCGCGCTGCCCGCCGGCGCATTCATCGGAATGCCGCGTACGACGACGGTTGCGGCTTGCGTCGACGGATCGAGCGCAGGTGAAACGCCGGCAACCGTACCCGTGCTGCGCAATTGCGTGCCCGGAATCGTCATCGTTACCGCATCGCCGGTATGCACGCGCAGCGCGTCAGACGACGCAACCTGTAACGTGACGTCGTGAGAGTTTCCCGGCCCGATGGCGACGACCGGCGTCGTTGTGTCGACAGCCTCACCGGGACGCTTTAAAATACCGGTGACGACGCCGTCGCCGGGTGAGCGCAGCGTGCCGTTGGCAAGATCGCGCTGCGCGAGAGCGGCGCGCGCTTGCGCGCTTTGCTCCTGCGCCGTTGCGCCGCTGCGTTGTGCAACCGCACTCGCTGCATCGGCGCGATCTTGCGCAAGCTGCGCGCGCGCCGCTTGCACGTCCTTTAATGCCGCGACTCCCGCCGCATATAACGATTCTTCACGGCGCAAAGCCGCTGAGTCCACCGCAATTCTCGTACTCGTGCGGTCGACCGCCGATTGCTGCGCATTAGCGGCGGCTGCTTGTGCGTCCGCTTGCGCCTGTGAAGCCGAAAGCGCAAGGCCGCTCGTGTCGAGCTGCGCCAGCGCCTCCCCTGCCGACACCGGTTGACCGATGTGGACGAAAATTGTGCGTAAAATACCGGCCTGCGCAAACGACAGCTTCGTTTCGGACCCCGCCGGAGCCCCTGCGCGGCCGACCGCGTTGACTTGCTCGACGTACTTTCCGAATGACGCGGTTGCGAGCGCTACGGCGGGCTTCGCCTCTTGCGCTGCGCCGGTATCATGGTGCGCGCAGCCTGCAACGGCGGCGAGCGCTACTGCGACAGCGATCGTGCGGCGAAATATCACGGACCCATCTCCTCCTGTAGCGTAGCTGCGGCCTGTGCCTGCGCATAGATCGCCGAGAGCTCGCCGAGCGCTGCTTGGGTGTACGTTCGACGTGCGTCCGCAACATCCAAACTCGAACTGGCGCCGTTGCGATAGCCGATCTCCGTCGCGCGCAATTGCTGCTGCGCGGCAGCGCGTGCGCGGCTTGCGGCTTGAGTCGCGCGCAGCGTTTCCGCGTATGTCCGCGCGGCCGCGCTCACCTCGACGAGAATCTGACGGTGAATCGACTGCGCCTTATGCTGTGCCTGCGCTAAACGGGCGCGCTCGGCGTCTACGCGGCTTTGAGCGGCGCGCGAAATCGGCAATGCTAGCGTAACATTGGCGCTGGGACCGTGCACGAGGACGCCGGAATCGACGCCGCTCGTGTATCCGCCGCTGACCGTAACGGCGGGAAGTGTGCCTCGCGATGCGATACGAACGGCGGCTTCTTCCGCGTTTACGGCTTGCTGCGCGGCAACGTAGTCGCTGCGCTGCGCCAGTGCGCGTTCGACTGCGCGGCCGGGATCGATGACGGGAATCGAAGCGAGTACCGCGTTGGTCATTTGCGTAAATGCGGCCGCGGAAGCGCCGGTTTCGACGGAAAGTGCGTCCTGGGCGTTTGCAAAATCGACGCGCGCCGCATCGAGATTTGCTTGGGCGCTTGCAAGCGCAACTTGTGCGCGGACGACGTCTAAACGTGGAGCGTCTCCCGCACGGAAACGCAACTCCGCGGAACGCAAGTCCGACTGCGCTCCGGAAAGGTCTTGACGCCGCAAGTCGACGGTGGCGGCAGCTTTGAGCGCGCCGAAATACTGTCCGATGACTTTAATGCGCTCTGCGCGCTGCGCGTCGAGCAGATCGAACTGCGCGCCGGCAAGCGTAAAGTATGCTTGCCGCACTGCGGGCGCGTACGCCAAATAATCGCCGAGCGTAATTTGCGCACCGACCGTGGCGAGGCTTTGAAAAACCGTATTGTTCTCGTTGCCGCCTTGCGGCGCAAGAGCGTAATTCGCGGTGAGCGCGGGCGCCGCCGTGCCGCGTGCCGCCGCCAGCAGTGCCGCATTCTCTTGGACGCGATCGCGCGCTTGCGCAACGTCGGGAGAGTTCGCCACCGCCTGCTGCACTGCCGTCGATAAGGGAAAACCGCTAAACTCCCGCGGGATGAGCGTAGCGGCTGCGAGGATTATGCCGGCGATCACGCGGCCATGCGCCTTCCCGAAATTTCCCGCTTTCCGGCAATGCCCGCATACAGTACCGGAATCACGACGAGCGTAAATGCCGTTGCGGTGGAAAGGCCGCCGATGACCGCAATTGCGAGCGGCTGCTCCATCGCTGCGCCCGCCCCGATGCCGAACGCAAGCGGCAACAATCCGCCGATTGCGGCGAAGGTCGTCATGACGATGGGGCGCAAGCGCGTGCGGCCTGCGGCAACGAGCGCTTCTTCGACGCTCGCTCCTTCTTGACGGCGGCGATTCGCAACGTCGATGAGCAAAATTCCGTTCTTGACGATTAGCCCTACGAGCAGCAGCAAGCCCATGAACGACGAGACGTTGAACGGCGTGCCGGTAACGAACAGGCCGAGCGCGACGCCGATGAGCGCGAGCGGAATCGCCGTCAAGATCACGAGCGGCAATCGAAATGATTGAAACGTTGCGAGCATGACGAAGTAGACAAGCAGCACCGCGATGAGAATCACGATCGCAAATTCCTTGAACGATTGCTGCTGCGCTTCATAGGCGCCGCCGATGCTTGCCGAGTATCCGGCCGGAAACGCAGTGTCATGCAAAACTTTCTGCACGCCGTTTATCACCGATGAGAGGCTTGCTCCTGCATAGTTGGCCGTGACGATCATTACGCGCTGCCCGTTGATCTCGGTAATGTCGGTCGACAGCCGGTTGGGACGCACCTGCGCGATGCTTCCGAGCGAAACGATGCCGTTCGAAGTCGGTACGAGCGTCTGCGAAATATCAGACGAGCTTCCGGCGAGACTGACGCGTACCGGAATAAGGTTGAGCGTGCCGGGGACATTCGTAGCAACGCTGCCCTGCGATGATGCCTCTAAGGCCGAACCGAGGTCGTTCGTACTGATGTTCAGTGCCGCAAGCCGCGAGCCGTTCGGATTCACGCGCAGCGTCGGATCGTCGTACGACACGCCGGAAAACGCATCGGTCAAACCTCTTACGTTTCCAAGTTTGTCCGCTACCGCGGTTGCGAGATTAACCAGTGTCTGCTGATCCGGGCCCGCGATGGTAATCTGAACCGGGGACGGCGCGCCGGACATGTCGTTGATCATGTCCTCGAGGATCTGGTGAAAATCCAGCTGCACCGCGGGCACGGCCGCAGAAAATTCGTCGCGCAGGCGGTCGCTCACGACTTCGTACGAGGGACGCTGCGCCTGCGGCTTGAGTCGAATCCGAATCGTTCCTTGCCGCACCTGCGTCGGCGAATAGCCGTTCGTATCGACGCCGGTGAAGCGCCCTACCGAAACAACCGCCGGATCGCGAATGGCGATGCGTTCGAGCGTCGTTGCCGCGGCATCGCTCGCCTGAATCGTCGTGCCGACCGGCATCGTGTATTTAACTTCAAACTGCCCCTCGTCGAGATGCGGGAGAAAATCGCTCGGCAATCGCGAAAGGAGGACGACTGTGACGATCAGTACCAGAACTGCTGAACCGTACACCGCTGCACGGTGTGAGAGCGTCCAGCGCAGCAGCGACTCGTATCGCGAGAGTAACCGCGCCACCAGACCCGTATCTTCCTTATGTTCTTCGTCCTCGCGCATTAGCCAAGATGCGAGCAGCGGGGTAACGAATAGCGCGAGCAGCAGCGAAACGATAAGTGCGGATGCAAGGGTGAGCGCGAGCGCGCGAAAGAAAAATCCGCTCACGCCGGTCAGCAGCAGTAATGGAACGAACACGACGACAGTCGTGACCGTGGACGCCGCCATCGGCGCACCGATTTGACCCATCGACATGGCGACGGCATCGGTCTTTCGCATCGTAGGATATCGATGCAGATTGCGTGCGATGTTTTCCACCACGACAATCGCATCGTCGATGATCAGGCCCACGGCCACCGCAAGGCCGCCGACGCTCATTAGGTTGAGGGTCTGGCCCAAGCGGTTCATCACGAAAATCGAGATGGCCATCGCAATTGGAATGACGATCGCCGTAACAAGCGTGATGCGCAGATTTCGAAGGAACACGAGGATAACGAGCACCGCAAGCAGCGCACCGATCATAATCGCATCGCGAAGGCTCTTTTGCGACTCGACGACCAAATCGGTCTGATCCCAATAGCGGGAAACCGCGACGCCGGCCGGCAAGCGCGGTTCGATCGACGACATCTTCGCTTTGACGACGCTCGCAAGTTTCACGGCGTCCGCGCCCGGAAGCCCGAAGAAATTGATTACGACGGCGTGCTGTGCGTCGTAGCTGACTTGCGAGGTGAGCGGCGCGACGCCCAGCGTAACGGTCCCGAGATCGCGTACTTGCACCGGCGCATGATTGGGATCCGGCACGACGATGTCCGCGATCGCCGACGGATTTTTCACGTTCGCATCCAAAACGATCACGTTGCGCTGGTAGTACTGCTGTGCGATGCCGAGCGCGTTCACCGTGTTGGCGTCCGCGATAGCTCTGGCGACGTCGCTTGCAGCCAGACCGCGCGCGCTCAGTGCCGCCGGATCGAGCGTGACGTGAAATTCACGCTGCGGACCACCGACGAGCAGCATGCGCGCCAAGCCCGGAACGCCGTAGAACTGCGGCACGAGCGATTGCTCGGCCAGCTCTCGCAGGACGGTTTGCGACATACCCGATGCGACCAGCGCGTACGAGACGACGGGCTCGCTGTTCGGATTGATAATCACGGCGTCAACGTTCGTATCCGGCGGCAAAGCGGCGCGCGTTTGCGATATTGCTTGATTGACGTATTGCAGATCGAAACGCACGTCCGTCTTCGGATCGAAGCTGACGATGAACTCCGCGCTTCCTTGCGACGATGTGGTCACGACGCGCGTCACCGACGGCAGTCCTAAAAATGCGCGCTGCAGCGGCACGGCAACGGCGACGCGAACCTGATCGGGCGGCAGGTTTCCGGCATCGGCGACGACGTCGATACGCGCAAACGACATGTTCGGGAAAATGCTCGCAGGCGTGGTGAGATACGTCCACACGCCGAGCACTGCAAGCACGGCCACCAGGAACGCGATGCTTTTTTGGTGGCGCAGACCAAACATGCGCTTAAGAATACCGGGTCAACGTGACGGCAGCCTTAACGCGTTGCGGCCGGGAACCGAAGCCGCACGATTGCTCCGCCGCTCGGTTCGTTCTCCAGCGCTATACTGCCGCCCGCCGCCTCGACAATGGAACGCGCGATCGCCAGGCCCAAGCCCGTGCCGTCGTGGCCGCGCCCGGTATCGTCGCGCCAAAACCGCTCGAGTGCATGCTCGAGGGCGTTCTGTGAAAACCCTGGGCCGTTATCACACACGATTACTTCAACGGCATTTCCATGGCGATCGACGCGAAGATCGACACGCCCGTGTTGCGGCGCATACGTTACGGCATTGTGCGCGATTGCCAGCAGAGCGCGCTCGATCGCATTCGGGTCGGCCAAAATCGCCGTCCGATCGCCGGCGCGCACCGAGAGCTGCGCGCCTTTCGCGCGCGCGGCCGACGCCAAGCGATCGGCGACGTGGCGCACTAGTTGGGACACGTTGACCGCTTCGCGTTTGCCGGCGCCGCTTTCTGCCCTTGCGGTCGCAAGCAAATCGCCGATGAGCCATTCCATTCGATCCGCTTCGCTTGCAATGGTTTGCATCGCCGTTTTGTAGTCGTCCGCGGCGCGATCTTTGGCAAGCGCAAGATCCGCTTCGGCGCGTATAACGGCAAGCGGCGTACGGAGTTCGTGCGACGCATCGGCGGTAAAACGGCGTTGGCGTTCGAATGCGTCGCCGAGTGCGCGCCGCGTCACGGCCCCACCGGCAACGAGCGCGAGCACTGCGATCACCAACGCCGCACCGGCAAACGCAATCGCAGCTCCGCGGTCGGTCTGCCCCACCCAGGCACTCGCGCGCCAAACGACCACCGTACCGGCGACGCGCCCTTTGTGAAGCACCGGAACGACCAATGCGCGCGTAACGCTCTCGCCTTTGCCCGTGGTGTAATAAGCCTTTGCGTCTCTGGGAAGAGCGAGCACCTGCGCCGGCGGTGCCGTCGTACTGGAGAGCCAGATATTACCCTCGCGGTCGATCACAATGCCGTCGTCGCCGGGGGCGATGAGTGTAGAGAATTGGCGGCGGTCTTCTTCGTCGGCGGCGACTTTGCCGTGACTGATGTCGGCAATTGATGCTGCCGTGCGCGCTTCGGTGTCGAGGCGCGAGTCCATCGACGCGCGCAATGTACGGTCGATCGCAAACACCGCGCCGGCGGCAAAGAGCAGCAGCGCCATGAGAATCACCGCTGCATACGTTGCTGCCAAGCGCGACCCGAGCGTCATCGCTCGCCGAACCGGTAACCGGCGCCGCGCACGGTGTGCAAAAGCTGCGGCTCGCCGGCCGCTGTAAGTTTGGAACGCAACCGGCTGACGTACACATCTACCACATTCGACGTCGTCTCGCTCTCGCGATCGAACAGCGCGTCTTCGATCATGCGCCTTGTCACCAGCCGATCGGCGTTGCGCATAAAATACTCTAAAAACGCGGACTCCCGCGCGGTCAAATCGATTACCCGCTCGCCACGGCGCACTCTCCGCGATCGCAGGTCGAACGAAACGTTAGCGCTGCGCAGTTCCGCATCGAGCGATTCGGAGGTCTCGCGGCGGACGATGCTGCGCAATCTTGCTTGCAGTTCGCCGAATACAAACGGCTTGCGCAAGTAGTCGTCCGCACCGGCGTCGAGCCCTTCGATGACGTCTTGTGCCGTATCGCGCGAGGTAAGCAGCAGCACCGGCGTACGAACGCGTTTTTCACGCAGGCGGCGCACGACGCTAAGGCCATCGCGTTTGGGAAGATTGACGTCTAAGATAATCGCGTCGTACGCGCGGTCGCCGGCCCAGCTCTCTCCTTCTTCGCCATCGTGAGCGATGTCGACGACGTGTCCGCCTTCGTTCAGGCCGCGCCGCAGCACGTCGCACAGCCGAATGTCGTCTTCAACGATGAGAAGTTGCATCGCTCCAATGCAGGAGTGCGTGCGCGGCCCTTGCGCGTTCGATCGCCTTATCATCGAGTGGGCCATCGACGAGCATGGTGAAATGCCCCATCTTGCGCCGGTTCACCGCGTGTTTTTTGCCGTACATGTGCAGCACGATCGACGGATCGCGCAGGAGGTCCTCAACGCCTTCCAGATGATTCCCGGTTCCGGCGCCCAGAATATTCACCATGATCGCGTTTCGAAGCAGCTGGGGCGCAGAAAGCGGCAATCCGCAGATTGCCCGCACGTGCTGCTCGTACTGAGAACATGGCGTCGCATCGATCGTGTAGTGTCCGCTGTTGTGTGGACGCGGCGCAATCTCGTTCATCAACACGTCGCCCTCATGCGTGACGAAGTACTCAACGCAGAACGTGCCGACGATCTCCAGCGCGCGCGCAATCCGCTTAGCGTATTCTTCCGCTTTCGCGATGACATCGCCGTTAACGCGAGCAGGAGCCATGGACATGAACAAAATTCCGCGATCGTGTTCGTTCTGTGCGGGAGGAAACACGGCAACTTCGTCGCGCGCGCTGCGCGTGCATACTGCGCTGATCTCGCAAGCGAACGGAATGTACGCCTCATAAATCAGCTGCGCGCCGGCGGCCTGCACCAGCGCGCTTTTCGCCTCGTCAAGCGACTGCACGCGCCACTGGCCTTTGCCGTCATAACCGCCGCGAACCGTTTTGAGCACGGCCGGAAAGCCGATCCTGTGCGCGGCACGCTCGAGGTCTTGCGGCGAATCGATCGCCGCGAAATCCCCGACCGGAATGCCGTGCTCGCGCGCAAAGTTTTTTTCAAGCAGCCGGTTCTGCGTAACGCGCAGCACATTGCTGCCCGGCGTAACGTGAAAACCGTCCCGCTCCAGACGCTCGACCGATTCGATCGCGATATTCTCAAACTCGTACGTGACGATGTCGGTTCGGCGGCCCAGATCGTCAATGGCGCTCATGTCGTCGTACGCGGCGACGATCTGTTCGTCGGCGACTTGGCCGCACGGCGAATGCGGCTGTGGGTCAAGCGTGATGACATCGTAGCCCATGCGTTTGGCGTCGAGCGCAAACATGCGGCCGAGCTGTCCGCCGCCGATGACGCCGATCGTCTGGATAACGCGCTTAGATTTTAATTGAAGTGACGTCGTCATGCATGCGCTGCACGTACTGTGCCAAACGTTCTTGGATTTGCTCGTCGCCGAGCGCGAGAATTCGGGCCGCGAGCAGTGCGGCATTGGCTGCATTGCCGATGGCAACCGTCGCGACGGGAACCCCGCGCGGCATCTGCACGATGGAGAGCAGTGAGTCAAGGCCGCCCAGCGCCTTGGTTTCGATCGGGACACCGATGACGGGCAGCAACGTTTTTGACGCGGTCATCCCCGGCAGATGCGCCGCACCGCCGGCGCCGGCGATGATGACTTTCAATCCTCTGCGCGCCGCATGGTGAGCGTACTCGAACATCTCTTCAGGCGTGCGATGCGCCGAAACCACGTGCATTTCATACGCAATGTTCAGCTCTTCGAGAACGTCTCGCGCCCGGCACATCGTCTCCATATCGGAGACACTGCCCATAATGATCCCGACCACGGGTGCTTCGGATTGCGCCATCAAGGCGTTCTTCGAGAGGCGGCCGCATTGGCGCCTGCGAGCGCGAGCCTTACCGCATGCCGGGGTAAGACACCGGTATGAGTGCTTTTCTGCTCGGCATAAACTATTGGCCACGGCGCAGCGCCATGTATATGTGGGATCGCTTCGACCTGGGAGAGCTGCGTGAGGATTTCGCACGCCTGCGTTCGCTTGGCCTGGGCGTCGTGCGCTTCTTTTTGATGTGGGATGCATTTCAACCGCAGCACGATCGTATGGACGACGCGATGCTGCGGCGGTTCGATGCGTTCATGGACGCGCTCGGCGACGCGCATTTAAAAGGTATGCCGGCGTTTTTTACCGGCCATATGAGCGGCGTCAATTATCTCCCCGAATGGGCGCTGGACCTTTCGCGGCCGCACGGCCGCTTCCGCACCTTCGGCAGCCGTCTTCAGGAGTATGCGTTCGGCGCGGGCGACTTTTACACCGAACCGTTACTCACCGCAATGCGCACGCACGTTCGAGCCGTCGGCGAACGTTGCCGCGGCCACGAAGCGCTTTTGTACTGGGATCTCGGGAACGAGTTCAGCAATCTGCGCAGCGCGCCATCGCCCGCACAAGCCGCCGCTTGGGCGCAGCAATTAACCGGCGATCTTTTCGAAGTTTCCGGCGCCGGTTCCACGGCAGGCAATCATGGCGAGGATCTCACCGAAGATCGCGGCATTCGTCCCTCGTCGTTCTGTACACCGCTGGCGTGTGCGGTCATGCATGGATATTCGGTGTACAGTCATTTCGCGCGAAGCCGCACGGATCCGGAAGTGGTGCCGTTTCTCTGTCAGCTTTGGCAGTCGATGTCCGGTAAGCCCGTGCTTTTTGACGAATTTGGCAATCCAACATGTCCGCCCGGCACCGTCTCGCCGTACGATCGCGTGCCCTTACCGGGCGAGCCCGCTCCCGAAGCGAAAGATCTTCCCAAAAATGCTGCGCCCTACGCGTGCTTAACCGAAGACGAAATGGCGGCGTACTGCTACGAGGTCTTGGACCGCTTGCAGCGGCGTGGTGCGCTCGGTGCGTTCTGGTGGAATTGGGCCGACTACGCGCCCGAGCTTGCGAACACGCCGCCGTTCGACCGTGCACGTCACGAAATGACCTTCGGCATCATCCGCAACGACGGCACACTTAAACCCGTCGCGCTGACGCTGCAGCGCTTTGCGCGGGAAGGGCGCTCCGTGGTCCCAACGCCTGCGCCCATCGTCCGGGAAGAAGAGTGGTACGATTCGATGGATAAAGCGTATCAAACGGCGCTTTTTCAACGTTACCTAAACGCATACTCGGACGTGAATGCCTGAACGTAAAGTCATTATAATCACCGGTGCCGGCTCCGGTATAGGCCGTGCGGTTGCGCTCCAAGCGGCGCGCAACGGCTATGCAGTTCTCGCCGTATCGATCGTCAAATCGAGCGTCGAGGAAGTCGCCGCAGAGATCGTGCATGATGGCGGCACGTGCGTTCCCATCACGCTCGACGTAACGCTGCCCGATGCGCCGGCGCGCATCGTTGAAGCAGCCAAGTTACGGTTTGGACGAGTCGATGTCGTGCTGAACAACGCCGGATACGCAAAAGCCGGCGCACTTCTCGAACAAAGCGATGCAGACATCGATGCGCAGTGGCAAGTGCACGTTGCGGCTCCGCTGCGCATCGCGCGTGCGGCGTTGCCGCTGCTGCGGGAAAGCCGCGGTCAACTGATGTTCATGGGGTCGGGGCTGGCGCGCGTTCCTGCGCCGTATTACGGCACGTATTGCGCGGCAAAAGCTGCGGTACGAACGGCCGTCGTTCAACTTCGCCGCGAACTTCGCGAGAGCGGCGTTGCAGTGACGTACGTCGATCCGGGCTCCGTGCGTACGAATTTTGCAAAAGACGCCGGAATACTGGCTTCCGAAGGCCCGACGGTCAGCGCCGAATTTGTTGCAAAACGCATTCTGCGCGCAGTCGAAACGCGGCAGCCGGTAATGAATGCGGTGCCGCTGCATTCGCTGGTGGCGATGCTTGGCGAATGGTTTCCGCGCTTTACCGATCGGGCGCTCGCGAAAAAGCAGCGACCGGTTCCTGTGCCTTACCCGCAGCCGCAACCCGGTCCAGCGCCCTCACCCGCGCCGGAAGCATCGCTCTCCGATTTCGACCGCGCGCTCGAACCTGTCGCGCGCCGCATGGAGCGCGTAAAATTGCCCGCGCCGTTTCTGGCAGAGCTTCTGCTGCCGGGAAGCGACGTTCATTTGGGCGACGCCGCAATGCGGTGGGCCGGAATGCCCAACAAAAACGAACGTGCCGCAATGGCTGAAGCACTCGAGGCGCTTACCGCCGGCGGCTTTCTAGAACGCACGGGAGAGGAAACGTGGCGAGTCGTTCGATCGGCGCACTAATTGCTTGTGCGATGCTGCTGTGCACGAACGCGCAGGCATCGGTTCGCGAACAGACCGGGGCCTTCGCGCTGCAGGGCCAGTCGCAGCGCGTCGTTGCGCGGCTGCAGCGCACCGGCAGCGACACACTGGATCTCGTCCAGCTGTCGGAGAGCGCTCACAAACCTATTACGAACTACGTCCCGGTCGATGGAGCGCCCGTGCACTTCTTCATTGTGCGCGACGATTTTCAGACCTTTACGCACGTACATCCGGCGGTGCGCGGCAACGGGCATTTTGCCGTTCAAGCGCATTTAGAGAAAAACCACCGGTACTACGCGTACGTCGACTCGTTCATCAGCGAAATCGGCGAGCAAACGCTGCGGTTTACGTTGCAAAGCGGCGCGCCGCCGCATCATCTTGCAGTCACCCTCCAGCGTCCCAACGTTACCGCACAGGCTGGGCCTTACCGGATCGCACTTTCTACGGCGCGCTTCAATGCGGGCGCTCCGATAACGCTGAGCGCAGCCGTAACGCGCGGACGCAGCATCGTTACGCCGCCGAAAGCGCACTCTTTTGACACCGTGGCGGCAATCCTCAACACGAGCTCGCTCGAGTATATCAGCGTTTATGAGGGCAACGCGAACGGGCTGTGGTATCCCGGCGAGTACGACCGCCCGCAACTGCGCTTACCGGCATTGCGCGCGGGCGTGTACCGCATGTGGCTGCAACTTACGATCCAAGGGAAAACGTACACGGCTCCTTTTACGCTCGCCGTGCAATAGCAATTTTGATTTGCTTGCCGCCGATCGCCGCAAAGAACACGGCCGTAGCCGTCAACACGATCGTGGCGCCGCTCGAGCTGGCCAAGTAGTACGACATATAGAGGCCGCCGACCGCGCACAGCGCCCCGAAGACTCCGGAAAGCGCCATCATCGGCGCAAAGCGCGTCGTGAGTTGATACGCGGCAGCCGCCGGCGTGACCAGCAACGCCGCGACGAGCACGATCCCGACCGCCTGCAGCGAGATAATAATCGTCAACGCAAGCAGCACGAGCAGTACGTACTCTACCAGCGGCGCATTAATACCGCTGGCCTGCGCGACCACGGGATCGAACGACGTGTAGAGCAGCGCGCGGTACATCGTTGCCGTGACGACGGCAACGAACAGGCCTAGGGCGACGATCATCAGGACGTCCTGATGGTTAACCGACAGGATGTCGCCAAAGAGAAAACTCTGCAGATCGATGGAATACGAACGCTGACGGCTCATCAGAAAAATACCAAGTGCAAATGCACCGGTAAAGAGCACGCCGATTGCCGTATCGAGCGCCACGCGCCCGCGGCGGTGCACAAAGCCGATGCCGAGCGCCGTAATGATTGCGACGACGGCCGCGCCGACGTAATAGTCCAGTCCGCGCAGATATGCAATGACGATGCCGGCGAACGAGGCGTGCGCGATGCCGTCGCCAATGAACGAGAGCCGCCGCAAGACCACGTATGTTCCCATGACCGAGCACAGCACGCCGACCAGCAATGCCGTGACGAAGGCGCGCTGCATGAACGCGTAGTGGAACGGTTCGATGAGGCGGTCCATCAATCGACTCGCATGTGTCCGTGCGTGTGCGTATGCTCGCGAATCGCGGCGTAAGCGCCCGATTCAAGCACCTCTTCCGGATCGCCGCACGCCAACACTCGGCGGTCGAGCACGATGAGACGGTCAAACCATTCCGGCGCGCGATCGAGATCGTGCGTCGTCATGATCACCGGCATTCCATCGGCGACGAGCGCGCGAACCACTTGGCGCAGCGCTTCTTCGGTGCTCGCGTCTACGCCGGTGGTCGGCTCGTCCAGCAGCAGCAGTTTGGGCTGCTGCGCGATCGCGCGCGCGACGAACACGCGCTGCTGCTGGCCGCCGGAAAGCGCGGAGATGTGCCGCTTTGCGAGGTCGTGCATTTTAACGAGGTTCAGCGCGTGATTCACCGCAGCGCGGTCTTGCGAGCGAAACCGCCCGAATAGGCCCAAGCGCGGAAAGCGTCCCATTGCGACGGCGTCATACACCGTTGCCGGAAATGACCAGTCAACCGCCTCAATCTGCGGCACGTATGCGATCGATCCCGCAGGCAGCGCACGCGGCTGTTTGCCCAAAACTTCTACCTCGCCGGCACTCGGCTCCAGTAATCCGGCAATCGTTTTGAGCAGCGTCGATTTGCCTGAACCGTTTGGCCCCACGATCCCGAGCGCCTCACCGAAGCCGACGGATAGGTTGGCGCCGTTGAGCGCGACGACATTCTCGTAGCGCACGACGAGATCGCGAACGGAGACGGCGTCGGTCACTTGAGCGCCTGCACGATCACGCCGGTGTCGTACCGCAGCATGCTGATGTAATCGCCAACGCGCGGATCGTTGCCGACGGAGTCGTCGTAGAGATTGGCAACGGTCTGAATGCCGGCGCTTTTTGCAAGCGTTTGCGCGAGTTTCGGACTGTACTCCGGTTCCGAAAATACGGCGCGCACGCCGTTCTTACGCGCGAGATCCACCAGGTGCGCAACGTACGACGGGTTCGGATCTTGGCCTGGCGAAAGTTCGACGACGCCAACTGTTCGAATACCGAAACGCCGGTTGTAGTAATCGAACGCGTTATGGAAGATGATCATCGCGCGATGAGACTGCGGAATCGCCGCGATTTGCTGCGCGATCGATTGCTGCAGCTGCATCAGCTTCTTGTCGTAGTTTGCGGCATTGCGCGAATATTCGTTTCGGTGGACGGGGTCGATCTCGGAGAGCTCGCCCTGAATCCGCCTTACATACGCGCGCGCGAACGCAGGATCCATCCATAGATGCGGGTTGTGATCGATGACGTGCGGCATGCCGTTGGACAACACCAGCACCCGCGCATTGCGGTTTCCCGTGCTTTGAATCGTTTGCTGCAGCCACGTTTCAATGCCCAGGCCGTTTTCAACGATGAGTTGCGCTTGACTGAGCGTCGCGATGTCCTGCGGTGCCGGTTGATAATCTTCAGGCGACGCACCGATAGGCACCAAGTTCTGTACGCGAACACGCGCCCCGCCGACGCCTTCGACGAATGAGTTCAGCGTTGAGAAGGTGGTTACGACGCTAATGACATTCGCAGCGGAGTGAGCAGTAGTTGCATGTTGACCCGTGTTGTCATGACCGGTAGTTGCATGTTGGGCACTGTTGTCAATAGTTGCACGTTGTCCAGTGGTGTCATGGTGAGCTTGTCGAACCACAGCCGAGCCTGTCGAGGCCTGACATCCCACAATCCCCAGCAGCGCAACAAGTGCGGCTAAAGACTTCATCGACAAGCCGCACACCGCCCGAAAAACTCCATCTCGTGGTCGTCCAGCTCGAAGCCGTGACGCGTGCGCAGGTCGCCCGCGAATCGCTCCATCGCTTCGCACGCGACCTCTTCCACTTTGCCGCAGTTACTGCAGATCGCGTGATGGTGGTGCGTCGGCGCGCAAATGACGTACGTGGCCTCGCCATGTTCGTCGATGCGCGAGCTCGCCTCGCCCTTGGTCTCCAGCAAGCCGAGCGTGCGGTAAACCGTCGAGAGGGAGACCTTGGCCCGCGCCTTTTTCAGGAGCGTGTATATCTCGGCGGCGGAAAGATACCGCCGCTCCTTACGAAGGATCGCCGAAATTTGCTCTCGCGGGCGTGTCGAGTACTCGGTGCGCATGCCGATCTAATTTGCGAACGGTTGGCAAAATCATTCTCAGATTACGTGTGCGACTACTTTCTTTGACAGGGGGATGGTCCCGTGCGTATAATCACCCGCGTTGCCCCGAACGCACATGTGCCGGCCGTCACCTACAGATGCACCTGTCATCCTGAGGTTATCGAAGGACCCTGAGCAACGTCGAAGGGCAACAACAAAACGTGGGGATGTAGCTCAGCTGGTAGAGCACTTGCTTCGCATGTAAGGGGTCGGGGGTTCGAGTCCCCCCATCTCCACCATTTGAAAAAACCCGCGTCGCCTAGGCAATCGCGGGTTTTTCATTATCTGTGCTCTTCTGGCGCGATGCTACGGAATCGAAATCCGAAGCGGCCGGAAGTGCATGGCATCGCCGCAGCCGCCACATTCAATCAGTAACTTCACCGGTTTGAAGTCCTTCTGCACCGGAACATGGATCGTTTGCCTCGCCGATGCGCCTTGCGCAATGGAAAGGCCCGCCGGATGCACGTACGGCTGCGAGATTTGTTGGGTAACGCTATCAGCGTCCGCCAGCGTATAAACCATAAGTGCATCGAACGTTCCATGCCATCCGTTGCTCAAAAGCACGCGCATGACGATGATTTTTTGATCGGGCGACGGCAGGTCTTTTTCGGGATGATCGTCGGCCGTTGCGTCGTGGACGGTTTGAACCGTAACGCGCAAGACGCCGTTGAACACCCGCTGCCCTACATGACCTGAAATCGCCGAGATCTGATTCGCTCCGCCCGGCGGCGGTGTAGGCGCGGCCGCACCGACAAAAAGCGATAGACTTGCCAGTAACAGCGGCAGCTTCATGGCGGTCATGGCAGTGTCCGATAACGCGCAACCATTCCGGCCTCCAAGTGAATGTTCAAATGACAGTGGTAAAGCCAAACTCCAGGGTCGTCGGGAACCATGTCCGCGACAATCATGCCCATGGGACCGAGCTCGGCGGTATCCGTGCGCATTCCGTTGATGACGACCGTTTCGCCGTGCCAATGCGGCGCGTGAAAATCGAAGTCGCTCATCGTTGACATCACGTACCAGCGCGTGCGCTCCCCACGGTGAACGTCGATGAGCGGCATGTTTCCAAAGATGTAACCGTTTATTGAAAACATCGTGTTGTCATCCACGAATTGCGACGGTCCCGGCTTCAGGCGGCGCGGATTAGTCGATGGATCCGCGATATTCTCTTTGAAGAGCCGGCTCTGGCTTTCGTCAAATTGCGCGAACATCGTAAAGATCTCGCGGCTTGTGTCATTGGGAGAACCGTCGTCCCTGGCGGCTCCACGTCGAGTGATGACGATCGGTCCGACCAAACCGGTGTTGACGTCGCGTAGCTCGTCGGTATGCGAATGATACATCCACAGGATCGAGCTTTGATCCATCGGTCCCGGACCCGACCGTTCCGGAACGTCGAAGTAGTATGTGTACGTCTGTCCAGGTGCCACGGCATCGCCCGGTTTTACGCCGGACCCGCTGCCGTCGCGATACGGCGCGCCTTCCGATGTTTTCAAGTACCGCAGTCCGTGAACGTGAAAGCTCAGCGGCAAGTGCGAGTTGTTCCGGAAAACGACGACGACCGAATCTCCTACGACTGCACGAATCACCGGCCCGAGCAGCCCCATGTACTGCTGATCGGCGCTGCGCTGCTGCTGCGTGCTAAACGTGCCGTCGGTGTAGCCGTGATACAGAACTTTATGATAGGCAAAACCGAGCTGCGATTTGTCGGGCTTGAGTTTTGCGCCGGTGAGGACGTTGGTAGCGCTTGGTGCGTAGTTCCAGAGGACCTCGTCGGCGGCGATGTAGTACGTGCGCTGAGCAGCTGCGGCCGGCGCGCAGCACAGCAAAAAGAGAGCGAGCGTTCGAAGCACCGTTATCATCCTTTCTTCTCTCGCGCCTCCGCGAGGCGCGCCGCAATGAAGTCGGCGACGTCGCGCGTTTGCGCCACAAAAAGGCGACGGCCGGACATAACCTCGTGGACCGATCCGCGCCACTCCCCATCGCCGCCGGGTGCCTCGTTGAGCCACATCCGCACAAGAAATGTCACGTCGCGCCGTTTTGCGTTCATGAGCCTAGCCTAAGCCGGTCGCGTGCCTGTGGCGTGCCTCCAGCCAAAGCAGGCGCCCGGGCCGTTCGGGCAGGAACGGTACGATAATGAAGGGCCCGCAGCTCGAAGTAAAACTCTTCGGCCAGCCTGACATACGTATCGCAGGCGCACCGGTAAAACTCGCCAAGCGTTCCGCCACGCTCGCGATGATCGCGATGCTCGTCCTAAAGCGCGGCCGTCCGGTTTCGCGTGAATCGCTCGCCTTTACACTTTTCCCGGATCACAACGAAGCGAACGCGCTTGCGGAACTGCGGCGGTATCTTTACCGGGCAAATAGGGCTTTGCCGGATCGGAACGGCGAGGCGTGGATCCTCGGCGACGCGGAAACGGTGCATTGGAACGGCGAGGCCGATGCGTACGTCGACGTCTTCGAATTCGAGCGGCTTGCCGCCGATCGTGCAACGCAGCCGCAGGCCGTCGGTTTGTATGCCGGCGACTTGTTGGAAAACGTTTACGACGATTGGGTACTGTCCGAGCGCGAACGGTTGCGCGATCGATACTTCGGTTTGCTCGACGATCTCATCGAACGCTTTCGCGCCGAGCGGAATTTCACGGCGGCGATCGGCTGTGCCAAACGCGTACTCTCGAGCGACCCGTGGCGCGAAGACGCGCTGCGTTCGCTCGTCGCGCTTCGTTACGAGTCGGGCGATACCGCCGGTGCCCTCGCAGAGTACGACCGGTTCGCGCGGCGCCTGCGCGACGAGCTGGCGATCGCACCGATGCCGGAAACGGTTGCCGTTCGTCAATCCATTTTGCGTCACGAAGCGGTTCCGGGCGCCATCACCAGCGCGGTGTGCGACGGCGATCGGCAATCCCGTATTATTACGATTCTTCCGTTCGTAGGCCGTGAACGGGAACTGAATCTACTCTATAATGCGTGGACTCGCGCAGCGCGCGGCACCCCCGGTCTGGTCCTGATCGCGGGCGAAGCCGGCATAGGCAAGACACGTCTGACGGCGGAGTTCGCTCGTACGGTGAAGGCCGAGGGTGGACGCGTTTTCACTGGAACGACTGCGACGCCTGAGTCAATGCCGTATCAGGCCATCGTAGAAGCGTTGCGTTCAGGATTGCCCTTACTGACAGCGCGTCAAATGTCGCGCGAACATCGGACAGTTCTTTCGCCGCTGCTGCCTGAACTGCGCGAGCCCGGCATTCCCAATGTGTTCTTTTCCGATCAGTCTGCGGAACGAGCGACCGCGCGGATCTACGAGGCGCTATCACATGCGGTGCGCGTGCTAGCATCGCCGCGTCCGCTGCTACTCGTTTTGGAAGACCTGCATTGGGCCGGGCCCTCGTCGATCGAAGCGGTCGGCGGCATCTTTCGCGACGCGACGCAATCGCCGCTGCTCATCGTCGTGACTTGCCGCCGGGAAGAAACGCCGATCGGACATCCGCTTCGTGCGCTCATCCGATCGCTGCGCAACTTTTCCGGCATCGAAGAATGCGAACTCGAGCCGCTCGATCAGGTGCACGTCGCGGAGATCGTCAGCCGCGTCGAAGCCCTTCAGGGTCACGGCGAGGATCTCGTGCCCTCGCTCTACGCGCAGTGCGACGGCAACGCGTTATTTCTCGAAGGCGCGATCGATATGATCCTCGAACCCGGTGGCCCGCAGCTCGAAACCGCGACAATGTCGTCCATGATTGCGCGACGAATCGAAGGTTTGGGCAAAGAGGCGCGTTCAGTGGCGGAGATCGCTGCCGTCGTCGGCTCCGGCTGCCAGGTTCCACTCATTCGTGAAGTTTCGAATCTATCGAGCACGTCGATCGCCCGAGGCATAGACGAGTTGCTCGATCGCCGGATCTTACGGGAAGCCGGCGCGCGATCCGGCTATGATTACGTGTTCAGCCACCACCTGATCGCCGACGCGGTGTACGGCGAGATCGAGCCTGCATTCCGCGAACAGCGGCATTTTCGCGTGGCCTCCTGTTTGGAAGCGATCTCCGAGTCGAATCCTACGATTCCGCCGCGCGAAATCGCTCGTCACTACGAATTGGCGAATGCACGCAGCGACGCCGCCACGTGGTATTTGACCGCAGCGCGGTCCGCAGCCTCGGTTCACGCGCACGGAGATGCGATCGAGCTCGCGGCCCGTGCGTTAAAGAACGCCGAAAGCCCTGACGTGAGGCGGGCGGCGCTCGAGATCCGCGAAACCGCGCGCAGCCGCCGCGGCGATCGCGAGGGACAGCAGCACGACATCGAAGCGCTGATGCAACTTGCAGGCGACGACCGCGAGGCGCAGTTCAACGTCGTCCTTCGGCGCGTTTTCCTTGCGCGGGCGCTCGGTGATTCGCACGAGGAAGAGCAGCAAATCGCCCAGCTCGAGAACCTGTCTCGGTTTCTGGGCGATCCGTGCCGCGCCAAGGCATTGGCACAAATTGCAACGCATTTAGGCCTGCAAAGCCGATCGGCGGAAGCCATCGAACCCGCGCGCCGCGCGCTCGCCATTTACGAGCAGTGCGGCGACGTGCAAGAACAGCTCGAATGTCTGTGCCTCCTCGTCGAAGCGACGACGAACGTCGGAGACTTAGCGGCGGCGCGGCGACACCTTGCGCTGATGCGCGAACGCGCCGCCAGCCTTGGCGATCAGACAATCGAGGCACGAGCGCTGTCCGTAGCGGCGGTTGCGGCACTTTTGCGCCAGGATTATCGAGAGTGCTACGCGCTGACGCAACAGTCGCTCGAACGGCATTTGGCCCTCAACGACCGGGAAGGCGAAGCCGCTTCGCGCGGGCGCTTGGCGGTAACGGCAGCATGGCTGGGCGACTACACGGTGGCCCTGCGCGAATTCGACACCGCCATCGCCGTGTACGAAGCGCTCGGACATAAGCGCGGGCTGGCTGCGTCTTACACGAACCGCACGCTGCTGCTTATGCGCCTCGGGCTTTTCGCAGAAGCCCTGATCTCGATCGAACGCTCGAATCAGCTCTTCGATAAGGTTCAGGAACGCCGGACGGTTGCCGCCAATCAAGTCAATGCGAGCTTTGTCAACTTGCAACTCGGGAAAGCTGCCGAAGCAAAAGCCCTCGCAGCTTCTGCGCTGCAAATCACACGTGAGATCGCCTACCCGGTCTTTGAAGCGGCCGCATTGGCAAATCTCGGGAACGCCGAGCACGCGCTCGGCGAGATCGATGATGCCATCGCACACATGCAAGCCGGTCTGAAGATCCGGCGTTCGATCCAGGAGCCGCAAGACTTCGCGGACGATCTCGCCGATCTGACACTCGCCTACATTAGTGCGCATCGTGACGAAGATGCATTCGCTACCGCGCGCGAGATTTTCGCGATCGGTTCCGAGTCCTTCGACGGCTCGTTTTGGCCGCAATACGCTTGGTGGGCTGCAGCGCAGGGTTTGGCCGCCGGCGGAGCCGGGCGCGAGGCTCATGAGGCCATGACGCGTGCCCGCAACGAGCTTCAGACGTTCGCCGGGCGCATACAGGATGAGGCGACCCGAGCTGCATTTCTCCGATTGCCGGTTAACGCGGCGATAGCGCAAGCAGCCACAAAGAAAAGCCCAGCGTAAGCGTCTCACATGGCAGAGGTAGCCACGATGATTCCCTCTTTGGCCCTCGCTTTTACTGTCACTTTTTCCATACGTCCGTATCGTGGCCGGCCGCGAAGTTTGTTTCGCCAAGTTTTCGGCTTTGTTGTTTGCCGATGCAGATCGCTTTCGGCCCCCAATCGCGGGTCGGAATGTATCGCGTTTGAGAGAGCCGCGGCCATGCGGCGAAGGCTGTGCACATGCGCCATAGCAGGGTCGCGCGTAAACGCGCCGGTGCGTTGAATCCGCCGCCTTGGTATCGTTTCCGCTCGGCGGTATTCGCATGCATTTTTGCTACTGGGTTCTTAGGGGGCTGGGTCGCGTCTTTTGCCATTAACGGCCGCTATGTCGCGGCGTTTGCCGCGATCGGTTCGCACTGGGGAAATCGCGGCATTGCAACAGGTGCTGCGATCGCACTGGCCATCGCGATCGGTGCAATCGCGCTGCGCGTTTGGGGCGCGAGCTACTTAAGCGCGTCGACAGTTTGGGACGAAAAGCCGAAAACCGAAGCCCTCCTGCAATCGGGCCCTTTCGCCTTCGTTCGACATCCGTTGTATCTCGGAGACGTTCTGCTCGCGGTGGGTCTCGGTGCCGCGGCCCCACTCGCCGGCTGGACATTCATCTTTGCGGCTTCCGTACTTTTCATCAGCGCACTCATTCGCTACGAAGAGGACCGCCTCAGCGAGCGCCACGGCTCCGCATACGATGCTTACCGCCGCAGCGTTCCAAGTCTCGTACCACGCTTGACCGCGCTACACACCGCGCAAAGCGTGCGACCGTCTCTTGCGCAAGGACTACGCTCCGAAGCGTTCACCGGGTTCCTACTTCTTGGCGTGGTCGGCATCTTCGCCGTGCCACGGTACGGTGCGTTAACGTTCGTGTTCTGCTATCTTCTCGGCGTTTTCGTGCAGCGACGCATCGAAAGGTAATTCGCGTGTCACTGGATGTCGTCCGCGGCGCGGCTACCAAGCCCCCTCCGCCTTGCGGCATGAGTTAGGCCGAAAGTGTCTACTCGGCGTGACGAACTAGAGCGCACAATCGACGTAGCTGCACCAGCGGTGCGGCGTTCTTTATCGCGGAGGCGATCTCATGACAGAACGTGCTTTTGCCCGCGTTCTAACTGCTTTTTCCGTCCTAGCGGCTCTTGCGTTGGCGGCGTGCAGCGGCGGTTCGGGAACTGGAACGTTGCCGGGTACTCCATCGGCAATCGGCGAGCAGTCGACACAAGCGTTCGGTACCGGCCAGGGAGTGCCAAGCGTAATGTATTTTTCGCACGAGGGCGTGCAACGATCTTCTGCGCCGTTACCGTCAACGCTCGGACAAAATGTGACCTATTTGCCTGACGGCGGAATCGCGCATATCATGCATTTCGGGCAACCCGGCGTCGCGCCGAATGTCCAGCCAAATATGACCTACCACGGTGGCCCGATCGAAAAATCACCCAAACAAGTATTAGTACTTTGGGGATTCGGCTCATGTAGCGGAACTGTTCCGCCGACGTGTACGAACGACCCGAATCACACAACCGAAATTCTCGTACACTTCCTGCAGAACGTCGGCGGCTCACATTGGCTTAGCGTAGTGACGCAGTACACTTCCACGGCGCAAGGTCACATCACCAACCCGACTCACACGCTGATATCCCCACTGCTTATCGACACTGCGGCAGCGCCATTGCACCCGACGGAGCAAGACGTCATCAACGCGTCATTCGCTGCGGAACAGTTCCTCGTCGCTCACCACGTCGTTTCGGGCATTAACAAAGATATCAACTACGTCGTCGCACTGGGCAGGAATCACAACCCGTCGGGGTTCAGGCCCGGAGGCTTTTGCGCATTCCACGCATCGTGGGTTATTAATGGAAGGCCCCCGGCGCAACCATTTACCGACTTTCCGTATGTTGCAAGTGCCGGAGCAGGTTGCGGAGGCAATAGCGTGAGCGGACCAAACGATGGCGTAAGCATCGTGCTCGGTCACGAAACTGCCGAAGCGATTACCGATCCGTTCGGCAACGCCTGGTTCGACTCCAGCGGCAACGAAATCGGCGACAAATGCGCATTTATGAACCTCGGATTCACGACCCTGCTCAACAGTGACCACGATGTCGTCCAGCCGCTGTGGAGCAATGCCGTCCATAGATGCGTACGGTTGTGACGATACGTTGAAATAAGAAACAACGCCGATGAAAAACATCGGCGTTTTTTTTTAGCCGGCGACGTGAAATGTGAGGAACAAGACTACTTGAACGATTATAAACGAAATAGGCAGAGCGACGCCGGCAACCCGGCGTACCAGGAGCGCGCGCTGCTCCGACCGGTTCTGCACGAGGTGCATCCCGACGATGGCGGCAATGGCGATGATCACAAAGATGAAACACGTAAATAGCAGCGCGTCAATGTACGTAATGTAATCGGTCCGCGGCAGCAAGCTTGTGGCGGTAATATTGAAGGCGACGATGATTAGAAGAGTCGAAACCGCCGATTGCAGCTGCTCTCTTGTTTTGAACTCCTCGTGCGAGAGCCAAAACGTTACCCACGAGATAATGACGAGCAGCAGAAGCGGGACGATGAATTTCAAAATGTAGGATTTCGGCTTGCGCTGCACTTTTAGGCTGAATTCCACGTCGGACGAACGGCTGACGCTGCCTGCGACCGTACCTAAATGCGCCGTAAGGGACACCGGCACCCATTGCGCCAGACCGGCATACCCCTGCTTTGGCAACGCGGAATCGCTAGGGTCAAACTTCAGAATCGTGCGGTCGAGATCATCTCCGCGCGCTTGAACCACAATAGGCAAGCGCTGAGCATCAAATGGGAAACGGCGCAAATCCAAGTCGGTCGCCAATGTTGCGTTAAACGCTTGCGTGTATACGACCGTTCCATCGGGCTTCGCATAAAGATCGACGAAGCGTAGATTGGTCGGCGTAACTTCATTGGTGAACTCAAAGCTGGGTTTCCAGATCGTGGTAGGCAAATCACGGTAAAGCTCTCCATGGCCGCCGGCGCTATATCTAAGGTTTGGATCGCTCCACTTTGCGATGAGCAAACCGGACATTTGCCAGTTCTCTTTCACCTCATCGATGGCGCTGAGGTTGCGGATCATAAGCCCGACACGAACATGGGCCGGGTGCGACTCGCTCGGCGTGGTCGACGTCGGCGACGCAACCGCACTGCTGACCCCGTAAGCATAAAAAGCTAGGGCTATAAGCACCGATACGATAACGCAATTGTGCTTGAACGCCGCTGGCACAATGCCGTCGAGTTCCTCGCCAGGGCCGCGGGACCCCGCAAAATCGAAGCGCGGGTTTTACACACGGCCGCTGGAATGAGGTTCCTCGTAGCAATGTTGTTACACAGGCGTAATTACTGGTGCGTTGCCGCAAGAGCGCTGGCCGTGTTGCTCTTGTGGGTCACTTCCGACCGCGCGTGCTTGGCTGACGGGGGCGGAAAAATCGCTGCGGGCATCGAGCCGGCATATTCCGGCTGTTTAAGCGCCAAATCCCGATGCAAGAACGTGGTTCGAACACAATTTCGCCTGCAATACACGCGATACGTTACTCGCACCTTCTCGGTTCGGGTGCGTCTTTTGCGCGCCTATCAGCTCACTCTCGATGACGACAGGCAAGAGGGGGCGAGTGAGGAGCAGCAGACAAGCAAACTCGATCCGCCCTTTGACGTTATCGACCTCCGGTTCCGATCCAGCGAACACAGCGGGCGCGATCGCTTCGAGGCGCGCACCGGCTATTCATATCAGCATTCCAGCGCGAACGTCGCCGATGGTTATCACGCGGTCTATCTATCCGGTGACTACTATTTCGGCCCACCGATCCCGTGGGGTATTGGAGGGCTCTCGCGGCGATTGGACGTGCTTGTGCGCGTTTCGCAGACTTCGTTCCCCGCGAAGAATCGCACAGCAGAACAAATCGTTCAATTCGTACCGACATATACCGTTCCACTCACGAGCGATGGTGCGACGCGCGTATATGCTTCCTACGCGAGGGAGTTGCGGTTCAGCGGCGGCAACAGCGTGCGCACTCCCTCCAATCGATTCGAGTTGGGCGCGAATCGAAACGCAACACGCTGGCTGCAGCTGTATGGGCGCATATCGCTGTTCGGCACACGCAGCGTGTCCGGCACCGCAAAGGTCGTCATCGGAGTCGATATCACGTTATGATCTCATTTAAAGGTTACTGACGGACGCAATTAAACGTCGACGTGAAACGCAGACCGGGACACCTGTCGGATGGGCCCGCTTTGTTTACCGTTGTAGCCGTTTGCCGTCTGCGTAACCGTGCCGTAGTCGCCGGGAGTGTAGGTATCGCTGTCGATAGCATCGGGAAGCTGGAAGCTCACGGTTTTGCCGGTACCGTTAATGTAGCCGGCGCCGTAGTTTCCCGGGCCAGAGATCCCTAGCGTAACGTACCGGTTCTTCTTAGGATCGTACCCGTAGTATTGCGCACCGCGCTGCCATTCGAACGTCGAAGTTATCCAACCGTCTTGAATTTTTGAGCAGATTATTTTCGCACTGCGGCAGCAATAAGTGCGAGTAAGGGGCGTAGTCCGCGCATGGGGCCCTATCCCTCCTGAGCGAAGCTCGAAAAAGTCACGCGCGCGCCTTCTGTCATTACTAGCGAGCCCCTCCGTTACGGATGTGCTCTTTCGTTTCACGATTCAGTAAAGTTTAGCGCATTTTGCGCACGTTCCCCAGTCCTTCTTTATTCGTACAAAAAAAGGCGGAAAAGCCCGCGTTTTCAGCTTCTGCCGAGAATCGCTATATCACTGCGCACCGCGCGTCTGCAAAGCCTTTGCGCCGCGTACCAGCGCCGCCAAATGCGCCTGCGTTACGGCGTCGTGCTTACCGTGCATCGCGGCAGAAACATCGCGCTGAATTCGCAGCAGCTCGTCTTGCGCAAGCGCTTGGGCATCGGAGGGCGTGCCCTTTGCCGGCGATTGTGCAAGGCTCGTAAGACGCTGCACGTACTGCGCCTGCAAATTGCGTGAGATCAGCGGAATCGTCGCTTCGTGCAAATTACGGAACACCGCTGCATGCAACCAATCGAACAAGTCCGCAATCGACATTGTTTTTGCACTAGATTCGCTCGGATTTTCATCGATGCGCTGCAGCACCAGCGGCTGGAGCAGAAAATCGATGACATTCATCTGCGCCGCGTTGATCGTCTCGGTAAACGGAAAGTCGTGGCGCGCCGGCGGGTCGTACGCCCACGCGGGCAAATTGCCGTAGCCTTCCCAGCTGGTATAGCTGTAACCCGACCATTCGGAATAGCGCAGATGCTGCAGCGTCGCCACTGAAACAGGCAGCGCATTGGGATTGAACAGTGAGCTGTTGAGAATACTCATTGCGCGGCGCTCGGTTTGCAAGTCCACGGGAACGATGGGCGCCTGTGCATTCGCATCGCCCGCGTGCGCCCAGGACAGATACTGTCCACCCAAATAATGCGCCGCTGTGCTCGCGCAGCGGTCGTAACTCGCGAGCAGACGCGCAAATACGTCTCGTTCATCTTGATAGGCACTTCCCGGCGCAGGGAAGTGGTTGTTGAGCGAGCCGATTAATTGCCGGTCCATCCGCATTTGCACGTTGCACCACGAAAGCGGGTCGTTGGTGAGCATGCCCGTCTCGACACGCGGGTCGGCGGCGTGACCGCTTCGATAATCTACATCCTCATCCGATGCGTAACGCGTCCAGGGGTTTGACCACGCCGACGCCCAACGCCGAAGCGTCGGCACTTCTTGTTCGGGCGTACGGGCGTTCGGAATGTTCGCATAACCGAAGTGAATTGCGTAGTAATCGTACGGACCGATCGTCGTTTGGAAAAACTCGCCTTGCTTATATGGGCGCGGCCACAAATTCAGCGGCGCATACTCCATCGCACTAGATGTAATGCCGTACTCGCGAGTGAACGTTTCGCTTTGGAGTTCCGCCGCGGTGTATGCTTCGTGGCCGATGAAGTTGTGCTGCATTCCCAAATTGTGGCCCATCTCGTGCAGCACGGTCGAAAACACGGCGTCGTGTATGAATTTGGCGGGCGCGGGATCGCTCGTGCGGCCATACCGCGCGGGATCGACCAGATACTTCCAAGCTAGGCGCGGCGACATGCCCTCCACTGCCGAGACCAGCACGCCCGTGCGGAACTCCTCGCCGGTGAGCGGATTGAAGAGCGTCTGCGAACTCGCGCCGAAGCCCGGACGCGTCTCGTTGAGCCAGCGGATGACGCTATAGCGCACGTCGTCGGGATCCCACGCGGGATCGCTGGGTTGATCGAGCACTTGAATTGCGTCCAAAATTCCAATCTTCGCGAACGCCTTGTTCCACTCTAGACAGGCGTCGCGCACGGCGCCGCGATACTCCGGCGGTATCGTGTTGCTAAGGTAAATCACCATCGGATGGCGCGCCTTGGACGGGCTGTTGGGATCGGCCGGATCGAAATTCCAGCGAACGATATACGGCAGCTGCCGCGCGGTGCGAGTGTCGGTTGAAAAGTCGATATAGATGTCGTCGTACAAACCGACGCGGTCGTCCATAAGACGTGGACGGTAGTCGTCCTGCGGCATCTGCACGAAGTTGTAAACGACCCGCATCAGAATGCGCCGCGCATCGGGCGCGGTATCGATCACGTGCTTGGCATCGGTCGACCAGGTTTGCGCAACGGTGATGACGTCGTTCTGCGGAAAGGCCTTGATGTTGTCGAAATACGACAGTGACGAATCCAGTCTGTAGGCATCGCTCGGCGCAACCTCGCCGTCAATGACGTTGCGAAGATCCATATTGTCGCCCAGCAACGAGGAAAGGTCGAACACGACGTCACCGTTGGCCGGATTCTCCGCCGCGATCTTGCCAATGCCGACAACGGAGTCAGGAAAGTTGGAAATGTCCGACAGCTGCGCCGCGGCGTTCGAGCCTGCGTGTGCGTACCAGTTGCGCCAGATCATCACGATACTGTCGCCGCGTCGCTGAAACTGCACGATCTGCGTGGGCAGATAATCCGTATCGCCCCACCATACCGGGCCTTGTCCGGCGCCGTTGCCTGGAGCGATGGTCTCCAAAAAGTCGGTATCGAGTTGGCGCGGTGTGAGCTCCATGTAGGTGCTGCCGTCTTTTTGCCAGATAGTGAAGAGACCGCGGTGTGCTTGCGCGCCGGCCGTGAGGGTGCCGTAAGATTGTGCCGCGCGCGCGTGTGCGCCGGCAAATGGAAAGAGCGCCGCGAAAAAAAGCGCGGCCGTAAGCAGCGTGCGTTTCATGCGGGCCGTTTCGACGCGAAATCCTAAAAATCCAGGCTTTTCGTTACGGACGTGACATTCCAGCCTGTAATCCGGACGACAGGTCTTGCTCCCTGCATGTCCCCTGGCCGGAACGTTGCGCGCAATTGCGCGCTGGTGCCCGGCAAAATCGCAACGTAGTTGTCGTTCCAGAAGACGGGAAGCACTTCGTCCCCCTTCATGCCCTTGCATACGGACGCGCGCACGAAGAATGCGAGATGAGCCGAGCCATTATGTAAGCTCACGTCAATCGTCGAACGATCGTCCTCGTGGCTCGCACGGGCCGTAACGCCCAGATGAACCTTCGGCAGCGTCTGCAGGGCCGCGAAATCGGACTGCCTCGTGAGCGGCGTGTCGTACCATGTCGACTTGTTCCAGTCGAACTGGTCCGCCTGAGCAGACAGCCAATACAAGTTCGAACTGACGATCGCACCATTGCGATCGGCCAGGCTGAGTGCGGCAAAATACAGCGGCGCCGAGTCTATGCCGGGCAAAACGAATACCCGGGTCGAACTGTCCGGCGGAATATCGACGCGTTCGCTGTTCCCGAAAAGCGGCCGCATATCGAGATCGAAAACCCGCGCGTACACGGTATAACCATGGAAAGCTCGACGCAACTCATTGGTAACGACGATAGAACGGTCGTCGTACGAATACTGCGCGTGCAGCGGTTCGCACGCTTTTTTCGTGCCGAAGTATCCGCCACCGGGACGTAAGTAATAATCGTAGAGATGCCAAATGAGGCTCGGCCAGGCATTGTTGAGCATCCACTGGATGACGCCCGTCGATTCATATTTGTTGCGCCGGAATGCCTCGAACATCGCGCGCTCGCCTTCGTACGTCATGAGCTGCGCCTTGAGCGCGAAGTCGTCGACGCTCGCGGCCTTCCCATATCGCGCCTCAAGAGCGCGCATGAAATTATCGATCCTCTTGAACTGGCCGCCGCCGGCGTGAAAGTACCAGGTATCGTTTACCGGCCACAGTTTGTTCTCGGGAATAAACCGGCGCAGCGATTCGACCGGCGGCACCGCGGCGCCGGGACTGGTCTCGCTGTTGAATCCCGACGCACCGCCGGGCGCACGCGCATCGAGCCAGTACGAGGGCGCGACATAATCGTACGGACCGGTCATTTTCACGCCGGTCGTTCCAATGAGCGTCGTACGGTCGCTGGCGGCGGCTTGATAGGGATTGGGCCAGCGCTCTTCACGCAGGACGCGCAGATACAAACGCTCCACTTTAGCCGGCGGCGCGTTGTCGCTTCCATAAGCAAAGGTGAGCAGCGATGGATGATTTCGCAGACGGCGCAGCTGCGTGCGAAGCGATTCACCCGCAATGCGATAATTTTCAGCGTTCCACCGGTTCCACTGCTCCCAGCGATCGCAGCAGCACCATCCGGCCATCACCATGATGCCGTAACGATCGCAAAGATCGAAGAACGCATCATCCATAATTTTGCCTTCGAGCCGAATCGTATTCAGATGCATGTCGCGCACGTACCGTATTTCATCTTCTTCTCGCAGCGCGGAGGTGCGCAGCATCATATCGGGCGTCCATCCGGCGCCGAGCACCAGCATGCGTTCGCCGTTCACACGGAACACGCGATGTCCGCGCTCGTCAATCTCCGAAGTCACCTCGCGGATTCCGAAACGCACGTCCGCTCGATCCGATAGGTCGCTTCCGTCCCAAAATTCAACGCTCAGATCGTAGAGCGGCTGCGCGCCCATATGCGCCGGCCACCACAACTGCGGACTCGCGATGTTCAGTGCCGCAGCGTGCTGCGGTGCAAACGTAACGGTCCGCCGTTCCCCCGCGGCAAGCTGCACACGGCGCGAAGCTTCGCGTCCCTCGAAACGTATTCGCACAACGCCGCTGACGGCGCGGTGCGTGACGTTGCGCAGCTCCGCGTACATGGTTAGATGCGCGTGCTTGCGATCCGGCATCTCGATACGCGATACGACTTGCACGTTGCGGACCGTTACCGCGCCGCTCGCGGAAAGCCGAACCGGGCGGTACAAGCCCATGTTCTTGTCCGGCGGCATCGGATTCCAATCCACGAACGTCAGCGCGAGATCTGCCGGCGTCGGCGCAAAAACTTCCAGCTCGAGCATGTTTGCGCCGGAGCGAACCGCGCCGGTTACGTCGAATTCAAAAGCGCGCCACGTCCCGGCTAACTCGCCGGCGCTCGCAAACTTATGACCGTTGAGCCACCCATTCGCACGATAATTGACACCGTCGATGTGAAGCGCCATATGTTTGCCGCGAAAGGTTTGCGGCAAGTCGAAACTGGTGCGATACCACCAACTCGAGCGGAAAGGGCTGTCCGCGCCCATCTCCAGGTTCGAAAAGTTCTCACCTATGGGATACGTTACGCCCGGCATCGAGCGCAGATTCATTCCGTAATACGGATCGCGATAGACGCCGGTGCGCACCAGCTGCGCAAAAATCGTAGACGGAACGGTTGCTTCGTGTTCTCCCGCGATGGCCGGCGACTGGATCGTCCAAGGACCGCGAAGCTGCAGAACGTTACCGGTAAGGACATGAGCGTCCGCTGCGGCCGGCGCAGGTATTTCACCGAACATCGACAGCGCAAGCACGGATGTCATCGAACTCTCGATGAACTGCCTGCGGCTCGGTTTCTCCACCGTTCTATCTTGCGCGAGCGGCAGCGGGCGCCTCCCAAACGGCGCCGGTCACTGGAAACGCAAGCCCGGCGAAGAACTGTGACGGAGTTGTGCCGCTTCAAAATCGCGTAACGCCGTTCGGCGACATCGTGGCAATCGAAGGTCGGGGCCTCATGATGGGAAATCGCGGCATTTTGCACGACGACCACCGCCGCATCGTGCGATTCTCACAAGGACGGCGCTGGATAGCGTGCCGGCTCAGCTTTCGCGGCATACGCCGCACGGTTATGCGTCCGCACTCGTATACGGAGTTGTTCTTTCTCGATGAAGCAACCGCGCTGAGCGCCGGCCACCGTCCGTGCGCGGAATGCCGCCGCGAAGATTACCGCCGCTTTCGCGACTTGTGGGAAGTTTGCCACGGTGCGCCGGCCGGCGCGGACCTGATGGATGCCAAACTTCACGCAGAACGTGGCGCAGGGCGTACGAAAACCACGTATCGTGCCGATCTTGCGGATTTGCCGGACGGAACGTTTATCGCATTGGAGCAACAGCCCTGGCTAGTCTGGGGCGATGCGCTGCTCGCATGGGCGGGCGCAGGCTACGTCGATCGGCGCGAGCGGCCGGTGCTGCGCAACGTCGAAGTGCTCACGCCTCGCTCGACGGTCGCGGTATTATCGGCTGGATATCGCCCGCAGATTCATCCAAGCGCGGCAGCGATGTAAAGCGATACTTGCCAAGCGCCAAAAGCCATGCGGCTTGCGTCAGCAAGAGAATCGCGGCGATCTCCGACCAAAAAATCCGGTGTGCGCTCTCACAAATGACTCCGCCCTTGAACAAACCACAAACGATGTAGTGGCCGTCGCTGACGCGAATGAGTGCCGACAGCTGCGCATAAGCCAGGGCGATCAACGCCAGAGCGACGAGAACGATAACCGCTTTCATGAGTTACTCCAGCGGCTCGTAGTGGCGAACGGACGATTCGGCAATGAGCTGCGAGAGGCGCGCATCAGGAAGAACTTCGGTCTCCCAATGCTCACCCGTCATGCCTTTCATGGCCTCCAGACTTTCCCACACCGAAATCATCACGAGCTCATCGCCGGTATCGCCGAGCCCTTTACCGGCATATCGCGCCACGAGGCCGGGATGTCCGTCGACGAACGGGATCGACACCTCGCGTGCGATCTTCACGAGTTCGTCGACCGATCCGGCCTTCGGCTTTGCGCGAAAGAGGCGAATAATCATGATGCGACGTTTTACTGCATGTCCGACAGGGCCTGGCCGCGAGCCTGCAGACCCAGGAGTGCATCGTGCGCGTGTTCGAGCGATTCTTCGCGCGCGAGAGCAGCGGATGTAAGCGGAAGCATCAATTCGCGCGCGGCGATGAGCGCGCGAGATGCGATGGTTTCCGCACGTGCCGCTTGGCGCCGCACGCGAAGCGACTCCAGACGCGCCCGCATCTCTTCACCGATCGTTTCGAGTTCTTTGCGCTGCGCGCAAACGCTGGCGTACGCGCGCCGCAGTTCGCTAAGATGCTCTTCGGCATGGTTTGCAAAGCCGCGGTTTTCGCGCATGCGGAGCAATTCCAATTCGAGCCGCTTTTCGGCGCCCAATACGCCTGCGATGTTTTTGCGCATGCGGCGCATATCGTTGACGTACTCGGCATCGAGCAAATCGAGTATTTCAACGGGATCTTCCGCACGCTGTAAGAGCGCATTCAATTTTTGCTTGAGGAGCCGCACGATTCGATACCAGAACATCATGCGAAGTCAACGCCGGCTCTCCAGCCATTGTGACTAAAGAAATAGTTGTTGTCAAAGGCAGCCGGGCGCCGGGTTGAGCTGGCCCATACGTGTTGCGGCCGTAACGATCTAGTGAAGAGCTGCGAAACCAAAAAAGCCTAAACCCACAACAGTCGCGCCGCCCGCAACGAATAAGAAGACTCTGGTACGCATCAATGCGGTAATCGAAACCAGCACGATCGACACCTCAAAGAGCGTTGCCGCTACTTGGAAGTTCTCGTATGAGACGATGAAGCGCTCGGAGTACCGGATATTCTCGTCGGCCTGCTGTTCGAGGCCCCTAGCTTTTACTAAGATCGCATCGGCTTGCGAATTCTCGGTGCGCATTCGCGAGTCGATGTTGCGCCTTCCCGAGGTCCCATTAGCCACTATGCCGGCGTCTATCAACGCTTGGTCCAACTGCACTTTGATGCGCTTGGACTCGAAGTAGTTGTACTGATCCGCGGCCTTGGTCTGATATAGGATCGCTTCGTTTTTTAGCGCGAGGCCCGATATTGAGCTATGATGCGCGAAGAGCGTTGCCAGTGCAGCCAGCACGGCGATAACTGCCGCAAGAACCGGCACGAGTTTCTCGCCCGCTACGATCTGCCCGTGTCGCTCTTGGACCCCGCGCAAAGCATCAGCCGCATTAAAATCGGCCATGCGAACCAAGTACCGCTGCAGCCGCAGCCGCACCTGTTAGTAAGAGATCGAGACGATTTGCACGCGGAGATTGCCGGCGGGACGTTGCCACACCACACGGTCGCCGCTGCGGTGATCCATCAGGGCTTGCGCCAGCGGTGAAAGCCAGCTGATCGTGCCGTGCGCGGGATCGGCCTCGTCCTCGCCGACGATTCGATACGTCTGACGCTTCTTGTCGGGCTGCTCCACGGTCACGTTTGCGCCGAAGCGAACCACGTCTTCCGGCTGGTCCTGCGGATCGACGACGATTGCCGCTTCGAGGCGCTCTTGCACGTCCTCAACGTCGCGCGCATTAGCCGCGGCCTGCGCTTGCGCAAGCCGTTGCTGAAGCTGCTCGTAACCCGCCGGCGTCACGTAATACGGATGCTGACGCTGCGGCCGAGGAGCGACGACTTCGCTGTCGCCGTCATCCTCTTTGACGAATGCGCGACTCACGGTGTCTCTAAGGTATACCCCACTTTTAAGGAAAGATGACAGCCGCCCCGTCGATTGGATCGCCGCGTACGGCCGCAAGCGCCGCAGCGCCGTCCTCGAGCGAGAACGCGCTGCTGCGCGGGCGGATTTCATGCTCCGCCGCGAGCGCGAGGAAGTCGCGGGCGTCCTCCCGCGTCATGTTCGTCACGCTTCGGATCTGCCGCTCACCCCAGAGCAGCCGATCGTAATTGAATTCCGGCATACAATCGAGGTGGATCGCGTTAATGCTAACTACTCCGCCTTTGCGCAATGCGGAAAGCGCTGCGATGGCCACGTCTCCGGCGGGCGCGAAGGTAACCGCGCGGTCAAGGGCAACAGGCGGGGTCTGCGTGGCCTCGCCGACCCATTCGGCGCCCAGTTCGCGGGCGAACGCGCGATGCGACTCCCCGCGCGTCGCAACGTACACCTTACAGTTCCATGCGCGCAGCACTTGAAGCGCAAGATGTGCGGAAGCTCCGAAGCCGTACAACCCCACGCGTTCACCCGGCTGCACCCCCGCGACGCGAAGCGCGCGAAAGCCGATGATGCCTGCGCACAGCAGCGGCGCAGCTTGCTCATCGGTAAGCGTGCGCGGAATCGGAAAGGTAAAATCGGCGCGCGCGGTAGCGTACTGCGCGTATCCGCCGTCCCGATCGTAACCGGTAAACGCGGGAGCGTCGCACAAGTTTTCCGCTCCGCTGCGGCAATACGCGCAGGTTCCGTCAACTCCGCCGAGCCAGCAAACGCCGACGCGTTCGCCCGTATCGACGACTTCGCCGACGATCTGATGCCCCGGAACGATCGCCTCATGCTTGGCAGGCAGCTCTTCGTCGACGATATGCAAGTCGGTCCGGCAAACGCCGCATGCGCGCACGCGCAGCAGCACGTCGCCTTGCGCAGGCTGGGGCGGTGGACGCTCTTCGAGCGTTAGCTCGCCGCGGCGCCCCGCGTGATGTACCAGTGCCTTCACTTCGCGCCGAGCACCAGCCACGCCGAATACGCTGCGATACCAAACACCATGTACGCAACATAGTCCGTAAAGATGCCGCTGTGCAATGCACGCAGCGATTTCAACGGAGGGCCAAAGACCGGGCTTAGCATCTGCGGGATATGATCCCGGAAGAGCCCCACGAACGCCGCGATCACTGCAGCGGCGGTAACCGCGAGGTTCACCCCGATATCTTCAAGGGTGACGCGATGCGGCGAATACACCCATATTACGCGATGGACCCCGTTCAAGACGGCGGCAACGTAGAGATCGCGATTTACAAATGCATGAGCCGCACTGCTGATTGCGTTCCAAAACGTGCCGTTCGTTCCAACGAAGATCGCAATTGCAATCAGCAGCAGCGGCGCCCATAGCGCCGGCCATGGCGTATGCTCCCAACGCTCTTCTTCACATTCAGTTTCCTCCTCGCGTGGCGAGAAGCCGGTCTTCTGCGCCTTGCCGATGCCCCACGTAATATGAATTCCGGAACGCAGCACGGCACCGGCGTCGATTGCCGTCACAAATCCCATCACCACGGCGATCGCGAAGAGCCCGTGTTCCTTGAGCGCGGCGTCGTACATCATTTTCGCGGCGGAGATTGCAAACGGCGGAATGCCGGCGAGTGCGAGGCCGCCGATCAAAAAAAGCGCGCTGTTCACGCGGCACTCTTTCCCTCGTCCGCCAAGCACTTCTTCGTCGAGCGAACGAAAGCGGTTGAGATACGTTCCCGCGCAGATAAAAAGCGCGCTTTTGATGAGCCCGTGCGCGACGATGAAGATCGCTGCTGCCGCGGCTCCGGCAGCGTTGAACAGGCCTAACGCCGCGACAAACATTCCGGAGTGGCTTACCGTCGAAAACGCGAGCAACCGTTTGAGGTGACGCTGTGCGAATGCCATGATCGCGCCGATTAACGCCGTCGCTACGCCCACGCCGACGAATAACGCTTTGATCTCGTGCGTGTGCGACGCGAGCGAGGGCGAGAATACGGTCCAGTAAATACGCGCCACACCGTAGAGCGCAACCTGCACCATGATTCCGGAAAACAGGACGCAGATGGGCGTCGGCGCAACCGCGTGCGCGTCATCGAGCCAGAAATGGAACGGCGCAACGGCGCCCTTGACAAAGTAGCCCGTTACGATGAGGCCAAATGATGCCAGCACGAGCGCATCGGCGGGTCTCTGGGCCACTATCTGTCCGAGCTGCGCGAGATTGAGCGCATCCGTTCGCCCGTAAATAAGCGCAATGCCGAGCAGCACCATGAACCCGGCGATCGTGTTCGTAACTGCAAGATTGATCGCGCCCTCGATGGACTCGGCTTCTTCGATCTTGTGCGCGGTGAGCGCGATCGCCGCGGCCGTCATCAATTCGAACCACACGAACATGTTGAAGATGTCGCCCGTGAGCGCATAGCCGCACATTGCCGCCAAAAACGCCATGAGCAGCGAATGGAACATGGTCCCCGTGGTGTCGAAGCCCTGCCACGTATACATCGTCGCGGCAAAGACGAGCAGCGCGATGAATGCAGCAAGGCCGGCGCCGACCGGATCGACCGAAAAGCTTATGCCGATCGCCAAGCCGTGATGCGGAGCCCAACCTCCCATCCAATGGACGGCTGTTCCGTTAAAGGCCGTGTAGAGCGCCAGCGTCACGCTCAGCCCGATGACCGTTAACGTCGCAAGCGAAGCGATCGTCGCGGAGAGCCACCGCGGCATAACCTTGGAAAAGGGCAGCAGCAATGCAGCCGCGATCAGCGGAACCGCGACGCAAAGAGGCGCGAGGACGCTCATCCGCGCATCGGCCGCAGGTCGCGGGGGTCGATCGTTCCGCGTCTGCGGTGAATTTGAATCGTGAGCGTAAGCAAAAGCGCAGTAACGGTTGCGCCGACCACGATGTCGGTCAGCGTCAGCGCTTGCACGATAGGATCGACGGAAGGCGATCCCGGGGGATTAGCCGGCGAGAAAATCGGCGCGCCGGCTTTCGCGTGAAAGCCGATGGAGAGCAGCAGAATGTACGTCGATGACTGCACGACGGTGAGGCTCAGGATGGTGTGAATAAGGTTGCGGCTGTGCGCCACGCCGAAGCATCCGATAAAAAAGAGCCAAAAGGCAACGGCATAAGGGAAGTACAGCGTCCAGCTCATTCTTCCGACTCCTGCACTTGGCGCGTTTGATGAATGAATACGGATAACAACACCACGAACCCGCATGCGATCTCGATAAAAACCGCGGCGTTGATGAGGTACACCAGTCCGCCCGACACGATCGCGCCGCTCTGCCCCGTGTATAAACTGTTTTTCAGGAACGCACCCGCGGCGAACGCCGTGGCGACGCCCAGCAACACGTAGCAGCCGGCGCCGAACGCTTCGAACGCGTCGAAAATTTCGCGCTTGGCCGTGGTCATGAATGCCGCGTAGCCGACGCCGAGGTAGATGAAGGCAAAAGCGCTGCCGAAAACTGCGCCGCCTTGAAAGCCGCCGCCGGGCGTTGCCGTCGTGTGCGCCGCAACGTAGATCCCGTTTGCCGCAACGAATCCCGCAGCACCCGTAGCAATCATGCGTATTGCACCGCTTTGCCCGCGCGTTTGCGCAGTCTCATTGCGCTCCTCGTGCTGAACCGCTCGTCCGCGCAGGCCGCTGAGCATGAACAGCACGCCGGTCACCGATGTAAAGAAGATATACTCTTCACCCATCGTGTCGAATCCACGGTAGTCGAAGTTGACCGCCGTCGCGATGTTCTCGATACTGCGCGCCATCGTGCCCGTACTCAGCAAGAACGAGCTATACGCGCCGCTGAACGTGCCGAATTGCGGCAGCCCTTGGACGGCGTAAACCAGCACGCCGAATCCTATCGCGGCGAACCCGAGAAAGAATATCGTTCGAGACCGCGGGCTCATAGCTTATCCGCCGTTTTCATGAGCGCGACCAGCACCATGAGTGGAACGGCGAGGGTGCCGACTGTGAGTTCCGACAGCGCGACGTCGGGCGCGTGAAGAACGAAAAACAGCAGCGTCAAAACGCCGCCGTACATCGAATAAATAAAGAGTTGGTTGACGGGGCGCTTACTGAAAACGACGGCCCCGCCAACCACGGCAACCGCAAGGAACAACACGAACTCGAGAAGGCTCATCGGCGCGGATTGCGGCGGTACTCTGCGACCGCGATCGCATGGGAGACGATCGGCGCCCCGGCCAAAAGTACGACGGTAAGCACCGCCATCTTCACCGTTGCTTGACCGGCGGGAATATCGACTAGGACCGCCGCCATAGTAAGTAGTGGAACAAGCACGTTGGTCACTCCGGCGCAATGCAACGCGGCCATGTTGTTTTTGCTTCGAAGAACGCCGATGGCTGAAACAACCGCGAACACCATCGCCAAGAACAAGAGCGCAGCGATTGCGATCTGCCGCGCCGTCATATCCAACGCTCCAAAAAGTGCGCGTACGCTAAACCGCCTCCGATACTCAGCAGCGCAAGCGTGATCGCAAGGTCCGCGAACACCTCGGTCGCAAATGTAATCGAGAGCAGCGCGAGCAGCACCGAAACGATGACGCCGACGAGTTGCAAACCGATGAGCCGCCGCACGGTATCTTGTGAAATGACGATATATGTTGCAATCGCAAGCGGCAGCAGCAGCAGTTCGGCGCCGAAGAGCAGGCCGTTGAACGCACTGCTCACAGGGGCCACTCCCGCGTGCCCTGAGGCTGCTCTTGTGCGACAAGCTTGTGAAGCACCAGTTCACCGCGTAAATCGACGTCCGCAACCATCGAGTTCGGTGCGGCGTTTACTCCCATAATCACGAGCGCCTCACGGCCCATCGTCCAGGGATCGTTGCGATCTCCCGGATCGTAAGGAAGTCGCATGAAGTAGCCTTCGAGACGGTCGCCGGTGAAAATGGTACGAACGATGCGCGCCCAGACCAGCAACGCATCGGCGACCATCCGTACGGGAACGCTCGCGAGACGGCGCACCCACGCCCATCGCGCACGGGCGTCGGGGTCGCCGGCCGTAAACGCACGCGCCACGACGAGTGCTGCAATCGCTGCGATGATGGCTCCGGCGATAATCTCGCTGCCGTTGCGCGTCAGAGCCGTGATGACGTATGCCGCAAAGATGCTAAACCACCACAACAGCCATCGCATCGACGTTTGTATACCGCAGGGAGCAGCGTTTTACACGGCGCACGTAACGGCGTGAATCTCGAGAACGCGCTCGCGTATCACAACAAGCACAAGCCGCAGGCACTCGTCGTGCACGGCGCGGACGGGCCGATCCTGGAGCGCTACGATGCCGGCTTCGATGCAGCGGCGCCGCATGCGCTCTACAGCGGAACGAAGAGTTTTTGGGGCGTCGCTGCGGTCACGGCACAACGCGAACGCTTGCTTTCGCTCGACGAGCCGGTGTGGCGCGGCGCGACGTTTCGCGAATTGCTCAATTTGACCGCCGGGGTTCCGTTCGGCGGCCTGGGATCCGCGGTTCCGGCGTATGAAAAAGCCCTGGCTACCGAGCAGCGCAGACCGCCCGGTACGACGTTCACCTACGGCGGCATACCGCTGCAGATCTTTGGTGCGATATTCTCGCAGAGGCTCAGGCCGCTGGGTCTAACTCCGCACGACTACTTACGCGAACGCATTTTGAAACCGAACGGCGTTGAAATCGCTTCGTGGCGCGTGCTCAAAGACGGGACGCAACCTTTGCCCACCGGCGCCTTCTTAACGGCTGCGAATTGGGCGCGGTACGGCGCGTTCGTCGCACGCAGCGCGAGCGAATTTTCCGAGTGCTTTCAGGGTTCGCACGCGAATCCGCGATACGGTATGGGATGGTGGCTCGCGCCGCCGGGCGCTCCGAAAGATCTCGTGTACGCGAGCGGTTCGGGCGGACAAGCGATGTACGTCGTGCCGTCGGAGCAGCTCGTCGCCGTGCGTTTCGGAAACGGCGGCTCCTACAACCATGAAGCGTTTCTCAAGCGCTTGTTTTCATAGCGCTACGCACCAGCGAGTTCTTCCAATTCGCGGTTGTTCGTTCGAATGCCGAAACCGCCAATCGTTACGGCAACGATGATCATTGCGAGCGCGATTACGCCAAAGACGCCCAGCGTTCCGTAGGCGCGTAGAACCGCGGCGATCAAAAATCCGACGAAAATGGAACTGAAGCGGCTCCACGAGTACACAAAGCCGACTGCTTGCGCGCGAACGCGCGTCGGATATAACTCCGCCTGATAGGCATGAAACGCGCACGAGAACCAGGCGTTGGCCAGCGTAACGACGGTGCCGGCGGCAATCAACGCAATGGGCGCGCGGGCTTGCGCGAAAATCAATCCGGCTCCGGCAATGACAAGCGCAAGCCAAACGATTTGCCATTTGCGTTGCCAGCGATCCGCCAGGCGCATCGCCAGCAGCGGCCCCAGCGGATTGATAACCGCAATAATAAACGAGTACTCGAGCGATTTTACGAAGCCCGCGCCGTGGGCCGCGAGAAAAATCGGCACCCACGCGGTAAACCCGTAAAACCCAACCGTTTGCGCCAAATTAAAGACGACCAGCACGATCGTGCGCGCGCGGTACGGCGCGCTCCAAATCGCGCTCCACGCATGCGCGATTCCGGATGGCTCGCCTCGCCTGCGTGCTTCGTGCCATCGCATGGATTCCGGCAAACCTCTGCGCAAAAACCAGACCGCGACGCCGCCGAGCGACCCGATAAGGGTAACGTACCGCCATCCCGAGAGCCCCGCTAGCGTGTGCGGCACGAGTAAATATGCCGCGAGCGCGGCGACGGGAATGGCGAGATACCCGATAAACTGCGAGAAGGCGATCCAGCGCCCGCGTTCATCCTTCGGCGCGAGCTCCGAGATGTACGTGTCTATGGTAATGAGTTGCACGCCGATGCCCAGGCCCGCAATAAAGCGCCACAGATCGATTGCTGCGGCACTATACGCGAACGCCATCACGAACGTTGCCGCCGAGTACCAAAGCAACGAATACATGAACGTGGCTTTGCGTCCCAGCCGGTCGGAAACCCAACCGAAAAGCAGCGTTCCAACGAACATGCCGGCGAAACCGGCGGCGATGAAACTCGCGAAGCCGCGCAGTGCAAACGCCGACGGTGCGGTGGCGACGAAGAGTCCGTCCCGAATAAGGCCGAGAGAAACGTAGGCGGTCATGAACAGGTCGTAAAGCTCGAACCAACCGCCTATCGAAATCCGCAGCACGATGCTGCGCAAGCCCAAGGTGGGAGCGGAACGTAACGCTTCAACGCTCATTCCGCTCCCTTCCGCCTAGTGCTTAACGAATGCCGACGGTACGCAAGTCGGCCGCAACCGGATCGTAGACCGTGCGAACGTAATTGCGGTAGTCTGCCACGGCTTTCGCGTATTGCCGATCGAAGCGCTTGGCATATTCCAGCAGGGCCGGCGTCGGCGGCTGCGGACCGCCGAATCCCGAGCGCGGCACGTCTTCGCGCAATTGACCCGGGAACTGGATCGAGTCTTCATCGTTCTGGTAGTTTGCCGTGAAACGACGGAAGATTGCATCCTGTGCTTTTTGCGCCGCATCGACCTTTGCCAGCACGGCGGCGTTGTTGCCGCCGCCTTTGCTCAAGCTGGTGCGCGCATTTTGCAGCGTTTTGCGCTGCGCGTCGATCTCGTTCAGGATCGTGTTGATCTGCCCTTGCACGTCGAGATACTTCTTCGCGAAGTTGTACGCGGCGACGAGTTGAGCTTGCGTGTACGGGCTGCGCGGATCTGCCTTCACTTCGAAGGTTTGCGTGTACGTATGCCCGTTCAAACTGATGCGTGCCGCGTACGTTCCGGGCACGACCATTGCGCCCACCTGAGGTCCGCGGAATTGACGGACGGTGCCGTTCCATTGCGGCGGACCGTCTTCGCGCAAATTCCACACGACGCGATCGATGCCGGCTTCGTTCGGCACGCCGGGACCGGCACCCGGACCGCTGCTCTCTTCGTCCGCAGCTTGGCCGGGTTTGGGTTTCTCGGCGCCTTTCAAATGGCGGATTACACGGCCGTGCCCGTCGAGGATCTCAATCGAAGGCGCTTTGGATTGCGGCGCGCTTTGATAGAAGTCGATAATCACGCCGTACGGCGGATTCTGTCCGGCAAAGCGCGTGTACGTGCCTTCATCGTTGCTGTGCATGTCGTACGCATATCCGGTACGCGGTTTGAACAGCATCGCTCCGGCGCTTCGCGCGGCAGGCAGATTCTGAATCGACGAAAGATCGTCGAGGATCCACAGATCGCGGCCGTGCGTCGCGATTGCGAGGTCGTTGAATTCGGGCTGCTCGCGAATGTCGCGAACCGATACCGTCGGCAAATTGATCTTGAAATCGGACCAATGCGCGCCGGAATCGTACGAGATCCACATGCCGTTCTCCGTGCCGGCAAAGAGCAGCGAGCGATTGCGGTTATCCGGCCGGATCGTGCGCGCCCATTGATCGGAAGGCAAGCCCGTCGTAATCTTCGTCCACGTCTTTCCGTAGTCGTGCGTAACGAAAAGATAGGGCGAATAGTCGCCTGAGCGATGACCGTCCACGTTCGCATACGCCGTTGCTGCATCGAACGGTGAAGGCGCCACCGTTTCGACGCGCCCGTACTGCGGAGCGCCGTCGATCGTGTGTTTCGTCCAGTGTTTACCGCCGTCGGTGGTGACGGAAATCACGCCGTCGTCCGCGCCCGTCCAAATCTCCCCTGCCCTCGCCGGCGATCCCTCAATGTCGAGCAGATTGTCCGAGAATTCTGCGCTGGAAACGTCGAGCGCCAGCGGTCCGCCCGACGGCTGCTGGTGCGCCTTGATGTTGAGCGTCAGGTCCGGACTGATCGTGCGCCAATGTACGCCGCGATCCGTTGACTGGAACACCACGTTGCCGCCCAGCCACAGAATGTGCGGATTCCACGGCGCAAATGCGATCGGCGAGTCCCAATTAAACCGGTATTTGCGCGCGAAGAGCTGGAAGTCGTACTGATTGAAGTCGAAGTACGGCTGAACGAAACGGCTCGTCTGCGTAACCTTGTCGTAGTCGGCGATGCGTCCGTCCTGCAAATCGGTGAGAACGTGGCGCGCATCGGAAGGATCCGGCACGGCCCACATGCCGTCGCCGCCGATGACGTTCTGCCAGTGCTCGTCCAATATGCCTTCGGCGTTCTTCGAGTTGTTCGGCGCGCAGAAGCCGTTGTTGTCTTGCAGCGGCGCGCACACCCAGTACGGATTTTCATGCAGGGAAAGTCCCACGTGATACGGTTGGCCGATCGGAATATTGCGCGAGAACATCCAGTTCTTGCCGCCGTCCAGCGTAAGCGCGTAACCGCCGTCTTCTCCGGTGATCATGCGGTTCGGATCCGTCGGATCGATCCACATCGCATGATAGTCGACGTGCACGTCCTCCGCGACGGGCTTGAATTTATGTCCGCCATCCTTGCTTTCGGCAAGTTCTTCCGATACCGCAAAGACGTGGTTCTCATCTTTGGGGTCGACGTTGATGTGCGTGAAGTAAAACGGCCGCTGATCGACCAGCGTGTCGCTCGAGACCGTCGTCCAATTTTGGCCCGCGTCGTCGCTGCGCCACAGAATACCGCCCTTTGCCTCGATAACGGCGTAGACGCGTTTGGAATCGCTTGGCGCGATCGCAACCGCACTGCGTCCCATGATTCCCGTGGGCAATCCGTGACCGGTCAGACGCGTCCACGTTTTGCCGCCGTCGGCCGAACGCCAAATGCCGTCGTCCGGCCCGCCGCTGTGAAACGTCCACGGTTCCCGGCGAAACTGCCAAATGCTCGCGTAAATAATCGCCGGGTTATTCGGATCCATCGCCAGTTCTGCGGCGCCGCTTTGTGGACCGACGTAGAGCGTCTTGGTCCACGTCTTTCCGCCGTCGTCGGTAACGTAGACGCCACGATCGATGCTGTCGCGGAACGGATCGCCGAACGCGCCGACGATGACGTGATCCGGCTTTTTCGGATCGACGAGAATACGCGAAATATGACGCGTCGGCTTCAGACCCATGTTCGTCCACGTCTTGCCGCCGTCCGTCGTCTTGTACACGCCGTCTCCGTACGTGACGTTGTTGCGCGGATTCGCCTCACCCGTGCCGACCCAAACGACGTTTTGGTTGGTCGGATCGATCGTCACGGCGCCAATCGCCGAGACCGGTTCCTTCTCGAACACGGCGCTCCACGTTGCACCGCCGTTTGAAGATTTCCAAACGCCGCCCCCTGCGGCGCCGACGTAATACAATTGCGGATTTTGAGCCGTACCGGCAACTGCCGCAACGCGTCCGCCCGCAACCGCCGGTCCGACGGAGCGCCATTTCAAGTGTGAATATGGTGCGTCCGCAGCCGGTGCGGCCGCCGGCGCGAGGAGCGACGCAAACAGCAGCAGCGCGGCAGGCGCTGCCAAACCGGATTTCATTCCTCCACTTAGCTCCTTGTTGTTAGGTCATTAGGGTGTCACGGGATTTGCGCTTGGAGTTTTCAGCCCCGCAGCGCGTAGTGCGGCATTTACCGGACCGAGCGTGCGGATATAGGCATTGTAATTCTGCACGGCAGTATGGTACGCAGCATCGATGCGCCGGCCGTAGTCGAAGACTGCCGGCGTGATTACGCCCTGGCCGAAGAAGCCCAATCCTTGCATGTCTTCGCGCAGCGCGCCCGGACGTTGGATAGAGTCTTCATCGTTATGATAGTCTGCCGTCAGCTCGTCGAACACCCGCGTGCGCGCGGACAGCGCTTGGTCGATCTGCGCCTGCAATCCGGTGTCGCTCTTCGTCTTCGCATTGGTCTTTGCCGAATCCAGCTGCTTCTTCACGTCGTCGAGCGAGTTGAGCATCGAATCGACCACCGAAAATTCGCGTAAGTACTTCTTGCCGAACGCGTACGTGCGCTCGAAGTCCGCTTGCGTGAATTTCGTACGCGGATCGGCTTTAACAGTGAACGGCTCGGTGTACGTACGCCCGTCCAGCGTCATGCGCGCGTAGTACTGTCCGGGCGGAACGCCCGGGCCTTCGTTCGGGCCTTGATACGCTTCTTTGGCGGCGCCGTACCATTTCACCGGACCGTCGATCTGGAAATCCCAAACGTACACGTTGATGCCGGCCTTGTTGGTCACCCACGGCTGGTCCTTGCCGGCGACTTTATGGGTTCCTTTGACGGTGCGAATCACGTGGCGATGCGCATCGAGAATTTGAATCTCGGGCGCACCCTTCACGGGCTCGCGCTGATAGAACCAAACCGGCGCTCCGTACGGCGGATTCTGACCCGTGTAATCGGTATACGTTCCTTCGTCATCGGAGTGCAGGTTGTACTCGTACGACGTGCGCGGCGCCAGGAAGAACGGCGTCTGAGCGGTGGATCCGCTCAAGCGCTGCAACGGGCGAAGATCGTCCATCACGTACAGCGCGCGGCCGTGCGTCGCGATGACGAGATCGTTCCACTGCGGCTGAATCCGAATGTCCCACACGCCGGTCGTCGGCAGGTTGTTGCGGAAATCGTGCCAACTGCCGCCGCCGTCGAACGAAACCCACATGCCGGCTTCCGTACCGGCGTAGATCAAACGCGGATTGTGCAGATCTTGACGGACCGATCGGACCGGCTGATCCTGCGGCAGATTGTTCACGATCGACGTCCAGTTTTTCCCGAAATCGTGCGTCACGAACAGGTACGGCTTGAAGTCGCCGCTGTAGTGCCGGTCGATGTTCACGTACGCCGTACCATCGGAGATCGTGGAAGGCGCAACCATCTCGACGCGGCCGTACGGGGGAACGCCCGGCGGCGTAACGTTTTTCCAATGCGCACCTCCGTCGAGCGTGAGCTGGACCAAACCGTCGTCGGTGCCGGCCCAAATCTCGCCTTTGCGCCGCGTTGAGCCTTCGATGTACAGAATCGTGTCGGAGTATTCGGCGCCCGACACGTCGTGCACCAGCGGTCCACCGGAAGGCTGCTGATGTGATTTGTCGTTGCGCGTTAGATCGGGGCTGATGATTTTCCAATGAATGCCGCGATCGCTCGTTTGGAAAATCACGTTACCGCCGACCCACGCGATGTGACCGTCCCACGGTGCGAATGCGATGGGCGAATCCCAGTTGAAGCGATACTTCGCGAGCGAGAGATTGTAACTGCCCAGCGAGCGCTCGATGTACGGCATCGCGAAAATGAAGTCTTTGGTTTGTTTGTTCAAAACGGTTACGACGCCGTTTTCCGAATCGGCCCATAGCCAGTTCGGATCCAGCGGATCGGGGACGGCCCATTCTCCGTCGCCGCCCGTGGATTGAAACCAATACTTGTTGAGCAGCCCCGACGGATCGAGTGAATTGTTCGGTCCGCACCACGCGCTGTTATCCTGCCAGCCGCCGCAAACCCAATACGGATTTTCCGTCGAGTAGCCTACGTGGTACACCTCGCCGATCGGAATGTTGCGATCGAAAAACCAGTGCCGGCCGCCGTCGACCGTCCGTGCGATTCCGCCGTCCTCACCGAGAATAACGCGCTTGGGATCGTTCGGCGCAATCCAGATCGCATGGTAATCGACGTGAACGTCTCGTGCGATTTCGGTGAACTTTTTACCGCCGTCCGTCGAAACCGCCGTAAATTCCGAAACGGCGTAGACCTTGTTCGGATCTTTCGGATCGACATCGATATGCGAGAAATAGAATGGACGCTGATCGACCAGCGTATCGTTTGAAACCATCGTCCAGTTCGTGCCGCCGTCATCCGAGCGCCACAGAATACCGTCCTTCGATTCGATGAGCGCATAGACGCGTTTGCTGTCGCTGGGCGCAACTGCGAGGCCGATACGTCCGGTCGTTCCGGAAGGCAATCCATGTCCGGTCAGTTTCGTCCACGTTCTTCCGCCGTCGGTCGACTTGTACAATCCGTCGTCGGGGCCGCCGCTTTCGAACGTCCAGGGCTGACGCTTGAAATGCCAAATGCCGGCATACACGATGTTCGCGTTGTTCGCATCCATCGCAAGATCCGACGCACCGCTTTGATCGCTCACGAACAGCGTTTTATTCCACGTTTTACCGCCGTCGAAGGTCACGAAGACGCCGCGTTCTTGACTCGGGCCGAAGACATCGCCGAGCACGCCGACGATGACGTGATTGGAGTCCTTCGGATCGACCAATATGCGCGAGATGTGGCGTGAAGCTTGCAGACCAACATTTTTCCAGGTTTTTCCGCCGTCCGTGCTCTTATAGATGCCGTCACCGTCGATGACGTCGTTGCGCGGATTGGACTCTCCGGTTCCCACCCATACGACGTCGTTGTTGTTCGGATCGATGACAACCGCGCCGATCGATGCGGTCTTCTCTTTTTCGAATACCGGCTGCCACGTTTCACCGCCGTCGCCGGATTTCCACACGCCCCCGCCCGCAGCTCCGAGATAATACAGATTCGGATCGGTTGCGGAACCCGCGACCGCTGCAACGCGTCCGCCCGGCAGCGCAGGACCGATCTCGCGCCATTGCATGTTCGACCACGGCGGCCCGGGCGTCGGTGTCGGACTCGGCGTCGGCGTCGGTTTTACCGGTCGCGGCGGCGCTTCCGATTTCGGTTTAACGGCCGGCGATGGAGCCGCTGAAGGCGAAGCTGCCGGCGGAGCGACTTGCTGTGCAAATACAGGTGTTGCACACACACTCATTGCGGCGCACGCGAACACAGCAAACAAACGTGGACTCATTCGCTACTTTACTCTCCTTGTAGATCAGTAGGCGGAATGAGCTATCGACGTTGCCCTTTCCTTGCGTAGCAGCGCAGCGCCGACTGCGATGCCACAATAATGGCTTTATCGATGACTATTCGCGCGCTCGTATGCCGGGACGTTGACGTGGTACGCCCACCACTGTGAAAAGGCGATCGCGCCGCACATGATCAGAAAAAATACAATTAGGCCGATGCCCCAATTACGCTTGGCACGAGGCGTCATGCCCGAATACCGGCTCATGGGCGGCCGAGTTTGGAGGGATTTCCACAAGGGACCTCCCAGCCGGGAGCGTATCCCTGCCCGATGCGACGCTTCATTGCCCCGCTTCTCGCGGGACTTGGAATCGCGGCATGTTCTCTTTCGCCGCTCCCCGCCCCGGCTGCGCAGTCCGCGCAAGCGAATAATCCTCTTGCAGTACGCGCTTACGCCGGCGTGCTTCATAAAATCAATCCGCAGATGCCGACCTGGCAAAGCCGGGACCTCGCGCGGCACTTGCTCATCAACGCGAACCGGTGGAAGATCGACGCCAACATGCTCGTCGCACTCGTAACCGTGGAATCCGCATGGCATACGCATGCAGTTTCCGGTGTCGGCGCGCTCGGTTTAGGACAGTTGATGCCCGGAACGGCGGAGCTTCTGCGCGTCGACCCGCACGATCCGTATCAGAATCTCCAGGGCGCCGCGCGTTATCTGTATGCAATGCTCGCGCGCTTCCACACGAGCCCCAACCGTTATGCGCTCGCGTTCGCCGCGTATAACGCCGGGCCTAAAGCCGTCGAAGAGTTCGGCGGGATTCCGCCGTACGCCGAAACGCAGCGCTACGTCGTCAAAGTGATGACGACATGGGAGCGCATCCGGTCGTTCGTGCACATTCCGAAGCATAAGATTGCGGCTCCGCGCGATTCGGCAATCGCTGCCGCCGACGCATCGCCCGACGTTACGTACTGGAGTTCAGCACCGATTCGATAGCCGCGACGACCGCGCGCGCGTCGTCGATGAAGATCGCCTGTGCGCCCGCGTTGCGCGCGGCTTCTACGTCGCTGGCTTTATCACCGATAACGACGCAGCACGCAGGATCGACACCCATCACGTGAGCGGCGTCGAGAATCATCTTCGGCTTGGGTTTGCGGCATTCGCATGCGTCGGCGGGCCCGTGCGGGCAATACAGCCACGCATCGAACGGCCCCAGCAGTTCATCGATGCGGCGGTTAACGGCCTCGACTTGTTCGATTGAAATCATGCCCCGCGCGACGCCGCTCTGATTCGAAACGACGGCGATCGGAATGCGCGCAGCCCGTAGCCGTGCCAGAGCATCTGCAACGCCCGGCACCGGCTGCACTGCGGCGGGATCGCCGTTATAGGGAACGTCGAACACGATCGTTCCGTCACGATCGAAAATTACGCCGCAGGCTTTCACGCGGCGGCCCTTCGGCGCCGTTTAACGGGCTTCTTCTTGAATGTGACGCAGCAGAAGATTGCGCAGCACGAGCACGCGCGGCACGTACATCACATCGTGGCAATCCATCTTTGCGATTTCGCCCAGCAAGCGCAGCATGAGTCCATATTCGTCGGGATCGCCGCGCTCGTGCGAAATATGAACGCGCACGAGGTCGTCGATTTGCCGAACGATTGCCGCTCGTCCGATGCACGCGCGCTCCGGAAGCTGCTCGAATTCCGCAAAGAGCTGTGCAATGCGCGTATGCTCGCGCTTGAGGATTCGCAGCGCATCGATCATGTCTATCCTGGTTCCCTGGGCGGTTGTGGATTAAACGGCAAACAACGCGACCGCGGTGCCCGCCATAAGCAAAAACGTCAGCCACGACCACGCGTTCGCGGCAATCGAGTTACGCCACTTGCCCATTATGCCTGCGTTGTTGGCAATCCGGATAATGAGAAAGATCAACGGGACCGAAACGACGCCGTTGAGAACGGCCGCCCAGTAGAGTGCGCGGATCGGATCGATGTGAGCGAACGGCATAAGCAGTCCGATCGCAACACCAGCGATCAGCACGGCATAAAACCGGGGTGCGCGATTCGGCGTTTCGTCCAACCCCTCGCGCCGGAACGCAAGCATTTCGGCCGCAACGTAAGCGGAGGAGCCCGCAAGCGCAGGAATGGCGAGCAAACCCGTTCCGACCATGCCGAGCGTAAATAAGAGATAGGCAAAATTTCCGGCCAGCGGACGCAGCGCTTCCGCCGCATCCTGCGCCGATTGAATGTTGCGATGTCCGTGACTGAAGAGCGCGAGCGCCGTCGTGGTGATGATGAAGAACATCACGAGATTCGAAAACAGCATGCCGACGTTTACGTCGAAATGCGCGTTGCGAATCTCTTCGTCCGTAGCGCCGCGCCGCTCCGCTACGGTTGCACGGCCGGCGGCCTTTTCTTCTTCGACTTCCAAATCGGATTGCCAAAAGAAAAGGTACGGCGTAATCGTCGTGCCGAGCACGCCCATTGCCGTCGTTATCCACGTGCGATCCAAGCGTACCTCCGGAACCACAAGATGCCGCAGAACCTGTCCCCAGTTCGGATGCAGAATGAATGCCGTCACGATGTATGCAAAGAGCGTCATCGTCAGATATTTCAAAAACGACGCAATGCGGCGGTACGATAGAAACACGAGCCCCGCCATTAGCGCGAGCCCAAAGAAGACGTCCCACGCCAGTGCCGGAATTACCGGCACGACCATATGCGCCGAGGCTGCCATACCGGCGAAGTCGGCGCCGACGTTAAACGTGTTCGCGACGACGACGATCGCGCCGATTGCGTAGGCCAACCCGATCGGCACGGATTTCCGAATATTCGCCGCAAGACCCAGGCCCGTCACCATGCCGATGCGCGCGCACATGCCCTGAACGACTGCCATCATCGGCGTCGTCAGCAGCGCGAGCCAAAGCATGGAAAAGCCGGTGGATGCACCGGCTACCGAATAGGTTGAGATTCCGGACGGATCGTCGTCCGCCGCTCCGGTGATGAGGCCGGGGCCGAGCGTGAGCAGGCGTTTCCAAAGCGTTTTCGATGCGGTCCCGACGTCCGCGGATTCAATCCTCGGTTTCGCTTTGGCTTTTGCGCTCACAAGCGCTTACTACCCACAATTCAGTGGGCACGTCACGCTAATTGGCCGGTACGTAAATCTCGGAGCCGTGTTCGACGAACTCTTTAGACTTCTCGGCCATGCCTTTTTCGGCGAACTCCCGCACCTCTTGCGTGATCTTCATCGAGCAGAAATGCGGACCGCACATCGAGCAAAAATGGGCGACTTTGGCGCCTTGTGCGGGCAGCGTCTCGTCGTGGAACTCACGCGCCGTCTCGGGATCCAGCGAAAGATTGAACTGATCTTCCCAGCGGAAATCGAAGCGCGCCTTGCTCAGGACGTCGTCCCAGTGATGCGCGAGCGGGTGTCCTTTGGCCAGATCGGCGGCGTGCGCCGCAATTTTGTAGGCAATGACCCCGTCTTTGACATCCTTCTTGTTCGGCAGGCCGAGATGCTCTTTGGGCGTGACGTAACAGAGCATCGCCGTGCCGTACCAGCCGATCATCGCCGCACCGATCGCACTGGTGATGTGATCGTACCCCGGCGCGATGTCGGTAACGAGCGGCCCGAGCGTGTAGAACGGCGCTTCTTTACAGACCTCGAGTTGCTTGTCCATGTTCTCTTTGATGAGGTGCATTGGAACGTGTCCGGGGCCTTCGATCATGACTTGCACGTCGTGTCTCCACGCAATATCCGTGAGCTCGCCCAGCGTTTCGAGCTCGGCGAACTGCGCCGCATCGTTCGCATCCGCGGTGCATCCCGGACGCAGCCCGTCGCCCAGCGAGAACGCGATGTCGTACGCCTTCATAATCTCGCAGATCTCTTCGAAATGCGTGTAGAGGAAGTTCTCCTGGTGATGCGCGAGGCACCACTTCGCCAGAATGGAACCGCCGCGGGAAACGATTCCGGTGACGCGATTTGCCGTCAGCGGCACGTACCGCAGCAGAACGCCGGCATGAATGGTAAAGTAATCTACGCCTTGCTCCGCCTGTTCGATGAGCGTGTCGCGGTACAGTTCCCAGGTGAGTTCTTCAGCTTTGCCGTTAACTTTCTCGAGCGCCTGATAAATCGGTACGGTTCCGATGGGCACGGGCGAATTGCGCAAAATCCATTCGCGCGTTTCGTGGATGTTTTTTCCCGTGGACAGGTCCATGACCGTGTCGGCGCCCCAGCGAGTCGCCCACGTCATCTTTTCAACTTCTTCGTCAATCGTCGACGTGACGGCGGAGTTGCCGATGTTCGCGTTGATTTTCACCAGGAAGTTGCGGCCGATGATCATCGGTTCGCTTTCGGGGTGGTTGATGTTTGAAGGGATAATCGCGCACCCGCACGCCACTTCGTCACGCACGAACTCGGGCGAGACGCTTTCACGAATCGCAATAAACTCCATCTCGGGCGTGACGATGCCTTTGCGCGCGTAGTGCATCTGCGTTACGTTTGCGCCGGGTTTCGCGCGGCGCGGCTTACGTGAGGCCTTGAAGCGCACGCCGTCGAGTTCCGGCATCGCTTCGCGCCCGCGGCGATAGATCGACGTCGGCTTGTCGAGCTCTTCGGTATCGCCTCGATCGAGAATCCACTGCAGCCGGATCGGATCGAGCCCGCGGTGCACGTCGGTGGTTACGTCCGGATCCGTGTACGGACCGCTCGTGTCGTACACGACGTGTTTTTCGCCGTTTGTAAGCGCAATCTCGCGCATGGGAACGCGAATCGACGGATGCAAACCGTCGGCGTAAATCTTTCGCGTGCCGCTTTGTGCGGGCGAAGCGATCGTGGTCATGAAGAGCTCCTTCCTACGCCGGCATTATCCGGATCAGGTTACAAAGCGGTCGGCCGTTCGTGGCCCTCTCAGCTTCGCACCGTTTGTCATCCTGAGGTCGCCCTTCTACCGTGCTAAACACAGGCTCCGGACCTGAGGAATCAAAGGGCGGCGGTTCAGCTCCCGCGGTACTGTTTTTTCTACCCCACCTTCGCGAACGATTCCCCCGGCATTTTACGATGAATTGACCGCACCGGAGCACGATACCGGCATGGCAGCGGTCTTCAGCGAGATACCGGGGAGTTTCGTGGTGGTCTTCTTTTTCACAAAGGCGGGCGAACTCAAGTGCCGGGTGACCGATGTTGCGAGTCGCACGACCTGGATCGCCGAGCGCGCTACCGATCTGCGGCGTTTGCTCACCGAGGGGCATGGCGCGCCGAATCGAGGCGGGGGCGCTGGGTAACAGACGCGAAGTTTTCACCAAGGAGCGAGGCAAAACGGTATGACGCTTCGCGTTCCGTTTTTTTTAGCCGGCGAGGCGCGCTTGCGACTCATCGCATCTGCCGCCCTAGCCGTTGCGCTGGCCATTTTTGCCGGAACGTTCTTCACCTACATCAATGTCGTTTGGGCTCCGCGCTCTTACGGACAGTTCGGTCTCAACGTGTTGGCACCTGACGTCGTGGACGAAGTCGTGCCGGGATCGCCCGCGGACAACTCGGGAATCAAAGCCGGTGATAGAGTGGAGCGACCGCAATCGCTTCATGAGCGGCTCGTGCTCTTTCCGGACGCATCAGCGCCCCGCCCCGGCGAGAAAATCACGCTGACGATTGTACACGCAAAGAGCCGCCGCACGACAACGCTTCAAGCGCGTCCGCGCCCACCGTTGTTGGCCACGGACAGCATTCTGCTGATTGTAAAGTGCTTGTGGCTGCTTATCTTTCTGCTGATCGCGCTCGCTTTAGTGCTGCTTCGTCCCAGCAGGATGACATGGGGGTTCTATCTTTTCGCTTTGAACCTCGTGCTGATCTTCGGCCCGCCCGCAGGCGTCGCGCTGTCGAACATGCCGGCCAGCTGGCAAATCGCGCGGTCCATGGTAGGGGACGTCATTGCTCCGGCCGGCGTTGCAGGGTTCCTTGTTTTCTGCGTGCGGTTCCCAACGAACACATCGTTCGGATGGCGAAGGATTATTGAAAGGCTAGCTCCGTTTCTGTTCGCAATCATCGCCGCGTGGCTCGTCTATTCGGACTTTTCGGTATACGTACGATTCGAACGGCCGAGCGAATTAATCGACCACCTCACTGGTATAGCGATGTTACTTGCATACTTGACAGCGGCGTGCTTGCTGATGGGCAGATACGCCTGCGCAAGCGAGCCGGAACGTCACGAGATCAAGTGGGTGACCCTCGCACTCGTTGGTGCAATCCTGGCTTGCGTGCACGACCTTAGGCCAGGTGGGTTCGAGGACGCATGGAGCATTTTCGCGGCCTTCATGCTTGGAACCGTCGTTGTGGTGATTACGTATCTCGGAACGCGAGGACTCGACCGTCATCGAATCAAGTGGGTTGTCTTTGGCTTTGTTTGCGCGCTCGGCGCCGCCGGTGCCGACTTTCTCGGCTTGAGGTTCACAGGGCAACAACCGCGTTTCGGAAGTGTACCGGAAGTGCTCTACGTTGCACTTCCGCTCACTGTTGCGTATGCGGTCATCCGCCATCGTGTGATCGACATTCGTTTTGCCGTGAGCCGCGCGCTTGTAGTCGCCGCCTTTGCGGCAGTTCTCGCGCTTGCGTTTCTCGGCATCGACTGGCTGTTCAGCGCCAGACTGCCCACGTCGCGTTTTGAAGCGTTCATTTATGCAGGGATTGCCTTAGTCATCGGATTCTGCCTCAATGCAGCGCGTCAATCAATTGGGAAAAGCCTTGATTTTCTCTTTTTCCGGCAATGGTATCGCACGCAAGAGGAGGCGGGGACCATCGCCGACGGCATGCGCCAAGCAACCTCAACGGCAGACGTCTATAATCCGCTTACTGCAGGCATTGCAGACGCATTTTCCCTTGCATCGGTTGCGTTGTTCGAACGCGTAGCCGACGGAGGCTTCGTACGCGTTGCTGCGTGTGGTTGGCCGTGCGGCACGATGTGGCATATCCTACCCGACGACGCTCTTGCCGTACGTGCGGACAATGGTGCGCGCGTCGCGGACATCGAAGCATTGAACTGGCACCAGGATGAGGTGCCTGCGGGAATTGCGCGCCCAACCGTGATGCTTCCGATCTCTGGGGCGAAAAGCGTACCGGCCGTTTTGCTGTGCGGGGCGCATAAATCCGGGAGCGCACTCGACCGCGACGAGCTGCGCATGATCCGCAGATCTTGTGCGGACGCCGCGTTGATTTACGGACGCGCTGCGACCCACGAGCCGTTGCGAACCGATTCACTGGCGGCAAGTGCTTCATGAAGGTGTGGCTCGTCGCCGCGGTCGTGGGCATTGAATTCTTCCTCGGGATCGTCACCAAAGCTCACGCCGGGACGACCGGCGGAATCCAAGGGTTTGCCACCGACACGAAGCTCCATCCGCTTGCAGGCGTCAACGTTTCGGCTGCGGCTCCCTCAGGTTACGCTTCAGTAACGACGGCGGAAAACGGTTTTTACGCACTTAACGGCTTACCGCTCGACACGTACACGGTCACTTTTTCCAAAGACGGATACTTCGCGCAGACGATTGCCGGCGTCACGACGGTTCAGGATCAATCCATCCGAATAAACGCGCGACTCAAGAGCGGCCTTGCTACCGTCGCCGAGGTCACTGCGCGCCGTTCGACGTCTTTGGTTCAGCCTACGGTAACTGCAGATACCTTTGTTATCGATCGAAGCCGCCTCTCGAACATCGGCGGCACACCGCAAGATATCGACGGATCGCAGATCTTCGCTGCGTTGCCCGGTGTAACGGGTAATTCCGGGACTCAGCCGCCGACGATACGCGGCGGTTTGCAAGACGAGATCGGCTGGCAGTACGACGGCGTCGACCATGCGGACGTCATTCTTGGCTTTCCTATAAACTTTCCGGTGTCGCTCAACGGCGCACAAAACGTGCAGCTTTCCACCGGCGGATTTGACGTAAGCGCCGGCAACACGAATACCGGCGTTTTCAACGAAGTGATCAAGCGCGGCACGTTTCCTCCAAAGGGGCAAGCTACGATCCGTCTCATGAACCCGATCTTCGGTCATGAGCTTTCAGTCGATTACGGCGGCGCGACCCCTGACAATCGATTCAGCTACTACGCTTCGTTCGGCGGGCAACGCGATGCAGTTGATTACGGTGATACGCACACGTTGCTACCGCTGCAAATCGGAAACTTCCGCTTTCAGGCCCTCAATGACTCAGTGTTGAATGTGTTCTATCACTTCGGACATGAAAACCGGAATGAGCTGCAATTCCTGAGTAATGTGACCAGCTTTGCGCTTGCGGCAGATTACGGCGTCGATCCGGCCAGGGCGCCGTATGCTTCCAACAATGGGAACGTGCAGGCTGCAAGCGATCCCTTTGGGCTGAGGAACTTCTCGACATATCAGAGCAGTTATATGACGCTCTACCCTGGCCAAACGGCATACGCTCAGAACACCGGGGTCGTTGATTCTGCAGCAATCGAGTCCCTTACGGAAAAGGTGAATTTTAAGCATCGGCTGACTCCGTCCAGTTTCCTGGATTTGAGAGTTTTTCAGACCAACCACAAGGTAGTGCTCCGGTTTCCTTATGATTTCGGGTCGTTTACCGATTTCTACCAGAATTCACACACGAATGGTTTGGGTGAGGCATTCGACTATACGAGTCAGATCAACGCGCAGAACGAGCTGACGTTTGGAGCAGACGGCGTTTACTATGAGAATCGCTCTTCGGCAGGCTTTCCGAGTGTCGAGCCATTCGTCGAGCCGCTGCTAGATCTCGGATGCCCTCAAGCCGCGAATGCCCTCGTCAGACCCGTGGCGGGCGGCTGTTACATCGCCCCCTTCAACGCCGCGCTGGACTCGCGGCTAGGCCTGGGATTGCCTACCGATGCCGGGCATGCGCCGCTGCGGACGTATGCGAGCGACTTTTCGTACGCCAACGACCCGATGCATCGCTGGGATTGGTACATAAAGGATCGCTATCAGCCGTCGGACCGTCTGACCATAACGCTCGGCCTGCGCTGGGATAAAGGGTCGGTTTCGTTGCCTCAAGACGCGGCGGAACAGAATACGAGCTACTATACGGATAGCAACGGCAACATCGTAACGGTACCAGGTCAGCCCATTGGGACCGACGTAACGCAGCCCTCACAAATCAGCCCACGGCTGGCTCTGAGCTACGAGGTGAACCCCCGCGACGTCGTGCGTTTTTCATTCGGCAAGAATATCGAATTCGCCCCGCTTTCGATGATCGAAAGCAGTTATCAGATAGAACGATCCCTGCAGAGCTGCAATATCGCGAGCGGCTGCTTCCGTCCGTTGCCGGGGTATGGCATCACCAACCACGTGACGAATCTCTACCAGCAGATCCTGCTGGATCTCAACACGAACAACTTTACGCAATACACGCCGCTTTTACCACCCACGGCGACAAGCGTCGATTTTTCGTACGAACACGCTTTCGGTCACGCCGTCTCGCTTCGGCTAACACCGTATTATCGCACAGGCAAGGATTACGCCGTCGTCACGCGTCAGTTGCTGTTCACGCTGCCCAGCGGCACGCCCGTGTTCGGCCCTGCGAGGAATGTGAGCGCGGGCATGAACGTAAATACCGGCATCGAATTTGCGCTACAGCGCACTGCGGAATTCGGCTTCTCCGGCTTGCTCGATCTGACGTACGACAACACGCTTGCGAATTATGATTTCGGGTTCTTTGCGACCAACAATCCTGCTGCGCTGGCTGCGCAGCATTTCTTCCATGTAACGTACACGCCGCCGCTGCAAGGAGCGCTCAATCTCTCGTACAATTCGCGCAGCGGACTGCACGCGTCAACGACGATAGCGTACGAATGTTGTTATCGCTTCGGCGTCGGCAAGAAAACCTTCGTTTTCGGACCTAGCGGCTCACCTGTTCAAGTTCTCAACACCGATCTCGCATCCAACTCCGGAGCAGCCGGTGCTTATTACCTGACTAATCCCTCAAACCCGGGCACGGTATTCGCGCCGAACATTGTCGCTACGCGAGGGACGCCGGAAGGCGATGATCCGGGTACGCTGTTCGGCCCGGCAATCACTACGGTGAACCTTACGCTGTCGCAAGAATTCGGCAGCCGGCCGAATGCAGTCGAAGCCGGCGTGCGAGTCCAGAATCTCTTTGGCGATTACGCGCCCGCTGAAATCTTCCCAAATCCGTACTACGGATTTTCGGGCTTCGGCAATAACGGGCTCCCCTCAGGTGTGAATCCGAACGCGTGTGCTCCGGGCCAAACCTACGCGTGCGAACCATTTCGCTACAACTACAGCCCGTTTCCGTATGAGAAAGAGCCGAGCGGGCCGCCGCGCGTGTATACGTTCTTCGTCAGCATCAAGTTCTAAGAGCTGCCTCACCGCGTGCGCCCCACTCGGCGCCGGCTGCCGCAATGCGGCGAGACTTGTAGTAGTCGGCTCTGCCGCGCGCTCGGTTTGCGATGGCCGTTTCCTCAACTTCGGACGCGGCCTTCGCGAGACGCCCAAAGGCGCGATCGGCATCTAATGGCGCTCGGTGAGCATTTTCTTCCATCGCGTTAAGAGCTCGACGCAATGCGTCGTGTGCAGCCCCCGTGCGCATTCGAGCAGCGTCGCACGCACGCGCCAGTTCGATACAGTCGCTCCATCCCACCATGCCGTGGCCCAACGTCGATTCGCCGAGGGAATCTGTTAGCTCGTGCGCAATCGCGTTATCGCCCGCAGCGTTGCGCTGCAGAAGAGCATCGATACGCAGCAGCGCTAGTGCCTGCCTGTTTCGAGGCAGGCGCGCAATGTTTGCAAGCGCCGCAGCTCGATTCAGGGCGGCCAGAGTATCGTCCCAGTTTTTTCGGATAAGCGCGACTTTGGCAGCCATGTAATAACAGCTGAACTGAACCACCGGCAAAGGGTGATCATTCGTAATACGTATTGCCGATTGGAGGTCCGAGCACGCCGCGTCGAAGCGCTCAAGCAGATACCAGAGCGCGCTGCGTACGTGCAGAAAAGACGCTTCAATTAGGGGTGCTGCGCGGCGTGCCGCGTCCACGCTCACACGTGCCGAATCAAGCGCGTCGGGGAAAAGCCACCACGTAATTTGCGTGCGCAGCGTCTCCTCGAGCGCTGTTTGCACAATATCGGAGCGGCCGTACTTCAATGCCGCGCTGCGGGCGGAATTAGCGGCCTGCAATGCATCATCCCGCAATCCAAGCTCGCGCGCAGCGCTCGCTTCTTGCACAAGTGCTTGAGCTTCCAGCACGGCGTCACCACACAGTTTTGCATCGTGAACGGCCTCGACCGCGGCGGACTGCTGCTGCAGGACATGAAACGCCGCCCCCTCCATGACCGCGAGACCGAGCATCGATCGAGCGGTTTCATTGACGTCTCCGCCCTCACGCGCTAGCCTAACACCCTCGCGCGCTCTGGCAACTGCTTGTTCTGCATCGCCCGCCGCGAGCGCGCCGCGGGCAGCCGTATTATGCAGCGCGATCAAGACCCCATAAGCGGCTGTGCGCTGCAGATGCTCCGCCGCTGCAATTCCTGCATCGCACCGGTCGATTGCGGCCTGCACCGCGTTGAGTTGGAGCGCTTGCTCTGCCGACCTCAGGTACGCTTGTGCCGCAGCAAACGACTCACCCGCGGCGTCAAGGTGCCGCGCGAGGCGAAGCGATGTTTCTCGGCCTGTATCATTGTTCAACCGGTCCGCGAATGCGCGATGCAAAACCGCACGTCTCCCGGCGTTGAGTCCAACGGCCGCCACTTCACGTATCAAGTCATGAGCAAACGCAAACTGCGTGCCCGATGCGGGCTGCATAATGAGGCCGAGCGCCAAGAGATCGTCGAGCGCATCGAAAACGGAGGATTCATCCGCGCGCAGCACCGCAATGAGATCGTCGGCCGTCGCCGCGGGCTCGAGAGCTAAAGCACATGCAAGTGTGTGCGGCACTTCACCGCGCGCAGAAAGGCGCATCTCGATATAGCGTTTCAGCGTATCGGGCAGCTCGATTGAGGAATCAATTGGCTTTGTCAATTGCCAGCGATCTCTCTCGCGTGCTAGCGCACCGGCAGTAACCAGCGAATTGAGCAGCCCCGTAAAGAACAGCGGATGGCCGGCGGTGCGATGGTACAGGATGTCGAGCACGTCGGATTGCTCGCCGCCCAATGCTTGCGCGAGCGCCCATTTCAAATCGTTCCGATCGAGATTGCCCAGCGGAAGTTCCTCGAAGGGCACATCCGCCAAACGCGATCGCAGCTTTGGAATGCCCTCTGGGCGTGAACCGACCACGATTGCATGTCGCAAGAGCGCTGAGCGTGCGAGCGCATCGAAAATCTCCAGCGCTTCGCCGGCTAATTCATGCGCGTCGTCTACGATAATCGCCGCTGATTCTCGCAACTCGGAAGTAATCGCTTGCGCTATTGCGGCTGCAAGGTCGCTCGCGTGCGCCGCGATAAATTTGTCAAAGTTTCCTCCAGTTACTGCGCTGAAAATTTCTTCCCACGGCGCGAAGCTGTTCGGAACTTCTGCTTGGCAGCGCACCGCAATCACACGAAGGCCGCATTCCGATGCCATGCGCGCTGCGCGGTCAAGCAGCATCGACTTGCCTATGCCGGCGACACCGTGCGCGAGCGTCACGCTGCCCTGAGCCGACATGGCGCGGCGGAACTTCGCAGCCAATAACGCGAGCTCGTTTTCGCGGCCGGAAAATGGTAACGCGAGCTCGCCGGCGATTTGTGGTTCGACGTATGAGATATTGCCGAAGCGTCCTTCGAACGCTGCGGAGGGCTTTTCACCGACTTCGGAAAGCGCGTTGCGGCAGCGCTCGACCCAGGAAGCGGCCGAGGAGCGTCGTCCGGCGGCTAATTCAGACTCGATGAGCGTTGCGTAGATGTCTTCGTCGTAGGGATTTCGTGCGATGAATCGCTGAGCGGCATCCGTATCTTTTGCGGTTCGCGCAACTCGCGCAAGCACTGTTTCATAGAGCGCAGCCAAACGCTCTCGCTCCGTGACGGTCCAGTTGTCGTAATCGCCCTCAAGGAAGTCTCCACGGTAAAGCTGTAAGGCTTTGCGATCTGCTGGCGGATCGTCGCGCGCAGTGAGTTCGGCGAACTCCAGCGCGTCGACGGCGGTGTCGTGTGTCCAGCGCAAAATCGATTTGTTCGCTATTATGAATTCGTCTGTTTGCACACCCGCGCTTACCAGGCACCGCCGAATCGACCAGAGGGCTGTCTTTAGGCTAGCGCGCGCGTGATCGGGATCGGCATCCGCCCAGAAGACGTCCAGCAACGCCTCCCGGCTCACGTTCGCCCCTCGGTTCATGATGAGAAAGGACATCAACGCGCGGGCTTTGCGCGTCGCGGGGCTCCGCGTCGATGTTCCGCTCACATCAAACGCGAAACCCCCAAGTGTTGTGAGGCGAGAGGTTGCCATAACTCATTTTACGATATATTGACGCCGCCAAGCTACGATCGTGTCGTACTTTGGGGCGGCCTTTGTAGGTCGTCCAAATCAGGAGGAAGCCAATGGGCACGTTTGTTACGGCGCGTTGCAGCTTGCTGCTCTCCTTGGTCTTGGTCCCTGGTTGCAGTAACCGCGGCCTTCAATCTTTTTGATCCCTGCGGCTAATCAAAATGCTCCGATCAGCATCGGGGGTTCTATAGTGGGGCCTGATCGGGCGGCTGCGGGCGCAGAGCTGCTGGCTCGTCCTCGCAGCTACATCATCACCGGCCTCGGTACTCTCGGTGGTACATCTAGCGATTGCGGAGACAGAGGCAGCGTCAACAGCCCGTGGTGCCGTCTCAGGGGATTCAACGCTTGCACGGGATGAGACAGTGCATGGTTTTCTCTGGCAGAAGGGACGCATGGTCGACCTTGGCGCTCTGTCGCTGGACCATAGGTATTCGTTCCGCCGCTTCACGGTTCCGACGTCGAACCACTGAAGTGGGAGAGCAACGCTGATTTAGTACAAAGAATAAGCATCGACCATCAGGGCGCAAAATCCGTAAACCGATGCACAACGCTTTTAGCTCGTGCGACTGGCTAGCATTGCCGCGCTACGTTTGGGCTACGTATGGCAACGCGTGCAAATGTAATGCTAGAACCACCTGAATCGGCAGATCGACGTTGCACGATGTCCTCGAAGCCTGCGTCAGATCGCAGTGGGATGTTTGGATCACACTTGGGCCCGAGCAACGCTTCACTAAAAAACAATGCCGGTGAAAATCGGTAGATTCACCATAACCGTCGGCTTTTTACCTTGCGTTGACGATTGCGACTTAGGATCGGAATGTTCGCAATTTATTTCGGAGGTCCCGACCCATGCTTGACATCAAAAGTACTTTCACATCTCTGACGATCGCAGCGATCGTACTTGCAAGCGGTTGCGGCGGCGGCGGCAGCGCGTTTCCATTCAGCGCGCCTGCGCGGCCAAGTGCGCCACCAAGTGCCTCACCGCATCCGCAAATTACCGCAAGTCTCGCCTACGATCCGGCTAGTTTGCAAATCGATACGAATCAATCCGAGGCGTTTACCGCGACCGTTAGCAACGATCCGAAGAACAAGGGTGTCACGTGGGCGATTACATGCGCTTCGGTGACGGGCCCGACGCCCGTCCCACCATGCGGCGGAAAGATGTCCAAAACCGCAAGCGCGAGCGGCGAGCGCGTTACGTACAATGCCCCCAACACCGCCCCTCAAAGCCAGCCCACCATTACGGTTACGGCCGCATCCGATCCAACGAAGACCGCCTCAGCAACGGTTACCGTCGCAGCGGCGCCGATGCTCGCCAGTCCATTCCCGACTTTTCCACCTGGAAACGTCGGCACGTATTTTGACATCTCGCTTAACGGCAACTGGGTGGGAGGTGGGACGGCACCCACGGTCTGGAACCTTAAATCGGGAGCGCTGCCGCCTGGTCTAACACTGAACGCAGGTACGGGCGAGATCTCCGGCATTCCGCGCGCAGTAAACACGTCGATCGCGGTGATCACCATGAAGGATTCCGGCACACCGCCACTCTCCGTGGATGTGCCGAGCTCGTTTGCCATCGGTCCGATCCTGCCGCTCGCCATGAACCCGAGCTCAGGCGCGTTACCGGACGGCACCGCGGGAGTTGCCTACAATAAAACCTGCATTTGGGCTTTTCATTATTGCCACTACGGTGTAGACGTACATGCTTCAGGCGGCTTTCAGCCGTACGCGTTTTCATGGGCAGCGGCGGAGCGATCGTCACTCGTGCCGGGGCTTACCCTGCAAACGCTGAGCTGCAGCGGACCGTGTGCGTTCGGAAGTATTACCGGTACCCCAACAACCGCCGGCACGTACACTTTTGTTGTGACTGCCGCTGATGCCGAAATTCCGCCCAAAAAAGTCACTGCACAGTACACAATCCTTGTTCACTGACATCGAAAGATTGACGATGCGTTGCTCGCCGCAGAATACCATGAGTTTCCAAAGCAGATGAAAGGAATGACTATGTTTGAGAGCCATCTCTCGACTCGGGCCGCCCATCGCATCATTTGCGCACTCTGCACGGTGTCCTTACTGTTTGGTTGCGGCCATTCCGGCTCCATGCCGCAGCCGGCCGTCGTTGGGCAACCTGCGTCGCAGTTATCTGATACCATTACGCCGACCGCGGTAAAGAGCTATACAGGATCGTTCGCCGACGGCGCCGCCTATTTGATCGAGGTCCCGAAGGCGTGGAACCGGACCTTTCTACTTTGGAGCCACGGCTTCGTGCCGGCCGGACAGCCTAATCCACCGGATGATACGAATGTTTTCCCGGGTGAGCCGCTCCATTCATATCTCCTGTCCCATGGATACGCGCTTGGAGGTTCATCGTTCAGTTCCGGAGGCTTTGTGATACACGATGCATTGCGCGATCAAATCGACGTCGTTGATGCGTTTGAGTCTCGAGTTGGCCATCCGGCGCGCGTAATAGCGTGGGGTGCTTCGCTAGGCGGCTTGATTACCGCAGGGCTCATTCAGAAGTACCCGGGGCGCTTCTCCGGCGCAGTAGTTCTCTCGGGAATCGTCGCGGGAAGCGTGGGCACATTCAACGAGTGGCTGGATCAGGCGTTCGCACTAAACACGCTGCTCGCGTCAGGAAAGCTCGAAGTCGTTCACATAACACACGCTAGCCGCGATATGAAAATCGCCGGCAACGCCCTAACCAATGCCCAAGGCACACCTGAAGGACGAGCGCGAATCGACCTTGTTGCAGCGTTATCGGACTTGCCCGGCTGGAACAGCGTTACTAATCCCAATCCGCCCGAACCGGTTTCGATGGATTACGTCACCCGGGAAACGTATAACTATTCGTCATTGCAGTCTAATCTGTTCCTTTTCTTTCAACTGCGCCAAGACTTCGAGGCTCGCGCCGGCGGCAATCCCTCGTGGAACGCGGGCGTCGATTACCGAAGGCAACTCAAACGCTCCGTCGATTATAATGAAGTGAAAGCCCTTTACACGCAGGCTCATCTGAATCTCGACGCCGACCTTGACGCGCTCAACAACGCACCACAGATCGCAGCCGATCGAGCGGCCCTACAGTATGGAATTGAAAATATAACCTTCAATCGCGAGGTCACCGCACCCGTACTGACTCTGCACACCACGGGTGATGATGTAGCAAACGTTCAACACGAGCAGGCGTACGCTGACGCTTTGCACGACAACCATCTGGTCCACGAACTCTTCGTGCATCGCTCCGGGCACCTAAACTTCACTGTGGCCGAGGTAATCGTGGGTTTGCAGGCACTCGTAAATCGATTAGACGCGGGCTATTGGCCAGACACTCACCCGGACAATCTAAACACAGCGGCTTTGCAGCTTGGACCGAAATACAACACGTTGAGTATAGTCAACGCCGGCCAGCGCGCTGCGGCGGCGTTTATCAATTATAAGCCGGACGTTTTCCCGCGGCCTTTCGACCGCGATAGTGATCGATAAATTCCATTTAGCATCATGAGTTCGCTTATCTTAACGACAAAATTCTCGGTAGTCAGGCGAATGGCCGAGCAAGTTGTGGCCGGATTTGACGAGTCTCCGCACAAGTCCATCGCAACTTCAAAACTTGTCCAAAAGCCTTCTTGCGGTCGGCCGTTCGTTGCCCTCTCAGCTTCACGCTTGGCGTTTAGCTCCGGCGCCATCATTTCTCTATAGGAATTTCGATGATAGTTCTGGCTGTTTGACGCTGCGTTGACGAACTGGGCCTACGATTGGCCAGTGATGCAAGACAACGCGGACAGCTTCGTCGTTGTGTTCTTTCGCACGAATGCCGGCGAGCTGCGCTGCCGCGTGACTGCGGTCATTACGCGAGAATCGTGGGTCGTGGACCATGCGGCAAACCTGCGCCAACTGCTTGTCGAGCACCGCGCTCACCACCGTAACGAAAGTGGGGAAACGGCCCCGTAGAAGCGAAGGGTCCTTAGCTTCTACGAGGCCGCGAGTATGTCGCTTCGCCCTCCGCCTTTCTCAGCCGCAAAGGTCAAGCTGCGATCGCTTGCTTTGCCCCTGCTAGCCGTTGCGATTGCGCTTTTCGCCGGGACGTCGTTTGTATATCTCAACGTCATTTGGGATCCCGGCTACTATGGCGACTTCGGTGTGACCCTGGATCCGGATAATGCCGGATTGGTATATCAAGTTGCGCCGGGTTCACCCGCGGCAAAGGCACGTATCCGGCCGGGAGACCGCATCGGTGCGTCGACGTTCCACGGGCGGCTGTTGCTCTCGCCATTGAATGGTGACGCTCTACCATACCCCGGCGAGAAGGTGAAGGCATTCGTTATACGCGGCGGATTGCGGCGGAGCGTAACGCTTCAAGCACGGCCGCTACCGGCATTGAGTAAAACCGGCAAAGTGCTGCTTGCAGTCAGATGCGCTTGGCTTTTCGCTTTCGTCATCATGGGTTTGTTTCTTGTTTTGCGCCGTCCGAGCAGAATGACGTGGGCGTTTTACCTCTTTGCCGTGAATCTCGTGCTGGTTCCCGGTCCACCGCTATTGCCGCGCGCACCTGATGCATGGATCATTGCAGGAGCCGTCGTTGCGCATGATATCATCGCACCGGCCGGCCTCGCAGGTTTCCTCGTGTTCTGCGTTCGTTTCCCGACGAACAAGGCGAACGGCTGGCGACGAACGATCCAACGGCTAGCTCCCTGCACGGCCGCCATCATAGCTGCAAATCTGCTCCAATGGGATCTTGCTCTTGCATTGTTTGGAGCGTGGCGGGCAGTCAGCTACGGGCAATTTATAACCTTTGCGGCTATGTTTGTAGCCTATTTGGTTACGACTCTTGTTTTGCTCAAGCAGCGTGCTCGCGCAGCCGAATCCGAGCGGCGCGAAATAGCATGGGTTTGCACGTTCCTCATTCTTGGAATGCTGGCTGCACTACACGACGTGTTACTGAGGGACTTTTACGGCCCCTGGTCTTTCCTGAATATTTTCGTACTGGGAACCGTCGTGTTCACCATAACTTTCATACGCGCGCGCGGGCTCATGCGCCACAGAATAAAATGGGTCGCGCTTGGCTTTGTATGCGCGCTGAGCGCTTCAATCGTGGACTTTATGTGGTTCGGATATTCAGCGCCTTGGTTCGTCTCGATTGTGGAACTGCTTTATCTCGCGTTGCCGCTTACTGTCGCCTATGCCATAATCCGCCATCGTGTCATCGATGTTCGATTCGCTGCAAGTCGAACGCTGACGTTCGCAATCATCGCATCGGTTGTAGCCTTCACCTTCGCTGGAATTGATTGGCTCCTTAGCACAAGGCTGCCTAGCTCACGGTTCGAAGCGGCGGTCTACGCAGGTCTTGCCTTGCTGATCGGGTTCTCGCTGAACGCGGGTCGACAGCGCATCGGTAAGACGATCGACTTCCTTTTTTTCCGTCAGTGGTACCGCGCGCAAGAGGAAGCAAACACCATTGTCGATACGCTGAGCCACTCCGGGACAAGGCTGGACGTTTACGAGCCGCTAACAGCCGGCATCGCGCAGGCCTTTTCGCTCGCCTCGACCGGCCTGTTTGAGCACATCGAGGATGGCGGCTTTGTGCGCGTCGCGGATCGAGGCTGGCCGTCCGGCACGACCTGGCACATTTTGCCCGACGATCCGATCGCACTGCGCGCAGCACATGGTTCACGAGTTATCGACGTCGACGCATTGCAATGGCAAGAAGCGTACCTGCCTGCGGGTGTTGCGCAACCAACCACATTATTTCCGATTGTCAGCGGCAAACGTGTGGCTGCAATTCTGTTATGCGGTGTGCACGAAAACGGCACGGCACTTGCGTCGGACGAAATTCGAACGATTCGCAAAGCGTGCTCCGACGCGGCGTTCGTCTATGATACGGTACCAAGCTCCTTCACCGTGCCGTTGGCCTCGATTGAGCGCAGTGAACGGGTTACCGTATGAGCAACATTAGAGGGCCGTGTATCATCGCGGCTCTTGTCGTCATCTGGACCTTACCCTGTGCGATCCCCGCGCGAGCCGGAACAACCGGTGAAATTCAAGGCTACGCGACCGACACGAGTTTCCATCCGCTCGCAGGCGTGAAGGTTTCTGCCGCTTCTCCTTCGGGTTCCATCGCGACCACGACGTCCGCCAACGGATTTTACATACTCAACGGTCTGCCGCTTGACACATATGTTGTAGCATTTACGAAGAGCGGTTACGTACCTCAATCAATAGCCGGCATCGTTACGATACAAGATCAAGCCGTGCGTGTGAGCGCGCAGCTAAAAGCCGCCTTACCGACGATTGCCCACGTTACTGCGCATGGCGCAACGTCATTATTACAGCCAACCGTTACAGCCGATACGTATGTTTTCGATCAGAGTCGCCTATCCGATATTGGCGGCACGCCGCAAGATCTCAACGGACTGCAAACGTTTGCTTTATTACCGGGTGCGACGGGGAATTCGGGCACTCAACCCCCTACCATACATGGCGGCCTTCAAGATGAAATCGGATGGCAGTACGACGGCATCGACAACACAAACTTCCTTATCCCTGAACCAATCAACTATCCGGCATCTCTCAACGGGGTTCACAGCGTTCAGCTTTCTACCGGCGGTTACGACGTAGCGGAAGGGAACGCGTCTACCGGCGTTTTTAACGAGGTCGTCAAGCGCGGTACATACCCCGCAAAAGGGCAGGCTACGATGCTCATCATGAGTCCGATCTTCGGGCATGAGCTGTCAATCGAATACGGCGGTGCAACCCTTGACAACCGTTTCAGTTATTTCGTCTCATTCGGCGGCCAGCGGGATGCCACCGGCTACGGCGACTTGCATACAATAGGGCCGTTGGAAGTCGGAAACTTCAGCTTCCAGGTGCTCAACGATCAGGTACTCAACCTTTTCTACCACTTTGGAAAAGGCAACTCGAATGAGTTGCAATTGTTGAACTCAATAACGAGCTATGCCAATCTCGCAGACTACGGCGTAGACCCCGCAATTGCGCCGTACGCTTCGAATAACGGCAACGTTCAGGCTGCAAGTGATCCATTCGGACTACGAAACTTCTCCACGTATCAAAGCAGTTATACGACGTTGTATCCGGGTCAGTCGACATACGCCCAAAACGTGGGCCGTATCGACGCACCAAGAAACAATTCCCTGATTCAGAAGATCAATTTTAAACGCCAGTTGACGCCTTCCCGTTTTTTCGAGCTGCGCCTTTTCCGAACGAGCGACGCGGTCGTCTTCGACTTCCCATATAATTTGGGATCGTTCACCGACGTCTACGCAAACGCGCGCACAACCGGTTTAGGTGAGGCGCTCGACTACACTGACCACATCGGCACAAAACACGAGCTGAGCTTCGGTGCCGAGGGTGTTTATTATGAGAATCGCTGTGTGAATTGCGGGGTCACGGCCGGTTCTTCCAGCATCGAGCCCTTCGTTGAGCCGCTGGAGGATCTCGGCTGCCCGCAAGCAGCGAACGCACTAGGAAGGGCCGCTGTTGGCGGTTGTTACATCGCCCCATTCAACGCGGCGCTCGACTCGCGGCTAGGCCTGGGACTGCCTACCGATTCCCGCCATGCGCCGATGCGTACATATGTCAGCGACTTTAGCTATTCGAATGACCCCGCCCATCGCTGGGATTGGTACATCAAGGATCGCTTTCAACCGTCGGATCGGCTAACGATGACAGTTGGGCTGCGCTGGGACAAGGCATCGATTTCCTTACCTCGCGACGCGGCGGCGCAGAACGAAAGCTACTACATTGACCGGAATGGTAATCTCGTGACGGTTGCCGGGCAGCCCATCGGCCAGGACGTTACGCAGCCTTCGCAGATCAGCCCCCGGCTGGCGATGAGCTATCAAATGGGCACGCGCGATGCCGTCCGCTTCTCGTACGGAAGAAATATTCAGTTCGTGCCGTTTTCACTGATAGAGGGCGCCTATCAAATTCCAGGCGCGCTGCAGAACTGCAACATCGCCAGCGGTTGCTTTCGTCCGTTGCCGGGGTACGGCATCACCAATCACGTGGCGAATCTGTACCAGCAAATTCTCTTGGATCTGAACACGAAGTTCTTTGCCCAATATACGCCCCTGTTACCGCCGACTGCGGTAAACTGCGATTTTTCATACGAACATGATTTCGGAAAGGGCGTCTCGCTGCGCGTCACGCCGTATTATCGAAGGGGGCACAACTACACCGTGACGAACCGGCAGATGCTCTTCACGCTTCCAAGCGGAGCACCCGTGTTCGGACCGCCAAGGAATTTCAGCGCCGGTATGAACGAAAATACCGGTGTCGAAGTTGCACTGCAACGAAATGCGCAATTCGGGTTCTCGGGATTGTTGGACGCGACGTATGACAACACGCTCGCGAATTATGACTTCGGGTTCTTTGCAACCAACAATCCTGCTGCGCTGGCGGCGCAGCATTTCTTCCACGTAACATATACGCCGCCGGTACAAGGAGCAGTCAACCTCTCGTACAATTCGCGCAGCGGTCTGCACGCTTCGACGACGGTAGCGTACGAGTGCTGTTACCGCTACGGCGTCGGCAAGAAGACGTTTGTTTTCGCTCCAAACGGCGCACCCGTTCAGGTGCCCAACACCGATCTCGCATCGGGCTCCGGCGCCGAAGGCGCCTACTACGTCACCAATCCGTCGAATCCCGGCACGGTCTTCGCGCCAAATATCGTCGCGTCACGCGGCACGCCGGAAGGCGACGATCCTGGAACGCTGTTCGGACCGGCAATTATCACCGTCAATCTCACACTCTCTCAACAATTCGGCAAACAGCCCGACACGTTGGAAATCGGAGTGCGCGCGGAGAATCTTTTCGCCAACTACGCCCCTGCGGAGATTTTTCCAAACCCTTATTACGGCTTTGGCGGCTTTGGAAATAACGGCCTTCCTTCGGGCGTTAATACTAACGCCTGTGCGCCGGGGCAGACGTATGCGTGCGAACCATTTCGCTACAATTTCAGCCCGCTTCCGTATGAGAAAGAGCTCAGCGGACCGCCCCGCGTGTATACATTCTTCGTAAGCATGAAATTCTAGGCGGGCGTGTTGTTTTGACGCTGCGTTGACGCCGGCGAGCTATGATCACCTTGTTCAAGCGAGGTGAAAATATGCGTAGCCGCGTTATTTCAATTGTATTCGCCGCAGGTGTCCTTGCGGCGTGCGGAGGCGGGGGCGGCACGCCGGAAGTGGTTCAATCCACACCGCCGCAGACGCCCCCTCCACCACCGCGCACGCCCACTCCATCACCGTCGCCGGCGATCGCCGTAACGCTTGCGGAAACACCCGCAAGCCTGGAAATCGACACCGATCAAACCGAATCGTTCACCGCTACGGTAACGGGTGACCCCAAAAATAAGGGCGTAACGTGGAGCGTGATCTGCCGGCCGGGAATGGACGTCTGTGGATCTGTTGCAAAAAGCTCAACTGCTAGCGGTGAAGTCAATAGCTACCGCGCTCCCGCTGATTCCTTCGGCGCAGGTACTTTCGGTGTCCAAGTAACGGCGACGTCCCTATCCGATCCTGCACAATCTGCTTCAGCAAACGTCAGTGTAAACGCGGCACCGGCGCTCGTCAGTCCCCAGCCAACGCCGGTCGTAGGAAATGTAGGCCAATATCTTAACGTCGCCCTATGCTGCGCGTACGTGCAAGGCGGTGTGTCGCCGTCCGCGGTTACTCTCAACTCAGCAGCGCTGCCTGGCGGTTTAATCTTCAATCCCGTCGATCCGAACGACGGGAGCGCAGCGATTGCCGGAGTGCCGACGGGGGTATCAGCTGCACACCTCAACTTCACGTACACAGACTCGGGGAATCCGCCGATTCGCGTGACCTTCGCCGTTCCGATAACCATCAACCCAAAAATTCCGCTGGGAGCGCTCACTCCAAGCTCCGGTTCCCTTCCCGATGGCGCCGTTGACGCACTGTACGTCCGCTACTGTCGCGGCTTCGGCTGCTACTCACGTGGCGCTCAGATAACCGTCACCGGCGGGATCATGCCCTACTCATGGAGTTGGGCTGCCGCGACTTCTTCCGCCACGCCACCCGGTCTGGTCTTAGACGCTTCATGTTCGGCGGGTGCAGGCCTGTGCAATGTGGCCTTCATCAGAGGCAGACCAACCGCGACTGGAACGTTCGTCTTTCTTCTAACCGTTACGGATTCGGAATCGCCACCAAAACAGTCGAGCGCGAATTACAGCATCACGGTCAATCCGACACCGTCTCCTAGTCCATCAGCATCGCCGTAATGCACCCCAGTCAGCGCCGGCAGCTGCCATCCGCATCGCACGGTAATGTGCTGCGCGCGCCACCGCTCGATTTGCAACAATGGAGTCGCCGATTTCGGAAGCCGCCTGAGCCAAATTCGTAAATGCGCGGTCGACATCTAAAGGTGCGCGATTTGCGTTCTCCTCCACCGTATTCAGAGCGCGGCGCAGAAGCGCTTGGGCATCCGCCTCACGTACGCGAACGGCGTGGCGTGCACGGGCCAATTCGACGCAGTCGCTCCAGCCGAGGAGCCCTTGAACGGATGATGGTTCGCCGAGCGAAACGACCAAACGGTGAAGCGTTTCGGCGTCTGCAGCAACGCAGCGCTGCAGCAGCGTGTCGATGCGCAGCAGGTCTAGTGCCTGTCTGTAGCGCGGCAACTTCGCTACGTTGGTCAACGTTGCCGCCCTGTCAATCGCTGCGAATGCCTCATCCCAGTTTTTTTGCGCAAGCGCAACCTTGGCGGTCATATAGTAACAGGCAAATTGGGTGGACGGCCGCGGGTGCGTCGGCAGCGCCGACGCTCCTTGCCGGCGTAGGTTAGTTTCATCAGCAATTCGAAGTGCGCACTGAAGATCCGACCGTGCGTCGTCAAAGCGTTCCATAAGATACCATAATGCGCTACGCACTTGGAGAAATGCGGCTTCCGTTAGCGGCTCGGCGCGTTTGGCGGCATCCATGCCGATGCGCGCAGACCTTCGGGCGTCCGAAAACAACCACCACGTGATTTGCGTTCGCATAAGCTCCTCGAGCGCGGACTGCGCGATTTCGGAATACCCGAGCTCAACTGCGACGTCGCGCGCGCCGCTGCAAGTGCGCAGCGCCTCGTTGCGCAGCCCAAGCTCGCGCTGAGCGCTGCCCTCTTGAATGAGTGCTTGACAGAGCGTTGTTTGATTCCCGCACTCCTTTGAAAGCTGCACGGCTTCGGCGGCGTCCGATCGTTGCTCAGAAATGTGGTGCGCCGCGCCTTCCATCATTGCAAGCGTCAATGTCGCTTGCGCCAAGTGATGGAGATCGCCGCCCGCACGCGCCAGCCGCGTCGCCTCGCGTGCTCGAGCGACCGCGTCGGCGGCATCACCCCTCGCAATACTAGCGCGGGCAGCGGCGCTATAGAGACCGGCTAAAATCTCACAAGAAGCCGATTTCTCAAGTTTGCCTGCGGATGCGATCCCCGCATCACACCGCTCGATCGCATCCTGCGGCGCGCTTGAGACCAGCGCCTCGTGCGCGGAGTCCAAATAGCACTGTGCCGCTAAAAGAAATTCGCCGGTAGCGTACAAGTGCCGTGCGCGTCGCATCGACGCCTCCAGATCGTGGCTTGCACTCAGCCGCTGCGCATATGCGCGATGCAGGGCCGTCCGCCGCCCGCTGTTGAGCCCAACGCCGGCCACTTCGCGAATCAGATCGTGGCTGAACGCCAGCGGTGGTCCTGAATCCGGTTGCACGATCAATCCGAGCGCCAAAAGGTCGTCGATCGCATCAAAAACCGTTGCTTCTTCCATTCCTAGAACAGCGGTGATATCATCCGCGCCGGCTCCCGGCTCGATAGCAAGCGCGCAGGCAACGGCTCGCGGATTATCCCCACGCGCCTGAAGACGTGTCTCGATGAAGCGCTTGATGGTGTCCGGCAATTCGACATCCGCATCAATCCGCTTCGTTAGCTCCCAGCGATTGCCGCCGCGTGCGAGAATCCCGGCGCTTACCAGTGAGTTGAGAAGGCCGCCAAAAAACAGGGGATGGCCGCCGGAGCGTTTGTATAGAATGTCCAGCACATCGGGCTGCTCGTCACCGAGTGCTTGCGCAAGCGCCAATTGCAAACTGCTCCGATCGAGAGGGGCCAGTGCGAGCTCCTCAAATGTTGTTTCGAGAAGGCGCGCGCGAATTTGCGCAACGCCCTCCGGACGCATTCCGATAATAACCGCGTTTTTGGTCGCCGCCGTTCGCGCGACCGCGACGAGAATATCGAACGCTTCTCCGGACAATTGGTGCGCATCGTCTATGATGAGCACAGTTTGATCTATGAGCTGTTCAACAATGACGGCCGCTAGCGCCGTCACGATGTTGGCGACGTGGCTTTCGACGAATGCATCAAAATCCGCGCCGGTCAGCAAGACAAAAAGGTCCTGCCATGGGCCGAACGGGCCCGTGATATCACGGCTGGGAGGTACTATAACAACAGGTAACGCGCGATCGCTTGCGGCACGGGCGACGCGTTGGAGCAGCGTGGATTTTCCGATCCCTGCCTCGCCATGCACGAGCGTGGTACTGCCGCGTCTCTGCAGCACGTCGCTCAATTTTGCCGACAGATATGCCAGTTCGCTCTGACGACCGGTGAACGGCAACAACACTTCATTGGGGGGAAGCAGCTCGATGTGGGCGATCTCGCCGAAACGGTGCTCGAACGCGGCGGATGGTTTTTCACCGACCTCCGCAAGCGCTTTTCGACAGCGCTCCACCCACGAGGCCGCCGATGTTCGTCTTCCGGCGGTTAGCTCCGCCTGGACGAGCGTGGCATACATCTCTTCGTCGTATGGGTTTCGCGCAATGAATCGCTGGGCGGCGTCGGCATCCTTCGTCGATCGCGCAATTCTGCCGAGCACCTTTTCGTAGAGCGATGCCAGACGTTCACGTTCCATGATCGTCCAGTCGTCATAATCGCCCTGGAGGAAATCGCCGCGATACAGCTGCAGCGCGTCACGGTTTGCCGCGGCATCGTCCGCTGACGCACACGCGCCAAACTCTAAAGCGTCGACGCTGGTCTCCGCCGTCCAACGGACGATCGCCTTATTGGCCAGCATAAATTTGTCCGCATCGGCCCCGGCAGTGATTATGCAACGCCTAATCGACCAGAGCGCAGTCTTCAGGCTGCCTCGGGAGTGTTCGGGATCCGTGTCCGGCCAAAAAGTCTCAAGCAGCGTCTCGCGCGCCACATCGCAGTTAGCGTTAATTACGAGATACGCCATCAGTGCGCGAGCCTTTCGAGTTGCCGGACCGCGCGTCCACTGCTCGTTGACGTTGAAGGCAAAACCTCCAAGCGTCGTTAGGCGAGACGATGCCACTTTTTCATTTTACGCTGTTTTAGAACGATTTGCACTTTTTGACGATACGTTGACGTGCTCTACGTACGATGAACGCCTCATCGTCTAGTAAGGGACATGCCATATGTTAACGGTTACGCAAATACGCGTGCTGTCTGCGTTGAGCTTTAGTTTATTGACAGCCTGTGCCGGCGGCAGCGGTCTTCAATCCATTCCAGCCTCATCGAATAACCATCAAACCTTCCAAAACGCTCCTGGGCCGCAGGCGGTCATCGACTGGAACATCATTGCGCTCAGCACAACGGCCGCCGCCGCATTCAATCCACCGCTTGAGTCGCGCAATATCGCCATTGTTCAGGCGGCCGTTTATGACGCCGCGGTCACGATAACCGGTGGCTACCGTCCATATGCATTTGCACTTGCAGCAGCAAGAGATGCATCCCCCGCGGCGGCAGTTGCAACGGCGGCCCATGACACACTTGTCGCGTTGTATCCCGGGCAGCAAAGCAATCTGGACACGGCGTATCAAAACTATTTGCTGCAGATTATGCTGCTGCCAAGCACGCAAGCCGGAATCGCGGTAGGGCACGAAGCCGCAACGCAGATGCTCGCGCTACGGGCCGCAGATGGTTCGGCTACCGTTGTCGCCTACACGCCAGCAACGGAGCCCGGCCAATGGCAGCCCGCGCCGCCCTTGTTCAAACCGGCGTTGGACCCCGGCTGGGGTAAGGTAACGCCTTTTTTGCTGCGCACCGGCGATCAGTTTCGCCCGACAGGACCGCCTGCTTTGACTAGCGCAGCCTATACCGCCGACTTTAACGAAATAGACAGCATCGGCGCTGCGGACAGCACAACGCGAACCGCTGACGAGACCGCAACCGCAAGGTTTTGGGCCTCCACGGGACCGCAATTGTGGAACCAGGCTGCGCAACAGCTAGTGGCAGCCGATCACTTTTCCATCACTCGAGCAGCACATGCATTCGCTGTGCTTAATCTGGTCGGCGCGGACTCGTTCATCGCAGCATGGGACGCGAAATACACGTATAACCAGTGGCGTCCGATTATGGGCATACGCGGCGCGTCGAACGACGGGAATCCCGACACGGTGGCAGACGCGGCGTGGACGCCGCTATTGCCGACGCCTCCGTTTCCCGATTATCCTGCGGGGCATACCGTCAACGCTGGAGCGTCGGAAGTCGTTCTTACAGAAATCTTCGGAGCTGCTCCCGGCACATTTCATATCACGAGCGCCGCTTCGGGGCTCACACATGAGTACACCACGTTTCAATCCGTCGCTGATGAAGTGGTAAATGCCCGCGTCTGGGCGGGCATCCACTGGCGCACCTCATGTACCGCCGGACGCGTGTTAGGACAAGCTATTGCAGCGTTCGATCTGACGCACGGGCTTCAACCGCAACAAAGACACATCAAGTAAGGAAGCCCATGTACAATCGCGGCTTTTCGGGTGACAGCCGCCCGGCGATTGTGATCGTTGGACGGCTAGTCCCGTCTGCCGGGTTTGGCGTGAAGCGTTTTTGCAATTAGCCCTCGCGTCGCTCCGTAAAAAGACGGCATTTTACGGTGCGTTGACGCTGAGCCCCTACACTCTTTGTATCAAACGTTGTCGCCGCTCTGCGTAGTACGCGCGGCGACAAGGAGGCTCAAATGAAAAACTTTGTCTTTGCAGCCGTTGCGGCGTTGGCCCTTACAAGCGTAACGTCACCGGCTTTAGCTTTCAGCACCGCGCACCCGGTAATCACCCTAAGTCCCGTCGCGCCGACCGACGTCGGCGTTTCTGGGCCACATGAATGCAACGCCGCTGCGGCAATCGACGGAACGCCGTTCTTTGAGATGCCCGCAATCGCCGCGGAGCAGGGCGTCGCCGGCATCGCGCAAGTGAAGATCGATCTCACCTCGTCGGGACGGTTAGCCGGGGCAGAGATGTTTGCAAGCAGTGGGAATCGGTGGCTCGATGCGGCGGCACTGCTCTCGGCCAGAATGACGCGATTCACTTCGGAAATCTCCAACTGCCAACATGTTGCCGGTTCTTATCTATACGAGGTTGAGTTCTGAGAGGCCACATGCGCCGACAGATTTTCCGCCCGCGGACGTTTCGTGAACGCTCATTCCTTTCGAAACGTCCGGGCTGGGCGCATTTTTTACGATCCGTTGCCGCTAAGAAGCTACGAACCAGTCCTTCTTCTTGAAAGCTAAAGTGATGTTCGATTTCAAACACGCATGCACGGGATTAGCGATCGTGTCGATCACTGTTATGTCGGCATGCAGCGGCAGCGGTGTATTTCAACCTACTAGTACGACGTCGGGAGCGCAACAGACGAACGAAAATGCCGGCGGTTCTCGGCTAGAACGTTCTCACTCCACTAAGGGCTATACCGTAACCGATCTCGGCACACTGGGTGGGACTTTCAGCTATCCCAGCGGCGGTCTCAATAATCGCGCAATAGTGGCCGGTGTTTCCACACTTGCAGGCGACACGGTGCACCATTCGTTCATTTGGGAGAACGGTCGCAAGATGGATCTCGGGACTCTACCGGCGGGACCGAACAGCGACTCAGACGGAATCGATGAGAGATTGCAAATTACAGGCGCGGCAGACGGCGCAGCGTCGACGGCTGACTGCGCCGGCTCAAGGTTTAGCTCTAGCGCTCTGGACTCCCACGCATACCTCTGGCAGAGCGGAATTATGCGCGACCTCGGCACGTTGGGCGGGAAAAGCAGCAAAGGAAACTGGATCAACAATCGCGGCCAGATTGTGGGTATTTCTCAGATCAAGGCCATCGATCCAAACCCCAGCGAGCTCGTGGGCTGTCCCGCCGGATCCGAGATTCGTCGAGCCTTTCTCTATGAGAACGGGAAAATGCGAGACATTGGAACGCTCGGGGGTTTTGACTCCGCGGCTACAAGCATCAATGACGGCGGCCAAATCGTAGGCGTTTCAACGTTAAGCAAGACGATCGATCCGCAGTTTGGGTTTGTAGTCGAACATGCATTCTTGAAGACCAATGGTATTATGAACGACCTCGGAACGCTGGGAGGCGGATTAAGCGTAGCGCTAGCTTTGAACAACAAGAGCGCAGTAGTCGGCGTCTCGACTTTGCCGCGAGAGCAACACGTTCATCCGTTCTTCTGGCAGCGCGGAGCTATAGCCGATCTCGGCACCATTGACGGGGACACCGACGCGAACGCGTACGGCATAAACAGCGTGGGCCAAGTGGTCGGCGATTCCGATACGAGCACTACTATGCGGGCATTTGTTTGGCAAAACGGAGTGATGACGGACCTCAACACGTTGATCGGGCCGAACTCCGGTTTTCAGATCGCGTCGGGTATATCGATAAACGACGCCGGCCAAATCGCGGCTCTCGCGCTCGTCGAGCGCACGGGTGAGATGCACGCTGTGATTCTGTCGCCCGCCGACAACAGCATGCGCGCCAACGGACGCCCGGTGTATTTGACGCCGCGGCTGCGCAAGCTGCTATCCAAACGATTCAGGTCCCCGCTAATGAGATTCTGACATCGCGCGATAGGGAGCCGGCCCTACAAACGGGCCGGCCCCCTAGGAAATCGGCGCAACGAGCTTGCAACGGGCTTGCGTGAACGCTGCATCAGGCATCAGATATGCTGTCCTCGCCGGAGCGCAGCTTGCTATTGGAGCGGCCGCGATCTTTGCGCGTTTCGCGCTAACGGGTGCGGGACCGCTTGCCGTCGCGGCTGCACGGCTTGCAATCGCCGCGGGAGTGTTGCTGTTAATTGGGGGCGTAACCCCTCGACAAGCTCGGGGTCGTTCGATACCTCACGATGACAAAGGAACCATCATCTTCATTGCCGCCGGTTTTGCGCTCGCCGTGCATTTCGCAACGTGGATTTGGTCGCTCGAGTACACGAGCGTCGCAATTTCGACCCTCCTCGTTTCCACGACGCCTATTTGGACCGCACTCTACGATTCGGTCGTACGCAAACAGCTTCTCTCGGGACCTGCATGGGCTGCACTTGCCGTAGGCGTTGCGGGCTTGATTCTCGTCGTCGGCTTTACCGTAACGCGTCCGCCCGTCGAGGGTCATGAGGCCGCCGGCGGCGCGCTCGCGCTCGCAGGCGCCGTAGCAATCGGTGCATATTTCATGTTAATCCGTGAAGTGCGCGACGCTTACGGCACGCGCGCGATCGTCACGCGAACGTATACGTGGGCCGCGATCGCTCTGGTCATCGCCGCCGCAGTTGCGCGGCAAGCACCACCATCGTTCGCCGCCTCGCAGGCATGGGGCGGAATTCTCGCAATGGCGGTAATTTCGCAGCTGCTCGGGCATACGGCGATGAATGCCGCGCTTCGCCGGTTTACCGCAAGCGCCGTCGCGCTGACGACGCTGCTCGAACCGGTTATCGCGGGACTGCTTGCACTCGCAATTTTCTCCGAACGGCTGACGCCGACGGCGCTCGCCGGCGGCGTCCTGATCCTCGCGGCTATTGCGGTGTTCTTGCGCGAAGAATCACTCAGTTTTCAACCATAAAAATCGCCGCTGCGCCCGGTCCGGCATTTGCAGCGATAGCGGGCCCCGCTTCCCACACGTTCATCTCCGCCGGCGTCGCCGCGAGCTTGCTGCGCAGCGTTTCAGCGAGAAATGCGCCGAGCTCCGGTGCATTCGTATGCATGACGGCGATCCGCGCGCATGCCGGATTAGCCAGGCGGCGTGAAGCGATGCTCGCAATCATCTCTTTTGCTTGCTCGAACGACTTAACGGTCGTTTCACTTTCCAGCGTTCCATCGGGATTCACTCGCGTAATCGGCTTCATCTGCATCACCGTGCCCAGGACCAGCTGCGCTTTATTGATGCGGCCGCTCTTGGCGAGAAATTTCAGATCCGGATAAATTGCATAACCCCGTTGCGAGTCGATCCATTTACGAAGTGTTGCCGCGATCGTTGGCGCATCCGCGCCTGTTCGCGCAAGCTTTGCCGCGCCCGAGGCGAGCAGTCCGATCCCGCCCGAAATCGTTTTCGCGTCGATTACGTGCACACGTCCCGCAAATTTCGCAGCCGCCGCGCAGGCGATCTCGTACAGCTTGGAGACCTTGCTTGAAACCGTAGGGCAAACGACCTCGCGGCCGGCGCTCACGTGCTTGTGAAACGCCTCCACGAACGCTTCCTCCGGCGGGGGTTCGGTTACGGGCAGTTCGCCGCTGGGGTCGAGTTTTGCGTAGAAGTCGCGCAGGGTAAGGTCCACGCCGTCCCGGTAGGCGCGGTCCCCGAAGCGTACGACGATGGGCACAAGGTCGATGCCGATCGAACGCGCTTGGCCCGGGCCCAAATCGCATGCAGAATCCGTCACAATAGCAGTTGGCATACAGATGACTTCATCGGCAAAAAAGCGGAGCGTTCCAGACCCGGAATTGGACCGAGCCATTAGCAAGGAAATGGATGGCTCCCCAGGAAGCCCGCGTCCATGACGACGACCACCGCGCACAACCTCGCCGCGCAGAATGGCGCCGGCGCCGTACCGGAGCCCGATCCGCATGAAACCCGTGAATGGGTCGAGGCCATTGAAGGCGTCCTCGAGCACGAAGGGCCTGCGCGCGCTCAGGAACTGATCGGCGCGATCGTCGATGCCGCACAGCGCGGCGGCGCGCATGTTTCACTCGGGCTCTCGACGCCGTACATCAATACGATTCCCGCGTCCGAACAGCCGCCGCTGCCGGGCAACGACGAAATCGAAACGCGCATTCGTCATTACGTGCGTTGGAACGCAATGGCGATGGTCGCGCGGGCAAATAAAGAATCGTCCGAACTCGGCGGCCACGTCGCAAGTTTTGCATCGTCCGCTACGCTGTACGACGTCGGATACAATCACTTTTTCCGCGCGCAGACCGATTCGTTCGGCGGCGACCTCATATTCTTGCAGGGACATTCGGCGCCGGGTTTTTACGCGCGCGCGTTCGTCGAAGGCCGCATCAGCAAAGAACAGCTCGAGAATTTCCGGCGCGAAGTCGACGGCACGGGACTCCCGTCGTATCCGCACCCATGGCTGAAGCCGGACTTCTGGCAATTCCCCACCGTGTCAATGGGCCTGGGCCCCATCATGTCGATCTATCAAGCGCGATTCATGCGCTACATGCACGATCGCAGCATTATCGATTCGAGCGACCGCAAAGTGTGGGCGTTTCTCGGTGACGGCGAAACGGACGAACCGGAATCGCTGGGCGCGATTGCACTGGCCGGACGCGAAAAGCTCGACAATCTCATTTGGGTGATCAACTGCAACTTGCAGCGCCTGGATGGTCCGGTCCGCGGCAACGGTAAGATCATTCAAGAGCTGGAAACCGTCTTCAAAGGCGCCGGCTGGAACGTGATCAAGGTGATCTGGGGCAGCAATTGGGACCCGCTCCTCGAGCGCGACCATACCGGCAAACTCGTTCAACTGATGAACGAGTGCGTCGACGGCGACTATCAAACATTCAAGTCGCGCGACGGCAAGTACGTTCACGACAAATTCTTCGGCCGCTACCCGGAAACGCTCCAGCTCGTAACGCACATGAGCGAAGAGGATATTTGGGCGCTGCAGCGCGGCGGTCACGATCCGCGCAAAGTGTACGCCGCGTACAAGGCGGCGTTCGAACACAAAGGCCAGCCGACGGTCATCCTTGCCAAGACGATCAAAGGCTACGGCATGGGCGAGTCGGGCGAAGCGCAAAACATCGCGCATCAAGCAAAGAAAATGAAGGTGGAATCGATGCGCAAGTTCCGCGATCGTTTCCATCTACCGATTCCCGACGACGAGGTGGAGAAGCTCGAGTTCATTCGCCCGTCGGATGATAGTCCCGAGATGCAATATCTGCGGGATCTCGTCGGCCGCCGCGGGTACGTTCCGACCCGCCGCGCTAAATCCGAGTCGTTGGCAGTGCCGGAACTTGCGACGCTCGATGCGCACTTAAAAGGCACCGGAGATCGCGAGATCTCGACCACCATGGCGTTCGTTCGCCTTTTCACAGCACTGGTAAAAGACAAGACGATTGGTCCGCGCATCGTGCCGATCGTCGCGGACGAATCGCGCACGTTCGGTATGGAAGGTCTCTTCCGGCAGCTCGGCATTTACTCGTCGGTCGGACAGCTCTATCATCCGCAAGACGCCGAGCAGCTGATGTGGTATCGTGAGGACCGCCAAGGGCAGATTCTCCAGGAAGGCATCAACGAAGCGGGCGCGATTTCATCGTGGATCTCGGCCGGCACCGCCTACTCGAATCACAACGTGCCGATGATTCCGTTCTACATCTTCTACTCGATGTTCGGCTTTCAGCGCGTCGGCGATCTCGCGTGGGCCGCCGCCGATTCGCGCACGCGCGGATTCCTGCTTGGTGCAACGTCGGGACGCACGACACTGAACGGCGAGGGCCTGCAGCACGAAGACGGGCACAGCCAAGTCTTCGCATCGTTCATTCCGAACTGCGTATCGTACGATCCGACGTACGGTTACGAAGTCGCCGTCATCGTGCAAGACGGCCTACGGCGGATGCTCGCGCAGCAAGAGGACATCTATTATTACATCACGCTGCTCAACGAAAATTACCGTCACCCCGATATGCCGAAGAACGCCGAGTCCGGCATTCTGAAGGGCATGTACCTTCTGCACGAGGGCGGTAAGGCTGAAAAGAAATCGCCGCGCGTGCAGCTGATGGGATCCGGCGCAATCTTGCGTGAGGTCGAAGCGGCGGCCGAGCTGCTCAAAGCCGATTTCAACGTGACATCGGACGTTTGGAGCGTAACGAGTTTCAACGAAGTGCGCCGTGACGGCATCGATGCCGAGCGCTGGAATATGCTGCATCCCGAAGAGAAACCGCGCTCCTCGTACATCGAGCAGTGCCTGGCGGACCGGGAAGGCCCGGTCATCGCTTCAACCGATTACATACGAACGTTTGCCGACCAAATTCGTCCGTTCGTGGACCGGCGTTACGTCACGCTCGGCACGGATGGTTTCGGGCGAAGCGATTTGCGACGCAAGTTGCGCGAATTCTTCGAGGTCGATCGGCGCTTCGTCGCCGTTGCAGCGCTCAAAGCGCTGGCGGATGAAGGCACCGTCAAACGGTCCGTCGTTGCGGACGCGATCAAGAAGTACGAGATCGATGCAAATAAGCCTAACCCGGTGACCGTGTAACCATGGCCGATACGATCGACGTTCGCGTTCCGGACATCGGCGACTTCAGCGACGTTCCCGTCATCGATGTGCTCGTCAAACCGGGCGATACGGTAAAAGCTAACGATTCACTGGTGACGCTCGAGTCCGAAAAAGCATCGATGGAAGTGCCGTCGCCGCAAGAGGGCGTGGTGCACGAGATCAAGGTGAAGGTGGGCGACAAGGTTAGTGAAGGGAGCGTTATTTTGAGCTTGGCGGCGCAAGCTTCGCCAACCGTTCGACCGGCTCACGATGACAAAGTAGCACCGGCGGCGGCGCGCGACAATGTTGCGTCGGAGGCGCCCTCCCAATCGCAAGTTATTGAGTTGCGCGTGCCCGACATCGGGGACTTCAAAGACGTTCCGGTGATTGAAGTGCTGGTCAAACCGGGTGACACGATCGATAAAGACGCTTCCGTTGTCACGCTCGAATCCGAAAAGGCGTCGATGGAAGTTCCTGCGAGTTCCGGCGGAACGGTTCGCGACGTGAAGGTCAAGGTGGGAGATCGGGTGTCGCAGGGCGATGTGATCGCTACCGTTGAGAGTGCTGCTGCCGCGAGCGCTTCGCCACGCTCAGCCGCCGTTGGACAAGCGCACGTCCAGCGCGCGCCGCAACCCGCGGCGCCGCAAACTGCGGTAACGGCGCCGGCGCAGCACATAAGCGGTAACGGCGCCGTGCACGCAAGTCCGTCGATTCGCCGGTTTGCGCGCGAATTGGGCGTCGATCTTCATCGCGTTTCGCCAACCGGTCCGAACGGGCGCGTCACGCGCGACGACGTACAGAACTTCGTCAAACGCGCGCTCAAAGAGCCCTCGAGCGGGCTCACGACAGGCTCCGGCGCGCTTGGTCTTGCGCCGTGGCCGAAAGTGGATTTCGCGCAATTCGGCGAGATCGAGCGCAAGCCGCTAACGCGCATTCAGAAACTCTCGGGACCGAATCTGCACCGCAACTGGGTGATGATTCCGCACGTCACGCAAAACGACGACGCGGACGTAACCGGCCTCGAAGAATTCCGCAAAGAACTCAACGCGGAGCTAAGTAAGGGCGGCGTGAAAGTTACGATGCTCGCGTTTCTCATCAAAGCATCGATCGCGGCGCTGAAGAAATTTCCGGCGTTCAACAGTTCGCTCGACGGCGAAGAACTGGTTTACAAGAAGTATTACCACATCGGCTTTGCGGCCGACACGCCGGGCGGACTTCTCGTCCCCGTGGTGCGCGACGCGGATAAAAAAGGCATCGTCGAGCTTGCAAAAGAGACGTCCGAGCTCGCTGCAAAAGCGCGCGAGGGCAAACTGGGACTCTCGGACATGCAGGGCGGAACGTTTACGATCTCGAGCTTGGGCAGCATCGGCGGCACCTATTTCACGCCGATTATCAACGCCCCTGAGGTTGCGATCTTAGGCGCGTGCCGCGCGGGAGTACGCCCCGTGTGGAACGGCAAAGAATTTGCACCGCGCTTGATGCAGCCGCTCTCGCTTTCGTACGATCACCGCGTCATCGACGGGGCTGCGGCCGCGCGTTTCACGGCGTATCTTGCATCGGTGTTAAGCGATCTGCGGCGGGCTCTGGTTTAGTCGAGGTTACACCGCAGCGGTTTGGTTTCGGCGCAGTTGTCGCAGCACGTAGTGCAGAATGCCTCCGTGGCGATAGTATTCGGCTTCGTCCGGCGTGTCGATGCGCAGCAGCGCCTTGAACGGAATCTTGCGCCCTTGCGCATCGGTCGCGCGCACGTGTACTTGCATGCGCGGCGTAATCCCGTTTTCCAGGCCCGTGATGTCGAACGTTTCTTCGCCCGTCAATCCATATGTGTCGCGATCGGCGCCCGCTTCAAATTCAAGCGGAAGAATGCCCATGCCGATCAGGTTGCTGCGGTGAATCCGTTCGAACGATTCTGCTACGACCGCTTTAATGCCGAGCAGATAAGGACCCTTCGCCGCCCAGTCGCGTGAGGATCCCGAACCGTACTCTTTGCCCGCGATAACGATGAGCGGAGTGCCGTCTTGCTTGTACTTCATCGCCGCGTCGAAGATTGAGAGTTGCTCGTTGGCCGGCAGATACCGTGTAAAGCCGCCTTCGACGCCGGGGACCAGCAGATTGCGCAAGCGCACGTTGGCAAACGTTCCGCGCACCATCACTTCGTGATTGCCGCGACGCGCACCGTACGAATTAAAATCCGCCGGTTCGATGCCGTGCGCCATCAGATATTTCGCGGCCGGGCTCGTTTTCGAAATATTGCCCGCCGGCGAAATATGATCCGTCGTGACGCTGTCGCCGAGCACCGCCAGTGCGCGCGCACCGCGAATATCGGAAACGGCGGGCGGCTCGGATCCCATGTCTTCGAAGTACGGCGGATGTTTGACGTATTCGGACGCCGGATCCCACGCATAGCGCTCGCCGGTTGGGACGTCGAGCTTCGCCCAATTGTCGTCGCCGCGGAAGACGTCGCGATAATTCGCCTTGAACATCTCGTCACTGATCGACTCGGCGATGACTTTCGAAATCTCCGAATTGCTCGGCCAAATGTCTTTCAAGAACACCGGTTCGCCGGTTTCGTCCTCGCCGATGGGTTCGCTCGTCAGATCGATGTCCATGCGTCCCGCGAGCGCATACGCCACGACAAGCGGCGGCGATGCGAGGTAATTCGCGCGCACTTGCGGGTGAATGCGTCCCTCGAAGTTCCGGTTGCCGGAAAGAACAGCCGCAACGATTAAATCGTGCTCGGCGATCGCATCGGCGACGTCCGCCGGCAGCGGTCCGCTGTTGCCGATGCATGTCGTGCATCCGTAGCCGACAAGATTGAAACCCAATTCGTCGAGATACTTGTGCAAGCCCGATTTTGCCAGATAATCGGTGACGACTTTCGATCCCGGCGCGAGCGACGTCTTCACCCACGGTTTGCGGCGAAGGCCGCGCTGCACCGCATTGCGCGCGAGCAAACCGGCGCCGATTAAAACCGACGGATTGCTGGTGTTCGTGCAACTGGTGATGGCCGCGATTACGACTGCGGCATCCGCAACTTTGGCTTTATCGGCAACCGCCGTTGCAACGTTGCCTTCGCTTTCCATACGAGCTGCGGCGCTCCCCGGCTTCGCATCGCGAGCGGCTACCCATTCCTGCAATGCAACGTTGAAGGTGTTTTTCACTTCGTTCAGCGCCACGCGATCTTGCGGGCGGCGCGGCCCCGCCAAACTCGGCATTACCGTACCGAGATCCAGTTCCAGCGTATCGCTGAACTGCGGATCCGGCGTTGCATCGGTGCGGAACATCCGCTGCGCTTTTGCATAGGCTTCAACCAGCGCGATATGTTCGGCAGAGCGGCCGGTAAGGCGCAGGTATTCGAGCGTTTGCGCATCGACGGGGAAAATCGCGCACGTTGAACCGTATTCCGGCGACATGTTGCCGATGGTTACTCGATCCGCGACGGCCAAATTTGAAAGACCGCTGCCGTAAAACTCTACGAATTTGCCGACGACGCCCTTCTTGCGAAGCATCTGCGTGACGGTGAGCACCAAGTCCGTCGCAGTGACTCCCTCGCGCAACTGTCCCGTGACCTTGAAGCCGATGACGTCGGGGATGAGCATGGTTACAGGCTGTCCGAGCATTGCGGCTTCCGCTTCGATGCCGCCGACGCCCCACGCCAGCACGCCTAGGCCGTTGACCATCGTCGTGTGCGAATCTGTGCCGACGACGGTGTCCGGATATGCAAAAGCGTTTTGCGCATCGTACGCTGCGCCGGCCCCGCCGGCGCCGAACACTACGCGCGCCAAAAATTCGATGTTTACCTGGTGAACGATACCCGTATCCGGCGGTACGGCGCGAAAATTATCGAGCGCGTGCTGTCCCCATTTCAAAAACGCGTAGCGTTCGCGGTTGCGCTCGAATTCGAGTTCGGCATTCTTCTTCATCGCATCCGCGGTGCCGAACGCATCGACTTGCACCGAGTGATCGATGACCAGTTCCACCGGCTGCAGCGGGTTGATCGCCTTCGGATCCCCGCCCATCGCGGCCATGGCGTCGCGCATGGCGGCGAGATCGACGACTGCGGGCACGCCGGTAAAGTCTTGCAGCAGCACGCGGGCGGGGCGGTACGCGATCTCGCGATCCGATCGATGGTGCGGCGACCATCGCGCGAGCGCTTCCACGTCGTCTTTCGTAACCGTTCGGCCGTCTTCGAAACGCACCAGATTCTCGAGCAGAATTTTGAGCGAATACGGAAGACGATCCAGCTGCGTCAGGCCCGCTTCCTCAAGTGCAGCCAAACGAACGTACGAATAGGAACGCTCGCCGGCGACAAGGCGGTCGACAGCGTTAAAACTGTTTGCGTGCTGATTCATGACTCCAGGATGATTCGAGGGTCTCCGGTCGCGTAGCCTTCGATACGCATCGCACTCGCGCCCGACAAAAGTCGCCAGAGGCGCTCTCCAAGCAACTGCATGCGCCACGGTGAGAGTTCGAGCACACGTTCGAACTGCTCGCGCCCGGCGGGGACCTCTCGCGCCAACCGCTCGAGTGCGGCTCTGGGCGCAAGCAAACTCGCCGGCAAATCGTTCTCGCGGGCGATCTCGCCCACGACCACACTCATGAGCGAAACCAGCGTCTCCCGAGCGTTGCCGAGCGGGCGCGAGAACTTCGCCGGAAGATCTTCGTCTGGAATCGCCTCGCCGCGCTTGACCGCTTCGATGATTTGCTGACCCAGCGCGCGTCGCGAACCGGCATCCAAACGGCGCAGCTGCGCCAGGTCTTCGACGCGATGCGGCCGCAGCGACGCAATGCCGCCGACGACGTCGTCTGCAAGAATGTATTTCAGCGGCAGATCGCGTTCGCGCGCGATTCGGTCGCGTACTTTCACGATCTCGGACAAAATGCCGAGCTCGCGCCGGCTCATGCGGTTGGCTCCGGGAATACGGCCATACATGCGCCGCTCATCGGTTCGATAACGCTCGATCTCCGTCAAGCATCGGCATTCCTCAATCGCCCATTCGTAGCGGCCTTTTTGGTGAAGGCGCTCGGACAGCATGTCTTGCATGTCGAGCAGATGCGCGACGTCGTCGATCAAGTACTCGAGTTGGCGATCGGAAAACGGACGCGCCGACCAATCGCTGACGGTCTGAGATTTTTTGAGGCGTACGCCGCAAAGATCGCGCACCAGATCGGCAAGGGAAATGGCCATGCCGTAACCCAGAAACGAGGCGGCAACCTGACAATCGAATACGTCGCCGGGCACGCGGTCGAAGCGATCGGCGAAGATTTTTAAATCGCTGGTTAGCGCGTGACCGACAACGGTGGTATGGGAGAGCGCCTCCGCCAGTGGCGTCAAGTCCGCGAGCGCAAGCGGATCCACGATCGCGCAGCCGTCTTCAAAGGCGATTTGAATGACCATGAGACGCGCAGTGTAGGTACGTTCGTTATGAAACTCGGTATCGACGCCGATGCGCGCGCAGGCGCGAATCCGCTCGCAGAGCAACTCCAACGCGCGGGCATCCGTCACCATTTCAACCATTTGCGTTGCCATTATGGAACGTACGGCCCCATGGGACGCGCGCTGGGAGTCGGCGACGCGTGACGGCGTAGCCTCCAGTGCGGACGGTGACGCAAAATATACATGTGCGCTCGATGTTCGTAGCCGTGAATTGCCTCAACCGCGCGATCGCCGAAGATTGCCAGCAGCGTGCAAATCGGAATGGCGACGACCGACATGCAAAAAATGTGAATCCAAACCGGAACCCGGAACGCGGCCGCGCTTGCAGTTGCAACAGTGCCTCCGAATCCCGGAATGACGCGTACCGCGATGAGAAACATCGGCGAACCGATCCGGAACCTCTTGACCCATGCGGGAAGGCGTGCGAGCGCCGAATCCAAATCGAGCAAATGCGTCGCGTGGCGATTCACCCAGTAGCCGATAGCTCCGGCAATGATGATCCCCACCGCATTGATGATCGTGCCCCAGAACGGTCCGAAGATCGCGCCGTTCATAATCGCAAGTGCATCGGTTACCGAGAACGGGGCGGAGGCGACGATCGCGAACAGCGCGGTCGCCAGCGGAACGGCAACGTGCGGGCCGATCGAACGGATGTAGTGTTCGATGAGCGGCTGATAGCGGATTACGAGCGCGGCGAGCGCGAACGAAAACGCCAGCAAGCCAAGGCCGGCGATGCGCCGCCCTAGTGAACGCAAACGCGTGCCGGCCTGCGGTCGTCGCTGTTCGAGGAGGATGGGATGCTCCTAGTGCGGTTGGTCATCTCCGTCTTATGCGCCGTCGGGTTTTACGCTTCCGTCTTTATGCTGCGTAAGAGCACGCTTGCCGAGCAGGGCCGGCTTACCGAGGCCAGCGTCGTGCAGAGCCCGCGCGCAAAACTTTTTGCCGGCGTTCCCAACGCGCTCTTCGGTATGCTGTACTATCCTGCGCTGGCTGCAGTTTCATGGCTGTTCGCCGGCGCGATGCCTTTGTGGTTCGTTCTTGCGGTCGTCGCTTTCGCCGCCGCAACGTCGGCGTACTTGGCGTACAGTTTGCTGTTCGTTACCAGACGCAGTTGTCCGTATTGCTGGAGCGCGCACGTTGTCAATTGGGCGCTTCTGGTCACGGTGCCGTGGCTGTTGGTCCTACGCTAAAGCGGTTGAATGATGGGTATCATCCATTCGCGCCGGGACTCCCGGGAGCTGAGCCTGCCGCCCGGTACGCATAACATGCGAAGGCCACGCAATTCTTGCGTGGCCTTTTGCGCGCCGGCGTCACTAAAACGCTTAGCTCTTTAAATTGTAGACCGAAGCGAGATCTTTCATTGCCGTCGTCAGAATCGCGTGATAATCCGCGTCCGGCGCAATGCCGTATTTCTTGTCGATGTCGTCCATCACTTGAACGTGAATGGGATGTGAAACTGCGCGATCGAGCATGACTTCGACGTTGAACCCGTTTCCGGTTTGGCCCGCAGACCAAAGCGCGCCTGCAAGCGCCGGTCCGTTGTGCGGGTCCGGCTGCGGCGTTGAAGGAAGCGCGACCTTTTTCTCTTTGACGATGCGCAGCGAGTCCGAAACGACGAAATCGAAGACTTTGATGAAGTTGTCGACTTTGGCCTTACCATACTGTTTGGTGAGTTTGCCGACTTCTGCGTTGAACTTATCGCCCGTGAGCCCTTTGAGCAGCGTAACGGTGCTGAAGTTGCTCGGACCCCCACCCGCGACGATCATCGAAAGGGTGACTTGCAACGCGGGCTTGCCCGTGTAGACGCCGGGGCCGGAGAAACGGGACGGCTGGTTCGTAACGTCGGGCATCATTTTGCCGGACATCATCATCGAATTTTTGGCCGCCGCCATTGCGGTCATCGGCGCACAGAGAGCCGCCAAAACCGCGATCGCGGCGAACTTGCGAATCGAGAACATTCGAGTCCTTTCCGGAGCGAGCTCCGATTAAGTAGAACGGATACGCCCTTAGAACGGACGAGGACTCGGGCTGGATTTAGGTCGCCGCCGGTTCGATTTGCGCGATCATCGGACGGTATTTCGGCTCGTCGGTCGGCTGCGCCGAGAACCACGCGTCGAGCATCTCTTTCACAACGGGAATTGCCGTGCTGCGCAAACTGAGCGCCAGCACGTTTGCGTCGTTCCACGTGCGCGCGCCGGCCGCGGTCTGCGCGTCGTTGCACAGCGCCGCTCGCACGCCGGGGACTTTATTTGCCGCGATGCTCACCCCGGTGCCGGTCCAGCAGCAAACGATGCCGAAGCGGCAATCGCCGCTCGCAACGGCCTGCGCGACGCGGTGAGCCACGCACGGCCATGCGTCGTCCTCACCCGGAACGAGCGCGCCCGCGAGCACGACCTCGTGGCCGCGCCCGCGCAATTCGCGTTCGAGGGCGGCCGTCAGTTCGGTGGCTTCGTCACTTCCGAGCGCTATCCGCATCTAGTGCGGATTCTTCACCACAATCATATCCGCATTCAGCGAACCGTCCTGATTCGGCGTTCCACGCACGTCGACGGTATCGCCGCTCTTGATCGTGTAACCGCGCGGGTTGATGACGGTGCCTTTATGCAAGTGAATCGCGCGGTACCGGTCGAGCTGCAAGCGCAGTTGCATGTCGTAGCCGCGATAGTAGGTGACGGTTCCCAGCGACTCGGTATCGCTCCAGCCGAACACCGATTTCACGACGTTTCCGAGCGCGTTGATTGCGTCTTGTTCGAGGCCCGCGGGAACGCTTGGAACGGGATTCGGAGCGGGTGTCGCCGTTGGAGCGGGCGGCGGAGTGGGCTGCGCGAACGCCGGCACGGCGCTCGCAGCTGCGAACAGGACGCCGGCGAGGGCAGCGACAAAACGCGTTTTCATATCCGTACAACGGTACCCCGTCCGGCGAGGTTCCATTGGTTCGTTTAGCGGCCACGGTCATGCTCGTTCGCCCCGCAGGCGATAAGCATTTCGAGGTGCTCATGCTGCGCAGGAGCGAGCGCAGCCACTTCGTCCCGGACGCGTATGTGTTTCCGGGTGGCACGTTAGACGACGCGGACACTACCGAGCAGGCGTTCAACCGGGCTCGGGGCATCGATGCCCGCACGCTGCGCGCACAATTTCGCGCAAAACACGCGGCGGCGTTTCCCGCGCCGTTCGGCACGCCAAGCGCAAAAGAAGCCGCCGGGCTGCTCATAGCGGCAGTGCGCGAATTATTTGAAGAAGCGGGCGTTCTACTTGCATGCGATGCGCAGAGCCGCGCGCTTTCCGAATCAGACCTTGCGCCCTATCGCGAGCGTCTGCACGATGCACGGCTCGCGGTACATTCCGGCACGCTTGCGTTCGCGCAGCTCTTGCAAGAGTTGAACCTTTATGCGAATGCAAACGCCCTCGCGCTTTTTTCGCAGTGGATCACGCCGCCGGTCTATCCGCGGCGCTACAACGCGCATTTTTTTGTCGCTTTGGCCTCTCCCGATCAGACCGCGGCCGCAGACACGTTCGAAACGCACGACGGCGTCTGGATCGCACCGCGCGAAGCGCTGCAAAAATGCGAACTCGGCGAATTCCGCATGGTGTATCCCACGATTAAGCACATTGAGCGCCTCGCAGAATTTCAAACCGCCGGCGATCTCATGAATTTTGCGCGCACGAAAACGATCTACAGCATCATGCCGGACACTCCGGCGGAGCGCGAATTCTCGCTGCCATCCGACCTCGAATTTGCGTGGTAACTTCCCGAATCGTGCTCGTGCGGGCGCCGAACCCATCGGCGATGACGCTCAGCGGAACGAACAGTTACCTCATCGACTGCGGCAACGGCCAAGCGATCTGCATCGATCCCGGCCCGGCGATGCAGCGCCACATTCAAGCACTAACGAGCCGCGCGGCCGCGATGGATTGCCGCATCGCACTGATATGCCTGACGCACACGCATCCCGATCACGCGCCCGGATCGGTCGAGCTCAAAGTGCGTACGGGCGCGCCGATCGCCGCACATTGGCAAACGGAATTTCCGCACGATCGCGAGTTGCGGGACGGCGAAACCATCGAGATGGGCGACACGAGCGTCCGCGTCATGGAGGCGCCGGGGCACACCTTGGATCATCTGGTCTTTTACGATGAGCGCGAGCGCGCGCTCTTTACCGGCGATGTGGTACTGGGCGAAGGCTACGTCGTGATTGCGCCGCCGGGCGGAGCTATGCGCCCGTATCAGCAGACGTTGCAACGGATGCTCGATGAATTTCCGCACGCGTCCGCGATCTACGGCGGTCACGGCGAACCCGTGCGCGATCCGCAAGAGAAGCTGCGCGACTATATGGCGCACCGCCGGTCGCGCGAACAAGAACTTCTTGCGGCGCTCGCCGCCGGGCCGCAAACCATTCCGGAGCTTGTGAAGCGCATTTATCGCGATACTAATCCGCTTCTTTGGCCTGCCGCAGCCCGTCAGATGTTAGCGTATTTGATCGCGCTCGAGCAAGAAGCGCGAATTACGTCGCGTGAATCCAATCGTGCGATGACCGCTCAGGAGCATGCGATCCTCAATCCTGAATGGGAGACCATCGTCGGAGCGGAACACGCGCGTACGGTCGAGGAAGAATTGGGCGCGATGCTGCGGCTGGATTCGGTACGGGTGTACGCTTTAAGGAACCCGTAAAACGATCTTTCCGAACTGCTGTGCTTCGTCCATGCGTTTTGCGGCGCTGACGACCTCATTCAAGTCGTAGACGCGATCGACGACGGGTTTAATCCGGTGCTTGTTGACGAAATGCAGCATCGCTTCAAAATCTTTCGGGCATCCCATCGACGAACCGCGAATGTCGATCTGATTCCAGAAGATCGGAAACATTTTGATCGTCGCCTCGCCGGTCGTCCCGCCGTAGGTGACGACGCGGCCGCCGGGCCGAACGACCGTGATTGCTTTGGCAAAACTGTCGCCGCCCGCCGAATCGACCACGATATCGATGTGGCCGGCGAGTTTGCGCGCCGTCTTGTGCCAGTCGGCATCCGTTTTATAATTGACGGTGAAGTCCGCGCCCAACGCCTTTGCGTGTTCCAACTTTTCGTCACTTCCGGAGGTTGCAATCACGCGCGCGCCGCACGCTTTAGCAAACAGCAGCACGAACGTCTGCACGCCGCCGCCGATGCCGGTAATCAGGATCGTTTCGCCTTCCTGCAGCTGTCCGCGAGCGAACGTTGCGCGAAATGCGGTCACGCCTGCAAGGGGAAGCGCCGCAGCTTCTTCGAGCGAAAGATGCTGGGGTTTCGGATATACGTTCGGCGACGGAACCGCGACATATTGCGCAAACGTACCGTCGCGCGGCATTCCCAGAATCGTCGCGTCGGAACACCACACGCGATCGTCGTCGCCCCACCCGATCGCGGGATCGATAACGACGGCTTTACCGTCGGCTTCGCCGCTGCCGTCCGCACCCAGGATGCGCGGCAGTTTGATATTCTGATACAGGCCTTGCGTGATAAAAACGTCGCGATGATTCAGCGCTGCCGCGCGAACCCGCACGAGCGTCTCGCCGGCCTGCGGCTCAGGAGTGTCGACCTCGTCGACGCGCAGACTCTCCGGACCGCCCGTTTCATGGATTCGAACCGCCTTCATGCGCAAGTGTTGCGGCGCGGCTATTTTGCCGACCTGTCCGAGCGCTCCGGAGCTTAGCCGCTTGCAGGCATGCGCCCGATCGGTGAAAACCAGGCGCCTGCGATGTATGGAGCGGGCGCAATCCTCGCCGCGGCGTACAATACCACGGTGAACTGGAGCAAAGTATTCAAAGGACTCGCGCGGGTGACCGAAACCTTCACGCTGGAGGTCGGACCCCTGCGTGCAACCGGCGTTCCCGCAGCCCTCGTCGGCTTGGCCGGCGTCGTGCTTGCCGCCGGTACGGTGAGAGCGCTCGCGCAGCACTCCGAACGGCTTCCTGAAACCCTTCGCGAGGCACGCGCGTTAGCACAGACGCTGCGCCCCGAACCGCCGAAACTTCGTTCGTAAGATGATAGACAACGCTTCTTTGACGGCACTGATCCGTGCCGAGCTTCCCGATGCTGACGTCGATATCGTCGATCGCACGGGGACGATGGATCACTTCAACGTCACCGTACGGTCGGGTGCGTTCTTGGGCAAGACGCTCATCGAACAGCACCAGCTCGTGTACGGCGCGCTGAAGGCAGCACTTAAAGACGGACGCGTGCACGCCGTCGAACTCAAAACACTTCTACCAGGGAATTGATATGTCAGACCAAATTCGCCAAGAGATCGAACGCGAAATCGCCGCAAACAAAGTTCTTGTCTACGGCAAAGGCACTAAGACGATGCCGCGCTGCGGATTCACGCTGGAGACGATCGAGTTTTTCAACAGTTTCGGTTATCCGTTCGAAGTGATCGACGTGCTGGAGAACATCCCCAAACGTGAAGTGCTCTCCAACATGACGAATTGGCCGACGCTGCCGAAGGTCTTCATCAACGGCAAGTTTTACGGCGATACCGACATCCTTGGGCCGATGGCGGAGAAAGGCGAGCTGCAGCAGGTGCTGCAGCAAACCTTCGGCGATGCCGGCCAGCCGAAGACCACCATCAACCTGCATTAGTAAAGCGCGCCCGTGTATACGACGATCGTTTCGGTCGAGGAACTCTTCGCGCACCGCAGCGATCCCAAGTGGGTGATCGTCGACACCCGTCATCTGCTCCAAGACTTCGGCGCCGGACGGCGTTTGTACGACGCCGTCCACATTCCCGGTGCGTTTTTCGCGGACGTTGAGAACGACCTCGCGGGACCGAAGACGGGCAAAAACGGGCGCCATCCTATGCCGGACCCGGAAAAGTTTACGGCATTCTTGCGCGAGCTCGGCGTAAACGATGACACCCAGCTTGTCGCATACGACGGCGGCGCGGACATGTACGCAGCGCGCTTTTGGTTTCTCTCGCGCTACATCGGCCACGATGCCGTCGCGGTTCTCGACGGTGGTTTTGCCGCGTGGGCCGGTACGGGAAAGCCGGTTACGACGCAAGAGCCGTCCCGTCCGCGCAACGGTACGATTACCGCTCGCGTACGGCGCGAGCTCGCAGTTCACGCAGACGACGTTCTGCAATCGCTGGACAGCCGCGCGTTCTCAATACTCGATGCGCGCGGGCCGGATCGTTTCGCGGGACAAAATGAAACGATCGATCCGGTCGCCGGGCATATTCCGGGTGCGATCAACCGTCCGTTTCGCGCAAACTTCACCGGTCCGCTCGGACAGCTGAAACCGCCCGCACAATTGCGCGGCGAATTCGAAGCACTCGGCGTACCGCCGGAGCAAATCGTGCATCAATGCGGATCCGGCGTTTCCGCAGCGGTGAACTTGCTCGCAATGGAGCACGCCGGATTGCCGGGCGCGCGTTTGTATCCCGGTTCCTGGAGCGAATGGGTCGCCGATCCGTCGCGTCCCGTCGTTACGCCGAAGTAGTTATCGCTTTTGAGGCGGGGGCACTGCGAAAGGCTTCGCGATTTTGCCCGCCGGCGATGCCATGAGCCGATCGAGATCTTCCTGCGTCGGCTCCTGCGAAAAATCACGCGCAGCATCCACAAAGCAGTAAAAGCCGAACGGCTCGTCGCCGCGATTTACGAACTGATGCAGCTGCAGCGGGCCGACGTAAACGACGTCGTTCGGTCCGATTTCCGTAACGCCGTCGTGGAATACCGCGTAACCGAAGCCCCGTTTCACGATCACGAAATGCTCGTGTTCGTGTTTCTCCAGACGCGAAACGGCGCCGGGCTGCAGTTCAAAATACCGCAGTTCTTTCGATGGTCCGGGCTCGTTTGCGTCGGATTTGCGCGCGCCGACGATCGTGTGGCGCTCCACGCCCACGGCAGCGCCGGGCCGGTAGCCCTCGACGGGAACGCCTTCCCAACCCTCACGGGTTGCGTGAATGACTCTTCGTTGCGCAGTCGTGTCCATTGCCACGTTACAGAATACCACACTACGCGCGCCGGCGCTGCCTGGCTAGTCGCATCGTAACGAACACCGCTGCCAGCACGAGCGCCAAAGCGACCAACGCAATGACAATCCGCAAAACGATAACCCGCCGCTGGTCGCCTGCGCATGCCGCGTAGCCGCCGCGCAGTTCGGTTTGCGCGCACCAATACGCGCGCCAATCCGCGCGCACCCGGTACGCCGGAGATGCTGCGGTCAGACCGCTTTCCCAACGCATTCGTACGCTTAGGTCATCGGGAATGCGAGCGTGCGCCGTCGTCAGCGAGCCCGCCGTAAATCCGTCGACTCGATACGCCTCGTCAAAATCGAACGCGCGCGACCACGCGCCCGCAAAGAGATCGTACGAATATATCCGGTAATCGTGCAGTGTGCCTCCGGAATCGACTTGCAGCGTTACAAACGCGGGGCTGTTCGAATAAATCGGCGAGATCGACGGTGCGATCAGCACCGGCACGCCTGCGAGCAATCGAAAATCAGAGCGATGCGTATGCCCGGCAATTATTGCCGAAACGCGGCCTTTGCTCGCGCCCATTATGCTCGTCAAGCTTGCGGTTACGTCGCCGCGCAAGAACGGCACGACGAGAAACCTTTGGGCGAGCAGCGTGCTTGCGGCGTCAACTCCGGGCGGAATATGCATGACCACGACGGCCCGCTGGCCTTGCGGCATCGTTTGCAACTCTCGCGTGAGCCAATGCATCTCCATCTGCGGCATGGCGCCCGCCCGCGGTTCGCACCCGCGGAACACGAACGACCAAGGCACGTCGTCTATGACGATTGCGCGCAGCCGGTTTGATAGTTGCACGGCGTACGATCCGTCATGGGAAAAATCGCGCACGAACGCCGGCACGGTGCCGTTGCGGTTGACCAGCGGCGCCCACAGCTGCGCGACGTGGCGGAGATATGGCGTATCCGGTGCGGTGCGGTAATCGCCGCATGGATCGTCGTTGTTGCCCAAGGCGATGAGGAAACGGGCATGCGGGAACGCGGCGGAAAAACGGCGCTCGACGCGCTGCATGACTGAGAGCGCCGCACGCGAAACGCTGCGCTTTGCACCGGCCGCGTGCACCTTGGCAGCAAATTCATGGGCCAGAAAATCGCCCGGAATAATGACGACGCTCGCATCCGGCGCGGTTTGATGCATCTGCCGAACCGCCGCATCGAAGAGTACCCAGTTCGTATCCTGCTGGTAGTTCGCCGGCTCATTGCTTGTGTCGAAGGGATTCACGTGGAGATCGCTTACGACCAGCCACTGCTGGGTTAGCGCGAGGAGAGCGGCGAAGAAAAGATGCATGCGCTACTGGTTGTTCAAGAGTGAACCGCACGCCTACAGCTTCGAGCAGTTGCAGCGTGACGGGACGACACCGTGGAGCGGAGTAAGGAATTTCCAGGCTCGCAACAACATGATCGAGATGCGCACCGGCGATCTCGGATTTTTCTATCATTCAAGCATCGCCGAGCCGGCCGCGGTCGGCATCGTCAAAGTCGTGCGCGAGGCATATCCCGATTTTACCGCGTGGGAAAAAGGCGGCGAATACTACGACCCACGCAGCACGGAGAAAAAGCCGCTTTGGCAGATGGTCGACGTCGCGTTCGCGCAGGCGCTGGACCATCCCGTAACGCTGGCGCGCATGCGCGCAGACCCGCGGCTGCTCGGTATGGAGCTTCTCAAAAAAGGGCAGCGCTTGTCGGTGCAGCCCGTTATGCCGCACGAATGGAAGATCGTCCTAGAATTAAGTAAGGCTGCCGAGTAACGCAAAGCCGGAGTTAGAGCGCCGAGGCCTGCGTTAAAAAGACCTGTTGCGCGTTGACGGGCATACCATCGGCGTGCAGACGCCGGTATGTGCCGTCGGGCTGCAGTTCGCGCGCTTTGACGTTGTCTGCTGCAATGATCGCAAGGATTTGGCTATGGATCGTCTCGGCTATAAGCGGATCGAGCACCGGCACCATAGCTTCGACGCGACGGTCTAGATTGCGGCCCATCCAATCCGCCGATCCGACAAAGATCTCACGGTCGCCGCCATTCTCAAATGCGACGATTCGCGAGTGTTCCAAGAAACGGCCGACGACGCTGCGCACGCGAATCGTTTCGCTGACTCCCGGAACCGCCGGACGAATTACGCACATGCCGCGCACGATGAGGTCGATCGGTACGCCGGCTTGCGACGCGCGGTAAAGCGCGCGCACGATCTCGCCGTCGGTGATCGCGTTGAGTTTCGCGCGAATGCCGCTCGCGCGCCCGGCGCGCGCGTGTTCGGTTTCCCGCTCGATGAGTTCGGTAAGCTCCCGGCGCAAATTCACCGGTGCGACGAGTAGATCTTCGTAATCGGTAATCTTCGCGAAGCCGGTGAGCGCGTTGAAAAGCTGCGTCACGTCCGTGCCGAGTTCCGGGCGGCAGGTGAACAGGCTCAAATCCGTATAGAGGCGCGCCGTTTTTTCGTTATAATTGCCGGTGCCGAAATGCATGTAGCGTCGAATCCCGTCGTCCTCTTGCCGCACGACGAGCGTCGCCTTGGCGTGTGTTTTCAAACCGGCGAATCCGTACACGACGTGCACGCCCGCGCGTTCCAGGCGGCGTGCCCAGTCGATGTTGTTCTCCTCGTCGAACCGCGCTTTGAGTTCGATAAGGACGGCGACTTGTTTTTCATTTTCCGCGGCGTCGAGAAGCGCGGCAACGATTGGAGAATTCTTACCCGACGTTCTATACAGCGTTGCCTTGATCGCGAGCACGCGTTCGTCTTCCGCGGCCTGACGCACGAATTGCACCACGGGATCGAACGAGTCGTACGGATGATGCAGCAGGATGTCCGATTCGCGCATAGCCGCAAACATATCCGTCACGCCGATGAGGCGCTTCGGAATTGCGGGCGTGAACGGCGGATCGTGCAATTGCGGACGCTCGGGCAGCGTGGCGATGGTCAATAACGCACCCAGGCCCATGAGGCCGTCGATCTCGTAACAGTCGGTCGGCGCGAGCTGCAGAGCGTTCAGCAAGAGCTCGCGCATGTACTCGGGCATGCCGCGTTCGATCTCCAAACGAACCGGCTCGCCGAAACGCCGTTTTTGCAGCTCCGATTCGATCGCGCGCAGCAAATCGTCGGCTTCATCTTCCTGCAGATCGAGATCGGCGTCGCGCGTGACGCGAAACAGGTACGAATCTCGCACTTCCATGCCGGGAAACAACGCGTTGAGGTGGTGCGCGATGAGATCTTCGAGCATCACGTACCACTGCTCGCCTTCGGGCGCAGGATCGATCGGTACGAACCGCGGCAGCGTTTGCGGAATTTTCACGCGCGCAAAGTGCAGTTCGATGCCGTCCGGCGTCACGTCTTCGAGCTCTACTGCGAGCGAAAGCGACAAATTCGAGATGTAGGGAAACGGATGACCGCGATCGACGGCGAGCGGCGTAAGCACGGGAAAAACGCGATCGTCGAAAGCACGCTCGAGCGCGAGCTGCTGCTCCTCGCTGAGTTCCGAAATGCGTTTTATTTTGATACCGTGCTGCGCAAGGGTCGGCAGTAAAACGCGATTGAGCAGATGCATCTGCCGTCCCAGAGAAATGCGAAGGCGTTCTGAAATCGCGAGCAAGTGCTCGGACGGCGTGCGGCCGTCTTCGGAACGGCGGAAGATCTGCGCCTCGATTTGCTGCTTGAGAGCCGCGACCCGAATCATGAAATACTCGTCGAGATTCGTGCCGTAGATGGCGACGAATTTGACGCGCTCCAGCAGCGGCGTACGGTCGTCGAGCGCCTCCTCGAGAACGCGGTCATTGAACTCGAGCCACGAAAGTTCGCGGCTGATGTAGAGCGAGGGATCCTCGAGCGACGGGACCGCGGCGACTTCGCCCGGCACCCGCGTTTCGGCACGCGAGAGCATAAGGGACCTGGGATTCGCCGCTTTTTTGCTAAACTCCAGGTTATGCACTGGGCCGTAAACTGGGCAGACCTGGCCTCGCACGCCTACGCCTACGTCGTGCTCGCGGCCGCCGCGTTGGCCGCCGGTACCGTAAGCGGGATTACATTGGGTGCGCTTGCGTCCCACCTGCGTTCGCTGAGGGCGCCCATCCTCGCGCTTGGAAATATTGCGCGCGTCGTGCCGAGTTTGGCGGTGCTGACGTTCATGCTGCCGCTGTTCGGGGTGGGCTTTCTGCCGGCGTTCGTGGCGCTGAGCCTGCTCGCAACGGCACCCGTCCTCATCAACACGGACCTTGCGTTTCGCAGCGTTCCGGCATCGGTGCTCGACGCTGCAAAAGGCGTGGGCATGACCTCGCAGCAGCAGCTGTGGCGCGTCGAATGGCCGCTCGCCTTTCCGATCGTTTTTGCCGGGGTGCGCACCGCCTCGACGGAGGTGATCGGAAGCGCCGTGTTGGCATCGTTCATCGGTGCCGGCGGGCTCGGTGAATACATCACGACCGGGCTGCAGGCAAATCAGCCGGCGCAATTGTGGCTCGGCGTCATCTCGATCGGCGCGATCGCGCTTGTCGCAGAAGCGGTTTTGGGCGCAGTTCAAATCCGAGTGGAAGCCCGCGCATGACCGTAACGCGTAAGGAATCGCTGGCGTTGATCGGCGCGGCGCTCGTCCTTCCGAAGTGCAGTGGGAGCGGCAATGCGGTTCGCGTCGCATCGAAAAACTTCGGCGAAAACATTATCATCGCCGAAATCTACGCCGCAGCTCTGGAGCGCGCCGGAATTCCCGTGCAGCGCCGGATGAATTTGGGCAGCACGCAAATCGCTACTGCAGCGATGGTGCGCGGCGACATCGATCTGTATCCGGAATACACCGGCACGGGGCTCATCGACGTGCTGCACCTGGCGCCGATGCGCGATCCCAACAAATTGTTCGAAACCGTGAAAGCGGCGTATGCGCACAAATATCATCTTACGTGGCTCGCGCCCTCGCCCGTGAACGATTCGCAAGGTCTCGCGCTAACGCAGGCCCTCGCAAAGCGCTTGAACTTACGCACGCTTTCGCAATGCGCGCTCGCCGCTCCGAAGCTGCGCCTTGCGGCAATTCCCGAATTCGTCACGCGCGCCGACGCACTGCCCGGCTTGCGCAAATTCTACGGCGGCTTTGCGTTCGCGGACGTGCGAACGTTCGCGATCGGGCTGCAGTACGACGCGCTCGGCCGCGGCGATGCCGACGTGGCGACGGCTTTTACGACGGATTCGCAGATCGATACCGATCGATTGGTGCTGCTGCGAGACGACCGGCATTTTTGGCCGCCGTACAATATCGCGCCTGTCGTGCGCGACGCAGCGCTGCGCGCGCAGCCACAGATTGCGCGCGTGCTCGGTCGCGTTTCGCCGCTGCTTACCGATCCGGTCGTGCGGCGCTTCAACTACGCATTCAACGTGCAGAAAGCCGATCCGGCCGATATCGCGCAGCAGTTCGTCAAGGAGCACTTGAGCTGAACGGAGTCCGTTTTGAATCGGTCACCGTTCGTTATCCGGGCGAAGATCGCAACGCAGTCGACGGCATTTCGCTGGAGATCGAGCCCGGGTCGTTTACGGTGCTGCTCGGCCCGTCAGGCTGCGGAAAGAGCACGCTGCTGCGAAGCGTTAACCGGCTGGTCGTGCCGCAGTCGGGCACGGTGTATCTCGACAGTGAGGATACGGCTGAGGTGGATCCGGTGCAGCTGCGGCGCCGAATCGGTTACGTCATCCAAGCCGTCGGCCTGTTCTCGCACATGACGGTCGCCGACAATATCGCGGTCGTGCCGTCGCTCTTACAGTGGGATCGCGCGCGTATCGCCGCGCGCGTAGACGAACTGCTCGACCTCGTGGGTCTGGATGCAAAGCGATACCGCAAACGGTATCCGCGGGAACTCTCCGGCGGCGAACAGCAGCGCGTCGGTGTGGCTCGAGCGCTTGCCGCGCAGCCGCCGGTGCTGCTGATGGACGAACCGTTCGGTGCTGTCGATGCAATCGTGCGCGCTTCGCTTCAAGACGAGATCGCGCGGATCGCGCAGCACTTGCACACCACGATTCTCTTCGTCACGCACGACGTAAACGAAGCCCTGCGCTTGGCGGAGCGCATCGTGGTGATGCGCGATGGGCGAGTGGAACAATACGATACGCCGCTGCAGATCGTCTCAAACCCCGCGACTCCGTACGTACGGCAGCTGTTTGCGCTCGATGAAGAAGAGCGGCGCTTCGACAGCCTTCGCGCATCGCTCGCTCAGCGCAAAACGTGAGCTACCTCACTGCGCATGCAGGGCAAATCGCGCAACTGACGTTGCAGCATTTGGGCTTGGTGCTTGGCGGCCTCGCCGTTGCGATTGCGATCGCCGCGCCTTTCGGCATCTTGGCTGCGCGCGTTCCGCGCGCCGGAACGCCGATCTTCAGCGTTACCGGAATTCTCTACGTGATTCCGTCGCTGGCGCTTCTTGCCGTCGCCGTGCAGTATTTGGGGCTGGGGCCGGCGCCGGTCATCTTCGTCCTCGCCGCGTACGCGCAGTTCATTTTGGTGCGCAATATCGCCACGGCACTTGCGAACGTGCCGGCAGCGCAGCTCGACGCGGCGCGCGGCCTGGGCATGTCGCCGTCGCAGCAGTTCTGGCGCGTCGAACTGCCGCAGGCCGCGCCCGTGTTAATCGGCGGTTTGCGGCTGGCGACGGTGGCGCTCATTGCTATTGCGACGCTCGGCGGTTACGTCGGTGCGGGCGGCCTGGGAGACGACATCTTCTTGGGACTGCAGCGCAAATACATCGATCAAACGCTGGCGGGCAGCATTCCCGCTGCCGCGCTCGCCGTCATCGTGGACGCGCTGTTCCGGCTGCTCGAACGCAGTAGCCGCGCACGGTTGGAGTAATCAGTGCTCCAAGTACTGCCGTAACCATTGCGCCTCGATTCGCAAACGCTCGACGCGGTGAAGCGGCGATCCGGTACGCGAGAGATCGTGATTTTCTCCCGGAAAGTCGACGTATTCGGCGGTTCGTCCCAGAATTTTGAGCGCGTTGAACTCTTGCAGACTTTGATCCACCGGCGCTCGAATATCTTCCGATGAATGCAGAATCATGACGGGCGTATGAACGTTCGCAACGTACGTCAGCGGGGATTCCGTATAATTTGCACTCTTGGGATCCCACGGATCGCCGAAACCGTAGGAGTTGAACATACCGAAGCCGTTATTCGACGCAAAATCCGCAGCAAGCTGCTCGCTCGTCAAATTGGACACCGCGCGCTCGGCGATCGCGACGCGATAGCGGTTCGTATGCGAAATGATCCATAGCGTTGCATAGCCGCCGTAGCTCCCGCCGCTCACCGCCAGGCGCGACGGATCGACGCCGGGACGCTGCGCGACCGCATCCATGATCCGCTGCACGTCATCGAACATCGCCTCACCCCAATGCCCGTTCAACGCTGCTTCGAACGCGTAACCGTGGCCCGTGCTGCCGCGCGGATCAGAAAAGACGACGTTGTATCCTTGGCCGGCCCAATATTGCAGTTCGTGAAAAAACGTCTGGCCGAACTGCGTTTGCGGGCCGCCGTGAATATTGAGCATCGTCGGATGCTTGCGCCCCGCCGGCCCAATAGCGGGCATGAACCACGCTTGTACCTTAAGGCCGGCGTCGTCGGTGATGCTGAACTGTTCCGGCGTAGAAAGTTGCACGCCCGCCAAATACGCGTCGTTCAAGTGCGTGATGCGCGTGCCGGCGCCCGTGGCCAGATTCAAAACGTAGACCTCACGCGGATGCGTAAAGTCCGAGCGCGTGTAGGCGACAAGCCGTCCGGCGCGATCCATCGTGCACTCAGAGGCTTCGCCGGAATTGGTGAATCGCGTAATTGCTGCCGTGCGCGGATCGAATTTTACGATCGCGCTATAGCCGGGGTCTTCCGTATCGAGAATCGCAAACCGATCTCCGGGAGCGAAATGCGGGCCGCATAGGCCGCCGGGATCGCCCATATCGGCGAGTACCGTATCGCCGAATTGCACCGCGTTTTTCGAAACGATCGTTTGTGCGCCGGCGCCGCTCGCGCTTGCACGGACGAGCGCAGGGAACTCCGCCGGATCGGCAACGCCGCCGCTAAAATACCATAGATGTCCCGCGCGGTCGTAGCCGGCCAAATAGTTCGCGGGCTGATTCGACGGAATCTTCTGCATGGCACCGCCGCCCGAAGGGATGGTATAGACGTCGTTCGGGCCGCTGCTAGGCGAATCGTGACGAAGAGAATCGAACGCGATCGTGCGATCGTCCGGCGACCACTGCGGATTGCCTTCGGACCACTGCGTCCCGGTCGTAAGGGCGTGCGCGTGCGTCCCGTCCGCATTCGCTACCCAAATATGCGGATGGCGTTCGTACGTGTAACCCTCGCCGTTCGCCTCAAAAAGGATCTTGTGAATGATATGAACGTCACTTTTGCGCTGATCTTTGTCCGGCTTGAAGCCGGCCGCAGAGAAGTCGATGTACGACGCGTGCGGCTCGTCGACCGTTGCGGAAACGAACGCAATGTGTTTACCGTCGTGTGAATAGACGGGACCGCCGGCGCCGCTCTTTAAATCCGTCAGCTGACGCACCGCTCCGCTTTGAATGCGGTAAACGAAAATCTGCGGGCGGTTCCCCTTTTTCGCAGGTCCGCGTACGAACGCAATCGTGCGGCTATCCGGCGACCAGACCGGATCGGAATCGCGGCCGGTGTCCGTAATTTTTCGCGTTGCGCCGCCGGCGGTACTCACCAAGTACAGATTCGTCTCATACTTGTCCTTGGGCCCGTTCGCACGCGACACGACAAAAACGATGCGGGAGCCGTCCGGTGCGATTTGCGGATCCGATACGAATGCGATCTTGTAGAGATCTTCCGGCGCTACCGGGCGCGCCGCGGCCACCGCAGGCACAAACGTTGAGAGCGCAAGCGAAAGCGCCGCGTACGATGCAAGAATGCGAGCGTTCATGCCCGCAACTATAACATAACCGCTAAATCACAAAAAGATTCACGCTGAAGCGCTCCCGGCTGTCCATCCACGTGCGTTCCAGGCGAAATCCCGCACCGCGGCCGAGCCCTTCAATATCCTTCGGCGAATATTTGTAGGACGACTCCGTATGAATCGATTCGTCTTGCGCGAATTCGAAGGTCACTTTTATGGCATCTATCGCGACGGAATGCGCACGCTGCGACTCGAGATACGAGCAGACGGCGCCGGAGGCGGCATCGTACTTTGCAACGTGGCGAAAGTCGTGCAGATCGAAATGTCCCCCCAGTTCGCGATTGATGCGTGCCAGCAAATTTTTGTTGAATGCCGACGTCACGCCGGTCGGATCGTCATACGCAAGTTCGAGCGCGCGCGGATCTTTTTTCAGATCGGCGCCCAGCAGCAGGCCGTCGCCGGGCTTGAGCGAGGAAGCAATTCCGCGTAAAAGCGCGCGCGCCGCTTCCGGCTCGTAGTTGCCGATATTCGATCCCATAAACAACACGAGCGCGCGTTTCTCGCGCTGCAGCGCGTCCGTGCCGAGAATCGAAAAATAGTCGCCGGCATAGGCGGTCACGTTTAACGCCGGATACGCGGTCACGAGAGCTTCGGCCGACGCGCTGAGCGCCTCGCGTGAGATGTCGATCGGCGAATACCGCAAACTGCGCTGAACGCGCAGCGCCTCTTCGATCAAAATGCGCGTCTTGATCGCGCTTCCGCTGCCCAGTTCGATGAATTCGATGGGATTGCCGAGCGCGCGCACCATCTCCCATCCCCACTCGCGCAAAATCTCCGTTTCCGCGCGCGTGAGATAGTATTCCGGCAGGACGGTGATTGCATCGAACAGCGCCGAACCCAGTTCGTCGTAGAAATACTTTGACGGCAAGTGCTTGGACGCCGACGAGAGCCCCGCGCGCACATCATCCGCAAAGGATGCTTGCTCTCGCGGCTGCGGTCCGGCAATGATAGCTAGCCGCGGGGACACCGTGGTTGTGCGCATGGACGAACCTCCCTACCCCCAGAACGCCGGCGAATGCTCGGTGGATGCAGCAGCCGTTGGGGAATATGTACCCGCGGAGGATACCGGCAGCATGATTTGCGAGGACATCACCATTCCCGTCGACGGCTCGCGGATGGACGCTCATATCGCACGACCCGAGGAAGGCTCGGGGCCGCACCCCGCCGTCATCGTGCTGCAAGAAGTCTTCGGTTTTACGCCCGAGGTCAAGCGCCTCACGGAACTGCTGCCCAGCATGGGATACGTGGGCCTTGCCATCAACTACTATCACCGCACGAATCCGAACATGACCGAGCCCTACACCGAAGAAGGGAATCGTCGAGCGTTTGAGGCGGCAAGCCACGTAACCGCGCGCGACCTCACGAGCGACGTTGGCGCCGCCGTCGAGTGGCTCAACGCACAGCCCTTCGTGCGCGACGGAAAGGTTGCAACGTGGGGATTCGGATTCGGCGGAACCGCTGCGTTCGTAACGTCGTCTCTACGCCGGCTGAGCGGGGCGATTTGCTTTTATCCGATGTACGTGGCAACGCCCATGCCCAGCGGCGGTGAGCCGCCTGTCGACCATGTGAATGAAGCGTCAATTCCGCTGTTGCTGATATTCGGCGAAAAAGATTACTACGTATCGCGCCACGATATGGATCGTTTGCACGAAGCGCTATCGGGCGCCGGCAAAGAGTTCCGCATGGAAATTTATCCCGACGTCGGGCACTCGTTCTTCCGTCACGGCAGCCCGCAGGCAATTGCGGAAGTGCAGCGCTACTCCGACGAAGCGGTTGCGCAGGCGGTTGCAGACTCGTGGAATCTCGTGCGCGCGTTCCTGGTGGATATCTTCAGCCGCGCGCCACGGCACGCAGTCGAGACCGGCGATATCCATACGCAGCATACGCAATCAGTCCGATGAAAAACCAGAGCGCATAGCGCAGCCACGTGACGCTCGATAAACCATAAATCAAATAGCCGCACGATGCGGCGCCCAAAACCGTAAAGATCGGGGCGAGCGGAGCGCGAAACGGGCGTTTTGCGTGCGGCTCGATAACGCGCAGCACAAGTACGCCGATGCAGACGATGCCGAACGCCACGAGCGTGCCGATGTTCACGAGTTCGAGCAGCGCCGCAAGCGGCAGCGATGCGGCCAGCAATGCGACGATAACGCCGGTTACCATGGTCGTTCGCGCCGGTGTGCGAAACCGCGGATGGATGCGCGCAACGCCCGGCGGAAGCATGCGATCGCGCGCCATAACGTAAAAGATCCGGATCTGCCCGAGCAGTGACGTGAGCATTACCGTGGTGTTGCCCGCAAGGCCGCCCAGCGCGACGATCCAGTACACCGCTCGCGACGCGTGTGCAGCGCCTACCGCATCGAGCATGGCGGCGCCTTCACTGAGTTTTCCATACGAAAGCGCGCCGACCGTTACGTATGCAAGTCCGACATACAGCAACACGCCGATGACCAGCGCGAGCAATATGCCAATCGGCACGTCGCGGACCGGATTGCGGGCTTCTTCCGAAGCCACCGTTACGGTATCGAATCCGATATACGCGTAAAACACGAGCGCAGTGCCGGAAAGAACGCCGCCCCAACCCATCGGTGCGAGCGGATGGAAATTCCCCGGGTGTACGGCGCCCGCCACCGCTGCCAAAAAAACCACCATCGTAATAATTTGAAAAACAACCAGTAAGCCGTTGACGCCCGCCGATTCGCGAATGCCGGCGGCGACGAGCACGGCAACTGCAAGTGCGATCAGCGCCGCAATAATATCGAACGAGGGATGCGCTCCATAGGCTTGGCCCGTTTGCAGCACTGCCGGCAAATGGACCCCGACGTTACCGAGTAAATGTTGAAAATAATCCGACCACGAGGACGCCGTCGGCGCGACCGAAAGCCCGTATTCGAGAATCAGATCCCATCCGATGATCCATGCGACGAACTCGCCCAGCGTTGCATATGCGTACGTATATGCGCTGCCCGCGACGGGCACCATCGATGCAAACTCAGCGTAGCAGAGTGCAACGCATAGACTCACTAGTCCCGAGAGCGCGTACGCAAACACGACCGCAGGCCCTGCGGCGTGCGCCCCGGCCCCGATCGTCGGGAAAATGCCGCCTAGCATCGTTCCGAGCCCAATCGCCGTGAGCGCGGGCCATCCCAGCGCGCGGCGGAGCGTCGGACCTTCCTCTTCGGGCAGTGTCCACGCGAGCGGCTGACGAGCAGTCAGCCGCCGCAGGATCGCGTTCATCGAATTACTTCTGCGGACAGAGCGAGTGAATTGCCGCTTCGGCCTGCGCGTCCGCCTGCACGTTCGCCGGCCGCATATAAAACGCGATGTACTTCGAAGCGCCGATCGTCGTCGTCACGCCCTCGATGGTTTCCCGGACCGATTTGTTATTCGTCCGGTGCTCGGCCGTCGCGGTGAAGTGATCCGCAGCCTGCGAGCCGCAAAGTTTGATCGATTCGCGTTTGAGATCGCGCACGTTATTGCTTCCAGCGAGCGTTATGGACTCCGTGGTGGTCGTGTTTCGATCGCCGCGAATGAGCATGACGATTTGCCGGTCGGCCTGGCCGGATCCGGTCATCCACATTTGGAAGCGGCCGAACATTCCGGGCGTCGACTTCCAGCCGTCGGGCGCTTTGAACGCGGTATCCGCTCCTGGACTGCCGCATCCGGATAAGGCAGCAATGCAAAGCGCAGCCGCTACTGAACGGAGGTGGAAATTCATGTGCCTTCTATTGGCGTTTCGTATGCCGTAATCTTTGCCCACCGGTCGACGATATCGTCGATATACTCGCGCGTTTCGGCGTACGGCGGCACGCCGTTGTACGCGTCAACCGCTCCGGGTCCGGCATTGTAGGCTGCGAGCGCAGCCGCATAAGGACTCGGATACGACGCATAGCGTCGAACGTATGAAGCGAGCAGCGCCGCAGCGCCCGGAATCGCATCGAAAGGATCGAACGGATTCACGCCGGCCGCATCGGCCGTGGACGGCATGAATTGCGCGATGCCGACTGCACCCGCAACGGAGAGCGCGCGCGGATCGAAGGCCGATTCTTGGAGCAGCATTGCCGCCAGAAATTCCGGCGGCAGATCGTTCTCTCGCGCGGCACGAACGGTTATCGACGCCAAACGCAACGCATCGATCGCGCCGATGCGCGGATTGGTGTGCAACACCGCGCGCGTGATTGCGAGCGCGGCACTGTGCGTGCGCGGTCCGTCGCGCAACAGCCGCATACCAAACAAACTCGGTGCATACACAGGCGCATGCCAGCTTAAAGCGTCGTTAACGACCGCGGGTATGTATACCGTGGTATTGTTTTTGCGGATTGCCGGCTCACCGGAACACGCAGCACACAGAAAGAGAGCGGAGAAGAAAAATGCTGGTAACCGCAGCGTTGATCGTCCTCGTCGTCGGCGATTTCGGATCAACGTTCTTCTATCACGTACCGCAGCACCTATGGTTCCGGCTGCATTTACGCACCCATCACGATCGGCGCCGGTCGTATTTCGATCATGCAGTGATCTCGTTCGAGCCGGCCGTTTTGCTCGACGGATTCCTCGGCGCGCTTCCATACCTCGCGGTCGCCGCGCTGTTGTGGCGTATCTCGTGGCAGGGCGCATTCGCGGGTCTTGCGCTCGGACAAGTGCATGTCTGGTGGCGGCATACGACCGAACTCGGATGGAAAACGCCGCGCTCCCTCAAGGCAGTCCTTCGTCCCCTGCAGATCGTGCTACCCGAGGACCATGACGGCCATCACCGAAACCCCGACATCGAGTTCGGCGACATTTTTCGGTTCTACGATGCCCCAGCAAGGGCGCTCTTGGCCGTACTCGCCCCTACAAAGGGAAGACTTAAGTCGCGAACCCGGCCGCACCAACCCGCCCGGGCCGGGAGTTTGACGAGGTAACGAGGTTTGACCAAACGCGCGCTCTTCTTAATCTCCGATACCGGGGGTGGCCACCGCAGTGCGGCCAACGCCATCACCGCGGCTTTGGACGAGATCGAGGAGCCTGCGCGTTTCGAGCACCGCATTGACGACGTCGCGGCCCACTGTTCGTTCCCGCTTACGCAACTCGGCTGGGGATACTCGACCGCGCTGCGTTACGCACCGCCGGTGTACGGCGCGCTCTATTATGCAACGAACGGCCGCCGCCGCTACAAAGCCCTCGTGCGCTTTTGCGAGCCGCTCTACCGCGAGCGGCTGCGGGACCTGTTTTCGAACTACCGGCCGGACGTCATCGTATCGGTGCATCCGCTGCTCAATCACGCCGCGTTACGGGCGCGCGCGGATGCGAAGATGCAGCACATCCCGATCATCACCGTCATCACCGATCTCGGCAAAGTTCACGAATCGTGGCTGACGCCTGAAGCGGACGCCGTCGTCGTACCGGCGCGCGAGGTGTACGAGCGCGCGCTTTCGCGGGGCGTTTTGCCGTCGCGATTGCGCATGTTGGGCCAACCAATCCATCCGAAGTTCGACGACGTGGTCGGCAGCAAGGAAGAGCTGCGCACGCAGCTGGGATTGCCGCAAAACGCGTTCGTCACACTGTTGATGGCCGGCGGCGAGGGCGGCGGAAAGCTGATGCCGACGACGATGGCGCTGGCGAAAGCGCATTTGCCGGTGCATTTAGTCGTTGTATGCGGCCGGAACGAAACGCTGCGCGCCAAACTTGAAGACGTCGCGCCCTCGCTTCCGGCGCCGATGACCGTAATGGGCTTCACCGATAAGATTCCGGAGCTCATGCGTACCGCCGATTTGCTCGTGACCAAGGCGGGCCCGGGAACGCTTGCGGAAGCGAATGCCGCGCAGTTGCCGGTCGTGGTCTACGATTACGTACCCGGCCAGGAACGCGGAAACGTCGAATTCGTGCGGCACAACGGCATCGGCGAGGTCGCGATTCACAGCACCGCGGAAGTGGTGCGCGCGGTCGAACGGCTCGTAAAAAACGAAAAACTCGTCGCGCGGATGCGGCGCAATCAAGAAATCGTGGCACCAAAGCGCAGCTCGCGTCGCATTGCCGCGCTCATCGCGCAAATGGCGAACGCGCATACGATCCCGTCCGACGACGAATACGTACCGCTGAAACAAGCGATCGCGTTTTAAAAATCGCTGCGGGGAGGGGCGTCCATGCAAGACGTCGAGGTCAAAAATTGTCCGGCCTGCGGTCACCCGATGGACGATCATCACGGCCGGCGGTGCAAGCTCTGCGACGAAGACGGAGACACGTGCGCGGCACTGGAGCCCGCGGTAGAAAGTCCGGGCGGCTAGCCCGCGTCGATCCCAAAATGCGCGTGGAATGAGTCGCGGCCGTACGGCGTCACGCGGACCACGCGCGGTTGCTCCCCGCGCTCGATCCATTTTTGCGCGAACATGTGATGCAACAACGCCTTACCAAGCGGCCCGGCCAGATGTTGCCGCCGCTGCGTCCAATCGATGCACGTTCGCGAATACGGCGGCCGTGTTTTGCAAAGCGTGGGCGCATCGATCGCCAGCGATTCGAAAAATGCGATACCGGACGGCGTAACGGCGAGCGCGCTTTCCAACCGTTCGCAATCGCCCCGTTCGACGAGTACATCGGCGATGCCCACGGCGAGCTCTCCGGCAAGGTGATCGTAACAGGTCCGCGCAACGGTCAGGCGCTGCATTAAAAGTGACTGCCGCAGCGATCGGATGTCCGGCGGAGGCGCGATCGTGCTTAGCGTCTCGATCGCGTGCGCGATCTCACCGCTTGCAACCGCGTAATACCGGTGGCGTCCCTGCAAGGTTAGTTTGAGCAGGCCCGCATCAAGCAGCTTGCCGAGATGCGCGCTGGCCGTTTGGGCCGAGACGCCCGCAACGCGCGCGAGTTCGCCGGCGGGCATGGCGCGACCGTCGAGGAGAGCCGTTACCATCGCGGCACGCGATGGATCGGCCAGCAACGCCGCGACCGGTGCGATGTCCGATTCGACTACCATGCCGCCTAGTATACCGCGCGAATCCTTCGATGAACGCCGAAGCGTTCGGCGTTACTTTCCGGCGGCGATCAGCCTTGCCGAAACCCACGTCAACAGACGCCGCGGCGTAAATTTCGGCGCGTTGGCGACGAGGACGTTGGTTATTCCGGGAATGACCATCGTTTTTCCGCGCATCATTCCTTCGAAGCCCGCTTTGGCAACCTTCGCCGCATCCGCCAAACCCAGGCGAACGAGAAGCATGGATTGCTGGCGCGCACGCTGTTGGAATCCCGTTGCGGTAGCGCCCGGACATAAAACCGTAACGCTGACGCCGGTTCCGCGGACCTCGGTTGCGAGCGCCTCCGAAAACGAAATAACGTACGCCTTCGTCGCGTAGTAGACCGCCATGTTCGGTCCAGCGACAAATCCGGCAGTCGATGCAACGTTGAGGACTTTGCCGTCGCTACGCTGCAGCATGCCCGGCAAGTACGAGCGCGTCAGTTCGCTCAAGGTAACGACGTTCAGCTGTAACTCTTGCGCGATGTCGTTCTCGTCGATTTGCGCGAATTTGCCGCTGTTCGCAAAGCCGGCGTTGTTGACGAGCACGTCGCAGGAAGGAACGCATGCAAACAACTGCGCCGCCGCATCGGGAGTTGCAAGATCCAGAGCAATCGGCTGCGCGTGAATCCCGAATTCGGTCTCGAGCTGCTGCGCAATGGCCGTCAGTTTTTCCGCCGATCGCGCCACGAGCGCGAGGTCATAACCGGCACGCGCTAAGAGTTTTGCAAACTCGAGGCCCAAGCCGCCGGACGCGCCGGTGACGAGGGCGAGCTTAGCCGCCATGCTCGGTCGTAAGGCCGCCGCGGAACGCCATTGTCGCCGCACCGACTTGTCCCGCATCGTTTCCGAGCTGCGCGATGACGAGATTGGTCGTATGTTTGGGCACCATCACCGTCAGTTCGTCGACACGATCGCGAATTGCATCGAGCATGAAATCTCCCGCCGTGCTGACTCCGCCGCCGAGCGCGATAATCTCCGGATTGACGAACGCGACGATGTTGGCGACTCCGAGCGCCAAATCGGCGGCGAAGTTTTTCCAAGCGGCCGCCGCGTGTAAGTCGCCGCTCTGCGCAGCCCGGCGGATCGCCTTCGAGCCAAGTTTTTCCGGATTCTTTGCAAGCAGCGTGCTGCGCGGAAAAGACGGCGCAACCGCAAACGCGTGCCGCAGCAGGCCGGTACCGGATGCCTGCGCTTCAAAACAGCCGATCTTTCCACACCCGCAAACGAATCCGTCGGTGGGACGAATTTGGTGATGCCCGATCTCGCCCGCGCCGGCGCGATTGCCGATGAGCAGGTGGCCGTTCGAAACGATGCCGCCGCCGATGCCGGTGCCGAGTGTGAGCAGCACGAAATTACTCGTGCCTTTACCGGTTCCGAACGTGTATTCACCCAGCGTCGCGCAGCGCGCGTCGTTTGCGATGAAGATGGGGACGTCGAAGTAATTGCGCAGGCGCTCGCCAAGCGGAACGTTTTGCCACTCGAAGTTCGGCGAATAGAGCACGGCGCCGCTCTTGGGGTCGATGTTGCCCGGCGAACCGATACCGATGCCGACGAGTTCTTTGTCCTTGCTCTCACGCAGCGCATCGCCGATGACGTTGCGCAGCGCGTCGATCACCGCGTCAAAGGAACGATCCGTGATGTCCTGCTCGTGCTGGCTGAGAATTTTGCCGTCTTCCTGCACGACGGCAGCGGTCGTGTGTGAACCGCCTAAATCAACGCCGATAGCCTTACGCACTCTTGCTCCTTCGTCGCCCAGAGCGAATAGGATATGAGCTACTGCACGTCCTGCACCAGGACGTGCAGTAGGAACGGCCACTGGTGGGCCCCCATTCCTCTATGGCGCATCAAGATACTGCTAACTTGGACTCTCCCCGAGGGCGCGGGAACAATCCCTAGAAGCTAGGTGTGCCATGGAAACCATCGACCTGATCGCCCTTCGCGACTTCTCGCGCGAAACGGGCCAGCCTACGCACCCCGAATTGCTCGACGCGCGCCCCATCGAACGCGTGAAAAAGATCGAGATAGACGAAGAGCACATAACCGTCACTTACAATCAAGACATCACGCGCTTTTACAACGTGAATGAAATTCTGCAGCGCGAATGGGAATACAAATACAACGACGATGCGGAGATGGTGGCTGCGATCGCGAAAGTCATCGATCTCGCGCGCAAGCACCACAAAGACATGCCGGAAAACATCGCATGTCCTCCCGGATGCGCAGAGTGCTGCAGCGGATACGAGCCGTTCGTCAGCTACCAGGACGTCGATCGCATCGCAAAGTTTCTCGGAATGACTTCGAAGGAAGTCCTGGACGAGTACGTCGTCAAGCGCAAATCGGCCGACGGTTACTACGCGGGCTGGGTACGCAAAGTAACCGACGACGTCGCCGATCGCTGCGTGTTTCTTAAAGAGGCGCGGCCCGGCCGGTATTACTGCGGCATCTATGAGGCGCGTCCGGGCGACTGCCGCGATTTTACGCCGATCGGCTGTCAGGACGTCAACACGAATATCAGGCACGACGGCAAGATCAAGATCGGATCGCCGTTCCAGCCAAGGCACCGCCGCAAAGGGACGCGCGGGCGCTAACACAAAACGCGAGCAAAATGCTCGCGTTTCGTTTTTTTATATCCGCAATCGCCGCCGTCGCGCTGTTGGGCGCGGGCGCGCGCCCGTACGACGCGCTGCACTGGCGCATGATCGGGCCGTTCCGCGGCGGACGCACCGTCGCCGTGTCGGGCGTTCCATCGAAACCCGGGATTTTTTACATGGCGCCGACCGACGGCGGGGTTTGGAAGAGCACGGATTACGGCCGCACGTGGAAGCCGATTTTCGACGGGCAAGACACCGGCTCGGTCGGCGCGCTCGCAGTGGCCGCAAGCGATCCATCGATAATCTACGTCGGTTCGGGCGAGGGTTTGCGCCGTCCCGATCTCTCCGTCGGCGACGGCATATACAAATCGACGGACGCCGGCAAGACCTGGACGCATTTGGGATTGCGTGACGCACAGCAGATTAACGGGCTCGCAGTCGATCCGAGAAATCCGAATCGCGTTTTTGCAGCGGCGATGGGACATCCGTACGGGCCCAACGCGCAGCGCGGGTTGTATCGCAGCGTCGACGGCGGCGCCACCTGGCAAAAGGTGCTCGGCAACGACGGCGACACCGGCGCATCCACGGTCGTTATGGATCCGAACAATCCCGACGTTCTTTATGCAAATCTGTGGGCTTCACGAAATACGCCATGGCGCACGTCGGTGCTCGAACTCGATAACAAAGGCGGCATTTTCAAATCCACAGACGGCGGTTCGACGTGGACGCAGCTGCGGGGCGGATTGCCCAGTGGAATGGGCCGCGCTGGAATTGCCGTCGCAAAAAGCGATTCGAAACACGTCTACGCTTGGGTGAACTCGCGCGATTCCGGCGCGATCTACCGTTCGGACGATGCCGGCGCGACGTGGACGAAAGTCAACAGCGAAGAGCGCATCAGCGGACGGGGCAGCGATTTTTCGGGCATCGCCGTCGATCCGGCGGACGCCTCCGTGGTGTACGTCGCCAATACGACGACGTACCGTTCGACGAACGGCGGCAAAACGTTCACGGGTATCAAAGGCGCTCCCGGCGGTGATGATTACCACACCGTGTGGATCGATCCGGGCAATCGCAACGTAATCTTTCTCGGAGCCGATCAGGGTGCGACGCTGTCGGTGAACTACGGCGAAACGTGGAGCTCCTGGTACAACCAGCCGTCCGCGCAATTTTATCACGTTATTACCGACGATCGGTTTCCATATTGGGTCTTCGGCGGGCAACAAGAAAGCGGCAGCGCAGAGGTGGAGAGCCGCAGCGACGACGGCGATATTTGGATCCGGTATTTTCATCCGATCGGTGCGCAGGAGTATGCGTACGTCGCTCCCGATCCGCTGCATCCGCTGTTGATCTACGGCGCAGGCGCCGGCACGGTGACGCGCTACGACGAGCGTGCGCAGCAGACGCAAACCGTCTCACCGGTGTTCGGCGGCCGCTTCTCGGCGCACGGATTTCGCTACAACCGCACAAATCCGCTCATTTTCAACCATGTCGATAAACGCACGCTCTACTTGGGATCGAACGTTGTTTTTGCGACCCGCGACGGCGGAAACCACTGGCGTATCATTAGCCCGGATCTGACGCGCGCGCATCCGGGCGTGCCGGCGACGTTCGGGGATTTTACAAAAACGCCGCAAGCCAAAGAACAGCGCGGCGTCGTGTACAGCATTGCGCCTTCGTATATCGACGGCAAACTGCTATGGGCGGGAACGGATGACGGGCTGGTCTGGGTTACCGACGACGGTGCGCACTGGCGCAACGTGACGCCGCGAGGACTTACAAGTTGGAGCAAGATCACGCAGATCGATGCTTCGCACTTCGACCGGAACACGGCGTACGTTTCGGTCAGCCGTTTTCGCTTGGACGATCTTCATCCGTATATCTATCGCACGCACGACGGAGGGCGCCATTGGGATCGCATCACCTCCGGACTTCCTGACGACGCACCGGTTAACACGGTCCGGGAAGATCCCGTGCGCCGCGGATTACTCTTCGCCGGCACGGAACGGACCGTCTACGTTTCGTTCGACGACGGCAACCATTGGGAGTCGCTGCAGCGCGATCTTCCCTCGACATCCATTCGCGATCTGGTTGTACACGGCAACGACGTTGTGGTGGGCACGCACGGCCGGTCGTTCTGGATCCTCGATGACATAACGCCGCTGCGTCAGCGCATCGCGACGAATGCGGCTTCCCTCTTGAAACCGGCTGATGCGTATCGCTTGCGCCGGAGCACGTGGACCGACACGCCGCTTCCGCCGGAAGAACCGGCCGGCGAAAATCCGCCCGATGGAGCGATCTTCGATTATTATCTGCCGCAATCGTCGGCGGTTACGCTTGCGATATACGATTCTGCCGGGAATCTGGTTCGCCGCTATACGAGCAACGATGCGCCGGCGCGGATCGATCCCGGGATCAACGTTCCGACTTACTGGGTGAGGCAGTCGCGCAATCCTGGATCGTCGCCGGGCATGCATCGCTTTGTTTGGGATTACCGCTACGCCGACCCGCTTGCCGCCTCTCACGATTATCCGATCTCGGCGATCGAACACGATACGCCGCGCATTCCTCAAGGCGTGCTGGCGCTGCCAGGCGAGTACACCGTTAAACTGAGCGCGGCCGGACGCACGTATACGCAGCGCTTCACGCTCCACATGGATCCCCGCGTGAACATCTCGAATGCCGCCCTGCGCGCACAGTTCGCACTTGCAACGCGCATCGTCTCGCTGATGAACCAGTCGTACGCACGGGTAAAAGCCCCGCGGTACGCCGCGCTCAACGACCGGCTCGCTGCTCTGCTCGACGTCGTGGAGGGCGCCGATGCCGCCCCGGTCCCGCAAGTTACTGCGGAAGTGGACAGTATCGAGCGCGAACTGCACAAACGCTAGGAGCTGTTATGCGGCAACACATGCAAACGCGAACCGAAATATCGCGCTTCGGAGAACCGCTCGAGAGCGAGCTTCCCGATGACATTCGCGCGGTGTATGAAAAAAGTCGCGAGAAGATCGGCTTCGTTCCAAATGTGTTCCGCGCTTACGCCAAAAGGCCCGAACATTTCCGGGCCTTCATGGCATATCACGACGTGCTGATGAAAGGCCCATCGAGCTTGAGCCGCGTCGAGCGAGAGGCCATCGTCGTTGCGGTTTCATCGGAGAACCGCTGCCAATATTGCATGGTCGCACACGGCGCAGCGCTGCGCGTATTGAGTAAGGACCCGATCATGGCCGAACAGATTGCGAACAACTGGCGGACGGCCGACCTCAGTCCAAAGATGCGTGCGATGCTGGCATTTGCGTCACGCGTGAACGAGCCCGGATTTGCGGCGTCGGAACATGAAATCGACGAGCTCCATTTGGCCGGCTTCAGCGACGATGACATCTGGGATATTGCGGCAATTGCCTCGTTCTTCGGTTTTTCCAACCGGATGGCGGGCGTGATGGATATGCGTCCGAACGAGGAGTTCTACACGATGGGGCGAGATGCGGCGCCGCCTGCCTGAGCGAGCCGGGCGCGCGCTTCTTCTGCAAACAGTTCCGATCCTAAATCGTCGTTAATAAGCAGCAGTATTCGGTCGAGCGCCGCTTCGCGGGCAGCGCGCGTGCGGTGCACGCTTGCGCGTAGCGTAGCGAATATGCCGACGTAGAGCTCGATCCAATCGATGTGCGAGCGCGTTTCAAGCGCCCGTGCGTAGCGGTTGCCGAGCGCGCGCACCTCTGCATGCGGGACGCCGCAATCCAACAGGTCGCGTTCGAACGCGTCAATCGTACTCAATGTACCGTAACTCCTGATGCTGGTTTTGACCGGGGAAATGCCAGCACGAGCGGAACGACGACGCCCGCCAGCGCCGCGACTGCGAGCATCGTGTCGGAAAATCCCAGCGTGCTCGCTTGCTGCGAAACGACCGCCGCCAGTTGCGCAACACTGTCTTTCGTCGGCTGTACGCCCTGCGCGAGCAAGTGACTCACGTTCATCCAACCCCCGATTACCGTCGAATGAAAAGACGTGCGTCGATCGAAAAACGTGACACTCATCGCGCTGGCAATCGAGCCGCCAAGCTGCACGCACAGCGTGATGATTGGAGAGATGCGCCCGTTCAATACCGCCGGCGTCGTGCTGAGCACTCCGACGATGAGCGGAACGAGCAGCATCGACTGCGCAACGCCCGAGACGAACAAAGCCGCTCCCAACACGCCGAACGGCGTGTTCGGGGTCATTTGCGTTCCATACCATCCCAGAGAGAGCATGGTAAGCACAAAACCGCCGCCGAGCAGCCAGCGGACGTCAAAACCGCGTTCGGACATTGTGGCAAAAACCGGCGTGAGCAGAACGACCGGAAACGCGCGCAATGCAAGCAGCGTGCCGCTATCCCATGCGGTGTAGCCGAGAATCGACGATGCGTAGATGGGCGTTATGATGGCCGGCGCGAAGATAATGGCCCCGAACGCAAGCGCAATCAACGCTCCAATCGCAACGGAGCGATAACGCAGCACGTGCAAATCGACGACCGGATTCCTGGTACCGCTCCACTGGAACCATGCAAAGGCAAGCAACGCGGTCAGCGCAAGTGCGCCGGCAATAGCTACGGACGGATCGGAAAACCAGTCACGCCGCTCGCCGTTATCGAGCAGAAACTGCAGCGATCCGAGTCCAAGCGCAAGTAAACCGATGCCGATCCAATCGATTCGTACGCGCTGCGGCGCAGCCGCATCGCGCAGCAGCAGCGCAATGACGATCGCCGAGATGGTGCCCGGGACGAGGTTGACGTCGAAGATCCACTGCCACGAAAACGTGTCGGTCAAGTATCCGCCCGCGAGCGGACCGAATGCCGGACCGAGGATCAGCGCCATCGCAAAGAGCGCGGAGCTGATACCGATTTGACGCGGTTCGAACGTTTCACGCATCACGACCTGTGACGTCGCAATGAGTCCGCCGCCGAATGCGCCTTGCAGAATGCGAAATGCAACGAGCGTTTCGAGCGAGTGTGCCGTGCTGCATAAGAACGAAGCCACGGTAAAACCGCCGATGCATATCGCAAAATAACGCTTACGTCCGAGCATGCGGATGAGAAACGGATTGAGCGGTATCGCGACGACATTCGAGATGATGTAGCCGGTGACGATCCACACCCCCTCATCGATCGATGCGCCGATATTTCCCTCGATCGCGGGCAGAGCGACGTTCACGATCGTTGAATCGAGCGTCTCGAGCAGCGCCGCCAGCATGACCGCAATGACAATCGCGATCCGCCGCCAGCCGTATTCGACGACGCTCGTCACGACACGCTCGCGGCCGGTTTCATCGACGCGAGTGTTTGTGCGATACCGTCATCGTACGCGGTCGCATGCGCGTTCGGTAGGAGTTCGCGCAAAGAGGAATCGTCGAGAATTACCGGAGTTTGCAGATAGTGCATCTCGACCAGCTCGCATGAGCGGATTGAATAACCCGAGCACGCGCAGCATCGCCTTGTTTGCGACCATGAGCTTCGGATCGCGGCCGGCGTTCGCGAAAATGCGAGGCACGAATTCGCGCTGCGTAATCGTGCCGGATCCGGCGAAATGCCAAGTGCGTCCGTAGGCACGCGGTTCTTGCGCGAGCGCGGGTCAGACGCAAACTGGCCGCGGTCTCTGCCTACGACGCGGTACGTTTCTCCCGCCTCGCGGAGGGCTTTGGCAATTGGTCCGGTTTGGCCCGAGGCACCGAAGAGGGCGAAGGAGGGCATCTGGACTCGCTTTCTGCTGAACAGCGTTCACTAAACAACGTTCATTTTACATTGACAGTTCAGATTGTCAAGCCCTATACTCGATCTCAATGGGAGCCACAGAGCGCCGCGAGCGCGAAAAAGCCGCGTTCCGCGAACAGGTGCTCGACGCCGCGCGGAAGATCGTCCTGACTCACGGGTTCCAAGCGTTGACGATGCGCAAGATCGCCGAGGCGATTGAGTACGCGCCCGGCACGATCTATTTGTATTTCGAGAATCGCGACGCGATTGCGGCGGAATTAACGCAGCGCGGCTTTGAAGAGCTCCTGCGTGCATTTGCACCTGCGACCGAAATTGCGGATCCGGCCGAGCGACTCAAGCGCATCGGCGAACTCTACGTCAAATTCGGCCTCGAGCATCCGGAGACGTATCGGCTGATCTTCATGGAGCGCTACACGAGCGCGGTTTTCGACGCCAAACACGACAGCGGCCCCGGCAATCAAGCATTCCAGTTTCTGATCGACGCATTCGATCGATTACGCGCGCAGGGCCGTCTGGCGACGGACGCAACGTCAACGCAATTGGCCGACGCGTTTTGGTGCGCCGTGCACGGCATCGTCAGTTTGAAACTGACGTGCGACGGCTATCCGGAAACCCCGACCGGCGACCTTCAGCGCGTCATGCAATCGGTACTATTTCGCGGCGTGTTGAAATAGTTCGATTTGAGCTTGTCGACGCCACCCTATTGCGTGACAAAGCTCACATCACGAATCCCCTCAATCTTCGCCGCGTCCAGCACACGGATGACCAGTTCGTAGCGTGCGCGCGCGTCCGCGTACAGGGCAATACGAGGATGCTGCCGGTGCTGGGCGAGAGCATGCATCGCAATGTACAGGCCTGGTACCGTAGTCGGGGTGCCGTCAACGCGAATGCGCTGATTTGAATCGATGACGATCGGTATGCTGTTCGCAATAGTAATGTGATGCGCTGGTTTAGGCGGATTATCCAGCGTGCGCTCAAAGCCGGGCGGAACGACGAGCGCGGCGAGAATCATGAAGATGATGAGCAGCACGAGCAGGACGTCGGTGAACGGCGTGATGTTAATTTCGGCTAAAACCTCTTCATCGTGCGATGATTCACTCGGCTTCATACCGCAAGAGCGTGCGAAAACCGCGGAACGTGACTTGACGCACCTCGCCTAGCGTTGAAACAGCGACGACCCCGCAGGCTTGAACGTGGCAGTCCAGACATATTCGCTCGGAAGCGGAGTGCATTTCGAAAAACTGCCGTACCCGTGCGCTGCGTTCCATGAAAGATCCGCGCCGCTCGGGCGCACCGGTTTGAATCCGGTGTTGTCGTTCAACGGGTAGGTCGCGCTGCGAGCCGCGGCCAGCGTCGCATTGTCGAACGCGGTGTTGCCGCTGGAATTTGCAATCGCCGCGCCGCTCACCGTCCCCGACGGTGCAACATCCACGCGTACAGCGGCCGTCATCGTCTTCTCGGCGTTTACGCCGGAAAGCGATGGGACACCGCCGTGAATCAAGTCCGGCACGCGGCAGGACGAGGGATAATGCATGCTCCACCCGCTTGGATAAACGGCACGTACGATCGAATAAATGCTCTGCTGCCGGGAACGAACGGGATACCACGTGCGGAACGTGGAGGTGACGGCGACGCAGTTCTTCATTGCCGGGCGGTATGTAATTCTTTCGAATTGTCGCACGCCAACCTGCGCAGCCTTCGCGTCGGGCGATGACACGACCGTAACTTCTTGCACTTTGCCGGACGGGTCGACCGTAACATCCAAGACCGCAATGTTGCGTGTGCCCCAGTATCTTTCGCCGGTGCTGAGCGGCCACGGCGGTCGCCAAAACGTCTTGCGGCCGTGATATGTATCGACATAGCTTTCCATCTGAATGGCGCGATCGGGTATCGCGCACGCTGCGGCTACTTCTTCGTGCGATGGGAGCGTATTCTGCGGCGCATACGCAAGCACCGGCGAAATCGTCTGCATGAGCATTGCAATGAGAGCCAGGAACATCAGTGCACCTCCGAGTGTAGAAAGTGAGAGGCGAATCGTTCGAGGATGCGCGTCGAGAAGGCGTTCGATGCGAACGACGATCGAATGTTTGGAGCCGATGGCGCTCGGCGCAGCGATGGGCGTGACGCGACGCTCCGGCATCGCAAGCGCTGCGAGCGCTCGGGCAAAGATCCGGCCCGAACCCAGCTGCGTGACGACCACATCGTCGCACGCGATTTCGCGTTCGGTTGCAAGGCGGCGCATGACTAGACGAGCGAACGGATTGAGTACGAGGAGCACTTCGGCGACACGAGCCAGTGCATTCGTCCAAACGTCATACCTTCGCAGATGCGCAATCTCGTGCAGCACGATCGCATCGATCGCATCCGCAGGTTGACGTTCGACTACGCAAGCCGGTAAAATCACGCCGCGGCGGAAAAAGCCTATCGCGAGCGGGACGTCCGCGCAATCGGATACCCACACCGGCAAGTCGTAGGTGCAAGGCCACAAACGCGCCTTACTGCGCAGACTGGACAACTGCCGAAAATTCCAGGCGAGAAGTATGCCGCGAAGCGACGCCCCCAGCACCCACAGAACGGCAATTGCAAGCGCGATGTCGCGCGACATCGTAATGCGCGCGTAGTGTGGGCCGGCCGGCGAGATCTGTTGAGTGGCGGCAGCATGCGATGGGTTCGCAGCATTCACTGGACCATTCGATTCATCGCTCGTCACGGCAGATACCGGGAACGTACCGGTGACGGGCGCTTCAGCGGTTCTTGCAGTGGAGCCTGCGACGGTTCCGACCGGCACCACAATGCACGCGAGCAACGTGCACAGCCACACGCAATAGCGCGTAGCCGCGCTAAGATTCGGCAGGAGCCGAAGGGCGATGCCCACCAGGGCAAAGAGGATGGCCCCTTCCCAAATACTCGTGACAACGGCGCTTGAAATGGTAAGCGCGGGTGCGTCGAATGCCGCCGTCACTTGCGCTTCTCCCCTTCGGAACGAAGCAGCTCGCGAATGCGCTTGCGATCCGTATCTTTTAGTGGAACGTCTTCCAGGAGTGCCAGCGCAAGTGCGTTCGGCGAATTCTTGAAAAAAAGCGAAATAACGTGCTTAACCGCCGAGCGCGCAGCATCGCTTCTTTCGATCAACGGGATGTAGGTATATGCACGAGCGCCCGTGTCTTCATGCTTGACGTACCCTTTTTGTTCCAGCGTTCTGAGCGTGGAAAGAACGGTATTATAAGCGAGCGGCGGCGGCGGCAATGCTGCCGCAACGTCCGAAACCGTCGCTTTGCCGCGTGCCCACAGCACCTCCATCAAACGCAATTCGTGATCCGTGAGAACGGGCGCTTTCTTTCGCGGCATTGCCACCTCCCAGATTCCTAGTTGATGATACTGCGAGATTACGGTCCTGTCAACTAGTATTCTAGGAGATGCTTCTTTTTGGGGTGGACCCAACAGTCGTGTTACTAGCCGCCACACGCATCACGTTACTTGACTTACGCGAATGCCAACCGCGATTGCATGTCCAGCTCGAACCGGCCGTAAGGGTTCACGTGCTCCCAAAATAGCGGCGTCAGTGCGCGCAAATCGTTGGGCGTCATGCGATCCTCCCAGTGCGGCTTCTGGAGCACGTGCTGCATCATAAGCGTGTTGACGTAGACCATGCAGTTTTGAAGCAGGTGCAGCGATAGCATGCTGATTTCATGGTCCTCGTGCCGATTACTCGCTAGGTCCCCTTTTTTCGCGAAAAAGACGAAATCGTTCGCGCCGTTCCACTGCTCGATTACGTTGAGGCCTTCGTGAATTTCTCTTCGAAGCGCTTCTGAATCGAGATACCGACAGAGAAAGATGGTCTTTACTGCTTTTCCAAGCTCGGCGAGCGCCTTATACGTTGGGTGTTGGACGTTGTTGCGCGTAAATCGTCGAAGGATCGCCTCGGTTTGCGCGGTTCCGACGCGCAAGGCGCTAGCGTACTTGACCATTTGATCGTACTGCTGGCGTATCAAGTCCCAGTCGATTTGTCGGCTCAGAACGGGCGCTAGCCGGTCGTAACCGCCGGTTTTGGCTGGATCCGGCCGATACAGGCGCTGCGAGTGAATCGCCTTCAGCCTCGGCAAGAGATCGAAGCCCAAGAGGCGACAAAATGCAAAGGCAACTTCGCTTTGGCCGTGACTGTCGACGTACTGCCGCTCGACGTTCATTTCAGTAAGATGCCGAATCACGCCCTCAATCATCGCCGCGACTTCGGACGACGACGGCGATTTCAGTTGCGAGTGGATGCATAGGGACTTGCGCTCCACGTGCCAATAGATCATGATGCCGCGACCACCATACCGAACATGCCATTGCGTCGTCAGGTTTTGGTCCCAGGCTCCAAAATGTTTGGAGTCAGAAGCGCAGGACGTGGTGCCGTCGCCCCAAATCAGCGGGTTGCGGGCACGGAGCGTACCATTAGTGACGATAGCTACGGCTTTGCGATAGGACTTCTTGGCGTGGCCAATGGCACAACGACTGACGGCGTTACAGTCGAGGATCGCGATCCTTTTGGCCAAGTAGCGGCTACACATACGAACGTTCAGTTTAGCGTATGGGCGTCGGCACCGGCGGCGCGTACCGTTGAAAGAAAGGATCAGAGTTATTACTCCGGCGCCTTGGGCTCAGGTTATACGGGTTCTGATCCCATGGACGAGGTCCGCATCCTTAGCGCGTCTAGAAGCGATGGCTACATGGACGACGGTTATGCGTTAAGCTTCCAAGGCACGCGTGTCGCCGACATTGATACCGCCGCGTGGACGACGATGGACTGGGACGGTGGGTCCGCGAGCGACGTCATGTCACAGCAGCCGTACATGTGGAACCGAAATAACCCTATCCAAAACAACGATCCCAGCGGGTATTGCACGCATGCCAACGGCGTCAGCGACGGAACGAAAACACCGTGCAAGATTGCAGATGTCACCTCATGTACCAATCCCGCTCTGCCGCCCTGCGGAGATTGGACCGCCGAAGATCAGCAAACTGTTGAAAATGCTAACAATTACATCAGTAAACTTGATGCATTGGACCGCGAGTTTGTGCTCGGGTCGCTACCCTTTGCGGGCTACCTTTCCAGAGGCATCGGCGCAATGGCGCCGCGGGTTTTTTGGTCTGGCGGCGACGTAGCCAAGGTTGCAGCTCGGGAATTCGCCCGGCGAATCGGTGGAAAAACGTTGGAACAAACCGCGCTTGGAAGACTCTTGGAAATCGGTAACAAGACGCCGGGCTTAGGCTACTTGCGTCTACAGCCGCTTTGGGATGCTGCATCAGAGTCATTTGCATCCGATGCACAAGGTACTGTCTATTTTATTGGGAACCAGGGTGGCCGGACTTTCACAGAGATTGAGGCCCCTGCGCTGGCACAAAACCCGATGGTAAACCTGGCGCCGAATGGCTTTGTATGGTTGAGGCAGTAACGTTGATGTCAAAATGGCGCCGTTCCTGGATTTTCCCAGACAGGTTCTACAAAGGGGACAAGGCTGTTTGCCTTTTCCCCTTAGGCGGCCGCGCGGGCGTGATCGTCTATAGTGCGGAAGACGCCGTCTGCGTCGCCGACTGGGAAGGAACTGCAAGTGGGATGCTTATCTGGAGAAACCGGATCGCGCAAGTACTGCCAGAGGCTGGAGTACCATCGGAATTGCTCGCTATTCGGATGATAAATGATATCCGCGAAGCTTTCTTAAGCGCTTCGCGCCAGCTGATTGTTAACTAAGAATCGCAGAGGCGACGCATGAGCCAATGGAAACGTTCCGCAACGTCCGGCGGATATTACTGCGACGACAAAGAAGTGTGGTTCATCAAAATCAAACGAAACTCCGGCCTATTCGTATACGTCGATTCGCAAGCAATGTTCGCAGTTCCATGGGAAACGTGTCCTGAAGGCGTGCGCATAAAGAGCAGACACTTCGTTCGGATATCCCCTAATGCTAGCGTTGCCGAGAGCACTGATTCACTTAAGATCCTGGATGATATACGTGAGGCGATGCGGGAACGAACATCACGCCGTGTCATCACCGAGTAGGAACACTGCGGGGGACAGACTTTCCTTCACGGGCCTTGAGCGCCGTCCGGTTTTAAATGGGACACATTTTAACGACGCCGCCGCTAGTTCTGGTTTTTCGGAATGACCTGTAGGAGCTTTTCAATCTGCTGAACATCTGTGACGGTTCGATGCTCTCGACGAACTCCTTCGGCGTTCCACCGAAAATCTGCTTTTGAGGCACGGGCTTATCGGCTAGCAGCACCTTAAAACTCAGAAAAGCTCTGTCAGCAGTGCGTTACACCGTCAATATGAACTATACCCTATTCTGGCGTCAGGCATGAGCACGAAATATCGTCAAGATAGCCTCATTTTCCGCTATTATTGACACGTGCCGCTCAAAGGTCATAGACTATTTCATGACACTTTCGCGAAATTCCGTGTGATCGGGCAACACGTCGGCTACGTACGCGTAAGTAGCTTCGAGCAAAACCCCGAGCGACAACTTGCGGGGACGGCCGTCGATCGCATCTTCACGGACAAAGCCTCAGGGAAAGACGCCAAACGTCCACAGCTTGAAGCGTTGATGAACTTTGTTCGTGAGGGCGACACGGTTATCGCCCATAGCATGGATCGGCTAGCGCGCAATCTCGATGATCTCCGGCGAATCGTGCAAACGCTCACGCGACGTGGCGTCTGCATCGAATTCGTGAAAGAACATCTGTCTTTCACCGGAGAGGATTCGCCGATGGCCAATCTGATGTTATCCGTGATGGGCGCGTTTGCGGAATTCGAGCGCGCGTTGATCCGCGAGCGTCAGCGTGAAGGCATTGCGCTTGCGAAACAGCGCGGTGTTTACCGCGGCCGAAAACGGTCTCTCTCAGACTCCGAGATTGCCGAATGCCGGCTACGTATTAGTAGCGGTGATAAGAAGGCGCAGGTGGCTCGCGACTTCGGTATTAGTCGGGAAACCTTGTATCAGTATCTGAAGATTGACGGCTTAGGCCGTACGTGAAGCCGCGCTCTTTACCGAATAGGGCGTTCAAGCCTATCGCACCCGCTGTGGCGGCTCGTGACGCAACTGTTGGGTCGACCCCTTTTTCGTCCGTTCAGCGCAGCACGATCGTCTTCGGAAGAATCTTGGCGCGAGTTCGCGCAGCCAGCACGTTGACGACCATTGCGATCCATGCCGTGATGCCGAAAATTGCACCGCGCGCGACCAAACTGGGATCGTTCTTCAGCAGCGCGTACGCAACGGCGGCTATCGCGACCTGGAACGCGAAGAAGGAATACCAAGACAGTCGCGTTTCAAGCAACTCTTGCGGACGCGTTTCATCCTCTTCACCGCGGTATACCGTCGCCAGCAAACGAATGCCGATGTGGTACAGATGCGCGTTGACGAATTGGCCCACCCAGCCGATGAGCAGCACGAAGCCGTACGTTTGCTGCCACGGTTTGCCGAGCAGAACGCCCGCTCCAATCGCGAGCGCGATTAAAAACCACAATACGCCGGCTACGATGAAGGCCTGAGGCGGACGATGCGGATTGGTCGCGCGCCGAACGCGGTCGAGCGTGTCAAATGCATATGCCAGCACGGCGAGCGCGAATAGCGCGGCGCCGGCATATTCAAGGGATGAAAGATTCGTTGCGGTACCGGCTGCGAGGAGCGGCACGCCGATGACCGAGAGCGACCCGGCAACTATGTGGATCCAGCGATAATTCGACACTTGGCCGGTGATGGGGCGCAGCGTTCGCATCGACACGCCGAAAATCAACAGCGAGAGCCAGCCGAGCGTACCGAGATTTGCGTGCGCCGCCGGAAGGCGAAACAAGAACGCGGGCACGGCGTGTCCCGACAACATCCACGCCAGGCCGGAACCGATTACGGCGGTTGCAAGCAAAAAGACGAACGTACCGCCGAAAGCTCGCGCAACCGCACGCTGAACGCGCTCACCCCGCATCGCACTGCCCATGGTTGCAAACGCTACGGTCAGGTAGACGAGCAGCGACGCAAGGACGAGTGTGCCCGCTGCCGGCAGTAGATTCGAATTTCCGAGAAAGCCGAAAATGAGCAGTGCTACGCCCGCGCCGTAGCCCGCAATCGACCAGCGAGCCGCGCTCTCACCGCGCCATTCAACATCGATGAAATTGGGCAGCGCGTGAATCAGAATGGCGAGAGCCGCCATCGTAATCCATGCTAGCGCGATCGTGTGAATCCACGCGAATCCATAAAGCGCGCTTGCAAGATTTCCGCTCCATGCAATCCACAGAAGCAGCAGCCACGAGAAGCCGTGGGCGAGCTGGGCGTAAAGGAGAGCGAGGGGCGGAATCCAGTGGCGCCTCCACAAGGCCGGCGTCGTTCGATACCTCACGATGACAGTAATTGAGCAAAGCGATCGATGTCGACGTTACCCCCGCTGATGACGATGCCGGCGCTTTTGCCTTGGACGTCGATCTTGCCGGTCATGACCGCCGCTAATGCCGCAGCGCCGCTGGGTTCGATCACGATTTTCATTCGCTCGAAACAAAACCGCATCGCATCGCGCAGCTCCTCGTCCGTAACGGTCACGATGCCGCGAGCCAAAGCTCGAACGATTTCAAACGTCAGCTTGCCCGGCGCTTGCGTTTGCAATCCATCGGCAATAGTGTGGGGCACGTCGATATGGACGGGCTCGCCCCTTTCCAGCGACTGCTGAAAATCGTTGCCTGCTTGCGGCTCGACGCCGTAAAGTTCGATAGAAGGATTCGTCGCACGCGCGACTACCGCGGTGCCGGAAAGTAATCCGCCGCCGCCGCACGGCGTCGCGATAAGATCGAGTTTCGGAACGTCTTCGAGCAATTCGAGCGCAGCCGTGCCTTGCCCGGCGATGATGTGCGGATCGTCAAACGGCGGAACGAGCGTGGCGCCACGCTCATCGCAGATACGCTGCGCGATTTCGGCACGATGGGATCGATGCCGCTCGTAGAAAATGACCTCAGCGCCATATTCTTGCGTCGCGGCGACCTTTGCTTTCGGCGCATCGGACGGCATGACAATCACCGCAGGCACGTCCAGCAATTTACTTGCCAGCGCAACGCCTTGCGCATGATTGCCGCTCGAAAACGCGACCACGCCGCCGCGCCGCTGCTTTTCATCCAGTTGCACGATGCGATTGTACGCACCGCGAAACTTGAACGCGCCCATGCGCTGCAAGTTCTCGCATTTGAGGAATATGCGGGCGCCCGTGCGCGCGTCGAGCGTCCGTGAGGTTACGACAGGCGTGCGATGTGCAATGCCGTCAAGACGCCGAGCTGCCGCGCGTACGTCGTCGAAGCTTACGAGCTCTGTTGCTGCGGCGCTGCGTGTATCCACCAATACTGTACCTTCCCGTCGGATCCGACTTTCATGACTTCGCGGTACGGGCGCTTGGCAAATTTTACATCGAAGCACACGTAGCCCACGCGACACCAAGATGCGTTCGTCTGCTTCAAGCCTTGGTATTCGCCTTGATCGTTCAGTTCATCCGAAAGCTCCGCGACGCGCACGCGCGTAACCTGCCCTTTGATCGCCGGGTCGAGATCGCTCACCACGGGCGACATGTTGTTGCTGATTACCGCGCGCGTGATTTTGTCGGCCTCACGTTCGTCGCGGTTTTGACCCGCGCACGCCGCCAGGCTAAGCGCTGCGAGCGTCGCTGCCAAGAATTTCCTCATCGTTGCTCCCTCGATCGATTGCGGTAAAGTCTACAAACCGCAGCTTGGGATTCCACTCTTCGGCCAGCCGCAAGCTCCAATCCGACTCGAACAGCGCGACGGGGTTGCCGTCCCAATCCTCGACGAGTTTCGCGTTCGACGGAAATTGCGCGCGACGGATAAGTTCCGCATCACCGTGCACGCGACGGGCAAGCGCGAACGGCAACGTCGTCATCGCCGTTTTGACGCCGTACTCCGATTCCAGACGGTATTTCGCCACTTCGAATTGCAGCGCGCCGACTGCTGCGAGAATCGGTTCGGTTCGCATCGATCCGAACGGATACATCACTTGTATGGCACCCTCTTCGCGCAGCTGCGCGATCCCTTTGCCGAACGATTTGTAGGTCGAAGTATCGATACTGCGGACGGAGGCGAAATGTTCCGGCGCAAACGACGGAATGCGTTCGAACTCGAGCGGTTTTCCCTCGCTGAGCGAGTCGCCGATCGCGAACGCGCCGGGATTCGCAAGACCCACCACGTCACCGGCGTAAGCCGCTTCCAGCGATTCGCGCTCGCTGGCAAAAAGCCGCATCGCACGCGAGAGCCGGACCTCTTTGCCGGTGCGCGCGTTGCGTACCGTCATGTCGCGTTCGAATTTACCGGAACACACGCGAACGAAGGCTATGCGATCGCGGTGGCGGGGATCCATGTTGGCTTGGATTTTGAAGACGAAGCCGGAGAAGTTATCGCCGGCGGGATCGACTGAAGCCCGTGGCTGTGGTGCGGGGGCCATGCTTACAAAACGATCAAGAAATAGTTGCACGCCGAAATTCGTGACGGCGCTGCCGAAAAACACGGGCGTGACGTCGCCGCGAAGCATCGCATCACGATCGAAGTCCGCGCCCGCGCCTTCGAGCAGTTCCAACCCGTCGCGAAACTCCGCAAAGGACTGCTCGTCGAGCAGCGCGCGCAGCTGCGGATCGTTGAGGCCGGCGACTTGCACGTGCGCGCGTTTGGCGCCGTGGGCGCTGCGCTCGAACAGATGCACTTCGCGCGTTTCGCGGTCGTACACGCCTTTGAACGACGGGCCATTGCCCAGCGGCCAGTTCATCGGAAACGCACCGATGCCGAGCACGCTCTCGAGTTCGTCCAGCAGTTCCAGCGGATCGCGGCTGGGGCGGTCCATTTTGTTGATGAACGTGAAGAGCGGAATACGGCGCGCGCGACAAATCGCGAAGAGCTTTTTGGTCTGCGGCTCGACGCCCTTAGCCGCATCGATGAGCATCACCGCGCTATCCGCAGCCAGCAGCGTGCGATACGTATCCTCGCCGAAGTCTTGGTGGCCGGGCGTATCCAGGAGATTGATCGTGTAACCGTTATACGGAAACTGCAGTACCGTCGAAGTGATCGAGATGCCGCGCTGTTTCTCCAGTTCCATCCAGTCGCTGGTCGCCGCGCGCTGAGCGCGGCGCGCGGAAACTTGTCCGGCAGTTTGAATCGCTCCGCCGTACAGCAGCAATTTCTCGGTCAGCGTCGTTTTGCCGGCGTCCGGATGCGAGATGATCGCAAAGGTGCGCCGCTTCCGTACTTCTTCAGTGATGCTCATAAATTCGTAATTCGTAGCTGCCCGCGCCGCCGCGCAGCAACGCTATTTCGTTGCCGCTCACGAACAGGCGCGACGGCGGTGGAACGCGCAGCCGGTCCGCTCCACGGTCGATATCGATCGCGTCGCCAATCACGCGGATCTTGCAGTCGGCATACGTAAGGTCCGCGGGCGGACGAACCATCGTCGCGCCTTTGGGAAGGCGCGCGAGTACGTAGCTCGGCGGCCCCGTCGTCTTGCTCAGCTGCTCGAAACACTCCGGCAACGCCGAGAACGCCCATGGCGCATCGCCGCGAAACGCGGTGCTTTCCCTTTTCGACGCAGGGGGCGTCTGCGCCGCTTTCGGCGGCACGCTAGCATAAACCGAGGCAATCTTCAAACGGATGCGATCGCGGTTCGCGTACCCGGCGACGATTGCCACGCCGATGACGACGACGATCGTCGCAATGGCGTAGTATCTAAGCAGCGCTTTCGGCCGGTTCGCGCGCGCCGCTCGATTCGCCCAGCCGCATGCGCGCAGCGCCGATCGACCAGTCCGCCATTCCGTAATAGAAATCGAACGTCCGCTCGCCGATATCCGGACGGGGATCGATCGCCGTCGGGAAGACGACGTTATCGACGATGCCCCGCCGTTCGCTTTCCGACTCCGGCGAAAGCACCGGCCGCGGCGAACGGTAAATGATCTTGTGCGGCTGTTCGAAATCGTGAATCATGATGCCGGCGCTGTAGCGCAGTTTCGGCTTGCTGCTCGCATGATCGATCACGTCGACCGCATGGAACAGCGACATCCAGCCTTCCGCGATGCGCACCGGCGGCGTTCCCGCCCCGAGCTTGAGCGAACCCCACTGATTATCCGGCGACATCACGAGCACGCTCTCGCAGACGTCGAGCAGATTCGCGCGGTCTTGTAGCGCCGGCTCGAGCGGAATGTACGCCATGCGGATCGATTCACGATCCGCAAACGGCATGCGCTCGATCATCGGAATGGCGGCGCGCCCGTCCACTGCGGAAAGGTGAAGCATCGGCCGGTGATATAGCGCGAGCGATTTCACGCCTTGCGGAGACATGACCGGTTCGGGAAAAAACGCGGCGTCTTTATCGTCGCCGATGTGCATGCCCGGTTTGTCGAAATGCAGCAGACCGACGCGCTTCCACATGAAGCCGTCATCCGAAATCGCAACCGCAATACGCGGGCCTTGCGGGCCGAAAGCCGTATACGCCATCACATACTGATCGAGCACCGGAATGAACGTTACGCGCGGATCTTCGCAGCCGTAGCCGGGATGCGCGCGCAATTCGAACGCCGCGTCGGGTTCGAGCGCAAAACCGTTACGCGCGAACGTGAACCGATCGCTCGCCGGAACGGCCTTTACCAAACCGACGCGAGAAATATTGCCGCGCGCGACGTCACGGGGATAGAGCAGCAACTCGCCCGAGCGCGTGCGCGCCGAGGCGGGATTGAGCGTGCCTTCTGCTTCGGACGGGTCATCGTTGGGCTCGAGCACCATACCAAGGCGCTCGATGTCGACGTCAAAACGGATCGCTTCGTGTGCCAGCATCAAACCTCTACTGAAACGCCGTTGGCTCGCGCGCAGTTTCCGAACGCTGTAACGATTTCGTGAGGCAGAACCCCACTCCGCGAAGCGAACGCGTCCAGGTCACTCGTACCGTCGAGCAACACGAGCTGCGTCCCGTTTGAGGGGTCAAGCCGCGAGGCGCGAGCGGTCACGTACTGCATGCCAACCGATAAGATATCGTCCGCACCCGCCAGAGCCTTAGGAAGTCCATCGGCATACCCGCAGCGAGCCGTTGCTATCGTCTCCCCCATCCGCAGCATGGTACCCCCATATCCCACGCGCGTCCCGGGGGAATGCCGCTCAACGCGCAGCACGGGGGCCACCACGCGGAGCGCGCAGCGCACGCCGGGAACCGCCGGCCCCCCCGTCGCCCCGAACAGGCCGACGCCGATACGCACCGCCGTTCCCTGCGCACCGTCGGCCGCGACCGCAAAGGTGCTCGCCAGGTCCATGCCTGCGAGATGCACGCCAATCTCGCGCATGAACGCGGCGCCTTGGCGGAAGTTCTGGGCTTGTTCGGCACGCCGGTCCCAGTCCGTGATGTGGCTCCAGACCTCGACTTGCGCCCCGGCGCCCGCCAGCCCCGGCGCAAATGCGCGCAACTCGTCCAAAGAAAGTCCGCTCCACGCCGCCGCGGGGCGCACGCCTACGCGGACACGAAGCGGGACGCCGAGTTCGGTGAGGACGCCTTTAGCGATCTCGAACTCCATCGGCGATGAAATCGTCGGCATGGCATTGCTTCGCAGCACTTCGGCGAGGCGATCCGGCTCGACGCCGCCCAAAATAATCACGCGTTTATGCGTATAGCGCCGCAGCTGCGCCAGTTCGTCCGCATCGGAGACGCAATAGGCGTCGGCGATGCCGTCTAAAGCCCGTACGAGCCGCTGCACGCCCCATCCGTAGCCGTCGCCTTTGAGCACCGCATACAGCTGGGCGCCGGCGAAGGCGCGCCAGGCACGCGCGTTTTGCGCGACGATGTCGAGGTCGACGGAGAGCTCGGGCTGCATATTTACGGGAGTGTCGTTGAAGCGATCGGAGCATTGTCCGGCGTCACGACCTCGACCTTGATGCCGCGCCGGTAAACGGAGTTCGGTACGATCCACAGCGTGAACGTGCGGTAGCGCTCGGAAGGTTCGCCGCCGTCCGCCGGCGCCTGCTCGAATGCGACGACGCGCACGCCGTCCGGATTAGCGCGAATCGATTCGATGATTTGCCGGTAACCGCTGCGATCGTGCGGTCCCATCAACAGAACGACGCCGAATTCGTTCTTGTAGCGTACGGGCGCGTGAATGCCCAGACGTTCGAGAGAAGGCGTGTCGCGAACGACGGCAATTTCGTTGCCGCCGCCGGTGGTGGTCGTGCCTTGGCGCAGAGTCTGCACGCGGACCTCGCGGCAGCCCGCGAGTAGAATCAGAGCAAGCAAGGGCCAAAGGCGTCTCACACGCCGGGCGTTCGAGGCATTGTCACGAGACGCCCTTCGGGTGCATTGTAATACTCAGATGTAGGAGGAAGCATGTTCGGCCCAATTCTGGTGGTGGCGATCATGACCGCGCCGGCGCCGCAACCCTCCGCGACACCCGCGCTCAAAACGATTGCGAGCGTACGGGCGTCATCGCGTTGCGCAGAGATGATCACTCATGCAAACAGCGCCATAGGAACGGCGCTCGACAACGATGCCGTGGTCAGTAAGACGATCACGACGCTGCGCCTTATCAATCTCGACGACGGCAATCCGATCAACCGGCACAAGGGTTTTTCTGCGCTCGGCGACCTTGCGAAAAAACTCATGCAGCAGGCGCGCTCGGGAGACGATGAAGTCAAACGGCTGCGCAAACTTGCAGCTTCCGAGAAGACCTCGAATGCCGACGAAGCCAAGGAAATCAAAGATTTCGCCGACGAATTAGGCGGCGCGCTGTGGCGTCAGCAAAAAATCGCGCGCGATCTGAACGGCTACCTCGCCTACGAAGATTTTCACGACATGGCGCAATGGGATGAAAGCCAGCAGGCGATGAACCGCGCAGCCTTCGGCGTGCCGGATCCGCTTACGGAGATGCCCGACGGCATGCGTGGACGCCAAGTGGTCGGCTCCGGACCCAACGCCGGCGAGCCCGCGCCCTCAATGTACCTGCCGCCGCACTTGGGCCACGAGCTCAACCAGCCCACGGCCACGCAGTACGCCCGGGCGGCCGCCGACGACTTCGAAAGCCGCATCCCCGACATCGTGATGGATGAAAACCACGCCGCGACACACGTCGACGGCGCCTTCTCCCGCTGCAATAGCCAATAGTCGCGGCAAAAAGTCGTTGTCGCGAGCCCCAAACCTGGATAGACTCTAGAATCAGTGAAGATTTTAGGGCGCCTAAGCCTGGCGGCCGTATTGGTCGCGTACGGCGAGGTCATGCTGGGCAGTTGGACGCGCATCAACGGAGCGGGCATGACGTGCCCCGACTATCCCCTCTGCCACGGCGAATTCATCCCTTCGATGGGCGGCGGCACCGTCTGGGAGTGGACGCATCGCGTAACTGCGGCGGTGCTCTCACTGCTCGTACTTGCAGTGCTTGCGACGGCATGGCGCTATCGAAAAGCAGCGAGCTTCGTCGCTCCGTTCGCATCGGTTATCGCCGCACTGTTCGCCTTCCAAGTTTTTCTCGGCGCAGCAACCGTACATTTATCGAATAGTCCGATCTCCGTCGTGTGGCACTGGGGAACGGCGATGGCATTCGTGGCAGCACTTGCAGGCATGGCGATCTTTGCGTTTACGAGCGAGCGTTCGTCTTCACCGCAGCGCGTCGTGCGCGGTCATGCGGCGCTTCCTCTCGTGCTGACCGTCACTGCGACGATCGCGTTTGTGACGATGTGCATCGGCGCGTACGTAAGTTCCAGCGGCGCCGGCCTTGCTTGCCGCGATATCCCGGGTTGCGCAGGCAACGTGGTGGTATATACGCCGGGACAGTACGTGCAGATGCTTCATCGATTCGTCGCCGCCGCTTGCTTATTGGCTTCCGTCGTTTCGTTTGCGCTGGTTTGGGCGCTGAACGCAAGCGCGCGCGTTCGTATTGCGGCCAGCGTCGGACTGACGCTGGTGTTCGTGCAGATCGTTTTAGGTTTGCTGAATGTTGCGCTGCGCTTGCCGATCGATTTGCGGGAAGCGCATGCGGCGAACGCAGCGCTGGTATTTCTAGCTTTTGTTAGCGCGGCTGCGCTGGCTGCTCTTGACTTGTACCGTGAACAGTACGCTCGCGCGCGTTGAGGCTGCGCCCGCGCGATCCCGCGCAGCGGGACTGTTCGGGCTGGCGCTCGACTATTACGACCTCGGCAAACCGCGTATCATGTACCTGCTGCTCATCACGACGGCGGCAGCAATGGTTATGGCGCAGCGCGGCCTCCCGCCGCTCTCCGTCTTCGCGTGGACGATGCTCGCCGGCGCGCTCGCCGCGATGTCGGCCGGAACCCTGAACTGCATTTACGACATCGATATCGATCGCCTAATGCGCCGCACGGCCTCCCGCCCGCTGCCGGCGGGGCGCATCTCGGTATTCGCCGCGACGACGCACGCCTGTTTCATGGGCGTCATTTCGTTTGCAATCTTTTATCTTCGGGTCGGGCATCTTGCGGCGTGGCTTTCACTTGCCGGCAACGTGTATTACGTCGTCATTTACACGATGCTGCTCAAACGGCGCACGCCGCAGAACATCGTCATCGGCGGCGCAGCGGGAGCGATTCCGCCGCTCGTGGGCTGGGCGGCGGTAACACATGCGATCGGTGGTCCTGCGCTCGGTCTGTTCGCAATCATCTTTTTGTGGACCCCGCCGCATTTTTGGGCGCTCGCGCTGATGACCGAGACCGATTATCACAAAGCCAACGTTCCGATGCTGCCGAACGTGTATGGCGACCGCCGCACGACGCTCGAGATCGTGATCTACACCGCGGTTCTCGTCGCGTTTTCGCTCGCGCTGTACTACCCGATGGGCGTGATGGGACCCGCCTACGCGATCGCTGCGCTGGCGCTCGGCGCGGTTTTTTTGGTCGATGCCGCCGCCCTGCGACGCGACCCCGGAAAGACCGCCGCACGTAAACTCTTCCTCTTTTCACTCGTGTACCTCGCGCTCATGTGCGCGTTCATGGTGATCGACCGGATCGCTTTTTAGCGCATGGCCGAAGCAACCGCTACGATCGCGGGGCACAAGCTCGATCGCTCGGTGTTTCCCCTTCTGTTGACGCTCGGGCTCGGCGTTTTTCTGGGCGCGCTCGATTTGAGCGTTCTATCGCCGGCGCTGCCCGCGATCGGGCGCCAATTCGACGTTGCAATCGGCGATTTGTCATGGGTGTTCACGCTGTATCTTCTCGTCAACATCATCGGCATTGCCGTCATGAGCACGCTTGCCGATCGCCACGGACGGCGGCCGGTTTACGTCGCGTGCGTTGCAATTTTCACTGCAGGCAGCGTGCTTGCGATTCTCGCGCCGGACTACGGCGTCTTTCTCATCGCACGCGCGATTCAGGCGTTTGGCGCCGGAGGAATCTTTCCGGTTGCGACCGCGGCGATCGGCGACGTCGTACCGCCGCAGCGGCGCGGCGCTGCGCTCGGTTTGGTTGCCGCAACGTGGGGGCTTGCGGCCGTTATCGGGCCGATGTATGGCGGTCTCGTCACGCACTTCGTATCGTGGCGTTGGATCTTCGCGCCGAATTTTCCGATTGCAGCCCTTGTGCTCGCACTCGCGGCGCGACACGTTCCCGTCAATGCACCGCACACACGCGGACCGCTCGACGTTTTCGGATTGCTGCTGCTCGTTGCGGGTTTGCTGCTGCTGATGTTCGGCATCACCGGTTTGCATCCGCTGACGATGGCATTCGGCATAGCGGCGCTCGCCGGTTTTTGGTTATGGGAACGTGCGTCGGTATTTCCGGTCGTTCCGCCGGCGCTCTTTGCAAACGCGCAATTGGCGAAGACCTTTAGCTTAGAGATTCTCATCGGCGTGCTCGAGGGTTCGCTCTTTTTCATTCCGGCCGTTTTGGTCGGCGCGCAGCACCTTTCGTATGCGGCCGCCGGCGGCATCGCGGCGGTCGGCGCGCTGATGTTCGTCGCAGTCATTCCGGGATCGGGACGCGCGCTCGACCGCATCGGAAGCCGCGACGTATTGATCGGCGGCACGCTGCTGACCGAGATCGGCCTTGTCATTTTCGCGCTGGGTTTTAATTCACTGTGGCTCTCCGTTATTGCGATGATCGTTGCGGGAGTCGGTTTCGGCGCATTGCTCGGAGCGCCGACGCGCTATATCGTCACCAACGAGACGACGGAGCGTACTCGCGCGACAGCCATCGGATTGCTTAGCCAGTTCCTTATCATCGGGCAGATTTTGGGCGGCTCGATTGCGGGCGGCATTATGGGCAGCGCGTACTCCGATTTTGCCGCGTATCGTAATACGTACTTGGCATTTGCCGCGATTGCGCTCATCGCTCTACTGGTCACGGCAACCCTTCGACCTCGCCGTCGCGAAATTCATATGCCTGCAGCCGACTGATCCGTTGCTATAGGACGCCTTCCTATAAGATTCGCGGCGCTCGCCTACGCTTTCGAACGGGAGGACACAGCAATGATTTGTCGCCTTATTTTCTTAGGCGCGATAGTGACCGTAACGATGGGTGGCACCTCGCCCAATGCTACGACGATCGATACGTGCAATTTAAGTTCGCCGTGCATCAGCGGAACGAATAGCGGCGTTGGTTCCGGCGTCTTCGGCAGCAGCGCAAAAGGCCGTGGCGTTAGTGGATTCGCGCACTTCAACAGCACGTCGCTCAGCAACGCGATGTACGGCGTTTACGGCGTAGATTTATCGACCAGCGGCCGATTCGATGGCGGTGTTTTCGGAGAATCGATGCGCGGCTACGGCATGTACGGCGTCAGCAATAGCGGTTACGGCGTGTACGGCACGAGTACCAGCTCGTACGGCGTTTTCGGAAACAGCGCGCAATACGCCGGCGTTTTGGGAACCGGCCCTATTTATGGTGTCTACGGCACGACCGGCTCTTCCAGCGGTTCGGGTATCTATGGAGTAAACAGCGGGGGCGGATACGCTGTTCATGGTTACAGCCCGGGAACCAACGGTACCGGCGTTTTTGCGCAAGGCAACGCTATAGGTCTCCTCGTGCAATCCACGAACGGCCATCTAATTTCCGCAGTCGATCACAATTTTGTGCAAGTGTTCTACGTCGACCAATCCGGCAATATCGGGTATCACGGTACGCTCACGCATTTTGTGTCTATTGGCGCGGGACATTCGATCGTCCAATACACGCCGTCATCGACGCGTCCCGCGCTGGAAGACACGGGAACGGCGCGGTTGATCTATGGAAGCGCAACCGTCAGATTCGATCAGTCATTCGCTCGCAGCATCAATCCGGCGCGTCCGTACCAAGTCTTTTTGACGCCGGGCGGCGACACGCGCGGCTTGTACATCGGATTGAAAACGCCGTCCGGATTCGTAGTACGCGAAGTGCAAGGCGGCCACGGGACCTTCACGTTCGACTATCACGTGTATGCAGCAAGCAAGTGATCGCCTACAGCTGTAAGTAGCCTTCCGTTCTACAATCGTCCAATAAGCGGAGGTTTGCAATCATGCTAACTCGCGTTATCCTTTTAGGCTCGCTGGTGCTTATAACTGCGGGCCTTATTTCTTCGAACATCACGACGATCGACACATGCGATTTGTCGTCGCCGTGCATCAGCGGCACGAACAGCGGCGTCGGCGCAGGCATCGCCGGCATCAGTTTGCAGGGCCGCGGCGTGAGCGGACAGACAAAACATAACAGTACGTCTGCTTCAAATGCCATGTACGGCGTGTACGGCGTGGATTTGTCGACGAGCGGCGCTTTCAACGGCGGCGTGGCCGGCATTTCGACTCGGGGCGCCGGCGTTTACGGCGTATCATCGAACGGTGTCGGACTGTACGGGTCTTCCTCGAGTTCGTTCGCAATTTACGGCAAGAGCAACTACACCGGTTTGTACGTTAACGCTAACACTGGTTCGTTCGGCACGTACGCGACTACCTCAAGCGGAATCGGATCGTACGCTGTTTCAAACACCGGCCAAGGTGTATCCGGCTTTTCACACAGCGGTATTGGCGTCGAGGGCGTCAGCCCACTCGGCATCGGAGCACAATTTACGGGCGGCGGCAATGGGATTATCGGACGAAGCAACACCTATCCGCTAACGCTGACGGACTACCTTGGACATACGTTGATCTACACCGACGGCGGCGGCAATCTGTACCTTCACGGGAACGTCTACCCAATGAATTTTGCGAAGCTGCATGGCGGCGCCCAGGCCGGCTTCAGCATTGCTACTTCCACGCGGCCATCACTCGAAGATACCGGAACGGCACGTCTGGTTTATGGTCAAGCGATCGTAAGACTCGATCCCACGTTTGCCCGCGCCATCGATACACACCGTCCATATCAAGTCTTTTTGACGCCGGGCGGCGACACGCGCGGATTGTACGTGGCTCAAAAGATGCCATCCGCCTTCGTCGTTCGTGAAGTGCAAGGCGGACGCGGCACGTTGGATTTCGATTATCACATCTACGCAACGCAGCTCGGTGCCGGCGCGCGCATGCCGTTGGCGCCGCCGCCGAATATCCCAATAACTCGGCCCGCAGATCTGATAGCGGCTCCTCTGCCCGGTCCGAAAAAACCGTAGTTTACAACGCAGCCGCAGGAGATTAGCGGCGGCGGCACACAGTCAGCCCCATGGACGAGGTCCTGAATCAGCCGCCGCCGCTCCTGGACTACAACGTTTTTCGCAGCGATCGCGCGCTCGTGGAGACTCTGGCGCGCGAAGGCGCAAGCAGTGCGTTCGAAGCGTTGGATGTATTAGGCGGAATCGCGGGAAGCAGCGATGCGGAGACGTGGGCGCGCAACGCGAACGAGTACCCACCCAAACTGCGCACGCACGATCGGTTTGGCCGCCGCATTGATGAAGTCGAGTATCACCCGCATTATCACCAGTTGATGTCGATCGCGACACAGTTTGGCTTGCACGCCCCGCCATGGGCGAGTGACGATCCGGTCGCCCACACTGCGCGGGCCGCGAAATTTTATGTTTGGGGACAAGTTGAAGCGGGGCACGGCTGCCCGATTTCCATGACGTATGCTGCGGTGCCGGCATTACGAACGCAGAGCGCAATCGCACGTCTGTGGGAACCGCGGCTCACGGCCGCGGCGTACGATCCGGATCTTGCGCCCATCGCCGAAAAGCAGAGCGCGCTGTGCGGCATGGCAATGACCGAGAAGCAAGGGGGATCGGACGTGCGCGCGAACCGCACGCGCGCGATCTTCGCCGAACATACCGAAGGCGGCGATGCGTATTTGTTGACCGGGCACAAATGGTTCTGCTCTGCACCGATGAGCGACGGTTTTCTTGTTCTCGCGCAAGCGGAAGCCGGGCTCACCTGTTTCCTCATGCCCGGCGTCCTGCCGGACGGCGCGCGGAACCGTATCTTTATCGAGCGCCTCAAAGACAAACTCGGAAACCGCTCAAATGCGTCGGGCGAAATCGAATTAGAAGACGCGTGGGCCCTGCGCGTCGGCGAAGAAGGGCGCGGCGTGCAGACAATCGTCGAAATGGTCAACTGCACGCGTTTGGACTGCATCAACGGCTCCGCAGCGCTGATGCGCCAAGCCTGCGCGCAAGCGATTCATCACGCAACCTATCGCCACGCGTTCGGCAAAGCGCTCGTCGATCAGCCGTTGATGCGCAGCGTGCTCGCCGACCTTGCCCTTGAATCGGAAGCCGCGATGCTGTTGCTTCTCCGGCTGACGCGTGCAGTCGATCGGGCTTCTACCGATCCGCGCGAAGCGCACATCAAGCGACTGGGAACCGCCGTCGGCAAATATTACGTGTGCAAACGCACGCCGCCGGTTGTCGCCGAAGCGCTCGAGTGCCTGGGCGGTAACGGATACATCGAGGAATCGCCGATGCCCAGGCTGTACCGCGAAGCGCCGCTGAATTCGATTTGGGAAGGCTCGGGGAACATCAACGCGCTCGACGTTTTACGCATTTTGCAAAAACAGCCGGAAACGTTGCAAGCATATCGCGCCGAGATCGACCCTGCGCTCTCGGACGTTCGCGTGCGCACTGCCGCAAACGAGCTGTTCGCACTCGTGCGCGATGAAACGACTGCGCCGGCACAAGCACGAACTATTGTAGAGCGCATGGCGCTGCTGTGGCAGGCCGCGCTTCTTGCGCGCGACCCCGAGCATCCGGCGGTGGACGCCTTCATCGATTCGCGGCTGGGCAGCCGCTGGAGCGGCTCGCTTGGGACGCTCCCCCGCTCGTCCGGGCACGCCGCTATCGTCGAGCGCGCGCGGCCCGCTCAGGAAAACGTGGAATATACTAGGTAGATGAGGCTGCGCACCGTTCAGCATCGCGATTACTTGGCGAGCCGTCCATGGACGGATCGCGAGCGGCGCATTGTCTGGCGCGGCCTGACCGGGCGGTTCTCCATCGCGATCGAACCGCTGCTCGGGATGCTGTTTTTCGGAATGCTGACGTGGGGCATCATTTGGCGCGCACGGATAACAAAGCCTCACGATCTTTGGATACTGTCCCCGATCTTTGGTTTTATCGCGCTGTGCTTCTTGGGTTATTTCGTCGGAGTGATGGTGGCGCCGCTTGTCGCTTACGCGCAGACGTACAAACCGATCTATCAAATCGACGGCTACGTGCGGTATCGCGGTCCTGACGATTACTCGGACGTCGGCAGCACGGGCTATGTCGCCGTGTTATTCGAAGACTCCGGCACGTGCTGCGAGTGGGAATGCTACGGAACGAAGGCGCTCCCATGCATGACGCTTCCCGCGCACGTAGAGTTTTCAGAATTCGGCGGCATTCACAAGATCGACGGCAAATCGACCGGCGTACTGCCGGACGAGTTGCCGCTGCTTGCGATTGGGATCACGCAGAACCGGCGCGATTAGGCGCGACGTAATGCGTGCACGGCGAAAGACGCCGCCTGCGCGATAGCGCCACTTGCAACGTCGGGGTCTTTCCCCAGCGTGTACACCGCAATCGCGATCGGCGTCCCGTTAGGCGGATACAACAGTCCCACATCGTTCGCCATGTTCGCGTACGTGCCGGTCTTGTCGGCGACGCGCCAACCGCGAGGAACACCGGCGCGCAAACGGTTATCGCCCGTAACGGTCGCACGCATCCACTTAAGCAAAACGGCCGTTGAAGTAGGCGATAAGGGCGAATTTACCGACAAACGTCGCATGAGCTGCGCCATCGCCGCTGGGGTTGCGGTATCGCGCGGATCGGACAGCGACGCATCATGCGGCAGCTGGCGTTCGAGGCGATCGACTCGAATACCGGAAAGGCCAATGCGGTGAACGTAAGCGTTTACCGCCTGCGGACCGCCGGCGAGACGAAAGAGCAAATCGACGCCCGTATTGTCGCTCTCCGAAATCGTATACGAACAGATCGTTTCAAGAGGCAAGACGCCGCCGTCGGGGTGCTCGCGTGCAATGCGGCTGTATGACGTCACGAGATCCGAACGCGTAAAGCGAATCGCTCGCTGCAATGACTCTTTTCCGCGGTCCACGCGATCGAGTACCGCCATCACGACGGGCACCTTCACCGTGCTCGCCATTGGGAAGCGCTCGTGCGCGCGATACGCCAGCGTTTTACCGGAACGAATATCGCTCGCGTACACTCCGAGATGTATACCGAAGCGGCGTTCGACATCCGACAGCGGACCGGCGGCTTCCGCCGCGACACCGGGCGCAAGCATAAAAGCGCCGGACAAAAGAAGAGCATCGCGACGAAGCATGCGAGGTACCTTTACCGGTGTTGTAATATCCACCCTTCGACGGGCTCAGGGTCGTTCGATACCTCACGATGACAATATAAAAAGCCGCGCGGAAAGCGCGGCTTTTGGTTTTTTCGTAGCTGAATGTTATGGACGGTAACTGCCGTTCAGCGGAATGCGAAGCGACTTCGTCGACGGCCACACGTGGCCGTAGCCGGCATTGTAAAATGTCCACCAGCCAACGGCGAAAATCGCGAGGATCCCGATCACTGCGGCGACGCGTACGGCCATCGGTACGCCGCGGCTGGCGGGAACGCCCCGTTCGTCGAGCGGATCGTACATTAGACTTCAACACCTTTCCCGGCGAGCAGATTGAACGCAGCCAGAATTGCCAGAATCGCTCCGAGCGCTAGCAGGGCGAGCATCATTTTGAAGACTTGGTTTTCAACGCCGCGCGCCTTCCAGTCGTTTTTCAGCGCGATTGCCGCGACGAAAAACACGATGATTCCGAAAAATACCGCCAGGGCGCGCTCAGCGTGAGCTACTACTTCATTCATTGGCATGAGCGATCACCTTATAGCAAATAGAAGATCGAGAACAGCACGACCCAGATGACGTCGACGAAGTGCCAGTACAGCGTTCCCAGCGTCAATCCCGTGTACTTCTGGAACGTGTATTTACCGTGCACGCATTGCAGCAGCAATATCGTGAGATAAATGATGCCGCAGAAAACGTGGAAGCCGTGCATGCCGGTCAGCGTGAAGAACGCCGTGCCGAAGATACCGCTGGTCCCCCAGCCCACTGCGAGCTTGGCGTACTCGATGATCTGTCCGGAGAGAAACAGCGCACCCAGACAGATCGTCGCGACGATCCATCCGGCGAACTTCATGAACTTCTCATGCTTCCAATTCTCCAGCGCGAAGTGCATCGTCGCACCGGAACCAAATAGCACAACGGAGTTTATCGCCGCAAGGGCGAGATCGAGCTTCGGCGCGCCCGGCGGCGGCCAACCTTGTCCGCTGCTGCGCAAGTACAGATACGCGAAGATAAACGACGAGAACAGCACCAGGTCGCTGACCATGAAGAGCAGGAAGCCCTGGACGCGCAGTTCGCGAGTCTCTACGTAGAGCTGATCCGGTTCCGCGTGATGGCCGCCGATGATTCCGGCCTGTGTAACGCTAGCTACAGCCATGTATTTGCCACCTAATGCGCGGCCGCGACCGGCGGCGGCGTCGGCGTAAGTTCCTCTTCAAGCCCGCGATACGGCAGCGGCTCGCCGAAGTCGTATGGCGTCGAGAAAACCGACGGAATGTGCTTGAAGTTGTAGTATGGCATCGGCGACGGAATCATCCACTCGAGCGTACGCGCACCCCACGGATTCGGGCCCGAACGTTTGCCGTACTTCATGCTCACGAGCGCATTAATTACGGTGAGAATGATTGACGCCGTCATGACAAACGAGAAGGCCGACTCAATTTGATTCCATGTCTGGAACTGCGGATCGTACACCGCAATGCGGCGCGGCATACCCCACAGCCCCAGCCAGTGCATCGGCAAAAACGTGCCGTTCATACCGATCATGTACAGCCAGAACGACCATTTGCCGAGCCGCTCGTCCATTAGGCGGCCGGTCATCTTCGGATACCAGAAGTACAGGCCCGCGAGCGCGCCCATGACACTGCCGCCGGCGATGACGTAGTGGAAATGCGCGACGATGAAGTACGTGCCGTGCGCGTGCAGATCGAACGGCACCGCCGCAAGAAACACGCCGGTGACGCCGCCGATAGTGAACAGCGCGATGAATCCCACCGCATACAGCATCGCGGTCGAGAACTTGAGCACGCCGCCGAAGAGTGTGGTCGTCCACGAGAAAATCTTCACGCCGGTCGGAATCGCGATGAGCATCGTCAGCACCATGAACGGCAGCTGCAGCGCCGGCGCCATACCGGAGGTGAACATGTGGTGCGCCCAAACCATGAAGCCGAGAATCGCGATCGCGCACGAACTAAACGCGATCATCTTGTAGCCGAAGATCGGTTTACGCGCAAACGTCGGGATGACTTCCGAGAGAATCCCGAACGCCGGCAGAATCATGATGTACACGGCCGGATGCGAATAAAACCAGAACATATGCTGCCACAGCAGCGGGCTGCCGCCTTTGGTCGGATCGAAGAACGGCACGCCGAACTCGCGCTGAATGAAGAGTGCGGCAAGCGCGGCGCCGAGCGCGGTCGTCGCGATCATGAGCAGCGGAGCGGTAACGAACTGCCCCCACACAAACAGCGGCATGCGTGTGAACGTCATGCCGGGCGCGCGCATCTTCAGAATAGTGACGAGGAAGTTGATACCGGTCATCGTGGATCCGACGCCGACGAGAAATACCGCTGCACACCACATCGACGTGCCGGCTTGGCCTTGCAGCGACATCGGCGGATACTCCGTCCACCCAGCCGCGGGCGCGCCCATCAGGAATGAAGCGTACAGCATCAGTCCGGCCACAGGGAAGATCCAGAACGCGATCATGTTCAGCCACGGGAACGCCACGTCGCGCGCGCCGATCTGTATCGGCATGACCAGGTTGCCGAAGCCGCCGGTCATGAGCGGAATGATCATGAACCACACCATCGTCGAGCCGTGCATCGTGAACACTTGATTGAAGGTGTCCGGCGTCATGAAGCCGCCGTTGGCCTTCATCAACTGCACGCGCATCATTTCGGCGAGGGCGCCCGCCAGAAACAAGAAGATTCCAGACGTGATAATGTACTGAATCCCGATGATCTTGTGATCGAGCGAGAAAACGTACCGGCGTATAAAGCCTTGCGGTTCCGGGTGAATGTGGTCGGCGATGCCGCCCGAGTGTACAGCTGCTACAGCCATTGATGCTCCGCTATTTCAATGAATCGAGGAAAGCGACGAGATTGGCGATGTCCTTGTCGGTCAAGGCGTTCGCCGTTTGGTTCGGCATCGTGCCCATGGGGCCCGTGAAGCCGTTTTGCAAAATCTTGGCGACGTCGTCAGGCGTCGCTTTTTCGCCGTTGACGAGATTCGGATGCGCCGGATCGTGCAGCACGCCTTTCAGTCCGGGGCCGACCACTTTCTGATCGAACGGCGCGAGCGCGTGGCATGCAGAGCATTTTTGCACGAAAAGCGCTTTGCCCGCGGCTGGATTGCCGCCCGACAAGTTCACGGCGCCGGCCGACGCCACTTGCACGGCATCGCTGGCGTTCGCGTTCGCTTTTTGCATGCTGTCATACCACGCTTTGTATTTGTCCGGCGGATCGATATACACGTATGCCGGATCGTTGCTCGTGCCGCTGCGCATATCGCCGTGCAGCGTACCGCAGAACTCCGTGCACAACAGTTCGTACCTGCCGATACGCGTCGGGGTGAAGGTAAACGTGTTGATGAGGCCCGGCACCATGTCGACCTTCAGGCGCATGTCCGGAATCCAGAACGAGTGAATGACGTCGTACGAAGAAACGTGCAGCGTCACCGGCTGTCCGGCGGGCAGGTGCATCTCTTTGACTTCACCGTGAATGCCGGGGTAGCGGAACGTGTAGAACCACTGATGTCCTAAGCCTTCGACTACGAGCGTATTGCCTTGCGCGTTGACCGGTTCGATCTCCAGGAACAATTTAACGCTGATGATCGCCAGAACGACGATGAAGAGCGTCGGAAGCAGCGTCCACCAAAACTCCAGTTTGTGATGATCGTGAATTTGCAAGCCGATCGCGTCCTCGGCCTGATCGGGACGGCGGCGGTAGCGCGCCACGAAGTAAATCAGGTAGCCGAGCACGATCGCCAGCAGTGCCGTGCCGGAAGCGGCCAAAAAGCGGAATAACAGGTCGATTTGCGCCGCGCGATCGACGGCTTCGGGCATCAGACTTTGAATCGGCGCGACGATCCACCACGCAATTGCGGCCAGTGCCAGGATCGCGATGACCGCCGTAGCGGTCCAAAAGCCTCGATCCAAGTGCACGACAGGGTCTCTATTTTCTTGCAAACTCGGGGTCCCCAACTATCGCAGGCGAGTGAAGTCTATTTGACTATAGGAAAATCCGTCCTATGCGGGCGACGACTTTCCCCAAAACGCAAGCATTTTGGGGCCCCAGGGCGTTTTAACAGGCGTTCCGGTGCAAGCACCTGCACGCCCCATCGGGCAAAGCCCGACGGCTCCCCCTGTCAGCGAATAGCTGTGATTTGTTGCAAGAATTGTTGTACCAGCCATTCAACATTTGTAATCGCCGTACCGACGACAACGGCGTCTGCTCCGGCGTTCATGGCTTGCGCGGCGGTACCGGGCTGGTGGATGCCGCCCTCACACACGACAAAAGTATCTAAGCCGGCAAACGCGCGCACCAAATCGAGGGCGGGAAGCGGTTGTCCTTCGCTTTCCTTTGTATAGCCGCACAGTGTCGTGGCGACGATATCGGCGCCGGCCGCTTGCGCCGACACGCCATCGGCGGGCAGAGCGCAGTCAGCCATGGCCAGCGCGCCGCCCGCATGCACAGCGGCTACGAGGTTGGCGACGTCGGATGCTAAAGGATGCGGGCGCGCGGTCGCATCGAAGGCGACGATCTCGGCACCGCAGTCGAGCACGGCGCGCACGTCGTCCGCCGTCGGCGTGATATACGGCTCAAAACCGGGATACCGGCGCTTGATGATGCCGACGATTGGCACGCTCACGCGCTGTCGCACGGCCCGCAAATTCGCGACACCTTGAATGCGCACACCCGCCGCACCGGCGTCTTGAGCGGCGCGCGCCATCGCTGCGAGCACGTGCGGGTCATCGAGCGCGGACTCCGCGGGCGCTTGCACCGAGACGATCAGCCGCCCGCGCAAACGGTCGAGAATGCTCATACCGCCAGGCTTTGCGGAGCGATGCCGTCACGCTTATACGCCAGCAGCAACGCGCCGATGGCCGGATCGAAACGCGCCGGCATCGTGTCGGCGTGCGGCAGAAGATCGCGAATGCGCCGTGCAGTGAGTTCGGTCATTATGCGGCTGCGGAACATCCCGCCGACGAACGCGATCGCGGGCGCCTGCAAGCCGACACGTGCGGCGGCATGCAATGCGAGGTGCGCAAGTGCCTCCGCGGATCTGCGCAGGTGTACTTCGGCCCGCACGCTGCCGTTCTCCGCGTGCTGCAAAAGAACGGACGCGAATGATGCGAAGCGAGCGCGCGTGATTTTCCCGGCGTAAAATGCGCGCGAGAGTTTGCGCAGCGATTCCACCTCGAAGTATTCCAGCGCGAGGTGCGCAAGCTCGCCGGTTTGCGCCGCATCCGTATCGCGCATCGCTTCTGCGACGGCGTCGCGCGCGAGGGCGAACGCACTGCCTTCGTCTCCAAACAGATACCCCCACCCGCCGATCATCGCAGACGCGCCGTTCGCATTGACGGCGTATGCAACCGAACCCGTTCCCGCAATGAGAATCACGCCCGGCTCGCCGCCGAGGGCGCCCGCATGCGCTATCACCGTATCATGTTCGAGGATCAGTGCGTCGGCCGGAAGATCGGGCGGACGGCCGTAGACCTGGCCTTCGTATCCGCTGATACCCGCAACAATTCGCGCGAATCGCGTCTGCGCGGGGAGCTGCGCGTGCTCGAGCGCATCGGAGAGCGCCGTGCGAAGCGCGTCGCGAAGACGCGTCGATTGCGCATCTTGCCCGACTTCATCGGCAGCCCCGGCGCCGCCGCGCCCAACTATGCGGCCCGCCTCGTCGCCGATGACGGCCGCCGTCGAACTTTGCCCGCCGTCGATGCCGGCATAATAGCGCATGTTGAAAACCGTTATGCGGTCGCTGTCGGCCCGGCAAAGCCCACGAGCTGACGGGCGAACGTATTTGCCGCGGTCTCTCGTGCCGCGCGGTCGCGCAGCTGTTCGATTTCTCCGCAATGCTCGCGATGGTGGTAAAGTTCATGGGCGACGCAAAACGCGATGAAACCGCCGATTTCGGCAATCGGAAGATGCTCGATGATCCGTTTGTTCACGCGGATCACCGGCCCGTCCGGATCGTATTCCGAACGGAGTTCGTCCACGCCCCAATCTCCGAGGTCCGCGTATTCGATTTGAATACGGTAACGTCTGGCAAGTACAAAAGCGGGATTCATTTACAGCAATACACCATCGTCCATCAGCGTCGTGCGCAACATTTGAGTATCGAGAGAACGCAGCGGCGTCCCTCTCTTGTGCGCGAGCGCCGCTGCAGTTCCCGCCGCTTGTCCGAGCGTCATCACCGTCGGCGTCAGGCGCGTCGATGCGAGCGCTTCATGCGTCGTCGAAATGCAGCGCCCGGCGACGAGCATCCGATCCACGTGCTTTGGCACCAAGCAGCGGTAGGGAATTTCGTAGCTTTCACCGGGCGGCAGACGATGCGTGACCGTTCCGCTGCCTGCGGGATTATGAATATCGATCGGATACGCGCTGCGCGCCACCGCATCGTCGAAACGGCGCCCTTCCAGCACGTCGTCGCGCGTGAGCGTATACTCCCCGACAATACGGCGCGATTCTCGAATGCCGATTTGGGTGCCGGTCGCCGCAATGCGCGCCTCTTCGAAACCGGGAACGCGTTTGCGAAAAAACTCGAGCAGCTGCATGACTTGCATGCGCGCCTCGACTTCCGCGCGCGTCAAATCGTCCGGATCCAGCGGGTCGATGTTGGTCACGCGCGTCATGTTCACGCTGACCTCGTCGGGATACGGCGTGATGAAAAATGAGACGACCTCGCGAGGAACGTTCACTTCGCCGTGCTCGAGCGCCGCGTGCCAAAGATCGTAGAGGCCCGCGACGGCGGTAAGCGCGGGAGCCGTACGTTCGTGTGCTTTGAACGACGTGCGCATTTGGTCGGGATGCATCCGCACGTACGTCGCCGTTTTCGCGAGATCGACGTGGCTGAGGCGAAACATCAAACTCGCCGGCTGGACGCGTCCGCGCTCGTCGCCTTGCTGCGTTGCCGCGCCGGCCGAAGCGGCGACGTATGCATCCGCAGTAGCGTCTATCGTGATCGCGGCGCGGTATTCGCGTTCGCCGGCGACGGTCGCAAATGTTGCTCCTTCGACGCCGCGATCGCGCAGCGCGCGCACAAAATACGCGTGCAATAAGAGATGTACGCCGGATTCGCGCATCATCTCGAAAAGCAGCGCTTTGTGAATCTCCGGATCGAACGGGGTGATCGTCGAGACGTAATCCGAAGAATCGTACAGATGTCCGGGCGATCCGCCCTTACGCTGAAGGCGCTCGACGATCTCCTGCGCGATGCCGCCGACGATGCGCTTGCTTCCTGAATGAAACGTCATCCACGGCCCCACCATCGCCGCCGTTGCGGTTCCGCCGAGAAATCCGTAGCGTTCGACAAGCAGCGTGCGCGCGCCGTGACGCGCTGCGGCAAGCGCCGCCGCACAGCCTGCGTTGCCGCCGCCTACAACGAGAACGTCGTACATTTTGGCGCGGTTCGACAAGGCTCACGGCTGCTCCGGCACAAAGGAGAGCGTTCGGTATGTACACGCAATCGGCGAAATATTACGACTCGCTCTATCGCGCGCTCGGCAAAGATTACGCGCAAGAAGCACTGCGCATCGAACAGATCGTTTCGGATCGATGCCGGTCCGGCGGCAAGACGTTGCTCGACATCGGTTGCGGGACCGGAAAGCATATAGAATTTCTGCGCAATCATTTTGAATGCGAAGGCCTCGACGTCGATCGCACGATGCTCGATATCGCGCGCGACCGCAATCCCGGCGCGACGTTCCATTTAGGCGACATGATCGGCTTCAATCTCGGAAAGCGCTTCGACGTCATCACGTGCCTTTTCGGTTCGATCGGCTACGCGCCGAGCGTGCAGCGCCTCGAGCAGACGATTCAGACGTTTGCACGGCACCTCAAGCCGGGCGGCGTCATCGTCGTCGAACCGTGGGTCAAGCCCGAAGATTGGAAAGACGGGCAAGTCAACGCGCTTTACGTAAACGAGCCCGAGCTCAAGGTCGCGCGCATGAGCGTCGCCCGCCGCGACGCCAACATCTCGATTCTAAACTTCCATTATATGGTGGCCTCGCGCGACGGCATCCGGACCTTCACCGAGCCGCACCGGCTGACGCTTTTCAGCGATGAAGAATACCGTCAGGCTTTTGCGCGGGCGCGCCTGTTCTTCGACTACGAAGAGAATGGCCTGACGCCCGGACGCGGCTTGTACGTGGCATTCTCGCGCCCCGAGTAAGCGCTTCTATAGGGGACGCGCCCGCACAGGTGCAATTGACGTTCCTTAATGATAATGCAACGCGTAAAGCCGCTCGCGACTATCCTCGCGGAGGGCTCCGACCAAGAACACGGACTGAGGCGTTCGCTCGGACCGTGGGCGCTGACCGCCATGGGCATCGGCGCCATCATCGGCACCGGTATTTTCGTTTTGACCGGCGTCGCGTCCGCGACTCGTGCGGGCCCGTCGCTAACGATATCGTTTGTGGTGGCCGGCATCGTGAGCGCGCTGGCTGCGTTATGCTACGCCGAAGTTTCCAGTAAAATTCCGATCTCGGGCAGCGCGTACACGTACACGTATGCAACGCTTGGAGAATTTTTCGCATGGATTGTCGGATGGGGCCTCGTGCTCGAGTATGCACTCGGCGCCTCCACCGTCAGCGTCGGCTGGTCCGGCTACTTCACGAACATCCTTCAGACGCTCTTTCACGTAACGATTCCGCAGATGTGGCAGCATAGTCACTGGGATGCAACGCCCGGTATCGCGAATCTGCCTGCGGCCGGCATTATCTTGCTCATTACCGCGTTACTTGTGAAAGGAACGCGCGAATCCGGCACGGTCAACGCAATTATCGTCGCGATCAAAGTTGCGATCGTGCTGTTCTTCATCGCCATCGGCGTGCAGCATTTGAACTTCGCGAACTATAATTTGCCGCCGGGTCCGCACACGGGAATGGGCGGCTACTTCCCGTTCGGCTGGGCCGGAACGCTGGGCGGAGCCGCGTTCATGTTCTTCGCCTATATCGGTTTCGACGCAGTTTCAACGACTGCTGAAGAAGCACGGAATCCCGGCAAAGACCTGCCGTTCGGCATCATCATGAGCCTGGCAATCTGCACGGTCTTGTACCTCATCGTCGCCGCCATTCTGGACGCAATGGTGCCGTTCAACACGCTGAACGTCGCCTTCCCGGTTGCGTTTGCGGTAAACAGCGTCGGCCTTCAGTGGGCGGGCATCGTCATCTCGTTCGGCGCGATCGCCGGGTTGACGACGGTGCTGCTCGTCATGATGTACGGGCAGACCCGCATCTTTTATTCGATGTCGCGCGACAAGCTGATCCCGCCGATCTTCGTTACACTGCATCCGGCATGGCGCACACCGTGGATATCGCAGATCCTGTTCGGGCTCGTTATTGCCGCAGCCGGTGCGTTCTTCCCAATCGGAATTCTCGGATCGCTGACGAACATGGGAACGTTCGTCGCGTTCATCCTGGTCGCGGTAGCGGTCCCGGTCCTGCGTTCGCGCCACCCGGAATTGACGGGGAAATTCACGATCCCCGGAGGCCCATACGTCGTCCCGGTGCTCGCTGCGCTGTCCGCACTGATCATGATCTACTTCCTAAAGGAAGGCAATCCGGTCTTGTGGGGCTTCTTCCCGCTCGTCTGGTTCGCGTTTCTCGTATGGCTCGTAACCGGTCTTGTCTTCTACTTCGCATACGGACGAAACAAGAGCTCCGTGGCGCTGCAGGAAGCCGAGGGGCTCGCGCCGCTGCAACCCCGAGTCAACTAGCGAAGAGCCGCGTGGTCACACGCGGCTCTTCCCTTTGAGACATGCGTCCTATGCTCTATGCGCTTGGGCGGCCTACCAAAAGTAGGCTATCCGTGGCAAACTTGGCGGAGCGTGCGAGGAAGTTGCAACACCAAGGTCGCGGTAATCATTCGCAGTCGGGGCGAGCGCGCTCGCCGGGAAAGCTTGCAGCGGGCGGTGCGCTCGGCGCTGGCTCAGAGCGGCGTTTGCGTTGAGTGCATCGTCGTCTTCAACGGAACGAGCTACGATACGTCCGCGATTGAGTGGGCAAAGGAGCAGCAATGCACCCGCTGCGTCGTCATGCATCGAGCGGACAAGCCGGGCGCGACATTGCTCGGCCGCTCGCTGGTAAGCGCAGAATTTTTCTGCTACCTGGACGACGACGATGAGCTGCTTCCCGGCGCCCTCGAGCGCCGCGTCGCAATCATGCGCAAAGGCAATTTCGATTGCGTTGCCACCAACGGATATTTCGTTGAAGGGGAGGTGACGCGCCGCGCGTTCTCCCCCATGAGATCGCTGCGCGAATCAGGGTATGTGCGATCCCTGCTCGCCTCCCGCAATTGGCTTGCCTCATGCGGCGGACTTTTCCGGACCGCAACGGTCTTGCCGAAGTACTTCAACAATTTGCCGCCGCATCGTGAATGGACCGTCATCGCGTTTCGCATTGCGTCGACGCTGAAAGTCCACTTCGAAGATATCGCGACGTTCCGCATAAATAGCACCAGAGATTCGCAGTCCAAGAAAGACTCGTATATCGACGCCGGCATTCACGTTCTCGATGAATTCAGCCGGTGGACGAGCGACGCGCAGCATCTGGAATTGATCCGGCGCCGAAAAACCGCGGCGTATCGCGCGATGTGCTCCTATTACCGGCTTCGCAGCAACTTCCGCAACGCGTGGCGGGCGTATTGGAATGCCATACGCTGCGATGGCGGGTGGACATACATTCCTTACGGCGTCTTGCTTTTGCTTCGCCGCGACGAACCGTGGGCGGACTTAGCGAAAAAAGTGCGATGGCCGCTCTGAACAACGCGCCGAGCGATTTCTCGCGAAAGACGTTCAACACGTTTCTGCTTCGTCTGCTCACGCAGGTGTTCAGCATCGCTCTGGGCATTATTGTCGCGCGCAGCTTCGGCCCGGCCGGCAAAGGGCTATACACCTACGCCGTCGTGGTTCTGGCAGTGATTACGACGCTGAGCGGCGGAATGGCGGCCTCGATTTCGCGCCAATACGGCCGGCTGAAACGCCCGAGCGGCGTCGTGTATTCCGGCATGATCAAGTTCTTCTTTATGGCGACGCTGCCGCTGGCTTTGGGTCTAGGCGCATTCGGATATTTTTCGCATCAGCCGTCGCTCATCGCCGCCGCGCTCGCGTTTCCGTTCGCCTATTTCAATCAAGTTTCGATCGCGTTCTCGCTCGCAGAAGGCCGCGTACGCTTTCCGAATGTGCAAGCGCTCATTACATCGGCGGCTTTGACCGCGATCACCGGCATTTTGTGCTTTGTTCTGCACCTGGACGTTTTCGTTGCGCTGGCGGCCTGGGTCGGCGTAACGGCGGCGGTGAGCCTCTACTCCCTTCGCAACATCTCCAAGTACGCGCGTGACTTCAGCACGCCGCAGGAACGGTCCAAAGTCTTCGGCGAGCAAGTAAAATACGGCTTCCGCGTCACGTTCAATCAACTGCTCGCACATCTGAACTTCCAGATCGACGTCTTCATCGTGCTGTATCTGCTCGGTCATGCCTCGCTCGGAATGTATTCCATCGCCGTCGGCATCGGAACGATGATTTGGCAGCTCAGCCGTCCACTTGCGGTAACGTCTTATGGCGCGGTTACGAGCGGAAGTCCTCAGCAAGCCGCACGTGTTACGACGCTGTGCGTTCGCCACGCGCTCATTAATGTCGCCGTTGCTTCATGTGTCTTGGCCGTCGCCGGGCCGATGCTCATTCGCATTGTGTACGGGCCGACGTTTGCGCCATCCGGCCTTGCGCTCCAACTGCTTTTGCCGGGCATCGTCGCGTACTGCACGGTGCCGTTCTTCTCGCAGTATTTTTCGCTGCAACTTGGAAAGCCCGGCATCAATACCCTGGTAATCGGCACGTCGACTGCGATCTGCGGCATCTTCACCTACTTCATGGCGCCGCATTGGGGGATCATTGCCGGAGCAGTCGGCACCTCCATCTCGTATATGGCTGCGCTGATCATTGCCGCTTCGATCTTCTGCCGCGAATCGGGCGTGCGTTTCATCGAACTGGTGGCGTTTTCGCGCCGAGATATGGATCAATACCAGAATCTGGTCCGGTGGGTGTTCTCCGGCGCCGGAGTCCGGCAATAATGGCTGCGAGCTTAGGCCGCCTTGGATATCGATTGGCGCGCAATCCGCGTAAATACTTGCACGGATCCTGGTGGCTGCCGCTGCTGCGCACGGCGTGGCTTCGCGGACGCGCCGCATGCCTGTACAAGGTGCCGATGCTGATGCGATCCGTTGCGGGCCGTTCGCGCAACATCGTCGTTTTTCCGACGCGCATGGACCATTACCAGGCTGCAGAGTTGTATCTGGCGTGGAAAGTCTTCGCCGCCTGCAATTTGCGGATGCGTGGACCGCAAGAGCGAGATGCCGCGCTCGCAATTGCGTGGAATGCGACGACGTCGTACGAACTGGATCAGGCGCAGCTGGATTCGCTGCTGTCCCGTATGCGCGTTCTGAATGCACGCTGCACGGACGTTCGAAAAAGCACCGTGGGGCGCCATTTCCGCGCCATCTTCGGCTATTCGCTGGAAGTCGATCCGTACACCTATACCGGCCCGATCGTGAAGAAATCAGAAAATAACGGCGCGCACGACGGAAAGCTGCTGCACGGCCCGCTCACGGAAGTCGAGCCCGGATATCTCTACCAGCGTCTGGTCACGTATCCGACGGCACGCGGCATGGCGGAATGGCGCATGTTTATCGTCGGACGTAAACCTGTCGCGGTCTATCGTTTGTACGCGCCGGCGGACGATCGCTTCAAGACCGGAAAGGAGCCCGAGCTGACGAATCTGCATGAGGAGTTCAGCGCCGAAGAGCGCGCGAAGATCGGCGAGTTTTGCGAGAGCATCGGTCTGGATTTCGGAAACGTCGACGTGTTGCGCGACGCAGAGGACGGCCGCATCTACATCACCGACTGCAACAATACGCCCACCGGTCCGGCGAAGAAGTTTCCCGTAAGGCTTCAATTGCACATGGTGCGCGAAATTGCGCGCGCATTTCGGAGCGAATACCTGTGCGATCTGCGGCAGGCGGAAACCTCAAGCAGGGCGTGAAGCCGCGAGAATTACGACCGCCGCATTCGGTTCACGTCCTTGCAGTTCTTCCGATGCGAGCGCCACGGCTTGCTCGGCTTGCGCCAAGCCGCTGAAATCCGCAATCCGCGCACCGTGCAGAACGTAGATATCCGGAAGGGCGCGGCCGACATCGCCGAATGCCGTTGCTTCTTCAACAGCGAACCGCAGCGTGTCCAGAGCGTGCGCCGCATCGGTTTGCACCACGTGGGCATCGCGCAAAGCCAGCCGCCCGACGCCGGTGCGATCGAGCACGCGCAAATCTTTCACGAGGCGGCGTCCGCGCATGCGCCGCCGCTCGAATACGCTAAGGCCATCCGTCGCGGCGATGCGCTGCACGTCGTTCGCCGTGGCGGCCCGCATCAGGCGTGCCGCAGAGCCCGTTAGTTCCTCATCCGTTTGCGCGCGATGCGACGCGGTCTCGGAAATTTCGGTGGCGCCCGATGCCGTGGCGCGCACGAGATTGCGTTGCGCGTCGATCTCGACGGCAACCTCGACGCGCTCCGGAGATGCGCCCGCTGCAACGACCGCATCCTGCGCTTCACGGCGAAGGCGCAGAATGTCTTCGGGAGAGGGATCGACGATCGTGCGCTCCACGACTTCACGAACGAGCGCGAGTGCGACGCCGATTGGCGAAATGACTTCGGCATCGCGCGCCAGCCGAAACTCCACACCCGTGCGCTGCGCGGCATACGGAACCAGTGCCGCTGCGCCGCCTCCGCCGCCGACGACGACGAGCGTTTCGCGATCCAGTTCGTAGTCCGCGATGAGTTCGTCAATGGCGGCGATCACTTTTGCGCTCGCAATATCCAGAGCTTGGCGCGCGAGCGCTTCGGCATCCGTGCGCAGCTCGCCGGCCAGCACGGAGAACGCGCGCCGCGCCGATTCCGGATTGCCGCGGGCAAACGCGTTTTCCGGAACGTATCCGAGCATGTTCGACGCGCAGGTCGGCGTAAGCGCAATTCGCGAGCCGTCCGTAGCGACAAGCGCAATATAATCGGACGGATCGTGCTGTGTAGGCCGAATGCGCGCGACACGTGCGTTTTCGAATACGTGCGGATCCACAAAGCTCGCATATTTCAAACCCGCAATATGAGCCGACCGCGGCCCGACGTCGACGATGCGGCTTGCGTCTGCGCGCACCATGCTGCCGCCGGCGATTGCGAGCGTTCGCACATCGAGCGTACGCAGCATCGTGCGGTGGCCTCCCACACGCGCCGGACGCATCTGCGGCATGCCGGCGCGAATTGCCGAGCAGTCTGCGCTCGTCCCGCCCACTTCGATGAAAATACCGTCGGTGACGTTTTCGTGCAGCAGCGCGCCGGCAACGCCTGCGGCGGGCCCGGAGAGCATCGTAAGGATCGGGCGGCGTTCCATCTCGCGCACATCCATAACGCCGCCATCGCTGCGCATCACCATGAGCGGCGAGGAAATTGCGGCGCGCTTTACCGCATCGTCGGTCATGCGCGCCGTGCGCACCATGCGCGGGAGAATCGCTGCGTTGAGCGCCGCGGTACGCGTACGCGCGCGCAGGCCGTACATCGAACTGACCTCGTGACCGGCAGTCGCGAACACGCCTTGCGCGCGTGCGTCGGCGACGGCAGCGGTTTCCGCATCGGGACGATCGACTGCGAATGCTTGTGACACTGCGATCGCTTGTGCTCCGCGCTCGCACAGCGCGGCGATCGCTCGATGCGCATCGTCCCCGTTTGCACGCGCGAATTCGAAAAGCGTTTGAAACGGCACGCCGGGAGCGAGATCGAGCTTCGGAAAACGCATTTGCATGCGGGCGAGCGGAGCCAGTCCATCGAGCAGTCCGAGCACACCGACGAGCGCAACGTCGCCTTCGAGGAGCGCATTGGTTGCCTGCGTCGTCGAATGCGCGATAAACGCTACTTCGCCTGGCGCGATATCGCTTTGTGCCAGCAGCTGTTGTATGCCGGCGACGATCCCCGCGGCGACGCCTTCCGCGGCAGTATGGGAGGTCGGAACTTTTATGCGCGCTACAACCGCTCTCGTTGCTGCATCGATAGCAACGACGTCGGTGAATGTGCCTCCGACATCTATTCCCAGGCGAAGCGTACGCGGCATCGCCCGGAGGTTCTGAATCTACGTACCTTTGTCCGCCCCGATGTACCGGATCAGTTTGAGGATGAAGTCATGCTGCGTCTGCAGCTGATTGGGATTGCCGTACGCGGCATACAGCTCCCAGCCCAAGACGCGGCGGTAGTACGCGAGGGTAAGATTTGTTGCATTGAGCGGTTGTGGATCGTCAAAGAACGACGGTTGGGTTCCCACGATCTTGCGCCAACCCGCTGCAACGGACTGTCCGGGGCCGATCTGATACGCGAAACTGACGCGTTCGAGCCACTGTTGATCCAAACCGCCGTCGTCGAGCGATTGCCGGGTGCCGTAGGTCTCCAACGAAAGCGTGCCAAGGCGCGTTACTCGAACCGACGTCTGCAGATCGGCACTTCGTAAAAAGCCTGCACCATACCGTCCGATGTTGTAGGTAACGCTCGACGGCGTGGACGTATTCGCTCCATATGCGAGATACAAGCCGTTTTGATTCGTGACGCCCGCGGGCGATCCGGGAAAGCGCAGCGTCGTCGAGCCCGTCGAGAACTGGAGCGTCCACAGCGTGCGCGTGTTGACGGTAAGATTCGAAAGCGTGTAGGCATAGTTCTGTTGCCCGGTGTGGTCGTGGTACCACGCGACATCTTGCGATACGGTAACATTTTGGATATACGAGTGCGGCGCATTGTCGTACTCACGGTACGCGTAAATCGACGGACCTCGAACGTCGCTGATTTGGTTGAAGGCATCGTAGGGAGCGTACTCGCTGCCGACGTCGTGATAGGCCGCAAACAGTCCCGATTTGGGCGTATAGAAATTCACGCCATATTCGCGATAACGGCCTTCACCCGAGTCCGGGACCAGCGTGCCGCGCTCGTCGCCGAGAGTCACGTACGAATTGAAATTGTGATAATTCCCGGCGACAAATTGGTAATAATCGCTGACGTCGTGCACGCCCGGCACATCGACCGCGACCCGCTGAAACGCCGCTTCGTAATGGCGGTCTTCGGTCGTCCAATGCAGCGATTGCGCTGCGTCGTTGCGGTTCACGCCCGCAGCATCAAACGCGCCGAACGTAAACGTGCCTTGCTTGCCCTCGAGCGCAAAACCGTCGCGCGGCGTCGGAATGCCGGGCGTATAGAGCAGCGGCCAGTTCAAACAATCGTTGCAATTGAAATTGTTGTAGTAGTTGGAGCCTTGCGTAAAGAAGGGGCGCACTTCAGAGAAGCGCCGTGGAAACGCAGTGGGCGAAATCGTCTGCTGATCGAGTTCGACGTTGGAAAAATCCGGATGAAACGTCGCGACGAAGGACGAGGTTTGCGTAATCGGCAGCGAGACATCCAAACCTGTGCGCGATGTCGAACCTCCGGCGGAACTCGACGCAACTTCACCCAGGCCGTAGATTGCGAGCCGCGGTTTGGTGCGCGCGTTTTTCGCCGCAATTTCCATCCCGCGTAAAAAGCCGGCATATTTGCCGGCGTCGGTCCCGCCTTGCGCGCCGTCGTACGCCCACTCGAGAATCTGGTTGCTGGCCCGGATACGGCGGTCGAACTGCACGCGCCAAATCGACCGCCCGTCGCCCCGCATGACGTTGAGCGGAATACGCTCGGTTACGACATAGCCGTCGCCGGACGTTTTGGTAACCGCCTGCCAAACCGGCGAAAAGGCCGTGTTTTCCGTTGAAAATGCGTAGCGCGTGCCTGCCGGATTCGCAACGAAACCATATTCGTTGCCGGAATCGCCCGCAGGCCAGAAGTAGACGCGCACGACGTCGTCGCTCGGAAGCGGCTGATCGTTCGTGTGCTGCGTCGCGACGATCGGCTCGCGTTGCTTTGCAGCGAATGCGACGTACACATAGTTCGAATCGACGGTTACGTAGGCATCGGTGAGTTCTTCGGCTTCACGTTGAAAGCTGAAGTCCCACCCCAGGTGCACGTGCGCCGCCGCCTTCCACGCCGGATCGTTCAACGTTCCGTCGAGCTTCGGCGGAGTTTGCGTGAGCGGAGCCACGATCGTAAAATTCGTTGCCTGCGATGCGGCGCTCGCGGGCGCGTTCATACCTAAACATATAGGTATGAACGGCAAAAGAAAACGGCGAACTCGCGTCATTTTTAGAACCCGTGATCGCGCAGACGAATGAGATCGTCAACGCTCAGGTGCGTATAACCGTGGCTGCGCATTCGCTCGATGAACGCAATGCTCACGCCGTGATCGACCAAGCGAACCAGATCGTCCACGCCGGGGTGATATCCCAGACGGCGCAGTCCCGCTAAATACTCTTGACTCACGCCGTGATCCATCATGCGCTCGGCGTCCGAGGGACTCACGCCGCCATATCCGGCGTTCGAAAGCGCTTCCATGAACCGGCTGCTGACGCCGTGATCGCGCAACTCAATGAGATCTTCTGCGGTAAGTTGCGGGGCGCGCCGCAGCATATCGCGCGCATATGCCGGATCGACGCCATGATCCCGCAGCCGGATGAGTTCGTCGATCGTCTTCGGCGAAAACCGCAGATCTTTCATGGCGTTGAGGTAATCGTTCGAGACGCCGTGCTCGGAAAGCCGGACCAGGTCGGCGACCGACGGATGCTGGAACCCGTTGCTCAGGAGCGTATCGAGCGTCGCCAATTTGAACGATCCCATGCCGAGTTGAAATTGCTGCTTGTCGTTTGGAGCGCCTACACCGCGATGCGCGAGGTCTTGCGCGAACGCTGGACTGGGAATGAACGTCCACGTTCCCGCGCCTTGGTTGCCGCTGAAGACGCCGGCTGCGCGGAACTGTCCCGCATCGCGTGTCAGCGTGAAACCGTTGCCGTCACGGTGAATCTGCGAGACGGGCACGTCCTCCGATTCACTCCATTCCTCGTTGCCCGTCGACGTCGTGCGCCGGTAATCCATGCGCAGCTCCACCATGCCGGCTCTGTCGCTCGGCGTAATGCTCCAAGTTCCGGAGTAACTTTCCGGGTGTGCCGCAGCGCACGTCAACGAAAGAACTAGTAGTAGCGCGCATGCGAAAAGAGCCCGTTTCATTTTCGTCCTTTCTTAAACGCCGGCGTCGTGCAGGCGGATGATGTCGTCGACGCTTGCGCCCGGATTCATCGTGCGCACTTTACGGATGTACGATCCGTTTACGCCGTGATCGAATAAACGAATGACTTCATCCGTCGTTGCGCTCTTCAGTCCGGCTTGCGCGAACGAACGAATGCAATCCGCGGTCACGCCGTGATCGGCCAGCGCCGTAATAGCTTGTGCGCTGGGTCGTGGCGAGAAGTATTCCATTGCTGCGCGGATGAGACTCGCGCTCGCGCCGTGATCCAGCAGCATCTCAACCGAAGATGGTGAAACGCCGCTGACGCCTTCGCGGCGCAGCCCTTCCAGATACGGTGCGGATACGCCGCGATCGGCCATTCCGACGAGGTCGTTCACCGACATGTTCGTTCCGAAATACGCGACGGCGGCTCGGATGAGCGGCGTGCTTACACCGTGATCGCGAATCGCGATGAGTTGATCCACCGAAAGGTTGCGTAAGCCTGCCGCACTCAACGTATCGAGCAGGTCGTCAGTGGAATGTTCGTGCTCGTGTGCATGAATTGGCGGGGGCACGGGCGCGGCGGCGGCCTGCGCGATCGCGTTGGCCTCCGGGCCCTCCCGAGGAACGACCGCGACCGGCGTAATTCGCGGCGCAACGGCAACCAACTGGGGAAGCGATTGCGCTCGAGGCGGAATCGCCTTTACGGCGTGAACTGCGGCAAGCATCGGGTTCAGACGTACGGGCCGTATAGGCTTGGGCGCTTTCGCCGGCTTTGCCGGTTTTACGGGCTTGAGCACTTTCGCGATCGCCGGTGCGATTGGTGAGACATGCACCGCTGCCGCGTGTTTCGGCTCAATGTGCGCGCGCGGAGCAACCGGCGCAGGCGGAGGTGCAGGCGCAACGATGCTTTCCGCAATCACCGGAACCTGTACGCGCACAACGAGCAGCGCTGCAAGCGCAAGCGCACACGCGGCGCTAAACGCAAAGCGACGGTTCATGCGCAGCGAATGGCTTACGGCGGAATCGAGCAGCATCTCCAAGCGGTGAAGCAGATGCTTGCGTTTGAAGATGAGACTGGGCACCGGTGCACCGCGGCCTTGCGCCCATTGCGACATCCGCGTAAGGGTCATCGCGTAGGAAACGCGATCGCCGGTACCGTTAATCGCTGCGTCGTCGCAAATCTGTTCGCGATACAGCGCGAGTTCGCGCAGCGCGATGCGCACGCCCGGACAAAAGAAGGCAATTGCACCGATGAAACGCTGCGCGACATTTTGGATGTCGTCGAACCGGCGCACGTGCTCGCGCTCGTGCAGCACGATGCTATGCAGCCTCGTTTGCGGATCTGCCAGCAGTTCTTCGGGAATGACGATCAGCGCGGGCGAGAATCCCAGAACGCACGGAGACGTGAAATCGGTCGATGCCGCAAATTTGAATGGCCGCTGGATCGATGAATCGAGCGTTAGGGGCGGTTCGATGAGACGTACGCGCGCCCGCGCCGCCAGCATGCGCACGATGTCGCGTGCAAGTACGGCAAGCCGCAAGAGAATTACAATTAAAAGGGCCAAGAGGACCGCGCTTGCGTGCGAATACACCACGTCTGCTGCCGCGGCAACGCGCGCGCGCAGCGTCGGCGCAGGCGCGGTAATGTGATAGACGACAGGCGCTGCAGGGTTGGACGAGTACCCGGTTACATGCGGCGCTGAGGTACGAACGGCTTCACGCAGCGGCGCGGTAACAGCAACCGGGGTAAGTTTGACGCGGACGGTGTACGGCTTGGGAGCAAACGCGTAGTTTGCAACGGGCAAAAGCACCGTTATCACCAGCAGCACGCTCCACACCGTAAACATCGTCGTTGCGTTCAAGCGGCGGAACAAACGAAACGCAACAACCGCGCCTGCGCAAAGCAGCGCACCTTGCCAGGCGCCGTTGAACAGTGCCGTGAGAAGAAGCGCGGCGTTCATTGTTTGTTCTCCGCTTCGACGATCAGCCCGCGTATGCGCGCCAGCTCTTCTTCGCTCAGGTCTTCACTCTGAATGAGATTCAACGCGAGCGCGCCGGGCGATCCAAAGAACCGGCGCACAACGGATTGTACCGCGGTGCGTGAAACGGCAGCCTTGTCGACAACGGGATAATACCGGAACGCGCGCCCTTCCTCGGTGTGGCGTACGTACTTCTTCTGCTCGAGGATCCGCAGCATCGTCTGCACGGTATTGAATGCGAGCGGCTTGGGCGTGTCGACGGCGGAAAGCACTTCGCTTACGGTGCCGCTGCCAACGGACCACAAGACCTCCATCACGCGCTGTTCGACTTCAGTCAGATTTTCAGATTTAGAACGCGGCACGTTACCTCCGGCTCACCCTGACGGCGGTTCACCTAAAGTTTTAGGTCATCATAGCACCGCCCCGGCCGCGAGTCTAGTATGGACTAAGCGTTCGCCGTCAATTTTCCGAGTTCGTCGTAAAGCGTGCACATCGTCCGAATGCCGCCGAAGAACTGGGACAGCGTGAATTTTTCGTTGGGCGCGTGAATGCGGTCGTCCGGCAGGCCCACCCCGATGAGCACCTGCGGCATCCCCAGAATGCGATCGAAACTGGCGACCGGACCGATCGTTCCGCCGGTGCCGATGAAGACCGGCGCTTTGCCGAACCCGGCCTCCATCGCTCGCGCCGCAGCCGCTACGGCGGGATGATCGCGCGAAGTGGAGACCGCGCGGGTGTCGCCGCTGCTTTCCACGGTGACCCGTACCGTCGGAGGCGCGAGTTGTTGAATAAAGGCCTGCACGTGCTCGCGTATCTCGAGCGGGTCCTGACTGCCGACCAAACGTGCCGAGACCTTCGCCTTCGCAAAACTCGGAATAATCGTTTTGCTTCCGGGACCTTGATAGCCGCCCCAAATGCCGTTGCACTCGAGCGTCGGACGAAACCACTGACGCTCGAGGGCGATCCGGTCGCGCTCGCCTCCGAGCTGGGGAACGCCTAAACTGCGCGCCTGCTGTGCTTCGTCGAACGGCAGCGAATACAATTCGGCCGCCGCATTCGGGTCGAGCTCCGGCACACCGTCATAAAAGCCTGGTACGGCGACCCGGCCGTTCGCATCTTTTAACTGCGCGACGATCCGCGCGAGCGCTTCGATCGGATTGTCGACTAAACCGCCAAAATAGCCGGAATGCAAGTCTTCTTTGGGACCGCTTACGGTGATTTCCCAGTGAACCAGGCCGCGAATGGACGTTGTAAGCGACGGAACGTCCTGCGCATAAACCGCCGTATCGGAAATCACCGCGAGATCTGCGCGCAGTTTTTCTTCATATCTGCCGAGTGCGGCCTCGAAGTTCGGTGAACCGATCTCTTCTTCGCCTTCAATCACGACCTTAACGTTGATCGGAAGCGTCCCGCGCGTTCGAAGGTGCGCTTCAATTGCGGCAAGATGCATGAGCACTTGGCCCTTATCGTCGACGGAGCCGCGGCCGAAGATTTTGCCGTCGCGTACGTGACCTTCGAACGGCGGCGTTTCCCAAAGTTCAACCGGATCCGCGGGCTGCACGTCATAGTGCCCGTAAATAATGACGGTCGGCTTGCCGGGCGCCTGAAGCCACGCCCCGTAAGCGATGGGATTGCCGCCGGTTTCCAAAACTTCAGCGTTCAAACCGATCGCGCGCATGCGATCCACCAGCCGCTCGCAGCAGCGGCGCACCTCTGCTTGATATTCCGGATCCGCGGAAATCGACGGTATCGCAATCCATGACTTGAGTTCTGCCAAATATTCCGCTTCATGCTGCGCGCAATAAGCCGTCAATTCCGGATCGATAACCATCATGTCGTGAAGGGTTCTCCAAGCTGAATCTGGATCGTTTTGCCGGCGCGCTGCAGCTGAAAGGAATGCGGCTTGCCGTCGTACGCCCGCGCCTGCGTTTGATACGTGCCGTATTCCCACCAATACTGTCCGTCCACTTTGTCGACGATATCGTTCGTGCGCATGCCTGCGGCGTAGGCAGGACCTCCGCCGCGGACGTACGTGCGCATGTTGCCGTCTACCGTCTTAAAAAGCGCATAGTAATACGTAGCCGGATCGCCAACCGCATACGCAAGGCCCCGTAAAAGCAAGTGCGACCAGCGCTCGGGATTGCTTTGCGCCCATTCATGCATTCGCGCGGCGCCTTGCTGCGCCAGTTCACGAACGTCGGCGCTCGAAGGCGCGGCAAACACCGCGTGATCGTGCCATTCCGCGACATCCCATCCACCGCAGTCGGTAAGCTTGACGCCGATGTCGAGGTCGGTACCTTCGGTGAGCGTAAAGCGCGTCGATGAAAGCGTAACGTAGGCGGCGTAGCGTTTTCCGCGGCAATCGCCGGTATTCGGATCGCCTCGCATCGCAAACGCGTGCACCGGCGCCGCATCGAGCGCGCGCACGACGGTGTCCACAGCCGTTCGTGCATCCGCAGAACCGTCGTCGCCGACGGCGATCTGATTCGCGGCGCGCGCACCCACGAACATTCCTTCCGGCGACAACTCTGCGGCTTGCGCTCGAGCGATAACCGGCGCAAACGGATGCAGGCCGAATAGCGACGGCGCGGCAGCGGTTATGACGATGCATGCAACCGTCGCAACCGCGACTTGGTACGGCAACGTCCGTTTGGTGATCTCGTCGATCGGCACGCCGGTGAAATTGGCGACCCACACATTCTGCGTGTTGGTGGGGTCGCACACGTTTTGTACTTGAACGACGGCCATGACCGCCGCCACCAAAACGATCGGCGCGAGCACATGCGCCGAGAGCAGCACGGTGAAGATCGCAATACCGACACCGAATGGATTGAGCGGCCCGCGATAGAGCACGAGTGGGCTCAGCAAGCCGAAAATGAGCACGAACACAGCCGGATTGCGAAGCGCGCTGCTTGCAAGCGGATGCATCGCGGCGACGAACTGCGGCTGCTGCGTCGCCGTGAACAGCATGCCGATCCCGATGAAGAGCACGATCGCCGGCGCAACGTCCTCAACGCCGCGAATCACGGCCGCAACAAGCGTCTGCACCGCGCTCGAAGGCCGCGTCGTTACGGCGCCATACACTGCCGAGGCGATAAACGCGACGATGGGATCCATGCGAAGGACGAAGTACAGAACGATCGGCAGCACGGGTGTAACGAGCGCGAACCACGGCACGTGCCGCAACGCAGGCGCGTCTCCACTGCGCACCGCCCATGTGGCGTAGGCGCGCATCGTTCGAAATGAAATCGCCGTATATACGAGCAGCGCCAGAACGTCGACGATCGCGAGCGCGATTGCATAGCCGTACATCTGCTGCTGCTGCACGCCGAACAGCTGCGTATAAAATTTCCAATTGACGATGTTGAAGATGAACCCGAGTGCAAACGCCATCAGAAACATCGTGGCGGCGATCTTCCGCGGAACGCCTGTCGTCATCATGATCGGCAGCACGATCGAGCCGACCATGATAATCGCGCCCAGGCCGTTCAGGGTGACGAACAGCAGCGCGACGACCGCGCTGAGCAGCAGCGCGACGATGACCGGCTGCTCGCCGCCGAACTCGGCTGCGAAATTCACGATGCTCTTTGCAATGCCGGTGTCGAGCGTAACGCGTGCCAGCATGGCGCCCAGCACGACGGTTACGTACACCTTCGAGAGCGCCGTGGCGCCGTTCACGATAATCGTGCCGACACCGGTCGCCGGTACGCCTGCCACAAACGCCATGACGATCGCCATCGCGGGGACCGCAAGCAAAGCGGGCATTCGCCGCGTATACATCAGCGCGGCGAAAATAAGAAATACGATGAGGACGAAGATCGCAGTCACTTGACGATCTCGCTCAGCGGCGGAAGCACTTTTGTGGAAATGTACTGCAGCGTGGCATCGTACACGCGGTCCGCGCGCTCGATGTTTCGCTGCGCCGCCGCATGATAGCGCTCGAGATTCGACGCCAGATGACTCTCGCGGTTTTCATACCGCCACGCTGCGGCATAGAGCGGCTCCAGTTCCTCGTATCCGTCGCGCAGCTCCCAAAACCAATATTTCGACCACGCCAGCCCGCGCGTATTGGGCGCATAGTAGTCGCGAATCTCATCGGCCGCTTGAAATTTGCGCCCGATAAAATCGTACTTGCGCGCAGCCAGGAACATCACGCGCGCCGCATTCGCGTGCAGCGGCGGCTGATGCTGCACCAAATGCTGCTCCACGGCCTCCGCTTCCAGACGCACCGCTCGCAAGTCGACGTTCTTCATGTGCGTTTCGGCGAGCGGGTCGAACGGGTCCGCCCACATCAGATAGTTGCTGGAGTAATCGTACGAATCGGCCATGCGTGACTGCACGTCCGCAAGTTTTGCGATATCCGTTCCATATCGCCGGTCCGCGCTGCCGAAAAACGCGAACGGAAAATCCTCTTGAAATTGAGCCGGGTCCACACTGCCCTGCTCCCACGCGCTGACCGCTGCATACAAGACCGGGTACCACGTCGCTTCAAAGAGCGTTTCGCCGTCATCGTTCCAAACGGTTTGAAACAACCCGAAAACCCGCGCCTGCTTTCCCTCCGTGATGAACGTGCGCTCGTTCTGCAGCGCAGTATTGATGTCGGGATAGATTTGGTTCCAGTTGCTGTCTCCCGGCGCGACCATTTGATCGAATCCGCCGCTCGCGAGCAGATTGATGTACCGCGAGAACGAGCGCTCCTTGCCGTAATGCCAATTAACGACGACGGCGTTTTTGGGAATGAGTTTCATGATCGCGGGGTCGTTCTCGATTCCATCGTCCCACAGCATGATGCGCGCGCCGGACGGCTTGATGAGGCCGTTCATCAGCCGAACGTGCTCCGCGTACACTTGCGTGAGCCCGCGCTGCGCAACCATCTGCGCGCTCTTGCCCTTGCCGAGCGTCGACGTCTCATCGGAGCCGATGTGAAAGAACGGCGGACGCGGAACCGCCGCGAGTTCGTCCTTGATGACGCGCGCAATGTATTGCAGCGAGAGCGGCGACGCCGGCGATAAAAGAAAATCGTGCTGCATCTCCGCCGCGGGCGCGTACTGCTCCAGGCGCAACGTGTTGTGCATGTGCGCGAACGTCTGCTGCTCGGGGATGAACGTTACGTGGAAGCGCGCCGCATACGCATTGAGTTCTCGCAGCTGCGCGGGCGTGATGCCGTCGAGCGGCGCAGGAAGCGGGTCGTGCGGATCGACGAAGACATGCTCCATGTACGGCGAGTAGCCGTTCATTTTAAACGCAGCGATGGTCCGTATGCGTTCCTTGAAGTACGGCATGTTCGGCAAAGACCCGCGCGAGACGTCGTCGGAGAGCACTCGCCAACGAAGAGCCGGCGCATCGGCGATGCGCACGCACGGCAGCTGCCACTGCGTTCGCGATGCCTGTGGCAACTGGGCCAGTGTCATCGCGGCGTTAAACACCCCGTCGCCGTCGCTTGCCTCAATCGTTACCGTTCCATCGCTTGACGTTTGTAAACGGTACGCCTGCGCGGGCAGTTGCGCGCGCACGACGTGGATGTCGCTTGCGGCGCCGCGCCGGAGCGCAGGAATGCCGAGCGCCTTCCACCGTTCGTTGATTTCATCGAACGCGCCCGCATCGAAACGCGCGTCTACGCGCAGCGGTCTGCGAAACCCGAACGGCGCCGTGCACGGCGCTGCGCGAATGGTTTGCGGTCGAGGCAGGATATGAAATGCGGTAACCAAAGCCGCAGCGGCAATCATTCGCGCGACCTACGACAGCAGGCCGCGCAGTCCCCGTAGAATGCGCGGAAGCGCCGTTGCGGCACCCTCTCGAATGACGCATGCGCATCGGTCGCTGATCGGCGTTGCATCCGGATTGATCTCTGCGACGAAGGCCCGTTCGTTGCCGAATGCGAGCGAGGCGGCGGGATAGACCTGCGCCGATGTGCCCGGAACCTTCCGCCGCATTCGTGGTCGATGCGATTTTCGCTCAAACCCCGATCGATCGGCACGCTTGCACCGCAAGTCGTGCAGCGCGCCTCGCGCAAATTCCCATGCAATTCCAAAACGCCACGCGAACCGGCACGCTGGTGGAGGGAATCGACGTTCTGCGTCGCGATCGTCACATCGTCGACGAGCGAACCCAACTCTGCCAGCGCGTAATGACCGGCATTGGGCGCCGCATCGCCGTACGCCGCGATACGTTCGTTGTACCAACGCCACACCGTGAGAGGGTCTCGAGCAAAACCTTGCGCCGAGGCCAAATCCTCAACGCGGTAGCGCCCCCAGTACCCATCGACGCCTCGAAATGTCGGCAGGCCGCTCTCTGCCGACATGCCGGCGCCGGTCAGAATGAAAACACCCGACCGGCTGCGATGGGCACGGGCCAGCGCTTCTGCCACTTGCGAAACCGCATCCATGCACGGTCTTTCTCCGTTACACCCCCGGGGTATGCTGCCGAGTGAAGCGAAAGAGCACTGCGTGGAAGACGCGGACCGCCTCATGGCGCGCGTTCGCAATCGCGATGCCGCCGCCTTTGAAGCGCTCTACGACGCCTATCACCGGCTGGTGTACGGCGTGGCTCTTCGCATGCTCGGCGACGTATCCGCCGCAGAAGACGTTACCCAGGCGGTTTTCCTCAAAATTTGGAGTTCTCCCAATCTTTTTGCATCCGGAAATTTTTCGGGGTGGGTGGTCCGCATGACGCGCAATCGCGCACTAGACGTGCTGCGAAGCAAATCGCGCGCACACGTTGAGCTTTCCGATCAGCAGCCGGACGACGACCCTATCGAAGAGCGCGCATTTGCATCGCTCGATGCGGCGCAAGTACGCATGGCGCTCAAGCAGCTACCGGCGGAGCAGCGCGAGCTTATCGAGCTTGGTTTCTTCAGCGGCGTCACGCATGAAGAGTTGGCGCGGCGGACCGGCGTGCCGCTCGGCACGGTAAAGACGCGAATTCGCAGCGGTCTACGCCGCCTGCGCACCACGCTCGAAGGGACAGTAACCGCGGTATGAACGCGCACGAGACGATGCTCGACGACGTAGCGGCATACGCGCTGGGCGTTCTCCCGCCGGCAGAAGCGCGCGCGGTTGCGGCCCATTTGCAAACGTGCGAAGAGTGCCGTGAAGAATACCGGCTGCTGCGTCCCGCCGTAACGGCAGTGGGGATCTCAGCGGAAGCGTGTTTCGATGCGGCGACCGCGGCGGATTCGGTGGCGCCGCCCGGGCCGCTGCTGAAGAAGCGCATCATGCGCAATATACGGCCCAACGTCGCGGAGATGCGCGCCGTTCGTCCGATCGTCTGGCCGGCATACGCCGTCGCCGCCGCGTGTCTGGTCGTTGCGCTCGTAAGCGGCATCATTAATATCTCGCTTAACTCGCAGGTGCACCGCCTCGAAAACGAGAGCGCGCAGATGGCCGCCGTTACGCGCCAGCTGCGTCTATCGAATACGCAAATGCGGACCGCACTCGCCGATTTGACCGCACCCGATTCCCAACGCTACGCGGTCGCGAACGGCGAAGTCGTTAAACACGCAAACCGGTTATATATCGCGATGAATGCGTTGCCGCCGCCGCCGAAAGGCAAAGTGTATCAAGCGTGGACGCTGCGTAACGGCGCGACGCAGATGTCGCCGTCGGTGACGTTCGTGCCGAATCCGGGCGGCGTGGCCGTCGTACCGCTTCCGGTCAACGCCTCGCAAATCGCAGCCGTTGCCGTAAGCGTCGAGCCCGAGGGCGGCAGCAAACAACCCACCAGCAAGCCGACGTTCGTTCTGAAGTTTACCTGATGCAAGCCGGCGTGCACCGTCTCGTGCGCGCGCACGAGCGTGCCGCACTGGCATACTTGGCTCGGGCGCCGTACGACAACGTCTTCTTATCCTGGCTCATCGCAACGGACCGGTCGTCAAACACGCGCGCCGCAACGTATGTGTACGTCGACGAACGCGCAAACGTGCGCGGTGTCGCATTTTTCGGCCGCCAAGTCGTCCTTGCAGCTGAAAATGACGACGTTATCGCCGCGTTCGCGCAGACGGCTCCCGTGTATCGTTTCGAGCGGATGATCGTCGGCCCGCGGCCGATCGTCGAGCGCTACTGGGAACTGGTCCGCCGCTGGCATGCGCCGCCGCGTTTGGTTCGAGAGAGTCAGCCGCTGCTTGCGGTCGAGCGCCCAATGCTTCGCGGAACGCTCGATGGCGTCACCGTTCGCCGCGCGCGGCCCAGCGAATGGGAATCCGTGGCATACAACTCCGCCAAAATGATCGAACACGAACTGGCATACGATCCGCGCAGCGTCGCCGCCGAGTTCAACGCGAACGTGCGCATGATGATCGAGCGCGGATTGTGGTGGGTCGGCGAACGGGAGCGTAAACTCGTGTTCTTTTGCAATGCCGGACCGCGCAGCGAACGCACGCTGCAGTTACAAGGCATCTGGACTCCGCCGGCTTTACGCGGGCACGGCTATGCTACTGCCGCGCTATACGGTGTATGCGATGCACTGCTCGGCGAGGTGCCTTCTCTGAGCCTTTACGTGAACGGCTTCAATGCCCCCGCGCTGGCGCTCTACGATCGCGTAGGCTTTCAGCGCGTCGGCGAATTCTCCACACTGTTGTTCTAGTTTGTAAAGAAACGAACAGCTTTCTTTACCGGCTCGCTCGCGCGCCGATACGTGAGTGCGAGGGGTATCGAATATGTCGCTTATGCCGGAATTTCCGTCCTTGATTGCAGCCCTGCGCGCGGGATATCACGTTTACGATCGCACCGAAAAGGGCTATCTCGTACGTTCGCGCACCGCAAACGGCTGGAGCATCGCGCTGGTCAACTGCAGCGGCGCTTAGCGCCCTACGCCGGAACGGGCGTTGGTGAGGTTACGAACGCGGAAAGCGCGCGCGGGAATTTGAGGGCAACGGTCGTGCCCTTGCCATACTCACTCGCAACCTCGATGCTTCCCCCGTGAGCTTCCATTATCGTCTTGACGATGAACAAGCCGATCCCGCTGCCGTGCTTGAGCACCACGTGATCTGAGCGCCAAAACTCCTCGAAGATATGCGGCAACTCGTCGGCCATGATGCCGATGCCGCGGTCGACTACGCTGACTTTGATGAACTCCGGCAAGTCTTCCAAATAGACGTGCACGGGCTGGTCGGAATACTTGACCGCATTGCCGATGATGTTGTCCAGCACGCGAGCGACGTACGAGCGATCCGCCTGGACGATTGCCGTCGGACTTGTGCGGTGCAAATGAAATTCGCGTTCGTCGCCGTACCGCTGGATGACCGCGTCGACGATCTCCCCGATGTCGAACGGCGTGCGCTGCAACAAAATCTTTCGCTCCTGGGCGCGCGCGAGCAGAATCGCATTGTCCGCCATCTCGGCGAGTGCATACGATGCGTTGCGAAGCGATGCGAGCAGTTGCACATCGCCGCGCCGCTGCGGAAAGTCTTCCAAGAGATGCGACGCGCCGATTAGTACCGTGAGCTGCGATTTAAAATCGTGCGCCAGCATCGCCAGCAGCCGCGCGCGCCATTCGCTCAGATGCGCGACTTCTTCCCGTTCACGCACCAGCGATTGCACCAGTTTGTGCTGATACCGCACGGCGCGCCGCTGCAGCAGTATCGTAGAGAGCGCAACGAGCAAAATCCACAGCGCCGACACGACGATCGAGATCGTGATAACATTCGAGGTGCGCCGGACGCTTTGAGCGGCCAGTGTCAGCCCTTTGGTGTGAATGCGCATGGCGTCGGCCCGCATGTTTTCCATGAAACGCCGGCCGGTTTGCTCGAGCGCGATACGGTCCGGCCTGCCGGGATTCGCCATCAACGGCTGCGCGACGGTTGCGTACCACGCTGCGTGCTGACGCGTAAAGTCCTGGAGGTCCGCAAGTGCGCCGTCGAAACCCGCGGCTTGAAAACGCGATGGGAGAATCCGCAGGAGCGATATAAGGGCGGGGTGCGCACTATCCAGCGGCTGCAAGAACAGCGGTTCCCGCGTAACCAGATAGCCGCGTACGCCCGTCTCTTCATCGACCGCGTAACGCAACGCGCGCGAGAGGAGCAGACGCGACTCCTCGACCGCGACGATGCGCGCGCTCAGACGCTGCGTTTCATACGTGCCCCACAGCGTAACGACAGGCAGCACAATAAGCGCAGCAAGAAACGCTACGATCGAACGACGGATGCCACGGTTCAACCGAACTGCAAGAACTCCGGCGTCAATAAGCGCCGGTTTCCCACAAGCTCCAGGGGACATGAACTCCTCCGTATACCGCACGATACGACCAGCGATGCGAAATGTGGGAGAAGGCGGCGTCTTTATTCAGTCAAGCACAGATTAAGGCTCTTCGGCATGAGTACAATGGACCACGGAAATTACGCTCGCATCAGCGGCTTATACCGGATTCGGTGCGGCCTCGCCGCCTCCTCACCAAGGCGCTTGACTTTGTTGTCCTCGTACTCGTGATAGTTCCCTTCGAAGAAATACACGCTGGAATCGCCCTCGAAGGCCAAAATGTGCGTCGCGATGCGGTCGAGGAACCAGCGATCGTGGCTAACGACCAGGACCGTTCCGGCAAATTCGCTCAGGGCGTCCTCGAGCGCGCGCAGCGTTTCCACGTCCAGATCGTTGGAGGGCTCGTCCAGAAGCAGCACGTTCGCGCCGGTCAGCAGCGTCTTTGCCAGGTGCAAGCGGCCGCGCTCGCCGCCTGAGAGATTACCGACCCATTTTTGCTGGTCGGCGCCCTTAAAGTTGAACCGGCTCAGGTACGCGCGCGCGTTCATCTCGAAACGCCCGACGTTCAACACGTCCAGGCCGCCGCTCACGTCTTCGTAGACCGTCTTCTGGTCTTGCAGCGATTCGCGGCTCTGATCGACGACAGCCAGCTTCACTGACGGGCCGATGTGAATGTCGCCCGCGTCCGGCTGCTCTTTTCCGCTAATCATGCGAAAGAGCGTAGATTTGCCCGCGCCGTTGGGACCGATGATGCCGACGATGGCTCCGGCAGGGACTCGAAACGACAGATCGTCTATCAGAAGACGATCCCCGTAGCCTTTACGCACGCCGGTAAATTCGATCACGCGATCGCCCAAACGCTCCGCAACCGGAATGAAGATCTCTTGCGTTTCGTTGCGCCGCTGATATTCGTACGTCGAAAGCTCTTCGAAACGTGAAAGACGGCCCTTACTCTTCGATTGGCGTCCCCGCGCCGAAGAGCGCACCCATTCGAGTTCGCGTTTCAGCGCTTTTTGACGCGCGCTTTCCGCGGCTTCTTCCGCAGCCAAACGCGCCTGTTTTTGATCGAGCCACGAGCTATAATTGCCCTTCCAGGGAATTCCGCGCCCGCGATCGAGTTCGAGAATCCATTCGGCCGCGTTATCTAGGAAGTAGCGATCGTGCGTGACGGCGACGACCGTTCCGGGAAAGCGCTGCAAAAACTGCTCGAGCCACTCGACGCTTTCCGCATCGAGATGGTTCGTCGGCTCGTCGAGCAGCAGCATGTCCGGTTTGGAGATCAGCAACCGGCACAACGCAACGCGGCGTTTTTCGCCGCCGGAGAGCGGGCCGATCTTCGCATCCCATGGGGGCAGTCGAAGCGCATCGGCCGCGACTTCCAATTGCAGTTCCATGTTGTCCGCATCGTGCGAGGCAAGGTGCGCTTCGAGTTTGGCTTGCTCTTCCGCGAGTTTATCGAAGTCGGCATCGGGATCGCCGTATGCGGCGTAGACCGCCTCGAGCCGTTTGCGTGCTGCAAAAATCGCGCCGAGCGCTTCTTCAACCGTTTCGCGCACCGTTTTTTCAGGATCGAGCTTCGGCTCTTGCGGCAGATAGCCGATACTGATTCCCGGCATCGCTTTGGCTTCGCCCTCGAAGTCGGTGTCGACGCCGGCCATGATGCGCAGCAGCGTCGACTTGCCTGCACCGTTGAGGCCGAGCACGCCGATTTTTGCGCCCGGAAAAAAACTCAAGGAAATATCTTTTAGAATCTCACGCTTCGGCGGAACGATTTTGCCGACGCGGTACATTTGATAGACGTATTCAGCCATTACCGAATCTATAAATGGTCGTGGAGCGAAAGACCTCTCCGGGACGCAGCAGCGTGCTGGGAAAGTTGGGGTGATGCGGGGAATCGGCAAAATGCTGCGTCTCGAGTGCGAATGCTCCGGGCTTGCCGGTGTAAAGTTGCAAGCCGGGCTGCGTAGTCTCCACCGTGATGTTTCGGCCACTCTGCGGATCGCGGGCGCGGGCCGCGTAGCGCAACGATCCATCCCATCCATCGATAGCAAAGTTTACGTCGTACTTCTCGGCGCCGATTGGTTTGGCGGCGCGGAAATCGTACGCCGTACCTTCGACAGGCAAGATTTCGCCTGTCGGAATCAGCTCGCCGTCCAGCGGCGTGTATGACGACGCGGCGATCTGCAGCTCGTGCTGCGAAATATCGACTGCGGCGCCGCCGCCGCTCAAGTTGAAGTACACGTGGTTTGTGAGATTGACGACGGTGGGTTTGCCGGTGGTTGCGGTGTACTCCAAACGCAATTCTCCGGCGTCGTTCCATGCGTAACGAATGCGGCATTCCATAGCGCCGGGAAAACCTTGATCGCCGTCGGGGCTGTGCAGAACGAATTCAGCCGACGAATCGCTTTGCGCCGCGGTTTGCCATTCGCGTTTTGAAAATCCGTCGGGGCCGCCGTGCAGCGTGTTGCGCCCTTCGTTCACCGCAAGCGCAAAAATCGTGCCGTCAATGGGCAGTTCGCCGCGCGCGATGCGGTTCGCATATCGTCCAATCGTCTTTCCCGCGCTTTCGCCCGCTTGCACCGTAACGTCGGCAACGCTGCCGTTTTTGTCGGCCACGAAGACGCCGGCGATTGCCGCGCCGTGCGCACTTAAATTTACGCGCATCTTGCCATAAAAAGGGAAAGAGCCTCTAGCTGGATGCTGGGGCTCTTATCCTTATCGTTTTCACCTATTGGTTATTCGACATGAGTAATTGTGCGCCGATCGATCGCAAATGAAAAGAGCCTTGCGGCCGCTTACGTGCCCGTCACGGGAGCTCGATGCCGCGGGTCTCGGGCAAGAACAGCACTGCAACCATTGCTCCGGCGTACGCGACGATCGCGACGCCGGTCATTGCATTGCCGATCGGATAATGGGCGGCAAGCACCCCGACCAAAAATGGACCGAGTCCGGCAACGCCGCGTCCGACGTTGTAACAGAAGCCTTGCGCCGCGCCGCGCATACTTCCCGGAAACAGCTCGCTCAAGTATGGACCGAAGCCGCTGAAAATTCCCGACGAGAAAAAACCAAGCGCAGGACCTGCAATCAACAGTTGCCAGTTCGCCGCGACGGCATACAGATAGAGCGGCACCAAGCTCGCCGAACATGCCGAGAAGATTATGAATGTGCGCCGCCTGCCCAATGCGTCGTTGATGTAACCGGCGGCGATGTAGCCGGCGAAGGCGCCCAAGATCAAGAGATAAAGATAATTACCGCCCGTCACCGCCGGAAGATGCCGCTGCGAGGTGAGATACGCGGGCATCCACGTAAAGAGCGCATAGTAGCCGCTTTGCACGCAAATTGCCAGCAACGTCGCGAAGAGCGTTGTTCGTACGACCGGCGCGGCAAAGATGCGCGGCAGCGTGAACGTGCGCCGTTCGAAAGTCGGCGGATCGGCGACGTTGCGCAGTATATACAGCACCGAAAACGCCGGCAAGATGCCCAGAAAGAGCATGTAGCGCCAGCCCGGATCGGGCCCCGCTTGCGAGACCACGATTTGGAACGCAAGATTGGCCGCGAGCCAGCCCAAGGCCCACGCGCCTTGCACGAAGCCTAGAGTGCGTCCGCGCGTCTTCGCGTTCGCCCACTCCGCAATCAAGACGGAACCGACGGCCCATTCGCCGCCGAAGCCGATGCCTTCGAGTCCCCGAAACAGCGCGAGCTGCGCATAATTTTGCGCGACGCCGCTCAGAAACGTAAAGACCGCGTACCACAAGATCGATAGCATCAGCGCCGCGCGCCGTCCGATGCGATCGGCAATCGTGCCCATCGCAATGCCGCCGACGGCGCTTGCAACGAGCGTGTACGTTGCCAGAAGTCCGCCGGCAGCCTTACTCAAACCAAACGCGGTCAGAATCGCCGGCAGACCATACACGTACAAATAAAAATCGAACGCGTCCAGGCCCCAACCCAGCGCCGTGGCGACCAGCGCGCGCCGTTCCTGCATCAATACATCCTTCGCAAGGTCTATTTCAGAGATTCTTCACATCTTCAAGTCAGGCTCGTAAGAAAACCGCGGGAGGCAATTACGATGATCTCTCGGCACGTTCTTTTAGCGATCGTCAGCGCCGCACTTCTCGCCGCGTGCGGCGGCAAGGGAATGCAGCCGACGGTTCCCACGCAGCGCGCTGCCGATTCGGATGCCGCGTCTCCTGCTTTAACCGCGTCCGCTACGACGACGGTACCGTTCTTTCAATCGTCGTTTACGTTCGGCGGAAAAACGTTCACGTATAAAATGGTCGGCAAAAGCCCGGCGCTGAAGAGCACCGTCGTTATTCCTACCGCGATCGTTCCGGTCAAACTGATCTTCAGCGACGGCACGACGTTCGATCCCGCGGCCGTCGTTTCGAGTTTGAGCGCGTCGCCCATTTTCAAGAATGCGTCGTTCCAAGCCGGCAATACGCAGTACGGCGACGAGCAAATGCGTTCGGAGTTTTGGAGTATCGTCGCGAATTCCAACTACCACGTCTTGCTCGGCACTCCCACCGTTTTTCCGATGGTGACCGAACGCGTTCCATCGACGAACGGCTTTACCACAACTGTGAACGGCGTCAAACAGGGACGCATAACCTTTAACTGGTTCATGAACACGATCCAACCGCAGCTGATTCAGCACTTCGGTATCAAAGCGACGACGCTCACATTCTTCTCCAACCTGAATACGCGCGTCTTGGAGCCGGGATCGACAACCAGCACGTTCGGCGGCTACCACGATTCGCTGCATATCACGACATCCTCCGGAGCGGGTATCTTTGGAACTATTTGGGGCGCGATGTTTTCGAGCAATACGCGCGACGTCACGCATGTCGGACACGAGGTCGCCGAGTGGCTGAACGATCCGTTCTACCCGTCCAGCCCAAATATCGTTCCGTCGTGGCGCCTGCCGTTTACCGGCGTTTGTGACGGCAATCGCCTTGAGGTCGGCGATCCCGCTACGCTGAAGCTGTTTACGATTAACGGCTACACCTTTGAAGACATGGTTTTTCTCTCATGGTTCAGCCGCGACGTTCCATCCAAAGCGATTCACGGCCAGTACGATCAACTAAATCTGCTGTCATCCCCGGCGAGGTCGTGCTAGGGCTTTGCGGCCCTACCTTCGTCCGCGGACGGGTGCTAAGCTCTCTTTCGGACGGAGGGTGAAGCATGCTCACCAGACACGTAGCCATTGTCGCCGGCTCCGATGAGATCGACGCGTCGGATCTGACCGCCGCCGCTTCGGCGCTGCAGATTCAAGCAACGCGGGATTTCGGCCCCTTGTGGAGCGTCGAATCGACCGTTACCGCATTTCCTAAACTCGAGGACGTTCCGGTCGGGCACTGGCCCATCATCATTTTGAAAGAGATTCCGTCGAAGGACGATTTGGGCTTCCACACCGACAAAAAGAACCAGCCGTATGCGCTGGTGCAATATACGAATTCCTGGACGATTACGACCAGCCACGAAATGCTTGAGATGCTCGCCGACCCGTTCGGGAACCGCCTGATTCCGGGGCCATCGATCAATCCGGCGGACAACGGTGCGCGGGTCGCCTATTTCCTCGAACTGTGCGATCCGTGCGAGAACAGCAAATACGCCTATTCGATAAACGGCGTGCTCGTTTCAGACTTCATCACGCCGCATTTTCACGATCCGAACGGTTCGTTCGGATCTCGTTATAGTTTCACCGGCGCTATCGCGCAGCCGCGGCAGATCTTGCCCGGCGGATACCTGAGCTACGATAACCCGGCAAGCGACACGGTGTATCAAGCGATTTGCGGCGAGGACGGCGCGATGCAGTTCAAAGAGCTCGGACCGATGCAGAGCGGTGCATCGCTGCGCGAATTCTCTCATGCGCAGGCACGGAAACTGAACCTTTCGACTGCGTTTGCGGATCAGTCGTACAGCGATGAGCATGCGCGCGTCAAAGAAGCTGCGCAGTACCGCGCTCGCGCGAAAGAGGCGAGCGCATCGATCGCGCAGCGGCTGCGCCGTGAATTGCCGCCTATTCCAGCGGTGAAGTGAAAATCGCTCGCGGTCACAGGGTGGCCTCGAGTACGTTTCAACAACCATGAAAACCGCCGTAGGCGCGCAGGCCGGACGGAACGTCGAGCGCCATCGCGAACGCTGCTGCCGGCTCTCCGCAGCGTTTCCGGACGTTGTGCTGCTCATCCCGGCCGGCGAACTGAAGGTGCGCGCGAACGACGAGCACTTTCGTTTTCGCTGTTCGAGCAACTTTGCGTACTTGCTCGGGCCTGGTGAACCGGGCGCGCTATTAGCTATGCACCCATGCGACGGCGGCGGCCACGATCTCGTGTTGTTCGTCCCGCCCCATAACCGCGGAACGCAGGATTTCTTCGCCGATCGCGTCTACGGCGTCGACGACTGCCGCCCGGTGCAAGAGATTCCGCCGTACTTAGAGAGCTTGCGCGGCCGCAGCGTGCTGAACGCCGATGCAGACGCGCAGCTCGCGACGTTTCTGAGCGAGATGCGTCTGCTCAAAGACGAGTTCGAAATTGCCGAACTGCGTAAATGTTCGGCAATCACGAAGCGCGCATTCGACGATGTAATCCGCATTCTGCCGACTGCGCAATCGGAACGCGAGATCGAAGCGGCCTTTTGGAGCCGTGCGCGCATTGAAGGCAACGACGTCGGTTATTTAACGGTTGCGGCCGCAGGCGACCATGCCGCGACGCTTCATTGGACCCGGAACAACGGCGCGATTTGCCGGGGTGACATGCTGCTGCTGGACGCAGGCGTGGAAGCGGACTCGCTGTATACCGCCGACGTCACGCGCACGCTGCCGATCTCGGGCAAGTTCAGCGGCGAGCAGCGCGCCGTGTACGAACTCGTTTACGAAGCGCAGAGGGCGGCGTTCAGACATCTCAAGCCGGGCAACGATTTCTTCGATCCACATCGTGCTGCAATGCTCGTGCTCACGCAGGGGCTCACCGACCTCGGCGTTCTGAAATGCTCTTTAGATGAAGCACTGGATCCGCAGAAGATGTATTACCGCCGCTACACGCTGCACAACGTAAGCCACATGCTCGGCCTGGACGTGCACGATTGCGCGCAAGCGCGCAGCGAACATTATCCCTACGGAAAGCTTCAGCCCGGCATGTGTCTGACGATCGAACCTGGATTATACTTCCAGCCCGACGACGCGACCGTGCCGGCATGCTTGCGCGGCATCGGCGTACGCATCGAAGATGACGTCGTCGTCACGTCCGGCGGCTATGAAAATCTGTCCGCCGATTTTCCTTCGGCGCCCGATGAGGTCGAAGCATGGGTGGCGTGATCGGCGTCCGTGAAGTCCATCGTCCAGTTCAGTATCCAGCCGCCGCCGTAGTCGAACGAAAACGCTTGTTCCCAGCGGCAGCCGTCGCCGAAGCGCTGCCTCCAGCGATACCGGCACAGGATTGGTTTTCCGTCGTACACCTCGTGACTGTAAAAGTCGCCAATGCCGTCGTCGCGGAATGCGCCGATGTTCGGCACCGTAACCAGGCCGCGTTTGGGTGTGGACCAATACAGGCTCCACAGTCGGGTGTCCGCATCATAAAGGCGCAGCGTTCCGCCCTCGAACGGGCCGCTGGGCGTCTCGCCGATGAATTCGTCGATGTTGCCTTTGCCGTTCCACAGCGGACGTACGGTGGCCGCGGTCTCGAACTCGTACCACTCATCGCCGGCCGCCGGATCTTTCAGGCGCCGGTGCCGCACGCGCCACGTACCGAACAAAAAATCGAAATCGCGTTGCCCGTCGCGGACCGTTGTCAACCGCAACTCCTCCGTGCCGCTGCGCACGTGAGCTGAGAAAAAACCGCGAGGGCCCGGCTAATATTGCACTGATGCAATGCGTTCATGAATTCTGCGAGCGTCCGGGGGGAAATCGTCGCGGGCGGACGGCGCGCCGCGCGCGTGCCCTGTGCCGCGCACTTTGCGCGGTGCACCAATTGGCGGCACGCATCTTCGGTTTTATTCATCACGCGTGCGACGTCTGCATATGTGTAGCCGAAGCCTTCACGCAACAGCAACGACACGCACTCCTCCGTGCTCGCGCGTTCCGAGAGCCGGCGCAGGACGATCGCTAATTCCTCTTCGTGCTCGAGCGCCCGATTGAAGTCGACGATTTTACGTGCGGCAAAACGGTTGAGATCGTCCGCCTGATAGAGTAACTCTTTCTTCCTGGCGCGATGGGCATCGATGCAAAGGCGGCGCACGACGGTGGTAAGCCAAGCTTCCGGACTGCGCGTGTCGCGCGGCGGCGCGGTAAACCAGCGAATGAACGCTTCCTGCACAATATCGTCCGCGTCGGTTTCGTTGCGGACCAGTCTGAGCGCGGTTCGCCGCAGCCGCGGGCGGTACGTTTCCATAGACAAGCTGTACATATGACTCCAGGTCACTGTACTAAGAAGCGCCGGCTTTCGACAGATCCACTTTTCGCGCGTGGGTGCGAACCACCCGACCCGGCGGTCACGAAAGCGTCCACCCGCCGTCTACCTGCCATGAACGTCATTGAACTGCGGCGGTATGTCATGAAACCGGGACGGCGCGACGACCTCATCGACTTGTTCGAGCGCGAGTTTCTTGAAAGCCAAGAGAACTGCGGAATGCTGCCGCTCGGGCACTACCGCGATATGGACGACGATAATTCGTTCGTGTGGTTTCGAGCGTTCAGCGGGGTGGAAAGCCGCAAGCGCGCTCTCGAGGCATTTTACTTAGAGTCACCGGCGTGGCTCGAAAATCGCAATGCCGCCAACGATACGATGGTAGACAGCGACAACGTGCTGCTGCTGCGCCCTGCGCGGCCCGAGAGCGGCTTCGACGTTTCCGGACTGCGGCGGCCTCCGGTCTCTGCGAACGGCCAGAGCGCGGCGTCATCGTTCGTCGCAGTGAGTATCGACGTGCTGCCCTCAGCCGCTAGCGAAGAGTATATCGCGCGATTCGAAAATGGCGTGCTGCCGCGCCTGCGCGCAATCGCTGACCGCTGTGCGTACTTCGTTACCGAAGAAAGCCCGAACACGTTTCCGCGTTTACCGGTGCGCGAAGGGGAGTTTTGCTTTGTCGCGGCGGGGGTCTGCGAGAACCTTGCCGCGCTCGACGCGTGGCGCAGCGAGTTTCCGGCGGGCGAAGTGCTGCGCCTGCTTCCGGCACGGCGCTCGCTGCTTCGGTAGTTGTATCTGCACCGGTGCGAATTATAGCTGATTGACGTTAATCGCGTTTGCCATCGCTTTATACGCGCTGGCGTTGGGGTGAAGGTGATCCGAACTGTCGTACGATTTTAGCATTCTATGCGGATCGCTCGGATCGCGAATTACCGCGTCGAAATCGGCTACACCGTCGAATACGCCGCTCGCGCGAATAAACCGGTTAACCGATAACCGTGTCCGCTCTCCTTGCGGATCATAGCTCGGCCATCCCTCGTAGGGCGTGATCGTACAGCCGATCACGCGAATTCCATGCAGATGCGCGCGCAGTACGATCTGCTGAAGACCGAACTCGATGGCGCTTGCGTCGTATTGGTGCGGCGACTGCTGAATGTCGTTTATGCCGAGCAGCAGGATGACGTCTCTAACGCCGCTTTGGGATACCACGTCATCGTCAAACCGGGTTAGCGCGCTCGGACCGAAGCGATCGGAGTCGAGCAGGATGCGGTCTCCATCGATCGCTTCGTTCAAAACGCTGAGCGGCTCAGCCGGAAATGTTTGCAGGATTCTCTGCGAGAGCACATCGCTCCAGCGATCGTTTTCGTCTATTGTCGAACCTTGTCCGTTTGTGATCGAGTCGCCAAGCGCTACGACTGCACCGCGTGCAGGGCTTTCCGACACCTCGAGCGCGGCGAGAAAATACCAATTTTGATAGACTTGTGAAAACGCGTCACCGGACTGCTGATCCACTCGATTGCCCGGCGCAGCAAAACTGTGCTGGTAAGCGAGATGATGATACGTCGGCGGTCCGGTCGGGCCGGGCACGTAGAGGCTGATTAGCAGATCGCCCTGCGGTGCAACGTGCACCGGTATTGCATCGCTCACGACGTCCCCGTGAGGCGGTATACGAACCGACGGTGCGCCAAAGAATGTAAGGCGGTGAGGCACGTCGCTTGCGGTTGCCGGCGTGCTGCCGACCTTTGCCTGCGCCACAGACGCTGCCGCAATGAAGAGCGGGACATCGCCAAAACGATTGGTGAAGCGAACCTGGACTTCATTACCTCCGATGCTCGCATGCACGACTTCGCGGAGCGTAACGTTCGTAAATGACGTTTGCGCTTCCAGTGACGACGGCGCAGTCGACCACGCGCCAACCCATGTCGCAGCAAGAAAGAGAACTGCCAGCACGCTTCAAGGTTTAGGCGCAGGCGCGTTAGACCTTTTTGCTTTCCGCATTGCCCCGTCAGGATAGCGTAAGTCCGACTTTACGTCCGGCCAGCCGCGGGCTTGGGCAGCAGCAACACGCGCAAATCGATCAGCGCATGAACGACGATTACTGCGGCGAGATTCCCGGTAATGAGAAACAGTAGTGCAAAGACCGCGCCGAGGATCGTCGTGCCCAGAATCCCGGCGATTCCTTGATACGCATGGTTGATGCCGAACGCGACGCTTGCAACGATAATCGCCGGAACGACGGTCAACGCAAGCGGCTCTTGCATCAGGTACCGCATCGCAAAGCCGCGAAACAGCAGTTCTTCGCAGATTCCCGCGCTGATGGAAACCGCGACCCAAAGCCACCGCTGCGTAGGAGTGACCGGTAAAAACCATGCGAGTCCTTCAATTTGCCGCGTAAAAACGTTCGCGGAACCCTCGCGACTTCGGCGCATCCGTAAAAGAACGAGCGGAATCGCGAGGCCGAGGAAACCGCCTATCGCGATGGGCAAAAGATCCACCGTCGAAGGAAGCCACGCGGGACGAATTGGCGCGGTGAACAGCAGGTTCCAACCCCGCAGCGCTATGGCGGCCGCGGCAGCGACCCACAGACCTACTAGCGTCTCAATGTACCCGCCGGTTCTGGCGTCGACGTCTGACGCGTTGGCCCGCAGACGGCGCGTCTGAAAAGTCCCCCAAACCGGAAATGCGACAACAATGACTACAAAGAGCGCCGTCTCAAGAGCAAATCGCATATCGGGAGTATTCGGCAGCTGGGTGCGAAAATTTCGTCCCGCGATTCTTCTCGAAAACGGCGAGCGTCAAGCGTCCAGAACAGTCGAACGCCTCATGCGCTGCGGCCTCAATCCGCATTGTTCGCACCCGTGAACTCGATGCCGCCGTTGCGATTGCTGGGACGTTCGAACGCATTTGACGGTTAGTGCCAAATTGGGTATAGTCAATGTGACCTGAGAAGGAGCGTCGCATGCAGAGACGGAGCGATCCGGCTGCCGTGCTTCCTTTGAGCACGGGCGTCTTTCATATTCTGCTCTCACTCGCAGCAGGCGATTGTCACGGCTATCGCATCAGCAAAGCGGTGGAAGCATCTACCGAGGGCATGGTAAAACTCGGTCCAACCTCGCTGTACCGGTATCTGCGCCAGCTCGAAAGCGATGGATGGATCGAAGAAGTCGCCGGCGTCGATTCCGAAGATCCGCGCCGGCGTTCCTATCGCCTTACTGCATGGGGGCGCCGTATCGCGCTAGCGGAAGCGCTGCGGCTCGCGCAAACGCTGCGCCTGGCGAAGAGCTGCAATCTGCTTCCGGCCGGACTGCGCTTATGAACCGCTTGCTGCGCATTGCGCTCCTCGTCTGTCCTCGGGAGTTTCGCAACGAATACGCCGCCGACATTGCGCACGACGCCGAGAGCGGCAGTGCGCTCCACGCGACGCTGGATGCGGTTGGTGCCGGCCTCTCCATGCGCGCCGAAAACGCGCTGCGCGCGCTCCGGAACGGTGTCCGTGCGCTGCTGCGCGCGCCGCTCTCTACCGCAGTCTGCGTGCTTTCGATTGCACTCGCGATCGGCGCAAGCGTGGCGATCGCGAGCGTGCTCGAGGGCGTACTCTTCCGCTCGCTGCCGTATGCCCAGCCCGGCCGGCTCGTTTTCATTTCCCACTACGTCAAGGATTTCAGCCGCGTCGGTCCGTCGTTTCCCGAGGCCGAGCGCATCGCTCGCGAAACGAAAACATTGAGCGCTATCGCTATCGAAAACGGCGCCAGCGCAACACTGCTCGGGCACGGCGTTCCGCAAGAGTTGACCGGACGGCTCGTCAGTTTGCCGTATTTCCAAGTCTTAGGCGTTGCGCCGAAGCTCGGACGTTTATTCACGCCGTCCGATACGCACTCCAACGTCGTGCTGATCTCCGAACGCTTGTGGCGGAAAGACTTCGATCGTTCGCCGTCCGTCCTCGGAAAATCTATCCGGTTAAAAGATTTCGGCGTCGCAGCAAAAGCGCTCACGGTGGTCGGCGTCGTTCCGCAAGCGTTCCGCGATCCAACCCGATTCGGCCTGCGCGAAAATGACTACTGGGTGCTCGCGCGCCCCGGCACGCCGGAAACGCGGTCCGGACGTTATTATGACGCGGCGATTGCGCGCCTTGCGCCCGGCGAATCCCTAGAAAGCGCGCAAGCGGACATGGCACGCGTCGTTTCGACGCTCGCAAGCCGAGCGCCGGTACTGTTTGGACGCATCCAAAACCCGAACGTCGCGCCCGTGCTGCAAACCATCGTCGGCCCGGTCGAACCGCTTCTGTGGATGCTGTATTGCGCCGTTACTGCCGTGCTGCTCATTGCGTGTGCGAACGTGCTCAGTCTCAATTTCACTCGCCTCATCGCGCGCGAAAGGGAACTCGCGATTCACAGTGCGCTCGGCGCAACGCGCACGCGTTTGGCGATGCAGGCGGCTGTCGAGGCGGCTATTCTCGCGGTTGCCGGCGGCGCGCTCGGAATCGGCTTGGGCTTAGCTGCGCTGCGCGTATTCGGATCGTACGGAGAAGCCTTCTTTCCGCGGTGGAGCGACGTACGCGTCGACGGTGCAGTCTTGGCGTATACCGTCGGCATAATGGCGTTCGTCACGCTCGCCACCGGCGTGTTTCCGGCGCTACTGCGCCTCGGACGCGCCTCGCGTGCACGCGAAGTGCCCGCAGGACGGTCTCCGGGGGAGAGCCGCTCCATCAAACGCGCGTGCGCCGCATTCGTCGTGATCGAAGCAGCGCTATGCATCGCGGTCTCCATATGCGCCGGAGTCGTTCTTCGCAGTTATGTAACGCTCACGCACGCCGACTTGGGATTCGATCCCGGGCCGCATGCGTTCAACGTGCAATTCTATCCGCTGCCGCCGGGGCGCGCGAAGGAAGTCGTGGAACGCGTGCGCGCTCTGCCCGAGGTTACCAGTGTGACGGCCTCGGACGATGTTCCGTTTGCAAACTTTACCATGAACTTCACGTCCGTGCGCGTCGTCGGAGAGTCGAAGGCACCGGTACCTATGCTGGAGATGATCGATACGGATTCGGAGTATTTGCGAGTCATGGGCATTCCGCTCTTGCGCGGACGCGGATTCACCGCCGACGATCGCATGAGCTCGCAACCGGTGGCGATCGTAAATGACGTCTTCGCTCGAACGATCCTGCACGATTTGAACCCGATCGGCAAACGCATCGTTCCGCAGACGTACGCCGGCACGCATCCCGTAACGCGAACGATCGTCGGGGTCGTGGGCGGCGTCCGTGACGCGCACGCGCAGCCCGCTCAGCCTCAAATCTATGTCCCGCTCGATCAGATCGGCGATCCCACGCAGCTCGTTCTTCGCACGACCGGAAACGACGACCACCTCGCCGCCGAGATCGACCGCATCTTCGAGCACGCCGCGCCGGAGAATCCGCCGCCGCTCGTCGTGACGTTTGCAAGTCTGTTATCGCAAGACGCTGCGTCGGCACGCGGAAATGCCGCGCTTTTCGGCGGCTTGGCGCTCATCGCGCTGCTTCTCGCGCTCGCGGGCACGTATGCCGTTGCATCGTATTCGACCCAGCGGCGCACGCACGAGTTCGGTATTCGCAAGGCGGTCGGCGCATCGGATCCCGCGGTATTGCGCAACGCGCTGCGCGCCACGCTGGAACATCTCTCCATCGGCGTGTGTGCCGGCCTTATCATCGCCGCGCTCGGGGTACGGTTCCTGAGCGGCATTCTGTATCAGACGACGCCGCTGGACCCGCTTACCTTCGTTATCGTAACTGCACTCTTTGCGCTTTGCGCGACGCTTACAACGCTCGGTCCGGCCGCGCGCAGCACGCGCATCGATCCCGCGACCGCGCTTCGATACGAGTAACACATCGGCGTAGCGGTCGGACGAAACGCCGCTCGAATGAAATTCGCTCGCGGTCTCTCACGACGTGCCGCACACTTTCAGCGTTGGGCGGTCAGTATTCGACGGAAACCGGATAACCGTCGATGTGGAAAAGTCGATTCACTAAGTATAGCCTCGTGACCAATCCCGCGACTCCTTCGGACATCAACAAGAAGTAGAACTTGGTGGGCCGTACTTGCGTTAGTCCACGGTTGACGGGTTGGAAGCTGCCTCAGCGCAGGCGTCTGCCGCAAGCGCTGTGATCAGTCCGTGATCACCGGCCTGCGCTGAAGCGCAAAGATTTGGCGGGAAAGTGTAGGGACCGCGCCGGTCGTCCCAAGTGGTCCACGCCAGTACAGGACGTCGCGTAAAATATGGCGATTCCGCGCGCTCATTTTCATTTGCTCCCAGGATATCCCAACGCTTGTCAGGGACTTCGTGACCAAACCGTGACCATTTCGGATCCCCGACGCCAACGGGAATCGAACCCCTTCTCCGCACTGCCGGCTGATGCAGGCTCTACGGGTTTGGCCAGTTTTCGCCGATTTCAGCAATTTGCGACTGCCGTTTGATGCCGTCTGTTGCAGCTGCTAAGTAGAACTTTAAGTAGACACCGGGTGCTCGGTAACCTAGGTTTCCCAATTTTTACATCCCCCGAGCGGGACCGTACTCTCTGGAGGTACATGCGGTGCTCGGTACGCCCGAATCTTCTGTTCGTTGTGCATAACCGGGAAAGCTGTCGATGAATGTATCAGCGCGTGGCCATACATGTTCTCGGATAAAGGCGGTAAACCCACGCCGGTGCGCTAGAATAAGTACATCAGCGTTAGGACACGAACAGATTCCGTAACGCGTGCGCCTTATCTGCGTCGCGGATGAGCTTTCGGGGTCTTTTGGCAACGTGAACATTTATGCGTTTCGCCAACTTGGCGAAAGCGTTGCGCGTAAATGACCGCTCGTTGAGGCGATATTCCAGGTAGACATACGCAACTGGGCGGCCCTCGTGTTTCTTGTACTCCACTTCCAGGACTGTTTGCGGCTCATACACGCGTGATGGCTCGTCTTCGTCTAACTGAATGATCTGGTCTCCGGGCTTGAGCCTCTTGGCGAACGTGCCACGCCATTCCCATTCGGTCACGTCGTATCCGCGACGTGCGCGTTCCTTTTTCAGCGCCCGGGATCGCCGGGTTACCGCCTTTTCATGATCAGGATACCAATCGGCATCAGCGATGGAGACCAGCCACAGCGGTGCATGAAGCGGCACGCCCGGCTTGGCGCTCGTCTTGCGACCGATACGCTTTGCAGGCCGCCGCTTCGGCATCAATGTGATCTTGCGTTTCAGCGTGTCCACACCCACGCGCTCTCCGCGTAGACTTTCGATCCATTCCCGCACCTGAGTTGCGACTTCACGGGTGCGGATAATTGCGCCAGCTTCAAGTAGGTACTTCGCCGAATTGTTGGACGGATTAGCGGATCCAACGATTGTGGTTGAGCCGCATACAAAGGTTTTAGCGTGCAGATTGGCGACCGAGTCGATTTCAACTCCTCGCTGCAATATCCGCAGCGCTTCGCGAGGGTTAGTTGCGCCTGAACGTACGGTGTCGTCCGACAAATCGGTGACTAGTCGATCGCCCTTGCGTAGGTCGAGAAGATCAGCCGCGCCGTCTCCGAGATATGAGATGGCCAAATACTTCGTGCGGCCACCGGTACATTCAGCGGTAAGCGATTCCCATACTTGTCCCGTAACGACCGTAATGGTTTGTTTTGGCATGATGTAGTCTCCACAACTCCGTTGGCCGATAAGCATCCGTCACCGTGCTCGTAAGGTGCGCACGGTGAGCGCCATGTGTAACGCGGTCTCAAAGCAGTTACATGCGCGTCCACACTCGACCCTATACGAAGGGCGATAAACCCATTCGTTGGCAAACCTCAGTTGCACCTCGACGACTTGTTGTAGGGGTCCGTCTGCGAGATGGTGTTTGCGCATGGCAACGAGCGTACCGTCGAGGAATCCAATTGCTTCTCAATGCCGGCGCGAACATCGAAACGCGGAAGCCGAAAGCGCGATCCCGTGCAAACCTTGCTTTAAAGTCGTTTCCGCCACACACGCGCCAGGAAGGTTACGGCCACCAACGCTTGCGCAGGTCATGAGCCAAGTTCTCTAAATCAGGAAACACGTCGCCCTGCGTTAGGCCGCAAGCTAGTAGTTCACTTGAAATTCGCGGAACATCACTCGCAGCAATCAGGATTGGAGATAGATATCGCGAGTGGCCTTGCTGTTTGTTCAAAGGCTGCCTTCTTGAGTGTATCGTAAAAGCGCCCTGTTGCACGAACATGCGCAGGTCGTGTTCAACAGCCATGACTGCAGCCACCTTATCGCTTTCAGCGGAAGACGTGGTGAAGGCCGGCACAAGCATTTCCGTTGCAGTAGCTGAGTCAATGGGCGGCGTCAGATCCATTGCAATCTCAACACTGTTTAAAACGTGTGGATTTAGCACCCAAACCGCAGCATCTGTAGATTGCTGTCGTTCACTTCTAAATTTCTCGACAGCAAAATGCGCGGCCACCAACGGCGAACGCGTCCAATCGAGGAGTCGCGTAGGTAAGCGGTAGTGCTGCATTATACTGAGCCACGTCGCGTAGTCATTTGCGGCAACTTGCCGCGACATCCTAATGCCAGCCCTTGATCGAAACCTATTGGTTAAGTCCCGTTCTGCCTCCGCTTCGTGTTGTCGCCAAATGCTAGGCAAAACCTCCCAAGAAGCATCTGAGTGTCCGCGAAACCATCGAATTCTGTTGTCGGAGGATAAGAGTTCGCATACGTGCGCTATTAGATCGCCGATGCATGAGATACGGGTGGGATCGCTTTCGGAAATTATGCTCAATGATAATTCCTCTTTAGCCGAATAACGTACCGAGCGTTTACGGAAAACTGTAAATCTCGCTACTCACTCACGATGCCACAGATCCGCGTATGCCATAATCATCTCATCACGGTCACGCGCAAGGATGCAATCTCTATTATATAGCAAACCAAATCGAGCCTGTATCTCAGGTTGCTCGTATAGCTCCGGTTCCGAAATATCGAATTGAGCCTTAATCTTGTCGATTAGAGCGTTGGGGGCGTTCACTAAGACGTCGCTGCCCAATTCGGTTTCGGACCACGCGCAAGGCCTACCATCCGAGTAGACTGCCTCCAGCGTTACTCCATCGTCCTCGATTCTCAGCAACAATTGCGACAGTTCTTCTGGAAGTCCCCACACGGACTGGGCGCGGGCTTTCATCGAGATGCAGTGAAGAGTGCCTAAAGTGTCACGAATGCGCGCGGCAGCTTTACGAATGAGGCCTGCGTCCGATGCGGTCGGTTCAGGAAGAGACCCTGACAACGTCCGTTGCACGAGCCCTATGAGCAGATCTATTTCGGGGTTTAGATCGCTAAGTCGATTATCATTAAGGCTGCTAAGCACGCTCCATTCTTCCTGAAATGCCTGAGCGGTCAATGTGGACGTGCTGGGTATATCGAAATATTCCGCGACGTACTTGAGCGTGCTGTAAGCCACCCACACTGTCCGAATGGCGCGCCCCGAAAAGATAGGCGTACCCGGTCGCTCTGCTAAAGAAGTTAAAACCGTCTCATCCGTCGCTGCGTCCGGGTCGATACCAAATAGAACCTTGAGTATCGCACGCGCATGACCGCGAGCATCAGAGAGCATCTTGGAGCTTGGTACGATGTCCACGTCATCGTGGTAAAACCGGTTTCGTAGTTGCTGTAGGTCGCGAAGGTCGGCACGTGCTACTCCGCTTTCATTCGCGTGCAAAATGTCGCCGAGCAGATCCTGGCGCCGTCGACGGTCATTTTTTAAAGTCACATCACCTCCGTACTTTTTAAGGAGGTTTGGTGCGACACGTCCCTCCTTTAGGTAGCGAAGTATCGCCAAATCTATAACTTGATCGAACGTTATAAACGCCTGTCGCCGATCCTCGTCCGTGCCTCTTTGCTGAAGCTCACATGCGTAAGTGTACCGGCGCGCAATACCTTGGTGTACGGTTCCCATTCTATCGCTTTTACTCACCTTCTCTTTTTTATATTCACGCCATGCTATTCAACGGTCTCGTATGAAGAATCCAGGTCCCCCAGCGACACACCAGTATCAGTCTTCCAGACCTTCCATCCATTTACATGATTACCGCCCACGATATCAGCAGCTTCAGACGGTGAATCGAACAACTGATCGTCAACGAAGCGATAGCGATCCCCGTCTCTAACCAACAGGCCATCTTCTACAAGTTTCGCTTTTCGAGCCACGTACGTCGGATACATGGAAGGCGCAGCCTTTGATGTTGCCTCCGAACCCTTAGTGACGATAACGCCGCCCGCCGAACGAAGATAACCCTTTGCCGACACATTATTCGTGTTCACATATACATACACGGGCTCTGCACCCGTAGGTTTTGGCGGCTTCGCTGGACTTTCAAAGATAGTGATGCCGACGCTTCGCAAACATAACAACGCTTCAGCGATGAATGATTCCATTTCATGCTCGCCCCACGGCGTCATCGACGGTTTGCTTTCGGTCTTCTTGTTTTCCAAATCGCTGCGCTTTGCATGCTCGGCAATGCGCAACAGCTTAGCTTCAATGTATCCAATGCCGCCCGGATCGAGCGTAACCTTCTGACGGGTTATGCCAACGAAATATTCCCAAAAATCACGCTTTTTAAGATGTTCGAGGAGCCGCGGTTCAATCGGGTCACCCTTACCGATGTATACACGAGGAATATTCGTGCCGTCCTGATTTCCGATCAGTATGTATACGCCAACGGTGCCTTTAAGAAACTCTGACTCTAAAGCTTTTTTCGTGACGGATCGTGTACTCAGGACGACTTGGCCGATCCAATTCGATTTTGTGATGACACGCATACCGCCTTCGAGCGCGGGCGGCACCCAAATCGTTATGCTAAAG